>OIYG01000007.1_pt1 | contig 220875 bp, 217 predicted proteins | sample 1587861 | NCBI WGS metagenome assembly OIYG01 (sample SAMN03283272) | human gut metagenome | biome: human-associated habitat; material: feces | host: Homo sapiens | place: Peru | collected 2012 | reverse complement strand
TGTTGAACATACCGCTCGCGCGCGAAAGTGTGCGGTAAGCGCACACTTTATTTTGGAGGAAATATGGGACAATATCAGTCAGCAGCAGATTTTGAAAAGTTTTTTCATACGAATTACACACCACTGACATACGAAGACGTCAAAAGTGATTTTGAGACTTTCTATAAAGAACAAAACGGTAAAATCTTCCATGAAGATTATGAAAAAGCCGCGCAGATCTCCAGGGATGATTTTCGTGAAAATCTTTCCAAAACGGCGCTTTTTACATTCCAGGATACGTTGACGGAACTGTTTTATGAAAAGAATCCTACAATTTACGAAGAGGCATTTGCTATTTTCGAGGAAAACGGCGGCACCAAATCAGAAATCACAAAGATTTTTGATGATACCTATCAATCGCTGTACGAAGAATTTTTAAATCAGTTTTTTGATGAAGTGATCGCGGCAGCCATTTAAATCAATTAGAAAAAAGCCTGTGGATGCTGCCAGAGCCGGTAAAAAAACGGAAACTGTACGGTCAAATGTAGCAGCACAGGCTGTTATTCGGTTATATGTATCTATCGGATAAATATCAGTTTTTCCGATAGATAGCACAGATAGTATCAGGAAAGTATCAGGAAAGGAGGATTTCCGGCTATGGGCAGGGATTCCCAATATTATAAGGATAAAAAGAAACAACAAACATTAAAACTCCGGGAACTGATTTCGGAGCTTCCGGGCTTCGCAACGGATTATCTCTATGATAAGGAAGTTTCTTCGCAAACCAGCACATTGATTTCCTATGCATATGATCTGCTTACGTTTTTCCGTTATATTAAGGAAATGAATCCACGTTTTAAGGATGTTGCGGTAAAAGATTTTCATCTAGAGGATATCGAACGACTTACTTCCGAGGACATTGTTGAATATCAACGTTATCTGGAACTGAACGATAAAGGCGAAAAACACGAAAACGGAAAAAAGGCGATCGCCCGGAAAATGTCTCCACTGCGTGGTATGTTTCAGTATCATTTTGAGCACGGATATATTGAAAATAATCCCATGGCGCTGGTGAAACTGCCGCGGATCAAAAAGGATAAGAACATCATTCGGATGAATTCTGAGGAAATTGCGGCTCTGTTAGACGCGATCGAACACGGAAATGAACAAATGAGTGAACGCCAGCGTAATTATTGCAAACGCACAATGCAGCGTGATCTGGCCATTCTGACTTTGATGCTTGGAACTGGGATCCGCGTTTCGGAATGCGCGGGGCTTGATATCAATGATATTAATTTTACGGATAATTCCATGACGATCGTCCGAAAAGGAGGCGGTCAGGACATTTTATATTTTGGCGCTGAAGTCTGTGATGTCCTGAAAAATTATATTGATGGAGAACGTGCCCGTGTCATCCCGGAAAAAGACCAGGAGCACGCCCTCTTCTATTCGCTGCAAAATAAGAGGATCAGTGTGGATGCCATTGAAAATCTGGTAAAAAAATACGCAAAGATGGCGGTGCCATCGAAAAAGATCACACCGCACAAGCTGCGCAGCACCTATGGCACTGCCCTCTACCGCGAAACCGGAGATATTCGTCTGGTTGCAGATGTACTTGGACATGAAAATGTAAATACCACGATCGATTACTATGCGGCGATCGAGGATGAACATAAGCGCCGGGCTGCGAATGCGGTTTCCGTTCGGAAATCTGCTCCCGAAAAAAACGATATTGACAATGTGTAATGTTCCCGATACAATAAATAAAATTGGACAAAGATAAAAAAAGAAACTGGAGGACTTTTATATTATGGAAAAAATAGCAAGTTTCACGATTGATCATATCAAATTAGAGCCGGGGATATATGTTTCCCGCAAAGATCATATCGGACAGGAAGTCATCACCACGTTCGATCTTCGTATGACCGCACCGAATGATGAACCGGTCATGAATACTGCGGAGGTTCATACGATCGAACATCTCGGAGCTACTTTTTTACGCAATCACGCAGAATTTAAGGACAAAACCGTATACTTTGGGCCAATGGGATGCCGTACCGGTTTTTATCTGCTTCTTGCCGGTGATTATGAATCGAAAGATATTGTAAAACTCGTGACGGAAATGTTTGAGTTTATCCGCGATTTTAAAGGTGAGGTACCGGGTGCCAGTCCACGCGACTGCGGAAATTATCTGGATATGAATCTCGGAATGGCAAATTATATCGCCAAACGTTATCTGGATCAGACACTTTATACGATCGACACTGCGCATCTGATCTATCCGGAATAAAAAAGAAACATCTTCTGCTCCTTTTCCCATCACGGGATTGAACAGAAGATGTTTTTCTTTTTTCGATTTGCACCGGACTAAGCTAAAACATCATCCAGGACTTTCTTTAACGCAGCCGCTGAATCTTTTAACTTTTTCAATTCGTCATCATTTAACGAGATCGGCACGATCTTTTCTACCCCATTGGCGCTCACAATGGCAGGAAGACTCAGGCAAACATCCTCAAGTCCGTATTCACCGTGTGTCAGGCTTGATATCGGAAGAATGGAATGTTCATTCCGTACAATAGATTCACAGATTCTTCGCACCGCCATGGCTACTCCATAATAGGTTGCGTGCTTCTTTTCGATGATCTTATATGCGCTGTCACGCACATCTTCATAAATACGCTGCATGGATTCTTCGTGATTATAATATCCGCGCATCTCACAAAACTTATTTAAGTTGATCCCGGATACATTTGCGCTGCTGAATGCGGCAAGCTCGCTGTCTCCGTGTTCTCCGATGATAAATGCGTGGACACCACGGTTATCGATCTTTAAATGCTCACCCAGCAGATATTTTAAACGTGCGGTATCCAGTACGGTTCCGGAGCCAATGACACGGTTTTCCGGGAAACCGGACAATTTTAAAGCGGTATAGGTGAGAATGTCCACCGGATTGGATACGATGAGCAAAATGCCTTCGCAGCCAACACGCACCAGTTCCGGGATAATATGTTTGTAGATGCCGACGTTCTTGGCTACAAGATCTAAACGGGTCTCATCCGGTTTCTGATTTGCACCTGCTGTGATGATAACGATCGCGCAGTCCGCAATATCCTCATATTCACCTGCATAGATCTTCATAGGTGTCTCAAACGGCAAACCATGGCTCATATCCATCGCTTCCCCCTCTGCCCGGTCTTTGTCTACATCTATCAGTACCATTTCCGAAAAAAGATTACTCTGCATCAATGTAAATGCGCAGCTTGAACCGACAAATCCACAGCCAATCACTGCAATCTTTCTCATATTTACCATTATCCTATTTACCTTCCTTTCCTACTTCTTATTTATCGTTTCCAGTTTCAGTGAAAATTATCAAAGGCCTTTGTTTCTTTCACTGACAGTATGCCATAAAATTCCTAATAAGTCGATAGGAATACTGAAATATGGTTGGCTTTTTTTGTATACAAGATTTTACCATTTTAAAGTTCTGCGGAATCTAAAAGAATCGTGAATGGGCCATCATTTAAGAGTTCTACCTTCATATCTGCTCCAAATTCGCCCTGTGCCACATTCGGAACACTTTTTTTGCATTCCGCAATAATATACTCATACAGTTCTTTCGCCATTCCAGGTTCGCCTGCCCGGATAAAAGACGGGCGATTCCCTTTTCTACAGTCCGCATAAAGCGTAAACTGGGATACCAGAAGAAGACTTCCGTTTACATCCGCAAGTGAAAGATTGGTTTTTCCGTTCTCATCTTCAAAAATACGCATACCGATCAGCTTTTTTATCATTTTATCCGCTATTTCTTTCGTGTCCTCCCCGGATACTCCGATCAATACCAAAAAGCCCTTCTCAATGGCTCCAATCTGTTTGTTATCTACCGTAACAGATGCCTGTGTCACCCGCTGTATTACAAAACGCATAAGACATTTCCCTCTCTTTTTTTATTTATGATATATTCGTAATTTTAAAGAAATCAAGCCAAAAATGCAACCCAATATTTGCTTGCAGAATCTGTCTGCCTGGCGTAAACTTATAACCGTATGACAAACGACAAGAAAGTGGGAAACAAAATTGAAACTACAAAGACTTCTCAGCTTTACCCGAAAAGCAGTGGATGATTATGAAATGATACAAAGCGGAGATAAAATCGCAGTGGGAATCTCCGGTGGAAAAGACAGCCTGACACTTCTCTATGCCCTGCATGGGCTGATGCGCTTCTATCCAAATCGATTTTCGCTTATAGCGATTACCGTAGATTTAGGTTATCCTGATTTTCATCTGGATGCGGTAAAACAGCTGTGTCAGGAACTGGAAGTTCCTTATTATGTGGTAAAAACAGAAATTGCCAGGATCGTATTTGAAAAAAATGCGCTGGAAAATCCATGCTCTCTTTGTGCAAAACTGCGCAAGGGTGCTTTGAACCAAAAGGCACTGGAACTGGGCTGCAACAAGATTGCGTATGCCCATCACCGGGATGATATTTTAGAGACGATGCTTCTTTCCATGATATTTGAAGGAAGATTTTACGCGTTTTCTCCCAAGACATATCTGGAACGTACCAGGCTTACCGTGATCCGTCCGCTTATGTACGTTGCGGAAGCCGATGTGATCGGATTTATGCACAAGAACCGGCTGCCGGTAGTAAAAAATCCATGTCCGGTTGACGGAGCAACAAAAAGGCAGTACACCAAGGATCTTCTGCGTCAGATCAATCGTGACAATCCGGGAGCAAAAGATCGCATGTTTACTGCCATTTTAAACGGAAAAATAGACGGCTGGCCGCCACACAGAACTTAACGGAAATCAGGCATCCTGCGCCGCCGCAGATCCGGTGATCTCATTCATTTTCTGCTCGATCCGTTCTTTTACAACCTCTGCGATCTGATTCGTCTTCAGATCTTTATAGTCTTCATAATAAAGCGGGGGCAGAAAATGTACCTGTGTTTTTACACTCCCAAGATGAAATGTATTAAATACTTTGTAGGAATCGATCAGAACAACCGGAACAATCGGAGCTTTCGCCCGAACTGCGCATTTGAAGCTGCCGGCTTTAAAGTCACACACTTTGTTTTTGTTGTTAAACTCATAACCGCCTTCCGGAAACAGGATATATTTCATTCCATTTTTTACATCTTCACTCACTTCAAGAATAATCTGCATTCCCTGACGCACATTATCTTTTTCCAGTCTTTTTCCCTGTACCAGATCCACAAATTCACTGACCAGAATGGTATTGGATTTGGCTTTATCCATCACCAGGGAACAGGGCGTGGGATGTGAGATCATAATTCCAAGCGCATCATATTTTCCCTGGTGGTTCGGATACATGACATACCCCTGATCCTTTGGGAGATTCTCCTGACCGAAACATTCGGTCTCGATCTTCCCGGAACGCATCATGAGCGTAATCGCATGGCGTACCAGCCGGTAACGCTCCTCTTCCGTAAATTTTTCCGGATGATCCGCCTCATAACGCATACGGGGAATCATATAAGGTGCACGAAATAAATTTCGTAAAATCACATAAAGAAATTTAAACATAAAGTAACTCTCCTATCTCTTTCCTATTATATCCGCATTTTAGAAAAAAGACAACCGGGAGCTTGGCACCAACGTGCTTATTCAAATATTTTTTCGATTACAGATATTCGGAAGAATAATAAGGAATCAAAAGATATTCCCCTGCATGGATATCGTCACTGTCCAAGTGATTGAGGTCCCTTACTTCTTCCATATAAGCGTCACGATCCGAATAATCGGAAGACATATAATGACCGGCGATCGACCAGAGGGATTCGCCCTGCTTTACCTGTATGCTGGTGTAATACTTGTAGCTTGGCTGATCGGAAGTCATGCTGGATGCCTCGATCCGGTCGCTGATCAGAAACGCCGCAAGAAAAAATACGATCAGTGCGGCACCAAATACCAGAACACTTCTTTCCATAACACAAACATTTCTTCTTCTGTTCATATAAAATCCCTCCATATCCTATCGCAATCCGCATATATCGAACATTCGTTGCGAACATCTGTTTTCTTTATGCTTGTATTATAGGGCAGGAACGTTTGTTTGTCAACAGAAAATTCGAACAAATTTTCGGAATATGTGTTTGCTTTTTCCCGGCAGATATGATACAATTTTTATATTAAACAAGGAGGATCACAATATGCCAAATGGAAAAATCAGTGAAAAGCAAAAAGAAATTTTAGAATATATCAAACAGGAAATCTTAAACAAAGGATATCCGCCGGCTGTTCGTGAAATCTGTGAAGCTGTTCATCTAAAATCAACATCTTCTGTTCACTCTCATCTTGAGACCCTTGAGAAAAACGGTTATATCAGAAGAGATCCGACCAAGCCGCGCGCGATCGAGATCATGGATGATACCTTTAATCTTACACGCCGCGAGATGGTAAATGTGCCGGTCATCGGCAATGTAGCCGCAGGTCAGCCGCTCCTTGCCGTACAGAACATCGAAAATTATTTCCCGATTCCTGCGGAATATATGCCGAATCAGGAAACCTTCATGTTAAAGGTAAAAGGCGAAAGCATGATCAATGCAGGTATCCTTGATGGAGATCATATTCTGGTAGAACACCAGTCAACCGCTTCAAACGGAGAGATCGTTGTTGCGCTGGTGGATGATTCCGCAACAGTAAAGACTTATTATAAGGAAGACGGACATTATCGCCTGCAGCCGGAAAACGATACGATGGATCCGATCATTGTGGATGAATGTTCGATCCTCGGAAAAGTATTCGGAGTTTTCCGTTTCTTCTCTTAAAGCAAAAAGGTAAGTGCAGATGTCATATTCTGCACTTACCTTCTTCTATCTTTTCATTCCCATATCAGAATGGGATCCTTACAGATCTGCCACACTGATCTCTTTTCCGTCTTTCCAGATACGTTCCAGATCATAAAACAAACGATCTTCCTTGGAGAATACATGAACAATAATGTCACCGTAATCCATCAATATCCAGGTGGAATAAGAATTTCCTTCGATCTGCTTTGCGGTATAACCTGCTTTATATAATTCCTCATCTACTGCATCACGCATCGCCTGCAGCTGATTCTGGTTTGATCCGTTTGCAATGATAAAATAATCCGCAATCGTTGACACATCACGGATATCGATCACTTTTACATCTTCTGCCTTCTTTTCTTCCAGTGCCGTTACAGCAAGTTTTGCCATTTCCTTTGCCTGTTCCATAGAATGCCTCCTTTTTTATACTTTATGTTCTTCACGTTATCTTTTATTTTCAGCCCCACACAGACCTGGTGGGAATATATCTTATTTTTCTTCCGCTTTTGCTTTATAATACTGACACGTCTGTTCCGTCAGAGGATCGATCTCCTTACCGGTGCTCTTTAAGTAATCGAGAGTATCGCTGAGGATCTTTAACAGTGCCGCATCCAGATCTCGAAAGCAAAGCGGCCGGACAACCGGGAGATTTTTCGCTTTGTCACGTCCCGGCTCAATATAATCTGCAATATAAATGATCTTATCGAGCAGGTTCATGCCTGGCTCACCGGTCGTGTGTACCAGGATCGCATGCAAAACCTCCTCATCTGTCACATGATATTTTTTTCTGGCAAGAAACGCGCCGAGTTTTGCGTGGATCAGTGCCGGATTATCGATCTCCGCCTGTGTCAGTTCGATATGATATTTTTTACACAGTTCCATCTTTTCCTCATTTGGAATACATTTTGCGCAGTCGTGAAGAAGTCCGGCAAGCATCGCTTTTTTCTGATCCGCACCATGCGCCATGGCAAGCGCTGCCGCCGTATACATCACACCCATGGTGTGTTCGTATCTGGATTTGTCCAGCTCTTTTTTTAAGCTTTTTCTGATTTCGTCCATCGATGTTTCTGACATTTTTGTATTCACTCCTTCTTTGCACCGCAATATAAGTTATTTACGGCAATATATTCCCTCACGCGATCCGGCAGCAGATACCGTATGGAAGTCTGCTCGGCACACCGCTTTCTGATATTATGGGATGAGATGGAAAAATTAGGCGTCTGTATACGAAAGATCTCTGCCTGATATTTTTCGGTCAGATGCCGGATCTGATCCTGCAATGCTCCATCATCGGTCAGGTCACGAACCGCCGCAAGGATCACCGCATTTTGACAGATGATATCCGGATTTCTCCAGCTTTCAAATTCCGACAGGGAGTCCGCTCCCATGATAAAATAAAACCGGTCATCCGGACACTCTTCGTGCAGGCTTGCCAGGGTTTCATAGGTATAACAGACACCGTCTGCATCCACTTCACGTCTGCTTAACGTAAAGCGCGGATTTCCCGCGATCGCAAGTTCTACCATGGCACACCGGTGTTCGGCAGATGTAATATTGCTGTTTCTTTTGTGCGGCGGATTTCCGTTTGGCATAAACCAGATCTGATCCAGTCCGAATTGTTCGGCTGCATTTTCTGCAATCATCAGATGACCGTAATGAATCGGATCAAAGGTACCGCCCATAATACCGATTTTTAATCCATCCGGCTTTGTATCCATACGCCAGTCCTTCTTTCTTATTTCGGAAGTTCGATCTTTGGCTTCTTGGCAGGACGATAGAATACCATCTTTTTACCAATAACCTGAACGACTTCAGAATGGGTCCGTTCACCGATCACTGCCGCGATCTCATTCGGATCATCGATACAGTTTTTTAATACATTTACTTTAATCAGTTCACGTTTTTCAAGAGCCTCATCCAAAGCGGCAACGATTTCCGGTGTCAGAGAGGATTTGCCGATCTGAAAAAGCGGATTCATCGTGCTTGCAAGGCTCTTTAAATAAGAACGCTGTTTGCTCGTCATCGTTATTCGTTCTCCTTTCACGAATTTAAGACTGATAATAGTCAAATTCCATACCGTACATACGGACGGTATCTCCGTCTTCAATTCCCATTTTTTCCAATTCTTTTAAGATTCCCTGTTCTTTTAAGAAACGCTGGAAAAACAGAAATCCCTTCTCGGAATCGATATTGGTATAACCCAGCATTTTTTCGATCTTAGGGCCTTCCAGTTCGAAAGCACCGTCGTCTGCACGGGTGATCGTATATGCGTCATTGTTCAGGAAATGCAGTTCCGGGAAAAATTCCTGCTCATAGATGATCGGTTTGTCATCCAGACCGGAAAGAAGCTCCTCTACATGATATAAAAGCTCTTTTAAGCCCTTTCCGCTGACTGCGGAAATAGGGAACAGCTTCATTCCCTTCGGTTCAAATTCTGCTCTGAGCTTGTCTAAGATCTCATTCTCACCGTTTGGAATGGCATCGATCTTATTGGCTGCAATTACCTGCGGTTTCTTTAAAAGTTCCGGATTATATGCTTCAAGTTCCTTGTTGATCGCATAAATGTCCGCGATCGGATCACGGCCTTCCGTTCCTGCCGCATCCACTACATGGATCAGCACTTTGGTACGCTCAATGTGTTTTAAAAATTCATGTCCAAGACCAATTCCTTCCGAAGCGCCCTCGATCAGTCCTGGGATATCTGCCATGACAAATCCCCTGCCATCACCAAGATCCACAACGCCGAGGATCGGATTTAATGTTGTAAAGTGATAGTTTGCGATCGTCGGTGTTGCGTTGGTCACATGAGAGATCAGTGTTGATTTTCCGACATTCGGAAATCCGATCAGTCCGACATCCGCGATCACCTTTAATTCCAGGCGAACCTCAAGCTCAATAGCTTCCTGTCCGGGCTGCGCGTATTTCGGTGCCTGCATGGATGAAGTCGCAAAATGTTGATTGCCAAGACCGCCGTTTCCGCCTTTTAACACGATCTGGCGTCTGTTATCACCGGACATATCCGCAATGACCTGATCGGTCTCGGCATCCCGGATGATCGTTCCTTCCGGAACTTTGATGATAAGGTCTTCGCCCTTTCTTCCGTGACAGTTGCGCTTCTTGCCTTCTTCACCGCTCTGGGCAGCGTATTTGCGCTTGTGACGGAAATCGTTTAGGGTATTCATTCCCTCATCAACGACAAAAATGATGTCTCCGCCTTTTCCGCCGTCTCCGCCATCCGGACCGCCGTTTGGTACATATTTTTCACGACGGAAACTGACATGACCGTCTCCGCCCTTTCCTGATTTGATAATTATTTTTGCGCTGTCGGCAAACATAATATTTTACCTCAATTCTAACGATAATATTCTATGATTTTAAAATGAGGCTGTTAAACAATAATAACAGCCTCATAAAAGTAATTCTTATTCGTTTGTAGATACTGGATAAACGGAAGCTACTTTCTTGTCTCTTCCTTTTCTCTCGAATCTTAATACACCGTCTGTCAGTGCGAATAAAGTATCATCTCCGCCGATTCCTACGTTCGTTCCCGGATGAATCTTTGTTCCACGCTGTCTGTATAAGATGTTTCCAGCTTTTACAAATTGTCCGTCTGCTCTTTTTGCTCCTAATCTCTTGGACTCGGAATCTCTACCGTTCTTGGTAGAACCAACTCCCTTTTTATGAGCAAAAAACTGAAGGTTCATATTTAACATGACCTACACCTCCTTGATCTTGAGAACGAGATAATTGTTCCCGTAATTTACCTGTATTCCCTCTAAGCCTAAGACCAGGGAATCCATGAGAAGTTTTCCGTTGGCATCCGCCTGTCCTTTGAACCGGAACCGGATCTCACCGGTTTCCTCATCTGACTCGGCTTCTGCGGCGTTCTCTGTTAAATTTTCAACAGAATTGATCGTATTGATGACAAGAGCCGAAACTCCCGCACAAACGATATCCTGACCGACATCCGCGTAACGCGCATGACCGGTACAGTCAAAACCCTCATACCGTCCGTCTGGATCTTTGTAAATCGTTACTTTAACCATAACAATTCCCTTATCGATTAGCCATTAATTTTTTCGATCTTAACCTGAGTGAACGCCTGTCTGTGACCGTTTTTCTTGTGATATCCAGATTTTCTCTTGTACTTGTAAACGATAACTTTCTTTGCTCTTCCTTCTTTTACAACGGAAGCAGTAACGGTTGCGTTAGCGACTGTCGGATCTCCAACTACTAATTTACCGTTGTTTACAGCTAAAACCTGATCAAATGTTACAGTCTCTCCGGCTTCTGCACCAAGTTTTTCAATGGTAATGATATCGCCTTCGGATACTTTGTACTGTTTACCACCTGTTGCTATAATTGCGTACATATGGCACCTCCTATTTATCATTACTCGCCAGTTGCGGTGCTGTATTTCTACAGACTTATAACCTCACTGTGCGGCATACTATTAGAGAATAGCATACAAGCCCCTATTCGTCAACACTTTTTTGAAAATTAATTTGTTCGCGCAATGTTTTTTGTACTTTCTTTCGGGTTAGCTCCACAAGCCCGAGTTTTGTAATATCGATAAGCTGAACCGGCACCGGATCTTTTTTTAACTCCGTGCGGAATGCATGCATCAGTTCTGCTTTTGCTTCCTCACTGTCCATATTGATGAAATCCACAATACAGATACCGGATATGTTGCGCAGCCTGAGCTGTCTTGCAATCTCTCCTGCCGCCTCAAGGTTGATCTTTTTAAAATTCTCGGCAGCAGATTTTTTGGCGATATTCTTTCCGCTGTTGACATCAATGACGGTCAGAGCCTCGGTTGGCTGGATCACAAGATAGGCACCGGACTTCAGCCATACCCGCTCTCTTAAGGCGTCACGGAGTTCCCGTTCCGGTGAATAGAGCTTAAAAAGCGGCAGCATGGGATCCTCATACATTCTTACCTGCCCGGCAAAATTCGGATTCTTCTCATAATAGGAAGTGATTGAAAGATACGCTTCCCGGTCATCCGTTACGATCTCTGTGAGGGAGGCGAGATCGGCATCCTGCAGGGTCTTTCGAAACCCATGCTCCGGCTGATGGATCAGACTGAAACAGGTCTTATGCACCGCAGTCTCTCTTATATGCATAAATTCCTGCTCCAATTCTTCCAGTTCCTGCAATATTTCATTGTCAGCTGCATTTTTCGCGTTTGTTCGAACAATTAAGCCATATTCGTCCTTTTTATGCGCTTCCAGCAATTCACGGAAATGCAGCCGGGCATCGTGCTCTAATTTGGATGAGATCCCGAGTTTTGTATTTTCCGTAGTCAGCACCAGATAATTTCCGGTAAAATTCAGATTGGTGGACAGAACCGGATCTTTCGTTTTCATGGCTTCTTTTTCCACCTGGACTAAGAGTTCATCCCCGATGCAGAGCGGTTTCTTCCCGATTTTCTTTGTAAATATCGGATTTTTTGGCTTCTCCATCGGATAATAGCCCTGCCCGCCATCCGCAGTGATCTGGATGAACGCGGCATTTAGATTTTTTACCACATTGGAAACTCTTCCTATATAAATGTTGCCGAGAATGGACATCTGGTCTGCCGGAATGCAGGACAGCCCCCGCAGCACATCATCTTCATAGGTCGCAGTGATCCAGTAAGAAACGCTTTTATCCTCGTTCCGCAACTGTGCCGGCACGCCTGCAAGCGCAAGCAGTTCCGGTGAAAGCGTCTGTCTGGTGAGCACCAGCTTTTTTTTCATCTGTTTCTCCCCCTTTCATCACGCATCACAGGTTTTGAATGTCGGATGCCGTAATGTCTTCCCCAAGCGCGCCAAGCGGCAGGAATCCCTGTTTTTCATCCTGCGCATAAACATCCAGACGATGGATCTGGAACGCAAACTCTTGATATTCTAAGGAAAGGAATTCATAGAACGCCTGTAAAACGAGTTCCGGCTTTAAATTGTCCGTACTGCCGGTACAGACTTTAAGATAAAAAACAGGTTTCCCCTGTTCTTCCAAAATCTTAAAATCGTAAACCAGCTGCTTTAGATCCATGACTTTTTCACTTTTTTTCGTTTTTTTCGTGATCAACACTTCTGCTCTGTCATAAAAAAATGTATTTAACCGGCTGCGCCATTCTTCGACAGAACAGGGATTCTCGTAGCCGTCCTTGATATATATCTTATAATCTGCCGCCGCGACAATGGACATGGCGTTCTTCGCAGGATCCGGAAGCTTTTTATATTCTAAGATTTTGACGCCGTCAACCATCGCACTATTCAGGTTTACGATCGACTGTTCCGTGGTTTCCGTTGAATTTACCTCGATATCGAGATATTCACCGTCACTGGTAATACCGACACCGAGCGGTGCTGCAAAAGACATGATCTGATGCGGCGAAAAGCCTTCGGAATATTTGATATCGATGTCTGCCCTGCGCATTGCCTTCTGGAAATAACGCATCATATCCAGATGTCCGATAAATTTCATGACACCGGATTTTGCAAATTTAATTCTTACCTTCAAAGCAGACACCTCCTTTATAATTCATAGCGCCGCAGCCGGAACACTGCATCCGGCAGTTTGGCGTGACTTTCTCCTCCATTGCGGTCTTCCACTGGCGGATCATAAATTCTTTTGTAACACCGGCATCGATGAAATCCCATGGGAACACTTCATCCAACGGGCGTTCCCGCATTGTGTAAAAATCAGGATCCATTCCGATCTCTTTAAACGTTTCGATCCATCTGTTGTTGTCAAAAAATTCGGACCATGCGTCAAAGATACATCCGTTTTCATAGGCTTTTAAGATTGCCTGTCCGACTTTTCGGTCGCCTCTTGCAAAGATTCCCTCAAGAACCGTGACATCCGCCTCATGCCAGTTATATTTGATACTCTTACGGTTCAGCTGCTCTTTTACCGCGTCATTTACGATCTTTGCCCTGCCAAGGTAATTATCCTTATCGTACATTCTCGCCCACTGGAACGGGGTGAACGGCTTTGGAACAAAGAAGGAAGTACTGATCGTGATCTGACATTTTCCGTTTCGCTGATCCTTCGGGATCTCATAATAACGAACCGCGATCTTATTGGCAAGTTCCGCGATCGCACGCATATCCTCAGGAGTCTCCGTCGGCAGTCCAAGCATGAAATACAATTTCACCTTCTGCCATCCGCCTTCAAATGCCATTCCCGCGCCATGCAAAATGACATCCTCCGTCAGTCCCTTGTTGATCACGTTTCTAAGGCGCTGTGAGCCGGCTTCCGGCGCAAAGGTCAGGCTGCTTTTTCGGATATCCTGTACTTTTCCCATGACATCCAGCGAAAACGCATCGATACGCAGGGATGGAAGCGAAATGTTAACTCCCTTTTCTTTGAAGTTATCAATCAGGAAATTCACCAGTTCTTCTAACTGTGAGTAATCACTGGAGCTCAGCGAGCTGAGCGATATCTCCTCGTGTCCGGTATTTTTTAACATTTCGTAAGCGTGCTTTTTTAAGACCGAAATATCTTTCTCGCGGTTTGGCCGGTAGATCATCCCCGCTTGACAGAAACGGCACCCGCGGATACAGCCGCGCTGGATCTCTAAAACCACACGATCCTGCGTCACCTTGATAAAAGGTACGATCGGCTTTTCCGGGTAAGGCGCATCAGTCAGATCCATGACGACCTGTTTTTCCACCTTTGCCGGGACATCCTCAAATACCGGTTTCATTTCCTCTATCGTGCCGTCTTCCCTATAACTCACTTCATAGAGGGACGGAACATACATACCTGGAATTTTCGCGGCTTCATGTAAAAACTCAGCTCTCGAGGAACCGTTCTTTCGACAGACTTTGTAAAGCGCAAACAGCTGATCGTACTGGATCTCGCCCTCTCCAATATAAAAAAGATCAAAGAAATCCGCTAACGGCTCCGGGTTGTAAGTACATGGTCCGCCACCGATCACGACCGGGACATCCCAGTCCCTGTTTTTCGCGTAAAACGGAATCTGCGCCAGATCAAGGATCTGTAAAATATTGGTATAACACATCTCATACTGGATCGTAATTCCAAGGAAGTCAAAGTCTTTCACTGCATCCTGGGTTTCCAGCGCGAAAAGCGGGATCTGCTGCTCTTTCATGATCTTATGCAGATCCGGCCACGGTGAAAACACGCGTTCACAGTAGACATCTTCTCTCTGATTGAACATATCATACAGGATCTGCATGCCCAGATGTGACATTCCGATCTCATATACATCCGGAAAACACATCGCGAAACGTATGTCCACCTGCGTTGGATCTTTTTTTACCATATTTAATTCATTTCCTATATAACGGGCGGGTTTGTCCACCGTCAATAAGATTTCATCCGATAATGCTAATTTTGTATTCATTCTCTACCTCACAAATTGATGGAATCGAATATCATCATAACATATTTTTCAAGATTTGTATAATCATAGTTTTCTTCTATCTTTTCAATGATCTCATCCGTGGAAAGCCCGAAAATATGCAGATCACTCTTTTGTGCCGCAAAAAATAACGCAAAGAGCGAAACGGCAAAAAAGAGCCGCAGACGGATTCCCGGGGACGCGACAGCTTTTGGCGGTTCCGGTGTTTCAATCCCACACTCCGGAAAGGAATTGCGTACCTCCTCAATGTATCTTTTTCGGTTTTGGATGTCTTCTCCTGTCATACTGCCTCCATTATCCAGAAAGTTTACATAATATTTTTATGTCAACTTCACATTTTTTACTGCTTTATATCAGGATATGAGACGCCTCCCTCTTCCATAACAAAAAATAGAAGCAAATAAAAGCTTCTATTTTTTGTGCCATATTTCTATCTTGCATCACGCTCGATATATTCTTTTTTATCAACGAGGCTCCGATATGCCGGACGGATAATACGATCTGCGGAGATCAGTTCCTCGATCCGGTGCGCGCTCCAGCCTACAATTCTTGCGATCGCAAACAGTGGCGTGTAAAGCTCAACTGGTATGCCAAGCATATCATAAACAAATCCACTGTAAAAATCGACGTTTGGGCTTACTCCTTTATAAATCTTGCGTTCTTTGGCGATCAGTTCCGTGGCGATCTTTTCTACATTGTTATAAAGCGCCATATCCTCTTCCCGGTCTTTGTTTTTCGCAAGCCGCTCAACAAAGTCCTTAAAGATCACTTCTCGCGGATCGGACAGCGAATATACCGCATGCCCCATACCATAGACAAGTCCCTTGTGATCGAATGCCTGTTTATTTAAGATCTTATCCAGATACTCTCTCAGCTGCGATTCGTTTTCCGCGTTCGGTACATGTGCGCGGATATCTTCCATCATTTTCATAACCATGATGTTTGCGCCACCGTGTTTCTTTCCTTTCAAGGAAGAAAGCGCTGCCGCGATCGCGGAATAGGTATCGGAACCGGATGACGTTACCACACGCGTGGTGAAGGTGGAGTTGTTACCGCCGCCATGCTCCATATGAAGCAGCAGCGCAACATCCAGTACATTTGCCTCAAGATGTGAGAACTGCATATCCGGGCGCAGCATACGCAGGAAATTTTCCGCGATCGACAGATTCGGATCCGGACGGTGGATATACATACTGTCGTTATTCTCATAATGGTTATACGCGTGATAAGCATATACCGCCATCATCGGAAACAGACTGATCAGCTGAATGCTCTGGCGTAAGACATTGCTGATCGAGAGATCTGCCGTATGGTCATCATAGGAAGCAAGCGTCAGTACGCTTCGTGTCATCGAGTTCATGATATCATGGCTTGGTGCTTTCATGATAACGTCTCTCGTAAAGTTCGTCGGCATTTCCATACAATCCGCAATGATCTTGCGAAATTCATTGAGCTGTCTGGTTGACGGCAGCTCTCCGAAAAGCAGAAGGTAAGCACCTTCCTCGAAGATAAAGCGCCGGTTTTTGCTTCCCTTTACCAGATCTTTTACATCATAGCCACGATACAGAAGCTGACCGTCGCACGGAACCTGTTTTCCATCCACATTTTTAAAAGCCGTGATCTCCGAAATATTGGTAAGTCCGGTCAGAACACCCTTTCCGTTTTCGTCACGCAGACCGCGCTTTACGCCATACTGCTGATACAGTTCCTTTGAAACTGCGTCATTTCGCATACACAGGTCTTCTAATTTTTTCGCATAGTCAATAGCATTGTCACGATTTCCCATTTGTCACCCAATCCTTTCTAGTCGATTACCTCATAGTTACAATTTCCTCAATTCCTCCGTAATATTCTGCTGCATCCTGCCGCAGATCTGGTCCAAAAAGATCCTCTCTTCCTCGCTGATCCCGTGTAACAGGACATGCCAGCATTCTTCATGTACTTTCAAAAAATCTTTGATGACCGCGTCTGATTTCTCCATCAGGAAAATATGGTTGAAACGGTGGTCTTCCCGATCCTCATGCAGCCGGATAAACCCAAGCGCCTTTAAGTTATCAATGGATTTTGACACATGTGCTTTTGAAATGTGTTTCTGTCCCATGATGTCTTTGGCGGTATCCCCATAATGCCCGCTCGCCAGATATGCCAGGATATCCAGCTCGATCTTGCGCAGACCGTATTTTTGCATCAGCGGTTCTGATTTTTTCTCCAGGAGCTTTTTCAATTCCGCTCCTAACGTAAGCACTTCGTATTCTTTATACATTTCCGTAGTCTCCGTCGTTTGGTTCACTTGTGAACTATCTAAAATTATAACGTTCGGACACAAGGATGTCAAGAAAAACTGCACACCGCTTTTGATCGCTGGTGTGCAGTTTCTTCTGTAATCGCTTTATCGCTGTGATAATTCCGCAGTGATCTCCTCCCATGTAACGCCCTTTTCTACCATCAGAACCATGACATGATAAAGGAAATCCGAAATTTCGTATTTAATTTCTTCCGGATCCGGATTTTTTGCGGCGATCACGATCTCCGTGCATTCCTCTCCGCATTTCTTTAAGATCTTGTCGATCCCCTTGTCAAACAGATAATTGGTGTAGGATCCCTCTCTCGGATGTTCCTTCCGGTCAGCAATCACATTGTAGACCGTCTCAAACACCTTGAGCGGATTTTTCTCCACATACTCTTTTTTGATGATCTCATTGAAAAAGCAGGTACGGTTTCCGGTATGGCACGCGGCACCGATCTGTGAAACTCTCGCGAGCAGGGTGTCATAATCACAGTCCGCCGTTAAAGATTTCACATACTGAATGTGACCGGATGTCATGCCCTTGATCCAGAGTTCCTGTCTGCTCCTGCTGTAATAGGTCATCTTTCCGATATTGATCGTGGTGTTAAATGCCTCCTCATTCATGTAGGCAAGCATCAAAACATCGTTTGTCTTATAATCCTGCACAATGACCGGAACCATGCCGTCTGAATTTAACTTTAAGTCCGACCACTGAACCGAAGGCTCAAAATTATCCATCTTGATCCCGGCAGCTCTGCAGTCTGCCTTTAACTCCATCACGTCGATCTCCGGGTGTCCGATGAAATCGCCCATAATCCCGCGCACATTGACTTTCCGCAGCGTTTCTATGATCTCATCTGCCTCATAGCTGTCCGTCTGCACAATATAAGGGATCGGGGTCATGCTCTCAACTGCTTCTACGATCGCCGGATCCACGACAACCAGTTCATGGAACATTTCCGTCATTTCCGCGGAATGCTTAAAAATGTAATCCACATTCTCAATGGATAAAAGCATTTTTTCCTTTCCGAACCGCTTGCTTCCCTCATCCGCGAGCTGTGCCGTTTCCGGCTTGGAAGCGTTTAACACGACCTGTTTACATCCGGCATAAAGTATTTTCTTAATATCTTCAAGCCGGTTGATGTTTCCGCCCGCGCAGATCGGAATCTCGATATTCTGCGCCAGCTTTTTTATTGTCTGGATATTCTTTTCATGCTCTTTGTCATCTTCTGAAAGATCATAGATGATGATCTTGTCAATCCCGCTGTCGTTATACAGACGTACTTTGGAGTACAGATTCCCGGCAGACGTAAAATCCCGGAATCCGTTTACCGCAGCTCCGTCCTTTAAATATAATGTTGATACAATGGTCTTTTTTTCCATAAAATACTACCTTACTATAAACTGCCTTTCGTCGATAAAATATCCGTGATCCTCGGATCAAAACCGGTTGCCTCATCCAACGCCCTTGCAAATGCCTTAAACATTGCCTCGATCATGTGATGGTTATTTCCACCGGAAAGCACTTTGATATGGAGGTTCATGCCGGCGGTATACGAAATGGCATAGAAAAATTCCTTTACCATTTCTGTATCCATATATCCCACACGATCTGTCGTAAACTCTCCGTCAAAGGAAAGATATGGCCTGCCGGAAAGATCAACGGCACAGAGCACCAATGTCTCGTCCATGGGCAGAATACAGCTTCCGAAGCGCTTCATGCCCTTCTTATCTCCCACAGCTTCCTTGATCGCTGTTCCAAGGACAATGCCGGTGTCCTCGATCGTATGATGACAATCCACGATCAGATCTCCCTTTACCCTCACGTTAAGGTCGAACATGCCATGACGGGAAAAGCCGTCCAGCATATGATCGAAGAAACCGATCCCGGTGTCAATATCTGCTTTTCCGCTGCCGTCTAAGTTAAGTGTCAGCGCGATATCTGTCTCTTTTGTTGTTCTTTTACAGTCTGCGATACGTTCCATGGCCGCTCTCCTTAATTCTTTTTGTCTTCAAATCTCACACGGATCGAATTTGCATGCGCGGTAAGCTGCTCACACTCCGCAAACTGTACGATGTCACGGTAGATCGGCTGCAATGCCTCTCTGGAGTAAGAAATGATACTGGATTTCTTTACAAAGGCATCCACGCCAAGCGGTGAGAAGAATTTTGCGGTTCCGTTGGTCGGAAGTACATGGTTTGGTCCCGCGAAATAATCGCCGAGCGGTTCACTGCTGTATTCGCCAAGGAAGATCGCTCCGGCGTTACGGATCTTTGTCATTGTCTCAAACGGATTTACCGTGATGATCTCAAGGTGTTCCGGTGCGATCTCATTCGCTGTCGCGATCGCGGTCTCCATATCATCGGCAACAAGAATATATCCAAACTGATCGAGGGATTTCTGGATGATCTCTTTTCTGGAAAGCTCTGCTACAAAGCCGTCCACTTCCTTTGATACCTCCTCTGCCAGTTTCTGGCTCGTGGTCACAAGGATCGCGGAAGCCATCTCGTCATGTTCCGCCTGGGAAAGCAGATCTGCCGCAACATAACGCGCATTCGCAGTCTCATCTGCCAGAACAAGGATCTCGCTCGGACCTGCGATCGAATCAATGCTGACATAACCGAACACTGCTTTTTTAGCCAGTGCAACATAAATATTTCCAGGTCCTACGATCTTGTCTACTTTCGGAATGCTTTCGGTTCCAAATGCGAGCGCTGCGATCGCCTGTGCGCCACCGACCTTGTAGATCTTATCTGCGCCTGCTTCTTTTGCCGCAACCAGTGTGGAAGGATTTACCTTTCCGTCACGTCCCGGCGGTGTTGTCATGATGATCTCATCCACGCCCGCGACTTTGGCCGGAACAATGTTCATGAGTACCGAAGAAGGATAAACCGCTTTCCCACCCGGAACATAAACGCCGACACGTTGAAGCGGTGTCACCTTCTGACCTAAGATCGCTCCGTTATCCTCGGTTGCGATCCAGCTGTTCTGCTTTTGCTTTTCATGGTAGGAACGGATATTGACGAGTGCCTTACGCATTACATTAAGAAGGGTTTCATCCACTTTCTCATAGGCTTCTTTGATCTCTTCCTCCGTGACTAAAATATTGTCTGCATTGATGTCAGCCCCGTCAAATTTCTTTGAATATTCAAAAATAGCTTCATCCTTGTTTTTTCGAACATTTGCAACAATTTCAGCCACGCTGCCTTCAAAGTCTCCATAGTTGTTCGGACTGCGTTTTAATAAATTTTCCAGAATGTTTTCTGTAGCTTCTTTGGTTAAGTTTACAATTCTCATATCAGATCAAACTTCCTTTCCTTTAATTCTCCCTTAATACCTGCTTTAAGTCGGTGATCAGTTTTGTAATACGTTCGTTCTCCATCTTCATGCTGACCTGGTTTACCACCATACGGGCAGACAGCGGGCAGACCTCCTCTAAGACTACAAGTCCGTTTTCCCTTAACGTAGAACCGGTCTCCACAATATCGCAGATGACCTCGGAAAGTCCTACGATCGGCGCAAGCTCGATCGAACCGTTTAACTTGATGATCTCAACAGTCTGATGCTTTTTGTTATAGAAATAATCTTTTGCGATCCGCGGGTATTTTGTCGCGACACGGATCTGCTCATGATGCTGCAGCAGTTCCTTTGCTTCCGCCGGGCCGCAGATGCACATACGGCATTTTCCAAATCCAAGATCAAGCACTTCATAAATGTTTCTGGCTTCTTCTAAGATCGTATCCTTTCCGACAATACCGATATCAGCCGCGCCGTACTCCACATAAGTCGGCACATCCGGTCCCTTTGCCAGGAAGAAACGCAGTTTGTACTCCTCATTTACGAAGATCAGCTTGCGGGTATTTTTGTCTTTCATTTCCTCACAGGTGATCCCGATCTTTTCAAACGTCTCCAGTGTTTTATTTGCAAGACGTCCCTTACCTAAAGCGAACGTTAAGTATCTCATGTCTTCCATCTTTTATTCCCCAATCTTATATGTAATCTGCGTAATTCCGGTTCTCTTTGCATAAGCCTCATAATCTGCCTTCGCGTGCGCGGTATCATAAGGGATCAGTTCTACGGCCTTTCCCTTTTTCCGCAGCGCGCCCGCCTGTTCGATCGACTCTTTCTTATGCGCTTCATCATAAACCAGAAGCTGTGTCTCGTTTTTAGTCTCAACCTCGATCTTCTGTCTGGACAAAGCAGCTAAAAGCTGGTCGATCACGACCGCGAATCCGATCGCCGGTGACTCCTTGCCGAAGTGTGTTAAAAGCGCGTCATAACGTCCGCCCTTTACGATCGGTTCTCCGCTTCCAAACGTATAGCCTGCGAAGATAATGCCGGTGTAGTAATGATACTTGCTGATCACGCTGAGTTCATAGGAAACGTATTTATCCACACCGTAAAGTTTTAAGACTTCATCCAGTTTCTCAAGACGTTCCAGCGCATGTAAGATCTTGTCATATCCTGCCGCTAGCTGCTTTACTTCTGCCAGATCCTCCGCAGAATTGTAAAACGTTCCGATCTTTCCAAACATCTGTTTTAATTCCGGTGCCAGTGAAAGGTTTGCGACAAACTCCTCCACGCCAAAGAAATTTTTGTTCGAGATCAGATCCTTTAACTCTTCCTCACGTTCCTCATCAAGCCCTGCGGCATCCATGAGACCCTGTAAAAATCCCACATGTCCGATTCCAAGCTGAAATTCCTTTAACCCGGAAGTGAGCAGGCACTCCACAGCCATTGCAATGATCTCAGCGTCCGCATCCACAGAATCCGCTCCGATCAGTTCCGCGCCAAGCTGGGTATTTTCCTTTAAACGCCCCTGATAGCTGTTATTATTGATGAATGTATTTCCCATATAGCAGAGCCGGATCGGCAGATCCTCATCCATATAGTATTTTACCGCACACCGCGCAATGGATGGCGTCATATCCGGGCGTAACACCAGCGTATTGCCCTCCCGGTCAAAGAACTTATAAAGCTCTCTCGACGGAATCGTTCCGATCTCTTTTCCGAATATATCAAAAAACTCAAAGGTCGGGGGCTCTATGAAATGATATCCGTAGTTCTTTAAGGTACTGCGCAGATGATCCTGCAGCACCATTTTCTTCTCACATTCCCCGTTGTAAATATCCCGGACTCCCTCCGGTGTATGAAGTAACTGCTGTCTCATAAAATCCTCCAAATCCCTTTTGTAATTATACTTTTTCGCTTCCGCTTTAGCGTGCTACCATGCTACCACGCCAAAATGCTTATCCTATTATATCCAGTAACCGCTAAAATGTCAATCCCTCATATCCAAATCCCTCTGCAATCCGGTCAGATACGGCACTAAAACGCCCCGTTCCACCGAAAGAAAGAAGGAGGGATCCAGTTCCTCGCGCCGGAAACTCTTGCGTCCGCCTTTCTTTGCGCGGTTCCAGAACTTTAAGAGTTCGGCAAGCCGCAGGTAATAAAATTCGTCCCTTGCCGTAAAAGACACAAGAAAAAATGCGATACCGCCCTGCTTTTCAAAATCTTCCATGAACTTCACCTGATGTTCATGGATGTTCTGAAGCGGGAATGTGTCGGTATTGCATTCTTTCGCGTCAAAGCAGACCGGAATGCCCTGCACGGCTCCGATATAGTCTACCGTACTTCTCTGGTCAAAATAAGCCAGTGTGATATGTCTGGTCTGCTTGTCAATATTGATCGGTGTGATCGGAGTCGGCACTTTCTGGATCAATGCCAGTCCGTTTTCCAGATATTTTTCATTGGTGCGGTTAATAAATTCCTCTAAGGTGGAACCTCTTAAACCTCTTGAATTCCAGGTTGCCATACTATCCCCCAGTGTCTTTGTCATTCTAAGGAAAATTATACCGCAAGGAGAACATTTGTGCAACCGGGTGAGGCTACTTAACGGTTGTTATATAACGCTGATTCTGGCTGTTTGGTTTATCGGGAATAGTCATTGTAATAAGTCCCTGATCCATCAGCGGTTTTAAATATTTTTTCGTAAAACTTTTTGCATTTTTATAACCGCAATATGCCATAATTTCTGATTTTTTTCGTGGTTCCTTACAGTACGCAGTAATTTTATCGGAAATATCGACTTGGGTGGTGACTTGGGTGGCGACTTGGGTGGCGACTTGGGTGGTGTCCACGGCATGCTCCACATACTTCCTGTTTTTTAACGTTGCGTGAAGCATAAAAGCTTCCATATAGTATTCCGGAGACGGCAGTCCGGCTTCTTTCATTTCATTATATAACCGGTCGACACCTTCCCCATATTCACGCACATATTCATATTCATGAAGCACTTCTGCAATTTTCGGATTTCTTGAGAAATGAACCTGCCGCATATTATTGATCCTGACAATCCCGGGCAGAGTGCCCGGACTTTCCACTGTAAAATGATCATCAAACATTTTTATCTGAATATCAGTGCCTTTAATGCTGTAATCCCTGTGAGCGATCGCATTCACAATGATTTCTTTCCATGCAAATTCGGGATATTCGGATTCCGTAACGAATTTTCCCTCTCTTCCAAGATAAGTATGTTCTTTTATCTGGTCACGGACAAAATCTATAGACTGTTCCACAATCTGAAGAATTCTTCCTTCAAAAATTTTATCCTTAACCACGTTCATTTGTGCACCAACCCTGGCTTCTGTTCCCTCATAACGGATAAAACGTACCCGCGCACGCTTAAAATATTGCTGTGGTTCTTTACCAAACAACAAAATCGCCGCGCCACTCAACTCTTCCCTGCCGTTGGCTGACACCAGAAAGCTTTTATTTTGACGGATATACTCCTCCGGTGTTTTTCCATAGCCGATTCTTTTGCAATATGCAGCAACTTCGTTCATATCAAGATCGTTTATGGATGTGCCATATACCGGTTCATCTTCAAAATACCTTGCTCCTTTTGCATACATAAGCTGCATGCGTTCATCAAATGTAAGTTTTTTTGATTTATCACCAACACGTAAATACACTTCATCTCTGTGATTTGCATGCAGTTCACTGCTCTGTGGAACATAGATCAGCAAAATATGGTTCTTTTTTCCATTATCATCCACACATTCGATCGTCTGTGTTTCAATACGAATTGTCGGTACGCAAAAATCAAACGGAGCCCGCAGAATCTCATTGATATTCGGTAAATAGTCATCAATTCCCGTAATTTTTCCATTGTCTTCAATGCCAATCGCCAGCAGTCCACCATCGGCATTCGCAAACGCTATCATTGGTGTTGCAATCGTCGCTGCAGTAATCCTCGCACTTTTACGATCAAATTCCTGTTTTTCTGTTGTAAAACACATATCTTCAATCGTCATTTTTCGAATATTCATATAACGAAGCGGCTCCTTTCATTTCTATATTTTTTGCTGTCACCGCTGTTCATATTCCCTTTGAAAAATTTTTCTGTCAACTCCCGTCAGCCTTTCAAAGCTCTCCGGCACCGGCGCTGTCACTTTTCTCCCGTCCGGGAATTCCAGGCGGTAAGCATGCAGCATCTGCCCGTGAATGCCGTACTTTTTCTTTAACGTCAGGTTCCAGTTATGGTCTCCGTATTTCTCATCTCCGGCAATCGGATGGCCGATGGATGCCAGGTGCGCACGGATCTGATGGGAACGCCCGGTGATCAGATGGACTTCAAGGAGCGTAGCGTCCGGAAACGTTTCAACCGGCATATATTCGGTTTCGATATACCTGCTGTCCGGAACTTCTTTCGAATAAATCTGAACCTGATTGCTGCCTTCATCCTTTTTCAGATAGCCGGTGATCTTCTTTTTCTCCGCAACGGTTCCCTTTACGATACAGCGGTAATATTTCTTCATGCTCCGGTCTTTTAAACATTCTGCCATCTCCTGCAGCCCGCGCAGACTTTTTCCCGCGATCAGAAGCCCCGATGTGTTACGATCTAAGCGGTTGCAGATGGATGGCCGGAAAGTGCGCAGATCCTCCCCGGTCAGTGCGCCGGTGTCAAGCAGATACTCCAGAATATATTCATTGGCGGAAACGTCCGATGGCTTTGCCTTCTGGGACAACATCCCCTGCGGTTTATTGATGATCAGAATATCCTCATCTTCATAAACAACCGAAAGAGAGACCGGCTTTAACTTCACGTTCGCTTCATCCTTATGCACAGGCGGCTGACCCGCGAATTTCAGGAAGGTTTCATCCGAGAGAAAGAGCTTTACATGATCCCCTTCCTGTAATTTCTCAACCCCCTCAGCTTTCTTCCCGTTTAAGGTAATGTTCTTCTTTCGGAGCATCTTGTAAAGGAAACCGTTTGAAGCTTCTTTCAGCAATTTGTGAAGGTATTTATCCAGTCTTTGATTTGCCTCATTTTTCCCAATAATATATTCTTTCATGATTTCTCCAACATTTTGTTATTTCTGCTTCTTTTTGTGTACGTTGCGGATCGGTTTACGCCCGGTACTTTTTTTCTTCGCGCCAGTGGAATTGCCCGCCGAATTACCGGAATATTTTGGCTTCGTACGCCCGGACTGCGTTCTTGCCTGTGGCTTCCCGCTTTTTTCACTCTTTAACTTACGCGGACGGATCAGGCATTTTTCATCAAATCCGATCAGATCCTCACGCCCCGCCTTGATCAGTGCCTCATGTACCAGATCATAATTTTCCGGATTCCGGTACTGGATCAGTGCGCGCTGCATCGCCTTTTCATGCGGATTGGTCGCAACATAAACCGGCTGCATGGTTCGCGGATCAAGCCCGGTGTAGTACATGCAGGTCGAGATCGTAGACGGCGTCGGGTAAAAGTCCTGCACCTGCTCCGGCATATAGCCGAGATCCCGCAAAAACTCCGCAAGCTCCACGGCTTCCTTTAATGTAGATCCCGGATGGGAACTCATCAGATACGGCACGAGATACTGCTTTTTCCCGAGTTTTTCATTCATGGCTTTGTACTCTTTCACAAATTCACGGTAAACCGCAACTGGCGGTTTTCCCATCTTTTCCAGCACGGCATCTGAAATATGCTCCGGTGCCACCTTAAGCTGCCCGCTCACATGGTGCTCACAGAGCTCCCGTAAGAAAGTGCGGTCTTTGTCCGCCAGAAGATAATCAAATCGGATTCCCGAACGGATAAAGACCTTCTTTACTTTTGGAAGCGCACGCAGTTTGTGCAGCAGTTCAATGTAGTCTTTGTGATCCGCGATCAGATTTGCGCATGGTTTCGGGAACAGACACTGCTTGTTCGGACAGGCGCCTTTGGTGAGCTGCTTTTTGCATGCCGGTGCGCGGAAATTCGCGGTCGGCCCGCCGACGTCATGGATGTAGCCTTTAAATCCCGGATCTTCCGTGATCATTTTTGCTTCTTTTAAGATAGACTCCTGGCTGCGCGCCTGTATGATCCGCCCCTGATGAAACGTCAGCGCGCAGAAACTGCATCCGCCAAAGCAGCCCCGGTTGCTGATCAGGCTGTATTTCACTTCGGAAATGGCAGGTACGCCGCCCGCGCTCTCGTAACTCGGATGATACGCCCGCATATACGGAAGGTCATATACCTGATCCATTTCCAGTTTTGACAACGGTTTCTGCGGCGGGTTCTGCACAACGAACATTTTTTCGTCATACGTTTCAAAGAGCCGCTTCCCGGAAAACGGGTCGGTATTGCAGTACTGTGTATAAAAGCTTTTCGCATAGGCGCGCTTGTCCGACTTGATCTCCTCAAAGTGCGGCAGCTCAATGGCATCGTAGATATCCTCACGGTTTCTGGTCTTGTAAACCGTACCGTCAATAAAGGTAATATCTTTGACCGCAAGTCCGCTGTCCAGAGCTTCTGCGATCTGTACGACACTGCGTTCGCCCATGCCGTACATGATAAGATCCGCACCGGAATCTAAAAGGATCGAACGTTTCACCCTGCCCGACCAGTAATCGTAATGTCCAAGTCTGCGCAGGCTCGCCTCGATGCCGCCGATCAGGATCGGGGTATGTTTATAGGTCTGCCTTATGAGGTTGCAGTAAACGATCGTCGCATAGTCCGGGCGTTTTCCCATCACACCGCCCGGGGTAAAGGAATCCATGTTCCGTCTGTGTTTGGACACCGAATAATGATTTACCATGGAGTCCATGTTTCCCGCAGTCACAAGAAAACCGAGACGCGGCTCACCAAGGATCGAAATGCTGTCCTTATCCCGCCAGTCCGGCTGTGAAATGATGCCGACCGTATAGCCATGCAGCTGCAAAATGCGGCTGATAATGGCATGTCCGAACGAGGGATGATCCACATAGGCATCCCCGATCACATACACAAAATCAAGCTGCGTGATGTGTTCCCTTTCCATATCTTCTTTTGAAATTGGTAAAAATCCGTTACTCATTTCTCAAATCCTCATACGAATGATCCAGTACCTGCTCATAGGACGTAATATAAAAATCCGCCAGTTTCTTTTTGGTGTCGATAAGATCCTCAGAATATTGATCCGCGACCGCGCACACTGTCATCCCCGCGTTTTTTCCTGCCAGAATGCCGTTTGGAATGTCCTCAAATACCAGACAGTCCGCCGGGTCAACCTTTAAATGCTTCGCCGCACTTAAAAACACATCCGGCGCCGGTTTGCCTTTTTTGACTTCATCCGAGGTCTGAAACACCTCAATGTAGGAATACAGATCGTGTGCCGTGGCAACCGCGTTTAAAAGGTCTCTCGAATTGCTGGTCGCGATCCCGGTCCGGATCCCGTTCGCCTTTAAGTACTGCAAAAATTTCAGCGCACCAGGTTTAAAAGGAACTTCCTTTTCGTATTTTTCCCGGGCCATATTATTCCAGATCACTTTTAATTCTTCCGGTGTCTCTGGGATTGGAAATGCTTTTGCAAAGTACTCCGCCGTCTCATCAAAACTCATGCCCTCGATCTTTGCCTCTAAATCTTCCGGATAGGCAAGCCCTTTTTTTGCCAGAAATTCTATGTCAATGCCCTTCCACATCCACATGGAATCCACCAGCGTGCCGTCCAGATCAAATATCACCGCTTTTTTATTTTTTAACATGTCTGATTTCCCTTCAAATCTTCGATTTCTTTTTCTGTGAGCGGCCGGTACTGTCCGCTCTCCAATGTCTCATCCAGTGTGAGTGTTCCCATGGAAAGCCGCTTTAAATAAAGGACTTCCTTCCCGACTGCCTCAAACATCCGCTTTACCTGATGGAATTTTCCCTCTGTGATCGTAAGCGTGATCTCCGATATGTCGCCCGCTTTTAAGATCACAAGTTCTGCCGGAAGTGTCGGCCGTTTTTCACCGATATCCAATCCTTCCTTCATCTTTGCTGCGTCGGTCTCATCCACGCATCCCCGGATCCGGGCAAAATAAGTTTTTGCCACATGCTTTTTCGGAGCAAGCAGGCAGTGCGCGAGTTCCCCGTCATTGGTGATAAGGAGCAGCCCTTCGGTATCGATATCGAGCCTGCCAACCGGGAACAGATCTTTTTTGCCCGGTTCATCAATGAGATTGAGCACCGTCTCATGTCTTAAGTCCTCGGTAGCGGACACGCAGCCCGCCGGTTTGTTTAACATATAGTAGGAAAATGTGGCATAAAAGACCACCGCACCGTTTACCGTGACCTGATCTTCTCCCGGCGTCACCCTGACTTCCGGCCGCCCGGCGGTTTCCCCGTTTACCGTAACCAGTCCTTTTTTTATTTTTTCCTTGATCTCACTTCTTGTTCCGATCCCCATATCGGCAAGATATTTATCCAGTCTTAAACTTTTCATTTTTATCCTTTAATAATCATACACTAATTTTTTGTCATCGAGCGCACGCAGGATCCAGTATGGATTTACACTGACCTCATTTCCATCCGCGTCATTGATATAGATCCCGACATGCAGATGCACCGGGAAATTTCCAACGGTTCCGGGCGTATCACCATACCCGCTGTCTCCCATAAAACCCAGGAGCTCTCCGGCATTTATCTCTTCTCCGACTTCAAAGTCCGCAGCATATTCCGCAAGATGCGCATAATAGAAATATCCTCCGCTCGGACTTCGGATCCCGATGCGCCAGCCGCCAAGCTTAAGCCACCCAACCGCTTCCACTACGCCGTCCGTCATGCTGACAACGGGATAGACACCCCGCGTATTGACCGATGCCATGATATCGCAGCCTTCATGTCCCCGCTTTCCGCCGAACGTCCGGCTCTGCATCCAGGAATCGCAATAACTCACATCCATCTCTTCCCTGGTCTGTGACTGTGGTACCGGAAAATATGTGACATCCTGCCAGACCGCATCGATATAGGAAGTAAATTCATCCAGGATCGGACTTTTCTTTCGTTCCAGCTTCTTTTGTAGACGCCCGGCGGCATCCGATCCGGTGTCCCCGGTAATAAAATAGCAGAACAGTCTTTCCGAAAATTCCTCTTTCTTCCCATCCGCGATCGTCTCATAGACTTCAAGCGGAACCTGTTCATCCCGAAAAGCCGTATACAGGCGATCACGGTCGATCACACAGGCAAACTCCGCCTCCTGCCTTACATGGGAAAAAAGCTGAACATCCAGACAGAGTATTCCGATCAACAGGAAAAATCCGATTTTTTTCATTTTCACACACTTGTCATATCATTTCTTCCTTAAAAATATATTGAAGTATGAGAAAAACTATTTCCGTCATTTGTGTATTTGTTTTTATTCTTTTTATATTGCTGTTCCCGGAAGTAACCGTTCATGCCGCTGCCGACGGGCTCTTGCTCTGGTATACCTCACTGCTTCCCACGCTCCTGCCGCTTGGCATTTTATCGAACATCCTGATCGCATCCGGTTATTTCCATTATATCACAAAATATCTCTATGCAGTGATAAAACCGTTTTATCCGATCAGCCGCGCCGGCGTGTTTCCTCTTTTTGCCGGCCTGCTGTTCGGCTTTCCTCTGGGCAGTAAGATCACCGCAGATCTCGTGAGCAGCCATGAAATGTCCAAAGCCGAGGGCAATATCCTGATCTGCATCTGCAATAACCTAAGCCCGGTATTTCTAAACGGCTATGTATTTTGTACCTGCTTAAAGCGCCCGGATCTTTTGCCGGTCGGAATTGTTTCTCTTTACCTTCCGCCGCTTTTTTATGGCTTTTTCGGGCTGCTCCGCTGTAAAAAAGAAAACGTTCCTGCTTCAGATACAAAAAAACCGACATCACGATCTCAACTGAATTTCAAAATCATTGACGCCGGTATTCTAAATGGGTTTGAAACCCTGACCAAACTCGGTGGCTATATCATGTTTTTTTCCATTTTGACCGCCTTCATCCGTATGTTCCCGTTCGGCAGTGAACTGACCCAGACACTCTGCGCGGGCATCCTTGAAGTAACGACCGGGATCCATAAGACTTCCGCCATCCGTTCCTTTCCGCTGCGCTTTGGGCTTGCCCTTGGTTTTACTTCCTTCGGCGGGATCTGCGGACTGGCTCAGACTTCTTCCATGATCAAAGACGCCGGGCTTTCTACCATGCATTATCTCAGGATGAAAATGGTCTTTGCCATAAGCAGTGTCTGTATCGGTATGCTTCTTCTTTCCGGTATGTGATCTAAGAAAGCATATCGGTATTCAGATTTGCTTCACCGCTTTCAGTTTTCTCCTGTGCCTCGGAGGCAGGCTTGTCTTCTTCTGCTTCCTCGATTTCCTGCGGCATAAGCTCCGCGCGGTTCGCAGTCACAACATTCATGCAGTCCTGAAGGGAATTGATCAGGTTGTCATATCTTGCATGGGAGGAATCGATCGCATGGGAAAGGATCTCCTCCGTATTTTTTAACAGTTCATCGGTATAGCCGATCGCACCCATACGGATATCATTCGCGTCACTGGTCGCCTTGTCAAGGATCTCCTGTGCCTGCTTGGTAGCGATCATAACAACTTCATTTGCCTGCGCATACGCCTGCTGCATGATCTGATGCTCATTGACCAGTTCAGTTGTCTGCACCTGCGCCTGTGCGATGATCGCGTCCGCCTTCGCCTGCGCATCGGCAAGGATCGCTTCTTTATTGCTGATGATCTTCTGGTAACGCTTGATTTCTTCCGGTGTCTTCATACGAAGTTCTGTCAGCAACTCTTCCAGTTCTTCCTTATTGACTAATATCTTGGTACTGGATAATGGCTGAAATTTACAGCTGTCTATGTATTCTTCGATTTCCTCTATGATCTGTTCCATCCTGCTGCTCATGTACACCGCTCCTTTTTATTTTGTTATATGATATTTTGCATAAATTTTATCGATAAGCTGCTTCGGGACAAACTGGGAAATGTCGCCGCCGTAAGAAGCAAACTCTTTTACAATGGTAGAACTCAAATATGCATACTCCAGACTGGAGGTCAGAAAAACCGTATCTACCTTCGGATTGACCTTATGGTTTGTCTGTGCGATCTGAAGCTCATATTCGTAATCGGAGATTGCGCGCAGTCCGCGGATAATGATGGTCGCATCGATCTGCTCCATGAAATCCACCAGAAGTCCGTCAAAGGATGCCACCGTCACATTCGGCATCTCCCGCGTCATCTCTTTTAACATACTAACACGTTCTTCCACAGAAAACAACGAATTTTTTGCACTGTTGTTCAGCACGCCGACCACCAGTTCATCTACCATTTTTGAAGATCTCTCGATAATATCAAGATGTCCGTTTGTAATCGGGTCAAAGCTGCCCGGATAAATCGCTCTTGTCATAATTTCACTTTTCCTTTTGTAAAAACACATGTTTATTGGTTTTATAGCATTTTTCCTTCAAAACGGTATAACCAAGCTCCTCCGCGTAGGAAAAATCGGTTTCCAGCGCTGCCTCTACAATGATCTTCGCGGATGGCTTTACCAGTGAGGAATGACTTAAAAAAGTAAGTACTTCCTTTTCCAGTTCCTTTTTGTAAGGCGGATCCATAAAGATCAGATCAAACCGGTATTTGCCTTCCAGCGTACGAAGTCCCGATATCACATCGGTCTGAAGAAGTGTACACGCATCCTCAAATTTGGTAAAACGGATATTGTCCTGTATACAGGCCGCCGCGTTTTTCGCGTTTTCGATAAAAAAAGCCTTTGCGGCGCCGCGGCTCACTGCTTCCAGTCCGATCTGTCCGCTTCCCGCAAACAGATCCAGAAAATAACAGTCCGGGACATCCTGCTGGATCATATTAAACAAGGTCTCCTTGATCCGGTCCGTGGTCGGTCTGGTATCCAGACCATCTATAGTTTTTAACGGCAGACTTCTTGCCGTTCCTGCGATAATTCTCATTTTGTTTCCTCATCCAACTCTAAAATCTTTTCTTTCACAAAACATAACGCTTCTGTAACCGCATGTTTTCTTACCGTCTGGCGGTCTCCCTCAAATACGAAACGCTTTGCGGAAACCTCATCGTTTATGGCGCATCCGATGTATACAAGTCCCACCGGCTGATCCAGACTGCCACCGTCCGGTCCCGCGATCCCGGTTGCCGAAACACAGATATTGCTGCCTGCCGCCTTTGCACCGCCGTACGCCATCGCCTCGGCTGTCTCCCGGCTGACCACCGTATAAGTCTCAATGATCTTCGGATCCACACCGAGCAGTTTTTCCTTTGCTTCATCCGAATAGGTGATATATGCCTCTTTTAAGTACTCCGATACGCCGGCCACATTGATCAGTGTTCCCGCGATCAGTCCGCCGGTACAGGACTCTGCTGTCGTAATCGTAAGATGACGTTCTCTTAACAGGGATACGACTTCTTCTTCCAGTGTCATTTTTACTTCTGCTCCTTTAATACCTGCTTATTTTTTACGATATAGTCGATCAGGGATACGACCGTTAAGACCAGCGCTACATAGGTTAAGATCACGCCGAGTACCTGGAATCCCGCATTCTGGATATCAAGGATCAGCACAATGATCATAAGCATCTGAAATACGGTTTTGAATTTGCCCCAGTAGCTTGCGGCGATCACGATCCCGTTGTCCGCAGCGATCAGACGGAATCCGCTGATGATAAATTCACGGCTGATGATGATGATGACGATCCAGCTTGCCAGCTGACCGGTCGCTACCAGACAGATCATCGCAGAGCAGACCAAAAGCTTGTCCGCAAGCGGATCCATGAATTTTCCGAAATTGGTGACCAGGTTATATTTTCTCGCGATCTTTCCATCCAGCATGTCGGTCAGACTTGCTATGATAAAGATGGCTACCGCAATGTATTTTCCGTTATCCGGGAAATAAGGTGCCAGCATGAAAAATACAAAAAACGGGATTAATATCACACGAAAAATCGTTAATTTGTTTGGTAAATTCATTTTAGATTATCTCTCCTATCAGATCATATTCATATGCGCCGGTAACTCTTACTTTCACAAAAGCACCGGACATCAGTTCTTCCTCTGTATTAATAAAGATATAGCCGTCCACACCCGGAGCATCGCGGTACGTTCTGCCCACATAAGCATTTTCATCCGCAACCTTGCCCTCGATGAACGCCCAGATCTCCTGTCCCTTCAACTCCTCATTCTGTTCAAAGATGATCTCCTGTTCCAGTTCCATGACATCATCTTTCCAGGTGAGTTTTGTCTCATCGTCCAGCTGATCCGGAAATTCCGCCGCCGGTGTTCCCTCTTCCGGAGAATAGGTAAACGCTCCGAGGCGCTCAAATTCCATATCATTGACAAACTGCATCAGTGTCTCATGTTGTTCCGCCGTCTCTCCCGGGAACCCGCAGATTAAGGTTGTGCGCAGCGCGATATCCGGTATCTCGGTGCGCAGTTTTTTTATGATGCGCTCAAGATCCGCACGATCCGTTCTTCTTCCCATACGTTTTAAGATCGTATCATCCGCATGCTGGATCGGCATATCCAGATAATGACAGACTTTACTGTTGCGCTTGATGGACGCGATCAGCTCGTCATAAATTTCTTCCGGATAGCAGTAAAGGATACGGATCCATACCAGCCCAGGGATCTCATTTAACGCGTCGAGCAGCCGGTGCAGGCTCTTTTCACCGTAGAGATCCGCGCCGTAAAGAGTCGTCTCCTGCGCGACCAGGATCAGCTCCTTTACGCCAGAAGCCGCAAGCTCTTTTGCCTGCGCGACCAGATCTTCCAACGGTACACTGCGGTAATTTCCGCGGATAGACGGGATGATACAATACGTACAATGCTTGTTGCATCCTTCCGCGATCTTAAGATACGCGTAATGTCCGCCGGTGGTAAGGATACGTCCGGCATTCGCCTTCGGCAGTCCTTCGAGTGCGGCAAAACGCTCGTATTTTTTTCCTTTTAACGCTTCGTTGACCGCGTTTACAATGGCATCATAGGAATTCGTTCCCAAAATAGCATCCACTTCCGGGATCTCCGTCTCGATCTCTTCCCGGTAGCGCTCTGCCAGACATCCGGTCACCAGAAGTGCCTTGCATTTTCCCTCTGTCTTTAACTGCGCCATCTCTAAAATGGTATTGACGCTCTCTTCTTTTGCGTCATTGATAAAGCAGCAGGTATTGACCACGATAATATCTGCGTCGTTCTCATCATCTGTAATTTCAATGCCGGCCTTTTCAAGCATACCGAGCATATATTCGCTGTCGACCAGATTTTTATCACAGCCAAGTGAAACAAAAAGCAGTTTCATGAAAACCTCCATATTGTGAAAAAGGGGAGCCAAATCTTTTTGGACACCCCTCCTTGTTTTTTTACTGTTCGCTTTCTTCGTCGCTCATGATCTTGACTTTTCCGGTGTAAAGCTCCTCTACCGCGATAGAGAGAGGTTTCTTTCCTTCTGGATGCGGAACTAACGGTTCGTCTCCTCCGATGATCTGTCTTGCGCGTTTCGCAGTTGCGATCACGATCGAGTAACGGCTGTTTACTACCGGTTCCTCACCGATTTCAACGTCATGGTTTACTACTTTCATAAGTTCTACATAAGATGGATGTATCATAAATTCATTCTCCTTTCAGTTCTGATTTGATCTCATTGATAAAATTTATATTTCGTGATACACGAAGTTTTTCCGCCTGGATAATGGAATGTACTTCCTCCACACAGGTATCCAGATCATCGTTTACCACAAGATAATCATACTCTTCTACGCCATCCGCTTCCTCAATGGCTCTGCCCAGACGTTTTTTGACCGTCTCGGCGTCTTCCGTTCCCCGCCCGATCAGGCGCTCCCGTAAGACATCCACCGAAGGCGGTGTCACGAAAAGGAGCAGGGTATCCGGGAACTTTTTCTTTACTTTCAAAGCGCCCTGTATCTCAATTTCCAATATCACATCTTTTCCTGCCGCAAGCTGCTGCTCAACATATGCTTTCGGCGTGCCGTAATAGTTGCCGACATACTGTGCATACTCGATCAGCGCATCCTGTCCGATCATCTCCTCAAACTGCTCTGTGGTACGGAAAAAATACTCCCGTCCGTCCACTTCTCCCGGACGCGGCTGTCTGGTCGTTGCCGAAACGGACAGCGCATATTGTTCTTCGTATTTTTTCAGCAGTTGTTTCATGATCGTACCTTTTCCGGAACCGGAGAACCCGGAAACAACGATCAAAAGTCCTTTTTTCTTCATTTCTTTATTCCTCTGTTTCATTTTCCCTGCCGTTAAAACGACCTGCCAGTGTATCCGGCTGGAGTGCGGACAGGATCACCTTATTTCCATCTACCAGAATGATCCCTCTTGTACGCCTTCCCTGTGTCGCATCGACAATTCGGTCTTCTTCTTTCGCCTTCTGGATCAGCCTTTTGGCCGGAGCCGAATCCGGCGTGATGATCGAAACGATCTTATCCGTATTGACTACATTTCCAAAACCGATATTTAAAAGTCTTGCCATCGTATTTTCCTATTCTATGTTCTGGATCTGCTCTCTTACTTTTTCGATATCGGTTTTCAGATTGATCCCGGTATCCGAGATTGCCAGATCATTTGCCTTGGAAAGGATCGTATTTGCTTCACGGTTCATTTCCTGCGCGATAAAATCGAGTTTTCTTCCGATACAGCCGCCTTTTTTTAATTCTTCTTCCATATTATTGATATGGCTGCGCAGCCGCACGGTCTCCTCGTCTACACAGATCTTATCGGAAAAGATCGTAACTTCTGTCGCGATCCTCGCCTCATCCATACTGGTATCCCCGAGTAATTCCGTTACTTTGGCTTCTAACTTTTCACGGTAATCACGCATGATCTCCGGGGAGCGCTCCTCGATAAAATCCACATAGGAAAGCATGACATCCAGCTTTTCCAGCAGATCCTTCTTTAAATGTTCCCCTTCTTTTTTGCGTGATTCCACGAACTGTAAGGCAGCACCACGGATCGCACGCTCCAAAAGCGGCCAGACGGTATTTTCATCGATCTCCTGTTCCTCCAGGGTAAAGACTTCCGGGTAACGGGAAAGCGTGCTCGTCTTGATGTCATCCTCAAGTCCGAACTGTTCCGCCATACGCTTTAAATGTGTTAAATATTCCGCGGCAACTGCCTCGTTGTAATTCAATGTGAAATTATTCTCCGTATAGTCTTCATAAGTAAAGAACACATCCACTTTTCCTCTCTGGATATATTCTTTTAACAGACTGCGGATCGCTCCCTCAAACAGATTTAATTTTTTCGGAAGCTTTATGTTCATATCGAGATAACGATGATTTACTGATTTTAGCTCTACGGCGATCTTGCGGTTGCCCTCTAAGATCTCACATCTTCCAAATCCTGTCATACTCTCAATCATCGTGTTCACCTTCTTATCCTGTATTCTACTTTCATGCACAGATAAGGTATATTATAGATGATAAATTTCTATTCGTCAAATCAAATTAACTGAAGCTTTAAAAAAGCTTTATAAATGCCATCTTCATCGACAGCATCTGCCACCATGTCCGCCCGCGCTTTCAATGCTTCGATCGCATTTCCCATCGCAACACCGCATGCGGCGAAATCGATCATTTCCATATCATTCGCACTGTCTCCAAACGCAATGGCGTCTTCTTTGGTCTGTCCCACATGAGAAAGATATGCCTGCATCCCGGTTGCCTTATTGATCCCCGCGATCCCGATCTCTCCACTGTTTCGCTCGGTCTGCTTAAAGCTCATATCCGTAACCGAAAAATCCGGGGCAAGATCCTTTTGCACCTGCGCAACCGTAAACGGCGCCAGCTGATACACCACTTTTTCGGATCTTTCGTAATTTACGATATCCTCGCGCACCATCAGTTTCCCCTCGAGATCCGCGCGCTGTTTTTCTGTCAGTTTCATAATCTCGCGATACACCCGCTCTGCCTGCTCGTGGCACCGGTTGTTGATCAAAGTACCGACATCTGTCTGCACGGTATAGAAAAATTTATTTTCCTCAAGATAAGAAATGAGCCGTTTTCTCGGCTCAGGTTTGATGTAATGATGAAATAATTCTTTTCCATCCGCGATCACAAAAGCTCCGGCTCCTCCGATCATTCCGTCAAATGGCAGTGACCGGATCTCCTCGGATATCTGATAGCGGCTCCGGCCGGTACAGACCACCAGCCGGTGGCCTGCCTGTTTTGCCAGAGTAAGTGCTTTCTTCGCAGATTCCGGAATTTTTCCGCCAAAGTCCGTCAGTGTCCCGTCAATGTCAAGAAAAATCACTTTCTGATTACTCATTGTTCTGTTCTGTACTCCTTAATTCCTGTCTTATTCCGCTTCACGGATTGCCTTGCGGACCGGAAGGATGCATCCCGGAGATACGGACAGTTCATCCAGTCCCATCTGAAGGAAGCGTTCCGTCAGTTCCGTATCCGCGCCCAGCTCTCCACAGATGCCTGCCCAGATGCCTGCCGCATGCGCATTTTTAACTACGCGTTCGATCAGGCGGAGCACTGCCTCGTGATGTGGATTGTAGAAGCGGTCCAGCTTGCTGTTCTGCCTGTCGATCGCCAGTGTATACTGTGTCAGATCATTGGTTCCGATACTGAAAAAGTCTACTTCTTTCGCAAGTTCGTCACTCATCACTGCTGCCGCCGGTGTCTCGATCATGATTCCCTGTTCTACTTCACCGAACGGAATGTTCTCCGCAGTCAGTTCCGCTTTTACTTCCGCAACGATCTCTTTGATCTGGCGTACCTCATCCACGGAAATGATCATCGGATACATGATCGCGATATTTCCGTAATTGCTTGCGCGGAACAGCGCGCGTAACTGTGTTTTGAAAATTTCCGGCTGTGTCAGACAGATACGGATCGCACGGTAGCCAAGTGCCGGATTGTCTTCTTTTCCGAGATTGAAATAATCTACCTGCTTGTCTGCTCCGATGTCTAACGTACGGATGATGACTTTTTTGCCCGCCATGGTCTCTGCCACTTTGCGGTATACGGCAAACTGTTCTTCTTCTGTTGGGAAATCATCTTTTTCCAGATACAGAAATTCGCTTCGGAACAGTCCGATTCCGCCCGCGTCATTTTCCAGTACGCTTGCAAGATCGGATACATTTCCGATATTGGCATAAAGATTGATCTTCTGTCCGCTCTTTGTCACATTCTCTTTTCCTTTTAAGGTGAGCAGCAGTTCCTTCTGTTCTTCGTCTTTCTTTTTCTTTTCCTCATATTCGGCAAGTGTCGCTGCATCCGGATCTACAATGATCTTTCCTGCATAGCCATCCAGGATCGCCATCTTTCCATTCCAGGAGGTCTCGATATCCACACTGATGAGCGCCGGGATACCCATGGTTCTCGCAAGAATTGCCGTATGGGAGTTTGCGGAGCCAAGATGTGTTACAAATCCGAGAAGTTTGCTCTTATCCATCTGTACCGTTTCACTTGGTGCGAGATCTTCCGCAACGATGATGACCGGATCTTCTCCGATATCGGATGCGGTATCATTTCCGTTTAAGATCGTGATCACGCGCTCGGAAATATCCTTGACATCCACGGAACGTGCCTTGAAATATTCATCATCCATATCCGCGAACATTTTCGCGAAATTATCACCGGTCTGCGCAACCGCGTATTCCGCATTTACATTCTGTCCTTCGATCAGGTTATGGATGGAATCAATGTAATCGCCATCATCCAACATCATGGCATGTACATCGAAGATCTGTGCGTTTACTTCGCCGACTTCCTTGAGTGCCTTCTCATACAGTGCATGCAGCTGATCGATCGCTTTTTGTTTCGCGTCCTCAAAACGCGCTACCTCCGCCTGGGTATCTTCGATCTTTCTTCGTGACACCTGGTTTTCCGTCTTTGCGAACACACGAACTTTTCCGATCGCGATTCCATGAAAAACTTTCTTTCCTTCTCTAATTTCCATCTTTGGATTCTCCTTACTTACAGATTTGCTTCAAAAAACTGTTTTAAAGCTTCGATCGCTTTTTCTTCATCAGCGCCTTCTGCGGATACGGTTACCTCGTCTCCGCATTTGATTCCCATGCCCATAACTGCCATCAGTCTTGTGACATCTGCTTCTTTTCCTTTTGCTGCAAGTGTGATCTTTGACTCAAAAGCTTTTGCTTCTTTTGCGAGCATTCCTGCCGGTCTTGCGTGAATTCCGATTTCGTCCTTGATTACATAATTGAATGATACCATAATGTTGTCCTCCTTATTTTTGACTCATTTGATTTATAATATTTTTATTAATGTTTCTCCTGCTTCCACAGTTGGCAAAGCAGTTGGAACAATGTTTCCATATTGATCTGTATTGGTGACGATTACAGCCGTCGTTGTTGCGTAACCGGCGGATCGCAATGCTTCAAGATCCACTTCCAGGAGCAGATCTCCGGTTTTTATCCGGTCACCCTGTTTCTTTTTTGGGGAAAATCCCGTTCCGCTTAACTGAACGGTGTCCACACCGACATGGATCAGTATCTCGGGTCCCGCTTCTGCCGTCAGGCTGACCGCATGTCCCGTCGAAAAAAATGTGGTGATCGTTCCATCTGCCGGCGCATAAATTTTTCCATCCGATGGAAGGATCGCGGCTCCCTGACCAAGCACGCCGCTTGCGAATGCTTCGTCTTCGATCTGTGAAAGAGCGATCACCCGGCCGGATGCCGGCGCCGCAATGTGGATTTCCTTTTCTCCCGGCTGTCCCGGCTTTTGCCTGGTCCCCGGTTCTTCTCCGGGAACGCCCGCACAGCTTACAAGTTCGGCAAAAACTTCTTTTACCTGACTGCCGATCATGATCTGCAGCTGTCCACCGCGCCAGAACGTTCCGACGATTCCATCCATGGCGTTTAATGCATCCAGATCCGCTTTTTTATCATCCTTTAATTCCAGGCGAAGCCTTGTCACACAGTGTGTCATATGGATGATATTGTCTTTTCCGCCGATGTGAGAAAGAATGTTTTCTGCCAACGCGGCATACTTACGTTCCATAGTTTTCCCTCCATTCCCAAAATTATTTTTCTTCTTACTGAATATAGAAAAACCCGAACGAAATCAAGACTACTGCCTTTCATTTCATCCGGGTTTTGCCGACCAAACGTAACAATCCCAATTCTATTTATTTAACGATCCTGATCCGAACTGTTCCTTCGGATAATTCTTGCGATGTGCATCGTAAGATAGGTAAGTTCCTCTTCTTCCACCTCATACTTCATACGCTTTTTCATATAAGTGCGGATCTTATCCGCACAGACATATTCCTTCGGATAGCGTGTCCGTATGATCTCGTCCAGTTCCGGGTCGTCATTGTCATAGCTGGCATTCTGCACCGCGCGCTGTAAGAAAAACTTCAGATGCGTGACGAAACGCTCGTAAGGAAGTTCGCTCTCGTCAATCTCAACGTTAAAAGTATAACGGACAATATTTAAAATGTCCTTTATCATCTCCGGGACAGTTCCCGCTTTGCGGATATCACCATCCATCTCCGCGTTCACAATGTGGAGTGCGATAAATCCTGCCTCATCCTCCGACAGCTCCACACCGGTCTTCTCTTTGACCAATGCCACCGCCCTGCATCCGATCTGGAATTCCTCTTCATAGAATTTGCGGATCTCCCAAAGCAATGCATTCTGGAAAACCGTTCCCTGTTTCTGGCGCTCGATCGCGCAGTCCAGATGATCGGTCAGCGTAATGTAAATGTTCTTATTTAAATGACGCTTTAATGTCCTGGCTGCATACTGAATGATCTCCTCCGCCATCTTAATATGCTCATACGGCATATCGCTGACCAGACGCTCATACTGATTGGTGTGTTCTTTGGGAAGCTGGAAAATCTTTTCAATCCTGGATGCATCTACCAAATCTCCTGCTTTCTTCTGAAAGCCGACGCCCTTTCCCATCACAACCACTTCACGTTTTTCATCATCCAGTGAACTGATCACATTGTTATTAATGACTCTCAAGATCTGCATGCCCAAAACCCCTTACTGCCAGCTTCTTACCCATTGTCACACAGCCGCAGGCATATTGTCGAACTCTGTTGCCTTCCAAAGCAAAAAAACTGGTATTATACCTCCTATCAACGATTTCAATAAATCCATTCATAATAAAAAAGTATAACCCAGTCTTGCCTCGTATGAGTAACAATCTGTTCTTGTTTTCTATGGGTACATCATACTATGATTTTTTCCGTTCGTCAACCACAATTTGAAATATTGTACACTCAACATAATTTCATGTAGCCGTTTTTGTGCAACTTTTCTAAAATCCTTCCTTTTTTCTCTGGATCCGCAGCTCCCTGCGTCTTTTTCCGGCTTCCCACTCGGCTTTTTCGCTCTCCGTCTCCAAGATAACCGATGGTACTTTCGTCGGATTCCCGTCTTTGTCCACTGCGACCAGTGTCAGATACGCACGGTTGATCGGTCTCCGTATTCCGTCTAATGTCTCCACATAGGTGTCCACGCGAACCTCCATGGAAGTCGTTCCGACATAAGTAAGTCTTCCCGCAAGCACCAGCAGATCGTTCTGATACGCCCCACGGATGAAGCGGAGATTGTCCACGGACGCCGTGATCACATTGCACTGGGAATGGCGGATCCCCACCAGTCCGGCGGCTTCATCGATCCATTCCATCAGCCGTCCTCCGAAAAGTCTGCCCGCCCCGTTCAAATGCTCGGGTCTGACCTGATAAACCTGTTCTATTTTCGAATCTGAAATCTTTTTTTCCATAAATAACTTCATTCCTTTCCGTCTGTTTAGTATAGCACAAAACATCCGGCGCCATCCATATCTTTTACATTGTATTTTCCCCCTGCTATCGTGTATAATAAATGTTTAGATACTGCGGCAGTAAACCTTCCGCAGAGAACTGGAGGTACAATAATCATGGCTTTGGATGGAATTGTCATTGCCAATCTGGTACATGAATTAAACGAAACGGTTTTAAATACAAGGATCAGCAAGATCGCGCAGCCGGAAACGGACGAGTTACTTTTTACTTTAAAAGGAAAGGACGGACAGAAGCGTCTGCTCCTCTCCGCAAGTGCTTCCCTTCCGCTCATTTATCTGACCGGGAACAACAAGCCAAGTCCGATGACTGCGCCGAATTTCTGTATGCTGCTGCGCAAGCATATCGCAAACGGACGCATTACAAAGATCTGGCAGCCGGATATGGAGCGTATCATCAATTTTGAGATCGAACATTTAAATGAGCTCGGCGATCTGTGCCGTAAAACACTGATCGTAGAGATCATGGGAAAGCACAGCAATATCATCTTCTGTGATGACACCGGAAGGATCATCGACAGTATCAAACATATTCCGGCGCAGGTAAGCTCCGTCCGTGAAGTCCTTCCCGGGCGCGACTATTTCATTCCGAAAACACAGGAAAAATACAATCCCCTGCATACCGATCTGGATTTTTTCCGCTCGCATGTATGTAAAAAACCGATGAGCATCTCAAAGGCGATCTACTCTACATACACCGGGATCAGCCCCGTCATCGCAAACGAGATCTGCCACCGCGCTTCCATTGACGGAGATCAGGCGACCGATGCGCTGAGCGAGGATGCCGCACTGCATCTGTACCACAATTTTTCCTGGATGATGGAGGATGTCACCGCATGCAACTTCTCTCCAAATATCATTATGAACGGAAAAGAACCGGTTGAATTCAGTGCCTTCCATCTTTCAATCTATGAGGATTCCACCTGTGTGGATTACCCTTCGATCTCCGCTGTTTTGGAACAGTATTATGCAAAAAAGAACGAATACACGCGTATCCGCCAGAAATCCGTGGATCTGCGAAAGATCGTATCTAACACCCTCGAGCGGGAACGGAAAAAATACGAGCTTCAGAAAAAGCAGTTAAAAGACACCGAAAAACGGGAAAAATACAAAGTATACGGCGAACTGCTCACAACTTACGGCTATCAGGCAAAAGAAGGTGACAAAAGCCTTGAGGCGATGAACTATTACACCAACGAGATGATCAAGATCCCGCTTGATGAGACGCTCTCCCCTTTGGAAAACGCGAAAAAATATTTCAACAAGTACGCGAAATTAAAACGGACTTACCAGGCTTTGACCGAACTCACCACGGAAACCGAAACCGAGATCGAGCACCTCGAATCCATCGCCACATCACTCGACATCGCGACACAGGAGGATGATCTTTCCGAGATCCGCGAGGAACTTGTCGCTTACGGTTATCTCCGCAAAAAGAGCGGCGAAAAGAAGAAAAAGTCCAAAAGCAAACCGCTTCACTATGTTTCCTCCGACGGCTATCATATGTATGTGGGCAAAAATAATTACCAGAACGATGAACTCACCTTTAAATTTGCTGTGGGAAACGACTGGTGGTTCCACGCCAAGGGCATGCCGGGATCACATGTCATTGTAAAGACCAACGGAGATGAACTCCCGGACGCGACTTTTGAGGAAGCGGCAAAGCTTGCCGCCTACTATTCCAAGGGCAGGGAAAATCCAAAAGTCGAGATCGACTATCTGGAAAAGAAAAATGTGAAAAAGCCAAGCGGAGCCGCTCCCGGTTTTGTGATCTACTACACGAACTACTCGATGCCGATCGAACCGGACATCACAGGGATCACACAGATCGAGTAATAAAATTTTTGTAAAATTATAAGAACTTTCCAGTTTAAACTTCGGATTTTGTCACATACTATTCCTGTAACAAAAGGTTACAATCCATTCAACCACAAGGAGGAATATGATATGACATCATCTAACAGAACTGCTGTACCGGAAGCAAAAAGCGCACTGAATAGATTCAAATACGAAGTAGCAAGTGAACTGGGAGTTCCACTTTCCGATGGGTATAATGGTGATCTGACCTCCCGGCAGAATGGCTCTGTCGGCGGCTACATGGTCAAAAAAATGATTGAGGCCCAGGAAAGACAGATGGTAGAAAAAGAATAATCTCTTTTTGCCCGTAAAATAAAAGAAAAGCTGTTGCCAGAACTTGGATAAAGTTCCCGCTTCAGCTTTTCTTTTTTAAAGATTTAACATTCCGCTCTGCTCCTGCCAGTAGCTGTCGATCCGTTCTTTCAATCCACGGTTCTGCTCTGTTTCCAGCAAAAAATCAGCCTTTAAGATCGCATCGCATTCCTCGGACGCCTGTTTTAACACTTCCGCGTCCTGATAAATATCGCCGAGTTTAAAATCCATCACACCGCTCTGACGGATCCCGAAAAAGTCTCCGGGCCCGCGCAGCTTTAAATCTTCACTTGCAATATAAAATCCGTCATTTGATTTGTTTAAGATCTGAAGGCGTTTGGATACCTGTCCACTGTCCGATCCGTTCATCATAATGCAGTAAGACTGCGCGTCTCCTCTGCCCACACGTCCTCTGAGCTGATGCAGCTGCGCAAGTCCGAAGCGTTCCGCGTTTTCGATCATCATCACCGTCGCGTTCGGCACATTCACGCCGACCTCAATGACGGTAGTGGAAACTAACACCTGGATCTCGTTTTTTAAAAACTGTTCCATGATCCTGTTTTTCTCATCTGCTTTCATTTTTCCATGCAGACAGGCGACCACGATCCGCTCATCCAGCTGTGACCGGAGTTTCTCGGTATAATCGGTCACATTTTCGCAGTCCGAATTTTCACTTGCCTCCACCAGCGGACAGATCAGGTAAACCTGATGTCCCGCCGCCACTTCCTTCTGGATAAAATTGTAGGCTTTGGGACGGTACGCCGTGTTGACCACACAGTTTTTGATCGGCAGGCGCTTTGCTGGCACTTCATCCATAACAGAAATATCCAGATCCCCGTAAAGAATGATCGCGAGCGTACGCGGTATCGGTGTCGCGCTCATGACAAGGATATGCGGATGACAGCCTTTTAATGCCAGCCGCTCCCGCTGTTTCACACCAAAGCGATGCTGTTCATCGGTAATGACCAATGCAAGGTTCTGATAGATCACTTTTTCCTGGATCAGCGCATTTGTCCCGATGATCATCGCATTCGGAAACAGCTGAATGCGCTCATAGGCATCTCTTTTCTGCTTTGGCGTAAGGGAACCTGTCACCAGAATCACCGGTATGTCAAGCCCGAACTGCCTGCAGTTTTCCAGAAACGTCTCATAGTGCTGTCTCGCAAGCACTTCCGTCGGTGCCATGATCGCAGACTGCAGTCCGTTGTGCGCCATCTCCGCCATTGCAAGGAATGCCACGATCGTCTTGCCCGATCCGACATCTCCCTGAACCAGACGCTGCATCACATAGTTTCCGTGTACATCCGCGCGGATCTCCTCCAGTGTATGCTTCTGCGCCCCGGTCAACGGATACGGAAGCTGGCCGATCAGCTGTTCCACGAAATCATCCTCGACCAGTGTAAACGGATTTTCCTCTTTCTGCGTAATTTCTTTCTGCCTACGCATATTTAAGATAAAAAGGAAGAACTCATCAAAGACCAGACGGCGTCTTGCCACGATCAGATGATCCATATCATCCGGGAAATGGATCTGCCGGATTGCCTCGGCATATGGGATCAGATCATATTTTTGCAGCAGTTCTTCCGGCAGATACTCTTTTAACAGTTCATCCGACGCAAGTGCCTGGCGCACCGCCTTTTGCACCGCGTGATTGGTCAGCCCGAATGCCAGCGGATACACCGGCGTCAGATTATTCTCCACACTGTCATATTGTTCTGCCGTATAGATCGTCGGCTGTTCCATTGCAAGATCCTTGTTTTTTGCAATGACTTTTCCATAGAAAACATAGACGTTTCCAGGTTTTAACATATTTTTGATATAAGGCATCCGAAACCAGATAAACTGCATCGTCACCCCGTCCGCCTCCGCGTGTGTGGTGGTGATCTGCATCCTCCGTGTCTTTCTCACAAGCGGCGTGCTCTGTATCCGCACCACAACTGCCGCCGTCTCGCCGACAGCCACCTCGCTTATGTATTTTCTCTCTGGAAATTTTACATAATCCCGGGGATAATGAAGGAGTATATCACGCAAGGTGTATACTCCTATCTTTTGAAACAGTTTTTCTGTTTTTTCGCCAATGCCTTTGAGTTCCCGAATCGGCGAATTTAATTCCATTCCTGTTCTCCTGTTATTCTACTGAAATCACATAGTAATAGATCGGCTGTCCGCCAAAGTGAACCTCGATCTCTACATCCGGATTGTCTTCCTGAATGTCCTCTGCCAGCTTATTTGCCGCTTCTTCGTCTGTCTCATCTCCATAGTAGATGCAGATAATGGAAGATTCTTCGTCTAACATCTGCGCAACCATATCCTTGGTCACCGCTTCCATATCAGTTCCGACAGAGAGGATCGTCTTATCGCCGATTCCCATGTAATCGCCCTGTCTGATCTGCTTGTCATCGATCACGGTATCTCTGACTGCATAAGTCACCTGACCGGTCTTTACATTATCAAGTTCCTCTGTCATACGTTTCGCATTGTCCTCCGCGGATGACTCCGGAATATAATTGATGAGCGCGGTAATACCCTGCGGTACGGTTCTGGTCGGAATGACAAAGATATTTTTATCTTCTACCAGAGAAACTGCCTGATTCGCCGCCAGAATGATGTTCTTATTGTTCGGCAGGATAAAGATGTTCTTTGCGTTTACTTTCTCGATTGCATTTAACATATCTTCCGTACTCGGGTTCATGGTCTGACCGCCTTCGATGATATAGTCAACGCCCAGTCCACGGAAGATCTCATTGATCCCTTCTCCGATCGATACAGAGATAAAGCCCATCTCTTTTGGCTCTTCCTGTGTCTTTTCTTCTGCTGTCTCTTCCGGGAGACCTGCCGCCTGCATTTCTTTTTCTTTCATGGCGGAAACTTTCTCATCCCGCTCAAGCTTCATGTTTTCGATAATGATCGTAGTCAGGCTTCCATAGGTCAGCGCACGCTGCATTGCCATACCCGGATCATTGGTATGTACATGTACCTTTACGATCTCATCATCCGCTACCACAACGATAGAATCACCGATGGATTCCAGATAGGATTTGAATTCATTTTCTTTCTTGCTGCTAAACGGTTTATCCAGCATGATCAAAAACTGTGTACAGTAAGTAAATTTGATCTCCTGATTTGCCTGTGCGTCAATATAAGGATTCGATGCACTCTCAGCCGTCTGCTTCTTTGGTGCGGCACCTTCGATCGTATAGTCGATCTCCTTGCCGAGCAGTGCGTCCAGTCCGCCCTTTAAGACCTGAACGAGTCCCTGTCCGCCGGAATCCACTACACCTGCCTGTTTTAAGACCGGAAGCATATCCGGGGTCTTTGCGAGTACCAGGTCTGCCTCTTTGATCACTTCTTCGATAAAGAATACCAGATCATCGGTCTCATCGACCAGCTCTAACGCCTTATCCGCTCCGCCCTTTGCAACGGTAAGGATTGTACCTTCCTTCGGCTTCATAACAGCCTTGTAAGCAGTCTCGACTGCTTTCTGAAGTGCGTCACAGAGTACATTGACATCGATCACGTCATACTCTGCGATCACCTTGGCGAATCCACGGAATAACTGGGATAAGATTACACCGGAGTTACCTCTGGCTCCTCTTAAAGAACCGGATGAAATTGCCTTTGCAAGGGATTTCATGTCCGGATTCTCAAGTGCGCTCACTTCCTTTGCGGCAGACATGATCGTCATCGACATATTGGTTCCGGTATCACCATCCGGTACCGGAAATACATTCAATTCATTGATCCATTCTTTCTTTGCATCCAGATTTTTGGCTCCAGCCAGAAACATCTTCGCCAGAACGGACGCATCTATTGTATTGATTTCCAACTTAAAAATCCTCCTTAATCAATTACTCTGACACCCTCTACGAAAATGTTGATCTTCTCAAGCTCCATTCCCGTAAATTCTTCTACTTTATATTTTACTGTCTCAATCAGGTTATCAGATACGGTACTGATGCTAACGCCATAAGAAATGATCACATGAAAATCAATCGTGATTTTGTTGTCTGCATTTACAACTACATTGATACCGTGTGTGAGATAGTCTCTCTTTAACAGTTTTACAAGGCCATCTTTCATATTTACAGCAGCCATACCGACAATTCCGAAACACTCTACTGCCACTGAGCCGGCATAAGTCGCGATTACGTCTGGATCGATTACGATTTTTCCATACTGAGTTTCCATTTGTCCTCTCATAATTTGCCCTCCATATATCTTACCGGTTGCACAATGCCCACTGCACTGAATCCAGTATGTGATATATTATAACCTGTTTTTTGCAAAAAAGAAACAGCAATTTCAGGATTTTATAATTTTTTCAAATTTTTCCTTGCATTTTATATTGGTTTCTGTTATTATATACACGTTGTGAGCCTGCGCGACAGCAGGTTTAGTATATTCCAAGGAGGTGCTGGCGATGGCAAAATGTGCAGTTTGTGGAAAAGGCGCTCATTACGGAAACAATGTGAGCCATTCTCATAGAAGATCGAATAGAATGTGGAAATCAAACATCAAATCTGTAAAATGTAAAGTAAACGGAACTCCGAAGACACTTTATGTATGTACTTCCTGTTTGAAATCCGGAAAAGTTGAAAGAGCTTAGAAAATTAGAACTGTCGATTGCGGCAGTTCTTTTTTAGTGCTTATTTTTCCGCTCTTCTCTTCTTATCTTAACAGCAGAACAGATTATATCCGATCACCAGACAGGCACAGATCAACAGTATCCCGATCATCTCGTTGGCGATGAGAAGCATGAGGATCATTCCTACCGCCACGAAGAACAATGCAAAACCACAGACTCTTTTCATGACATTACACCAAATGGGCATATCTTATTACTAAGATATGCCCATTCTTATTTTCTGATACCGGCTGTTATGCGTTTTTGGGATCGGTCTCTTTTCCGGATACCGCGTCCGATAAGATCTCTTCCATCTCATCTCCCGCTTTCTTTTTTGCGTCCTCATCTACGATCGCATCATTTGCGGAATTGCTTTCTTCTTTTTTTCCGGTAAAACGGTTTACAAAATCCGGCACCATATCAAGCACTTTTGTGATGCCATCCTGATTTTTGATATTCACCAACTTTGTGGTTCCATTCTGGATCACCAAAACCGCGCTCGGTGTGATCTTTCCGCCCATTCCGCCGGCTCCGTTGTTTTTCTTCTCCTGCGTGAGCGCCCCTGCCGCAACACCGAAAGAGACATCCACCAGCGGCAGAATGATCGTATCTCCAATATGGATCGCGTCCCCGACTACCGTTTTTGTTGTAATAAAGCTGTCCATTCCTTTGAATAAGGATTCTACTGTCTGATTAAATGTATTATTTTCTGCCATGTTGTTTTCCTCCTGTTTCCTGCTTACTATTTTCTGATCTTTCGTATGATCTTTCGTATGTTTTTATCACGCCAGATGCGGATTCCGCTGCCAAGCGCATGTATCAGGCGGATCCGCCCTTTTACTGAAAACGTCCCCCTGATGTGAAAATCGTCTGTCTCAAAATCCGGCACGATGCTGACCTCATTCCGATATATCACCGGGAAAATACAGATCACGCCGAGAAGCTGTCCCGTCCGCGCGGGATCTCCTGTCGCAAATGTGAGATCCGCTTTTAGCTTCCTCGGTCCAAAGTGGCGCAGCAGATACCGGATCTCTGCGCATCCGTGGGAAAAAGCCGACCGGTTACCTTCATCATAAATCATCTCTTTTATATGTGCAAGATTTTTTATGATCTGTTTTAGTTTCTGCCATATTTCTGTCAGCATACGCCGGAAATCTCTTTTTTTCCGATGCTTCGCTTTTTGTTTTTTCTTCTGTTCTTTTGGATCATTCTCCGGAAGCTCCGGGAGCTTCCGGACACTGTCCGCATCGCTTTTCTTTTCTTCTGTGAAATATGCGATTTCTTTTTCTATTTCTGTTGTTTCATCTGGAAGCTTGGTATCTGTCTGTTTTTCTTTCTGTTTTTTCCGCTTCGGATAAGTAAATACCGGTATCCCGAACAGCCGCACACACACTGTGACCTCACCGTTTTTTATACTGCATGCCGCGCGCAGCACAAAAAGCAGCCAGTTTGCCGAAATATCCGCTTTCTTTTTCTCAAGAAGCGTCCCGTCTGCCCGGTAACGGACAGGCGCAAAAAGCACCGCCAGAACAAAAAGGAGCAAAAGTCCGAGAAGGATCAAAAGCAGGATCCCGATGATCTTTAAGATTAAAAGGAGGATGTGCATTGCGTCTCCTCCTTCTTTTTGGTCTTGTTTTCTCCGAGATAGTCCGCCACACAAAAACTTCCCGTTTTCGCGTAAGCCTCACAGACGATCATTGCCGCAAGTGTGACTGCCTCATCATAATCTCCCGCAAGTCCTATGATATAAAGCTGCTTTTTCGGATAATGTTTCTGCATCAGTTCCCACGCGGGGATCAGATCTAACAGATTTTTTTCATTGGACGGTAGCGCGATCACATAGATCCCGATCTGTCCCGCATTGTGGATGATCTTCCATTTGATGCGGTTTTTCCTGTGCGCGACGCTCTCTCCCGTATATAAATTTTTATACCATTTCATGAAAAGTCCTCATACCCACGAACCTGTTTTAAAAATATTTATGGTTTCCCCATAAATTATTGCGTTTCAATTCCAGATACTCCTGATACGCCTGCTCCAAAATCTGCTTTTCATTCGCGAACTTGAGCAGATGATATGCCTCATGGAACTTATAATATCCGGAATCCACAAAAAATTCTTCCCGCTGTGGCTTGCTGTAATAACTGTCTGCCATCATCAGATACCAGTGAACATCTTTCTCCACGGTATCTTCCGGAACCGTAAAGGAATAGCGGCTCTTTCCTACATATTTAATAATGGAAGCACTGACCCCTGTCTCTTCCCGCACCTCGCGGAGCGCAGTATCTTTATACTCTTCGCCCTGCTCTACGGTTCCCTTGGGCAATACCCATCCTTCGTATCGGTTCCGGTAATTTTTGTAAAGAACCAGTATCTTTCCCCGAAAGATTACCACACCACCACAGCTTGTTGCTTCGATCATTGCAATTCCTCCTGATGTGGTTAAAATAGATAAACTAAGGTTAGTATACCTCTTTTCCGGTTATCTTGCAAGGAAACAAACCGTTTCCGGTCAACCGCCTATCTGCTGTAATATGCGTCAAAGATCTGCTTTGCCGCAGGAACCGCATAAGTGCTTCCGGCGCCTGCGCCCTCCACTACGACCGCGAGCGCGATATCGGTCTTATCTTCTCTGTGCGCGTAACCGACAAACCATGCGTGGCTTGAATCATCCGCATCACTGTATTCCGCCGATCCTGTTTTTCCTGCCGCCGTATAACTCTGTCCTTTTAATTTCCGCCCGGTTCCTTCCTGCACGACCGTCTGCATAAAATTCTGCATGGTCCCGGCTTCCTCTTTTTTTAAAAGTGTTCCATATTCAGAGGGAGAATATTCCTTTACCGTTTTTCCCTCATAGTTCTCGGTATGATCGATCAGGTATGGCTTCATCAGCACACCGTCGTTTGCGATCGCTGACACGACAAGCGCCATATGAAGCGGTGTGACAAGCGTCTCCCCCTGTCCGATCGCGGTTTCCATGATGTCATGCGTGGAAGCGTCTTTTTCCAGTGAAAAACTGCTCTGTTTATAACCATACGCATACGGAAGCTTCTGATTGAACAGCAGCGAGTCACAGGTGTCCGTAAATTTCACCGGATTCAACATAAGTCCCAGATTTGCATAGGAAGAATTACAGGAATTGGAAAATGAGGAAAGCAGATCTTCCTCTCCATGCACATCATTGTTATAACAGTGGATCACGGTATCTTCTTTTTCGAGTTCCCCGTCACAGGTAAACCGGTAGCTGGTATAATCTGAATTTTCACGGATATATTCCAGTGTAGTAAAGATCTTAAAGGTAGATCCCGGCGGATACAGCCCCTGTGTCGCCCGGTTTAAAAGCACTGACTCCGTGTTGTCCGGCGAAGTGATGCTATCCCACTTCTCCGCTATGGTATTCGGATCATAATCTGGTTTTGAAACCATCGCGAGTATTTTTCCGGTTGACGGCTCTAATACAATCACTGCGCCGTTGTGGCTTCCAAGCGCATCGTAAGCCGTCTGTTGAAGATCTAAATCCAGCGTTGTCACCACATTGTCACCGGTATTTTTTTCTCCTTTGAACTCATTGCCGAGCCGCTCCAGGATGAATGCGTGGGACGTAAGAAGCCGGAAATTCATATACGACTCGATCCCGGATTTTCCGTTTGTCGCATATCCGACGACATGCGCAAAAGTCTTTCCGTACGGATATTTACGCGTCTCCGTTCCGTCTTCCCCCACAACTGTTTTCGCAAGCACTTCTCCGTTTCGGTCTAAAATTTCACCGCGGACTACGGTCTTTGCAAACAGATCCTGCCTTTTGTTATAGGAACTGTTGATAAAGACTTCGCTTTTTACAGCCTCAAAATAAACAAAATATCCGATCAGCGCCACAAACAGAGCGACGAACAGATAGGTGACCACGACCAGTTCCCGGTTTTTAGAATTCTTCCAGCTCCCGGTCGAATCCTGTTTTCTTCCGTTTTCTCTTCGTGGTCTGCGCTTTGTATTCCCTCTGTCTTTTTTCATGGTATTCACCTTCATCTTCTTTCTTTAAATAGAGTCCCTGAATGATCGCAAAGATAATAAATGTAGATAATAAGGAGCTTCCACCGTAACTGACAAACGGTAATGTAACACCAGTGGACGGGATGAATTTCGTCACACCGCCAAGTGTCAGAAATACCTGGAACCCGTAGACGGTTCCAAGTCCGACCGCCACATATTTGTAATAAGTGTCACGCATCTGCATGGCTATGTTAAAAAACATCAGCACACAGCTCACGCAGATCAAAATCAGACACAGCGCAAAGAGCCCGCCGAGTTCTTCCGCAATGGCAGAGAACACGAAATCCTGCTCTACCACCGGGATTGTCCCCGGCACTCCCTGATACAGTCCCATTCCAAACCATCCGCCGGTTCCGATCGCAAACAGGGACTGGCAGATCTGATAGCCTTCATTGTCGATCACTCCAAGCGGATTTTTCCATGCCACGACACGGACACGGACATGGCGGAATATTTTATAAGACACTGCTGCCGCAGCCGCTCCCGCCGCCAGGCCGCCCGAAAAATAGAGGAGTCTTTGGGTTGCCACATAAAGCATGATCAGATAGACCATAAAAAAGATCAATGCTCCTCCGAGATCTTTGGATACCACAAGGATCAGCACATGCAGCGCCGCCATCACGGTTGTCTTTACCACCTGTGAAAATTCGGTTGACTCATAAAACATTCCGGCGATAAAAAACACATAAAGGATCTTGATAAATTCGGATGGCTGCAGGGTAATGCCCGCAACCGTAAAGGAGATCTTGGCACCATAGCTGACCGCGCCCGCGATCGCCACAACTCCAAGCAGGGCAATACCGATCCCGGCATAGACCCAGGTAAATTTGCGCAGTGCCCGCGCTTTCCTTATGATGAGCGGAATGAAAAACGTAATTCCGGCTGATATCACCGCGATCAGAAACTGCTTTTTCGCCTTGTCAAAATTTAACCTGGTCAGGATGACGAAGCCCGCCATCAAAAGCATGCACATGTTGTTCAGCACCAGACGGTTGCTGTTTTTATAGACCACGGTATAACCGAAATGTAACGACAGGAAAAAAATCAGCTGCACGAGATACATTCCGATCATTTCCAGATTGAGCGTTGCCGCAAACAGTACGAGAAACGCGTCCAGATGGATGAGATATACGCACGCCATCTGCCTTTTATATATTTTTTTCCGCTCAAAATCACCATATTTTTTCCGAAATACCGCAAAACATTCATAGGTGTAAAATGCCGCCAGACATATGATCAGATATTTTGAAATTTCTGTAATCAGATTTAACATAACTTTTATTCTACTCCACGTTTAAAATGCCCATTTGTATAATCCGAAAGATAAGGGATATCCTCCGCCTTTTTCCCTTCCATCCACAGCTTTTGATACATTGCGAGCACTTCTTTTACCTGTTTTTCTGTCTCATTGGTAAAGCAGAGACGATAGCCAACAAATCCCATGCGGTCGATCTCCCGCTTCTGATGGATCAGTGACAGGGGGCTTGAATTATAAAGAACCATATAGCAGTCATTACAGTTATTTTTCACCGCAAACCGCTTATGATACCGGTCTTTTAAATAACAGACGCATCGCGTATGGTCACATTTTTCCGTATTGGCATGTACACACTGCGCACTGACCATCAGCGGCAGATATCCATACAGGATCAGCTCACTTCCGGCATTTACGCGCTCTGAAAGCTCATGCCTGTTTAATTCCACCGGCGCGGTATCATATCGTATCCCGTCACTGCGGTATGCCGCTCTCGCGGCTGTTGACCAGGTATACATATTATGGTCGAGGATCATCTTTTCTGCCGGAACACCCTGTTCTCTGCAAAATCCAAGTGCGTCATAGCTTTTGATCAAAAATCCATCGAGACCGGCACTTTGTATCGTTTCCCAGTTTGCGGCAAACCGTTCTTTCGTGCGTTTCCGGAAGATCATCGGAAATACATAGTATGCCTCTTTCCCGGCATCCCTGATCTGTCTTACCGCACGCTGCAATGCTTTCCCGTCTTCCGGCGGAAACAGCATTCCGCCGTCAAGGTAGATCCGCTGGATGAAGTCCGTATGCAGTGCCGCCTCAAGCGCCTGTTTTTGTTCCACCGAAACCGCGAGATACGGTGCGTTTCCGGATTCACATTCCGCCGCTTCTTCCCCGACACCCGCTGTAAATGTCTGATAAGAAACCTGTGCCGGCGCTTCTCTCCGGTCTTTTGCCGTCTCCGCAGCCATAAGCTGTTCTAACGCCTCACGCCTTAACTGGTTTAACGCCACGACCGGAAGAAAGATATCGGGATCCATCGTAATTTCCAGTTCGTCAAACTGGTATGGCGTATTTCCGGTCTTCTTTATTTTCTCCCGCACGGTCTCTTCTGACATCGGTCTTTTTACCGCCTGCTGGACAATCTCGCCGGATACCGTTACCGTATGCTCCTTTGTCCCCGCCGTGAGACAGGCAGGATGCTTCTTTTTTAATACCAGTTTTCCAGAGATTGCTTCTTTTTTATCGGTTTCGATATAAGTCTTTCGGATCTGCTCCTGTAACTTTTCGCCGCCCTTGGTATGTCCCGGCCGGTCAAAAGTGATCATCTCTTTTCCGTTATGTCTGAGGTAATAGCCATCTGTAAATCCACTGCGGTTTCCAAAATCAAAGAGTTTCTGTTTATCCTCTTTGGATACCAGGTAGCCCTCTTTTCCATAGGAAAGATATCGATCCATGTATTTCCGGTAAACACTTACCACACCCGCCGCGTACTCTGCCTGTTTCATACGGCCTTCGATCTTAAAAGAATACAGGCCACACTCCGCAAGCTCCGGGATATGGTCGATCGTACACAGATCCTTTGGACTTAAAACATAATTTTCCGCTTTTCCAATACGCCTGCCCGCCTCATCCAGCACTTCATAGGGAAGCCTGCATGGCTGTGCGCAGCGTCCGCGGTTTCCACTCCTTCCGCCGAGCATACTGCTTAACAGGCACTGACCCGAATAGCAGTAACAGAGCGCGCCATGCACAAAGCCTTCGAGTTCCACATCCACCGCTTCATGTATCTTTTTTATCTCCGCAAAAGAAAGTTCACGCGCCATCACGATCCTGGATGCCCCGTGCTCCACCAAAAGCTTTGCGCCCTCCGCACCGGTAACCGTCATCTGCGTGCTGGTATGAAGCGCAAGATCCGGGAACTGTGCATGCAAAAAGTCCATCACGCCAAGATCCTGCACGATCAGCGCATCGATCCCGTACTCATAATAGGGAAGGATATAATCGTATAACTGATCCTTTATCTCTTCTTCCTTTAACAGCGTATTTACTGCCAGAATGACCCGGCTGCCATGGCGATGTCCATAATCAATCCCCGCAAAAAGCTCCTCTTTTGTAAAATTATTGGCATAGGCTCTCGCCCCAAACATCTCGCCTCCGAGATAGACCGCATCCGCCCCGGCGTTTACCACCGCCTTTAATGTTGTAAGCGATCCCGCAGGAGCCAAAAGTTCCAGTTTTTCCATAAAATATCTCCATAACAAGAAAGAGACAGACGCATTCCGATTTCTGTCCCCTTTTTGTTTTATTCTTTTTCTTCTTTATTTTCTGTCGCAGCATTCTGCTCCAATGCCGCTTCCAGCTTTGTTTTTTCCAAAAGAAGCCTGCGGTTCTCCGCCTCAAGTTCCTCATATGCCTTGGTATTTCGTTCCTGTTCGATCTGTCTGGATACCAGTTCGTTTTTCAGATCACTGCTTTCGTCTTCTTTCTGCTGTAGTTCACGCTCAAGGCGTTCTACCTGTGCTTTTGCCTTAAAGTAATCATCCGCGATATTCAGTTCCAGCAAAACGGATTTCATGTCACCGGACAGCTTTGTGTAATCCGGCATTTCCTTAAACTCCTCAAGCTTACCGTTTAAATAGGATGCCACCTTCTGCAGATACGCTTCTTCCTCGTAACCGCTTAATGTATATACTCTTCCGCCAATGATAACCTGCGCACTCGTTTTGGATGACATAAAAAGCCCCCTTTATTTTCCATATTGTATTATTATAAAGTGTTTTCCCCGGAAAGACAACTCTTTTATCTTGTCATCCCGAAATGGCGGTAAGCCAGATCCGTCACGACACGCCCCTTTGGTGTCCGGTTGATAAATCCGTTCTTTACCAGATACGGCTCATACACATCTTCGATCGTACCGCCGTCCTCACCGATCGCCGCCGCAAGCGTATCGAGCCCCACCGGCCCGCCGGAAAATTTTTCCATGATCGTGAGCAAGATGTTGCGGTCATTCTGATCCAGCCCCAGCTTGTCCACTTCGAGCAGATCCAGTGCAAAAGATGCCACCTCTTTGGTGATCACGCCGTCATATTTGACCTGCGCAAAATCACGCACCCGCTTTAACAGACGGTTTGCCAGCCGCGGCGTTCCACGGGAACGTCTGGCAAGCTCATACGCGCCATCCGGCTCGATCTCCACCTCCAGCTTATGCGCCGAGTGTTCGATGATCGTGGTGAGTTCCTCCACATTATAAAATTCCAGATGATGTACCACGCCGAAACGATCCCTTAAAGGTGCCGATAAAAGTCCTGCCCTGGTCGTTGCGCCCACCAGCGTAAACTTCGGCAGATCCAGACGGATTGAACGCGCGGTCGCGCCCTTTCCGATCATAATATCGATCACATAGTCCTCCATTGCCGGATAAAGCACTTCTTCTACCTGACGGTTCAGACGGTGGATCTCATCCACAAAGAGGACGTCTCCCTCCTGGAGATTACTTAAGATCGCCGCCATCTCGCCCGGTTTTCCAATCGCCGGCCCGGAAGTGATCTTGATATGTGTTCCCATCTCGTTGGCGATGATCCCCGCAAGCGTCGTCTTACCAAGTCCCGGAGGTCCGTAAAACAGCACATGATCCAGCGGCTCTTCCCGCTGCTTTGCCGCTTCAATATAGACTTTTAACTTTTCTTTTGTTTTTTTCTGTCCGATGTATTCATCCAGCGTCTGCGGGCGGAGATTGGTTTCAATCTTAATATCTTCATCCTGCAGCTGTGTTGAGATCACTCTTTTTTCCATGTAAAACTCCTTTTATAGGAACGCCATCTGTTTTAATGCCTGTTTCAGCACGGTTTCCACGTCCATACCATCCGTAATTTCCACGTTCTGCAGCGCCTTTAGGGCCTCACTCGAAGAATAGCCCAGTGCTGTAAGCGCCTGTACCGCCTCGTTTTTCACCGCATTGGTACCCTGTCCCGGCGCACTGCCGCTTTCTCCATTATGTTCAAGGGCACTCTCAAACGCATCCTCCAGCTTTAATTTATCCTTCAGTTCCAGGATCAGGCGTTTTGCTGTCTTTGCCCCGATTCCGGGAGCCTTGGCGATCGTCTTTTCATCATCCCCGAGCACTGCAAAACGCAGGTCATCCGTCGTCATGACCGAAAGGATCGCAAGCGCTCCCTTAGGTCCGATACCGGATACCCCGAGCAGCAGTTTAAACACATTCAGGTCATCTCTTGTCAGAAATCCGTAAAGCATCATGGCGTCTTCCCGTATGTAGAGATAGGTATAAATCTTTACCTCACTTCCACGCTCCGGCAGATAGGATAATACCTGTCCCGGCACATGGATATTGTAGCCGATATTATTCGCCTCTACGACGATCAGATCTTCCGCGATCTCAACCAATTCGCCTTTGATATAGGAATACATAGTTTTTCTCCTTTAAAAATGAAACTGTTTTTCAAAACGCAGGATAAATTCCTGTGCCAGCATGCCGATCACAAACCCGGTCGCAACACCGGCGATCAGAAGAAACGGCATGTAATAAAAGATATCGTAGGTTTCCACCACGAATGCCGCCGCGATCAGCTGACCGAGATTATGTGAGATACCGCCCGTGACGCTGACCGAGATCACATGGAATCTGCCCGTTTTTTTGAGCAGACACATTACGATAAAACTGAGCACGCCGCCCGCCAGACTGTAAAGGATGCTAAACAGGTTTCCAAACAGAAACCCCGCCAGCAGTATCCTCGCCACGGAAACACCAAACGCCTCCTTTGTCCCGGTGCAGTAAAGCATGACCACCACGATCAGGTTGGTAAGCCCCAGTTTGACACCCGGTATGCCAAGGTAAAACGGGATCAGTGATTCCACATAGCTTAAGATCAGCGCAAGCGCCAGAAATACCCCAAGGTATGCAATTTTTCTTGTCTTCATAGTTATCACCCTGCGACAGAGTCCAGATCACTCTTTTGTTTTGCTCCAACGACCTTTACGACCACCTTGTTCGGCAGGCATACGATCGTTTCATCTTCTTTGTCGATTGCCCTCTGGTGTACGCACAACAGATCCGGGCAGTCCGCATCTGTCATATCCGCTTTTCCGTCCTTTATCGTGAGTGTGTTTGTCACTCTTCCATTCTGTCGGATCAAAACTTCCTGATCTTCCTTTAATGCGTATGTTCCATACACATCCCCGTTTACGGTCACTTCCACATATGCGCCCGCGGTTCCATGAAAGATCCCCCGGATCAAAAAGAGCACAACCGCTGCCGCGATCAGTCCCCCGATCAGCAGCAGATCATTTTTTCCAAAACGTTTTTTATTCAACTGCCTCACCCAGATAATAAAATCCTTTACATTCTTTTAAGTATACCGGGATCAGTTTTCCGATCATATCTTCGGTTCCCGGCAGATGCACCGTAGAATTATTGGATAATCTTCCCGTCACCAGATGAGAATCCTGCTCATTGATATGCTCCACCAGCACCTCCATGGTCTTTCCGGTAAGTGCTCCGGCTTTTTGTGCCGCGATCGTCTGTACCCGCGCAAGCAGGCGGTCAAAACGCGCCTTCACCACTTCCTCCGGTACCTGATCTTCCATCTCCGCTGCCGGTGTTCCGGTACGTTTGGAATAGATAAAGGTAAACGCGCTATCATAGCCGACTTTTTCCACGACATCCATGGTTTCCATGAAATCTTCATCGGTTTCACCCGGAAATCCTACAATGATGTCTGTGGTAAGCGCGATATCCGGCACTGCCGCACGGATCTTTTCTACCAGCTCCAGATACTGCTCTTTGGTATAGTGGCGGTTCATGATCTTTAAAAGTCTTGAACTGCCGGACTGCAACGGAAGATGCAGATGTTTACAGATTTTTTTCGAATGTTTCATCACTTCGATCAGATCATCCGAGAGATCCTTCGGATGCGAGGTCATAAAACGGATCCGCTCGAGTCCCTCGATTTTTTCCACTTCCTGTAAAAGCTGCGCAAACGTAACCGGATGCTCTAAATTTTTTCCATAGGAATTGACATTCTGCCCAAGGAGCATGACCTCAACAACGCCGTCCTCCACCAGATGTTCGATCTCGCGGATGATGTCTTTCGGCTCTCTGCTCCGCTCTCTTCCGCGGACATACGGAACGATGCAGTAACTGCAGAAGTTGTTGCAGCCAAACATGATATTGACACCGGACTTAAAGGAATATTTCCGTTCCACTGGAAGATCTTCCACGATCTTGTCCGTATCCTTCCATACATCCACGACCATCCGGTCTGCTTCTAACGCCTGTACCAGCAGTTCTGCGAATTTATAGATATTATGTGTTCCGAAGATCAGATCCACAAAACGGTAACTTGACCTTATCTTTTCAACGACCTTTTCTTCCTGCATCATACAGCCACAGAGTGCGATCATCATGTCGTGATCCTTTTTCTTAAACCCGTTCAAATAACCAAGTCTTCCATACACCTTGTTATTCGCGTTTTCCCGCACCGTACAGGTATTATAGATCACAAAGTCCGCCTCTTCGGTATCTGTCTCCACATACCCGATCGTTTCGAGGATACCGGTCAGCTTTTCGGAATCTCTCGCGTTCATCTGACATCCGAACGTCGAGACATGAAAGGTCAGTTTTCTGCCCTTTTTTTCCTCTAACTGCCGCACATATTCCTTTGCGACCTCCATATAGTAGAACTGGCGCTGCGGCTCCATTTCCGGAACCGGAGTACTCATTTTTACTTCTGTTAATTCCCTCATAAAATCCTCTTTCTATTTCTTACTTTCTGACCTGACCATTTCCATAAATGATATATTTTGTACTGGTCAGCGCAAGCAGTCCCATCGGTCCTCTTGCGTGAAGCTTCTGCGTACTGATCCCGATCTCAGCACCAAAGCCAAATTCAAATCCATCCGTAAACCGGGTGGACGCGTTTACATAGACCGCAGCCGCATCGACTTCATTTAAAAACTTCTCGGCATTGGTATAATTTTCTGTAATGATCGCTTCCGAATGTCCGGTGTTGTATTTATTGATATGGGCGATCGCCTCATCTACCCCGGCAACGGTCTTTGCCGAAATAATATAATCCAGGTATTCCGTTCCCCAGTCTTCCTCGGTTGCTTTCTTTACATCTTCCTGCCCGGCAAGCGCCTGCATAACCCGCTCATCCCCACGGATCTCAACATGCTTTTCTTTCAAACGCTCCGCAAGCACCGGCATAAAGGCATCCACGATCTTTTCATGGATCACGATCGATTCACAGGCATTGCAGACCCCGATACGCTGTGTTTTTGCATTGTAGATGATGTTGACTGCCATGTCAAAGTCCGCGCTCTCGTCCACAAAAATATGACAGTTTCCGGTTCCCGTCTCAATGACCGGAACCGTCGCATTCTTCACCACGGTACGGATCAGTCCGGCGCCTCCGCGCGGGATCAGGACATCCACATAGCCATTCATTCGCATGAATTTTTCCGCCGTCTCATGGCTTGTATCACAAATTAACTGGATCGCTGTTTCCGGAAGAGAAAGTTCACCCAGTGTATGCTGGATGCTCTCTACGATCGCCTGATTGGAATGTAACGCATCACTGCCGCCCTTTAAAATAACGACATTTCCCGTTTTAAAGCACAGCGCAAACGCATCTGCCGTTACATTTGGTCTTGCTTCATAGATGATCCCGACAACTCCGAGCGGAACGCGTTTCTGTCCGATCAGAAGACCGTTCGGACGTTTTTTCATAGAAAGGACCTCTCCGATCGGGTCTTCCAGGGCAGCGACCTGACAAAGACCTTCTGCCATCTGGGCGATCCTTGCTTCGGTCAGCAAAAGACGATCCAGCAAACCGTCTGACATTCCCTTTTTTTTGCCGTTTTCCATATCGACCGCATTGGCGCTCAAGATCTTTTCTTTATCTTTTTTCAGATTCTCTGCCGCTTTCTGCAATACCTCATTCTTCGTGTTGGTATCGAGTACACGCATCACACTCTCTGCTTCTTTTGCCTTTTTCCCAATCTCTTCCAACTGCATTCCCTTATCCTCCTATTTTTGTTATTCCATCCTCCGTCACCAGATACTGCATACGGACATCCTGTGGTTCTGCCGGTATCTGACCGGTCACCTGCATCCGGTACGCGATCCCTGCTCGGATACAATCCGGATGTGCCGTAAGATAACGGTCATAATATCCTTTCCCGTAGCCCGCCCGGTTTCCAAATCCGTCAAATACCACGCCGGGAATTAAGATCAGCTCCGGCACTACGGGTTCTTCACAGGATTCTACCGGTTCCATCACATGAAAGCATCCTTCTTCCAGCTGCGAGAAATCCGAAATCTCATAAAATTCCATATTTTCTCCGCTCACTCTGGGGAAACAGGTCTTTTTTCCCGCCGCCCACGCTTTTGTTACCAGACCGGTCAGCTGTACTTCACTGCCAAGCGGATAATAAAATCCTACGCGCTCCGCCTCATGATACCATGCGCTGTTTTCAACCGCGGCACAGATGGCTTCTGACATCACCCGCACGCTTTCCTCGTTTAGCATTGCCCGCTTTTGTTTGTAGCTTTTTCTAATTTGCGCTTTTGTTTCCATATTTTTCTCCGAGATTTTCCACGGAGCCATCCGCATTCTGGATATCAATATTGTCCAGCTGACTCTTTAAATTTTTCCGGACACTCGCGACGAACTCCTGTCTTAAGATTGCCTGTTCCTCGCGTTCGGCCTCTGTAAGTCCTTCTGCTTTTGATTTTTTATACAATTCATTGATCCTTGCGATCTTGCTGTCGTTCATCATTTCTTTACCCTATACTTTCTTCAATATAATCCGCAATATAAAAATCTTCATTTTTATTTGCCCGGAACAAGGTTCCTACATAATCATCCTCAAATATCTTATGGATGATCCCGACATCCTCACCGTTTGCGATGACCATGTCCGCTCCGGAAAATGTCGCGATATGTGCCGCTGTCAGCTTGGTCGCCATACCGCCTGTCCCGACATCACTGCCTGTCGATCCCTTTGCCATATGTAAGATCTGATTATCCAGTTTTTCCACCACACGAACCAGTTTTGCGTCTTTATTCTTGTGTGGATCATCGGTAAACAACCCGTCAATGTCCGATAACAGAATCAGAAGATCCGCGCCCACCAGCGATGCCACGATGGCGGAAAGCGTATCATTGTCACCAAAGCACATTTCATAGGTAGATATCGTATCATTCTCATTTACGATCGGGATCACGCCAAGATGAAACAGCTCCTCAAACGTATTCTGCGCATTCTTGCGTGAAACATTGTTGATCATTGTATTCTTCGTCATCAGAACCTGTCCGACCATCTGGTTGTATTCCGCAAACATTTTCTGATAGATCATCATGAGCTTTGCCTGCCCCACTGCGGCACACGCCTGCTTGACCGAAATGTTTTTCGGCCGTTCCGTCAGACCGATGGTCTTTCTTCCGGTTGCGATAGCTCCGGAAGATACCAGGCAGACATCCATTCCCTGATTGCGCAGATCACACAGTTCTCTCGCAAGATGCTCCATCTTGATCAGGTTCATGTCCCCGGTTTCGGGATGCTGTAACGAAGACGAACCGATTTTTACAACGACACGCCGATTTCTGGTTTCCTGTTTTTTATCTTCCATTTTATAAGGCCTCATTATTTTCTTAATATTCACTAACTATATACTTTACCATATCTCCCCCGAAAAATCATCTCCTATTTCATTTTTATCGTATCTTGTCTACTCCGCGCGGTTGTGCTATCTTAGATAGGTATAAAACAAATGAATAGAAAAGGAATTATAGCTTATGCGTAAAAAAATATTGTCTGTTCTCGGCATTCTTGTTTTCGCGGGGCTGATCTGTGGTGTCTACCGGAATTCTTCTGTCGAAGAGACCGATACCTCTATCTCCAAGACAGGATTTTATTTTGATACTGTGATCAAGATCACGCTTTATGATTCGGATGATGCCGACTACCTCGATGGATGTTTTGCATTGGCGGACAAATATGAGAATCTGCTCAGTGCCACGATTGAATCAAGCGATGTTTCAAAGATCAACGCCGCGAACGGATCTCCGGTCACCGTCTCCCCCGAAACAGCAGAACTGATCCGGGAAGGAATCGATTACGGCACTTTAAGTAACGGGCAGTTTGACATCACGATCGGAAAGCTTTCCTCTCTCTGGGATTTTTCCGAAAATCCGGGTATCGTACCGGATGCCGATGCCATCGCCTCTGCGGTATCCACCATCAACTATCAGAACATAACGGTGTCCGGAAATACCGTTACCTTAAATGATCCAGACGCAGCGATCGACCTCGGCGGCATTGCCAAAGGCTTCATCGCCGATAAAATGAAGGCCTACTTGAACGAGAACGGGATCACAAGCGGCATTATCAATCTTGGCGGCAACGTTTTAATCATTGGGCCAAAAGAGGACGGTTCTGACTACCGGATCGGCATCCAAAAGCCATTCTCGGATACCGGAACCGCACTTGCCACCGTATCCATCCCGGATGGTACCGTAGTCAGCTCCGGCGTCTATGAACGGTATTTCAAAAAAGACGGTGTGTTGTATCACCATCTTTTGAATCCGAAAACCGGATATCCTTATGAAAATGATCTGACTGGCGTCACGATCATCTGCTCCCGTTCTGTTGACGGGGACGGACTGAGCACCACCTGTTTTTCCCTCGGACTGGAAGACGGAATGAAACTGATCGAATCACTTCCTGACACCGAAGCAATCTTTATCACGTCCGATGGAGAGCTTCATACTTCTTCCGGTATCGGAACCACCATTCCGTTTCAGATGATGCAGGAATAACAAAAAACGCTGTTACAAAAAGGACTTTCACCCCAAAGGTAAAAGTCCTTTTTTGATACAGTCTATTCTACCACATAGTCCTGTATATTCTGAATGATCTTTCCCGCCTCAGCGTCATCCGCATGTATGGATAACTGCGCACACTTTTTCAGATTCAGGCTCATCACGCCGATCATTGACTTTGCATCCACACATCCGCGTCCGGATTCGAGATCAAAGTTGCAGTTAAATTTTTGCAGAATCTGAATAAATTTTCCCACTTTTTCCGGGGAATTCAATAATACATTTACCTTTTTCATAACATCCAATACCCTTTTCCTACATAATTCATTACCTAATAAATATACACTGAAACGTATCTATTTACAACCACTGCTCAAAGATTTGTCAGTATGGCAATATTTTCCGATAAATATGTGCTTTTCTGACATTTTTCCCGTTTTTTCTGCATGTTTTTGGAAAGTGATGTTGTCATATGTATGAAAACATTTTCATATATTCCACTTTTTTCAGTCAAATTGCCATAATACAAAAGAGGAATGCACTTTCATGCATCCCTCTTTTTCGTTTTCCAATTTTTACTATAAAATGATCTTCTTCGGGCACTTCTGCGCACATACGCCACAGCCGGTACACTTTGTCTGATCAATATAAGCAACATTGTCAATCACATGAACCGCGTCGCTCGGGCAGTTCTTCTCACAGAGATGACAGCCGATACATCCGACAGAGCATGCTTTCATAACATCTTTACCTTTATCTTTGGAACTGCACTGTACCAGATGTTTTGCATCATACGGTACCAGTTCGATCAAATGTTTCGGACATGCCGCAACACATTTACCACAGGCTTTACATACTTCTTTGTCAACCTTTGCGATACCGTCTACGATATGGATCGCGTCAAACGGACAAGCCTTTACACAGCTGCCATATCCAAGACAGCCATAGTTACAGGATTTTGGTCCGCCATTCGGTACGAATGCCATTGCCGCGCAATCTTCCACACCGGTATACTCATAATCACGATTTGCCTTTTCACAGTTTCCTGCACATTTTACAAAGGCAACCTGTTTTGCGCCTTCTTCTGCCTTGACGCCCATGATCTCACCAACTTTAGCGGCAACCGGAGCTCCACCGACCGGACACTGATTGACCGGAGCTTCACCCTTTACGATTGCAGCAGCAAGACCGGAACATCCGGCATAACCACAACCACCACAGTTGTTTCCCGGAAGAACGCCAAGAATGGCTTCTTCTCTCTCATCTACTTCCACTTTGAACTTTTCTCCGGCGATTCCAAGGAAAAATCCAATAAGAATACCTACGCATCCAACTACAATGGCTGCAGTAATAATCGCTGTTACGCTCATTTTATTTTCCCTCCTAAATCATACCTGAAAATCCCATAAATGCGATTGACATCAGGCAAGCTGTGATCAAAACGATCGCTGTTCCCTGAAATGTCTTCGGGATATCATTATATTCAATCTTTTCACGAAGTCCAGCCATAAGTACAATAGCAATGAAAAATCCGAATGCTGTTGCAAAACCGTTGATCACGCTTTCCAAGATACCATATTCCTTTGTAACGTTGGTCAGGCAGACACCAAGTACCGCACAGTTTGTTGTGATAAGTGGCAGATATACGCCCAATGACTCATACAATGGAGGCATTGATTTTTTCAAAAACATTTCTACAAACTGAACGAGTGCCGCAATCACAAGGATGTATACGATCGTCTTCAGATAATCAATATTTAACGGTAACAGGATAAACTTGTAAATCAGTGCCGTGATAAAGGACGAGATCGTAATTACGAAAATTACCGCTCCGCCCATGCCGGCAGCTGTCTCTGTTTTCTTGGATACACCTAAGAACGGACAGATACCAAGGAACTGACTTAATACAACGTTGTTTACGATTGCAGCTCCAACTGCAAGTAAAATTAATTCTTTCATCTGTATCTATCCCCCTATTCTGCTTTTTTGCCGGTACACATTGCAGACTGACCACAGGATGCACAATCTCCTGTCAGGCAGCCAGACGGCTCTGCAAGCGGTTTTCCCTTTGCATCCATCTTCTTACGGATGATGTTCATTCCTGCTACGAGGAAAGAAAGTACAAGGAATGCTCCAGGTGCCATTACGAAAATTGTGATCGGTGTAAACCAGCTTAAAGAAAGTACCTGGAAACCGAAAAGCTGTCCGGCACCAAGAAACTCTCTGACAAGACCGATACTGGTAAGTCCTACGGTAAATCCAAGTCCCATTCCAAGTCCGTCAAAGATAGACGGTACTACCGGGTTCTTGGAAGCATAGCTTTCCGCACGTCCAAGGATGATACAGTTTACTACGATAAGTGGAATGTAAACACCAAGGGATGCTGACAGGCTCGGCGTATAAGCTTCCATGATAAACTGTACCACGGTAACCAGTGACGCAACGATCACGATGTATGCCGGCATACGGACACCGCCCGGGATCACCTTACGGAATGCTGAGATCAAAAGGTTTGATAAAATAAGTACTACGGTTGTGGAAAGTCCCATTCCAAGTCCGTTGATCGCTGAGGATGTAACCGCAAGTGTCGGACACATACCAAGCATCAGTACGAAAGTCGGGTTTTCCTTAATAATCCCGTTATACAGACGTTCTACATTTTTATTCATTACTGTGCACCTCCCAAATCACTGTTGAAATATGCAAGTGCAGCATTTACACCATTTGCCATTGCTCTGGAGGTAATGGTCGCACCAGAGATGGACTCGATCTGATTATCAGAAGAAGGTGCCTGTTTTACTACTTCAAAAGAATCTACTTTTTTGTTCTGGAACTGTGAGTAGAAATCTTCATCTTCCGCTTTCATACCAAGACCAGGTGTCTCACTGATACTTGTAATGGAATAACCGTTTACGGTTCCATCGCTCTGGATACCAACGGAAAATGTGATGTTTGCCTGGCTGGCATCTTTGGCTGTTACGGTAATAACATAACCGATGACATTACCGCTTGCGTCCAGTGCTTCCTGTGCATCATCAACAGAATCTTCATATCCCTGTGCCACAACTGTTTCGGTAGCGGCATCTTTGTCAAATCCGTCTACTGCCTGGAAAGAATCCGCATCTTCAAACACTTTCTGATATGCTGCCTGTGTTGTAGCCAGGTTTGCAGCTTCGATCGGTGCCTTTGTAATTTCATGTACGAGTCCGAGGATCAGACCGAGAACCAATGTGAAAGCCGTTAAAATAAGGGCATCATGAACAATTTTCTTATTCATTCTTCTTTCCCTCCTTTACCTGACCAAATGCTCTTGGTATTGTAAATTTCTCAATGATCGGTACAAACAGGTTGCATAAGATGATCGAGAAGGATACACCTTCTGCGTTTGCACCGCAGACACGGAAAAGTCCGGTCAGGATTCCAAGACAGATACCGAAGATAATCTGTCCTCTCGGTGTGATCGGTGATGTCACATAATCGGTTGCCATGAAGAATGCACCAAGCATCAGACCACCACCGCAAAGCTCTGCTACGATGTAATTCCAGTCAAAGCCATGTCCGCCAAATAACAGCAGGAAGATCACAAATGTCACGATGTAAGTTCCCGGGATGCGAAGATCAATGACGCCCATGAGGATCAAAAAGATCGCTCCGATCAGGATGCAGATCACAGATGTCTCACCGATGGTTCCAGGGATACGTCCGATCAGCATGTCCATAACATTTACTTCTTCACCGTTTCTGATCTGTGCAAGCGGAGTTGCCCCGGTCACACCATCATAAGCGAATTTTGTCATATCTGCCGCAAACGCGATCAGAAGGAAACATCTTGCGCCAAGCGCCGGGTTCATGAAGTTCTGTCCCAGTCCGCCAAACATCATTTTTACGATCGCGATCGCGAACACACCGCCGATCACTGCTTCCCACCAAGGAAGTGTCGGCGGAAGGTTCAGTGCCAGGAGAAGTCCGGTCACAACCGCACTCAGGTCATTTATTGTACTCTTTTTATGTATTATTTTCTCAAAAACCCATTCTGTAGCCACACAGCTTGCAATGGTTACCAGAATCAGGACCAAAGCATGAAGTCCGAAGTTAATGATACCAAAAACGCTGGCTGGTAATAATGCGATAATCACATACAACATGATCTTGCTTGTTGTATCTTTGTCCCGCACATGTGGTGATGAAGAAACATGATATAAATCACTCACAAATATCCACCTCTTTCTATTGTATTTAAGTTATTTCTTTTTTCTTTCTGCGATAATCGTCTTTTTCATTGTCTTGATGGACTGTGCAAGCTGTCTCTTTGCCGGGCAGATAAAACTGCAGCTACCGCATTCAACACATTCCATACCATTCCATTTTTCAAACATATCGGACAGACCGTTGTTTGCGAATTTGGCAAGTCTGGATGGAACTAACAGCTCCGGACAGGCCTCTACGCAGCGTCCACAATTGATACACGGAGATTCCGCGAACTCTGCCACTTCGTCTTTGGTCAGACATAACAGCGCAGATGTTGTTTTGGTCGTCGGGATATTAAGATCAAACAGGGCAAATCCCATCATAGGACCACCTGCAATGATCTTTTCCGGCTGCTCTTTGAATCCGCCTGCCGCATCCAGAAGTTCCTGGAAATTCATACCGATACTGAAACGGAAATTGCAAGGTTCGCTCACTGCGTCACCTGTTACGGTAAAAATTCTTTCCATAACCGGTTTACCAAGTTTTACTGCATTGTAAACAGAAACAAGTGTCTCTACGTTGTCTACGACACAGCCTGCATCTGCAGGAAGCATCTTAGAATTGATCGCGCGTCCTGTGACAGCGTAGATCAGCTGACGCTCACCACCCTGCGGGTACTTTGTCATCAGTTCCGCTACTTCCATACGCGGTTCGTCTTTTACCAGTTCTTTTAACTTTTCAATACAATCCGGTTTGTTGTTCTCTACACCGAACACACCCTTTGCATTGTCAAACAGCTTGAGTGCGATGCGCATACCTTCTACTAATTTTTCCGGATCTTCCATCATTCTGCGGTAATCCGATGTCAGATAAGGCTCACATTCCGCGCAGTTTGCAATGACATAGTCGATCTTGTCCGGTTCTTTCGGTGATAATTTTACATGGGTCGGGAAACCTGCGCCACCCATACCTACAACACCTGCGTTTTTAATACGCTCAATGATCTCTTCTTTTGAAAGTGAATCAATGTCGTCAACCGGTGTATAGGAAACCTCCTTGTATTCACCGTCATTTTCAATGATAATGGAATTCACCATATCACCTACCGCAACGCGGCGCGGCTCGATTGCTTTTACCGTTCCGGATACCGATGAAAATATCGGAGACGATACAAAGCCTCCTGCTTCTGCAATCATCTGGCCTTTCAATACCGTATCGCCAACAGCAACAATCGGTTTTGCCGGTGCCCCGATATGCTGAGATACCGGATAGACCAGTTCGCCTTTGGGTAATAATTCACGTGTCGGCGTATCTTTGGATAAGTCCTTTCCTTCATAGGGATGGACACCGCCTTTAAATGTCAATAAACCCATTTTTCGTGCCCCACTTTCTCTTAAAATTGTTATCTCTTTCACTTGTACAATACCACTGTACTAACGTAATAATTATAACACAATATTGCTGTGAAACCACATCAAATTTGTATTTTTTTTGTATTTTTTCCAGAAATATCAACAATTTTATGCTATAATTACTCTCACAAAAACAGGAAAAGAGGCATTTTATGATTACAAAAAAAGACAGCATTTCCTATCAACCGGCCAACCGGCTCGAAGAAAAATATTTTACGAAAAACAGTATTTTTTTTGACATTGAAACTACCGGATTTTCCGCAGTCCGGAATGATCTTTATCTGATCGGATGTGGGTATCGTGATGATAAAGATTTTCATATTATGCAGTTTTTTGCTGAAAATCCAAAGGAGCAGTCCGCGGTTTTAAGCGAATTTTTCTCATTACTGTCCCGTTTTGATACGATTCTGTCCTTCAACGGGCTTGGCTTTGACATTCCGTTTTTAAAGGCGAAATGCAGTCAGCTTGAGCTCTCTGATCCTTTCCCTGATTTTACCTATATTGATATTTTCAAATCTGTTTCCAAATATAAAAAAGTTCTCGGGCTTCCGAATTATAAACAGAAAACCTTAGAGGCATTTTTAAATATCAGCCGGGACGACGAAAAAAGCGGCGGGGATCTGATTCCGGTCTATGAGGACTATAAAAAATCGCCCTCTGATGCCGCACTTTCGCTCCTGCTCCTGCACAACCACGACGATGTGCTCGGTATGCTGCCGTTGATCCAGCTTATGGCATATGATGAGTTTTTCTGCGGCAATTACCACATCACCGGCGCAGCTCCGCACGCCTACACCGATGTGGACGGCAGACCTGCCAGGGAGCTTCTGATCCAGGGAACGGCAGCACACCCGTTTCCAAGCCAGTTATCCGTCCGAAAGGACGATCTTTTCCTGCGTCTGGCAAACGATCAGTTTGCGCTTTCCGTTCCGCTCTATGAAGGTTCGCTGAAATATTTCTATCCGGATTATAAAAACTATTATTATCTCCCGGTGGAAGATGTCGCGATCCACAAAAGTGTAGCGGTATATGTCGAGAAAGAATACCGCACACAGGCGAAAGCATCTACCTGTTACACAAAAAAGGAAGGAACCTTCCTGCCGCAATACCGGGAACTGTTTTCTCCCGCTTTTTTTCAGAAATACAAAGAAAAAACATCTTACTTTTCCTACGACCCGGATGCTTTTTCCTGCGATGGCAAAGCACAAAGCAGCTATACCGCTCATCTGCTGTCCCATTTTCTCGCATAACTGACATCGCAGCCATAAGAAAAGAGGCATTGCATCCGGTGCAGATGCAATGCCTCTTCTTGCTTCATACGTTTTTTTAAATTTTCTGAAAAAAGAAAGACTGATTCCGCTTGTAGTTCAAATCCTTGTAGTTCATGATCTGTTCCGTGCTTCCGATAAAAAGCATGCCATCGGTCACGAGTGCCTGATTGAACTTCTTATAAATCTCATCCTTGGCTTCTTCCGTAAAATAGATCACGACATTCCTGCAGACGATCAGATGACATCCACTCGGATACGGATCCTTCAGGAGATTATGTTCCTTAAATTCAACCCGTTTCTTGATCTCATCTGAAATCTGATAAGATGTTCCGATCTGCTTAAAATATTTCTTTTTAAACTCTTCCGGAACGGACGCAATGCTCTTTTCATTGTAGAGACCCATGCGTGCCTTATCTAAGACCTGCTTATCAATATCTGTCGCTATGATCTTGATCTGGTTTAACGGCACATGCTTTGACAACGCCATGACCAGTGAATACGGTTCATCGCCCGTCGAACACGCTGCGCTCCAGATCTTAAGATTTTTTCCAAACCGCTGTACCAACTGAGGAAACACTTCCTTATCCAAAAACCCCCACTGTTCCGGATTTCTGTAAAACTCTGAGACATTGATCGTCAGGAAATTGACGAACTGCTCAAACTTGGACTTATCCTTTTTGATAAACTCGACATAAGCATTATAAGAGTCTATTTTATTTTTTGTGATGAGCGTATCGATTCTGCGTTTCATCTGCTTTTCTTTGTAGCAGTTCAGATCAATGCTCGTCAACGCATAAACATCCTTTTTAAACTTTTCGTATCCGTCCAACATGTATCGCTCCTCGGTATGGTATATTTATTTTTTATTCCTCGGTATCCGCAGCATCCTCTGCATCATCGTTCAGAGCTTTTACGCTGAGGCTGATCTTCTTTTCTTCTTCGTTGAAATCAACGATCTTTGCTTCGATCTCCTGTCCGACTTTTAATACATCAGACGGTTTTTCTACATGTTCTCTTGAGATCTGTGATACATGAAGTAATGCATCTACGCCCGGTGCAAGTTCAACGAATGCGCCGAAGTCTGTCATTCTTGCAACTTTTCCGGTTACTACAGTTCCAACTGCATATTTCTCAGCAGCATTGTTCCAAGGATTTGTCTCCTCAAATTTCATGCTGAGTGCGATCTTGTCATCGTTGATCTCTTTTACAAATACTTTGACAACGTCTCCGACTTTAAATACTTTCTTCGGATTTTCAACTCTGCCCCAGGACATTTCGGAAATGTGAAGCAGTCCGTCTGCTCCGCCAAGATCAATGAATGCGCCAAAGTCTGTTACATTCTTTACGGTACCTTCTACTACATCATTTACATGAAGACGTTCGAAAAGTTCTTTTCTCATTTCTTCTTTCTTTGCGGTAAGAAGCTGTTTTCTGTCACCGATGATTCTTCTCTTTCTCGGGTTGAACTCAGTGATGACAAATTCGATCTCCTGTCCTTCGTATTTGCTTAAATCTTTTTCATAGGTATCAGAAACCAGGCTTGCCGGGATAAACACTCTTGTTTCATCCACAACAACACTCAGTCCGCCTGCAAGTACCTGTGTTACTTTTGCTTTTAAAACTTCCTGGCTTTCAAAAGCCTCTTCCAGACGTTTGCTGCCTTTTTCTGCTGCAAGACGTTTGTAAGAAAGGAGCACCTGTCCTTCGCCATCGTTTACCTTTACAACTTTGGCTTCCATTGTATCACCTACGGATACAACTGTGGTAAGGTCTGTGTTCGGTTCGTTTGTATATTCATTACGGCTAATTATACCGTCTGCTTTGTAACCGATATTCAAGATAATCTCATCCGGTTTCACGTCGATAACAGTACCTTCAACCACCTCTCCATTTCTTATTGTTTTAAATGATTCGTCTAACATTTGTTCAAAACTCATTTCTGACATTCGTTTGAACCTCCTCAATAATATTATTTGGGGTTGAAGCCCCTGCGGTAATACCTACATTATCAACTGAATTAAATTCGGATAAATCTAAATCTTTATAGGTTTGCACATAGTAAGTATTTTCACATTCGTTTTTACATATTTCAAATAGCTTCTGCGTGTTCGAACTGTGCCGGCCGCCGATCACGATCATGGCGTCTACCTCCCCGGCAATCCGCCTCGCTTCTGTCTGCCGCTCCTCTGTCGCATTACAGATTGTATTTAAAACATTTATATTGTAACCTTTTTTTTGAATAATTTCAACTAATTCTTTAAATTTATTGTTGTTAAATGTCGTCTGCGCCACAATGCAGATCCGGGACTGGTCCGAAACCGCAAATTCTTCCGCTTCCGCCACGGTCTCGATCACCGTTGTCCTGCCCGGATCACACCACCCGCAGATCCCCAAAACCTCGGGATGGCTGCTGTTTCCGATGATCACGATATGATATCCTTCGAGACTGTATTTTTCTACAATTTTATGAATTTTTAATACAAAAGGACAGGTGGCATCCACGATCGTATGACCGAGTTTTTTGATCTCCTCGTAAACTGCTTTTTCCACACCATGGGAACGTATGATGACGGTTCCCTTTTTTGCCGTGCGCAGTTCCTCAACCGAATGGATCACGATCACTCCGCGTTTTTCCAGATCTTCCACAACCGCTTCGTTGTGAATGATCGGTCCATAAGTATAGATCGGTTCCTTTTCTTTTTTTGCCTGTTCATATACGGTATCCACCGCCCGCTTTACGCCAAAACAGAATCCTGCGCTTTTTGCCACGATCAGACGTTTCATACTATTCCCTTCTCTTTGCAGATTTTTTCTATTGCAAGAACCACTTCATCTATATTCAGTTCGGATGAATCGAGAAGCACCGCGTCCTCTGCCTGTTTTAACGGAGACATTTCCCGGTGCATATCACGGTAGTCACGGTCTTCGATGTCTTTTTGGATCTCTTCTATATTACAGGAAACTCCTTTTTCTTTCAGTTCATCATATCGTCTTTTCGCACGCGTCTGCACACTGGCGGTCAGATAGATCTTTACCTGCGCATCCGGAAGCACACAGGTTCCAATATCCCGGCCGTCCATGATGACATTGCTTTTCTTTGCGAGTTCCTTTTGAAGTTCCACAAGTTTTTCGCGTACTTTCGGATAAACACTGGTCGCGGATGCCATGTTTCCCACTTCTTCTTTCCTTATATAAGCAGTCACATTCTCTCCGTTTAAGATCACCTGCTGTTCCCCGTTCTGATAGGCGATCGAAATTTCGGCATTTTTGCATTCCTCCGAGATCTTTCCCTCATCTTCCGGTGAAATTCCTTTTTGCAGGAAATAGTATGCCATCGCGCGGTACATTGCTCCGGTATCTACATAAATATATTCCAGTTCTTTCGCCACTCTCTTTGCTATGGTACTCTTTCCCGCTCCCGCAGGTCCGTCAATCGCAATATTGATACTCATATTCTTCCTCTTTTCTTTTACCCTTATTTTTTATTCTGCGCGCTGTTTGCTCCGGCGAGATACCCGGTGGACCAGGCAATCTGCAGATTGAAGCCTCCGGTCAGCGCATCCACATCCAGAACTTCTCCCGCAAAGTAAAGTCCCTCTGTCTTTTTTGATTCCATCGTTGAAGGATTTACATCCTTTACGGACACACCGCCTCTTGTGATGATCGCCTCATTATAATCACGCCGTCCGGTCAGTGTCAATGGAAATTCTTTGATACAGCGGACAAGAGCGCTCCGCTCATCCTTTGTGATCTCATTTACCTTTTTGTCTGGATGGACCCCGCTCAATTCCACGATGACCGGAACCATCTTCGCCGGCATAAGCTTTTGAAGGGAATTTTTAAACTGGCGGTTTTTATTTTCATCAAAATCACGCAGGACCCGTTTGTCCAGCTGTTCTTCCGGCAGCGCCGGTTTTAAGTCGATCTCCATATGAAGTTCCGCGGTTTCATCTTTTCCACCGATCCTGCTGCTTGCGCTTAAGATCAGAGGACCGCTGACGCCGAAATGTGTAAATAACATCTCACCGAAATCTTCATATATTTTTTTGTTTTTCCGGAAAATTGAAACATTCACATTTTTTAAAGAAAGTCCCTGCATTTCTTTCACATAACTCTCTTTTGTATTGAACGGAACCAGCGACGGCTGACGCTCCACCAGCGTATGCCCCGTCTCTTCCGCGAAGCGGTATCCGTCTCCGGTCGATCCGGTACTCTGGTAGGAAAAACCGCCTGTCGCAACGATCACCGCATCCGCATATAACTTTTCTCCGTTTTTCAGGCATACACCCTGCACCGTCTGCTGACCGGTTATGATCTGTTTTACTTCCGTAAAAAGGCGGATCTCCACGCCCGCCTGCTTTAACGCATTCTGCAGCGTCCGTATCACATCGGAGGAATGATCCGACTCCGGGAACACCCGGTTTCCACGCTCTATCTTTAATTTCAGTCCGTGTTCTTCAAAAAAACGCATCACCTGAAAGTTGTCAAACGTATAAAACGCGCTGTACAAAAATTTGGCATTTCGCGGCACATTCAAAAACAGTTCTTCGGTATCACAGGCATTTGTGATATTACATCTTCCTTTTCCTGTAATATAAAGCTTCTTTCCGAGTTTTTCGTTTTTTTCCAGCAAAATCGTTTTTGCGCCTTCTTTTGCAGCTGCAAGCGCTGCCGCCATACCTGCGGCTCCACCGCCGATCACAATTACTTTATTCATCTGTTTCTCCTAAATTTGCATAATGCATCCGCACACCGTCTTCCATATAATCAATCTCATCGTTTCCGAAAACCTGATAGTCATCCCAGATCCGCTCTAGGGTATCCAGCGTTCTTACAACATCCTGCTGTTTTTTCATGCAGAGTGCAACCAAAAGCGCGTTGATCACACTGAGCGGTGCCACAAGGGAATCCAGTATGGAAGACATATCGCTCTTTGCAAGCAGATTGCAGGAAGAATACAGATTCATCGGAGAGTGAATGCTGTCCGTAATCGTGATCACCCTCGCATTCCGGTTGTTGGCAAATTCCAGTGCCTTTAACGTGCGCATCGAATACCTCGGAAAGCTGATACCAATGATCACATCCCTTTCTCCGATATGTACCATCTGTTCAAACAGCTCCGACGCGCTGGAGGTATGAAGCACCTTTACATGTTCAAACATCATGTTCAGATAAAAGCCCAGGAATTCTGCCAGCGGCGCACAGCTCCTGAGGCCTGCAACATAGATCGTATCCGCCTGCAAGATCGTGTCCACCGCAGACTCAAACGCATGGGCATCGATTTCCTCCAGTGTATTTTTGATCCGCAGCGCATCTGACCTTAAAATGTTGTCTAAGATCTCGGACTGGCTGCTCCCGCCATAGACCGCTTCCATCTTATGCACCGCATCCAGTTTTCCGCGCACCATTTCTTCCAGTGCCCTCTGAAACTGCGGATACCCTTTGTATCCCAGCATGGACGCAAAACGAACGACGGTTGACTCACTGACACCAACTTCTTCACCGAGTTTCGCCGCCGTCAAAAACACTGCCCTGTCATAATGATCTGTAATATATGCCGCCAAAAGTCTCTGCCCTTTGCTCATTCCACCGTAATGTTCATTGAGCCGGCTGCCAAGATCGTTTGTATGATTCATTCTTTCACTTCCCCGCACTTCATTTCCAGTTCATGCAAAACCGAATGCATCATTTTGCTGATACATTCGGCTTTATTTTCTTTATTCTTCCCGCGCCTCTTTTAATCTGCGGCGCTTGGCTTCTTTCTTTTGTTTATGCGCGATATAGTTTCCTATATTTAAACTCGTCTCCACGATACGACAGCCATAAAGCGTTCTTGTATCCGGCAGTTCCTCGATCCGCACAACTTCACCGGACACCTGCACCGGAATCCCGAATTCCTCGTCCGTATAATTCAGATGAAAGAGTCCGATATCTTTTTTCTCATATTTTTGAACCGACACAAAAGATATTCCGGTCACGCTGATATCTTTTACTGTAACATCAATGGTTTTCCGGTTCGGCCCAAGCTGGAGGATCGCGTTGTATCCCACATACTGGCGATATGTCTCTCTGCGGTTGATATGTTTTCCTTCATGCACACAGTAAAGAATGTGATAGCGTTTTCCATCATAAACAATGTCCTTTACCGTACAGCCTTTCCACAAAACCGGCATCTCATCTTTCGGCACATAGGTGACCATAATACGGAGATTTTCTCCCTTAAAACTGACAAGTCTGTCATTTACACGGATCGGATCAATAAACAGAATATCCTGCTTGCAGAACAATACCTGCGCGCGGTATTCGATCTCCGCATCCTCTTCATTCTTTACCGTAATTACGATCGGTTCGCCTTCTTTTATCTCTTGTAATTTCATTTTGAACACCCAATCTCAGATTTCATACTTCAAATATAACAGACTGCCAAATAAATGTCTATATCTTTTCTGCAAGCATTTTCTCTACCTGCGCGCCGGTCGCAAGCCCCTCTCCGCAAGCCGATGCGCTTCCCGCGCACAGTCCGTACCACAGCGCTTTCTCGTAGTCTTTGTACTTCTCATAACCCGCAAGAAATCCAGCCACCATGGAATCACCGGCTCCGACTGAATTGACTAACGTCCCACCCGGCGCGTCTTTCTCCAAGATCTGTCCATCTTCGGTCAGAAGAACCGCGCCTTTTGCGCCCATGGATACCAGTACATTCCGTGCGCCTGCCTGCTGCAGTTTTTCCCCATATACCGCAGCATCTTTTTTGGTATCTATTTTCACGTCAAACAGTGCTCCGAGTTCATGATGGTTCGGTTTTACTAAAAATGGATGGTAGCTTAATACATTTCGCAGTAATGCTCCGGTCGCGTCAACCACGGTCCGGATCTTTTTTCCTTCCAGTGTACGCAGTATTTCCTGATATACATTTTCCGGCATCCCGGCAGGAATACTGCCCGCAAGCACAAGGGTATCTCCCTCTTTTAAAAGTGCAAGTTTTTCATAAAGCCGGCTCATTTCATCAGTTCCGATCACCGGTCCGCTGCCGTTGATCTCTGTTTCCACGCCGGAACGCATTTTCACATTGATCCGTGACATACCCTCCGGTACCCGGATGAAATCCGTCCGGATCTTTTGTTCCTTCAACCGCCTTTCAATTTCATCCCCGGTAAATCCGCCTAAAAATCCAAGCGTCGTACTGGGAATCCCGAGGTTTTTTAACACGATGGATACGTTGATCCCCTTGCCGCCCGGATAGATCTGCTCCCGGACTGTCCGGTTGATCGTTCCGGTCTTAAAATCTTTTACTACGATACAGTAATCCAGTGACGGATTGAATGTTATGGTATAGATCATTTTATTTCCTCTGTTTCTATCTGAAAAAGAGATCACCGTTTCTTTACGGCAACCCCTTTTTCTGATTGGATTTATTTTCTTTTTCTTTCCTTAGACCGGATACGCTCCGTTTGCGGTATCTGCCACCGCAGGATCGATCTTTGTCTGCTGTGCCTGACGGTATTTGAAAAATTCCGTAGCAACCTGCGGGAACAGTGCGTAGGTTAGAACATCCTCATCCTGCTCTTTCCACTGTTTCATCTCAGATTCGATCTTTGCAAGTTCCGGCTCAAGCAGATCTGCCGGGCGGCAGGTGATCGCGTTCTTCTTTTCATCTCCGAGTACTTTGTCTACGATCTCCGGATTGAACGGTTTTGCTGTCTGGCCATATTTTCCAAGCAGAATATCCTTGGTCTCTTTGGTCGCAACTTTGTAACGCTCGCCCATCAGCACGTTAAATACAGCCTGTGTTCCCACGATCTGGGAAGACGGTGTAACAAGTGGCGGCTCTCCGAGGTCTTTTCTTACACGAGGTACTTCTTCGAGTACTTCCTGGAATTTGTCTTCCTTGCCCTGTTCCTTCAACTGGGACAGCAGGTTGGATAACATACCACCCGGAACCTGATACAGTAATGTCTTGATGTTGACACCTAATACCTTCGGGTTCATCAGTCCGCTTTCCAGTGCCTCTTCACGCATCGGGCGGAAATAATCCGCGATCTCCGCCAACAGATTCTGATCCAGTCCGGTATCATATTCAGTGCCTTTGAACGCCTCTACCATAACCTCAGTTGCCGGCTGGCTGGTACCAAGTGCGAACGGAGACATTGCGGTATCGATAATATCGCAGCCTGCCTCAACCGCCTTCATATAGGTCATGGATGCCACACCGGAAGTATAGTGTGTATGAAGGTCGATCGGCAGAGATGTCGCACACTTTAATGCCTGTACAAGCTCGGTCGCTTTCGCCGGAACTAAAAGTCCAGCCATATCCTTGATACATAATGAGTCAGCGCCCATATCTTCTACACGTTTTGCCATATCGGTCCAGTAATCCAGTGTATACGCATCTCCGAGTGTATACGCCAGTGCTACCTGCGCATGTCCTTTTTCCTTGTTGCAGGCAGTAACCGCTGTCTGAAGATTTCGAATATCGTTCAGGCAGTCAAAGATTCGGATAATATCGATTCCGTTTGCGATGGATTTCTGAACGAAATATTCTACCACGTCATCCGCATACGGACGATATCCCAAAATATTCTGTCCACGAAACAGCATCTGCAGTTTTGTGTTCTTAAATCCATCTCTTAATTTACGCAGTCTGTCCCACGGATCTTCTTTTAAGAAACGTAAGGACGCGTCAAATGTTGCGCCACCCCAGCACTCTACTGCATGATAGCCAACCTTGTCCATTTTATCTATGATCGGAAGCATCTGTTCCGTTGTCATTCTTGTGGCAATCAGAGACTGATGCGCGTCACGTAATACCGTTTCGGTAATTTTTAAAGGTTTTTTCACCTGTTCTGCCATTTTTTCATACCCTCCTTAAATTCCAAAGATTGCCATAAATGTTCCTGCCGCTACTGCCGTACCGATTACCCCGGCAACGTTCGGTCCCATTGCATGCATGAGCAAGAAGTTGGTCGGATCTTCTTCCGCGCCCACTTTCTGAGAAACTCTTGCTGCCATCGGCACTGCGGAAACACCGGCTGATCCGATGAGCGGATTAATCTTTCCGTGTGTAATGTGGCAAAGCAGTTTACCAAGCAGTACACCACCTGCGGTTCCGATTACAAACGCAACCAGTCCGAGGATTACGATCTTGATCGTGCTGACATTTAAGAATGCCTCCGCACTTGTAGATGCTCCGACCGAAGTTCCAAGCAGGATAACGACGATATACATCAGTGCGTTGGAAGCTGTCTCAGAGAGCTGTCTTACCACACCACTCTCGCGGAACAGGTTTCCGAGCATCAGCATACCAACCAGCGGTGCTGTCGTCGGAAGGATCAGGCACACGATCGTAGTAACGATGATCGGGAACAGGATCTTCTCCAGTTTGGAAACCGGACGCAGATTGTCCATATGGATCGCGCGTTCTTTTTTCGTAGTCAGTAACTTCATGATCGGAGGCTGAATGATCGGGACAAGGGACATATAAGAATATGCCGCGACCGCGATCGGCCCCATCAGTCCCGTCTGCCCGAGTTTTCCGGCAAGGAAAATAGATGTAGGTCCGTCCGCCCCTCCGATGATAGAGATCGCTGCTGCCGCCTTGTCATTAAATCCAAGAAGGATTGCGATCAGATACGCCGCGAAAATACCAAACTGTGCCGCAGCTCCCATCAGGAAACTGATCGGATTCGCGATCAGAGGTCCGAAGTCCGTCATCGCTCCTACTCCAAGGAAGATCAGGGACGGTAAGATCGACCATTCATCCAGCTGATAAAAATAATACAGTAAACCACCGACACCGTTGCTTGTCTCCTCCGGGCTTGCGATGATATCCGGATAGATATTTACCAAAAGCATACCAAATGCGATCGGAACTAAAAGCAATGGTTCGTATCCCTTGGCAATCGCCAGATAAAGGAATACGCACGCAACCGCGATCATGACATAGTTACCCCATGTCAGATTCAAAAAGGCTGTCTGATGAAGGAGGTTTCCCATTGTTTCTGCAATGTAACTCCACATAAGTTCATCCTCCTAATTAGTTTAATGTAGCAAGTAAAGCTCCCGCTTCCACCATATCTCCTGCTTTTGTATCAATGCTTGCAACCGTACCGTCTTTTGGTGCAACGACCGGTGTCTCCATTTTCATAACTTCAAGCACTGCGATAGAATCTCCTGCTTTTACCGCATCTCCGACATTTACCTCAATGCTTAATACTTTCCCGGCTGCTCCGGCTTCTACTTTAATGCTTCCTGCGCCCTGCGGAGCTGCCGCTTTAGCAGGTGCCGGCGCTGCTGCTCTCGGAGCTGCTGCAGGTGCCGGTGCTGATACAGCGCCTCCCTTTTCCTCTACGGTAACATCGTAAACATTTCCATTTACTGTGATAGTATAATTCTTCATTTTATATCCTCCTGCTCTTTGCTTATCTTCTTCTTTTAATGGATCTTACCACAAAATCATCCGTAGATGTTCCGGTTGCCGCTGCGATCGCCGCCGCAATCACTGCCACAAGTTCCAGATCATCTTTCTTTTCTTCCATCTTTTCAATCTGTTCCACCGCTTTTTGCGCTCCGTCTGCCGGAACTTCTTTCTCCTTGCGGAATTTCTTTTCCAGGAACGGAATGATACGGAATGCGTAGATGACCAGACAGATCACGATCAGCACGACAAATACCGTCACGATACAGATCAGGGTGTTAAGTCCTGCCTTTGACATCTTCTCTCCGGTTGTGTATACCTGATCCACCGTCACGTCCGTTACTTCCATGCTGTTATAATCAAACACATAGGTCAGAACCAACGGTCTTTTCTCATAATTTACTGTCTGCGCAGCTGTCAGCGTTTTTCCGGATTTTACGACCTCACATTCTCCAAATCCTTCAAAGTTTCCGAGATCCCTGCGGGATTCCTGCCAGCCCGATACCATGCCAACTGTAATATCATCACCGCTCGCAAGATATTTCTGCATATCCTCATCCGACATTCCCTCTAACTGCTGAACTGTGTTCTGGCAGGCTGTTTTCAGCTGATCGTATGTATATCCGTTATAATCCACGTCAGTCTGATCTTTCTTTCCGCATGCGGTAAGGCAAAACAGGCAAAGGCACATGCAGACAAGCAGTCCTATTTTTTTCTTCATACTCTTCACCTTTCTATTTCGTTCCATGTTTCTTGAACGGTCCGTCCATACGTTTGGTATAAAGCATTTCGAATGCCGCAACCATATATTTTCTGGTATCCTGCGGTTCTACCACAAGATCCACATAGCCTCTCTTTGCTGCGGAAAGGACGCTGTCCTGCAGTGCGTCGTATTCTTTTGCTTTCTTTTCGATCACATCTGCGGATTCGCCTTCATACATGATACCTGCCGCAAGCTTGGCATCCATCATTCCGACTTTAACATCCGGCCATGCATATACAAGATCCGCACCGATCGATTTTGCATTCATGATCACGGAAGCGGAACCAAAGACATCACCTGTGATCAGATTCACCTTCGGTACTGTCGCGTTCGCAAATGCATAGGTCAGTCGGCCCATTGCCTTCGCAAGTCTCTTTTCCGCACACTTGCATGCCTTAAATCCTGTCACATGTGCCATGGAAAGTACCGGAATCTCAAACGCGTCACAGAACGCGATGAACTCAGCCGCCTTGTCACAGCCTCTTGCGGTCAGTACCGGCTCAAATTCTTCTTTCTTGCTTCCGGTCTCGTCATAGACTTCCGTGCAGTTTGCAACCGCGCCAACCGTCATGCCATTTAATTTGATAAAACCTGTCACCATGTCTTTCGCATAGTCTTCCTTGGTTTCAAAGAATACATGTCCATCCGAAATCTCTGCCAGCAGATAGCGCGCGTCTCCACGCATATTCTCCATGCTCTCGCAGGCACGGTTTAAATCATCCGTGCATTCTCCGGTATAGACATCTGCCTGATTGTTCTCCGGCAGAATGGAAACGAGGCTTCGGATCTTCGCAAAGATCTCATCCTCCGTTCCGATACCGTCAACGATACCGGTTTCACTGCTCTGGAATTCTGCCGCTGAAGTGTCGCATTTTTCCGCGCGGTTTCCTTCGATCGCATTCGGTGAATTTACAAATACTTTTCCGCCATCCTTCTCCACGAAAGCGAAATCACATAATGCAGGAACTACGGAAAGTCCGCCGCCACAGGTTCCAAATACCGCACAGATCTGCGGGATCACTCCGGATGCCTGCGCCTGCTTTGCGTAAATCTGTCCGAATCCATCCAGTGCATCCACGGATTCCTGCAGACGGATTCCCGCGCAGTCAAGGAAACCAATGACCGGTGCCCCCATTTTCATTGCCATATCATACACAGACGCAATTTTCTTTGCATGCATCTCGCCGATCGTGCCGTTTAACACAGATACGTCCTGGCTGTATACAAATACCAGGCTTCCATCGATAAGACCATGTCCTGTGATCACACCATCGGAAGGTGTCTGGGTCTGTGACAGATTGAAATCTGTACTTCTTGCCGTCACAAGAGAACCAAGCTCCACAAAACTGTTTTCATCCAGTAATCTGGAAATTCTCTGTGCTGCCAAGCAATCTTTTCTGTTACTCATTTCTTAGCCCTCCATCTATTTTTGAAAATATAAAACTTTCCATAAATAATTGTATTCTATTTACTACCTTTTTTCAATAGCATTGTTAATTTTTTCACTAGGTGTCAGAGCCTATACCGTTTCCATACAAAGGTAAAAAACCACAAAAAATCACGGCTTTCCACTGTTTTTCCGGCTGTGACCGGAATTTCATCCACGCATTCCCCCTCCAGATAATATTCCGCCTGCCCGAGGATCTCTCCTTTCTGTACCGGCGCGTTTAAGCTGCGCGGATAATCATAAATGACCTCTGTTTTTTCCCAGTCCGCCTTTAACACACATACCGGCCGGCTTTCCATGAGCGCCTGAAGTTCCATATCCGGTTTTAGCTGAAAAGAAGGATCCGCGCCGTTTTTCACACACACGGTTTCCAGTCTGACATCCGGCTCCGCAATGTCCATATAGTGATAATTGGAAAACGCGAATTCCATCAGCTTTTTCATATCCGACCACTTGTAAGTTTTGTTATTGGGCCATCCACAGCCGAGGAGTGCCGCGACAAAGGTCCGATCATCCTGCTTTACCGCACCGACATAACAGTACCCGGCATCTCCGGTAAATCCGGTTTTTCCGGTCAGTGCCCCCTCCATCATATTCAAAAACGCATTGTGATTGTTGCAGGTAAAGCTCCGTTTGCCGGAAAGATCCGTAAAACTGTAGGTCGGTGTTCCCGTGATCTCCAAAAATATGTCCTTTTTTTCAGATTTTTCGATACAGTAACACAGGATATGCGCAAGATCCTCCGCCGTTGTCCCGTGAAATCCTTCCCCGTCCTCCGCATCCAGTCCGTTTGGTGTCACGAAATGTGAATTGGTGCATCCGATCTGTGCCGCCTTCTCGTTCATGAGCTTTGCGAATCCCTCCACGCTTCCGCCAACATGTTCGGCGATCGCAACTGCGGAATCGTTATGCGATTCCAGCATGAGCGAATAGCAGAGATCCCGGAGCCGGTACTCCTCACCGGTACATATATTTAACTGCACATCCGGCTGTCTCGCCGCGTACTCCGAAACGGTGACCGTCTCATCCAGATCCGCGTTTTCGAGCGTCACGATCAGCGTCAGTATCTTGGTGGTGCTTGCGTTCGCGCGGCGCACATCTCCTTCTTTTTCAAATAAAATACGCCCGGAATCGGCATCCACAAGACATGCCGACAGGGCGTACAAAGAGCCTGGCTCATTTTTATTTTTTCCTGTTTCTTCACTCTGTGCGGCACAGACTGCCGGACATACCATTCCCGCAACCGGCGCAGCCGCAATCATTAAACACAGACAAAAGATCAGATGTTTCCTTTTTTTTCGTTTCATATTCCATCCGCAAACCAGATATATTCTCTGTATCCTATTTTATTTTGCGGTATTATATTCCAAGTTTTAACTGCATTTCCTCTTCTGCCTGATGTTTAAACTCTTCCACCTGATCCTCATTCAATACCGGAAGCTCATCGACCGATTCCACGCCAAAACTGCGCAAAAATTCTTCTGTTGTGCCAAAGAGCATCGGTCTGCCCGGTGCGTCGAGCCGTCCGAGTTCACAGACCAGATTGTATTCCACTAACTTGTTGACCGCGTGATCGGAGGACACGCCGCGGATCTTTTCCACTTCCGCTTTGGTGATCGGCTGCTTATAAGCAATGATCGAAAGCGTTTCCAAAAGCACGTCCGTGAGTACCCGCTTTTTCGGCTGTTTCGCGATCTTGATCAGATATTCATAATATTCCGCTTTGGTACACATCTGGTACGCGCCATCCAGTTCGATGATCTTCATCCCGCAGGTATCTGATTCATATCGTTCCCGCAGATGCTCCACGAGCGTTTTGGTTTTTTCTTTGTCTAATTCCAGCACTGCGGCAAGTTTTTCCAATTCTACCGATTCCCCCACCGTAAAGAGAATTGCCTCTATGATTGCCTCTTGTTTTTTTTCTTCCATTTTTCAAACTCCATTTTTACGCCGCGACTTTGGATTCGATCAAGATCGTATCAAACGTTTTTTCCTGATAGATCGTGATCTTTCCGGTTTTCATCAGTTCCAGGATCGCAAGAAATGTGACGATGACCTCCATCTTGCTACCCTGTTTTTCCAAAAGACTTTCAAAGCCAAATCTTTTATGTTCCGCCGCATATGCTTCGAGATACTCCATTTTGTCGTTCAGGGAGATCTCCTCTTTCTCGATCTTTCCAAACTTTGACCGGATCGGATCGATCTTATTCTCCTGCTTTGCCATGACCGACTGAAAGATCGCGTTTAATTTTTTTAAAGTCATATCACCGATCAGCTCTGCCAGATCGACCGGTTCTTCGTATGCCGCCACCTCATCCGGGATCGTCGGCTTTTTAAACATCGTCCGTCCCGCATCCATCTGCCGGTCTTTTAATTCATAGGAAATGCATTTAAACATTTTGTATTCCAGAAGCTGCTGTACCAGTTCCGCACGCGGATCTTCCGGTTCCTCTTCTTCATCCGACGCCCGTTTCGGGAGCAGCATCCTGGATTTGATATCCAAAAGCGTCGCCGCCATGACTAAAAATTCACTCATAATATTGAGATCCCGCCGCTGCATTTCCCGCATATATTCCATGTACTGGTTTGTGATCTCAACGATCGGAATGTCATAAATATTTACTTTATTTTTTTCAAGCAGGTGCAAAAGCAGATCCAGTGGTCCCTCAAACACCTCAAGTTTTACAGATATTCCCATTTTTTCCTCCACAGACACTTTGTATATTTTAACTGTTCGAAAAAAAAATGGCAAGTTATTTTTCCGGCAGCACGCGGATAAACACCAGTTCTGCACGGTTAAAGATGCGGATATGAAATGTATGGGTGCCAAGTCCCCTTCCGATAATGACCTCTCTTTGGCCGAAGGAAAATCTCCCGGCATCATATTTCGGGAAAAGCACAAACTGCGGCGAGATCAGGCTGCCGATCCCCGGTATCCGCACCAGACCTCCGTGATTATGCCCGCACAGCGAAAGATCCGCTCCCCATGCCGCATACTTTGGACTGTACGCCGGGTTATGGGCAAGCAGAATATTATAACTGTCTCCCGCTTTTCCAAGATGCTCCTCAAGAAAGGTGTCCGCTAACGGGACTTTTTTCCCCTTCGCGTAACACGCCATATCGATTTCCGCCCCGTAAATATTTATTTCATCCGCCCCGTGCCGGACAGTTTCGGATGCGTTGTTTAGGATATGCACCCCGAGTTTTTTTACTTTTTTTTCATACGCAAAAAAGTCCGGGCTATACGGAAGATTCTTTCTTGCCGGCTTGCTCTCATGGTTTCCATTGGAGAAATATACCGGTGCGACCGGCACCAGCCCCTCAAACGCGCGGTACGCAGTTTCGTAAGACGCCGGCTTTTTCCCGACGATCATATCGCCCGGTATCAGGATAAGATCCGGCTTTTTTTCTCTCACCGCCGAAAAAAGAGGCTCATTATCCTTTCCATACACATGCGCGTGCAGATCCGAGATCATAACGATCCGCAGTTCTTCCGTCACTTTTTTACTGTGAAGTTCATATTCCGTCACTTCAAATTTTTTCAGTTCCTGATACTGCCAGATCAGATAACACAAAAGCAGACACAGGATTATGATCATAAGCTTCATAAAAATCCCCTTTTTCTTTTCACTTCTTCCATCCTATCATGTTTTTTCCATGATTTACAGTAAAAAGTGAATATCTGACAGGCTGCCGTCTTAAAATGAACTAAAGCTTCACAGAAAAACCGCACCGAAAGGGAATTCTTATGAAATTGTTTTTGCCATTTCTCTTAAGCATATCACTGTTTTCCGGAAGTCTTTCTTCCGCCGCCCCGCCTCCGGCAGACACGGACACACTCGGTCTTTCTGCGCCCTCTGCCATTTTGATGGAAGCCTCGACCGGAACCATCCTCTACGAAAAGGACGCCAATACCAGTCTGCACCCGGCAAGCATCACCAAGATCATGACCATGATCTTAATCTTCGACGCGCTCTCCTCCGGCTCCATCCAGCCGGATGATACGGTGACGGTATCCGAACATGCCGCCAGTATGGGCGGATCTCAGGTCTTTTTGGAACCGGGGGAAACCCAGACCGTAGACACCATGCTCAAATGCATCAGCGTTGCAAGCGCAAACGATGCCTGCGTTGCCATGGCGGAACATATCGCAGGAAGCGAGGATGAATTTGTCGCCCGCATGAACGAACGCGCCAAGGGACTCGGGATGAACGACACCAATTTTATTAATTGCTGCGGTCTGGACACGGACGGACATATGACCACTGCGCATGATGTCGCTCTGATGTCAAGGGAACTCATCACAAAATACCCGCAGATCCACGATTACTGTACAATCTGGATGGATAATATCACACACGTGACCAGGCGCGGAAGTTCGGAATTTGGTCTTTCCAATACCAACAAGCTGATCCGCCAGTACGAATATGCCACCGGTTTAAAGACCGGTTCCACCGGACTTGCAAAATTCTGCGTTTCCGCAACCGCAAAAAAGGATGACATCGAACTGATTGCAGTCATCATGGCTGCCCCGGATCCGAAAGGACGTTTTGCAGATGCCACCGCTCTTTTAAATTACGGATTTTCCAAATGCCAGCTTTACACAGACCCGCAGGAAAAATCTCCGGAAGCACTGCCGGTAAAACGCGGTACCGAGCGTTCCGTCGCGCTCGTCTATGAGGGGCCGTTCCGGTATGTGGATACCACCGGCGCAGATCTTTCCGATATCACCAAGGAGATAAAACTTCCAGAAGAAGTCTCTGCCCCCATAAAAGCGGGTGACGTTGCCGGAAAAGCCATTTACAGACAAAACGGAACCGAGATCGGCTCTGTTCGGATCTTATACCGCGATTCTGTGAAAGAAGCAACGTTTTTGGACTATTTTTCCGAAGTTTTAGCGTTCTACCTTTAGGAAAAAGGACGGCTTTTTAAGAGCATACGCGCAACATCCAGTTTTCCCCACGCTTTTTTCTTCCCCTTAAGCGCCGTTGGCACCGCCGAATCGTGCAGGATCAGTTTGACTTCTGCCGGTCTGAGTCTGGGATGCGCGGATAAAAGCACTGCGATCGCGCCGGTGACAACCGGGGTTGCCATGGATGTTCCGCTCTTCATCTCATAAAGCTTTCCCCCTGCGGAGCAGCTGATGATATTGGTTCCCGGCGCGAGGATCTCCGGTTTTACGATACACTGATCCGTCGGTCCTCTCCCGCTGTAACCGGGCATCAGACCATGCTGTTTTGCCGGAAGCCCCTCATCATCCGAGCTTCCCACGGTAATGATCGTTTTTAAAATGCCCGGTATGGTGACACTGCCGGCATCCGGGCCGTTGTTGCCAGCCGCCGCGACCACCACGATCCCATGGTTCCATGCCCGCTCCATTGCCGCGATCAGCCGTTCCTTTTCTTCTTTTTTCGCGCTCGGAAGCATACCCACCGAGATATTTAAAATCCGGATGTTATAACGCTCCTTATTCTCGATCATCCATTCGGTCGCTTCCAGAACCTCTTTCGTATTTCCGTTTCCATAGCGGTCGAGCGCTTTTAACACGATAAGATTGCATCCCGGTGCAATTCCACGGTATCTCCCACGGCTTGCGCTCCCGTTTCCACCGATGATCCCGGAGACGTGTGTTCCATGCCCGTTATCGTCATACGGGTATTGTTTCTGCTCGCAAAAATCGCGGAACACCAAAATTCTGTGATCAAAATCCTTGTGTTTTATAATTCCGGTATCCATGACCGCCACACCAACGCCGGAGCCGATATACCCGGCTCTGTGTGCAAAATCTGCATGGATTTCCCTCACTGTCCGATCCATCTTGTAGCCTTTCCCGTCACTGCCTTTACTTTTATTTTATGCGCATGGAAAAGATACCGTCACCAAACCCGGTAAAATCAAAAAAGGATGCCGCCTTTTATAAAGACAGCATCCCTTATTCTTTTTATTGATTAAGCGTTTGCACTCTTTCCTGCATCTGCCGGTACATCCTTGATGGAGAAGCTGATTCTTCCCATCTTATCTTTCCCAAGGCAGATAACGGTAACTACATCGCCCAGTGTGAGGACATCTTCTACATGGTTGATTCTTTCTTTCGCGATCTTGGAAATATGAACCATACCTTCTTTTCCCGGCGCGAACTCCAGGAATGCGCCGAATTCTTTGATGCTTACGACTTTTCCGGTAAGGATCTGTCCTTCTTCAAAGTCTGTCGTGATGATCTTCACCATATCGATGGCTTCTTCGATCTTTGCCTTGTCCGTACCACAGATAGAAACAGCACCGTCATCATTGATATCGATCTTGACACCGGTACGGTCAATGATCTCGTTGATGGTCTTTCCTTTCTGTCCGACTACATCACCGATCTTGGACGGATCGATCACGATCTGCTCGATCTTCGGTGCGTACACGTTTACTTCTTTTCTCGGCTCTGCGATCGCCTTGGACATAACCTCATCCATGATGTAAAGTCTTGCCTCTCTGGTTCTGCGGATCGCTTCCTCTACGATCGGTCTGGTCAGTCCGTGGATCTTGATATCCATCTGGATCGCTGTGATACCGTCATGTGTTCCGGTTACCTTAAAGTCCATATCACCGAAGAAGTCTTCCAGTCCCTGGATATCGGTGAGTACCAGATAATCGTCATCGGTTTCTCCGGTCACAAGACCGCAGGAAATTCCGGCTACCATTTTCTTGATCGGTACCCCGGCTGCCATCAGTGACATACAGGACGCACAGGTGGAAGCCATGGAAGTAGAACCGTTGGATTCGAAGGTCTCGGAAACCGCACGGATCGCATACGGGAACTCGTCCACACTCGGAAGTACCGGGATCAGCGCACGTTCTGCAAGCGCACCATGACCGATCTCACGTCTTCCCGGTCCTCTGGAAACCTTGGTCTCACCAACGGAATATGACGGAAAGTTGTACTGATGCATATAACGTTTCTCTGTGATATTTTCATCCAGTCCGTCGATTTTCTGTACTTCAGAAAGCGGAGCAAGCGTAACAACGTCACAGATCTGCGTCTGTCCGCGCTTGAACATTGCGGAACCGTGTACTCTCGGGATCAGATCCACTTCTGCGGACAGCGGGCGGATTTCATTGATCGCACGTCCATCCGGGCGTTTGTGATCCTTTAAGATCATCTTGCGCACGGTCTTTTTCTCATACTGATAGATTGCCTCGCCAAGGATCGCAAGCCACTCCTCGTTCTCCGCGAATGCCTCTTCCAGACGTTCTGTGATCTTATTGATATTTTCTTCTCTTACCTGTTTTTCATCGGTAAATACCGCTTCTTCCATCTCTTCCGGCGGAACCAGTTCCTTGATCGCCGCGAACATTTCTTCCGGAATCGCGCAGGAAGTATATTCATGCTTCGGCTTTCCGACTTCCGCAACGATCTGGTTGATAAATGCGATCAGTGTCTGGTTTACTTCATGGCATTTGTAGATTGCCTCGATCATCTTATCTTCCGGGATCTCATTTGCTCCCGCCTCGATCATAATGACCTTCTGGGAAGTAGATGCAACGGTCAGTTTCAAATCGCCTTCATCCCACTGTTTCTGGGACGGATTTACGATAAATTCTCCATCGATCATACCCATCTGTGTCATTGCGCACGGACCATCAAACGGGATATCGGAAATCGTCGTCGCGATCGCAGCGCCAAGCATGGCAACGATCTCCGGACGGCATTCCGGATCTACGGACATGACCATATTATTTAATGTGACATCATTGCGGTAATCCTTCGGGAAAAGCGGACGCATCGGACGGTCAATAACACGGGATGTAAGCACTGCATTTTCAGATGCCTTTCCCTCTCTCTTATTGAATCCACCCGGGATCTTTCCAACCGCGTACATTTTTTCTTCAAATTCTACGCTGAGCGGGAAAAAGTCGATTCCCTCTCTCGGTTTCTCCGATGCGGTAGCGGTAGATAACACTGTGGTATCACCATAGCGCATAAAAGCCGCTCCGTTCGCCTGTGCGCAGACCTTTCCGATCTCTACCGTAAGGGTTCTGCCTGCAAGTTCCATAGAAAAACTCTTAAACATATCTTTTCTCCTTTTCGCCTGTTCTGTCTGTTTTATTCTGACAGAAGTAACCGAAACTACTGAACAACCCATGACGTTCATACACTGTTCAGTGGTCTCGGAACTGTACTTCTGCCGTATATAATAAAGGATCTCTCCTGTATTATCAAAACGAAAACAGGGCGGAAAAACTCCGCCCTATCTACCGGTCTATTATTTTCTCAGACCTAAACGTTCAATTAAAGAACGATATCTTTCAATATCGGTTTTCTTTAAGTATGCCAGTAAACCACGTCTCTGACCTACCATCTTTAAAAGACCTCTTCTGGAATGATGATCCTTCTGGTTCTCTTTTAAATGCTCGGTAAGCTCATTGATTCTGGCTGTTAAAAGCGCTACCTGTACTTCCGGTGATCCGGTATCTCCAGGTGTTCTTCCGTATTCAGCAATAATAGCCTGTTTCTTTTCTTTTGCTAACATGTGTTAGTCCTCCTTATGATTTGATCGCCCGTCTTACGCATGATACTCAGTAAAAGGTCGGAGTGTCCATCTACCGAATATGGGCTGTAAACTCATGCCAAGTTATTGTAACATAGTTATATTTCGTTGTAAACAAAAATTTTATCGGATCCTAATTTAAAATGCGCACAACACACACCGGATTCCGGTAACTTGCATTGGAGATCTTGATTCCGGTCTTCGGTGAGCTGGCATGTACGACCTGACCGTTTCCGATATAGATACCGACATGATTGATGCCTCTGCCATTGCCGTAGAAGAAAAGATCTCCCGGCTGTGCCTCCGAAGCACTGATCTTCGTTCCGCATCCCGCCTGTGAAGCCGCATGGTGCGGAAGTGAGATTCCATATTTCGCATAGACAGACAGGACAAAGCCCGAGCAGTCCGCTCCGTTTGTAAGGCTTGTCCCGCCCCAGACATACGGATTACCGACAAACTGTGTCGCGTATGAAACCAGTGATACCCGGACATCGGAAACACCCTGTCCGTATTTTACCTCCGTCATGGTCATTGCTTTCTGCAATTCTGATGAAATAGATACATATTCTTTGCTGACGTATCCCTCATCTCCGTCCATGTCGACCTTTACCCAGTCCCCGAGATCTTCCAAGACCTCAAGTTCCTCCCCCATCGGCATCAGGGAAAGGATCGTACACTCGGTATTCGGCTGTTCTCTGACGTAAAGCGTCTCTGTCGTAACCGTTGCCACGGTGGACATGACCTCGGCCGCTCTCGCCTTTGCCGCGTCTCCGGTCATCAGGTATTCACCCTTGACATAACCGTTTACATCTCCGGACTGGATCTGATACCACTCGCCCTCAACCTGTAAGATCTCACATCCGGCGTCCTTTGGCATCTTTCCGACGATGTCGGAAGATTCATCCGCAGATGCTCTGACATTTAAGGTAGAGTCTACATTCGCGATACCAAGATTGGTATATCCACAGACCGGATCAGCCGCTGCCGCTGCCTCTGCCTGTTCTGCTGTATCCTCAGAAGCCTCCGCTGTCTGTGTCTGTTCCGCTTCATCCGTCACTGCATCTGCCGCATCCGTCTCTCCGCCTGCGGCTTCCGCCTGTGCCGCCATAGCCGGCAACGCACGCACATCTGCTGATGTAACCGTATCGATCCCGGACTTTGTGACGTTCACCTCATCCTCATCCATATATGTCGAAAGCTGTGCGCAGATCCCGGCATTCAATCCTGTTACCGGTGCGGCTCCTGCCGACATGGTTCCCGACATAAAAAAAATGGAACCTGCACATCCGATTGCTATCACTCTTGCAAATCTTTTTTTCATGAATAAAAGCCTCCTGTAAAACATTACGCTATTTTCATTTTACTTTACTAATTTAAAAGTATAGCAATCTTTTTTAACACCGTCAACATATTTTTGTAACATTTATGTAACAATTATTCAGAAGCCGCCGAATCACCCAGAAACGACCGGCAGAAAGCAATGTCTTTTTCCATCTGCACTTTTAATTCCGAAACGTTCTGAAATTTCTGTTCCTCACGCACCCATTTGAGCAGGCTGACCTTTGCGTGTTTTCCATAAAGATCCCCATGAAAATCAAACAGGTTGGTCTCCACACCAACCGGATTGTCTCCGGCGATCGTTGGCTTGCATCCGATATTGGTGATCCCGTTGTACCGCTTTCCATCGATCTCAACCCGCGCGGCATATACGCCAAACGGCGGCAGCAGTTTTTCCTGCGGCGGCAGCAGATTGATCGTCGGAATCCCGATCGTTCTGCCGATCTGGTTTCCATGCACAACCGTTCCCTGTACGAAATAGGCATATCCAAGCAAAAGCTCTGCCTTTTCCATATTGCCGGCTGCAATCTCTTCACGGATAAACGTACTGCTGATATCGCGCCCCTCATACTGCATCTTGTCCACGATCTGTGCCTCATAATGATACTCCGGCGCATATTTTTGTAACATACGGTAATCTCCGCGCCGTTGGTATCCGAAGCTGCAGTCTGTACCGGCAACGATACAGCAGATCGAAAGCTGCTCCACAATTTTTTTTAGGAATTCTTCCGCCGGCATATGCATGATCTCTTCGGTAAACGGGCACTCGATCAGATAATCGATACCGATCTGCTCAAAGAGATGCATTTTTTCCTCGTTGGTCGTAAGCACCCGTGCCGCGTCCTGTTCCAAAGATTTTTTCGGCGGTACATCAAATGTAAAAATGACCGCCTTCATCCCTTCTTTTTTCTTTTGAAAGACATAATCCATGAGCAGTTCATGTCCACGGTGCAGTCCGTCAAATTTTCCAATGGACAGTACCGTCGGCTCTGCCACATGAAAATCAAGTCTGCCTTTTATGTACTCCATACTTCTGTCCTATTCCATAAAAATTTTCACCGGCTTTAAAGTAAGTCCGGCATCATCGATACGGTAAATTCCGATAAACGCTCCGTTCCAGTCGTATACCCGGACCGGCTCAGCGGAACCGTCTGCGCGGTAATCCGAAAAACACGAAAGCGCCATACGGTTTCCGTTGTAGAGCATTTTTTCATACTCCGGCTTTGCCGTGACTGCCGGATACTGCGCAAATATCGAATCTATCGGCCGGATTGCGGAATCTATCGTCCCGTCCTTTGCCATCTGCTCGATCTGCGAAAGCGTAAAGGACTGCTCCAGCGTAAAGTCCGCCACCCGCGTGCGCACCAGGGATTCCATACAGCCGCCACAGCCAAGTGCCTCTCCGATATCCTCACACAGTGTCCTTATATAAGTTCCCCGTGCGCAGGAAACCCGAAAGCTCACTCTCGGCAGCGCGATCTCTTTTATCGTAATCTCATAGATCATCCGCTTTCTCGGCTTGCGCTCTACCGTAACGCCTGCTCTTGCCAGATCACACAGTTTTTTTCCGTCCACTTTCAATGCCGAATACATGGGCGGGATCTGTTCGATCTCACCGACAAAACGCTGCATGACCGTGCGCACTTCCTGCTCTGTCACAGTCACGTCCTTTTCTTCAAGCACAGTTCCCGAAATATCCAGTGTATCTGTTTTCTTTCCAAGCAGCAATACCGCCTCATATTCCTTGTCCTTGTCGGTCAAAAGATCGCAGACTTTTGTCGCCTTGCCAAGGCACACCGGCAGGACTCCGGTTGCGTCAGGATCTAAGGTTCCGGTATGTCCGATCTTTTTCTGACCGAGGATACCTCTTAATTTTGCAACTACATCAAAGGAAGTAAAACCCTTTTCCTTCCTCACATTTATGATTCCATTTTTCATGATCCAAGTTCCAGTTGTTGTTCTATTTCCGCAAGAAGAATGTCACGGATCTCCGAAATCGAGCCGTACATGGTGACTCCCGCCGCGCGTATATGTCCGCCGCCGCCGAATTTCATCGCGATCTTCGCAACATCGACCTCACTTTGGGAACGCATGCTGACTTTATAGCCGTGTTCTTCTGTCTCGTACAGAAAAACAGCGACCTCCACATCCTTTGTCACGCGGAGCTGATTTACAATGCCGTCCAAATGCTTTGGCAGCACATCAAATGCTTTCATATCCGCATCCGTCACCGCAGTAAAGATCACTTTCCCATCCAGATGCAGCGTACTGTCCATCAGGGCTTTTCCCATGATCCGGTTCTGATTGTAGGTCTTCTCATAAAAAGTCTTATCTACAATAGAGGTAAAATCAATTCCCATTTCCATGAGCTTTCCGGCGATCGCCATTGTTTTCGCGGATGTGCAGGAATACTGGAATACTCCGGTATCATGCACGATCCCGACATAAATGCACTCTGCGATCTCTTTTGTGATCTTTTCTTCCTCGATCAGTTCAAAGACCAGTTCGCTGGCGGAACTCGCTTTCGGGAAAATATAATTTTCATCCGCAAATCCCGTATTGCTCACATGATGGTCGATACATACGGTCTTTTTTGCCTCTTCAAAATATACCGCAGCATCTCCGAGTCTTGCAGTATCTCCACAATCCAGCATGATAAAAAGATCATACGCCGGCATCTGCGGATATTCACTTTTGATTTTTTCGGAATTTCTTAAAAATTTGAAAATATTCGGAATCGGCTGTAAATACAGATCCACCTGTATCTGTGGAGCGTATGTTTTAATATAATTATAAACAGCCAGGCAGGAGCCTACGCAGTCTCCATCCGGTCTTACATGACCGGCGATCGCTACGGTTCCCACCCCTTCTAACTGGGATTTTAAATTCTCCATCAGCTTCCCTCTTATTCTTCTCTGCTCTTTGCTTTGCTCTCGTCCTGTTCGCATACATCATCGATCATTTTGGACATATTGACACCATATTCGATCGACTGATCCATGATAAAGCGGATCTGCGGTGTATTTCGCAGATTAACGCTCTTCGCCAGTTCCCGGCGGATATATCCTTCCGCGCTGGTAAGCCCGGCAAGCGTATCCTTCTGGGATTTTTCATCCCCGAGGACACTGATGTATGCTTTTGCGCTCTTTAGATCCGGCGCAACTTCAACCGCGACAACGCTGGTCATCGGGTTGATACGCGGATCCTTGATCTCGCTGCGGATAATGTTGGACAGTTCACGATGCACTTCCTCATTGATCCGCATATTTTTCATACTGTTCTTGCGCATGGTTTCTCCTTTTTTTACTCAAATCTATCTCGGAACTTCGACCATCTTATATGCTTCTACCAGATCCAGTTCCTGAATTTCATTAAATCCTTCAAATACCAGACCACATTCATAGCCTGCTTTTACTTCCTTCACATCATCTTTAAAACGCTTTAAGGATGCGAGATCACCTTCAAAGATCTGCTCGCCCTCTCTGCTGATACGCACTTTGCAGCCACGTTCAAACTGGCCGTCCAGCACATAGGAACCAGCGATCGTTCCGACACCGGAAGCCTTAAACAGCTGACGGATCTCGGCATGACCGATCACTTTTTCCTCAAAGATCGGATCTAACATACCCTTCATTGCTGCCGCAACGTCTTCGATCGCGTTGTAGATAACCTTATACAGTCTTACATCAACGCCCTCACGGTCTGCGGTTGCCTTCGCCTGCGGATCCGGTCTGACATTGAAACCAATGATGATCGCGTTAGACGCAGACGCCAGGATGACATCCGACTCGTTGATCGCGCCGACACCACCATGGATGATCTTTACAACAACTTCCTCGTTGGAAAGTTTGACAAGACTCTGTTTTACTGCTTCCACAGAACCCTGTACATCCGCTTTTACGATGATATCCAGCTCTTTGACATTACCGGACTGGATCTGTGAGAACAGATCATCCAGCGACATTCTGGAGCGTGTCTCTTCCAACAGTTTTTCTCTGTCCTGAGATACATAGGTCTCCGCAAAGCTTCTCGCGTCTTTTTCGTTGTCCATTGCGATGAATGTTTCACCCGCAGCCGGAACATTGTTTAAACCGATGATCTCTACCGGCGTGGAAGGTCCTGCCTCTTTTACGCGTCTTCCCTTGTCATCTACCATGGCACGCACTTTACCGTACGCGCTTCCGCATGCGATCGGTTCGCCGACTTTCAACGTACCTTTCTGTACCAGTACGGTTGCTACCGCACCTCTTCCTTTATCCAGTTTCGCCTCGATCACAACACCTCTTGCCTTACGCTTCGGATTTGCCTTTAACTCGCATACCTCAGCGGTAAGAAGGATCATCTCAAGCAGCTGGTCGATTCCTTCTCCGGTGCGTGCGGATACCGGAACAAAGATCGTGCTTCCGCCCCAGTCTTCCGGGATCAGTTCGTATTCTGAAAGCTCCTGTTTTACACGCTCGATATTTGCGCTCGGCTTATCGATCTTGTTGATCGCAACAATGATCTCGATTCCCGCTGCTTTCGCATGGTTGATCGCTTCGATGGTCTGCGGCATAACACCGTCATCCGCAGCGACAACAAGGATCGCGATATCTGTGGAATTCGCGCCACGCATACGCATTGCGGTAAATGCCTCATGTCCCGGTGTATCCAGGAATGTGATCGTCTGTCCGTTGCAGCTTACCACAGACGCACCGATGTGCTGTGTGATACCGCCTGCCTCACGGTCTGTCACTTTGGTTGAACGGATCGCGTCAAGAAGGGATGTTTTACCATGATCAACGTGTCCCATAACACATACAACAGGTGGACGCGGAACCATTTTGCTCTCATCCTCTTCGTCCTCTTTTAAGAGTTCTGCGATCACATCGATCTTTTCTTCCGGTTCGCAGATGCAGTTGAATTCAAGCGCGATCTCTTCCGCTGTCTCATAATCCACATCCTGGTTTACCGTAACCATCTGTCCCTTTAAGAACAGCTTCTTCACGATCACGGATGCCTGCACTTTCATCTTATCCGCAAGCTCTTTGATGGTCAGATGTTCCGGAAGTGTGATCGTTTTGATCTCCTCCTCTGCCGCTTTCTGCTGCGGTGTCTGCGGCTGCTGGTTTCTCTTCTTGTGGCCGCTGTGCTTCTCCAGGTTTACATAATTTTCCTGTCTCTTACCAAGCTTATCATGTTCCTGTTTCTTTGCATTTCCTCTGCGGTTGGTATCACGGCTCTCCTTGCGAAGTTCTTCCGGTGCTGCCTTCACCGCGTCTTTATTGAATTTTGAAATCTCCTGCTCTAATTTTCCACGGTATTCGCCTCTCTGACGATCCTGGCCGTTTCTGCGGTTTCCGTTGCCGCCACGGTCATTTGCGCCACCCGGACGATTGTTGGAATACGGTCTTGCGCCACCACGGTTTCCGTTATCCGGACGTCCGTTTCTGTCTCCGCGTCCACCCTGCTGACGGTCTCCGTAATTTCTCTGTTCGCCGTTACGGCCACCCTGCGGGCGGTTATTGTTGTAGCGTCCGCCACGGTTTCCATCCTGGCGTGTATTGTTGTCGCGTGTATTATTATCACGCGTATTCTCGCGAACATTTTCTGCAGGTCTTGCGTTTTCATTTTTTACTGTTTCCCCGGCCGGAGCACCCTGCGGCTTTCCGTTCTGCTGCGGTCTTGCTGCCGCATTCGGATTCTGCGGACGTCCGTTTCCGTTTCGCTGCATACCGGTTCCCTGTGTGCGGTAACCCTGCTGTCTTCTGGTTCCCATCTGCTTGCTGTTCTGCGGGTTAAACACAGCTGAAATGCTCGCTTTCTTCTTTGGACGCTCATTTGCCTTTGCTTCTGTCTTCGCTTCCGTCTTTCCCTCTGTTTTTGTTTCTGCAGGCACTGCCTGTTTCTTTTCTTCTGTTTTTTCGTTCATATCCTGTATAGTTTTTCCTTTATTTTTAAATTTATTCCGAACAATCTGCTGTGCCACTTCATCAATACTGCTGCTGTGGCTGCTGACTGCATGTTCCGTACCGCTCAACGCATCTATAATTTCCTGGGATTTCAAGTTCAATTCTTTTGCCAATTCATGTACTCTCAATATTAACTCTACCTCCATATTCAGTTGTTAGTTTATATCCAGCTGCTTTTGCAATGTACCTGCAATTCCTTCATTTGTCACCGCCAGGGAAGCACGAAACTCCTTTCCTATGTGATGTCCAAGTTCCTCTTTCGTTCCATACACCGCAAACGGGATCTGACGGAATTCACACATGTTCTCGAATTTCTTTTTGGTATTATCCGACGCGTCCTGTGCCACAATGACTAACGCGGCTTTGCCACTCTTTATCGCGTTTTCCGTACAGAACTCTCCGCTTTGCACACTGCCTGCCTTTTCGGCAATGCCAAGCATCGACAACACTCTATCTGGTTTCAATGCGTTCCATCTCCTCCTGCAGTTTTTCGTAAATTTCTTCCGGGATCGCTGTTTTTAAGGAACGTTCCAGCCCTTTGCTCTTTTTTGCTTTTTTAAAGCATTCCGCCGATCTGCAAAGATAAGCCCCTCTTCCGTTTTTCTTTCCGGTTTCATCTAATACGATCTCATTTTCTGCGATTTTCAAGACACGGATCAGCTCCCGTTTCTCTTTCATTTCACCGCAGCCGACACACTGGCGCATCGGTATCTTTTTATTCGTCATAGCTTTCTTCTTCGCCTGCATATTCTCCATCTTCGTAGCCTTCGCCGTCATAATCCTCTTCATAGTCCTCGTCTTCATAGTCGTTGACATAGTCCATGAAATCTCCGGATTCTCTTGCCTGTGTCTCACTCTTGATATCGATCTTGAATCCGGTAAGTCTTGCCGCAAGTCTAGCGTTCTGACCTTCTTTTCCGATCGCAAGTGATAACTGGTAATCCGGTACGACAACCTTGGCTGTCTTTTCTTCATCATCCGCAATAACGGAGATAACTTTTGCAGGGCTTAACGCGTTTTCAATAAGCATTGCCGGATTTTCGTTCCAGTTGATGATATCGATCTTTTCTCCGCGCAGCTCGTTTACGATCGCATTGACACGCGCTCCGTTCATACCGACGCATGCTCCGACCGGATCTACATCCGGATCATTGGACCATACCGCGATCTTGGTTCTGCTTCCGGCTTCTCTCGCGATACTCTTGATCTCAACAATGCCGTCCTTTACTTCTGTAACTTCGGACTCAAACAGACGTTTTACCAATTCCGGATGTGTTCTGGAAACCAGGATCTTCGGCCCCTTCGGTGTTGCCTTTACTTCAAGGATATATACCTTGATACGTTCTGTCGGCTGGAATACCTCACCTTTTACCTGCTCATTCTCTGTCAGGATCGCATCCACTTTTCCGAGGTTGATACTTACGTTCTTGCCGACATAGCGCTGTACGATTCCGGTCACTACGTCTTTTTCCATACTGTAATACTGGCTGTAAAGCACTTTTCTTTCTTCCTCGCGGATCTTCTGTAAGATGACATTCTTTGCGTTCTGTGTCGCGATACGGCCAAATTCCTTGGATTTTACTTCCACATTTACGATATCGCCCAGTTCATACTTGGAATCTTCCATACGCGCATTCGCAAGGCTGATCTCCGTACAAGGATCCTCTACCTGTTCTACCACGGTTTTTTCCTGAAATACATGATATTCACAGGTTTCCGGATTCATGTTCACCTTGACATTGTCTGATTTTCCAAAATGATTCTTGCAGGCGGTGATCAGAGAATTCTCGATTGCCTCAAGCAGGGTATCCTTCGAAATGTTTTTTTCCTTCTCCAATATATTTAACGCCTCTAATAACTCATTGTTACTGCTCATTTTCTTTATCCTCCTAAATATTCTTTGTTATTGTACGCTAAAAATCAAATGCCAGTCGGATCAGCGCCATGTCGGATTTCGCAAATTTCATCTCTGCGCCGTCGTCTTTTGTGATCGTAACAGAATCCGAATCATACGCAGTCAGCACCCCGTAAAATTCCTTCTCGTGCTCGATTGCCCGGTAAGTACGGATCTCCAGTCGTTTTCCCATACTTCTCGCATAATCTTTTTCTTTTTTGAGCGGTCTTCCAAGTCCCGGTGAGCTCACCTCAAAAACATAAGAGCCTTCAATATAGTCTTTTTCATCTAAAAGTTCATTCATCCGGCGGCTGACGTCCTCGCAGTCATTTACCGTGATTCCGCCCTCTTTGTCAATGTATGCCCGAAGATACCAGGTACCGCCTTCTTTTACATACTCAACATCCACAAGTTCAAACTGTAATTCTTCCAGGATCGGCAGGATCAGTTCTTCTGTCTTTTGTTCATAGATCTCTCGCTGTGTCATCTCTTTCACCATCCTTTTCTTATGAAGTCTTCTTTTGGTCTAACTGTACCTAAACGTGAATTGAGAGTGGACGAAACGCCCACTCTCAAAGTAATCATCATCATGCTATCGTATTTACTATAACACTTTCATTTTTAAGATGCAACCTTAATTTATAAAACCGGTTCTATCTTTTTATGAAAGAAAAAAGTACTGTAAAACTTACAGTACTTTCTCGGGTTGGGCTGTTAAAACAGTCAGCAGTTCGTACGGGAATCGAACCCGTGATTCCGCCGTGAGAGGGCGGCGTCTTAACCTCTTGACCAACGAACCGTGTATTACTATACCATACGATTTTTAATATTGCAATACCTTTTTTGAATTTTTTTTAATTTTTTTCAAAAAACTTTTTCTTTCCAGGTTTTATGCTAAAATAAAGTCAGTTGTAAACAGCTAATCCAAATCACAGAAAGGATCTTTTTTATGGATAAACGTATTGTTGACCTGCACGTCCATTCCACGGAATCGGACGGCACCTTTACACCGGAGGAACTTGTCACGGAAGCACTGCATGCCGGTCTTTGCGCTTTTGCCCTGACGGATCATGACACAATAGGCGGGATTGCCGCTGCAAAAGCCGCTGCCCGTGAAACCGGTCTTACCGTTATTCCCGGCATAGAGCTCTCCTGCTACAATGATGACCACGAAGTTCACATGGTCGGTCTTTTTATAGACGAAACAAACGCAGCGTTTAAAGAATCTTTAAAAAGCGTACAGGATTCCCGCGAAGAACGAAACAAAAAAATGATCGACCGCCTGCGGGAGGAAGCCGGGTTTGATATCTCCGTAGACGCGCTCCGCGCCTATTTCCCGGACGCTGTCCTGACCCGTGCGCATATTGCCCGCTATCTTTACGAAAAGGGCTGTATCCAGGACTTAAACGTTGCCTTTCAAAAATATATCGGCGATCACTGCCCTTACTATGTTCCACGGGAAAAAATGACACCCGTTCAGGCGATCGATCTGATCCACGCTGCCGGAGGGCTCGCCATCCTCGCCCATCCGCTGCTCTACCATTTGAGTGACGCCCGCTTAAAACAGCTTATGACTGACTTAAAAGCCCACGGGCTCGACGGCGTTGAGGCGATCTATTCTACTTACGCCGCCGGCGAAGAACGACGGATGAAAGAACTTGCCGCCGAACTGGATCTTGCCGTCTCCGGCGGTTCTGATTTTCATGGCGCAAACAAACCAAAGATCCATCTCGGAACAGGAAAAGGCAGTCTTTTCGTTCCGTATGCGGTGTTCGAGCATCTGAAAAGCCTGAAAGAAGCGCATTCCAATTAATGTAATTTTGTTACTGTCAAAATAAAGTGTGCGCTTACCGCACACTTTCGCGCGCGAGCGGTATGTTCAACATAAACTTCATCTCCGCGAGCTGCGCATCCCTGCGGAGCGTTTTTGAATCATAGGAAGGAATTTCCTATGATTTAAAAAAGACACGCCGGATCATCCTCTGACGTGTCTCTTTTTTAATCAACCGGTTCTGCCGGGATAAATACCCGTTCCATATATTCTTTCGGTGCCTTTGGCACTTCCGCGACTGCTTCTTTGCAGAACTGTTCCTGCGAATTCACAAGCATTTTTCCGCGCTTGTCGATCTTTTCGTAGGTGCCGTCTTCCTGCAGCACATTTGCCTTGGTGTTATCCGCAAGCTCTACTTTTAAAATGTGCATGACTTTCTTTTTCAAGTTCTCGTTTTCCACCGGGAAAATGATTTCCACACGACGATCCAGATTTCTTGGCATCCAGTCCGCGCTGCCCATATAGATCTCTTCCTGCCCGTCATTATAAAAATAGAAAATACGGCTGTGCTCGAGGAAATTTCCAACGATGGAACGCACTCTGATGTTCTCGCTGACTTTCGGGATCCCCACACGCAGACAGCAGATACCGCGCACGATCAGGTCTATGGAAACGCCTGCCGCCGATGCCTCATACAATGCCGCAATGATCTCCTGGTCGCAGAGAGAATTCATTTTTGCGACAATGCGCGCTTTCTTTCCCGCCCTGGCGTTTTTGGTCTCACGCTGGATCAGCTTGATAAACTTTTTACGCAGCCAGATCGGCGCAACGACAAGCTTATTCCAGCTGAGCGGTTCCGAATAACCGGAAAGCATATTAAACACCGCTGTGGCATCCTCTCCGATCGCCTCCGAGCATGTGAACATTCCGCAGTCCGTATAAAGCTTTGCGGTTGAGTCATTATAGTTTCCGGTTCCGAGATGTACATATCTGCGGATGCCGTCTTCCTCCCGGCGCACCACAAGCGCGATCTTGCTGTGTGTTTTCAAGCCCACCAGACCGTAAATAACATGGCATCCTGCCTTTTCAAGCATCTTTGCCCATACAATATTATTTTCCTCGTCAAAACGCGCTTTTAACTCCACCAGTACCGACACCTGTTTTCCGTTCTCCGCCGCCTGTGCCAGTGACGCGATGATCGGCGAATTTCCGCTTACACGGTAAAGTGTCTGCTTGATCGCGAGTACATCCGGATCCACTGCTGCCTGACGGATGAAATCCACCACCGGATCAAAGGTCTGATACGGGTGATGCAGCAAAATATCGCCTTTCCTGATCTCATCAAAGATATTCTGTCCCGGCTCGATCTGCGGGACACGCTGCGGCGTATAGGGCGCATAGCGAAGCTCCTCTTTATCTTTTAATCCGTATAATTTCATCAGAAATGTAAAATCAAGCGGTCCGTTGATCTTATAGATATCATCATCCGATGCGATATGCAGCTCTTCTTTTAAAAAGTTCAAAAGCTTCTTATCAATCTTCGATTCTACTTCCAGACGGATCACTTCACCCCACTGGCGCATTTTAAGCTGTTTCTGGATCTCCTTTAACAGATCGGATGCCTCATCCTCATCAATGCTCAGATCCGCATTCCGCATGATACGGTACGGATATGCACAGATCACATTGTAATTCAAAAACAGTTTTGCGATGTTCCGCTCGATGATCTGCTCTAACAGAATATAGGTCGTATCTTCTTCTTTCTCGGAAGGGATCTCTACCAGACGCGGCAGCACGGACGGCACCTGAACCGTAGCGAATTCAGCGTCATGCTTTGCCATACGTTTATCCGTATTTTCTTTTTTCATCAAAAGCGCAACAATATTGAGCGTCTTGTTCCGGATCAGCGGAAACGGTCTTGACGCATCTACCGCCATTGGAGTGAGCACCGGGTAAACGTTCTCTTTGAAATATTTATCGACATAAGCCGCCTGTTCACTGCTTAATTTCTCGAACTCATCAATGACGATGATCCCGTTTGCTTTCATGAGCGGAACTAAAGACCGGTTATAGGTCGTATACTGTGTCTCCACCAGCTCCCTGGTTGCCGTATTGATGGCGGAAAGCTGTTCTTTCGCTGTCATTCCCGCTATGTCTTTCTTTTTATAGCCGGCATGCACCATATCCTTTAACGATGCGACACGCACCATAAAAAATTCATCCAGGTTCGATGATGTGATACTTACGAATTTCAGCCGTTCTAACAACGGGATCGTCTTATCCCTCGCCTCATTTAAAACCCGCTCATCAAATTTGATCCAGCTCAGTTCCCGATTTTCAAAATATTCCGGCTTAAAATACTCTTTTGCTGTTTCCATATTCCCGCCTCCTCTGTCATGTATGCTTTTCTTTTATAACCGGTTTCACACTGAAGATACGTTCGAAATCTCCCGACTTTGCGGCAAACAGTCCCTTTTCCAGGACGATGTCATCCATCGACTCGATCGTGATCACTAACTGCTTTCCGCGCAGCGAAGCCTTGACATTTTTAAATTTCTGTTTATGGCTGCGATCCATTGCGTTTGATACTTTTAATATTGCCGCCAGTTTCGCCACGACCATGTAGCTCTCCTGGTCTAACTTATCCGCAAGAACTTCGTAATCATCAAGCGGATAGGTATTGTATTTTACCGTACACGCGACGATCTCCCTCTCCAGATGGGAAAGCCCTATGATCTCGGATGCCATGATAATGCTGTATGCACATTCCGGTCCATTTACCAGGCTCACATATTTTCCGCAGTCATGCAGGATCGCAGCGACCTGGAGCAGCAGGCGCTCTCTTTTCCCCATGCCATGCACACGCTTCATGCTGTCAAAAACAAGCGTCGCCATCTCGGTCAGTGCGTCGATATGCGGCGTATAGCCATGATAGCGCTGTGCCATATATTTTGATGCTGAAATGACATCCTCGTCAAAATCATGCTCCACCCTGATCATATTATGTTCTAACGCGTAGTCACACGCGATACCATCATTGATATCGGAACCCGGTACCCAGATGGAATCCGCGTCCAGTTCTTCCGCGATCCGCTTATAAAGCACGATCGAAGGGAGAAGAAGCGGGTCGGTCGCATTGGAAAGGCTCAGCTCCTCCGCGATCTTTCCAAGGCTGTTGCGGTTCATTTTATTTAAGTATTTTACGAATTTCCCTGCGTCTACGGTCGTGCGGTCCAGATTCTTTTCGAGCTTGCGCACGATCTCCGTACTGTAATCTCCCATCATGATCAGGTACTGCAACCGGTTGTCTTTCAGATAAATATCTTTGAAACGCTCCAGTTCCTTATCTACCAGTTCTTTGATCAGATCATCATAATATATGACAGCGTTTCCGATCTCGGAAAGTTTTTCATAGATACGCATGGTTCCAAGTAAAAGGTGCTGCGTCGTGATCGCCTTTCCTTTCTGGAACAGCGTGATCTGCAGACTTCCGCCCCCGACATCGACAACCGCCGCGCCCTTTTCGATCATCTTGTTAAATTCCGGACGTGCCGCAACGGATTTATAGCTGATAAACCGATGCTCCGAGTTACTCAACACCTCGACATCAAGTTTGGTGCGGAGCTTGATCTGATCCAGAATGAACAGTTCATTTTTCGCGTCACGGATCGCCGCGCTCGCGCACACTTTGTACGCATCCACCTTGTACCCCGCCATGATCTTGGTATATTCGGACAGCACGCTGCACAGTTCCTCTGCCAGTTCATATCCGATATATCCCTTCGCGTAAGCATCCTTTCCAAGCTCTACCCTCTTGCGGATATAATCGACCTCACGGATCTTTCGTTTGGCTGAGAGTTCAAATATCTTCATGCTGATCTCATAAGATCCGATATAGATTGCTGCAAATGTCGTAATATTCATACTTCCATCCTCTCTGCACTGCCCCCACTTTAAGCGTCCGCTCCCTGCTGTCCGAGCAGATAGTTGATGAACTGCTGCGCCGTCCGGCCGGAAAGTCCGCCATGGGAAAGCTCCCACTTGTTTGCTTCCGCAAGCAGTTCTTCCTCGCTCATCGTTACATGCTGTTTCTCTGCCAGTACTTTTACGATATTTTTAAATTCCTTCGGTGTCGGTGCCCCGAAATAAATCGACACACCAAACCGTGCCACAAGGGAAAGTTTTTCCTGCACGGTATCGTTATTGTGCAGATCGTCCTCCTGCTGTGTACGGTCACTGAATGTCTCTCTAACTAAATGTCTGCGGTTCGATGTCGCATAGATCAGTACATTATCCGGCTTTTTCTCAAGTCCGCCCTCGATCACCGCCTTCAGATACTTATATTCTATCTCAAATTCCTCGAAAGAGAGATCATCCATATAAATGATAAATTTATAATTCCGGTTTTTGATCTGTGCGATCACCGCGTTCAGATCCTGGAACTGATGCTTGTATACTTCGATCATCCGAAGTCCATCATCATAATATTCATTGATGATCGCCTTGATACTGGAAGATTTTCCGGTTCCGGCATCTCCGAATAACAGACAGTTGTTTGCCGATCTTCCCTTTACAAACGCCTCGGTATTATCGATCAGTTTTTTCTTCGCGGATTCATAACCGACAAGGTCATCCAATTTGACATGCGCGATACGGCTGATCGGTGCAATAACGGCATTTCCCTTTTCATCATGTTCGATCCGGAATGCCTTGTGCAGTCCCAGGGTTCCAACCCCGAAGTCCTTATAAAACTCTGCCACATAAGAAAGGAACTGCTGCACATCCTCTGCCTGTTCCAACTGTCTGCTCAGAGAAACAATGCGGTCGCGGATCCTCTTATTTAAGATCTTTCCGTTATCCGCCGTGCTGACATAGTTCTTTAACACCGCAATGTCATCCAGTTCCAGCTCCTCTTTTAAGATATCGAGATCAAAATCGAAAAAGCCTTTAAAGATTGAAAAATCATGCAGTGCGATCTCCTCCAGGCTTCCGCCGATCTTTCCCCGCTTTTCACTGGCTGTACTGTAAGCATTCTCATTGTTGATCAAAAGAAACGTCAGGAAATTGTGCCAGAGGTTTCCCTCAAACCCGTGGCTTCCCGCAAGCTCCAGCAGATCATGAAAGCATTCATAAAATAAAGCTCTGATGTCCTCTTTGTTGTAGTAATCGTTTTTATAATTTTCCAGGATCCATGTGAAATTATAAAACAGCCTCCCGTTCTTAAAATCTTTATAAATAATCAGTTCTTTTGCACTTTTCATTTCTGCTGCCTTTCTTTCCTGTTTGTTAGTAATTTCCGAGTATTTTTAACTTCACCGTTTCTTCTTTCAATCCGCGGAGCGCGTTTTTTACCGCACAGTCCTCAAGGTTTCCGACAAAGTCTATGAAGAAACGATACTCCCAGTTTCTGTCCTGGATCGGGCGTGATTCAATGTGATCCATGTTCAGATTATTATAGATAAAATGGGAAAGCGCATGGTACAACGATCCGCTTTCATGCGGGATCTCAAAACAGATACTGATCTTTCTGGCGTCCCGCACATACATCTTTTTACTGGACACAATGATAAAACGTGTACTGTTGTTTGGATTGTCCTGCACACTTTCTTTTAACAGCTTCAGTCCGTAAATATCCGCCGTCAGCCGGCTCGCGATTGCCGCCTGGTTCTTCTTCGCATCCTCTTTGATCTTCTTTGCCGCCATTGCGGTATTCTTGGTGCTGATGCTCTCCCATCCGCGATGCGCCTCCAGGAATCCGGCGCACTGCATCAGTCCCTGCGGATGCGAATACACCTGGGTAATATCTGAAAGCTGTGCGTCTTTTGTACCGAGCAGGCAGTGATCGATCTTTATGATCTGCTCACCGACGATGCAGTTGTCATACTCCATCAAAAGATCATAATTCTGGGACACAATGCCCGCAGACGAATTTTCAAGCGGAAGTACCGCATAGTCGGCTTCTCCGTTTTTGATCGCCTCCATCGCGTCACGCCAGCTCTCGACATGGAAATTCTCGGTATCGTTTCCGAAAAAGGTTTCCATGGCTACCTGCGCGTACGCGCCCTCCACGCCCTGAAAAACGATCTTTTTATGTTCTACCGGAAGACTCTCCACCGGTACAAAATCCATTTCGTCCGTGATCCCATGCTCACGCAGCATCTGGTACTGCCGCTTTCTGCTCATTGCCATGATCTGTTCAAACAGTTCCGTAACTCCACATCTCGTAAAATCTGTCGAGGCAAGTCCGGCGATCTTTTCCAGTTTGCTTTTTTCCCGCTCTTTATCCAAAACTTTTTTTCCGGTGCCGATCTTGTATTCCGCCACCTGTTCCGCCAGCTTCATTCTCTTCTCATATAATGCCACAATGTCAGCATCCACGGAATCGATCTCCTTACGGATATCCACTAATTCTCGCATAATCTTTCTCACCTTTATCCTGTTTTAATTTTATATTAAAAGTCCTGTTCTTATTTGTCAATGAACAAAAATGCCTCTCTAGGAAAAGTCAAAGAGTGACAGCTGGTTGGATTCCGGCAGCCCCTCGAGCAGCCCGAGATCCGACATCAGTTCGATCGCTGTTTTCGTTGCTTTCGTCCGCTGTCTGAAATCGTCTTTGGAAAGGAATTTTCCATCTTTTGCCGCCTCTACGACCTGTTCTGCCGCCTTGCCTCCGAGACCTTCGATCGTATTCAGTGCCGGCATCAGTTTTCCGTCAATGATCTGGAAATACCGGTCACTCGCCCGGTAAATATCCACGGGCATAAATTCATAACCGCGCGCATACATTTCCTGAACGATACGCATGTCGCGGTAAACATCCTGCTCCTTTTTGGAGAGCTGGTCTTTCCGCTTTTCGTAATCATGCATAAAGTAATTTAATTTGTCCTTGCCCTGGCACATCAGTTCATAGTTGAATCCGGTCGCGCGTATCGAAAAATATGCCGCATAGTAGGCAAGCGGATAGAATACCTTGCAGTAGGCGATACGCCACGCCATCATAACATACGCAGCCGCATGCGCCTTCGGGAACATGTACTTGATCTTCTTACACGACCAGATATACCATTCCGGCACACCGTGCTCGAGCATTAACTTCTCCCACTCCGGCTTTAAGCCCTTTCCTTTTCGCACGGACTCCATGATCGTAAACGCGGTCTCACTTTCGAGTCCCATACTGATCAGATAGATCATGATATCGTCACGGGTACAGATCGCCGTGGAAATCGTTGCCGTTCCCTCTTTGATCAGGGTCTCCGCATTTCCTAGCCACACGTCCGTACCATGGGAAAGCCCGGATATCCGCACAAGATCCGAAAATTCCGTCGGCTGTGTGGCGAGAAGCATTCCCATCGCGAAATCCGTACCAAACTCCGGTATTCCGAGCGCTCCAAGCTGACAGCCGTTGATATCGTCCGGTGTCACCTGAATGGCGTCCGTATTCTGAAACAGCGACATGACCGCCTTGTCATCAAGCGGGATCGTTCTGGCATTTAATCCGGTCAGATCCTCTAACATACGGATCATCGTCGGATCGTCGTGCCCGAGGATATCAAGCTTTAACAGGTTGTGGTCAATGGAATGGTATTCAAAATGGGTCGTGATCGTATCGGTCGTCATATCATTGGCCGGATGCTGGATCGGTGTGAAGGAATAGATCTCTTCTCCGACCGGAAGCACTACAATACCACCCGGATGCTGTCCGGTCGTCCGGCGGATCCCGACGCACCCCTGCACGATACGGTCGATCTCACAGTTTCTCTTGTGAACCCCACGTTCCTCATAATAATTTTTAACGTATCCGAACGCGGTCTTGTCCGCAAGTGTACCGATCGTTCCCGCACGGAACGTCTGACCGGCTCCGAAAATAACTTCGGTGTATTTATGTGCCTTACTCTGGTAATCCCCGGAAAAGTTCAGATCGATATCCGGCTCTTTGTTTCCCTTAAATCCAAGGAATGTCTCAAACGGAATATCAAATCCGTCCTTTTTTAACAACTTGCCGCATTTCGGGCAGATCTTGTCCGGCATATCACAGCCCGCGCGCCCGGTATAGGCCTTTACATCTTCCGAATCAAAATCGGAGTAATGACAATTCTCACAGTAATAATGCGCATGCAGCGGATTTACTTCCGTGATACCGGACATGGTCGCTACGAACGAGGATCCTACCGATCCACGGGAACCTACCAGGTATCCGTCCTCATTGGACTTCCACACCAGTTTCTGGGCAATGATATACATAACCGCGTAACCATTGGAAATGATGGAATTCAGCTCACGGTCCAGCCGCTCCTTTACAACGGACGGCAGTTCTTCCCCGTACATCTCGTGCGCCTTGTTATAACAGATATCACGCAGCATCTGATCTGAATTTTCAATGACCGGCGGACACTTGTCTGGACGCACCGGAGAGATCCGTTCGCACATATCCGCGATCAGATTCGGATTTTTGATGACTACCTCTTCCGCCTTTTCACTGCCAAGATAGGTAAATTCGTTTAACATCTCCTCGGTCGTGCGCAGATATAATGGTGCCTGATCGTCCGCATCTTTAAACCCGTTTCCGGCAAGAATGATCCTGCGGTAGACTTCGTCCTCCGGATCAAGAAAATGCACGTCACAGGTTGCGACCACAAGTTTGTGAAATTCTTCACCAAGTGCAACGATCTTCCGGTTGATATCCTGCAGTTCTTCGATCGAGCTGACCGGTGATTTTTCATCCCGCAGCATGAACATGTTGTTTCCAAGCGGCTGGATCTCGAGATAATCATAAAAGTTGACCAGTCGCGCGATCTCCTCGTTCGGACGTCCGAGCAGGATCGCCTGATAGAGTTCCCCGGCTTCGCAGGCGGAACCAAGCAGAATTCCCTCCCGGTATTTTACAAATTCACTTTTGGGGATCTTCGGCCGTTTGTTAAAATAGGTAAGGTGGGAAAGTGACACCAGTTTATAGAGGTTCACGCGTCCGATATCGTTGGTCGCCAGCATGATCGCATGGAAAGATTTCATCTTGCGCACACTTTCTTTGTCGATATTTCCCTCCGCGTTCACCTCATCCAGGGTGTGGATCCCGCGCTCTTTTAACATCTCGATAAATTTTAAGAAAATGTCTGCGGTACACGCGGCATCATCCACCGCCCGGTGATGGTTTCCAAGGTGTACACCGATCGCTTTTGCCACGGTATCCAGACGGAAACGGTTCAGATTCGGCAGCAGTAACTGCGCCAACGTCATGGTATCTCCGATCGTAAAATCATAGGAGATTCCCTGTCTGTCGCAGTTCTTTTTGATGAAGCTCATATCAAATTCCGCATTGTGCGCCACCATGATCGAGCCTTCGCAGAATTTCATAAATTCCGGGAGGATCTCTTCGATCGTCGGCGCGTCAATGACCATATCATCCCGTATGCTCGTAAGCTCCTCGATCTTATATGGGATTGGTTCTTTCGGGTTTACAAACGTGGAGAAGCGGTCTACGATCTGTCCGTTTTCTACCTTTACCGCACCGATCTCTATGATCTTACAGGTATTCGGACTTAATCCCGTGGTCTCAAGATCGAATACGACATAACGGTCATCCAGGCTCTGGTTTTTGGAATTTTCGATAATATCCTTCAAGTCGTCCACCAGATACGCCTCTAATCCGTAGATCACCTTAAAGTCCGTGCCATCCGGTATCGCATGATTTGCGATCGGGAATGCCTGTACTGCCCCGTGATCCGTAATGGCGATCGCTTTGTGCCCCCAGGCGGCGGCACGTTTTATGATATCCCCGACATCGGAAACGCCATCCATATCGCTCATCTTGGTATGGCAGTGCAACTCCACCCGCTTCTTCGGACTGTTGTCCATGCGCGATGAGGTAAAGTCCGGGATCTTCTTGATGCCGACCACCGATCCGATCGTGAGCTCACTGTCAAATTTATCGATCGTTGTGACACCTTTGATCTTGACATACGCACCTTTCTTCAAACCGCCCAGCAGTTCATCGAGATTTTCATCGCGGGCAAAGATCTTTAATACGATCGTATCGGTAAAATCGGTCACAGACATGATCACGATCGTTTTTTCGTTGCGGATCGGTCTGGTATCTAACGATAATATCTGACCGCGGATCACAACCTCTCCCATTTCTCCCGCGATCGTCTCAATTGCGATCGCTTCCTCATCAAAATCCCTGCCATAGATAACATCCGGGTTGTCCGAACGGCGGTAGGAAAATTTTCTTCCCTCTTCTCTCGGTTTGGCGGATTTGAATGTTTTTGCCGGAGCCGGCTGCTTTTTCGTCTCCTTTTCCTTTAAAGGTTTTGTCTCTTCTTTTTCCTGCGAAACCGGTTCATCCTCCCGGTGCTGTCCAAGCGCCGACATTTTAACGATATGCTCCACCTCATGCGCGATCTGGATATCACTGTCTTTCCGATGTTCCGAAAGCTCCGCTTCTTCCTGAAACTGCGGTTCGATCATCAGCTTCAGTCCACAGCGTTCGCAGACTATCTTTTCCAGAATATCGATCAGTTCATCAGATCGTTTTTCCGCCACGATCGTATCCGGCAGCGTTAAGACCATATGATCTTCGCGGTCAAATTCCAGTGTCGCCTGACGGAACAGATTATAAACTAAAAGACTGTACTCCCTTAATTCCAGAAGAATACTGTCTTTGTATACATTCATCAGATTTTCCGGCGTATACTGGCTGGACAACTGAAACTTTTCAATAAATTTGATTGTCATATCCCTGGTCGGAAAAAGCTGCTTTTTGATCCCGGTCTCTAACTGATAGATCTTCTTTTTCGGGATCAGCCGTCTTCCCGCTATGTAAACGCGCAGGATGTCCTTCCTTGTATTGGTGGACACCCTGGTTACTTCTACTTCCGATAACAGATTTTTTGTTTCCTCTCCCACTTTTAACGTCGGAAATACCTCAAAAAACGGTTTTGCCATTTACTTTCACCTGTTTTATTTCTCTTTTTCCTGTTCCCAGTGCAGCAGTTCCTCACGCAGTGCAGGCAGAAGTTCTGCCTCCGGAACTTTCTTATAGATCTCTCCGTGCTTAATGATGAGTCCCTCTCCGACACCGCCTGCGATCCCGATATCGGCTTCCCTTGCCTCACCCGGGCCGTTTACCACGCAGCCCATGACTGCGACTTTGAGATCGAGCGGAATATCTGCCACCATATTTTCAACCTGATTTGCCAGACCGATGAGATCGATCCTTGTTCTGCCACAGGTCGGACAGGAAACCACTTCGATGCCTCCCTTTCTCAGTCCCAGTGTCCGTAAGATGATCTTTGCGGATTTGATCTCCTCCGTCGGATCTCCGGTCAGTGAGACACGGATCGTATCACCGATCCCCTGATTCAGGATCAGCCCAAGCCCGATCGCGGATTTGATGTTTCCGCTTGTGACTGTGCCTGACTCGGTAATTCCGACATGAAGCGGATGATCGGTCTGCTTTGCGATCAGTTCATGTGCCTTTACGCACATCATTACATCCGAAGACTTGATGCTGATGACCAGATTGTCGTATCCCATGTCCTCGATCAGTTTTACTTTATCCAGTGCGCTCTCCACGAGTGCTTCCGCCGTGACGCCATGGTACTTTTCCAGCAGATCCTTTTCCAGCGAACCGCTGTTTACACCCACGCGGATCGGAATTCCGCGCTCTTTCGCCTCTGTAACGACTGCACGCACGCGTCCCTCATCCCCAATGTTTCCCGGATTGATCCGGATCTTATCCGCGCCGTTTTCCATCGCTGCGATCGCAAGCCTGTAATCGAAATGGATGTCTGCCACAAGCGGGATTTCGATCTGTTTTTTGATCTCACGCAGCGCCGCTGCCGCTTCCATCGTAGGCACCGCGCAGCGGATGATGTCACATCCGGCCGCCGTGAGTTTTTGGATCTGTGCCACCGTATCCGCCACATTTTCTGTCTTTGTATTGGTCATGGACTGGATCAGGATCGGATGGTCTGCCCCGATCACCCGGTTTCCGATCCGTACTTCTTTTGTTTTCATTCTCTGCATATCTACACCTCTAAAACAGTTTTCGGATATCACTGAACATAATGAACACCATGAGTGCCATCAGGCACATCATTCCGACAAAATGTACCATTCCTTCCTTTTCCGGATCGATCCGTTTCCTTCGTATGGCCTCAATGATAAGGAATACCAGCCGCCCGCCGTCCAGTGCCGGGATCGGCAGAAGGTTCATCACACCGAGGTTCGCGGAAAGTAAAATGGAAATGTTCAACATATTGATAAACACATAAAACATGCCGTCTGTCTTGCTCTCTTCATAAGTGTCACCGATCGTTTTTACGATGCCGACCGGTCCTGACATATCCTGCACGCCTACTTTTCCGGTGAAAAGCATCCTCACGCTCTCAAACGTCAGATCCACCCAGTATTTTGTATAATAAACGCCGTATTTTAAGGAATCTCCCACATTTGCCCTGGTTCTCGCATTGTTTTCATAAAAACCGACATAGTAGCCGCCGCTTTCTTCATCATAAACCGGTGTCAGGGTAACCTGTGTTTCTTTGCCATCCCGCTCATAGGTGACATCCACAGTCTCGCCTGCGTGAAAATAAAGATACAGATTGATCTCTCTGCAAAAATGAATGTTTTTGTGGTTCATTTTTACAATGGTATCTCCCTCCTGCATCCCCGCTTCCTGCGCCGGATATCCGTCCATCACACCACTGATCACCGGCTTGTCATAACCGATGCACGCAATTAAGATCACCGAAAAAACAAATGCCATGATGAAATTAAAAAGCGGGCCTGCTGCCACGACCGCAATGCGCGCCCAGACCGGTTTGTTGGTAAACGCCCGGTCATCACTGCTGTCTCCGTCCTCACCTTCCATCATGCATGCTCCGCCAAACGGAAGCAGATGAATGGAATATTTGGTCTCTCCTTTGGTTATGCCAAAGAGTGTCGGCCCAAGTCCCAGACAGAACTCATTTACGCGTATCCCGCACTTTTTGGCAACCAGAAAATGTCCCAGTTCATGAAACAGAATGATGATGCTGAATATGATGATTGCAATAACAATTTTCAATCTACCACCTGCCTTCTATATATTCATAGGCTGCACGTTCCGTATCTAAAATCTCTTCTACCGATGGATTCTTCACATAGTTACAGTGTTCCATGCACGCCTCAATGATTTCCGGTATCTCCAGAAATCGGATCTCGTGATTTAAAAACTTCGCAACCGCCCGCTCGTTTGCCGCATTGAAAGCCGTCGGCACATTTCCTCCCTGCTCCATGGCACGGTAAGCAAGTGCCAGCCCGCGGAAGGTATCCGTATCCGGGCGCTCAAATGTGATCTGCCCAAGCTTATAAAAATCAAGCCGTTCTCCGCTTAACGGTCTCCGGTCCGGATAGTACAGCGCGTACTGGATCGGCAGACGCATATCCGCCGTACCAAGCTCCGCTATGATCGCCCCGTCTTCGTATTCCACCATGGAGTGGATCACACTCTGTGGCTGTACCACAACCTGGATCTGTGAAAGTTCCACGTCAAAGAGCCATTTTGCCTCCATGACCTCGAGTCCTTTGTTTACCAATGTGGCAGAATCCACCGTGATCTTTCTTCCCATGCTCCAGTTCGGATGTTTGAGCGCATCCTCGACCGTCACGTCTTTTAATTCCTCACGCTTCTTTCCTCGGAACGGTCCGCCGGATGCCGTGAGCAGGATCTTATGGATCTTATTGTGCCGTTCCCCGTTTAATGACTGAAAGATCGCGCTGTGCTCGCTGTCCACCGGCAGGATCGAAACATGATTTTCCTCCGCCATCGGCATGATCAGATGCCCTGCTGTGACAAGCGTCTCTTTATTCGCAAGCGCAATATCCTTTCCCGCGCGGATCGCTGCGATCGTTGGCCGGATCCCAAGCATTCCAACGATCGCCGTGACCAGGATCTCCGCTTCCGGTATCTGTGCCACGGCAAGCAGTCCATCCATGCCGTCTAAGATCTCAACGGAGAGATCCGCTGTCTTTATCTTTAATTCTTCTGCTTTCTTTTTGTCCCATACCGCCACAAGACGCGGATGAAACTCCCGGATCTGCTGCTCCAACAGAGCGATATTGCTCCCTGCGGCAAGCGCGGCGACAGAGATATCCCCCTGTTCCCGCACTACATCCAGTGTCTGTGTTCCAATCGAACCGGTAGATCCCAGGATCGCTATTTTCTTCATCTTTCAAACCCTCTTTTTATTTTATGAAATAATCCGCCAGATAGAATATGACCGGTGCCGTAAAAATAACAGAGTCAAACCGGTCCAGTATTCCGCCATGACCCGGGATCAGTTTTCCATAATCTTTGATCTCGTAATTTCGTTTGATCGCAGACGCGGTAAGGTCTCCGATCATGGAAATGACCGCGCCGACTACACAGATCGCCGCCATTGCGAAAATATCTTTCTGCGTGGTTCCCATTTTGTTCTGAAAAACAAATCCGTAGATCAGTCCGAGCAATGCCGCCCCGATGATCCCGCCTGCCGCGCCTTCCCAGGATTTTTTCGGGGAAAGCTTCAGCGTCATCTTGTGTTTTCCGATCAGCATACCCACGCAGTACGCACAGGTATCACAGCCCCAGGAGCATAAAAAGATCAGCCAAACGGTATAAGCGCCCTGCGGAAGCATTCTGGTCTGATAAATATAGGACAGCATGACTGCCACATAAAACACACCGAAAAATGCTGCAAGCATCTGCTCTGTATGATATTTTGGGTAAGAAAACACATAAATAAACATCAGAACGACCAGAAATCCGATCACAAACATCATCGTATCCGGAATGAACGCGAATTTTAAATTGCAATAGAATAGCACTGCCGCAAGAAATCCTGCAATTCCCGCAATCGTACGTTCAATATGAAAAATTCGATACAATTCAAACATTCCGATCAGCGCGATAACCGCTGTCGATATCAAAAGTATATTCCCTCCGGTGATGATCAGCGCAAGCGCAAGTGCTACCAGCACGATCCCACTTATCAATCTTGTCTTAAACATTATTCTTCCTCCTTTAATCCGCCATATCTGCGGTCGCGGTTACTGTATTCTTCCACCGCTTTTTTTAATTCCTCCGGCGAGAAATCCGGCCACGGAACTTTTGTGAAATAAAACTCACTGTATGCAAGCTGCCACAAAAGATAATTGGACAGCCGCTGTTCCCCGCTGGTGCGGATCAGCAGATCCGGATCCGGAATGTCATGCGTATCCAGATAACGCGTAAAACTCTCTTCGTTGATCTCCGAAACAGGCAGTCTGCCTGCGTCATGATCCTCCACCATCTTTTTCATGGCACGGATCATCTCATCCCTGCTGCCGTAATTGAGCGCGATCTGAAAATTCAGACCGTCGTTGTGCTTTGATGCCTCTTCCAGCTCCGCGATCTGCTTTTGCATCGCCGGATCGAGACCGGTGATATCCCCGATCACACGCACACGCATATTGTTTTTCGCTGCGGTCTTAATACAGTTTTTCAGATAACTGTTTAGCAGCTTCATCAGCGCACTCACTTCGCTGTCCGGCCGGTTCCAGTTCTCTGTGGAAAACGCGTACAGCGTCAGATAGGATATTCCCATATCATGCGCTGCCTTACAGATCACTTCTACATTTTTTGCTCCCATCGTATGTCCATAATTACGCGGCATTCCTTTACTCTTCGCCCATCTTCCATTTCCATCGAGAATGATGGCGACATGCTGCGGTATCTTCATCTTCGTATCCTCCTTGTTGTAACAGGTCTGTCTGTTATTTTAACACATTTCAAAGAATTTTCCTACTCACAAAGCTGTTTTACAAGAAAAGGCATGGCAAAAAACTCTGCCATGCCCCTAGAATCCTATGTTCTGCACTAATCTTAAATTTTTGTGAACTGCAAAAATCCGCTTATACCGTAAGGATTTCCTTATTTTTCTCATCCACTGCCTTGTCGATCTGCGCAATGTATTTATCGGTCAGCTTCTGCACACCATCTTCCAGTTCTTTGATCTCATCTTCAGAAATATCCGCTGATTTGGAAAGCTTTTTGAATGCGTCATTGGCATCACGGCGGATATTACGCACTGCCACTTTTGCGCTCTCGCCCTTTTTCTTGATGTCTTTCGCGATCTCTTTTCTGCGTTCCTCGGTCAGCTCCGGGAATACCAGACGGATCACTTTTCCATCATTGGTCGGGTTGATGCCGAGATCGGAAGTCATGATCGCTTTTTCAATCTCCTTTACCAAGGATGCTTCCCATGGCTGGATCTGGATCATACGCGGTTCCGGTACATTGATATTCGCAACCTGCTGTAAAGCAGTCGGTGTTCCGTAATAATCTACTTTGATCTTGTCTAATACATGCGGATTGGCACGTCCTGCGCGGATCCCTCCGAATTCTGCAAGCAGATTATCCAGAGACTTCTGCATTTTTTCATTGTATTGTGCTAATCTCTCGTCCATTTTATTTCCTCCAATAATACTAATGATTTATACGGTGACTTTTGTCCCGCTGAATTTGCCGCTCATCGCGTTCACGATACTGCTTTCTTCGTTTAATCCGAAAACATACATCGGCATCTTGTTCTCCATACACATGATCGATGCTGTGAGATCGACAACCGCCAGTTTCTTCGCGATCACTTCCTCGATCGACACTTCATCGAATTTCTTTGCCGCAGGGTTTAACTTCGGATCGCTGTCATATACGCCATCCACTGCCTTTGCCAGATAGATGCCGTCCGCGTCCATTTCGATCGCGCGCAGCACGATACCGGTATCTGTGGAAAAATACGGATGTCCGGTTCCACCTGCGAAAAATACGACCATTCCTTTTTCAAAGTATTTGTTTGCACGGTCTTTGGAAAACAGTTTTGTCATGGATCCACACTCAAACGGTGTTAAGATCTGTGTTTTCATTCCCACATAACGGAAGATCTCGGACACATAGATGCAATTCATGACCGTAGCGAGCATTCCGATCTGATCTGCCTTGGTACGGTCGATCGTCTCGCTGGTACGTCCTCTCCAGAAGTTTCCTCCTCCGATCACGATACCGACTTCCATACCGCCGTCCACAATCTGCTTTACCTGTTTTGCGACTTCCGTAACGGTTGCTTCATCAAATCCCGTCTTTTTTTCTCCGGCAAGCGCTTCGCCGCTCAGTTTTAAAAATACTCTTTTCATGGATTATTTGCCTTTCTTCTCTCCAAAGAGATTTTCCATATCGATATCCGCATAGCACTGAGAACAGAAACCTTCAATAACCGCTCCGTTATTGATCTGTACAGAACGTGATTTGATGTTTCCGACAACAACTGCGGAAGTATCTACAACAACCGGTCCCTGCACATCAATATCACCCTTGATCGCGCCTGCGATCACTGCGGATGTTGCTTTTACATTTCCGATGACAACAGAACCAAGTCCGATCTTTACCGTTCCGACACTTGTGATTTCACCCTCGATCTTTGCGGAATCTGCAAAGAACTCAGAAGAGTTGCTGTTTCCGGTTACGGTACCGGTTACGGAAAGTTTTCCGTTACAGGTCACATCACCTTTGATCTCACCCTGGATATCCAAAGATCCGGTAGATGTGATATTACCTTCGATCTTCATTCCGGTTGTGATCACTGCTGTCTCATCGGTAACTGCCGCCGCATTTACTCCGTTTACGGTGTTTTCTGTTTCAACTTCTGTGTTTGTTAAATTTTCTTCCTGCTTGCTGCTCATAATAGCATCCTCCTTGGCATCCTCTTTTTCTTCGATATCTTGTTCCGGTTCTACTGGCATCTCCGGTAAAACTTCTTCTGGCTCTGCTGCTTCCGGCACGATCTCCGGTTCTTCTGCAGTCTCTTCTGCCACATCTTCCACTGCTTCCTGTGGCTCTTCTTCCATGATCTCTTTTATTTCTTCCGGTTCCGGCAGTGTCTCGGTTTCCTCTTCCGGAAATGCGATATCCGGTAACGGTTCCACATCCTCTGCCTCAGCTTCCGGTTCTTTTACCGGTTCGTCTTCCGGCACCGGCGCTACATCCAGATCATCTTCCGGCATCGGAACTTCTTCTGCTTCCTTGCTTACTTTTTCCAGAAGCCCATCTAATTTCAAGAGTTCGGATTCCACATCCACGTCATTGCTCACAGTTCCTGTGTCCGCAGTGGAATCAACCGGTTCGATGTCTTCCAGCTCATCTTCCCCCGGCATCAGCTCATTTACTGCCTGCGATAAGTCATCTTTAAATTCCTTAAAAAAGCTCATTCTCTTACCTCCATATTATATTGCAACACCTATTCAACGCTATCTGCCTTGATATGCTGAACCAGCGTCGTATTCTCATCAATCGGAAGAATCTGTGCTCCCATCCCCTGTAATGCCTCAATCATCGGGCCAAGTGCTTCCACTGTCGTAGACTTGGTATTGGAATCATGCATAAGCACCACGGATGTTTTATATTTTGGCACATCCGTAAGGACATTATTAAGCAGTTCATCTGCCGTATATGCCTGTGAGGTTGCGTCTCCGCTGGATACATTCCAGTCGAAATAGGTCACACCCTCTTCATTCAGGAAACGGATAAATTCCGACATATCCGTATTGCTGACCTGATTGCTGCTTCCTCCCGGAAAGCGGTACAGTCTGCACTCCTGTCCGGTTATATCATAAAGATAGGACTGCAGCTGATTGAAATCTGTCTCAAACGCATCCAGCGAATCATATACCACACTGTACTTATGGGAATAGGAATGCATTCCCAGCGTGTGTCCTTCATTCACTATGCGCTGATACATCTCTTTTGACTGATCGTCCGTCTTGCCGACCACAAAAAACGTTGCCTTCACATTGTACTTTGCAAGCGTGTCCAAAATTGCCGCCGTATTGTCGCTTGGTCCGTCATCAAACGTAAGATATACCTTCAACTGGTCGTTCTCCTCCGCAAAGTTTTCCGAATCCGATTCCACCGCGTTGGAAACGTTTGCGATCACCTGCTCGGTAGCCTTTTCGCCTCCTATCGACTCCGTAGAATCATAGGAAAACACACCGGATTTATCTGACGTATTTTCACTCATTGTCTCCGCCGCGCTTTTGCTCACGGTCGCGTCCGAGACAAGCTGTGAAATCTGTTTTTCCAGACTGTTTACTTTAAACAGCAGCACCACGCACAGGAACATGCACAAAAGCATCCAGATCCCGATAAAGGAAATCAGTCCTCTTTTGATGCGGTTGATGCGCTTTCTTCTCTCCTGTTGTTCCTTCAAGCTGCTTTGGTTCTTTCCTTCCATAAGTGACCTCCAGGTCATAACATCTTTTTGTATTGTATCATTAATTGTATATTCATTTCAACCAATTTTTCAAACCTTTTTATTAAATATGGATTTTCCGGGTTCTTCCGGCATTTCAAAATATCTGTTCTTATCATTATGTGGAAACAGCTTTTCCATATAAAGGCTTCCAAGAAGATTTTTCACCCGGTCAGGATCCACCTGATTCACCGGCATTTCTTTCATATCGCGCAGGTTTAAGAGCAGCTGTCTGATGTGTTCCTCTTCGATCTTTTGTCTGTCATCTTCTGTCCTTTGCGCAGCCTGTGCATCCGCCTCCTCCGCCATCTGTATCTCCTCCGGTTCCTGGGTCGCAAGCTCCTGAGTCATAAGTTCGCGTGTCTCCGGGATCTTATAGATCAGGTTCTCACACGTCTTGGCAAAACACTCCGGATCATACTTTGCCAGAAACGTCAGATCATCGATGGTAAGCGTCCGCTTATTGTATATTTTTACATAGATTGACGCAAGCTTTGCATTTTTTTCCATAGTATTACTTCTCCCTTTCCTATTTAAAATACCATATCTGATCTTACTTTTCCACCCAAAGAGCTAAAAAAATACCGCATCAGCATTTTTACTGCTGATGCGGTAACTTATGAGATCCCATTCATCGGATCTGGTCTTACAATTATAACTGTGCTGCAACCTCTGCTGCGAAATCTTCCTGTTTCTTTTCGATTCCTTCACCGGTCTCAAAACGAACAAATTTCTTGATTGTAACAGTAGCTCCAACTTCTTTTGAAACCTGCTCCAGATATTTTTCTACGGTCTGTTTTCCGTCTTCTGCTTTTACATATACCTGGTCTACCAGACAGATCTCTTTTAATTCTTTCTTGATACGGCCCTGGATCATTCCCTCTTTTACCTTTTCCGGTTTCTGGGATTCCTTCGGATCATTGTTGATCTGTGCCATTAAGATTTCTTTTTCATGTGCGATGTAATCTGCGCTTACTTCGCTGTCAGAAACATATTTCGGATTTAAAGCCGCGATCTGCATTGCAAGGTTCTTTAATGCTTCTTTTACGGTATCGTTTACTACTGCAGTTTCTGCTACAACTAATACGCCGATACGTCCGCCGCCATGGATATACGGAACAACACATCCGTTATCAGCACTGACTTTTTCAAATCTTCTGATTTTTAAGTTCTCACCGATCACTGCAACCTGCTCAACCAGTGCATCCTTTACAGTCTTAGCAGCGTCACCCTGCCATTTTTCTTCCATAAATGCATCTACATCTGTTGCTTCTGTGGTTAACACCTGCTTTGCAACTTCTGCAACGTAGTTCTGGAACTTCTCGTTCTTTGCAACGAAATCTGTCTCAGAGTTTACTTCTACGATAGCTGCCTTTGTGTCACCGTCTACGGCAACATTTACAACACCTTCTGCAGCAACTCTGGAAGCTTTCTTCTCTGCTTTTGCCTGTCCATTCTTTCTTAAGAATTCAACAGCTTCGTCCATATTTCCGTTTGTCTCATTGAGTGCCTTTTTACAATCCATCATTCCTGCGCCGGTCATTTCACGCAGATCTTTTACCATTGCTGCTGTAATAGCCATTTTCGATTCCTCCAAATAATAAATTGAATTTATGCTTCTTCCTCTGCTTCACCTTCTGCAGCTTCAAGATCTACATTTTCAAGACCCTGATTTGCTTCGATAACAGCATCAGCCATTTTGGAAACGATCAATTTTACAGCTCTGATCGCATCATCGTTACCAGGAATGACATAATCTAATTCTTCCGGATCACAGTTGGTATCTGCAATACCGATAAGCGGAATACCAAGTGCGTGTGCTTCCTGTACACAGATTCTTTCCTTCTTCGGATCTACGATGAAGATCGCATCCGGGATCTTCTTCATTTCTTTGATACCGCCAAGGTTCTTCTGTAATTTTTCAAGTTCTTTCTTTAACTGGATAACTTCTTTCTTCGGAAGAACATCGAATGTTCCGTCTTCTTCCATCTTTTCGATTGCTTTTAATCTTGCGATACGGCTCTGGATCGTCTTGAAGTTTGTAAGCATACCACCAAGCCATCTCTCGTTTACATAGAACATATTGCAACGTTCTGCTTCTGTCTTGATCGCATCCTGTGCCTGTTTCTTTGTTCCAACGAAAAGGATTGTGCCGCCGTCTGCTGCAATATCAGATACTGCCTTGTAAGCTTCATCTACTTTTCCAACGGATTTCTGTAAATCGATGATGTAGATTCCGTTTCTTTCTGTGTAGATGTACGGAGCCATTTTCGGGTTCCATCTTCTGGTCTGATGTCCGAAATGAACACCTGCTTCTAATAACTGTTTCATTGAAATAACGCTCATGTTTCTACCTCCAACTGGTTTTTCATCCATATGCTTCCTTTTGCAGGATAACCTTTCGGCACCCATCCTGCCATCGACATATGTGTCTTTTTTTGCAACTTATCCGGGCGTTTCTCGGATAAGCGCTCTGCAACTTTTGTAGTATATCACAAAAGCCCCTGACACGCAAGGGCTTTTTGTTTTTCCATTATGAATTTACGGTGCGAGAACCTTTAAGATCTCATCATAGGAAGCTCCGGAACGGATCTTGAAATCTCCCGTCCGCAGTCTGCTGTCATATCCTTTACTTATCATATAACGGTTGAACGCGGTCGCATCATCCACAAGTCCCGCTTTATACAGGTTAAACGCCACGGTATCCGAAGATTCCCCGGATTTGACGGTAAATGCCACTTCACCGGAAGTCTCCTGCTTTACCTCTCCCACAACATTTCCTGTGGTATCTTCCTGCGCTGCCGGCTCTGCAGCGGCTTCGGTCTGCGGCTCCGTTTCCGGTTCCGATGCGTTTTCTGTGTTTTCATCGGCATTTTCTTCGGTGCCTGCTTCTGTATTCTGTACATCCTGCTCTGTCTCAGGCTGCGCTTCTGTCCCGGTATTTTCTTCTGTTTCAGCTTCCGTCTCAGGCTCTGTTTCCGTCTGTCCCTCATCTGCCATAACCATGCCAAGCTGTTCTGCCCGCTGCATGATCTCCTGATCCGAAAGTTTTTCTTTTTTTCCGGAAAACGCAACCATCAATACCAGTGTGGTGACAATAATTCCAATTCCAAGTCCCCGTAAATAATACTTTAACTTCACTATGCTTCTTCCTCTCTGAACAGTCCCAGTACCAGCTTCACTTCACCGACGCCAAGTCCTAATTCTTTCGCGATCTCTATCTCAGACGCTCCCTGTCTGTGAAGCTCTAAGATCGCTGCATTGTGATTGCTCTCCTGCTGCACCGTTTCTTCTTTTTCTTCCACTTCCGGTTCTGCTTCTTCTTCCGGTACTTCTTCTGTCTGCTCTTCGCTTATTTCTTCCACTTCCGGCAGCTGCTGTTCTGCTTCCTGCTCTGCCGCCTTTTCCGCCAGAAACGCGTTGATCGCCTCAATAAAGTCTGCTGTCTTTGCTTCCATTTCCTGCGAGAGTTCCTCTTCGCGCTCTTTGATATGCTCCTCAAATTTTGCAAGCGCAGCCGCAAGATCCGTATCCTGCGTTTCTTTTTTCTGATTGATCTCCGAAAGCAGCTTCTGCAGCTCTTCCATGTGCTCGGTCATCGTCGCATGCTTGTCGTTTAACATGCTATATAAAAACATAATCTCATTATGCGTTTTATTCATATTTTCCATCACGGTATCGGAGAACTCGCTGATCGCCATGATCTTTTCATTCGTCTCTTTATCCAGCGCACGATCCACGCGGTCGGAAGACTGTTCGATCGAGTTTACGATCGACTGTTCGATCTGCGTATCGATTTTCTGCTGTGCGCTCGTAAGCTCACGTTCCAAGATTCTCCGGATCTCATCCTCACTGAGTTCCGAAACTTTGTTCAGTTCCGAGCCGGAAAGTCTTTCTGTAATCAGAAAGCTTCCGACCATAAATACTATCCCAACCAGTAAAAGGGTAATTTCTAATCCTGTCATTGCCGTAATACTCCTTTATATGCGAATGTCAAACCCACCGGACATTCCCTTTGTTTTTATCTTTCCGTCTTCTTTTTTCCTGTCGCGTTTCTTATTTTTCTGCTGTTCATACTGAGAATTGCCCTTTTCCTTCGCATCATAGCGATATTCCTGTTCATTGGCATCATCCGCATGTACTACCTGCTTTAATTTCTGCTCTCCCTGTTTACCAAAATGTGTCTGTATGTTCTGCTGATCCACCATTGGTTTTGCGTCTTCCTGCTGTTTTAAGGTACCGACGTCCTGAGACCTCTGTACCATTCCATTTAAATCAACTGGTCGAATTGACATATCCTCACCTCTATAATGGAATAATCTTTATTTCTCCGTCCTGACGGATAAACTGACTGTAAGTACGTTCATTTTTTAATGTCATTCTCGTATCCGATATCACGATCGTCACACCGGAATAGATCGTATTGGCGACTTTGACACGGGCAGAACTTCCAAGCGCCAGGATCCCGTTTATTTTTGCCGCTTCTGCTTTTAAAGGTTCTGCTGCTCCCTTTAACTGCTTTAACTGTTCCGCAAGTTTTCTGACATAAGTAAGCTGTTCCTGTGACAGATGCTCGCCGTGCTTTAACTTTTCACTGTATGTTGTCACGATCGGTTTGATCCGGTCGATCTGCTCATTGTATGTGCGGATCTGTTTTTGCAGTTCCACATACCGTTCCTTTTCAAGCGGATCCGCCCCAACCTCGATCTGTGTGATCGTCTCCATCGCAGATCCGATCGTCTTTGCCGAAACAAGATTGCCGGCACGGATAATTCCTCCGGTAATAAAGCCTTTCTTACCGTCTACGATCACATCACTGTAAGCATCTACCTGACTGTGCAGGATCGCTTCCGAATCCACATAGCCACCGGAAATAACTTTTGCGTTTTCTATAAATTTACAGAGGACATTTCCGCTTGCCTGCAGCACACCTTTTCCCATGCCGTGGATTCCGCGCTTTACGATGATCTGTCCGCCCGCATAAAGTTCCGCATCCTCCACGATGCCTTCTACCACGATATCACCTTTTGCCGAAATGCGGAACCCGCCTTTTACATTACCACGAACTGTCACACTTCCGCTGTACTCAATATTTCCCGTGGAATTGTCAACATCTGCCGGCACCTCATATACATCCGACACAAACACCTTGCCACCCACCAGGCTGGCATGTCCGGTCACATCCGAGTAAAGTTCTCTTTTGTCCTCCGAGATCGTGATATTGTTTCCATAAGACAGCTTGTTCCCTTTTACGGCATGCGGTCTTATCTCCTCACCATAGACATTGATCCCCGGCTTTCCCGGATCTTCCGGTATCAGCTCCGCGATCTTCTGTCCCTTCTCCACATGACCGATGGTATTGAGATCCTTGTAATTTACAGTTCCGTCTTCATTTCGTTTCGGCCGTAGATTGGTATTGGTATTGAAAAAATACTGTATTTTCGCATCATGTCCCTCGACAGGTTCTTTTCCCTGCGCGATCACATAATCCGTCGCGTACCTGCGTTCCCCGAGAAAAGAAAGAATCTGCTTTTGACTGATCCCTGCCTTTATCTTTTCTTTTCCAAGCCTTGCTGCGATATCTTCGAGCGTAAGCGTTTTTCCTCCGTTTGCCGGCGGATAAAAGCGCGCTGTCGCATGCATTTTATCCTGAAACACAAACAGCTCCATTGTTTCATCCAGCTTGCCGATACTGCCAGGCTCTCCTACCCGGATCTTCCTTTTCTCCTCGGTCTGTTCTGCTGCTTCTTTGATCTTTTTTAAATCATACTTATCCAGCCCGTGGCTGTCCAGATAAGCCGTTATCTCGGTAACCGCAAGAAGTTTTCCGTCTTCCTGTGGCGGTATGATCTCCACATAAACTCCGTCCTGACAGGTAACCAGTTCAAAATACGCATTTTTTCCCATAGTATTTTCCCCACTTATTCGTTTACAAGAATATCCATATATTTTCCCATTTTCGCTCTCATTTTAAGCAGTGCTTTGGTATGAAGCTGGGAAACTCTGGACTCCGACACTTCCAGTACCTTACTGATTTCTTTTAAGGTCAGATCCTCATAGTAATATAACAAAATGACCTTTTTCTCTTTCTCTGTTAAGACCTCCAGAGCCTCTTCCAGAACCTGTTTCAGTTCACTTTCACTGACAACATCCTCCGGCTGTGAGAAATGCGAATTCCCCCTTGCATCCATCACAGGCTCCTGTCCCTGCTCCAAAAATTCATTTAACGATATTACGTTCGTAATTTTCAGTCTCGACTGCCACTCCGTCAGTTCTTCCTGCTCCAGTCCCAGTTCTCCCGCGACCTGTTCGTCTGTGGCGTTTTTTCCCGTCCGCATTTCAATATTGCGGATCGCTTCGTCGATCTTTTTTTGCTTCTGTCGCACGGTTCGCGGTATCCAGTCCATCTTTCGGATCTGGTCCAGAATAGCCCCACGAATACGCAGGCTGGCATAAGTTTCAAATTTCACATCCTTTTGCATGTCAAATTTGTCAATGGCATCGATCAACCCGAAAATACCGTAACTCACCAGATCCTCATATTCCACATTATATCCCAGGTACATGCTGAGCCGTCCCGCGACCACCTTCACAAGCGGCGCATATTCCAGGATAATCTGTTCGCGCATTTCCGGAGTAGGAGACTTTCGATATGTTTCCCACAATTTTTGCTTGTCAACTGCCTTCATAATTTGCTATTCATCCCCATCAGACTTTATATTTTCCATGTCTTCAGCGGCTTCCGTGCCATCTGCTGTCTCTTCGCCTTCCTCTGTTTGCTCTTGTTCTTCTTCCTCTTCCTGCATCGGTGCAAAATTCTTATCCAAAATCACTTTTGCCACGCAGCCGAGGATATAAAAGCAGATCAATACCAGAAGTAAAATCTTTAAAAATCTGCCAAATTCCATATGCTGCATAATAGAAATCACACAGGTAACAAAACCTGCCGTCAGCATAACGATCGCCGGCACCTGTTTTGTCTTCATCCACACCCCTCCACTCTATATGATTTTGAGCGGCTTTCCAACGGATTTAATGTAATAGTCTCCATTATCGCAATGAAGTTCTACGGTTCGACCGTAATTCAGTCCGGTATCTTCCGCAATCAGCCGTATTCCAAGCTGCTTTAGTTTCGCGCGGGAAGCTTCCGCATTCCGCTGTCCTACATTTCCGATATCTGAAAGTCCACTCACTTCAAACATCTTAGCTCCGCCCGCAATCTTGGCTACCAGTCTGCTTTTTACTGCTCCTGCCTTGATCATCCGGTTTAAAAGTTCCTCGATTCCGGTATCCGCAAACTTCGCAATATTTGAATTATTTCTCATCTTTGTGCTGTCCGGCAGCATGATATGTGCCAGTCCGCCGATCTTGGTCGACGGATCATACAGCGCAATTCCTATACAGGAACCCAGCCCCAACGTTGTGATAATGTCAGGATCCCTGCATAGATTTAAATCTGCCATTCCAACCTTAATCACTTCACTCATCCAACTCTCTCCTTATATAGAAATTCCGAGAGATGATAATATTTTATCATAAGATTCCAATTCCGGTAACAAAATAAAGTATCCGTTAATCATAACATCATCACCAAACTCTGTTTCTATCATCAGTGCATTATCACCATATTTTCCAAACTGAATTGCAGGAACGCTCAAAATAGCCGCCGCCATATCAATCGCAAGATACGGGATCGTTGGTGCTATCGTCAGTCCGGTCATGGACGAAAGCGCATTCAAATAGGAACCTGCGATAATATTACCAATTTCCTTGATCGCAGAGAGCTCCATCTCATCAAACTCCTGCTTTTGCTCTCCTTCTCTTCCCAGCAATTTATTTACCAGGAAATGTGCCGAATCCGGTTTCAGCAAAAACATCATGCTTCCATCGATATCGCCCTGCACTTCCAGATAAATTCCGATGATCGTTTCATCTTCCGGGCAGATCGCAGATCCCAACTCCTGAAAAGTCAAGAGTTCTACCTTCGGAACGCTCATATCGATCCTGAGATTCAACATCGTGGAAATTGCCGTAGTCGCATTTCCTGCACCAATGTTTCCAATTTCCTTGAGCACGTCAAAATAGACGTTATTTACCTCTGCTAAACTAAGTTCTGACATACTTCCTCCTGTCTTTCGGAAATCATCGCATGTATATACAGGATATAGCAAGGCCCATTCAGACCTTGCTATATTCACACACTATAATACTGCCTATTCAATTTCCTCTCCGATAATAGAATTGATATTGAACAGGGAAATCAGTTCCTCTCCATTCTTTCCAATTCCGTTGATGAATGTATCTTTATCCATCTTCTTATTGTAAGCTACCTTGTCGATCTGATCCGCGCCAAGTGTAACTACTTCTTTTACTTCATCAACAATGATTCCCAGTGCGCCCTGCTGTTCAATTTTTAAAATGATGATACGGGATGCATTCGTAAAAACATCATCATCCAGTCCCATACGTTTGCGCACGCTCATAACCGGAACGATCTCACCACGAAGGTTGATGATTCCTTTGAAATAAGTCTGTGCCTTCGGCACTCTTGTGATCTTCTGCATACGGACGATATTGTCTACATAGCTGATATCAATACCATACTGTTCGCTTCCGATTTTGACTACAATATATTGTTTTTTCACGCTTTCTGTTGTTTCAATAGCCTCTGCCATTTAAAGACACCCCCTGCCTACATTAATGTATTAACATCCAAGATCAGTGCGACTTCACCGTCTCCAAGAATGGTCGCGCCGCTGATGAGCTTGTTGTTGTTAATATATTTACCGAGTGACTTGATGACGATCTCCTGCTGGCCTATCAGATTATCAACGACAAGTCCTGCATATTTTTCGCCCTTCTTTACGATTACAACCGTAAGGCTCTCCGGTTCCTCTTCTCTTGGTGCGCTGTCCAAAAGCTTGTCCAGACGAATGATCGGAATGACCAGACCACGAAGGTGGATCACTTCTTTTGCCTCTACATATTTGATATCCTTAACCGGAATATCCTCGATATTCTGGATCGAGCCAAGTGCGATCGCGTATTTTTCATCACGGATCTCAACCATCAATGCCTGAATGATCGCAAGCGTCAGTGGCAGGCGTACCGTAAAGGTTGTTCCCTCACCAAGCTTCGTCTTTACTTCTACATCACCGCCGAGTGCTTCGATATTGGATTTTACAACATCAAGACCTACACCACGTCCGGAAATATCCGTAATTGTTTTTGCCATGGAGAAACTCGGCATAAACAGGAAGTCAATGATCTCCTTCTGGGTAAGTTTCTCTGCCTGTTCTTCGGTAACAAGACCGCGTTCGATCGCTTTGCTCTTAACACGCTCTGTATCGATTCCGTTACCATCATCGCCAACTTCGATGATAACGTTGTTGCCTTCCTGGAATGCGTTTAAGCGGATCGTACCGGTTTCCGGCTTTCCTCTCTCCTTACGCAGTTCTGCGCTTTCCAGACCATGATCTGCGGAATTTCGGAGCAAATGCTGCAACGGATCACCGATCTGATCGACAACGGTACGGTCGAGCTCGGTATCCTCACCGCTCATGACCAGTTCCATCTTTTTGTTCAGCTTTCTGGACAGGTCACGGATCATACGCGGGAATTTGTTCACTACGCTCTCGATAGGAACCATTCGTACCTTCATGACTGACTCATGCAGGCTTGTCGTGATACGTTCCAGATATTCGATCTGTTCATGAAAACTCTGGTTCTGGAAGTTTCCTCCGTCGGAAGAGCTGATGGATACCAGACTGTTCTTTGCGATAATAAGCTCGCTGACCTGGTTCATCAGCGCATCCAGTTTTTCAATATCAACACGCACGGTACGGCTTGTAACCGGTCTTCCGCCCGATTTATTCTTTGCTGCTGCTTTTGTGGTCTCTTTCTTTGCAGGCGCCTCTGTTTTCTGAGGTGCCGGTGCCGCCGGAGCTGCTTTTGCCGCATCCTGTTTTGCAGCCTCTTCCTCAGCCTTTGCACTTGCTGCAAACAGAGCTTCAGATTTCACTTCCTCGCCGACTGCTTCATCGATCTCGGATACATTGCGGATTGTGGTAAGTACGGTTTCAAGGTCTGCGTCTGTTGTCAGATAGAAGGTGAAGTCATTTTCAAACTTCTCATCTTCGATATCCTGTGAACTCGGGCGGTAAACCACGATCTGTCCAAGTTCTTCCACTGCCTTAAATACCAGAAATGCTCTTGCCGCTTTTAACAGACATTCTTTCTGGATAAATACGGTAAGTCCATATACTTTGTTTCCGGCTTCCTCTGCGGATTTGATCTCATTTTTTTCATTCTCAGTGAAATCAACGTGCAGATATTTTTTCTTGTCGCCGTCTTCTGCTTTTGCTTCCTCAGCCTTCGGGCTTTCTGCCGGAGCAGGTGCCGCCTCAGCCGCTGCTTCTTTGCCCTCCGCTTTTGCAAGGAAAGTGTTCAGTCCCTGGATCAGGGATTCGTTGTCCTCTGTTCCTTCGTCGGAAGATTCCTTGATGCAGTCAAGATACGCTTCGATCGCATCCAGGCAGCGGAACAGAAGGTCTATCATATCACTGGTGACTTTTACTCTGTCACTGCGGACTTCCTGGAATACATCTTCCATGTCATGGGTCAGATGCTGCATGCGCTTAAATCCCATGGTTCCCGCCATACCCTTTAAAGAGTGTGCCGCACGGAAGATCTCGTTGATCACGTCCTTATTGTCCGGTTCCTTTTCCAAAGTCATGATATTGTCACTCAGACTCTGGATGTGTTCACTTGTTTCATCAATAAAAATTTCAAGATATTGGCTTACATCCATTTTACTGTACCCCCACATTCTTAATAATTTCCTGTGCCACCTGTGTCAACGGAGCGACTTCATTCACCACTCCGGTCTCCACAATCGCCTTTGGCATGCCATAGACCACACAGGTCTCGGCATTCTGTGCAATAACATAAAGCGGTTTTTTCTCCCGCAGTGAAAGGATGCCTTTTGTACCATCCGCACCCATTCCTGTCAGCACAACGCAGGTGATCTCATCATATCCGCTTTCGCGTAAAGACCGATACATAATATCCGCGCACGGTTTCAATCCTCCGATCGCCGGTTCATCATTCAAAGATACTTTGTGCCGTCCATCGCTGCACTTTGTGATCTCCATATGCTTTCCGCCCGGCGCGATATACACGCATCCTTTTTTTAAGATATCTCCGTCTTCCGCCTCTTTCACTTCGATCGGACTGATCTCATTTAAGCGGTCCGCCATGGATTTTGTGAATCCTCTCGGCATATGCTGCACCAAAACCATCGGTGCATCCATATTTTTCGGAAGATAAGGGATTACGCTTTGTAAGGCCTTCGGACCTCCGGTAGAGCACGCAAGCGCAACCAGCTTGTTTCCTCTTCCCAGGGATGTCTTTGGCTTGATCAGCTGTCTTACCTGCGTTACTGTCTTATCAGTGCTTCCCGATGATATGCTCCTGTTCGCATATGCACGGGTGTTTATCACCGCCGTAAGCACAGCCGTAAGGCGCTTTTTAAAGTCTTCACCCTTTGCTTCTATGATGTTGGTCGGTTTTGTGACAAAATCAATCGCGCCCCGCTCCATGGCAAGTAATGTGATTTCTGCATCTTTTGTAGTCTCTGTGCTTACCATGATCACAGTCGCTTTGATTTTTTCCTGCTGCAACTTTTCTAACAGTTCCAGACCATTCATACGCGGCATATTCACATCCAGAACCACGCCATCATATTGTGTCGTTTTCAGTCGTTCGTATGCCTCCAGTCCATCTCTGCAGATATCGGTTGCCTGGAATCTACTGTCTGAATTAATTATATCACAGATAACCCTTCTCATGAGTGCAGAGTCATCAACGACAAGAATATTTTTCTTCATGCTGAATCATCCTTTTCTATTTCTTCGGGCTTTTCGTTCTTCCTTAAAGATGAATCGAATAATATCTTCTCTTACCCTGCTGTCTTTTAAAATGAATTCGACTCTCTGTTCGTATTTTGCAGGCGTTACGTCTTCCACTTTCCCGCTGCTTATCACACGTCCGACGATCGGGTAGACCGCATCCTGCGCTTTTTCTCCAAGTCTGATATAGACCAAAATATAAGAATCTTCCGGCAGTTCCACGTCGGTCACAAAACGCATCCCGCCGCCGCTGATATCCCGTACATACGCAGACATCTTTTCGCCTGCAGCTTCTTCGCTCTCACGAAGCGCAGTCTCGATCTCATCTGTATGTTCAAGCATCGCAATCTCTTTATTGATAATATAAAAAGCCGCTTCCATGGCACAGTTTAACCGGTAATACTCCCTGCGCTGGTATTTATTGAGCGGCGTGTGAAGCGCGACCCGCAGCATAAAACGGTTATCCGTTTTATAGCGTTCCTTCACTTCTCCATATCCGCGGTACAGCCCGCTTTTTGTATAAAACACGAGTTCATACCGAAGACCAAGCGGCAAAAGACGGATCTGTCCGTTCTCGCTGGGCATCGATATCTCGATATCCCCGTTTTCAAAAAAATCCAAGAGCTGGCTTTTATAAATATGTGGCGGTTCGCCGGTTGTTTTCGCGTTTTCGATCTGATTTACAATTCTGATATCGATTTTATTTCCAACTTCAATAATCGCTGTATGCATATGCTTACCTCATTTGTATTTTACCTGTTTAGAAAGTTAGAAAAAAACTGGGATATTCCTTTTTTTACCACTGCTTTTTTCTGTTCCCCGTAAAGCAGATTATCCGCAAGTGTTTCAAACGCCCGCGCCGCATTCGATGAAGGCGCTTCCAAAGACACCACCTGCTGTTTTTGTACTGCCCGCTCCAATGCAAGGTCAAGCGGAACCATCCCAAGATACTGTAAATCTCCTCCAAGAAATTTGGAAACCACAAGCCGCATTTTTTCATAAAGTGCTTCCCCGTCTTCGACCGAAGCCACTTTATTCGCGACAAATCGGATCTTTGTCTCCTGTGGTTCAAATTCCGGCTGCTGATATAAAATTTTAAGCAGCGAATAAGAATCGGTAATCGAACTCGGATCCGGTGTAGTGACAAGCAGTACTTCCGGACTGCTCACTACAAACTTCAGCACACTGTCTGAAATTCCGGCACCGGTATCAATAATGATCACGTCTGCCAGCTCGTCTAAAGTTCCAAGTTCATCCACCAGACGGTCTATCTGTGCCGCTGTCAGGTGATTTAGTCCGGCAATTCCGGAACCACCAGAAACGAAACCGACTCCCATCGGGCCTTCCATCACAATTTCTGAAAGCTTTTTCCCCCGATAGACCAGATCTCCGAGATTATATTTTGGGATTGTACCAAACATTACTTCTACATTGGCAAGCCCGATATCTGCATCAAAAATTATAACTCTTTTCCCCGATTTGCGCAATTGAATTGCCAGATTAACCGCCAGGTTGGATTTGCCGACACCACCCTTTCCGCTGGTGATCGTCAGCACCCTCGCTTTCGCTTTTACCTTAGGCGTAACTGTCGTTTTTATATTCCTTTGCTTGATCACGTTCCGTAACTGCTGTGCCTGATCCTGCATGCACTATTTTCCTCCCAACAGCTGCTTTACAATTTTCTGGGTGTGGAATAATTCAATATCATCCGGCACATTCTGTCCATTCGTTGTATATGAAAGATCTGCGCCTGAATACAATCTGATATTCAGTAAATTTCCATACGCTGATGTTTCATCAAGCTTCGTAAATATGAGTTTGTAATCCGCAATATCGTGATAGACATCCGCGATATTGACAAGATCCTTATATTTTGCCGTAGCGCTCACGACTAAAAATACTTCTTTTTCATATTTTTTATCCAGACTGTTTACCAGCTTTTTAATGTCATCCTTCTGTTCCATGTTCTTATGCGAAAATCCTGCGGTATCGACCAGTATCAGATCATAGTCTGCCAGCTGTGCGATCGCCTGATTCAGTTCTTCCGGCGCATAGACGATGGAAAATGGCGTATCCAAGATATTCGCATAGGTCTTTAACTGCTCCGCCGCCGCGATCCGGTAAGTATCCGCTGACAACAGTGCCACCTTTTTTCCGGCATCCAGTTTGAATTTGGAAGCGACTTTCGCGATCGTTGTTGTCTTACCGACACCGGTAGGTCCGATAAAGAAAACAACCTTCGGCTTTTTCTCTCCGAATTCGATCGGCCTCGGCTGTCCGAATTTCAAGATCATCTTCTGATATATACTGGAAAGGATGTAGTCAACACTTGACCCGCCGCGCACTACTTTTTCGATATCCTCTAAAATCACATTGGCATATTTCTCATTGATCTCATTTTCAAGCATAATGCCATAGATCATTTTTAAGAACTTCATGCCTTCTTCCTGTTCTTTTGTCATCTTCGCAGTTTTCTCCTCACGCTTTGACTGGCTCTTTGCCGTTTCCGTCTCTGCCGGAGCAAGCTTCTTTTCAAGCAGATCCTGAATATTTTCGATGCGCTCTTCCAGACGGTTCTGGCTCTCGCGCTTTAAGACTTCCGCCTGTCGGTTCGTCTCCCGTCTTGCCACAGTCTCCTGCGGCTGGATCGGAATTTTGATCTCCTCATCCGCAGAAAAATTGATATTATCCTGAATCGCAAGGCCGGAGCTTTTTGCTACCGGCTGCTGTTCCTCTACCGCAGCCGTCACTTCATATGCACTGTCCTTTAAAAAATGAAACAGTCCTTTCGACTTGATCGGTCTGACATTCATGATAACCGCATTCTCACCAAGCTGTTCTTTTGCGATGCGGATCGCTTCTTCCTGCGTTCTTCCCTGATACTTATTTATGGTCATTTTATCCTGTCACCATCCCTACTGACTGTAATTCTACATTGGATTCCACCTCATTGTAGGACACAACGATCAGATCCTTAAAATAATCCTCTGTCAATTTTTTAAAATACATACGAACGATCGGAGACGTCACAACGATCGGATTTTTACCAAGGCTCTCCAGTTTTGCCACTTCTGTTTCCACGGAAGCCATGATCGCCTTTGTCCGCTCCGGATCCAGTGTAAGATACGCGCCCTGCTCTGTCTGTTTGACCGATCCCATGATATCCTGTTCCACCTTCGGATCCAGTGTGATCACGCTGGTCGTTTCATTTGCAGGGAAGTACTTGCTTGAGATTGCACGCTTTAAGCTCTGCCTTACATATTCGGTCAGTACATCCGTATCCCTTGTCGTCGCCGCATGGTCCGCAAGCGTTTCAAAAATGGTCAAAAGATCACGGATGGAAATTCCCTCCGCAAGCAGGTTCTGGAGTACTTTCTGTATCTCACCAAGCCCAAGCAGCTTCGGAACCAGCTCGTCCACAAGGGCAGGATTGTTTTCTTTTAAATTGTCCACAAGATTCTGTACATCCTGTCTGGTCAGAAATTCCGCAATATGGGAACGGATCACTTCTGTCAGATGGGTTGCGATAATGGACGGCGGATCTACAACCGTATAACCGAGACTTTCCGCCTTTTCCCGCTGTCCTTCGGTGATCCAGATCGCCGGCAGATGGAACGACGGTTCAAACGTAGGGATACCTGTGATCTCTTCTTCGACATATCCCGGGTTCATCGCCATATAGTGGTCAAACAGAATCTCACCCTCTGTGACCTGAATACCCTTGATCTTGATAATATACTGATTTGGATTCAACTGAATGTTATCACGCAGACGGATGATCGGCACAACGGTACCAAGCTCCAGCGCGATCTGCCGCCGGATCATTACAACACGATCCAAAAGGTCTCCACCCTGATTTACATCCGCAAGCGGAATGATTCCATATCCGAATTCCAACTCGATCGGATCCACCTGCAGCAGGGAAACCACATTCTCCGGCTTTCGGATCTCCTCCGCGTCTACCTCATCCTCGTTCACTTCATCCTCGATCTCTTCCATGCGTATGCTCTTCTGCATCTGCTTTCCGCTGATGATAAACACCAGACCAAGTCCGACAAACAGATACCATTTTAAAGGTGTTACAACACCAAGAAAAATAAGCGCGCTTCCAACCAGATACAATACTTTCGGAATACCAAAAAGCTGACGCACCAGCACGGTTCCAAAGTCCGCATCCTTTGATGCCTTCGTGACCAGAATACCGGTCGCCAGAGAAATCAAAAGAGACGGAATCTGACTGCAGAGTCCGTCACCAATGGTGAGTATGCCGTACTGCTGTAATGCATCTACCGCGGTAAGGCCCTGTCTGGTAACTCCCATAACAGTTCCGCCCAAAAGATTGATCACGGTAATGATAAGTCCTGAAATAGCATCTCCCTTTACGTACTTTGTCGCACCATCCATAGAACCAAAGAAACCGGCTTCTTCCTGGATCTTATTTCTCCGCTCTCTTGCTTCTTTTTCTGTAATGGCACCTGTATTCAGATCCGCATCGATCGCCATCTGTTTACCAGGCATTGCATCCAGGGTAAAACGTGCGGAAACCTCTGCCACTCGTTCAGAACCTTTATTGATGACAATGAACTGTATCAAAATCAACACAACGAACACAATGGCACCGATGATCAGATCACCGCCACCTACGAACTGTCCGAATGTCTCAACGACGTTACCCGGATCACCGGTAGAAAGGATCAGTCTTGTCGAAGACACGTTCAAAGAAATACGAAAAATTGTCGTAAACAAAAGTAATGTCGGGAAAAACGACATTTCAAGTACTTCTTTTACGAACAGTGAATTAAACAATATGACAAGCGCAATCGAAATATTGATTGCCAGCATAACATCCAATAAGTAATTCGGAATTGGAATAATGAAAAATATGATGGCCGCCAGCAAATAGATTGCAACCCCCACATCTGATTTTTTCATGCCAACTCCTCCTTTATCTTTTATGTTTTTATCTATTCTTTAGATTATATACCATCGCAAGCACCTCGGCAACTGCCTGATACAATTCCGGCGGAATTTCCGCTCCGATATCCACATTCGCATAAAGCATTCTTGCCAATGGTTTGTTTTCAACGATTTCAATATGGCACTCTCTGGCTTTCTCCTTGATCTTCTGTGCCAGATAATCTTCCCCTTTTGCAAGGACGACCGGTGCCTTTGCCTGCTCCGCGTCATATTTTAACGCAACAGCAAGATGGGTCGGGTTCGTGATAACGACATCCGCTTTCGGAACATCCTGCATCATACGGCGCTGGGAAGCTTCACGCATCCTCTGTCGCTGGCGCCCCTTGATCTGCGGATCTCCTTCTGTGTTCTTATATTCATCCTTTACTTCCTGCTTGGTCATCTTCATATCATTTTTGAATTTGACTTTCTGATAGATCCAGTCTGCCAGACCGACGATCAGATATACGAGACTGATCTTTAACCCCGTATTCAGGATAATATTGCCGCACAGTATGACTGCCTGCAGCAACGGTATATCATATAAAACAAACAGGTTATTTTCATTTCCCTTGATGCATCGATAAGCCACGATCGCGATCAGTGCGATCTTTACGATCGATTTTACCAGCTCAAATAACGCATCTTTGGAAAATATACGCTTAAATCCGCTGATCGGATTAAATTTGGAAAGATTTGGCTGTAATGGCTTTGCCGTAACTTTCCATCCAACCTGTACTATACCAAAAGCCAGGCTCACAATCAATCCTATCAGCAAAAAAGGTGCCATGATCTTTAGCATAAAAAGGAGCATCTCATGCAACAGTGCCGACACTGTACGCAGAGTGATCCCGCCAATACTGTCATTTATAACATCCGGTATCTTGTTGTAAAACACGGAAAATGTTCCAAAGAAATTATCGTAAACAAATGACATAAATAGTTTCAATATCAGAAATAATACGATCAAGTCGACCGCAGAACTGATCTCCCGGCTCTTTGCAACCTTACCTTCTTTTCTTGCATCTGTTAATTTTTTCGCTGTTGCCGGTTCTGTTTTTTCTCCGCCCGGTCCGTCTTTCGCGAACCGCTGCAGATCATAAGTCAGCAGAAGCCTTTTTTCCTTTTCCACTTCTAATGCATTCCCTCTAACATCATTGTCATGATCTTTTTCATCTCACTGAACACAAAATCTGAAATGTATGGCAGTAATCCAATCGTCAGAAACATGATCAAAAATCCCAGCAGGATCTTTAACTGGATACCGATTGCAAACATATTCATCTGTGGCGCCACCTTCGCCATGATTCCAAGAATCACATTCAATATCATAATACAGGCAAACACCGGTAAAACCATACGGAATGCCAGAATAAAGATATCACTCATCAAAGCGACCATCGTTGTCATCATATGATTCCAGTTAAAATTCTGCCCGTTGATCGGCAGAACCTGATAGGAATCCACGATCGCCCGCAGAATATAATGCTGCATATTGGTTACTACCAGCAACAGCAGCACCAGATAATTATATAAGTTACCGGACACCGCGGACTGCGTCATTGTCACCGGATCATATTCGGTTGCCATAGAAAGACCGATGTGCATATCGATCATATTTCCGGCGACCTGCACGATGTATGTACAGATATTCGCCGCAAGCCCAAGAAAAAGCCCTGTTGTAACTTCTTTTACTACGATCACAGAATACCCCAACATCCCATCATACGTCAAAACCGTTTTCGGCAAAATCTCATAGACGATTACCGAAACACATGCCGCAAAGCCGATCTTAACTCTCCGCGGTGTATTCGACATATTAAAAAACGGCGCTGACACCATAAAACTGGCGATCCTGATCAGAATCAGGATAAAATATTCTATGCTCTCCAGCGAAAAATTTATATTTATCATTTCCTGTTATCCTAGCTTATGTATATTCCAAAGTCATTCCACAGCTTTACCATGAAATCTGACAACTGATTCAACATCCAGGAACCACATAAGATCATTCCAACAAACACCGCGATGATCTTCGGTATAAATGTAAGTGTCTGTTCCTGTATGGATGTCACCGTCTGAAAAATACTGACAACTAATCCAACAATCAGTGATATTAAAAGAAGAGGCGCTGACACGGTAATAATCGTATAAAGCGCATCTCTAGCAATATCGAGAACCTGCCCCTGTGTAATCAAAGCCGCCTCACTCCTTCGTTAATAAAATGTCTGCACCAGATTCTTAATCACAAGATCCCATCCGTCTGCCAGTATAAAAAGCAATATCTTAAACGGCAGCGAGATCGTTGTAGGCGGAAGCATCATCATACCCATTGACATGAGTACGGACGCCACGACCATATCGATCACAATGAACGGAATATAGATCAAAAATCCGATGATAAATGCTGTTCTGAGTTCACTGATAATGAAACTCGGTATTAAAACAGAATTCGGAATATCTGCCTTGATCTGATCCAGATCCGCGCCCGGATCATAAGAGATCTGCGCAATTTCACAGAACATATTGATATCCTTCCTCTGTGTCTGTCCAAACATAAACTCCCGAATCGGTTCCATCCCGGCTTCGAAAGCTTCTTCCTGTGTGATCTCACCTGCATCTAACGGTTTTATCGCATTCTCATTCACCTGTGTAAAGACCGGCTGCATGATAAATATTGTCAAAAACAGCGCCAGACCAATCAATACCTGGTTTGGCGGTGAAGTCTGTGTACCGATCGCAGAACGCAGAAAATGCAGCACGATAATGATACGGGTATAGGAAGTCAGCATAATCAAAATCGACGGTGCCAAAGCTATTATGGTGATCACCAGAAATATCTTGATATCCGCTGATACGCTTCCCTCATCATTGTTATAAATAATATGTAATCCGTTATTATTATCGCTTGTTGACTTTTCACCCTCTCCCGGTGTACTCGTCACATTTAAGGAGCCGATGTCCTCCGCATCCCGGCCGGATGCGGTTTCTGTGGAAGCCGCACGCACGATACCCGGATGGGAAAGCAACAAAGCCGCGCAAATCATTAATGCCGCAAAAGCAAATGATACAGCACAATATATTTTTTTCAACTTACTCATTCTAATCCTACTTCTTCGGTAAATGATCCTTGAATTTTTTCAGTACCTCACTGAAATTCTCCACGGTACCCGAACTATTCTCCAGTTCCTCTAAACTCTCCGCATTCAGCTGTTCTTTTGTAAGCATCGTCAAAAACGTAATCTCATCTTTTCCGATCCCGATCGCCATATAAGCATCACCAACTCTTATGATCTGTATGTACTTATTGGTTGTCAGTTTCAGTGTCTCAACCACCTGCAGGTTCTTGCTAAAAGAACGGCCTTTCTGATATGATGCGATCCACTTTGTTGTAAGATACGTCAGTCCCAGCACCAGGACAAAAATGACCAGCACTCCAAGCAACTGAAAAAAGTTACTCACACTTCCTGTACGAACTTCAAGTAAGATCATCTTAGCCAACTACTTTTTTCACAGCTTCCAATACACGCTCTGCCTGGAACGGCTTTACGATAAAGTCTTTTGCGCCAGACTGGATCGCTTCGATAACCATGGCCTGCTGTCCCATTGCGGAACACATGATTACACATGCATTCGGATCTCCCTCTTTAATCTTCTTTAATGCCTGGATTCCGTCCATCTCCGGCATGGTGATATCCATCAATACCAGATCCGGTTTTGTCTCGTTGTACTTTTCTACTGCTTTCTGACCATTCTCAGCTTCTCCTGCAATTTCATAACCATTCTTTGTCAGAATGTCCTTGATCATCATTCTCATAAAAGCTGCATCATCACAAATTAAAATATTCTTTGCCATATCTGTATCTCCTATTCTTCTCTCAATAATTATTATTTTCTATTTTACAATATCTGTAATTCGAATACCATAACTTTCTTCAATTACTACAACTTCGCCCTTTGCCACATATTTGCCGTTTACCAGTACATCGATCGGTTCTCCGGCAATTTTATTTAATTCAATAATAGTTCCCGGAGCGAAATCCAGAATATCCTGAATGGATTTGCTTGTTCTTCCAAGCTCTACGGTCACTTCAAGCGGTACATCCATGATCAGATCTATATTTTCACTCTGGAAAGCCGGATTCAGATCATTGGTAAATGCCTGAAACTGAGCCTGCTGTACATTTACCGGCTGTGTCATCATCGGCTGTGCCATCATTGGCTGTTGATTCATCATCTGCTGCCCCATTCCTGCTGTCGGCTGTGCCATCATCGGCTGTTCTGCCGGCTGTGGTGCCGGTTCCGGTGCTGGTGCCACACTGCTTTCTGTACTTGTTTCCGGTCCCATATTCTTGGTAATGCTTGTACACATTTCCTGTGCAAAGGATACCGGATATAACTGCATGATCTCACTGTCTACCAGATCGCCAATCTCCATCTTGAAAGAGATCTTCACAAATTCGCCTGTTAAGAATTTTTCGATTTCTCCCTCATCCTCTGTATCCTGAAGATCGATCAGATCCGCAACAGGAGGACTGATATCGATTGTTTTATTGAGCATGGAGGAAAGAGACGTCGCAGATGATCCCATCATCTGGTTCATAGCCTCGCTGATCGCACTCAAATGCAGTTCGCCAAGTTCAACATCTGTGTTAGTACCATCTCCCCCCATCATAAGATCAGTAATAACTTTTACATCATTTTCCTTTAAGACCAAAAGGTTGGTTCCATCCAGACCTACCGTATAAGCGATCCGGATAAAAACGCATGGCCGCTCATAAGCAGCAACCACGTCTTCCCACTGCGCCATATCAACAACCGGCGTTGAGATCTCAACTTTCCTGTTTACCAGCGAAGACAATGTCGTCGCTGCCGTTCCCATACTGATATTGGCAACTTCACCGATTGCATCTTTGTCGCTGTCTGACAGGATTCCAGTGCTGCTGTCTGTACTTTTATCCGCAGATCCCTGATCTTTCGCAAGTAACGCGCTTATTTCTTCCTGCGATAAAACTCCATCCATTCTTTCACTGCTCCTCTCTGATTATTGAAGTAACCCTTACTGCGAATTCATCTCCCGATGCTCCCGGCAGTGCGGTAAACTTTCTGATATTTCCTACATATACATTTAATTCCTGGTCTACTTTTGTATCCAGTCTTATAATGTCACCCCTCTGTAAATTAACAAATTCATTTACTGAGATCGTACTTGTACCAAGTACTGCTTTCACCGGTATCTGTGCTCTCGCGATCAAGTCCTCGATTGCCTCATGATATTCCTTCTCATCCTTTTCCTGCATGGATGAGAACCAGTATTTCGTATTCAGCTTGTCCATGATGCTTTCCAATGTCAGGTACGGCAGACAAATATTCATCATGCCTTCCACATCACCGATTTTCATATTAATCGTCAAAATAGCGATCATTTCAGACGGAGATATGATCTGTGCGAACTGAGAATTCGTCTCAATTCTTTCCAGACGCGGATGAATATCCGCAACATTCTCCCACGGTTCTCTGAGCAGATTCACACATACCGTCATGATCCTTTCAATGATCAGTAACTCTATCTCTGTAAAATCTCTCGGTTTTTCAAGTGGAGATCCATTGCCGCCCAACATACGATCTACCATCGCATAGCCCAGATTGGATGCTAACTCTATAATGATATTGCCGGATAACGGCGCAAAATTAACAATTCCAAGTAAGACCGGATTGGACAGAGCATTGGAAAATTCAGAATAGGTAACCGCCTCTGAATTCATCACTTCTACCTGAATATTCTTTCGCAGGTATACCGGAAGATTGGTTGATAAAAGCCTTCCATAATGTTCGAAAATAATTTCCAGTGTTCTTAAATGTTCCTTGGAGAATTTGGATGGTCTTGCAAAGTCATAGTTCTTTACCTGCTTTTCACCATTGTCTTTCATCTCCTCAACATCTAACTCGCCACTGCTTAATGCCTGCAGCAAATTGTCTATCTCATTTTGAGATAAGACTTCCCCCATGCACTCTCACCACCTAACTAATCCTAGTTTTATTTTATTGATAAGTAGCGCTGGAGAACCCAACACTTACAATAAAATCTGAATCAAATAACTTCTGTAAATCTTTCAAAATCGCATCCTGAACCTGCTGCTGGTTGTCACGGATCTGATCATATGTATACTCTGCCACGATCGTATTGATCTCGTTTTTGATCAGACTCTGTTTTGTATCCAGTGTCGGCTGATAGGTTTCATAATCAGGATCTCCCTTATTTAAGGAAAGCGAAACAGTAAGCACCGCGTAATGGTCTTTTCCGTCATCCCCGCGTTTCAAGTTGATCGTCATACTGTCCGGAATATCGTATGTTTCAATGTCGTCGATCGGCACAGTAGACGCATCAGTTCCTTCCCCGCTCTTTAGTTCGAGATTGATCGCACTGCACACCTGATTAATCAATTCATTGGATTTCTTGGTTTCTGGCAGGATTGTGATTGTAAGGATTGCCGTCAAAACAAGGTTTACGACAAGTAATGCCAGAATTAAAACTGAAATAAGATTCTTTTTCATTTTCTTCTTCCTTTCTGCTACTGGTTGCCCGAATTATATGAATTATATATTTTTATTTCCACACGCCGGTTTCTTGCTCTTCCCTCCTCCGTACTGTTATCCGCGATCGGAACATATTCGCCGCGCCCGGAAGATTTGATATATGCCGGATTCAGATTGGTAATGCTTCTGACATAATCCGCAACTGTCAACGCTCGAAACATTGACAGCACATTATTGTCCGCATATTTTGAACTGTGAATCGGAATGTTATCGGTATGTCCTTCTATTTCTATAATATTCTGGTTATAATTCTGCAGGATCGCCCCAATCTTGTCAACCAGCGGATATGCATCCTGACGGATCTCCGCCTTTCCCGAATCAAACAACAGTGCGCCATTTAAGGTGAGCGCTACATATTGTCCGTTAAAGTCTACTTCCACTTGATCCTGAATGCCATACTGCGCGGCCATCTGTTCGATCTGTTCCGCCATCTCTTCGGATTCTGCCAGCTCCTGCTGTTCGTAAAGTTCTACCGCATCCTGTGTGGAATCCGTCTCTGCGTCACTTTCTTCCTCAGATTCACCATCCACTGTTCCATCACTGAAATAAGTACTCATCTGGGACAGCTGGCTGACGCCTGCCGAAATTGCCTGTCCGTCACTGATGACCGAACTGCCGCTCGTTGAAAAGATACTGAAACTGCTGTGAAAAGAAGCCACCAGCTGTTCATATTTTTCCGTATCTACGGAAGACATTGCAAACAAAAGCACAAAGAAACACAAAAGCAGATTCATCAGGTCAGCAAAAGTATTCAGCCAGCTTGCTCCGCCCTGCGGCTCCTCTTTCTTCTTTCTAGCCACTATGCCTCACCTCCGGCCTGCTCGTTTGACATACCCTCACGCATCTTCGGAGACAGGAAGGATTTCAATTTTTCTTCTATTACTCGTGGATTTTCTCCTGCCTGAATGGACAGAAGCCCCTCGACCGTAACCTCTTTCAGCATGATCTCTGTATCATTATTTACAGTCAGCTTTGCCGCCGTTGGCGCGCAAAGCCAGTTCGCAATAATGGAACCATACAATGTTGTAACAAGAGCAACCGCCATATTCGGTCCTACGGTCGAAACATCACTCAAAGTCTTTAACATATTGATAAGTCCGATCAGGGTACCGATCATACCCCAGGCAGGACCAAGTTCTGCCCACTTCAGCCAGAAGCCGATGACTTTTTTATGTCTTGCCTCTATGCAGTCGAGATCGGTTTCAAGAATTCCGCGAACCAGTTCCGGATCCGTACCGTCTACGACCAGCATAACGCCTTTTTTTAAGAATTCATCTTCAATTCCGTTGGCTGCTTCTTCCAGTGCAAGAAGTCCTTCCTTTCTTGCTATATTCGATAAATCAATTATATTCTTAATCACTTCGCCCACGTCTGATTTTTCGTCTTTAAAGAACAGCGAAAAACTCTTCAGACCGGCAATGAAATCCGGTAATTTATGTGATGCAAGCACGCCTGCAAGGGAACCACCGATCGTAATCAGTACGGACGAAAAATCGTACATATTTCCCAGTGCCGCCATACCCTCATCACCGGAAGATACTCCGTACACGAACATTACCACACCCATTAAAAAACCTGCTATAGACGCTATATCCAACTTAGCCACCTGTCCTTTCGTCCTGAAATTCGTAAATCAGGAGTCCTATCCCTGGGCTCCCCCATCCAACTGTCCTTCTCTTTCCCCCGGTTGCAACCAGGCAAGGCCAGTAGACATACATTCTTTCTTATATAATATTACTAAATTTTTAATCTCTTGTCTACTTTCTTTTACAATTATCTTTTTTCCCGTAACAAATGATATGACAGTATCCGGCGTCTCCTCCACCGTTTCGATCAATTCCGCATTTATCAGGGTTTTTACTCCATTCAGCTTTGTAACTTCTATCATAACATCACCCGCTATTTTTTGCACATCATGCCGCATTCCGGAGAATCCTGCCGCAGCAGGATCCCCAAAATACGGTTTTAATCACTGACTATTAACGTTTCAGGTTTACGAGTTCTTCCAGTAAGGTATCAGATGTTGTGATGATTCTTGAGTTTGCCTGAAAGCCTCTCTGTGTTGTGATCATATCTGTAAACTCTGTAGAAAGATCTACGTTTGACATTTCGAGCTGTCCGGATGTCATCTTACTTCCATCCGCAGTGATCTCGGTTCCGATTCCGTCGAAATCACCGGAGTTCAAGGTTGTTGTATAGCAGTTCTCACCGACTTTTTCAAGACCGGATGCGTTTGCGAACTGTGCGCTTGCGATCTGGCAGAGGAGCTCGGTATTTCCGTTATCATAAGTACCCCAGATCTTTCCCGATGTATCTACCGAAAGTCCGGTCAGAGCACCCAGTTTCTTTCCTTTTCCGGTTGTATCCTGGCTGGATGTACCCGGCTTTGCGCTGATCGTGGACTGTTTGTTATTGTTGTCCATCTTGCAGGCACTGAAATCTACTGTGATATCTGAGAACTGATCATTCCATGTTCCTGCCAGATTCATCGTTACAGAATTGGTTCCTGCCGCATTCACATAATCAAATGTACCGTTATCCGGATTGAATTTTAATTTTGTATCCGCAAATACTGCTGTCTTATTTCCGGTAATCTTTCCGTTTGCAAAGCAGGATTCGTTGTTCTGATCGATGATGTCGGTCAGGCTCACGGTATAATCACCCTTCTCCTGTGATCCGGCTGATGTCGGAACGATATTGAATTTTGCGGTGTATGTATATCCGAGCTTATCGGTAAAGTTAAGAGTCATGGTCAGACCACCATTGGTCAGATCCGCAGTGTTCTTATCCAGAATACCGGCAACATATGCTTTGGTGGTCTCTTCCGGTGCGGATGTCATGTTATCCGCAGACATAACTTTAAGCGCGGAAACCGTATCCTTCTTGATCGTACGCTCGCCGGTCATCGGATCGGTCTGTACCTGCCATCCCATAACTGTATAACCGGTAGATGTCATACACAGATTTCCGGATCCGTCTACATAGAAGGAACCTGCTCTTGTAAAAAGATTCTCAGAACCATTGTTTACAACAAAGAAGTTTGTTGAGTTTGCATCTGTCAGACGGATATCAAATGCGTTTCCGGTTGTCTGTGCCGCGCCGGAAGATGTGATGCTCACATTGGTTGCGCCTGTTGTAACACCAAGACCAATCTGTTTTGCGTTGATACCACCGGTTCCGGTTGCCTCGTTCGCTCCCGAAGCGGAAGAAATTGTCTGATACATGATTTCACTGAATGTAACTGCGGATGATTTAAACGCAACGGTATTTACGTTTGCGATATTATTACCAATAACATCCATTTTTGTCTGATGTGTCTTCAAACCTGACACAGCAGAATACATTGATCTCATCATAATGAAATGACCTCCTTATTCTCTCTCGCTGTAAGCTGTCTTCTCTGTCATTCAAAGACATAAGCCTCCGTAAGGTCCGGCTTATGCGATTACAGCTCCGTCAATATTTGTAAAAACATTTTTCTCGGTCTCTCCCTGATCCATCGCCGTGACAACCGTCTTATTCGGCACGTTTACAATAAACGCCAGAGAATCGACCATTACTAAAGATTCCTGAATTCCTTTTTCACTTGCTTTCTGAACACCGGCTTCCAGACGTTCGCTCTGCTTTCTGGAAAGATTGATATTTCTGTCTTCCAGTCTCATCGCTGCATGCTTGGAAAATTTCAGTTCAAAAGCTTCGGATACATCCTGTTTCCGTTTTAAAATTTCCTCAAAAGAAACATCTGACGTCCCCTTTGCGGCTGAACTGCTGTTTGCATTTAAGTATCTGTCTGTAACCTGCTGAATGGAAGTGAACTGATTTTCAATTTTATTCATAGTATTCTCTCCTTTTCAGCCTTCTGTCTTATTCTTTGCTCTTGATCTCTTTGATCCTTGCTTCCGCAGCTTCCAGTTTCTTTACATCTTCCGAGCTCACATAGCCCTTCTGTGTAGTTGTCATGCCGTCATAAAGGGTTCTTGCTTCTTTTACCGCCTCTTCATCCGTAAGTGCCAGATCTTCTGTCTCCGGAAGAGCGCTGATCATCTGACTGAACTGTGAAACGACCACAACCGCTTCCTGATACTCTTTTGTTGTTACCGTATCCAGATCATCCAATGAATACAAACCTCCGTTGACCGACAGATACGTCTTGCCGTTTTCGTAGGTCACATAATCCACATATCCGGCAATGACATTTGTGTTTCCGGTCGCCTTTGAAGTAACATTCAAAAGAACATATTTTCCAATCAGGTTATTTCCCTGCATATTCTCAACGGTTCCCTGCATCTCCTCAATATCCTGTACCTGGGTAAAGGTTGCGAGCTGTGCGATATAATCGGTATTTGACTGTGGTTCCAACGGATCCTGATACTGCATCTCCGCTACCAGAAGTTCCAGGAAATCCTGCTGACCTAACGTGTTGCCGTTTTTGGTCTTTGACGTTGACTCTGATGTTGCGGATGCTGTGGTATCTACCAGCTGACCGTCTTTTACTGCCTGTACATATGCCATGTTTTTTCTCCTTTCTCTTGTTTTTACGCTGTTATATCCATCTGATTGCCATTTTCCTGCATGATCTTTGCAGTCAGGCTTTCTTCTTCTGTCATTGTTCCATCCAGGCTGCCCGGATCTGCCAGATTGATATTTCTTCTGTTTCCGGCACTTCTCTGCTCTTCTTCCTGCTCGGCCCTCTTTTGTTCCCTGCCGGCATTCTGCTCCAGGTTCTGCTCAAATTCATGATTTTCGATCGTGACTTCTACCGCATCTACCTTAATGCCCTGCTGGTTTAAATTTGTCTTTAAGTCTGCCACCTGTGCCTGAAGCGCTTCTCTGACATTTTCATTTGTTGCAGCGATCTGCGCAGTGATCGTTCCCGCCTTCTCCGTTACATGGATATAAATCTTTCCAAGATTTTCCGGATTCAGCTGCATCTCAAGAACATTGGTGTCACCTGCTGACATAACTCTCGTATATGTGGAGATCTGCTCCATGATATCCTGTACATCCACATAAGCCTGTACCGGTGTCCGGTTTGCGGTCTCAGGTGCATCCGCTCTGGCCGGCTGCTGTATATGCTGTTCTGTCACATGCGTCTGGCTGTTCATATACGCGTCCGCATCACTGTTTTCTGTCTCATCCGAGAAATCCAGATCCGTGTTTTCCTGCCCGTCACTGTCTGTGGTCTTACCTGTGGCAGTTTCTGCCTCCGGTTCTTCCACCGGCTGTTTTGTCTGCGTCGTTTCTTCCTGCTTTGGTGCCGCTTTTTCTGTTCCGGCCGTCTCTGTCAATGTCTTTTGCGCCACTTCCGTCCGGTCTGTCTCCGGTTCGGTCTTGGCTGTCACATCTGCCGCTTTTTCTGTTGCCACTTCAGTCTCTGCTGCCGGCGGTTCTGCGCTCACATCTTCCGATACCGGTTCTGTGTTCTGCGCCAGGATCTCATCACATGCCGCCAGGAACTCTTCCTTACTCATTCCAAGTTCATCTAACAATGCACTGCTGATCTCTTCCATGCTGCCCATGATCTCCTGAAAACCTTCTGTCATAAGAAGCTGCATCGGATCGTCGCATCCGGTAAGTTCTGTTACCAGTGCCACAAGATTTTTCGAATCCATAAGATCCGTAACCTGCATTCCGAGCACTGCCATCGCATCCTTGATCTGTTCGTCTGTAACACCCAGTTCTTCTTTCAGGACATTTTTTACATCTTCCGCAAATGTTCCGAGTTTGTCTTTCACTTCGGAAATTTTTTCAGCGGAAACACCGTTGTGGCTGGCACGCTTGATCGCCGCGCCGGCTTTGTACTGGTATCTGTCATAAGTTGCCCCTGCTGTTGCCGCATTTGCGTCTGTCTTGTAATTCTGCGCCACATTCTGTCCAAAAGACCCTGTATTTAAAAAGGTAGAAAAGTCATTTTGAACTTTTGTGTTCTTATCCGCAGGAATCACTGACGCTGTGCTGTCCACACAAAAAAGCCCCGCGATATTTGATATTTCTGATGCCATGCTCCATTCCTCCTTTCTCTGTTATTTTCCCGGAATCAAAAACTCCGGTATCTATTCTGCAGGCTCCATGAGTTCCGACACCTTTGCGGCTGTCTGGGAATCCATTTTACCGAGAATATTCGCTGCGGACTGTCTGTCCATCTGGTTTAAGATTTTTGCGACCAGCTCAAGGTTGTCTGTCATCGTGTCAAAAATTGCTGCCGCTTCTTTTGGTTTCATCTGTGAATAGGTGCTCACATAGTCAGTAAGTTCCTGACTGGTCTGCTCCTGCTGCACAACTTCTTTATACAATTCCTCTGCATTCGCAGGGTCGATACTTTCATAATATTTCTGATACTCACTGATATCCGGAGCCTTATCATTAAATACTACTTCTTCATAAAACTGTGCTTTCTCATTCTCAAAATCAGCTTCATTCTGCTCATACTGCTGAAGCTTGGCAACCTCTGATTCAAGCTGTGCCACATATGCGCTGTTTTCCGAGCTGCCTTCCTGCGCTGTCTGAAGTTCCAGCTCAAGCTCCTTGATGTACGCAACCGCCTCATCCAGTGTCTGATACGGATATTCGGTATCTTCGGTGCCAAGCTCACTTTCATCTGTCGCCGGCAGGATCTTATTGATATAAGGAACATCCTTTAATACCGGAGCCAGTACGGTTGAGCCAAATCCGCCCACATCCATCTTTACTAACAGAGCCAGAATTGCGAGCCAGATGATGATGATGATCAGTGTAACAAATACCAGCGCCACTTTACTGCCGCCACTGCTTTCTTCTGTATCGTCCTCAAGTTCCTGCTGTTTTGCCAGTTTCTTCTCTTCTTTTTTACGCTGCTTTTCAGCTTTTTTTTCTGCTTTTCGTGCTGCCTTTGCGTCCAGAATTTCTTCTTTTTCGTCTGCCATTTTTTTCACCACCTGTAATTATTCTTCTGCCTTATGATATGTGTAACTTACGAGTTCATCGACTGCCTTGTTCTCTTCATACGCCACTTCCTGCTTGAATGCTTCAAATGCGTGTTCCCGCAGCTTTTCGTGCGTTTTCCGGTCGATCATGACCTCTTTCAAACGTTGTCTTGCCTGCTCTAAGTTTGCCTCTGCGGCATGTACCTGGATCATCTGGGAACGGATCAGTGTTTTCATGGTGTCGATCGCGTGCTTGGTCATTCTTATCCGCGCAAGATCGATCGTCCCGCTCACAAGCCCCGTCAGTTCCTTCTCATAACCGGCTCTTTGCAGCAGGAGCTTTCGTAATTTCTTTTTTTCATCCTCAAGTTTCGCATTTGCGATCCCGTAGTTGATCTTCTCCTGTTCTTCCAGTTTTCTTTTTACATCCAGTATATTCTGCATTCGGTATTTGAATTTTGCCATTTACCATCACCCGCTTACTGTTCAAACAAAGCCGCCAGCATTTCTTCTTCTTCCTCGAAATCGAATTTTTCCATGGTATCCTGAACCAGGAATTCATTCACTGCATCGATCTTATCGATCGCATAATCGATATTTTTATTCGATCCGCGCTTATACGCCCCGATATTGATAAGATCTTCCGCTTCCTGGTAAGTCGCCAGCACGGTTTTTAATTTGCCCGCGTTCGCTTTATGTTCTTTTCCAACGATTGCGCTCATAACACGGGAAATACTCTGCAGCACATCGATCGCCGGATAATGGTTTTTATGCCCGAGTTTTCGGTCTAACATGATATGTCCGTCCAGAATGCTTCGCGCCGTATCCGTGATCGGCTCATTGAAGTCATCACCATCGACTAAGACTGTATACAGACCGGTGATCGAACCCTTCTCAGATGTTCCGGCTCTCTCTAAGAGTTTCGGCATCTCCGCATACACACTCGGCGGATATCCTCTTGTAACCGGCGGTTCCCCGGATGCCAGCCCGATCTCCCGCTGTGCCATGGAAAAACGGGTCAGTGAATCCATCATAAGAAGCACATCTTTTCCCTGATCCCTAAAATACTCCGCGATCGCCGTTGCCGTCTTTGCCGCTTTATTTCGGATCAGTGCCGGCTTGTCCGAGGTTGCGACCACGACAACCGAACGTCTCATGCCTTCTTCACCAAGGTCTCGCTCGATAAATTCGCGCACCTCTCTTCCTCGTTCTCCGATCAGTGCGATCACATTAATGTCTGCTTTGGTGTTTCGTGCAAACATACCAAGCAGTGTGCTCTTTCCAACACCCGATCCGGCAAAGATCCCGATACGCTGTCCCTTGCCGACTGTGATAAGACCGTCAACCGCCTTTACCCCAAGCGGTAACACTTCACTTATGATCTTTCTCTTCATCGGATCCGGCGGCGCCGCGTCTATCGGATACTCTGACTTTAATTCCAGTGTTTCAACATCTGTCGGTCTGCCGATCCCGTCTAATGTATGCCCCAGTATATTATCATCCACAGAAACAGATAATGGATGTCCCGTATTCTCTACGATACATCCAACTCCCAGTCCTTCCATGCTGTCAAATGGCATCAGGAGCAGTCTTTTTTCACGAAAGCCAACCACTTCCGCCATGACATATTGATTTTCTTCTCTGTTGATATAAATGCGGCACAGATCATTTAATTTCGCATCCGGACCAACGGATTCCACCGTAAGTCCGACGATCTTAACTACCTTCCCCAGACGGTCAAAAAATGTATGCTCTTTCAGTTCTTCATATTTGCTTAAATCAACTGCCACTTTTTCACCCTCATAAGCTCAAAGTTTTTATTTCTTTTATCAGATTCTTCATCTCAACATCAACGCTGCAGTCAAACACTCCGGCTTCCGTCTCGATCATGCACTGTTCTTCTGTAAGTGCCGCGTCTTCAATGACGTCTATCCGTAAGTCTTCTCCCACGCGCTGCTGTAATTCTGCTTTGTGTTCACTGACATACGCATAGCTGTTCTCACCCAGATGGATCCGGAATTTCCGGCATCCATCCGCATTCTGGATCGCGTTCTGCACCAGATACAGCAGCACATTTTTCTGATCCGCAAACTGAATCTGGAACACTTTTTCCACCACACCGGTGATTGTATCTACCAGCTTTGGTTCAAGCTCTGCGCACTTTGCCTCATAATCTCTTCTTAAATCTTCCTGTAATCCGCGCAGGCGGTTCTGTTCTGCCTCTATTTCCTGCATCGCCTGTTCCTGGCCGGAGCGATATCCTTCTTTCTGTCCTTCTTCTATTGCCTGCTCCCGCATATGCTCTGCCTGCATTTTTGCATCTTCGAGGATCTGATCCGCTTCCGCTTTTGCCGCTTCCAGAATATCCTGTGCCTGTTCTTCTTCGTTCACATTTTCTTCCGCATGCGGTTCTTCCAGTTCCTGCGCATCTTCTACTACTTCCACACTCTCCGCATCGAGTCCTTCAATGAATTCCCCGTCTGCAAGTGCTTCTTCCCGTTTCAGGCGAATGTAATCTTCCATTCGTTCCGTGGCTTTTTCATTCGAATCAATGATACGCTTGCCGGTATTGTTGTTGATAACAAAACGGCTTTTATAAAGATTAGACAATAATCTCGTCACCTCCGCCTCTGGAAATAACAATTTCTGCCGAATCCTCAAGCTTACGGATGATACTTACAATCTTCTGCTGTGCCTCTTCTACATCCTTCATTCGTACAGGACCCATGTATTCCATATCTTCCTTAATCATCGCTGCCAGACGTTTGGACAGGTTCTTAAAGATAACGCCCTGTACCTCTTCATTCGCGCCCTTCAGCGCAACCGCAAGGTCATTATTGTCTACATCGCGGAGTACACGCTGGATCGCACGGTCATCCAGAAGAAGGATATCCTCAAATACAAACATCTTCTTGCGGATCTCATCAGCAAGTTCCGGCTCTTCAATTTCAAGAGACTCCATAATATGTTTTTCTGTTCCGCGGTCTACGGTATTCAAAATACCAACGATCGCATCCACACCTCCGACGATCGTGTAGTCCTGATTCATCAGAGAAGACAGTTTTCTTTCCAATACGCGTTCTACTTCCTTTATTACATCCGGGGATGTACGATCCATCATCGCGATACGTTTTGCTACGTCCGCCTGTTTTTCCGGTGTCAGCGCTCCAAGGATCATCGCCGCCTGTCCGGATGATAAATAGGACAGGATCATCGCGATTGTCTGCGGATGTTCATCCTGGATAAAGTTAAGAACCTGACTCGGATCTGTCTTACGCACAAACTCGAAAGGTCTGACCTGTAAGGACGCTGTAAGTTTGGAAATAACTTCCTGTGCCTTTTCGTTTCCAAGTGCCTTTTCAAGAAGATCCTTCGCATATCCGATACCGCCCTCTGCAATGTACTGCTGAGCCAGACATACCTGATAAAACTCATTCAAGATATCTTCCTTCGTCTGCGGTGACACACTTCGCGTATTCGCAATTTCAAGTGTCAGTTCTTCTATTTCATCTTCCTTCAGGTGTTTGAAAATTGCTGCTGACTTTTCCGGTCCAAGTGCGATCAGAAGGATCGCCGCTTTCTGGACGCCATTATACTCTTCCGTACTTCCCATAAATTAATTCCACTCCTCATTCAGCCAGTTACGCAGTAATGATGCAACTGCTTCCGGATTTTCATCGACAAATTTTTCTATCATAAGTCTTGTCTCAGACTTCTCATTGAATCCGATATCTTCAAGCTGTTCGGACTCCGCCTCTTTCGTTGTTTCCAGTAAGGATTCTACCGACAATTCCGGTTCCACCTCCACTGCTTCTTCTTTTCTTGTACTGCGGAATACCACATAACCAAGCATTGCAAGGATCAGTACCGCAAGCGCGATCTGCAGATAATCCGTCAGCGTTCTTCCGTTATTTTCTGAATACTGAAAAAACGGCACATCATAGGCAACGATTGAAATATTATTTTCAGATATTCCGGTCGCCCGTGATACCATTGTATAAAAGTCCGGATCGACATCCGTTTTTACGCGGTCACTGTTCGCTGCCACATATTCATCAAATGTCATTCCGTCCAATGTTCCATCTGCTTCCAGTGCATCTTCGTTATATACCACATATCTGGTAAGTGCAACGGTGATCGATGACTGGTCATAGTCAATATTCCCAACAGATCCCGTTGTTGTTGTGATCCGCTCATTCGGGAGATAATCTTTGCTGTAATCTGATACTGTCGTATGTGTTGTATTGTTATCCTGGATCACATAAGTTGTATCATCATTGGAGTCCGTACCCGGTGTTGCCGCTGCGCCCCCGTCGGATTCTGATTCATATGAGCTTTCGCTGTCCAGATAGCCCTGTGTCTGTCCATCCGCCACATAGTATTCGTGGTCTGTCACATCCGTCTTGTCAAAATCAAGCACCAGATTCAGGCCAACCTCTGCATTGTCATACACATCCGTGCCAAGGACAACATCCTTCACTTTGCTTTTTACCGCATTTTCCGTCTTGCTTGTAAGTGCCAGCTGGCTGTTGGCATTTCCGGTCTGTGAATTGGAATCCCCGCCGGAGAAAAGGACATTTCCATCCGAATCCAGAATCAAAATGCTGTCTGTATCATCATTGCCGACTTCCGTCGCTATGTACTGCGCAATTCCCGCCGCCTGGTCATCCGTCATTTCTCCGTTCAGTTTCAGGATCACGCTGGCATAAGTGTCCTGCCCCTGCGAAATGATCGTTCCGTCATCTTCCGGAATGGACAGTGTAACCGTCGCGGTTTCTATGTTTGAAATCGTCTCCAGTTTATCCGCAAATGCGCTTTCCAGATAAAGCTGGTATTTCTTAGTCTTATCCGCTTCCGTAGTACTGAAGCTTCCGTCGATCGCATCATCAATACTGTACCCTTCGGACGGGATACTGTTTGATCCAAGCAGGATCGAAGCATTTGCTTCATCCTTCTTATTTACTGTAAACGTCAGTCCATCCTGCGACAGTTCGTAAGGGATTGACTCCCCGTCCAGTAAATCTTTTACCTGCGAAGCCTGCGTAGCTGAATCGCATGTGATAAGTGTCACCATGGTCGGTCTTGAAACAACCATTCCCAAAATGATCAAAGCCACAACTACGACCGCGGCAATGCTTACGATCAGTGTCTTCTGTTTTGTGGAAAATCTTTTCCACCAGTCTCCTATTTTATCAATTATCTGTTTCAGTCTTTCCGGCATCTCTTTTCCCTACCCATTAAATCTGCATATTCATGATCTCTTTATAGGCATCCAGCAGCTTGTCACGCACCGCAACTGTAAACTGCAATGCTGAATTTGCTTTATACTGTGCCACCTGAAGATCATGTGTGTTTTCGGCTTCACCAAGTGCGAAACGAATCTCTTCGGACTCTGCCTTATTGATATAGCTGTTCGTCTCATTCACCATTCCCATCGCAGAGCCAAGCGCATTCGCGAACGTGTCTGCTCCGGTCGGTGTTTTCGCCTTTTCAGCCGCGATTTTAATGTCATCAGCAGAGACATTTGTAAGTGCTGAAATATCCATCTCTCTTTACCTCCCCCTATTTACCGATCTGAAGTCCTGCCTGTGCCATAGACTTTGTCGCATCAAAAGCAGTTGTATTTGCCTCATACGCACGGCTTGCATCGATCAGGTTTGTCATTTCCGTGACAATATTTACATTCGGATATGACACATATCCATTTTCATCCGCATCCGGATGTGACGGATCATATTTCATGATATAGTCGGATTCATAATCCTCTGTCAGTTTGGAAACCTTTACGCCGTTCCCCACGAATGCATTCCGCGTATTAGACAGTACGTCTGAAAACGGTGTGATCTGTTTCTCCTGGAATGTAACAATCTTTCTCCGGTACGGCGTTCCATCCCCGGTGTTCGTCGTATTGATATTCGCCACATTCTCCGCTATCACGTCCGTACGGAAACGCTCAGCCGTCATTCCGGACGCGCTGATATCAAAAGCCTGAAATAAAGCCATTGTCATTACCTCCTCTTAACTCCTTAGCTCATCGCTGTTTTCAATCTGGAAAATTCCTGCGAAATGCTGTCCGTCAACGTCTGATACTTGATTGTCTCGGAAGCGCGTTCTACTTCCTCAGTGTCAATATCCACGTTGTTACGGTCTTCCCTGTATGAATAGTTCGCATAATCTGTATAGACAGACGCATTTAGGTGATTCAGATTTAAATTTCTCACCTTCTGGTCCAAAGATACGTATTTGTAATGTCCAAGTTCCTCCGCAAGGACACTGGAAAAATCAATGTCCTGCCGTTTGTAGCCCGGTGTATCCACGTTCGCGAGATTGTTATTGATACATTCGCTTCGTGTCCAGCTGGCATCCGCCGCCTTGTCCAGAATATTGATATAACTGAACGCATCTGTATTTATCATATGTGTACCTCCAACTCCACTTGGTTTCTGCTTACCACTACTTATTATAGAAGTTAATGCCAAAAAAGACAAGTAGTTTTTGTCTATTTTTATACAATTCTGCATACTTTTGTCATATCGTGTACAATCTTCCGCTTCCACCAAAAAAGAGATTTATAGATCATTCTTTCTACAAATCTCCTTTTTCGCTCTGGCACTGTTATCTCTTTTCTTTTTTTATTTTTTCAAGTTCGTCAAAAACAACATCATTTATAACCTTGATATAGGTTCCTTTCATACCGGAAGACCGCGACTCGATCACCCCGGCACTCTCAAATTTACGCAATGCGTTGACAATGACCGAACGTGTGATCCCCACACGGTCAGCAATCTTGCTGGCAACCAGGATTCCCTCGTTTCCGTTCAGTTCATCAAAAATATATGTGATCGCTTCGAGTTCGGAAAAAGATAAAGTTCCGATCGCAGAACGCACGATCTGTACTTTTCTTGTCTCCTCCGCTTTTTCCTCGTTGACAGAGCGCATCATCTCAAGACCTACCACGGTGGTTCCATATTCACTCACAATGATATCATCGATTCCAAAATCCTGCTCGCCCCGGTAGATAAAGAGCGTTCCAAGACGTTCTCCGGCAATGTCGATCGGTGTGATGATCGCGCGGTACGCTTTTGTATTTTCGACAAAACCAAGCGTTTCCAGATTCACATTTTCCTTTGTGGAAAGGATCCCGAGCAGCCGGTCATTCAACGCGCCATCGATAAATCCCCCGACCTCATCCGTGATCAGTTCCGATATCTTCGGGATACTGGTGTCCGTGCTCATGCCGAGCACCTTTCCCTTTTTACTGATAACCATGACATCCGCATCCAGAATATCCGTCATAACCCTGCATATATCATTGAATACCACTTTGGAAGAATGATTATTATGCAAAAGTTTATTGATCTTTCTTGTTTTATCCAATAATTGTACGCTCATCTTCGTCCTCCTGTCCAGTCGGCAGTTCCGCTGTCTCACAGTTTAGCACGTTTGCTCTCAATATTCAATATATAGCAGATTATTCTGTCAATTTATTTCTCTTTTTCGTCGGTTTTCTTTTTTTCTTCGACATAGCCGCACTGTTCATCCGCGCAGACCAGCTTGCTTCCCTTTTCTACCATATAGCCGCCGCACTTCGGGCATTTCTTTACGGAAGGACGCTGCCATGACATGAATCCGCATTCCGGATTGTTCTCGCATCCATAGTATTTTCTGCCTTTTTTGGTCTTCTTTAACACGACTTCTTTGCCGCAGAGCGGGCACGGTACTCCGATCTTCTCAAGATACGGCTTGGTGTTACGGCACTCCGGGAAGCCCGGGCACGCAAGGAATTTTCCATGCGGTCCGTATTTTACCACCATATTGCGGCCGCACTCCTCACAGATCACATCGGTCACTTCATCCGCGATCTGCACTTTTTCCAGATTTTTCTCCGCGATCGCAACCGCTTCCGCAAGATCCGGGTAGAAGTTGCTCACCACTGTCTTCCAGCTTACCTTTCCTTCCTCCACCATATCGAGCAGGGATTCCAGATTTGCCGTAAAATGCTCATCCACAATGCTCGGGAACGAATCCTTCATAATGTTGTTTACCGCCTCACCGAGCTCTGTCACATACAGATTTTTATTTTCTTTTACAATATAACGTCTCGCAAGGATCGTGGTGATCGTCGGTGAGTAGGTACTCGGACGTCCGATCCCAAGTTCTTCCAGTGCTTTTACCAGTGATGCCTCTGTATAATGCGCCGGCGGCTGGGTAAAGTGCTGTTTTTCGTCAAATTCCTGGAAGGTAAGCTTTGTATCCTTGTCGATCGATTTTAAGAGCACATTGCTCTCCGCTTTTTCATCCTCATCATTGGTGTATACCGACATAAAACCATCGAATGCGATCTTGGACGCGGATACCGAAAAACGGTACTCCCCTGCCCCGATCTTTACGGAAGTCGTCTCATACACAGCCTCTTTCATGCGGCTCGCGGTAAAGCGGTTCCAGATCAGCTGATACAGACGGAACTGATCTCTGGAGAGCGATTCCTTCATTGCCTGCGGCGTTCTCGTAATGTCAGAAGGACGTATCGCCTCATGCGCGTCCTGGATCTTTGCGTTGCTCTTTTTTGCCGCAACCGTCTTTGCCACATATTCTGCTCCGTATGTAGTTCCAATATAATCTCTTGCTGCCGCGTCCGCTTCTTCTGAGATACGGGTCGAGTCTGTTCTCAGGTAAGTGATAAGACCGACGGTACCGGCTCCTTTTAAGTCAATTCCTTCGTAAAGCTGCTGCGCAAGGCGCATGGTCTTCTGCGTGGAAAAATTAAGTACCTTGGACGCTTCCTGCTGCAGGGTACTTGTGATAAACGGAAGCGGTGCTTTCTTCACACGCTCTCCCTTTTTCACCTCAAGCACCTGGTACTTCTCCTGCTTTAACTGATCCATGACCGCATCCATCTGTTCTCTGGAGGAGATCGTCATCTTGCCTTTTGCGTTACCGGTAAATTTCGCCACAAGCGGCTTTTTCTCCCCTTTGATGCCGAGCATGACATCCAGGCTCCAGTACTCTTCCGGTATGAACGCGCTGATCTCATCTTCCCTGTCACAGATGATACGAAGCGCAACGGACTGTACTCTTCCTGCGCTGAGTCCACGTTTTACCTTTGCCCATAGCAGCGGGCTGATACGGTAGCCCACCATACGGTCCAGCATTCTGCGCGCCTGCTGCGCATCCACAAGATCCATATCGATCTCCCGCGCCTGTTTTAAGGATGCCTTCACCGCGCTCTGCGTGATCTCGTTAAAACTGATACGGTACATCTTTTTGTCTTCCAGCTTCAGCGCCTTGGACAGATGCCAGGATATCGCCTCTCCCTCGCGGTCGGGATCGGTTGCGAGGTATACTTTATCTGCTTTTTTTGCTTCCTTTCTCAGTTTTGCGAGAATTTCGCCCTTTCCCCGGATCGTGATATATTTTGGTTCATAATCGTGTTCCACATCTATACCGAGCTGACTCTTCGGCAGATCACGAACATGTCCGTTGGAAGCCATTACTTCATAATTTTTTCCCAGAAATTTTTTTATCGTCTTTACTTTCGCAGGTGATTCCACAATCACAAGATACTTTGCCATTTTTTTACTCCTTCACAGCTCTTTTTCAAGAACGGACATAATAATTTTTAAAAACTTCCTTTATTTTCCCTTTCTGCTGCAGCCCGATCAAAGCCCCGCTGACCTCAGAAAGCATCATCCCTGTTCTTTTCATAATCTCATCCAAACTCCTCGGTTCGAAATCTAGACCACTATACACCACCATCTCCGGTTTTTCAAGTAAATTTTTCTTAAAGTTTTCGACTTTTCTCCTGCTTTTCGCTTCGATCTGAAGATCTTTTAAGAAATCTTCCACCGACAAAACAAGCCCTGCACCCTGCTTGATCAGACGGTTGCATCCGCCCGAAAGACGGTCTGTCACTCTGCCCGGAAGCGCGTAAACATCCTTGCCCTGTTCCATTGCAAAATCCGCCGTGATCAAGGAGCCGCTCCGCTCCCTTGCCTCGATCACAACCACAATGTCACTCATTCCGCTGAGGATCCGGTTCCTTGCGGGAAAAAACGCGCCAAACGGCGGCGTTCCCGGCGCATATTCCGAGATGAGCCCGCCCGCATTTTGTATCTCTTCATACAGCCCTGCGTTTTCCGGCGGATAGCACACATCCACACCGCAGCCAAGTACCGCATAAGTCTCTCCGCCTGTGCGCAGTGCGCCCGCATGTCCCGCAGAATCCACGCCTCTTGCCATTCCGCTTAAAATGATAACGCCCTCTGCCGCCAGAGCCTCCGCGATCTCACCCGCAAATGCCCTGCCGTATTCCGAACAGCATCTCGCCCCTACAATCGCCACAGAAAGCACATTTTCCACCGGGAGCCGCCCTTTTACATAGAGAGCGTCCGGCGCGCCCTCGATATTTCCAAGGCGTGCCGGAAATATTTTTTCTTCCTTTGTAATAAAGTCCACCCCTGCGCTTTTTAATTTCTCATAAGAAAGCTTCAGATCATAAGTATTTCGATCCGCTGCGATCCGCTTTACATCCTGTTTCATCAGAAACGGGATCTCAAGCAGTTCCTCTTCTCTCATTTCAAAAATGTCTTTGGCGCTCCTTCCGTCCGCAAGCAGTATGCTCCGTTTCTGCACTCCGATGCCCGGAAGCCGGTTCAGCCAGTAATCGTACCTTTTATCCGTCATTTTATTTCCCCCTTTTATGCCTGCTCCCAGAATTTCGGCTCCGGATTCCGATAGCAGACCGCTTCATTCAGATGCCGCAGCTCAACTTCCTTACTTTCCTCCAGATCCGCTATGGTGCGTGCCACTTTTAGCAGCTTATGATATGCCCTTGCGCTCAGATCCAGGCTCGTATAGATCTGCTTTAAGTACTGCTTCTTTTTCCTATCCAGCATGCAGTACGCTTCCAGCTGCCCCGCCGGTATCTCACTGTTATGCAAAAATCCGCCTTCCCGGTAACGTTCTCTTTGTATCTGCCATGCCGCTTCCACACGTTTTCGTATATTTTCGGAGCACTCCTCTTTTTTCCCTGCTCCGGTCACTTCCTCATAGGATAATCTCGTTACCCAGACGCACAGATCCATACGGTCGATCAGCGGTTTGCTGACACGTCCGAGATAGCGTGCAATCTCCCGCCGGCTGCAGGAACACTTCTGCCTGTCCGGATAATTTCCACAGGCGCACGGATTCATCGCGGCAACCAGCATAAAATCCGCCGGATACCGATAGTTTCCTCCCGTCCGTACGAGCTGCACCTGTCTTTCTTCCATTGGCTGGCGCAGCGCTTCTAATGCCTCTTTTCGAAATTCGGTCAGTTCGTCCAAAAACAGCACCCCATGATGCGCAAGACTGATCTCTCCCGGCTTCGGGATGCGCCCGCCACCGGAAAGTCCCTGTGGCGTCACCGTATGGTGCGGCGCGCGAAACGGGCGTATATCCAAAAGATCTCCCCGCTCCTCAAACAGCCCGCAGACACTGTATATTTTTGACAGCTCGATCTGCTCCTTCCTGCTCATCGGCGGCAGGATCGACGGGATCCGCTTTGCCGCCATGGTTTTTCCGGTTCCCGGAGGCCCGACCATCAGAAGATTATGCATGCCCGCCACTGCCACCTCACAGGCCCGCTTTAGCATTCCCTGTCCATGGAGCTCCGCAAAATCCGGCTGTTCCGCTTTGAACGCGCATTTCCCGCTTTCCTCCGTTTTCTTTTCGGCATCTTCCGTTTTCTTTGTTTTAAAATAGGAAATAACAGAAAAAAGACTGCTCACCGGTATGATCTCAATTCCCGGTACCACACACGCCTCCCTGTAATTTCCCGCCGGAACCATGCATTTTAAAAATCCGCGTTCCGCCGCGCCGAATATTGCGGGCAGGATCCCCCGCACCGGCTGTACCTGTCCGTTTAAACCAATTTCCCCGACCACAAGGATGTCCGCCATATTCTCTTTTGGAACGATCTCAAGCGCCGCCATCAGCGCTACTGTGATCGGAAGATCAAAGGCTGATCCGGATTTCCGGACGCCCGCCGGCGAAAGATTTACCGTGATACGCTTTGCCGGCAGTAGATATCCGGCATTTCGCAGTGCCGTGCGCACACGCTCCTTGGCCTCCTTGACTTCCGCGCCAAGAAAACCAACCATTTCAAAATAAGGCATCCCGTTACTCACGTCCGCCTCAACCTGCACCGGGATACTGTCGATCCCATGCACGATCGCTGTAGATACAATACTGTACAATCTACTCCTCCTTTTTGATTTTGTTTTTTGTTTGAATTCTGCTGCCGATCCGGCTTCTGACTCTGATCAGATGACAGTCTCTCTGTCATAAAGATAAAAAAGATGGAATCATCATAACATGATTTCCATCTTTTTCAAATAGTTTTATTCCTCATTTAAGCTTTTTTTTAGTTTTTCCAGCGCATGCTTCTCGATCCGGCTGACATAGGATCTGGAAATGCCGATCCGGTTTGCGATCTCACGCTGCGTCTGCACCTTTTTGTTATACAGTCCATAACGCAGGATAATGATCTCTTTTTCCCGTTCGTTCAGTACCTCCGGCAGTTTCCGGTAAATCTTTTCCACATTCTTATGCAGTTCGATCTTTTCAAGGATATCCGGCTCATCACTCTCGACAATATCCAAAAGCGAGATCTGATTTCCCTCTTTATCCGTTCCGATCGGCTCATAGAGTGAGATTTCGCGCGACACCTTTCGTTTCGCGCGAAGATACATTAACAGTTCATTGTCGATACAGCGCGCCGCATAGGTTGCAAGACGGCTCCCTCTTTCCGCGTCAAACGTGGTCACCGCCTTGATCAGCCCGATCGTCCCGATGGATATAAGGTCCTCCGGATCTTCTCCGGTATTCTGATACTTTTTCGACACATGAGCGACCAGCCGCATATTCCGTTCGATCAGCGTATTTTTCGCCTCAAGGCTGCCTTCTTTCATTTTGATCAGACATTCCGCTTCTTCTTTCGCATTCAATGGGGATAAAAAAGTTTTCAAAAAAAGCACCTCAAAGCTGATTTACTACATTTTATGAAATTGAAACGATAAAGTGCCTTTCCCTATTTTATTTTGCCCGTCCGCAGGTTATAATAACAGCAATAACACCACCAGGAGGCATTGGATGAACCGGACACTTTCCTATCAGATCCCGGCAGAGGATAACAACAAAACAGTTGTCACATTTCTAAAAGAACAGGGTTTTTCGCGTCATATCCTGATCGATCTGAAAAAAACGAAAAACAGCATTCTGCGCGACGGGATCTGGCTTTATTTTCAGGACATCTTACATACCGGGGACACCATTTTTGTATCTTTAATCGAAAATACCGGCTCCGATGGCATTCTCCCCGTGGATCTTCCGCTTACGATCCTCTACGAGGACGAAGATATCCTTGTCGTAAACAAGCCCTCCGGCATGCCGACGCATCCGTCTATGGACAATTATGACAACACACTCGCAAACGCGGTTCTCATGTATTACAAAAAGCAGGGCATTCCTTTTACCTTCCGCTGTCTCAACCGTCTCGACCGGGACACGACCGGGCTTACGGTCATTGCAAAAAACGCGCTCAGCAGTGCGCTTCTTTCTTCCGCGATCCGCACACGCCAGATCCACCGGAGTTATCTCGCCATTGTTTCCGGCATCACTCCGGAATCCGGCACGATCGACGCTCCGATCGCGCGCAAAGACAGTTCCGTGATCGAAAGAGAAGTAAATTTTTCATCCGGGGAGCGTGCGGTCACGCATTTTCGGCGGCTTGCGGAAAGAAACGGGCTTTCCCTCGTTTTGCTTACGTTAGAGACCGGACGCACACATCAGATCCGTGTCCATATGAAATACATCGGGCATCCACTGATCGGAGATTTTCTCTATCACCCTGATTTCCGCCAGATCGACCGTCAGGCACTGCATGCAGCCCGGCTTTCTTTCCTTCATCCAATCAAAAAGGAGCCGCTTGTTTTTACGGCTCCTCTTCCCCCTGATATGCAGGCACTCTTTCCTGGTGTAAAATTTCCAGCGGACTAACGGATCCTTTCTGTCAGTCCGATCTTTTTTTGTACCTTGCGCAGTGTCTTATTCGCGAAATAACTTGCCTTCTCGTCGTTTTCCTTAATGCAGGACTCGATATAAGCCTTATCCGCGATCAGCTGTTTATAACGCTCCTGAAGCGGTCTTAACTCATCCGCAACGGCCTCTCCTACTGCAAGTTTGAAATCTCCATATCCTTTTCCGTCAAATTCTCTTTCGATCTCTTCCATGGTCTTTCCGGTCACACAGCCATAGATGCTCATCAGATTGCTGACGCCCGGTTTTTCTTCCGAATAACGGACTTCACTGCCGGAATCTGTCACCGCGCGCTTGAATTTGCGGATGATCGTATCGGTATCATCGAGAAGCCGGATGGTCGCATTGACATTTTCATCTGATTTGGACATTTTCTTTTCCGGCTCCTGAAGGCTCATGATCTTTGCGCCGGCCTTCGGGATATATGCCTCCGGTATGGTAAATACTTCTCCATAGATATTGTTGAAACGTTCCGCAATATCCCTGCAGATCTCAAGATGCTGCTTCTGATCCACGCCAACCGGAACCAGGTCTGTCTGATACAGCAAAATATCCGCTGCCATAAGAACCGGATATGTGTAGAGTCCCGCATTGATATTATCCGCGTGTTTTGCGGCTTTATCCTTAAACTGGGTCATGCGGTTCAGCTCACCCATATAGGTAAAGCAGTCCAGGATCCAGCCGAGTTCCGCGTGTGCGGAGACATGTGACTGGTAATAGAGGCAGTTCTTTTTCGGATCCAGCCCCGCCGCTACATAAAGCGCATACAGATTTCTCGCATTTTTCCGAAACTCCGCCGGTTCCTGACGTACGGTCAGGGAATGCAGATCCATAACGCCGTAAAAGCACTCATATTCCTGATCCCAGTTCAGCCAGTTCTTTAAAGCCCCCAGATAATTTCCAAGTGTCAGTGTTCCTGTCGCCTGCATACCGCTGTACAGGATCTTTTTGTCTTTTACCATATCTCGTTCCTTCTTTCTGTCTTTCCTTTATTTATAGTTTTTATTCTGATTTCTGTCAATAGGATATTTTCCCTTTTAAGACTTCGTTTTTGATAAACGCGAATGTCTTATCCTCGCCCTCTTCTGCCAGCATATGAAGCAGCAGTTCCAAAAGCCTCTGCGTGTCAGGATGCAGAATGTGGCATTTTTTGCCCTGTTCATAGTATTCCAGGGCACTGCGGTCTATATATTTCTCTTTCTGATAATTTTTGGACGCCGCAACCCGGTCGATAAACATCTCCACCACATAATTGATCGGCATCTTCATCCCCTCAAGCCCTTTATTTTCGCCTTTATGCGGTCCCTCTTTATCCGGCACCCCATAGTCGATCCAGTACTCCATATGGTGCTTGTTTCTTCCCTTGTGGTGAAGCCACGCCGAGGAATAGCCCTTCACCTCGCGTTCCGCGTTATTCGGGCTCCGGTTTCCCTGATAGTATCTGCAGCCGACCAGAAATTCCGTCGGCGAGTATTTGGAAAGATCATGCAAAAGCCCCTGCCGGTACAACCCGACACGAAAGCATCCTTTCATGACCAGATATTTATGATGTGTAATCGTACAAAAATGTTTCCACGCTTTCATTCCCTACCTCTTTCCAACAAAGACCGCAACAGACTGCGGCGCGATCACAGCCTGTTTCTGCTCTATTTCCACGCCGTTATCCAAAACCGCGTCCTTTTGTCTTGCGGTATCGATCACGCGATACCAGCCCTTCGTCTTCTCCGTCTTCGGGAGCGCCAGTTTTTTCTCCGTCACATGGAAATTAAACGCGATATAGATATCGTCATCCTCCGTGGCATCGTCCCGCAGCACGTAGCCACCGCCGTAGAGCAGGCCTACCACCTGTCTGCCCGGATCAAAGCCCGCCATCCATGCTTCTTCGCCGTGATAGGAAAGATCCGGCAGTCCGATCCCCTTATAATCGCACATCTGCATCGGTTCCGGGCTCCTAAACACCGGATGCTCCTTCCGGAAACGGATCACCGCTCTGGTAAACTCCAAAAGCTCCCTGTTTCTTCCTTTTTCTTTCCAGTTGATCCACCCGATCGCATTATCCTGGCAGTACGCGTTATTGTTGCCTTCCTGTGAATTTCCAAATTCATCCCCGGAAAACAGAAGCGGGATTCCCTGCGCAAGAAAGACAGCCGCTATGGCGTTCTTTGCCAGCCGTTTGCGCTGGTTTTTAATGTATTTCCGGTTCGTCTCCCCTTCCGCGCCGCAATTACAGCTGTAATTCCAGCTGCTTCCGTCCGTGTTTTTCTCTCCGTTTTTCTCATTGTGCTTTTCACTGTATGAAAAAAGATCTGCCAGCGTAAATCCATTATTGTCACAGATATAATTCACATACGAAGCGCGCTCCTGCTGTTTGCGCATCTGATTGACAAACTCATACAGGCTGGCATCCCTGCCGCAGAGCATGCGGCGGATCGGATATTCAAATTCATCATTGTAAAAGTACAAATGGCTGTCCGCGTCCTCTTTTGCGACAACCGCCTCTTCAAACCACACATAAAAGATCTTGGTCGCATGAAGCAGCAGATCCTCCGCGATCACCTGTACCGGCAGATTTTCTCCCTGCAAATGAAATCCGTCCACATGGTACTCAAGTACCCAGTAATGCAATGCGTCGATGATCTCAGCCGCCGGAACTCCCGCCGGGAAAAACATCTCAAGAATGCACTCCATCCCCTGGTTATGAAGCGCCTGGATCAGTCTTTTCAACTCCACAGCCGCATGATCCGAAGCCGCAAACGATGCTTTGGGCGCAAAATAGTTTCCTCTGGTATAGCCCCAGAAATTCACCCGCGTTTCCGCCTTCTTTTCTTTTGCTTTTTTCTTCCATGTCACATAATCCGGCAGCTTGTCCTTCGTTTTCTGCTCGATCTCCTCAAATTCATAGACCGGCATCAGTTCGACCGATGTCACTCCCAGATCACGCAGGTACGGGATCTTCTTTTGCAGTGCCGCAAAGGTTCCCCGGTTTGCCGCCGACGTGTCCATCGTAAATCCACGCACATGCAGCTTATAGAGGAACATGTCCTCTTTTTTGACCTTTGGCCGCTGTTCCTTCCAATGAAAGACGGAAAAATCAAATCCTCCACGCAGCACATTTTTCCCCTGCCGCGCCTTGTCGCACCAGTGCTCCCTGCCCACGATCCTTCTGGCATAGGGATCTGTCACGACTTCTCCATCGATCTCATAGTTATAATCAAATTTATGGTAATCTATATTCCGTATGCAGACAGAACGAAGGAAACCTGCCTGAAACTCCACGGGCAGCTCGATCCTAAACTGTTTTTTGCCGCTCTCCCTGTCATAAAGCAGCACAGCACATGTCTGATTTTGTTTCGCGGCAAACGTAAATACCAGATCTCTTCCCTGTCTGGTCACTCCCATTGCCGCATAATTTCCTTCCTTTATCTCATACTTCATCTGTTTTTTCCTCTGTTGCACATTTGTATTTTATTATACCTGTTTTTATTTTATTTGTATAGAAAAATTCTGATATTTTTCCGGTGCCGGTTGCGAAGCGGGCACAGAACTGATAGAATGATACTGCATCAGCAATTTATCACAGAAAAGAGGTACTGATATGGGAAAACAGGAAAATTCCAATGATGATGAAGATATGTTCGTAACACTTAGCCTGGATGACGATTCCGAAGTCGAATGCCGCATTCTCACGATCTTTGAAGCAGCTGACCAGGATTATATCGCACTGCTTCCGCTCGATGAAAACGGTGCGGACAATGCCGAGGGAAAGGTCTACATCTACCGCTATTTTGAAGATGAAGACGGCAATCCTTCCCTGGACAATATCACCGATGATGAAGAATACGAGATCGTCGCTGACCGTTTTGATGAACTTTTAGATGAAGAGGAATTTGAAGAGATGGATTAATCCTCCGTTTCGTTCATTTCCCGGATAAATCTGGAGATCTCTGTCTCGTGATTGTTTAGCTTTTTCACGGAACAGAGCTTCAGCTTTTCTCTGGCGCGTGTGATACCAACGTAGAACATGCGCCTTTCTTCTTCGATATCCGCTTCTAACACGGCCTTTTTGTATGGCATGACTCCCTCATTGACATCCACGATATAAACCTTTTGAAACTCAAGTCCCTTGGCGCTGTGCAGTGTCGCAAGCAGCACCCCGTTTTTATTTTTACGCTGTTTCTCACTCTGACGCTTTAATTCTTCGGTATATTCCTCAATATGGGTAAACCATTCATCAAAGTCACGGTAGCCCTTGGCACCCTCCTGCAGTTCATCTAACTTTTCAAGCAGTTCTTCCTCGCTGATCCTGCGATAATCCGCGTATTCCCTGCAAAAGTCATCATAGCCGACGCTCTGCCGTATGTAATTGATCGCCGCAAACGGTGTGATCCGCCCGATCACTTTTAGGTCATACTCCATTTTTTCGATCCGCTCGGCGATCCATGGCTTATCGCGGTAGATATCGAGTAACACCTCGAACGCGATCTCCTCCTCATCCACATTTTCCCTGCTGATATAACGCTTTGGCCGGTTCATGATCTGCAAAAAGTTCTTTCTGGTGCGGCTTCCCTGCGCCATGTAAATGTAGGCAAAGATATCCTTCGCGATCCAGTGCTCATAGAGATTGGGGATATTGTCCCTTGTGACAAACGGAATATCATAATCCATCAGCTGTTCCATCAAAAGTCTCGGCTGCGTATTGGTGCGGAACAGTATCGCGATATCCGAATACATTCCACTGCCTTCCACATGGTCCCTGATCTCTTCTATGATCTTTCTGTTTTCCGCTCTCTGGTCTTCAAATACCGCAAATTCCACCGCCGCGCCGCTGCTTCCCGCCGCGTGGATCTCCTTTTGGAAGCGCTCTGTATTATGTCCGATCAGGCGCAGGGACGCATCCACGATATTCGCTGTGGAACGGTAATTTTCTTTCAGTACGATTTTTTTCGCGTTCGGATAATCTTTGTCAAAATGCAGCATGATCTCCGGTCTCGCCCCGCGGAAACGATAGATCGACTGATCGTCATCCCCGACCACAAAGAGATTGTTTTCGGGAAGCGCAAGCATTTTCATGATGTCAAACTGAAGCTTGTTGATGTCCTGGAATTCATCGATCAGAATATAACGGTACTTTTTCTGCCAGGCCGAAAGGATGTCCTTGCGCTCTGAGAAGAGCTCGTAAGTGTAGACTAACATATCATCAAAATCGAGCAGCCGGCTGCGCTTTAATTTTTCATCATATGCACGGTAAATCTTGCGGAACACATGCTCGGGAAGATTGGAAGAATAATAATTTTCAAGTGCCACTCCGGCATTTTTCACCATACTGATCTCACCGAACAAAGACGATAAAAACTCCGCCTCGTCATTGTACTCCAATCCCATATGTGCAACGATCTCCCGCATATACTGGTATTTAACATCTTCTTTTATGATATTTCCCGCATGAAAATGATAGGCGTATTTGAGGACCGTAAAAAATACCGCATGAAACGTTCCAAACGTCACCGGATATTTTTTCCCCATCCGCCGGACGAACCGCTCTTCCATTTCTCTTGCGGCTGCCCGCGTAAATGTAATGACCAGTATCCGGGACGGATCCACGCCATGTTCGGTGATCAACCGGCTGGTACGCTCGGTGATCACCGCTGTCTTTCCGCTTCCCGGCCCCGCCAGTATGAGTGCCGGTCCATCCTTATGTTCGATTGCCTCTGTCTGTGATCTGCTGAACTCCACTTCTTACTCCCTGTCAAAAAAAGAGTGAAAATATAATATCTTCACTCTCTTTCTTTATGCTCTTATTTGCTTAATAATTCAATTCCTTTTCTGATACGGGCAAGGGATTCCTCTTTTCCGAGGATCTCCATGATCTCTGTCGCGCCACCCGGTGTCATCTGTTTTCCGGATACCGCTGTACGGATCGGCCACATCACATATCCGTTCTTGCAGCCCTTTTCTGCCACATAATCACACAACATCGCATAGAGCGCATCGTTACTGTAATCTTCCTGTGCCTCGAGTCTCGGAAGGATCTCTCTAAGCACTTCTAAGGATGTCTCCGCATTGGTCTTCATCTTCTTATGCGTATACATCGCGATATCATATTCCGGTAACTGCTCAAAGAAATCAATGTGGTCTTTGATGTCCGGGAAAATCTCGATCCTGGTCTTTACAAGGGTCGCGATCTTCTTTAAGTCATAATCTTTGGTCACCACTTCTTTGATATACGGCTCTGCCATCTGGTAAAAACGGTCAAAATCCATCGCTTTGATGTATTCTCCGTTCATCCATTTAAGCTTTGTGTAATCAAAAACTGCCGGTGATTTGTTGATATGATGATAATCAAACGCTTCTACCAGTTCAGACAGTGACATGATCTCACGGTTGTCTGACGGGCTCCAGCCAAGCAGCGCAACAAAGTTTACTACGGCTTCCGTCAGAAATCCCTGATCGATCAGATCTTCGTATGACGCATGACCACAGCGCTTGCTTAACTTCTGGTGCTCTTCATTGGTAATCAACGGGCAGTGGATATATTCCGGTACTTCCCAGCCAAACGCCTCATAGAGACGGTTGTATTTCGGTGAAGAGGAAAGGTACTCGTTTCCGCGCACTACATGGGTGATCCCCATCAGGTGATCGTCCACAACATTCGCGAAGTTGTAAGTCGGATATCCGTCTGATTTGATCAGGATCATATCGTCGAGTTCCGAGTTATCTACCGTGATATCACCATAGATGTCATCGTGAAACGTTGTTGTTCCGGTTCTCGGGTTATTCTGGCGGATGACATACGGTTTGCCAGCTGCAAGATTTGCCTCTACCTCTTCTTTGCTTAATGACAGACAGTGTTTGTCGTACACGGAGATCTCTTTTCCCGCAACGGTCTGTTTTAAGCCTTCCAGACGCTCTTTATCGCAAAAGCAGTAATATGCTTCTCCTTTTTCAATCAGCTTTTTGGCATATTCCAGATAAATCCCTTTTGCCTGACGTTCGCTCTGGACATACGGTCCCACGCCTCCGTCTTTATCCGGTCCCTCATCATGCACAAGACCGGTCTTTTCCAGGGTGCGGTAAATGATCTCAACCGCGCCTTCCACATAACGTTCCTGATCGGTATCTTCGATTCTTAAAATAAAATCTCCGCCTTCATGCTTCGCGATCAGATACGCATACAAAGCTGTTCTTAAATTTCCAACGTGCATCCGTCCCGTAGGGCTTGGTGCAAATCTTGTTCTGACTTTACTCATTTTACAGTTCCTCTTTCTTTTTATCCCGCTTTAGAGCAGTTCGATATCTGCCAGTTCCTTCGGTGGGATTTTCTGTTCTGATCCTTCCTGGATCTTCTTTACTTCCTGCTGTGCCTTATTGAGTGCAAGGATGGTTCCCGCTCCTGCGATACAGCCGCCCGGGCATCCCATTCCTTCGATCATACAGCCATCTTTCTTTCCTGCTTTTGCAAGCATGAGCGCTTTCTTACATTCCGCAAGTCCGTCCGCATGTTCGATCTTGACCTCAACACCCGGATAATACTCATGGATACACTGCTCGATCGCTCCAGCGACACCGCCTGCGCAGGCATAACCACGTCCGGCTGCTGTCGCGTCATGAAGTCCTTCTGTTCCTTCCACTGTGTTCGGGTCGATACCCTTTGCGGCGAACATCGCGTCAAGCTCTTCAAACGTGATGACAAAATCAACGTCGCTGCGCACGGAAGAACGGCTGGCTTCCAGCTTCTTAGCCGCACAAGGTCCGATAAATACGACTTTCACATCCGGATTTTCTTTCTTGATGCTTCGCGCGGTTGCGACCATCGGGGTCAGCTCCTGGGATACGGAACCGATCAGATCCGGGAACTGTTTTTTCGCCAGCATGGACCATGCCGGACAACAGGAGGTAAGTAAAAACGGCAGTTCACCGGTCGCTACATGCTCAGCATAATGCTTTGCCTCTGCAACAGCTCCGATATCCGCGCCATATGCAACTTCACGCACATCGGTAAATCCAAGTTCCAGTAATGCTTCCTTCACATTTTCCGGAGACGCGTTCGGTCCGAACTGTCCGACATACGCCGGCGCGATTTCCGCAACTACTTTTCCGCCCTCTTTCATGCAGCGGAGCAGCTGGAAGATCTGTGATTTATCTCCGATCGCGCCAAACGGGCAGCTTACCATACACTGGCCACATGCCACGCATTTGTTCGGATCGATCTTCGCGCGTCCGAGCTCATCGGTAGAAATCGCGCCAACACCACATGCCACGGAACACGGTCTTACTTTCTTTGCGATCGCGTCATACGGACAGGCTGCCTTACATTTTCCGCATTTGATACACTTGGACTGATCGATATAGGATTTACCATTCACCCGTGTGATTGCACCCTTCGGACAGACTTCGGTACACGGATGCGCGATACATCCCTGGCACATGTTGGATACTTCGTATTTTTTCTCTTCACACATATTACATGCGGACGGAATGACCTGCATAAGCGGCGGCTCGTAATATTTCTCGGAAATATTGCTTTCTTCCAGTCCGCTGGTGACATGCACCGGGCGGTCTGCCGGTCTTAATGACATACCCATTGCCAGTCTTACTTTTTCTGCCGCGATCGTACGCTCACGGTAAATGCTTTCACGGTAGCGCGGAACATCTCCCGGGCATACGGTATATGGAATTGCTTCCACCGCGTCATTGAGATTTGCCTCATCGTTGCATGCAACTTTTGCAACTTCGGTAAAAATCTGTTTTCTTAAATCGGATACGGCTGTTCGTATTCCTCTCATGATATGTACTCCTCCTGTTTTTTCGGTTATCGTTAATATTTTAACGTTATTATCTGAATTTACTCTAACATAGAAGTTCCTCTAATACAAGAACATTCCCATATGTTTTCAAAAAAATACCTTTATCGCCCGCAGGATCCGCAGTTTCCACTGCATCCGGCACACTTTCCGCTTCTTTTTTTCTTCCAGGAAGCGCGCGCTGCCAATATTCCCCAGAGGAAAAGAAAAAGCAGCACAAGTCCATCGATCAGATTCATAAAAAGATCCCTCCTGCCCGATATACGATAAATGCCACGATCCAGGCTGCCACACACTGCATGACCACAACTCCGACACTCTGAAGCCTGGAATCCATCTCCCGGCGGATCGCCGCGATCGCCGCCACACACGGCGTGTATAACAGCGTAAATACCAGAAAGCTCACTGCCGTAAGCGGAGTGAACATGCCGCCCAGCGCCGCACCGAGATTTGCCATGCTCGTTCCGGTCAGCACGCTCATTGTGCTCACGACCGCCTCTTTTGCCGTAAATCCGCAGATTAACGACGTGGAAACCCGCCAGTCATCAAATCCAAGCGGAGCAAACACCGGAGCGATCCATTTTCCCACCAGCGCAAGCAGGCTGTCACTGCTGTCTGCCACCACATTGAGCCTGGTATCGAATGTCTGCAAAAACCAGATGATGATCGTTGCAAAAAAGATGACCGTAAATGCTCTCTGGATGAAATCTTTTGCCTTGTCCCACATCAGAAGCAGCACGCTTTTTGCGGACGGGAAACGGTAATTGGGAAGTTCCATCACAAACGGAACCGGATTTCCCTTAAACAGCGTGTGATTAAATAATAACGCCACAAGGATACCGACTACGATACCGCCGACATATAATCCCATCATGACAAGCGCCTGATATTTTTCAAAAAACGCCGCCGCAAACACGGCATAGATCGGTATTTTAGCCGAACAGCTGATATACGGTGTCAGCATGATCGTCATCTTCCGGTCGCGCTCCGAAGAAAGCGTCCGGCTTGACATGACCGCAGGAACCGTACATCCAAATCCGATCAGCATCGGCACAAAGCTGCGCCCGGAAAGTCCGATCTTGCGTAACAGCTTATCCATCACAAACGCGACTCTTGCCATGTATCCCGAATCTTCTAAGATCGACAGGAAAAAGAACAACACCACGATGATCGGCAGGAAACTGAGTACGCTTCCGACCCCGGCGAACACACCGTCGATGACCAGACTGTGTACGACCGGATTCATTCCGTAAACTGTGAGTGCATGATCCGCAAGCGCCGTCACACGGTCGATCCCAATACTGAGCAGATCACTGAGCCCCTGTCCGATCAGTCCGAAGGTCAGCCAGAAGATGAGCAGCATGATCCCGAGAAACATCGGGATCGCCAGATATTTGTCCGTCAGCACGCGGTCGATCTTCACACTGCGCTTATGTTCTCTGCTCTCCTGACACTTTGTTACCGTTTTCGCGCATACTTTTTCAATAAAAGTATAGCGCATATCCGCAAGTGCCGCATTCCGGTCCATATGATGGTCTGTCTCCATCTCCTCGATGCTGTGCTCCATCATGTCCAGCTCGTTTTGACTGAGTTCCAGACGTTTTATGATATCGGTATCGTTCTCTATGATCTTGACTGCTGCAAAACGCGGTGACATGCCGTTATTCTGCGCATGATCCTCCACCTGGTGACAGACCGCGTGAATACAGCGGTGTACATCACCTTTTTCACAGAAATCCGTCACGCGCGGCATCTCCTTTTTCTTTGCCACACGGTAAACGGTATCAATGAGATCTTCCACACCTTCATCTTTTACCGCGCTGATCGGCACGACCGGTATTCCCAGTTCCACCGCCATCTGTTCTACATCCACAGAACCGCCGTTTCCGCGCACTTCATCCATCATGTTGAGCGCAAGCACCATCGGGATATGCATCTCAAGAAGCTGCAGCGTCAGATAGAGATTTCGCTCGATATTCGTCGCGTCCACAATGTTGATGATCCCATCCGGCTTTTCATTTAAGATAAAGTCTCTGGTCACGATCTCCTCATTTGTATAGGGACGCAGGGAATAAATGCCCGGCAGATCCACGACCTGGCATCCCTTTTTGGAGCGGACTTCTCCCATTTTCTGATTGACGGTAACTCCCGGGAAATTTCCCACATGCTGGTTGGAACCGGTCAGCTGGTTAAAAAGCGTGGTCTTTCCACAGTTCTGATTTCCTACTAATGCTAAGATCATGCTTCCTTCTCCTCCGGCTCTACTTCTATTTTTCCGGCATCCTCTTTCCGTATCGTCAGTTCATATCCACGGATATGCAGTTCGATCGGATCTCCCATCGGTGCCACTTTCTGTACCACTACTTTTGTCTTCGGGATCAGTCCCATATCCAAGAACCGGCAGCGCAGCGCGCCCTCTCCGCTCACTTTTGTGATCACCGCTTCTTTTCCAATTGGTAATTCATCCAATGTCATATCTTTTCCTCTTTTCCATCGCTTCTCGTTAGTAAATTCTAATCTTAATTAGTGTAATTGCACTTTCCCCTCTTGTCAATTGAAAAATTTTATCAAAAAGGCTCAAAAAGGCTGCATCTCCTTTCGAAATGCAGCCTTCTCGTCATCGTTTCGTTGATTAAAGTGTCTTAGAACGATCCTGTATATTCTTTTTAAAATTGATGACCTTTCTCTCATAACATTCATCCATCAAAGAAGAAAGGATCATAAAATCTGCGGAAGAACGGTTATTTGCGATCGGTATGTCATATACCTGCGCAATACGCAGCAGCGCCTTCACATCCGGGTCATGCGGCTGTGCTGTCAGCGGGTCGGAAAAGAATATGACAAAATCTACCTTTCCCTCCACGATCTTTGCTCCGATCTGCTGGTCTCCGCCGAGCGGGCCGCTGTTGTAGCCCTTGACCGGCAGTCCGGTCTGATCCGTGATCATGCGCGCGGTCGTTCCGGTACCGCATAAGAAATGTTTTTTCAAAATCTCTTTGTGTTCGTTGCACCAGTCGATCAGTTCCGCTTTTTTATTATCATGCGCGATCAGTGCGATATTCTTTTGTTTTTCGATGGTCAGTGTGATAAATTCCTCGCTCATCTTCTCCTCCTCGTATTTTCGCAGTTTATGCTTTTATTTTACCCCAGTTTTTTCTCTTTCACAACGTATTTTTATCAAATGCCGGGTTAAACGCGTAATAATTTTTGCTGTCGAGATGTTCTCTCACCATATTTAAGCCCTCACCGAAGCGCTGGAAGTGTACGATCTCCCTTGCTCTTAAAAAGCGGATCGGATCGCAGACCTCCGGATCTTTCACCAGACGTAAAATATTGTCATACGTCTTTCTCGCTTTCTGCTCCGCCGCCATATCTTCAAACAGATCCGTGATCGGATCGCCGCTCGACTGGAACTGGTTTGCGTTAAACGGCACTCCTCCCGCCGACTGCGGCCAGATCCCTACCGTGTGATCGGTATAGTACGGCGCAAACCCGGATGCCTTGATCTCATCCATCGTAAGATTTCTTGTAAGCTGATGCACGATCGCAGCGACGATCTCAAGATGCGCCAGTTCTTCGGTACCTACTTTTGCAGTGCAGTACGCCAGACCCTCCCGTCCCGGAACAGGTAGAGCAGATCATTTTCCCCGATGATGATACTTTTTAACCCCGCAGCATCTTTCCTGCCATCCAGACGCGCACCGCTTTTTTCTTCCGCCTCGAGAAAGCCCTGATACAGCACCGGATCCGCCACGCGCTTTCCGGCACAGCCCGATCTTTTTCTTCCGTATTCTGCCACATTCGCGCAGAGCCAGCTCTGGGAGATACTTCCGTCCCGCCGTCTGCGCACCCTGCTCACGCAGGTACTGCCACAGCATCCGCACCTCACCTTTCCACTGCACCAGTAACGGTTCCGGTATTTTTTCATCTCCTCCGGTGCTCTTTTCTTTTCGGATAACCGCGCCTGCGCTTCCAAAAAAAGCTGTCTTGAAATGATCGCGGGATGATGGTCTTTTTGTATGACAAATTCCTCCGCCCCGTCATTCTTTCTTTTTGCATGCGTCAGATAATCCGCGGTATACGTCTTTTTCTGCACCAGATCTCCCACATATTTTTCATTTTTTAGGATCCGGCTCACCGCAAGATCCGTCCATGGATTTTTTCGTGCGGTCAGATATCCCTCGGCGTTTAATTCCCGGGCGATCTCTCCGGTCTTCTTTTTTTCTTTTACATAGTTCCGGTAGATCCTTTGCACCACCTCTGCTTCCGCCTCACAAACACTTAATACCCCGTGATCCAGCTCATACCCGAACAGCCTTCTGCCGAAAACGATTCCTCGCTCCATCTGGCGTTTCTGCCCCCATTTCACCCTCTGCGATATTTTTCGGCTCTCCTCCTGTGCCATGGATGCCATAAGCGTCAGCCGGATCTCTCCGTCATTTTCTCTTGTATCGATGTGATCCAGAATAAAAAATACACCCACGCCAAATGTGCGCAGTGTGCGCACGGCAATGAGTGTATCTACGGTATTTCGCGCAAAACGGCTGACCTCTTTCGTTAAGATCAGATCTATCTTTCCCGTTTTCGCGTCTTCCATCATCTGCTGAAAAGCTTCTCTTTTTTTTACGCTGGTTCCGGAAATGCCCTCGTCTGCGTAGATCCCGGCAAATTTCCAGTTTTCTTCTTCTTTTTTTTGAATAAAGGACGCAAAATATTCCTGCTGATTTTTTAGGGAATTCTGCTGATCGTCCAGCTCGGTAGAAACTCTGCAATATGCGACAACTTTCATGGTTCTCACCTGTTTTTTATCAGTGTATGCCGCATTTTTTTCTTCATTCCCCGTTTTCTTTTTTCTAACGCTCTAAGAAAGCAAGGATATCTTTGGGTGTGTCCGCAAAATACTTTGCCCCGTGTGCTTCCAGAAATGCCCGGTCACGGAATCCCCAGGTCACGCTGATACAGGAAAGTCCCGCGTTTTTTGCGGTTTCAATGTCCACATCCGAGTCTCCGACATAGACACTGTGCGCGCTGTCGCTTCCGAGTCTTTTCATCGCCTCAAACGCCGTATCCGGTGCCGGTTTCCGGCGGATCCCGGTCTTTTCACCGATCGCCACCCCGATCTTTCCTTTAAAATACAGATCCCGCAGCTGCTGCACCGCGAAATCTCCTTTATTGGATACAATGGCAAGCTTCATGCCCTGCGCGTTTAACTGATCGAGCAGCTCCGGTATCCCCGCATAAGGACACGTCTTCTTCGCGCAGTTTTCTCCGTAATGTGCACAGAAATCTGTAAACACTGCCTGAAACTGTTCCTCTGTCACGCCAGACGGCAATGCCCGCTCCATCAGCTTTTTCAATCCGTTTCCGACAAAACGGCGCACTTCATCGATCGTGTGCGTGTGAAACCCATACTTGTCCATCGCATAATTTACACTGTCTGTCAGATCTTCCAGGGTATTAAGCAATGTTCCGTCCAGATCAAAAATTACGGTATCATAGTTTTTCATAGTCTTCTCCTTATCCAATTAATACAGATTCGCAAAAACAGACGCGCCGATTACCGTGATAAGACCCGCAACCGCAATGGCAAGACTGCTCATGGCTCCTTCTACTTCTCCAAGTTCCATCGCCCGGGCGGTTCCGATCGCATGCGCCGAAGTTCCGAGTGCCACACCCTTTGCAACCGCTTCCTTGATATGGAAAATCTTAAACACTGCCTCTCCGATGATATTTCCAAATACACCGGTAATGATGATCACTGCTACGGTAACCGTGACAAGGCCGCCAAGCTCTTCCGACACGCCCATCCCGATCGCAGTTGTGATCGACTTCGGAAGCAGTGTCACATACATCTGATGGTCAAACCCGCATATCACGCAGAGCCCGAGCACCGACAAAATACTGGTGAGCACGCCCGCAACGATCCCGCCGCAGATTGCCTTATAATTGCTTTTCAACATGGAAAGCTGCTGATAAAGCGGTACCGCAAGGCATACCGTAGCCGGTGTGAGCAGGTAGCTCAAATATTTCGCGCCCTCGTTATAACTTTCATAATCCACGCCGGTTCCCGCAAGGATCACCATCACCACCACGATCGCGATCAGCAGTGGATTGAAAAGCGCCAGTTTGAATTTTCTCTTTAATAAAAGTCCGATCTCATATCCGGCAATGCTTACAAACACGCCGAAGAATACAGAGGTACTAAGCATCTTGTCCATCGTCCGCCTTGCCTCCCTTTCGTATGATAAACTGTGTCACAAGTCCTGTTACCGCCATGACAACGACTGTTGTGATCAACGTGACCGCTATAAGCGGTACGCAGATCCCTTTGATCTGTGCCCAGGAATCCATCAGCCCTACGGCCGCCGGAATAAACATCATCGGCATGATCTCGATCAGAAATGTCGCTGCCTCCTTCACCTGATCCAGTTTTAAAATGCCGGTGCAAAGCGCAAGCAGCATCAGAACCAGCCCGTAAATGCTTGCCGGGATCGAAAGCGGAATGACATACTTTAACGCCTCTCCGAGGAACGTGACTGCCAGAATAATCCCAAATTGTTTCATGAATTTCATAATCGCATCTCTTTTCTTTTTCTTCTGTCAATGTGATATTGTATAACTCAGCATTCGATTCGTCAACCATTCTTTTTCCCGATTTTTTTTGTACTGCTGCATCGGTACCTATATCGGTCAGCAGACCGGAAACTTTGCGGTACGGCATGGAATATCTCTGGGAGAGGTAACGCATGGACGCGCCCATTTCGCCGTCTGGGCCTCCGTATTTCGTTAAGTTATAACAATATGAAAAAGACGTATTATTTCCTATTTATAATGTATTTAATTTATCTCTATATCTATGTTAAGTATATTATCAAACTTAATAAAGCAATTATACATTCGAACATGTGTTTCTGTAAAGTTAAAATTTTTACCAAATAAAAAAGAAGCTGCCAACCACTACTGATTGACAGCCTCACTTCTTTTTTCAGATCAACAACCTGGTAATCGAACAGTCTCTACTACTCTATCATTTTCCAAGATCTTATCTGCCTCAACAGAAGACTGATCTATCAGATGTCGAGCGGCACCAAATACCTGCAAACGCTCAGCAGAAGACTTCCAACCAGGTTTTGCTACCGCGTTCTTGTAAATCGTCGGATATATCGGTTGAATCATATTGAGATATTCATCAAGCACTGATTCTTCGCAATTCAAGCACTCTATCAATGTTCTCATTTCATTTCGATCGCAGCAACTGTTGACTGCCCGACCTAAATGAATGCCTTTTTCATTCTCCATACCATGGATCTTCTCAATTAACTCCTCATTTGACAACTCACTATAATCCTCGTCCTTTTCCTTACCCAACTGATCATTATTGTTTGAAATATCCGGTTGATCTTCTATTTCGTCTAATAAAGGTTCACTTTCCCCTTTCTCATCCATATTAAGTAGAGCATTCAGTTCTGCCAGACGCTCCAGTTTCCCAGACAATTCCGTTTCCTGTGCAAATGGCTTATTTACCGCTGCTTTCGCTGTTTCAAGCTGATGTTCCACATTGGAAAGTTTCGTCTGTGCTTCCTCAAGCTGTGTCGGCATGGCTTCCAGTACATTGTTGATTCTTGTGATATTTCCAAGCGGATCAGAGCCGACTTCCATCGAATGACTCATGGCACCTTTGACATTCATTACAAACTTATTATTGAAAGAATCAAAGGTCACATTCAGCTTAAATCCAAGGTATTCCCCCACATCTGCACTGGCATTGATGCCCTTGATTTCCTTGCACATGGCAATGAGGGCAGTTCCGGCTTCCTTTTTATCGGTGTATGCCTTTCCCCCGATGGTCATAGAGAACTGTTCTTTATCTAACGGCTTATTCTGTTCATATTTCTGCATATCCGCAGTAAACCCATTGATCCGCTCTTTGAAAATAGCGATCTGTTGCGGGTAATGCTTTGTAATGTTGTCCTCCAGACGGTATTTCTGACTTGTATGGTTCGCCTTCATCAGCTTCAGCTTCGATACCTGAATGTCCAGATCCATCTTTTCCTTGATATATGGGTTGCCTGTGGCAAGTGCCTTTACCTCTGCATAAGAAAGTGCCGCTTCATCCACATCCTCGCAGCTTCGCACCGGAGACTTACTGGTCATGATCTGTCCGATGAATTTCTGCTTATTCTCAATGAGCTGCCACGAATAACTATCAAACGTACCTTCCGTAACATAACGAAATATCTTAACCTTATCATTCTGGTTACCCTGCCGTAAAATACGACCTTCCTGCTGTTCAATGTCAGAAGGACGCCAAGGCACATCCAGATGATGTAATGCAATCAATCTGTCCTGCACATTCGTACCTGCTCCCATTTTGGCTGTGGAACCCAATAAAAAACGAACCTGTCCACTTCTTACTTTTGCAAACAGCTCCGCTTTTCTTAGTTCTGTATTGGCATCATGGATAAATGCGATCTCCTGCTCCGGCACTCCCTTTTCCATGAGCTTGTTTTTGATGTCCTCATACACATTGAAAGTGCCATCTCCTTTCGGTGTAGAAAGGTCACAGAAGATCAACTGTGCCGACTTCTGCTCTTTGGTATCCTGCCATATTTCATAGGCTTTCTCCACACAGGTTGCCGCTTTGGAATTTTCCTCATCCGGAAGCATATCATTGAGCAGCCTCTGGTCAAGTGCCAGCTTCCTTCCATCATTCGTGATTTTTAACATATTGTCCTCATAAGGCTGTACCTGTCTGTCCCGGACTGCTTCGGCACGTTTTGCAAGAGATGCCACCATATCCTTCTGATATTCGCTTGGCTTTAATACCACGTTTTCATACTCCGCTTCCGGCACCGGAAGTTTCAGCATATCCGGTGTCTGAATATCGGCACTTTCCTTGAAAAGACTGATCAGCTCCGGTAAATTGAAAAATTTTGCAAATCTTGTTTTTGCCCGGTAGCCGGTTCCCTCCGGTGCAAGCTCTATGGCTGTCTGCGTCTCCCCAAAGGACGCCGCCCACGCATCAAAATGCCCCAGACCGAGTTTCTGCAGCGTATCATACTGGAGATAGCGCATATTTGTATAAAGCTCCGTCATACTGTTGCTGATCGGTGTTCCGGTTGCAAATGTGACTCCCTTTCCACCTGTGATTTCATCGAGATACTGGCATTTTGCAAACATATCCGAGGATTTCTGTGCTTCTGTCTGTGCAATGCCCGCCACATTGCGCATTTTTGTGTATAAAAAAAGATTTTTGTAACTATGGCTCTCATCCACAAACAGCCTGTCCACGCCCAGCTGCTCAAAGGTAACCACGTTGTCCTTGCGTGTCTGGTCATTCAGTTTATCAAGACGCACCTGCAAGGCTTTTCTTGATTTTTCCATCTGCTTGATGGTATACCGCTCCCCCTTGTCTGCCTTAGTCTGCTCAATGGCAAGCTCGATCTCATCAATCTGTTTTTCAATAATTGCGGTCTGCCTTTCAACGGAAAGTGGTATTTTCTCAAATTGGCTATGCCCGATGATTACGGCATCATAATCGCCTGTGGCAATGCGGGAACAGAACTTTTTCCTGTTGGCAGGCTCAAAATCTTTCTTTGTGGCAGCAAGGATGTTTGCTCCGGGATATAACCGCAGGAAGTCACTCGCCCACTGCTCCGTCAGATGGTTCGGCACTACAAAAAGGGATTTCTGGCACAAACCAAGACGCTTGCTCTCCATCGCTGCCGCTGTCATTTCAAAGGTCTTTCCTGCACCCACACAATGGGCAAGCAGCGTATTATTGCCGTACAGCACATGGGCTACTGCATTTTTCTGATGCGGTTTTAACTCAATATCCGGCGTCATGCCCGGAAACTTCAGATGGGAACCGTCATATTCTCTCGGTCTGGTGGAATTGAAAAGTTCATTGTATTTTTCAACAAGTACCTGCCTGCGCTCCGGATCACGGAATACCCAGTCCTTAAAGGCTTCCCTTATAGCCTCCTGCTTCTGGCTGGCAATCATCGTTTCCTTTTTGTTGAGGACACGTTTTTCCTTTCCATCTTCCTCAATGGTATCATACACTCTGGTGTCTTTCAGATTTAAGGAATCTTCCAGGATCTTATACGCATTTACCCGGCTCGTTCCATACGTCATGTTAACAAGGGAATTGCCATAATCTGCATTTTTTCCTTTTACATTCCATTCGCCCGTCACATTGGAAAACTGCACACCCATGACATCCCTCCGGAATAAATGCTCCGGTGTCTCAAAGGTATCACGCATAAAATCTTCAATGTACTTTGTATCTATCCATGTGGCACCGATACGCACCTCGATTTCACTGGCATCCAGTTCCTTTGGCTGTACCTGTTTCAGTGCCTGCACATTTACCGCATACTCCGGATGATTCTCAGCATAAGTAGTTGCAACTTCCAGTTTTTCCCGGACATTGCCACTCAGATACTCGTCTGCGGTTTCCCACGCATCGGTAAGAGGATTCTGAAAGATTACACCACGCAGTTCCTCGGTCAAGATATCTTTATCTTTTCCGGTCAGTTCCTCCATGTAAGAAAGATCAATCTTGGCTTTTTCCCCAAGAGACACCGCAAGTGCTTCACTGGCTGTGTCCACACTGGTCACAACCTCTGCTTTCTTAATGGTGCGCTTCGTGAACATATCCGCTTTTCCTTTGAAATTGCCCTCATCATCGAGCTTTTCCAAAGAACACAGCAAACAGTAACTGGAATCCTGGCTAAATGCCCTCTTATTGGTTCGTGAATTGATCAGACCATATTTCTTTGAGAAAGCGTCATACAGGCTGTTAAGTTCTGCCTGTTTTTCTTTGATGGCAGTATCTCCGGAATCATTGAGCTGCATATCAATCAGTTCCTGCGTACAGTTGCGGATTGCCACCATGCCCTTGATACGTTCTTTTACCGTGTCTGACACTTCCACTGGTTTCATGACGGAGTTTTCACGGTAATACACTTCCTTCTCTGCTATCGTATAACTGAAATTTTTCACATTCGGATCAGCAGGAATATTCTGCCTGCCCAGTTCGTCCTCCAGCTCCTCATCCAGTTCCATCGTATCAATCTGCCCGGTAATGCGCCCAACCGCTTCTTTTAACTGTTCCTCAAAAGGTTGGCTCTCGTCCGGCTTGCAGGTACTCTCCATGCCATACGGACCGGATACCATCTCCATCTTTCCTACGATCTGCTCCGGATGTTCTGCAAAATATGAGTTCATGGCAATCCCGTCGGCATTTTCCGATAAATACACCCAGTCCGGCTCCCGCTCCACCATACGGTCACGTTTCTGGAAAAATAAAATATCCGAAGTAACTTCCGTCCCCGCATTTGCCTTAAATGCTGTGTTTGGAAGTCTTACCGCTCCAAGCAGGTCTGCCCGTTGTGCAAGATAGCGTCTTACCTCCGGACTTGCCTTGTCCATCGTTCCCTTGCTTGTGATAAAAGCTACCACACCACCGGGACGTACCTTATCCAAGGTCTTTGCAAAGAAATAATCGTGGATCAGGAAATTATTTTTATCATATGTCCGATCTGCCACCTTATACTGTCCGAAGGGCACGTTACCAATAGCAACATCAAAGAAATCATTCGGATAATCGGTCTTTTCAAATCCTTTGATCTGCACATCTGCCTGCGGATAGAGCTGCTTTGCGATTCGTCCCGTGATACCGTCAAGCTCCACGCCATACAGCCTGCTTTCTTTCATGGAATCTGGCATCATCCCAAAGAAATTCCCGATACCCATTGAAGGTTCCAGAACGTTACCTTTGGTAAATCCCATTTTTTCAATAGCATCATACATACTGCGGATAATAGCGGGACTGGTATAATGCGCATTTAAGGTGCTTTCCCTTGCCATGCGGTATTCTTCCGGTGACAGCAGATCTTTTAATTCCTGGTACTCTGCTGTCCAGTTCGGTTTATTTTCATCAAAAGCATCGGCAAGTCCGCCCCAGCCAACATACTGTGATAAAACCTCCTGCTCCTGCGGTGTGGCATACCGATGTTCGCCCTCGATCTGCTCCAGCAACTTAATAGCTTGCATATTTCTGTGGAATTTTTCTTTCGGTGTCCCCACACCAAGGGCATCATTGCTGATATGGAAATTGACAGCATTACCCTTATCCGGTACTACTTCCTCATTCCCCGGCTTTTCTCGGACAGCCTGTGTATCAACGGACTCCAGTCTATTTTCCTCTGCTTCGACGCCATCGTTTCCCTCAAAACGTGCAAATACCTCTGCTTCATGTCGGTCTATATCTTCCTCTGCCCTTGCCTGTTCTTCCTTATATTCCAGGTATTTGTCTTTTTCCTCTGCTGAAAGATATTTGTCCTCGGAAATCAGTTCCCGCAGTCTTTTCTCTACAACATTCCAGTTCAGAAGCACCTTTGCATATGGACTGCCATAACTTCCCTTCTCCAGACGGATACCTTTTCCGTCATGTTCATTATGGGAATCATCATTCCCCGGCAGTCCACCGGAACCACCACCAATGCCATATTCATTTTTCAGAAAGGCAACTGTTTCCTTCTGGTCATGCCCTTCCATGAAATACTCATAAATTCGGAAAGCTCCATGCTCGTAGCCGCTTCCCCTGCCAAGTGCATAGTCGATTTCATCCTGTGTAATAAAATCTTCCTGCTTCACTTCCACCGTATCCGGCAGAGGAAACTCCAGTCTCTCCCTGTCAAGGTCTGCAATCTCCGATACCAGATATTCCGGTGACTTCACATACCGCCATTTAAGCTCTGCTTCTCCAGATGCAAGACGCTCTGCCGCATCTTCCAAAATATTTTTAAGCTGTTCCCTGCCCTCATGGGTGGAAAGAAGCCCCATGAGTTTTGCTTCACTTTCCGGATAATTTCCTGCCTTTAAGCCAAGCTCCTCCGGCATTTCATCCATGCCATCCCGCAGGAAGAAATATATCTGGTTGGCAACACGATTTCGCTCCTGTGTATCCACAAGAAATGCTTCACTGGCACTCATATATGTTCCGTTTTCAACCATGGAACGGATATGGCTCTCCACATCTTCCCAGTTCATAGTAACAAGAGGTGTTTCCTTTGCCTGTGTTCCATAGCCGACGCTCATGCCATGCTCATCGAACCACACCGATACCGGATTTCCATTGATTTCAAATCCTTTTCCTGTCTGCCCGTACTCATTTTTCAGAAAATCCACCATCTGCTCGGCATTTCTGCCCTCTGTGTACTTTGCAAAAATACGCTTCCTGCTGTGCTGTTTTCCTCCACCACTCCTTAAAATGGTTTCAAGTTCATTCTGTGGCAAAGAAAAAGCAGCGGGCATGGTATATTTCATACTTGCTTCCGCTGCTACGACTGTTCCGACCTGTTCCTCAAAAGAAGGAAACAAGCTGAGTTGCGTAAATGTGGGTTCCGGTGCCTCTCCCCAGAGCGACGTATCTGCTACAGGCTGTAAATCAGTTCGCTCAAGACCACTTCCTCGGCTCTGTTCCGGATGCTGTTCATCTTCTGCACCCATAACATCTGGTCTGTCGCTTTCAGTTCCTCGTTCACGCCTTCTGCCATCGACATCTGATCGATCAATAAATCCATTCTCTGCTCTGCCTGCTCCTGTATTGTCAACAGATGTTCTCTCAATGTTCCCTTCAGGATCATCACTTGGTAATCTCCATTCTTGTGATCCTTCAAATATTGTTCCCTCATTCGACCGAATTTGGTTATCTCGCCCTCCGGCTCGTCGTTCGGAATCAAATTTGGGATCTGATAATCCCCGTTCTTTATGTACTTCAGTTCCATAATTTTCTCCCTCCAATTCTATTTCTTTATTTATATTATTTTTTGTATGTGCCCATTCACTTTCACGCTTTAAAGCATTATATTCTATATTTGATGTATTTGCAAGTGTTTTTTCTTCTTCCAGTGGATGCTTCTTGTCATATGCTACGATTGCCTTACGAATCTCGATCAAAATTGGACGACATATATCCGTTGTAGCGCTGCCGAGCCGACCGACCGTCTCCAGGGTATTAAAATCCGTAATGTGGGAAAAATCCAGTTTGTCGCCCCAGGTATCCATATCAGCGCCGCAGCGTGAAAGTAATGTATACGCTATGCTTGACGCCAAAGTTTGCCGCACACTAAGCCATTGGCTCTCACTATCCATATGTTCTAACGCACTACCGCCTATATTGGGACTTATTTGAGACAATAACTCCTCACACTGCTCATCATTGACAAGCTGCTCAGCAAGTTCGATCATCCTTTCTTCAAATGCTAAGTCCTTACCATCCAACTCATATATTTCCGCAAGTTGCTGAATAACAGAATCCTTGTGTTCTTCCCGCAGGTTCCAAAGATACGGATAGCTTCCTTCTTTCAGTTTTCTTACATCGGAAACATCATAAACATATTTCAATTTGGGTCTGGAACTATTTGTATCAATTAACGCTATTCCTTTTGCACCTCGATTTATCCAGCATCTCATCCTTGTATTCCATACTTCGATGGATGCGCATGCAGTCGCGTCAGGACGCTGCGCATAAATTAAAAGCTGTTCGCTGAATGGATACTTATATAATCTTGCGGCTGTCTTTAAATATCTCATCCATTCATTTTTGTTACTGCTCACCTGCTTTGCCGCATCATCTGCAAGTTGTTTTATTCTTTCAAACTTCGGATTCATTTACACTTTTCCTCCTTTTACTCTATTTTCAAACGCGAAAGCCCGCCTGTACTGGCTCATTTTTTCTGCGGATAGATAAAAATAGGCTTTTATCTGTCGATCGGACAACCCCTGTTCCATTCCTGTGATAATCTCATCAATCTGCTGATCTGACAGCTGATCCGCATATTTTTTTAGACAGTCATATATACTTCCTGATAAATTCCACTTTTCATGTGGCGTGCCGAATTTCGGTACACTTTCTGTTTTTTCCGCCACAACATCTTCCGGGATATCGTCATTTTCTTCTTTAGCATCGAGATCCTTTAACATCTTTGCAAGATCATCCTCTGTTGGCTCCGGATCAGCATGCCAATTCAGATAGAGGAAGTCCTTTTCATCAATATCATACACTTTGATCTTAGGATCAGTCTGTGCAGCCTGACGATAGAAATCAACATCTTCCGGGGATAAGATCTGCAAAGGATCTTCTTTTTCGATCGTTCGGTACTCCATTTTTTCTTCATTGTAAACGACATGCACTGGATGAACATATGGTCCGAGTTGTTTTATATGACGATACAGCTTCTTATTCTGTTCCCATGGCAGATATTTTTTATCATAAATAGGGTATTGTCCTTCAATGAAGAGAATACAGTCTTTCCGTTTCATCCGCTTAACTTCGCCTGGCGTCATAAGCTCACGACCTTTGGAGCCAAAATTACGACTTCCACTGCTATTCCGTCCGCTTGTCATGCCATCTGTCCTTGTGTCAACTGTCATTTTCCCGAGCAGACCGGATATAAATTCATGTGTATCTTTTGCAGCAGGCGCCGCACCGTAAAAAGCAAATACCGCGGCGTTATCCAAATAAATTTTCCATTTATCATTTTTCCCAAGTGCTTGTAGCTGTGCAATGGATTGCAAAATTGGGATCAGACATATATTTCTGCTTCGAATTGTTCCCATCAACGTTTCTGGATCACGCGGTTTCGGACCGGCATAAAATTCGTCTGCCCAGACTTCTACTGATATCGGTAACGGTCCATGTATTTGATTATCCGCTATATCAATCAATGTGTCAAAAAGCTGTGTGTAAAACATATTGATAATAAAATCAAAAGAATGGTCATTATCAGGAAGCACCAATGACAAAAAGACCTTTTTATTCGGATTTCCATCCACGCCCAACCCTATTTCTGGAATGTTAATATCATCGTCCGAAAAAATACGCTTTACATCTGCAGTTTCGCATAGAGCGAGCATAGCATTTACCATAATAATAATAGAACGAACAGTCTCTGCCGCGCCTTCTTTTAATTTTCGATAATCACGAACTGGTGGATATTCGTCACCATGAAGCTGTGCCAGCTCATCCATATGTATCTCCAGTTCTGATTTTTCGATACTGATCATCTTTTTTCCTTGCGGTACATTAAATACCACTTTTTTGTTTTCCATATTAACCAGCCGCAAAATGTTATTCATGCTGCCATATCTCTGTTCTTCTTTTGCCGTCAACCATTCGTCAAAAAACATTGACTGTAAATACAATCGCACACCATCATCCCAAAACGGATCCCCAGAAAAAGCTTCTGGTTTTTTTACTGCATCCTGTAAATTGGTGATCAAGCGGATGAGATCTACCTCTCGCTTCACATATTTAAAAGGATTATATCGATCCGATAACCAAGGCTCTTTAAAATTCAGACAACGAACTACATGTGTACCACCCTCTTTCATATAATTTCCAAGCTTTCGCAAAGTGGCACCTTTTACATCCAACATAACAGGACTGGCATTTTTGAACATCAAATTGGGTTCAACAAAACCTGTTGTTTTAAATCGACCGGAGGAAGCAACGCAGATCATGTTGTTATTTGACAGAACATCTTCATCTTTCGATATCTGTACATGTTCTGAGAGGATGCGCATATTATCTTTATTACTTCCTGCAAGCTCTTTTGACACTTTTTTAGGATCTCCCCAATCTTCCGTTCCTTCTTCTGCATTGAATTGAAAGTTTCGGTTGTTATATGAGTACCATCCGACAAACATGATCCAGCAGATACCACCGACCTCTAACCACATCGGACTCTTCGTGTTCCACCAGTGCTGAAATGGATGCGTACAAATAAAAAGAAAATTTTGCTGAACATTTGCAATCGTTAAATCCGGTATGGTATATAAGCCGGATATCAAATATCCAAGGGCCGTAAAAAGCACCAACGCAGCCATATACAGCCCATAAGGTGTCTTTCTTCTTTTGATCACTTATAAAATTCCTCCTTGCTTTTACAATTAAAAAGCACCCCAAATGTCTGGATATCTATCCAAACACTTGAGGTGCTCACACATCAATTATGTCTATTTAACTTTTAACGGAGGTGTTGGCTGTTTCAATGCAATACCTTCTGTTTTTACCTCCTGTTTAAGATTCGGCTGAATCTTTTCAAGTGACTGCTTCTGTCCGTTGCGAAAATGCCGCATCACCTGGTCAAACGCTTTATACACTTCTTCCCCCGTTTTCCTCTGATCTTTCGGTTGAATAGCGCCATCGGGACCAATTACTGCCGGTTTATCGCTCTTTTTAATAAAAGCAATATATGTTTTTCCTTCATCCGTTTCAAAAACGTTTTTTTTCGGCAAGACAAGCGTCTCCTCATTTGATCCATAAGTCCCCGGTATGCGCGCCGCAAATAACTGGGGGGATTTTTGCATAACGCTTTCTGCATACATCGATTTCTCGATCAGCGAATCGTGATTGATTGTTATTTCTAAATAGTCCGGATCCTTATGTAGTTTTTCATATGCTACATCAGATGTGGTTTTTACATTCTCCATTCTCAGTGCATCTTTTTCTACGTTGCTTTTCTCCTGCCCTTCATATTTTTTATTTGCCTCCTGGACTTTTTCATCACCTGTTTCTATGTACTCTTCCTCAGTCATTTTTCCGGTTTCCGCATATTTCTCAGAATTAATCACTGTAAGATCTCCGACTTCGTGTCCTTTTTTCAGTTCATCGTTTTTATACAAGTCAAACCAGTGTTGTACTTTGGGTAAATCAACATTTGCAATCACAATCTGCATTTCTCCATCCCCAACTTTAAGATCAGGAAGAATCGAATAATTAATGCGAAGTGCCTCAAAATCATTTTTTATAATATCTTCCTTTCCCTCCATTGGCACACTTACAATATTGGTGTTACCCTCTGTTACCGCTAACAATTCGTCGATGTTTTTCATTCCACCATGCATATTCGCCATCAAATTTCTTGTATAAACCGCATCAAACTTCCCACGATCGTCGTCGTAAACCATGACCTGGAACAAATTATCTTTCTTGTCCAAGTCAGGGCAAATCATATAACGTATGCCAAGTTCATCCATTTCTTTACCTAAATTTTTTTCATTTACTGATCCAGTTCTTGGGACATTCATAATGGAAAAATGACCGCTTGTTGCTTTTATGAAATCCTGAATATTCTTAAATTCACGCGGACGGATCAGTCTTTCTTTATACATTCGGTAGAAAAATTGTATTAAAAGCATGACACATTGCGCCTGGATGGAGACAAGCGATGCAAGCGATCCTGTGCCCTGTTTAATGTTCATGATCACTTTATCAATTTCATTATCGTTTTCCATGATTTCCTCCTTTTCATTTTGATGTGCCGAAATTCGGCACACAACCTATCTCCGCCTTGTTATTGACACAACTTTTTCCGCTCGTTCCATTTCTGGCTCATCAACATCCGGTTCCTGTTCCTTAATGACATCTTTCTGTTCCATCATATCAAGATCCGGTAATTCCTCAGTATTCTCCTTTGCTGCAGCCTGTTTTTCCAGCATGGATGCAAACGCGAGCGCAACGGCCTCTTCCGTAAACCTTTCCTCCATGCCATTCTGGTCTGTAACAATCTCACCAGTATAAGTATCTACGACAACGTAATATCCTTCATCTTCTGCCTTTTCCGGAGTATGTGTTAAATTTCTCGGAATGACCGTATAACGATTCAGTGATTCGTCCGGAGTCTTTTCCGTTTCTGCTTTACTCTGATTTTTTTCCAATTCTTCATTTTTGGCTTTTTCAACGTTCTTATGTTCCGGCATAATATCTGCAAGCATCCCCAGTTCGTTCAAATAATTTGTCAATTCTGCCGTATTTTCTTTTATACTCGCAATGACCTCTGATATACCCTTTAATACATCACGGAGTTCATTGCGTTGTTTGATTTCCTGTACCTGTCCCTTTTTCAATTCTCGCGCAGATACACCAAAATAATTGCCCAATTTTTGCAGTGCGATCTCATCCGGCATCATCTTTCCCTCTTCGATCAGTGTCAGTTCTTCCGGCGTTTTTCCGATCAAGTATGCCATATACGGGATATCAAATCCCTTCTTCGTGCGCAGATTCTGAATTGCACTTCCCACCTTTTCGCTAATTTCTGTTTCATCCAACAGATCTAAAAAACCGTTTACATCCGCCTCATCACCGCGCATCACCTCTGCGTCTCCTATTTTAATTACATAATCACCTTTTTCTTCCTGGATCTCTATTCCGTAATTTTCGATTACTGTCTGTTTTGCCTTTGATAATTTCATATATTTTCCTCCTTTTAATGCGTGTGCCGAATTTCGGCACATTGGAATAACTGTTAAGCAACCCGCCGCCAAATGTATACCGTGATGTACGGCTGCACGTTGTTATGTGCCTGTCCGCCTCCCGTTGATGATGTGCTTTTATCCGGAATTGAAACATTATGGTTATGAGATCCGGATGCGTTTGTTGTAAAATTATGTGCGTGCCAACCGCTCTCTGTTGTATAAGAGCCGTTTGTCACAAAATTAATACTGCTGATTGCCGTCCCTGTAATATAAGTATCCACGCCGATCGTTCCGATCGTAGCATTTGCTGCGTTGGTGTATGCGTGAGAATGCTGACCAGCTCCATCGGTGGTTCCGGTATGCTGATGACTGCCGCTATCTGTCGTGGTATAAGTACCTCCACCCACCGAGTGGGAATGACTCGGCATTTCATTATTCGACAAGGTGTGCGTGTACTCCCCACCCGAAGCTCCAGCGGAAAAGCTTCTTTTTGCACCATTGCTATCCGTACCGGTACCGGCACCTATAATTGTTCTTCCCTGGGCATAAGACTCCCATTTCCCTCCAAGGAAATTTGCCGGATTTTGATTATTTGTGGAGATATAAAGGCTGCCAACAGGATATGCTGTATTCAGCAAATTAGAAACCTGCGTTGACAGGTTATTCAATTCCTCCCAGATTTCCTGATCAGCCTGTTTGTAATTACTGTCTACCGTTGCAATCGTCCCATTTAGGTTACCGACATCCGTCTGTACGGTATCAACTGTTCCACTCAGATTTCCCAGATCCGTCCGAACGGTATCAACTGTTCCGCTCAGATTTCCCAGATCCGTCCGAACAGTATCAATAGATCCGTTTAAATTAGTAACCTCATTATTCAAAGCCTGATTCAGTTCCTCATTTTTCTGATTCAGCTGATTCTTGGCAGATTCGAGGTTACTGTCTGCTGTAATACCAAGGTCATTGATCATATCCGTCAAAATGTTTTTCTGTGCATCTGACAGATTCTTATTTTCTTTGATCTGTTCATTGAGCGATCCAGATCCTTCATTTAACTGATCGATTGCTATGCCGATAGCCGCCGCATCTGATTGATAAGACGTTAGATAGATAGACAACTGCTGTTTTACTCCTTCTACATTCTGGACATTTTCAATGGATAAGTCCTCAATCTGTTTCTGCAGTTCCTCTTTTTGCGTTGCTGATAAACTATTACTATCAGTGATCTGCTTTTGCAGCGTATCCTTTACTGTAGCGATCTCATTTTCAAATTCTGTCTTCAGATCCGCTTCAATGGCGTCCATTCGGACCGATAATGAAGATATGTCACTGTTATCCTGCGCCTCCAGACGTCGTAACGTATCTATCGCCTGCTTTGCTGCCACAATTTCATCTTCCTGGTTTGTTACTGCAGACGCTGTACTGGAGCAATAATCATCAAAAATCTTATTCAGACTCTGGATCTGGCTTTTTAACTTTTCTTCATCTTCAGAAGATTTTCCTAAACTTGCGCTGAGAGCATCAATTTGGCTATCAAAAGATTTCTTGTCCGACTTATATGCATCCGACGATTTGGATAAAGATGTTTTTAAATCATCGATATCACCCGCATTAACCTGTATTAATGCCGATGTGCGTGGCACAACGGTCTTATCAATATACTGTTTCAATCCGCCATCTGTGCTTGTAATATAAGTCACACTACTATCCGAGGATGCATTTTTTTCTGTTACTACTGCCTGATTAACCGCATCTGCGACTAATGCTCTGATCTCCATTTTTTTACCTGTATCAAAGTCATCCGGTACCGAATTTAAGACGCCCGTGGATATTTGAGCGATGATTTGTTCCATTTCCTCATCACTGATACTGCCTTCTTTGTCTGATAAATAATTCTTTAAATTCTCGCTGAGATTATCCTCAATCGCCTGATTCCCATCCACAAACTCATCACCAGATAACTGCTTTGCCATTTCCGGATCACTTTTTTTGTCCAAATTGCTAAATAAAAAAACACCTGCCAGCAAAAACACGGCAAGTATAATCCACACACTGATATTCCGCTTTTGTTTTCTTGATATGTACATATATCATTCCTCCCTCAAAGTACAGGTGCATATTCTCTCGGCTTCACCTGCTTCATAGCTTCTTCACTTTTTTCGCGCTGGTTATAATAATCCATCATCTCAACATATTTTTTTATAATCTCAGGATCATCCTTCGCATCTGATGTATACTCGCTTACTTTTTGTATTACATAATCCCAATTTTTATTAGTTAATGGCCAATGCTCCTCAATCCAATCCTTCATTTCATTTAATTTGCGCTCATCTGATGATTTCACATTTTCTTTTGTTTCTTGTCTCTGTTCCAATACGTTATCGCCCAAAATTTCATTTTCCAATTCTTTCGAGACTTCATCAGATATTTCACTCGGTTTCGTTGGGGCTTGCTCCTGATCTGGCTCATTTTCAAGCTTCGTTTTTTGCTCCTGTTGCGACTGTGACTCTGTTATTACTTCTGATTCCTGATACCGCTGAATATTTTTCCCAACTTCTTTCTCATATGCCTCAAGGACCCATTCCCCTATCTGCCACCGCGCACCGGCTGAAATCGGATATACCGCGTCATTCCATTCCATCCCATTCTTTCCCTGTAACTTGTACTGCGGCATAGAAACATACAATCCTTTTTGCCCCTTCTTTTCCAGGATCTTTATTCCCCCAATTTTCAATCCAAACATTTCGAGTGTTGCAATTCCCCTTAACTGCCCGTCATTCGTAACTGGCACAACTTTAACTGACACATCCTCTGCATATACTCCCATCCCCTTTCTAAGGTCATCTTTCACAGCTTCAAAAACTTTCTCTGTGATTTTTTCTTTCAGTTCTGGTGTTAATGCGGATACTATACTCCTCCAACCTTCTGAGCCATATTCCCCAGGAAAAGATACAAATGCATTTCCATCTTTTCCTTTCATGTATCTTACATTCTTAATAACAAGGAAATTCGCAACCGTAACATTTCCTACCGCAAGCACATTTTTGTTTTCAGGGAGGACGTGCATTTCTGCACGGATCAGATCATCATCCATGGGGATTCCCTCCTTTACTCTTCTTTACGTTTATCCACCTTAAATTTCTTTAGGCGTTTCATAACATCCAGTGACAAGTTCGGAGAAGCAAACTCCGCCACCTCACTGGTAGGCATTCCTTCTTCAAGGCATGTGAGCAGGAAATCCTTTTGTTCATCAGACAATTTCTCGTTCTTTATGTAACTATCAATAAAATGTTTTACCTCTGTCTGACGTCTTCTCTTCAACCAAACCCTGCGTCCCTCTGCAAAGATTCCAGTTTCAATAGGCTGTTCGCTTTTATTACTCTGCGCAGTCCTTTCATATTGAGCGTGAGCGGTCTCGTTTGGTATTCTTTCCAGCACTTTATCCGTACCGAAATTCGGCACATTACCCTTTTCTTTCAGTTCTGCTTCCAACTGAGCAACCCGTGCTTTCAGCAGCTCGATCATGCTATCCTTTGTCCGTATAGTTTCCTCCTGCGCCGCCGACTGTTTATTCAGAGCCGTTTCCAGGTTCGCCATAATGGCGTCTTTTAATTCACGACTTTCCGCAAAAACTTCCTGTGCTTCCTTTTTCAGTTTTTCGACTTTCTGGTTTACTTCATCGAGATCACTGTATGTGCTCACAAGGTAATCCTGACGTTCTTTCCGGATCTTAGGAATGGTGTAGTTCTTTTTGTTCATCTCTACAAGTTTTTGCAACGGCATACGATCCAAGGCGCAGATATAATACCACTCCCTTTTACCCCAATCCGGAATACTCCTCAAAAAATCTACCACCTCATCCGACAGCTTCATGCCCGCCGCGATCTGGATCTGCAGATTCAAGATCTGCTGCATAGTTTCATTATTATCTTCTGACATTTAATGCCATCTCCTTTCCTCTTTCAAACGCTTTTTCGCGCAGCCGGTCTGCCTCATCAGCCGCTTTCTTTTCTTCCCTCACGATACCTGCAAGGATCTTTTTTTCTTCTCTCACGTCCTGGAGTTGCCTCATCAATTCTTCTGGGTCTCTGTCAAAGTTTCCAAGGGTATAGCTATCTTTCAACTTTTCCAGGTCATCTTCCAGATTTTCGTATTCGTTATCCTGTTCGTTTTTTAATGCGATCTTTAATTTTAGGTCATCCATATTTTTCCGGATATCCGGATCTGCCTTTTGTGCAACATTAAGATCCCTAAGCAAAAACGTCTCCATCATCCGCACATCTGCAAGACGTTTCTTTACCGCTTCAATAGATCCCAAATTTGTTCGCAGCAGATACCGGCATTCGCGCGCAAGACGATCAATCCGGAGCATATCCCGGCGTACCTGCCGCTGATCTACCTTATAGGGATTTTTGAGGGTATAAAAAGCGCCGGATGCATGTTGCATTCGGCGTACATAGCGAACCTGATAGCGATTCATATACGTTCTTTTCTCAAGGCTGCCATCCAGCTTCATTGACTTTAGCCTTGGACTTTTTTTGTGTTCAAAAACCGTAAAATCTTTTAACCGGATCCGTTCTTCGATATCTTTCATCCGATAGCCTCTGCCCAGTTTATAATCCCGACGGCGCAGGCTCCGATCGGAGCGGGCATTCCGCGCCCCGGGCATATGGTATGTTAAATACTCGCCATATTTTTTTGATTGCCCTGCCCGTACCTCATATCCAAATTGCTTCATGATCTCAAGATACTCTTCAAAAGATGCAGCATGACTTGCGGCATAATCAATGTCATTTTGGATGATCCTTGTATTAGTCATCCTGTTATCCTTTTCCGCCGCATGCTCCGCATAGCTTTTTCCTTTTCTGCGCTCATCATAGACCAGCTTTTCCAATCCGTATCTTTCACAGATCTCGTCAGTCAAGGGCTGCATATATTTTTTCCAGTCACCCTTTTCGTATCGGTACTTATAGCCCGTCTCCCGATTCACGGAATTAAATACGATATGCCCATGCATATGGCGCTGATCTGTATGCACACTAAATGCGTATTCATAACTGTCACCCAGGTACTTCTGACAAAATTCCTGGATTACCTGGTAAGCTGTCTGTGCATCCACATGCTCATCCGGACTCCAGCTGATTACCATGTGATACCCCTGTCTGCCCAGAAGCTTTGATTTTTTAGCATCATCATCCCGGATGCCCAAAATCTCATTCCATTCCCTTTTGGTATCGATCATAGTCTGGTATGCCTCCCCCGGATCTGTACTGATATTACTTCCTGTGAGCAGACCTGCATTCGTTTTTTCAGGATTTAAAATATATTCCAGACTGTTTTTCAAATGGGCGCCCGCGGATGCAAAGGATGTCTTACCATGCGATCTCGACTCTCCGATGTTGATTATTCGTGTAATTGCCATAATTTTTCTACTCCGTTTTTTCAAGCAGCTGTTCTATTGCGGCATTCATTTTTTTCAGCTCCTCCTCCATGATTTCGATGTCGAGCTGAGTACCAAACCCTGCGTTGATCTTTTTGGTTGTCTGATTAACATTGACACCGATCTTTCGGATCTGGTACCGTATTTCACGCAGTTCATTTCGAATCTGCATGGCAGCCATATCCTCCATTGAGATAAGACTGCGCTGTCTGATATATGCCGATACATTTTTACAGCCTTTTCGAGTCTTGCTAAGCTCATCGACTTCTGCAAGTCGTATCAACTTAGCATACTCCTCCTGGCTAAAACGCACCTTGATAAAGCGTTCACGTTTCATTTACCATCATCCTTTTTAATAGGCATCCAGATCCATACCATCTGGCTTTTTATCGCCAAACCGATCACGCATTGACCTCACAAAAGCATCATAGTTCTCATCCGTCACCTCTCCAAACGTTTCCTTGATTGCCACCATGATCTTCCTGTTTTTCTCAGCCTCTCTCTTTAGATCTTCCACCTCAAGCTTCTCACATGTTTTTTTCAGATCCGCATTGATTTTCTTTTTCTGTTCACGCAGATCCGCCTCTTTCTCCTCCAGCTTTTCAAGCTGCTCCGTAAGATTTTTCTTTCGTGCACATAGCATATCGTAATTGCTCATCTAGCATTCCTCCTTTTCACTAGCACATACCGATATCCGGTAGACTTGGCATATTATCTTTCTTTTTTTCCTGACTGTCATAAAAATCCTGTTCCAGTTTTTCAACTCGACCTTCCAAAAGATCCATACGATTTCTATCGTCTTCAAATGCCAGTACCGCAGCTTCTAAATATTGCGTTTCATACGGGTACTGCCCTCTGTTTCGATCCTCGATTTTTTTCAAAACGGTCTCCGAAAACCGATACGTTTTTGTTTTTTTGGTACTCATTTTTCATGGTCCCCCTTTTCATTTTCATGTGCCGAAATTCGGCACAAGATACAAAAAAAGATGCCTCCTTTTGAGACACCTTTTTTCTAATTTCCTAATTATATTTTAGCACAGTCTTTCACATCCATCTACCACCGTTTACCACCACGTTTTTTTGCTCCTGTCCGCCCAGGATCCCTGCTTTCCTTTTTCTGTTTCCAGGTTTTGAGGGCGGATTTTTCTGCCGGTCAGCAATACAGCTTTTGTATTTCACCGTGCCATACAATGCACTGCACTGTATGGCACGATATATGGCTTCCGTATGGCTTTCGTATTGCTCTGCGTACATACAGCGTACAGCTTTTGTATTTCACGGACTGTAACGCTTTCGTATGTCTGCCGTATGACAATTTTGCCTTGCAAAATTGCAAGATACGCATAATGTTCCCACATTTATGCTCTCTTGTTAGGGGACACCCCTAAAACCCCGGTATAGCCATACATTTTATGTATTTTGTATGGCTAATGTATGGTAGATACCCACTCTTCCACCTGGATCTGGATGTCTGTTTTGTCTCCGCGGCTGTCTATAATATGACGGTAAACCTCATCAAGAACGCTGTCAAAACCGGACAGCTTTTCGAAAAGCTGGGGTTCATTTTTCTTCCGCTCCCGGAAAATTTTCCGGAGAGCTTCCATGATCTTTTTCTTCATTTCAATCTCGCCGCTTTTTGCAAAGATGTTTGCCTTGGACGTCCTCATGATGTCCATATAAAATGTCTCATATTCCCATTCAATTTTTTTACCGAAATCGTTCATATTCCAACCACCTATTCAAAAATAATTTCTTCCGTTTCATCTTCACCCTCCATACCAGGAATAGTCTCTCCCGCTGATATGTTGCTGCCTGTGGTCTGCTGCGTGATCGATGTGCCTGCCGTGTCAGATCCACCCGTTTGAGATGCATAGCCAGATGAAAGTGACACTGTATTCTGTTTGGTCTGATCTGCGGTTCCTCTGGAAATTTCAGAGGCCGGATTCTTTAAAGAAGATCCGGATCCCGCAGACGGTACCGACTGGGTAACAACTCCCTGTACCTGCGATGTTCCCGACGGAGCTCCTTCGGCATCCCGGACTGTCGGTCCATTATCAAGCATCCATGTTTCCGCCTTGATCTCATCTAAGCTGTACACGCAGCTGCTGACTGTAACACCCGTTGTCTGCGGCGAATATCTTGCAGTCACAAGAGTTCCTGCCGGATCATCGAGCTGCAGATAAAATTCTGTGCAACTGGTATCATCCTGCGCGACCGCACAATCAAGACACACCGCAGATGTTGCCGAAAGATTGTTCTGAAAAACATAACCGCGGACTGCATCATTCACCTTTCCAGAAAAAGATCCAAGGATCGGATCAATAAATTTGTCCTGATTTTCAATCTTAAAGTCGGTCTTTATATCTTCTGCCGGTATCTCTGTTTCTGTCTCCGCTTCTGTTACAGGCTCCTCTGTTTCTAAAAGACTTTCCGTAGCAACAGGTTCCTCCGTTTCCACCTCTGTCTGATTTTTCCGGTGGAAAACAATAAACAAAATGATCGCCACAATGATTATCACAACTGCCGCGATCCCAAGTAAAATAAACAGTGGCTTATTATCATCCTCATCATGATATGTTATCTTCATAATTATCGGTTCTCCTTTCCTGTCCGTGCCGAATTTCGGCACATTAAAAATTTATTTATTTCCAAAAGCGTTATACGTTTCCACCGCGCGTCTTGTCCTATATGGAAGTGCTGCGTTTCGAATATGGCATCGTTCATACATCGCACAGAATACACGGGTTGCAAATTCAGGATCATCTAATCCTTTGAACTCCGCAAGATTCATGGCACACTCTTCCCCGTACTCAGCTCCGATTGAAGTCCACATCCACTGATTAGAGGATAGTTCCATCAGCATATAGTTGAGCTGTACCTCAAGGCTTGTATCCGGCCACGGTTCCCCTGCAGCTTCCGCAAAAGCCAGGAACGCTTCCTTTCTGCCTCCTGTCCATTGGGCGATACCAATACTCGATCCATCAGCGTTTTCAGAATGCAGCTTTATATCCCCTGCCGCATCCACTCCGGCCTCCTGGTACAGGTTGCCGACAACTGCCGCAGCAGCCGCATCACTGTATCCCTGTGCTACCAGTCCGTTGAATATCTTTTCAGCGTTTGTACCCCCTTCCAGATCTGATACCTGATCCGGATATGCTGGTGTAGCGTAGCCACTGATAGCCGCCATTGTCCTGGCATATTCATGGCGGCAGACCCTTGATCCTTTGTGGTAAATCTCTGTACTTGATGGACCGCTATTTCCGTCGATCACGATCACATGATCCGTTGATTCATCATACTCAATGACAATTCCCATATGGCTCATGCCATTCGTAAAATATATGATATCGCCAGGCATTGGTATGTATCCGCTCTCCTTTGTCTGGAACTCGTCCCTTGCTTCATACCACGCCTTGCTCTCTGATACGGATGCCGATTTTACAATGATCCCAGATGAAATATAACCACACTGATCGGCACAGTATGCCACGAACATTCCACACCAGTTATCATCCAACCCATACCAGTTTTTATATTTGACACCACCAATGTTCTGATCTGATTCAGCATACTCAGCCAGCGCGGCTTCAACCATGCTCTGTCGTCCCGTGCCGCCTGTCTTTGAAAAGAAACTGACCAGTATAACAATGATCATTACAAAGAAAAATACAATCAGCAGGACATAAAAAAGGATTGCTGCGATTGCGCTCATAAATGCTGATATGATTGCAACCAGCGCAGCGATCACTTTTCGGACTGCCGCACTTAAACCGTTACTGTCTGTTCCTGAATCGCCCTTTCCTTTTGACAGCTCATCTCTCAAGTCAGCTTCTCTCTTTTTCTGATTCTCTTCGGTCAGCCGGATGCTTTCCGCTTTCTGCGCTGCCTCCATCTGTAATTTTTCCCGGAACTTCTTTGCGATTTTTTTTGATGCGCTTTTCGCTGCGTCAGCCGCAAGTGAGGTACCGGCTGTTGCGGCAGCAGAACCGGCAGTCACTGCAGCAGACGTTGCCGTTTTTCCAGCAGATGCAGCTGTTTTCCCTGCGGATGAAGCTGTCTTTCCCACAGTCTCTGCAGCCTTTCCTCCGGAGCGGGATGCCTTTGCCGACACTGTTGCAAATTTTTCAGTATTGCCGACTGCATTTTCTTCATTCACACCTGCCTTATTGATTCTGGTAACACCATTGCTTCGATTTACCGTGGACAAATGCTTTCCCGCATTTTTTTCTCCACCTGCGTATCCAGCCGAACCACTGCCAGCGGAAGTCCCTCCATATCTCTGCCCATTTCTTGATGCAGATCTGCTATATGCGGCACGAAATCCTGTACTCCCATAGTTTTCCTTAAAGATCGCAGGATTCGTTCTTTCCTCTTCTGTCAGCCTTGCTTTTCTAAGGATCTGCTCTTTTTTTCGTTCGGGGAGTTTCTCCCACTTTCTGAGTTCAGACGGCGTCATAAAACGTGTTATATCCGTTCTTTTTCCCCGCCGTTTCTTTTTCTTTTCCTCCTGCTCAATATCCTCTTTCGGATTCAGGGCATTTAGATTTCTGGATGTCCGCTTACCGGCAGACCAAAGCTTCATCGGAGTCTTTCGCACTGTATTCTTTAAAGCAGTAACCCCGGTACTTTTCCCTTTAATCAGTTTCATATGATCATCCTACTTTTTGATACTGCAGCGTCCCTGTTTCCATAGACGCTTCCAAAAGTTTCTGGTCACAGAGATAATTCAAAAGTTTCTTTGCATTTTCTTCCGGGGCAGATAAAATCGCCATGGCATCTTCCACCGTCAGCGGTGCCATGGATGCTGCATAAAGCAGCTTCGATATTTCTTTTTCCTGACGTTCTTTTTCTTTCTGGTCAGTTTTTTCCCCGCCTTCCTTTTCCTTCGCCTGTTCGGCTTTCTCATGGAAGTTTGTTGAGAATTTGTCATACAGCGGATTCTCTTTGTTCATGTATGCGTTGAATTTTATGATCTTATCACCCCAGACCATAAGCCCGCAGCCCGTGGAACTGTTATTGATCGAATTAAACTCATCGGTCGAAAGTTCCTGGATCTCTTCCAGTGTTCTTGCATCCTGGTTTTTAAGATTCAGGAAACACTTGTACTCACAGTTCGAGAACATATCACGCAGATCCGGATTCTCCGCGATCCTGGTAAGGTTTTGGAGCGCCATCGTAACGATACCTCCGTATTTACGGAAAGTAATGATCGCATGAAGCAGCCGGTCCGCTGACATTTTATTTTTGCAGACCACCTGTGCCTCATCTACGATCAGCCGGATCGCCTTATGATTTTCCTGGTTATAATCTACCTGTACATCAAGATAGTGCATAATCGTAAGCATTACCGGTTCCCAAAGATTCTCCGGCACATTTTTCATTCCAAAGGCAACCAGTCTGCGCGAAATAGAAATATTAGAAAGGAACGCAAACATATCGTAGGATCCTTCAACATATTCCGAAAGCGAATTATATACTTCTTTCGTAATCTGCTTATCTTCCCCTGTCTGTGCCTCCACAAGATCTCCAAGCCTGCGATAAAATTCTTTCAAGCTCGGCTGTTTTTTCAAACGTTTTTGGGCAAACGCTTCTTCGTACATCTCCTGTATCACGCGGCAGATAAACTTGTAATGCAATGAATTTGCATCCATACCGATCATGGTCGAAGTACAAAAGGACTTTGCATAATCTTTCTGTACAGCAATGAACTTCTGCTTTGTTCCATAGTCTGCCTCAAATACCCCGACCGGAATCTCAAATGGATTCAAATGCATATCCGATTTTGGTGTGAAATCAAAGAACTGCCCACCATAATCCGCTACAATGTCTGCGAACTCATTCTGCGGATCAATGATCCACACGTCATCATCCGTAGTAAGCAATGTCTGCGAGATCTCCGTCATTTTAATAAGCATGGATTTTCCTTTTCCGGTCGGTGAAACGACCATTCCATGCGGACCATCCAGCTTTTTCCGGTTGCCAATAATAAGTCTCTTGGTCGTCTCATTTAATCCATAGCAGATACCACCGACCTCCTGAAGATCCTGCGCGTAATATGGATGAAATGCTACGATTGATGAGGTAAGCAGCGATCTCATGCAGTTTACCTGGCGTCCGGCAAACGGCAGCGCTGTATTAAACGCTTTCAGCTGCTTGTGGTTGTAGGTATCCATTGTTACACCGGCAGTATCTCCAAGCGTCTGCACCCGTTCCACACGCTGCGAAAGTTCCTCTTCATCAAACGCAAATACAACAACCAGAAAACCAAGAAAGAATGCCTTCTCATCATTATCAGCTACCTGATCACGATATTCTTCCAGCTCATCCTTTCGTTTTCCTTTCATATAAGAAACACCGGTTGTCAGCTGTCCATTATTCCGCTTGACATCCACCTCATCGGATATGGCTTTTTCATTGTTCATGTGGGCGGCTGACAGCTTGTTTTCCAGTACCGGCTTCTCAACCGGGGCATAATCCAGCGTTACGATATTTGGAAATGGCATGGTCAAAAACGTATGCATGAACTGCCCCTCATCCAATGAAGTTGCATAGCTTTTGCCATAAAGAACGGAAACATACAGCGTATCATCAAAGATCATGAAATTCTCATAGCTGTCAATCGTTCCAGGGAAGATATCATTCTTCCATTCTGTATTATTCCTGTTTACCGCCTGCTTCGGGACATGAAACTGTCCTTCCCGTTTCTGGTTCATGATCCGGTACAGGCAGCGCAGGCGTTCCCATCCACTCAGGCGGTATAACCGGCTCTTCCAGATTCCAAACATTGCATGGAGATGCGTGTCAAGTCCATTGAAATAAATTTTTGCATCCTCATAAGATCTGGCTCTGCAGCTGATCGTCAGATACATGATTTCCTTGATATCCTGATCTCCTTCATCCGCTTTTTCATTGATCCATTGCCCGATTCCCTCCTGTATATCAGGATATTTACTGCCATTTTTGTCAATAAAAATTTCCTTGATAAACTGTTTCACATCCTGCCGCTCCGCAACAGCCGTGACCTTAAACTCAACTTTCATGGAGTTTAACCACGCCGCAAGCTGGAGAAGGGTTCTTTCTTTCACATCCTCATCCTGATTGATATAATTAATATCCTCAAAAATGTAACAGCGGTCATACAGGCAGAGTCCATTGCCCGGCTCTATTTTAAAGATTCCGTTCTGCTCCGCACTGTCAATGTTAAAAGCGTCCCTTACACATCCCGGTACCTTTTTTATCATCTGTGTTTTATTTTTGGCGGCGGAAAACGCCTTGTTCGCGTTCAATACCATCTTGCTTTATTCCCCCTTCTTTTTATGCTTTTTTAAAGCATTCATTGAAAATATGCGTGCCTCATGTTCATCAAACTCTCCCGCATCAAATGTAAGGTGTCTTATCTTTCGTTCAAACGAAAGTTCTTTCAAATATTCTTCTAAATACATTTCCTGTGTCTGTTTAAAGCCAACATATAAGATGCCTGCCATGACAGGCATTCCCGCATAAACACAGTAATTCGGTGGTATTTCAGTAAGTTTCCATACCAATGCCCCGGTTCCAATGGCACACGCTGCAGCAAATATGATCGTGATCACCTGCCTTGCCGTGAATCCGCGCCAGACATCATCCGGATATTCCACTTCAAAATCTTTATTCAGCTTTATGTTCATCTTTTTTCTCCCTCCTTACAATGCAAGCATCCGGTGCATCAGCGTATCTGTTCCCTTGACCGTCCCCGCCAGAACGACCATTGTAAACATAGCCTGAGCCGACCTTGCCGCTCCATTTAAGACAGAACTAAGACCATCGAACATTCCCCAGTTCATCCCACCGATGATCTTACCGGCGATCGACAGTTCGAGCGCTATGACCACGATTTCAAAGGTATATGCCAGAAAACTCTTGATCCACGCATATGCGGTATTTTCAAGACCCATACCGCCTGCCAGCGTAGATACCGCAACCGGTCCGATACAAACGGCCACATAAAGCTTCAGATATCTGCCATATACCGCCAGAAAGATCATAGCTGCTGAAACAACCGCTACGATCATGTATATCGCGCCATATATAGACTGGAAGAAAAGCATATCCTCTACACTGACACCTGTTGCCGTATAAGACGGCGGCTGGAAAAAGATCTGTGCTGACAGCCCCGCCGACATCGTAAAAAAGGTCTGGATAATATCAAGCCCACTTGTCAACAGGACGTTAGCCATAATAACCTTTACGAGTAATGAAACCAGTATTTCCGTGGTCATATTTTCTTTTATATTTGCAGTCTGCCTGAAAAATCCGATCATGAAAAAGAGATTAAGAAGCACAGACGCTATGCCCATTGACCATGGATACACCGTCCCGGACACATAATTCCACGCATCTGCCGAATATCCCTGCGGTGTGGTCGTCATTGCTCCAAACACATAAAACATGATCGTATCCCAGATCATATTGCCCATATCGAAAAAGGGCCCATAAAGCAGGCCCTTAATCATTTCAAGAATTTTTGCAGTTGTCATATTTTTTCCCTCATCCGTATTAACCAAGCATTGATGTAACAAGCTGTGGAGCGATCGTCTGTACCAGACCGCCGCCAATTCTACGAACCGACATGGACTGCATCATACCATCCTGTGTATTCGTGGCGTTACCCCACTCAAATACTCCCCAGAGCACCTGAATGCCGCCGTATGATGAAACAAATGCCGCGACAATGGAAAACAACAGTGAGATGCTGTTTTTTACCATATCTGCCCCCGCTGTAGCACTTGTCTGTGAAGCAAAAACCGGATTGATCAACATGGAAATATTAACTGCCACCATTGCCAGTGCAAAGGCTGTTTTTGCATGCTGCAGTCTTCTCTTAACCGCCGCTTTCTTTTCTTCTTTTTTATCTGTATTCTCTGTTACTAAAACCTCTTTTACTTTTTTCATCTGCATATTTGTATCCTCCTGATTATTTTAATTTTCTTGCAATTTTACCGGCTGCATATTCTGCCAAAGTTCCAACGAGCAATGCTGTGACTACGCAAGCCAAACCACTGAAACGAGCAAATCTTGATGCATGGACAAAATACCACACAAGTCCTGCCACGGCTAACGTAGGGATCAATGCCAGGACAAACGCCACCTTCTGCTTTCCAGATGCTCTACTGATATCCATTCTTCCATTCTTTCTTCTGCCTTTCATTGCCATAAAAATTTTCCTCCTTTAATGAATGTGTGTGCCGAAATTCGGCACGTTTAGGTACAAAAAAAGAGCTGCATACTCTGCAACTCTACCTGTTGATCAATATTCTATTGTTTCATCGGCAAACGCATCCGCTTACCAATCTCTTTTAAGATGATCCCTGCAAACAGTTCTTTTATCTCATCTGATCCATCCGAAAGATAATGATACAGGGTTGTCTCATAGTCTTTATACCTGCTGTTCAGCAGATAGTCTTTTGCGGCACGTATCTTTTCCGCGGTCTGCCCTTCCGGGTATCGCTGCTCCAGCCTCTGCAGCATGCCAAGGATGCTGCCTTCCTCTTTATAGGCGTCCTGCACTGCATCTGCGAACCCCTCCGGCAGTCCTGTCTCATCTCCGGCTCTTTCTTTTTTCGGGAACCGGATCTTTGATCTCTGATCCGTATCTGTTTCTCTGTGCCGAAATTCGGCACAAAAGAGATAAATAAAGATTGCCAGAAACGCCGCCGCAAGTATCACGAACAGGACAGGTATCAGATTACCTTCCATGTGTTCCCTCCTCCATGTCACCGGCTAACTGTGATACCTCTTTTAACAGATCCTCCGCCTGCATGCTGCGCAGGAAAAATCCCGTTGCACGCAGTTCACCGTCTTCATATGCGAAAGTGATATCCTGGTACTCTTTTTTCAGCAGTTCGATAAGTGTATCCAGCCGTTTTCCGGCTTTTCTTGTGATCACAAGATCAAAATAAGGAGGTTCTGCAAAAACAAAGTAGCACTTTACTTTCCCTACACTGGTCTCCACAAGATCACCGTTTTCCGCATGACGGATCTGCGGCGGCGCAAATCCGGTATCATCCAGAATAGTGCCTTTTAAGCTGTCCACAGTAAGATCCCTGGTAGCCTCTGTTGTCTGCTCTTCCTCTACTGGCTCATTCTGTTTTTCTGACTCTGACTCCGTTTCCGTATCTTCACCGGCGTCCTCCATGCCATAAAGGATTCCTTCCACCTGTTCTTTCGGAGAACTGATCTTGCTCTCTTCGCTTCCTCTTCCAAACATCTTCCGGAAAAGCTCTGTCTTAGCCTGCTGTAACGCTTTCACCGTCTGTTCCAGTTCCTCGATCTGCGCCTCATGATCGGAGCGAGGAACATAACCAGCCTCCACTTCCTGTTTGGACAGGTAATGCTCCTGTACATCTTTTTTGGAAATACAATCACTCAGATCCTGTTTTATGACCTCAACCCCGATATTTCCCATCTCTTTTTGATATTCCAGGGCTTCTGCCTGGCGGCGGACACGCAGCCGATCATTTTTCAGTTCTTCTTCTTCCAGTTTTACACGCAGATAAGCCTGATTTTTTTCTGTCTCAAAATCCAGTATTTGCTTTTTCAGCTGTTCTTCCAGTGCATTGATCTTTTTCTCCCGCTCATCCAGTTCTGCGATTTTTTTCTGATATGCTTCGTCGCGCTCACAATGCATTTTGGTCAGTCTTTCTTCCTCAGCAGCATTCTTCTTTTCGCGTTCCTCGATCTCTGCTCTCTGGGCAGATAAGCGCGCCTCCAATGTGGCAAATGCTTCCCTGCGCTTTTTAAACTCTTCCTCACGCTCATTATACTGCCGCTCGCGTTCGTCAAAGATCGCCTGCATCCGGGCAAAACTGTCCTCTGTGTTATTCATTAAACTTTCCATTTCCGTATCATTCCTCCGTAACCGATTCAGGCAGTGTTTCCGTATCCGTATTTTCAGTTACCGTACAGGTAACGCTTTTCGCATACTGATTTCCATCCGCATCCGCGTAATAATATGTGATCGGATATTCTCCGGGTTTACTGGTATCCACTCCAGACGCATCCACCATCACATTGGATACGGAATCTGACTGTTTGATGTCCTCCGTAAGATCCGGCAGCTCATCGCCCGCTGAGATCAGCACGTCTGTTACCTGTATATCCGCTTTTTCCTGCTTGCCACCGCCAAATACCAGATAACCAGCGATCAGACAGCACAGAACGCCAAAGACTGCGCATGCGCTCATAATTTTTTTCCTGCTCATTTTACCTCCTTCTCTGATTGTGCCGAAATTCGGCACAATCAGAAATCTGTGATCAACATGTTTCTTCTCGTGACTAATAAATTCCTTCCCTGTTTTGGGCAAAGAAAAAAAGAGGTATCCCTCTTTAAAAAATTCAATGTTATATGATTCAGATCCTATTTTTTCTTTCTCTTCCGGTAAAAATATACCGCAAATCCAATTCCTGCCGCGATAAATCCTGCTCCTAAGATCGCATAGATCCTGATGTGGTCATGCAGACCTGTCTGCGGCGCGCTGGATTTCTTTGTTGTATCTGCCGGTGCTCCCGCTGTCGTATTCTCCTGTGTCGGCTGTGTATTGGTTACCATCTGCGCATCCGCGGCTTTAACAGCAACGACCTGTTCTGCAGTCTTTTCATCTGTCTGATCCGCTTTTACCACAACGGTGTTTTTTACCGATCCGCCTGCCACCGACTCCGCATAGGTCACCTGATAGGTCAGAACGTATGCTTTTCCATAAGAAAGCTCCTGACCGACCTTGATCCTGAATCCGTTATTTCCGGTAAAAATGCCTTTGACACCATTCACCTTGTTTCCATCCTGATCTACCAGGCGGAAAGATGTTTTCACATACGAGCCACCTGCATCAAGTGTATCGCGGATCACGATTTTCTTAGCTGTCGCGCCCTCTTTCGTCTGTTTTACCGTGATCGTATAAGTGTTGGTTTCTCCGGCTCTCACCTCAGTACGCTCTGCTGTCTTTGTAACAGACAGCTCCGGATCATCGTCCAGAATATCTACCGGAGCCTCCCCCGGCACTTCCTTTCCATTTCCCGGCTGTACTGAAACCGTATTCTTCACTGTTTTTCCGGCAAGCGCTGTATCCGTATATTTAACCTGATACGTCAGTGTAAGAGTTTCCATGTAGCCCAGATCCTTCCCGGTCTTCATCACAAAACTATTCCCGGAGAAAACTATCTGGGTTCCTTCCACTTCATTTCCGTCTTTATCTGCCAGACGGAAGGAATCCTTTACATACTCCACACCTTCCGTATTCAGGGAATCGCGGATCACTACTGCCTTGGCTGTCTCTCCTTCCTTGATCTGCCTTACCGTAATGGTATAGCCATTGGTATCCCCGATATGTGCCGTAGACTTTTCTGCCGTTTTTTTCACTTCCAGCTGTGGATCATCATCCAGGATAACGACATCTGTTTTTCCCGGATTTTCTTTTCCATTGCCAGACGGTACGACAGCCGTATTTTGCACGGTCTTTCCAACAAGGGACGCATCCGTATATTTAACCTGGTAGGTCAAGGTAAGCGTCTCCATGTACCCCAGATTTTTTCCGGTCTTCATCACAAATCCATTTCCGGAAAAAACTGTCTGTGTTCCTTCCACCTTACTGCCGTCCTTATCCGTCAATCGGAAGGTTTCTTTCACATATTCCACGCCAGTCGCGTTCAGCGAATCCTGGATCACAACATCCTTAGCTGTCTCACCCTCTTTTGTCTGCGTGACCACGATCGTATAGGTATTGGTATCTCCGATATGTACCGTAGACTTCTCTGCTGTTTTTTTCACCACAAGTTCCGGATCATCCGTTCGAACCTTAACCTCTGCGTAAGTCGCAGCTTCTTCGGTATTATCCGATGACGCGGCTGCCTGGTTCATCACGGTCTGCCCGGCAAGGGAAGCATCTGTATACTCCATATCATAGGTAATCTTGAAAAATTCATTATAGCCAAGATCGCGTTTCGTGTCGATCCGGAAACCATGCTCCGTATAGGTAATAATGACATCCTTTGTGATATCTTTACCCTGACTGTCTAAGATCTTCATCGTACCTCTGACATATGAAGCCCCAGGCTTATCAAACGAATCCTGGATCACAACGTTTTTTGCAGACACATAATGGCTGTCCTGTGTGACCTTGATCTCAAAGGAATCTGTATCACCGACTTTCACCTCTTCTTTTGCCGCTTTTTTTGTTATGATAAGTTCCGGCTTTTCACCTGAATCCGCAGTGATCTCATTCCTGTCCTTAGCTTCTGCCGTATTACTGCCCTTTGCGATCGCAACGTTAGCATATGTATTGCCAGCCGTGACGCCATCGAACGTAACATCATAGCGGATCACCAGCTTGTCCGTGTCTGTTATGTCTTTTCCCGTCTTTATCGTAAATCCATTTTTCGTCTCATTTACTTCCACAGATTCCGGTTCAAATGCCTCTCCATTTAATTCTGTGACAATACTGTCTGGGGCAATCGTCATCCCTGTATCTGTGAAAGCATCCGTAATGATTACCGCTTTAGCAGTCAATGCCTCACGGGTCTCACGCACGGTCAGCTTATAATGACCGGTTGCACCAACCTGATAGTTTTCTTTGTCCGAAGTTTTTCTCAAATCTAACACCGGACCATTGACCGGAACAGACGCTTCATCTTCATCTGATGTTCCCTCATCGCAGGTAACCGTTGCCTTATTTTCCAGCATTCCTCCTTCTTCTACCTTTTTGGTGGCTGATGCCTGGTATTCAACCGTAAAGGCTTTTTCCTTATCCACGCCTTCCGGATTAGGCTTTCCACCATCCGAATCACCCTTTTCCTTATCCAACACTTCATAATTTCCATCCGTGCAGATCATGGTTTTTCCGGTTTCGATCCGGAAAGAATTGTCTTTTACTGTGATCTTCGCGTCCTTGATCGGATTTCCATCCGCATCCAGCAGCACGATAGAATTTTTCTGTAATTTTAAGCCCTCTGTCTCGATCGTATCCGTGATCACGATATTCCGGGCAAGTGTTCCGATCGTTTCGTTATCGATGCTCAATGTATAACCGATCACATCCCCCGGTTTTGCGTAGCTCTTATCGCAGTCTTTCTCAATATGTACGCCAGGGCTGTTGACATAGATCTTCGCAGTCGCTGACAGTGGAGCTTTTACGTTATCCGCCTGTGCTTTCGCTGTATTCACGATCTCTTTTCCATTTACGGCATCCTTTGCTACGCACTTTACTTTTATCGTTGCAGTGCCTTTTTCCAGACGATCAAGCGTGACTTCAAAGCCGCCATCTTTCTGTCCGCTCTCTACCACAGTCGATTTAACTGCCCCTGTTTCCGGCTCCGTCCAGCTTTTTGGCGCGTCAACCGTGATCCAGTCCGCCATTTCCGGCTGGATCTCAAGTCCGTCCGGCAGGGTAAGGTCTTTGATCCTGACATTTCTTGCCTGGCATCCATCAATGGTCTGGCTGATCTTGATCGTATATTCGATCGTATCGCCAACACGCCATTCATACTTGGACACCGTTTTTTCCATGTTAAGCTTCGGACTGTTGATAAATACTCTTGCCTGATCCTTTACTGCAGTCTTCACGTTGTCAGCCTGCGCAGTTACCGTATTCGTGATCTTTTTACCATTTACAGAATCCTTTGCCACGCATTTGACCTTGATCGTAACCGGCGCGTTATAATTCAATCCATCCAGTGTAGTTACAAAGCCGGTTCCCTGTCTTTTCGTGGATACCGCTGTCTGGTGTGCCGTACCGCCGACATCCGTCCAGTTTTTCGGGGCATCCACTGTCACCGCGTCTGCCGCATCCGATACTGCAAGTCCTTCCGGCAGTGATGTATCCTGGATCTTCACATTTCTTGCCACACAGTTCTGTGCTGTCTGGCTCACCTGGATCGTATACTCGATCGTGTCACCAACCTGCCATTCGTATTTTGGCACCTGCTTATGGATCGCAAGCTTAGGGCTGTTGATAAACACCTTTGCATTCGCGGAAACAGGCGTTTTTACGTTATCAGCCTGCGCAGTTACCGTATTCTTTACTTCTTTTCCATTTACAGCATCCTTTGCAGTACACTTGACCTTGATCGTGACCGGCGCATTATAATTTAACCCATCCACAGTCGTCACAAAACCATTGCCCTGCTTTTTCGTGGATACCGCCGTCTGGTGTGTCCCACCGGATGCATCCGTCCAGATCTGCGGCGCGTTTACCGTCACCGCGTCTGCCGCGTCCGATACCGCCAGTCCTTCCGGCAGCGATGTATCCTGGATCTTTACATTCTGTGCCACCGCATCTGCTACCGTCTGATTTACCTTGATCGTATACTCAACGGTATCTCCGACCTGGTACTCATACTTTGGCACAGTCTTTTCAATGCTCAGTGCCGGTTCGGAATGACGCGGTTCAATCTCCACCTTTTTAAACGATGACATCGTATTATTGATGATCGTATAACCCTGATTCACAAATTTGCTGCTGTTTGCCGCATTCGCGTTCACCTGCGCCGCAACGTGAAGATGGTAAGTTTCACCGGCATACCTCATCCCGTTCTGCAGATAATCGGACGTAAACTCCGCTATGACCTGGTTATAACTGTTTACTGTGATGTTCACCTGGCTGGAATTCAGCATATTTCCATTTTCATCCGTCACATTTGCAGAAGAATAAGTCAGCTCCTGCGGCAGTGTATCAATAATCTGGAACTGCTGGTATTTTACCGATCCTGTAACCGTCAGGTATTCCACCTTCTGGCTCACATCGAACATCAGCGTATCCCCAACATTTACATTCTGGAATTTATCTACCTGCACTCCCGCGCTCGTAACGCCTACCTTGTTAGGCTGTTCCGGTATCGTTGCACCAAGTGGGGATACATTGAATGTATGCCAGTAATCGCAGCCATTTGACGTCATAAAAAATTTGGGATCATCTGTACATAACTGGAAACATACGGAATTCTTCGTATAATCCGCTTCCCTTGGATCATCTGGAAAATCATCACTTCTGCCTATCCATGAACCAAATCCCTGATTTTTTAATTGATGGTCTGTACGGAGAAAGGTATTTAGATTTCCATCATTCTGTCCCTCAGTGTTGTATGTAATCCCCTCTCCGTCATTTAAGGAACTTGCTGTCAGGTATGCACCCTTACAGGAAATCCCTTCCCCTGTATCCGTAAAATACAGATGATATTCTTCACCCATCGCATAAATATCATGTTGCGAAAATCCATGCCAGAAACACTTATTAAGCGCAACACCGCTTTTTTCCATATCCACACATCCACGGATATCATTATAGGTGCTGCAATGATCTCCCCATTCTGCACTGAGCGCATGGGTATCTTTTTTCCCATAAAAGTTACGAAATGTTACCTGTACAGAAACACTCCGTCCTCCGATTGTTCCTACATTGTCATAAGTCGCCCGAATCCATGATGTTGTATCAGGGTAAGCAAGAATTCCAGGTGCCTCCATGTATATGAGCGTCCCCGTATCAGATTTCTGCGTAAAACCTCCGGTTTCCACCGTTGTTAAATTCATAGTTTCATAGACATTATCCCAACTTTGTGTTACATTCCAAAGATTTTGAGCTGTTTTTAAGTCGATTCCTGTGATATTTTCTGCCGCCTGCACCGGCTCTCTGGCTGAATTTAATCCTACAATACAGCCTACAATAGCAAGCAGAAACGTAAATACTCTTTTTCCTTTCTTTTTTTTCATTATCACTTTCTCCTTATGCGTGTGCCGAATTTCGGCACATGATTTTCACTTTTCTTACATATGCCTCCTTCGGCGGTCCTCGTTCCACTTACATCTCTCCTTTTAAGGTGCAAAAAAAGCGCAACCATCAGGTTACGCTTTTATACATTTATATGCTAGTAACATTCCTTTCTTCTTACCACCATTGTAATTCAGTATTCAGAAAATTAATAACATTTCTTGCTTTGTCCGAAATCGGAACTCCTGTATTATCCTGCCAGCTATCCATTGAAAACTGCCCCAGATAGTGTCCGTCTGTCTCATCCATGCTGTAATAATATGCGCCATCTGAAATCAGCCCTCTTGCTACCATACCGTTCCAGTGATAGAATACGGTTCTGCCGTAAGGATCCGTACCCCATCCGGTCGTATTCAGGGTACCGTCTGCATTTGCCCATCCATAATCTCTTCCGTTGGCAAACTGGAACCAACCGTTCTGCTCCATCGCTCCGTTTCCATTCAGATAATACGTTTTATCTCCAACAAACGTGATCTGATCCTTGTAAAGATAACCATTGGAATCAAAATAGCAAGTGTACTGAACACTCGGGCAGTACTGGAATGTCGTAAACACTTCATGTCCATTCTGGTCAAAGTACACGATATGTTCTCCATCCGGATGATAGGTCAGCTTGTCTTTCATCGGTGAACCGTCTGTCTGCAAATAATAGGTGTACGTTCCATCAAAGAAAAATACATCTGTTGCCAGTGTACCGTCTGCTTTTGTATAATTGGATCCATCCCAGTTGCCGCCATCTGCCGGAAGACTATAATAATCTACGGTACGTCCTCCAGCCGCCAGCATGGAAGAATCACTTTCATTATTTTCAAGGACTGCTTCTGTCTCCGCTTCTTCACTCACAACAGTTTCTATCTCCGGTTCTACAGATGATTCCTCTGTTACTTCCGTAACTTCTTCCATCACTGTCTCTGTTTCTGTTTCTGCTTCAGCGATCTCATCCAGTGCCGCTTCTGTCTCGACTTCTACCGGAAGCTCCTCCGCATAAACCATTGTGCTTCCACCAAGCACAAATGCTGTTACCATTGCTGTTGTCACAAGATTTTTTACTGTTTTTCTTCTCATAAGACCTCTTCCCTTCTATCTCTGATTTTACTATACCATGGGTAAAACTTGAAATCTACCACCATTTACCCCCACCTTTTTTCCAGATAGATTTGCAAATTTTTGAGTAAACGTTCTTACAGGAATATCATATCACCCCGCGGTAGGTACGTTCAAACTTACTCTTTCCTACTTTTTCGACTATGATTTTCGCCCCAATTCTAATGACTTAATAAATTGATATTAACCTATATCGGTTGTTTCACCACTGAATTTCTAACATTCAATTTCCATCATTTTCGCGACCTCACGGCTGTTAAAAGTTTTTCAATCACTTGCTGCTCTTTCATATCGCTCCCCTTCTCCATACCGTTTTTTTTCTTTCTGCTCAACCCAATTATTTAGAATCATCAACACTAAAGCATTTCTTGTTATTCCTATTTCACGCGAATAACAAGAAAGTTTCTCTCTTAAATTCTCTGGTGCCCTAACTGTCATTATACTCATAAGATTCCCTCCATTTGGTGATATCACTTTGTATCTTTATATTACCATTGCATCATAATGATGTCAATGTGAAACTATATTTATTTTTCATATTGTTATATTATGATATCATTATGATAATAAGGAGGGTTCTTCTATGGCAACTAATAAAATACCAACTATGTTACGTCTCCCGGAAGATCTGCATGGGAAAATAAAAAAACTTTCAAATATAGAACATCGTTCTTTAAATATGGAGATTGAATATGCTCTTTTAAAATATATTGCCGAGTATGAAACTAAGTATGGTTCTATTTCTCTTTCAGATATTCCCGAAGACTAATAATTACTAATTCATTATCACTTTCTCCTTATGTGTGCCGAAATTCGGCACACGTTTCTTTGCACCCACCCTTGGTCTACGTCCCACTTACATCTCTCCTTTTGAGGTACAAAAAAAGCGCAACCATTGGTTACGCTTTTATTATTTACATCTTAAAGCTTGATTTTACCACCAACCTTTAAACTCTGTGTTCATCCAATTAATAGATTGCCGCGCTTCAGGCGAAATCGGATTTCCTGCTCCATCTGTGCTTTGCCAGCTATCCATTGAAAACTGCCCCAGATAGTGTCCATCCGTCTCATCCATGCTATAATAATACGCACCATCTGAAATCAGCCCTCTTGCTACCATACCGTTCCAATGATAAAAGACCGTTCTGCCGTAAGGATCTGTCCCCCATCCAGTCGTATTCAGAGATCCATCCGCATTCGCCCATCCATAATCTCTTCCGTTGGCGAACTGGAACCAGCCGTTCTGCTCCATTGCTCCGTTCCCATTCAGATAATACGTTTTATCTCCAACAA
>OIYG01000005.1_pt1 | contig 238247 bp, 216 predicted proteins | sample 1587861 | NCBI WGS metagenome assembly OIYG01 (sample SAMN03283272) | human gut metagenome | biome: human-associated habitat; material: feces | host: Homo sapiens | place: Peru | collected 2012 | reverse complement strand
GGTCATGCCGATAAGGGCAACGCCGCCGCCCGCCATAAGCTGCTTCATGCCCTGGCTCTTTGCGCCCGGATTGTCATTGCCGTAGCCCTCCATCAGATTGATTACGCCCCAGATACCAAGCCCGGCTCCAAGTGCTACAACAAGGGTCTGCAAAACGTCTACTGCGCTATTGAAAAATGCCATAAATATATCCTTTCTGCCGCGTCTGCGGCTGTCCGGCAAGCGGACAAAAGGCGGTCAGCGTATGGTCGCCGCCGCACAAAAAAACCGCCCTCTGGTAAAGGCGGCTGTCCCCGCGCTGCGTAAGTTCTGCGGCGCGGCGGTATTCAGTTGTAAGGGGTGCGGCTCCTGCCGCTGTGTACTGCGCCGGAAAGTGGGGGCGCGTATCATGTAGCCGGTATGGATAGATGTGATTGCTTCAATCGCTCCTTTCTGTGTTCCGCTGTGCTGCCGGACGTTTTTTTCAGACTTGCGGGAAGTGAATAGCTTGCGTAGCAAGGTGTTCGCTTCCCGCAAGTTCACAAAGGGGTAGCTGCCGCAAGGCAGCGTAGGGGAAGTGTAGCTTCCCCTGTCCCCCGGCGGTCTGCCATGCTGTCACTGTTGCGGGATAAGCCCCCGGCGCGTGACATACTCCGTTGCAAAACGGCGGTGTTCCGCTTCCTTTTCCCGCCAATACTCCCATAATGCAGCGTCGGCGGCTTCCGCAACATTCATTAAAAACCGTTCAAGCTGCTTTTGTTTTTCCTCTGCGCTACGTTTCCTCATGGTCTGCGTCCTCCTGTAAGTCTGCCGCGTCAAGCTCGTAATAGTCAAAAACCTCGTCGGGCTTGACAATGGCGGGGCGGCGTTTAAGGTGCTTTTCCATGTCAAAGGCGTTCTTCGGGTCTGCGTCGGACAGGTACTTGTATTTCGGGTGCTTCGTTATGTCGAATTTGTCCGAAAAGAACGGGCGCACCCCGCGTAGCTGCAAGATACATTTCCCTCCGTCCATGACTGCAATTTCATCTTCCGTCATAAGCTGCTTTCCCAATTTCTGATAGTTCAGCCCATGCGAAAGCTCCCGCCCCCTTGTTTCGGACGTGTTAAAGCTGTCTATCGTTTCTTTTCCTAAAATTTCCGATATTTCTTTAAGGGTGGTTTTCTCCTTGCCGCCCAAGAAAAGCGTGGTGTCGCAGTTGCCGACTATGGTATCGGCGTTGTCTTTGTAAATGGCTTTTAGCTGTGACTGGCTCTGCAAGATGATTGACGCGGATATTTCCCGGCTCCGTATCGTTGCAATGAGCTTTTCAAACTTTGGTATCTGCCCGATATTCGCAAATTCATCAAGTAAGCACCTAACATGGACGGGAAGCCGCCCGCCGTATTCATCATCTGCCTTGTCACAAAGCAAGTTGAATAGCTGTGTGTAAAGGATTGAAACGACAAAGTTAAAAGTGTCGTCGGTGTCGCTGATGATGACGAAAAGGGCGGTCTTTCTGTCGCCTATGGTGTCAAGCTCCATTTCGTCGGTTTCCATAAGCTCCCGCAGCTCCTTAATGTCGAATGGGGCTAACCTCGCGCCGCATGAGATAAGTATGCTTTTTGCGGTCTTGCCCGCCGCAAGTTTGTATTTTTTGTACTGCTTGACTGCAAAATGTTCCGGGTCTTTTTCTTCCAGACGTTCAAACATGAGGTCAACCGGGTTCTGGAAATCCTCGTCGTCCTCGCGGGCTTCCGACGCATTTATCATCTCAAGCAGCGTCGTGAAGTTCTTCTCGTCCTCCGGGGCTTCATACCAGATGTAGCCGATTAGCGCGGTGTAGTAGAGCTTTTCCGCTTTCACCCAGAAATCCTCGCCGGATTTTTCCCCGTCGCCTTTGGTGTTGGCGATAATGGTATTGACTAACTTCAAAATGTCCTTTTCGCTCCGCAGATAGGCAAAGGGATTGTATTTCATGGATTTTTTGAAGTTAATCGTATTTAGCACTTTGATACGGTATTTGTACCGCTGTAACATTTTCCCGGTTTCCAAAATCAGTGTTCCTTTCGGGTCAGTGACGATATACGACGTTGGAAAATCCTTTGACGTACATTGCATGAGCGACGGTTTCACAAAGAACCGGGTCTTGCCGCTGCCGGAACCGCCGATTACAAGGATATTTTTGTTTCTTGCGTATTTCGGCTGCTTCGGGCGGCTGTTCATGGTGAGCCGTTCCGTCTGCGTTAAGGGGATATTGTTCTCAAATACCGGGTCGGTGTACGGCTTTATGTCGTCAGCCCCGCCCCAACGCGCCGAACCGTATTCTGTCCCGCGGCGGTATTTCTTCGCGTTCTTGCCTTTGGTGTAGATAATCAGCCGGACAATGACCGCCCCCGCAATGCCTAAAGCTAAGTCTGCCGGGTGGAAGCTCGGCGCGATACTGGAAAAGGCGGCGGTAAAACCGTCCCCAAGATGTAGCAGCTTTGCGCTTGCGTCCGCGCCGGGGGAGAGCCGGACAGCCGCGCCCACTTTATCAAAGAGCCAGACAAAGAGCAGATACGGGAGATTTAGGATAAGCAGCTTCTTGATTTCCGGCTTCATAGCGATACCTCCCTGTCCTTGTTCTTGACCTTTGCCCGTTCCGCGTTTCTGCCCTGTGCAGCTTCTTTGAGGGTAGAGAGCAGCTTTCGGATTGAGGGCTTTTTCTCCTGTGTCAGCTTTTTTGCGGAAAATTCCTTAAAGGCTGCGGTCAGTACGTCCGCGTCCCGCCCCTTGAAGAAAACCAGATAGCGGGGCGGGCTTTCCGTCGCGTCCTTTTTCAGCGCAAAGTCGATACCGTACTTTTTCGCCGTACTCTCAAAGGCTTTGATATTGCCCTCGGTAATCTCAATGTTGGAAACGCCCGCGTTCTGCTTCATAAGCTGCTTTAAGCTCTGCTTGCCCTGTGGCGGTTTTGCAAGCTGCTTTTTGCCCTTTGACAGTATGGCTTTCATTGCCTTTTGGAGCGTCTGCGCGGTCAGCTTCCCGGTCTTGATGTAAAGGGCTATGGTCTTTTCGTTTACTTCGTCCTGCAATTTGTCGCGTCCTCCTTTCGCGTTTCTTTATGGGGCGGCGGTCAGATACGCACCCGCAGCCCGTTCAAGTCCTCGGCTCTGATACCCACAAGATACCAGTTGTCGCCGTACTCAATCCGGGTCGGCTTCCACTTGCCCCGCACGAATACGTCAAAGCACTCGCCGCAATGCAAGCCCCCGTAGTAGCTGTTTAAGTCAAAGCGGATGTCGTAACGGTCGGTGCGCTCGTCAAATACCAATGCTCCTGTCATTTTCTGTGCCATAATAAAATCCTCCTTTTGTGGTTGTGGGTGGTTACAGGCTTTCGCCCTCATTGCATGAATAATAGTCCGGGTCGCCGTACTGCGGCTTTTTCGGTGACAGTGCGCCGCTTGCCATGTCATGGGCGACAAGGGAAGTGTAGTAGTTGCCGATTGTGGACGGGGCGTTGAAAAGGGCGGCTTTCAGATATTGCTTGATGTTGCGGATTTTGGTTGTGTTCTCCCGCATACAGTCAAGCACAAAGCGGATATGCTCGCCGTCTAGTTTCATAAACTTTGACTTCACAAGCTCTGCCGGGTAGTCGTCCCCCGCAATCCGTACCCGCTTTCTGGCGGTGCATACGGTTTCAAGCATGAGGTCTACAATCTCGTCCAGCCTGTCACTGTCAAACTTCATGTCCTGTTTGAGAATGTGGTAGTCGATATTGTCCTTGATGATTTCCCGGTATATATCAACTGCGCTCTGTGCTGCCGCTTCCGTTCCTTTCCGTTCCGGCGGCGCAGCCGCTTCTCTGCAAGGAGAGGGGTTAGGGGAAAGGATAGGAATGGAATGGGTACTTGATAAATCTGTATTTGATTTTTCTTTTTTTGGTAAGTCAGTTCTTTGTATATCTTTATTTAATTGCGTTGGATTTTCCAACGTAGGTTTTTCCAATGTTGGTTTTTCCTGCATTGGATTATCCAATGTTGGATTTTCCAATGTAGGTAAATCCGGCGTAGGCGGCTGCGGCTGCTCGAATATCACATAGTCCGCGCCCCGCAAGCGTCCTTTCTCGTCGCGCTCCCTTGAACGGACGATATACCCGGCGCGTTCAAGTTCCTTAATGGCTTCGCGGATAGCGTCTATCTTCTCCCGGTTGATAAGGGATAAGCCTTTCAAGGTGTAGTCCCAATCTTCGGGGAGTGACAGCATTTGCGACAACAGCCCCTTTGCCTTTAGGGAAAGCTCCTTGTTGCGTAGGTGGTGGTTGCTCATTACGGTATAGCCCTTGTTTCGTTCCACTCTGAAAACTGCCATAGTTCATAGCTCCTTTGCTTTGGATTTGTTACGCAGTAGAAGCGCGGTTTCGGGGGATAAGGTATAAATCCCTTTCCGCGCCAGATACGCGCCCGGAAAACCGCTTGTAGCAAGGCTTTTTCTGCCCCTACTGCGTAACAAAGGGCATGAAAAAAGCGGCGTTCCTGTTCTCCCATGTAGAGAGTAAGAAACGCCGCTTCTGCGTCGTATTCAGTTTTTAGTACAATACCCTGCTTGTCCGTCGCTCGAAAAACCTTGATTTTCCAGTGTTTTCAAAAGTATCGTTATCTAACGTCAGCTTTCAACAGACCCGACTGGAAACGAATGATTGAGTTGGTCGAGAACGATAAGGTCGGCGTTATCATTGCAAAGGATATGAGTCGTATCGGCAGAAATTATCTGGAAGTCGGTCTTTACACGGAAATGCTTTTTCCCGAACACGATATCCGTTTCATCGCTGTGAACAGCGGTGTGGACAGTGCCAATCAGCAGGATAATGACTTTACTCCGTTCTTGAATATCATCAATGAGTTCTATGTCAAGGACAGCAGTAAAAAGGTCAAAGCGGTTATGAAGCAGAAAGGTGAATCTGGTGAGTATCTGACCACCAACCCGCCCTACGGCTACATGAAAGACTCCGCCAATCCAAAGAGACATTGGATTGTGGACGATGAAGCCGCAGCCATTGTCCGTCAAATCTTCGCATGGTGTATGGAGGGCTTCGGTCCATCTCAAATCGCTAAAAAGCTGAAGGAAGCAAAGGTGGATTGTCCTACCGTCCATTGGATGAAGATGGGGCGAAATGCTCCGGCAAAGACACCCGATAACCCTTACGATTGGGCACCACGCACCATTACCGGCATACTGGAAAAGCAGGAATACCTTGGTCACATGGTCAACTTCAAAACCCGCAAGCAGTCGTACAGAAGCAAAAAGAAACTCGAAAACCCTCCCGACCAATGGAAGATTTTCGAGAACACTCATGAAGCTATTATTGATGAAGAAACCTTCGCTCGTGTGCAGGAACTTCGCAAGAACAAACGCAGACCCGCCAGAACAGGCAAGACCAATATGTTCTCCGGTCTCGTCCGCTGTGCTGATTGTGGTGAGAAATTGTACTACTGTACCAGCAACAGTTTTGAAACCAGACAAGATCACTTCGTATGTTCCACTTCCCGCAAAAGGGGCAAGGAGGTCTGCGATACTCACTTCATCCGAGCCGTTGTACTGGAAGAAGGTACACTCCAACACATGAGATTAGTCATCCAGTGTGTTGCAGATTATGAGGATGCATTCCGCAGAGCGTTGGGTGCAAAGCGAAGTGAGGAAGTAAGGAAAGAACTTTCTGCCAAGAAGAAAACCTTGCAGAAATCAGAAAACCGTCTGGCTGAACTGGACAGGTTGTTCAAGCGTATTTACGAGGACATGGTCAATGGAAAGCTGTCCGAAGCTCGTTTTCAGATGTTAGCAGATGATTATGAGCAGGAGCAAGCAGACTTGAGAGCCAAGATTGAAATGCTTGAAAACGAAATACAGAATCAAGAAGATCAAGCGGAGAATGTTGATAGGTTTATCCGACAGGCAAAGAAATACCTGTACTTGGAAAAGCTGACGCCCACTATTCTGAACGATATGGTCAATGCCGTATATGTTCATGCACCGGACAAGTCAAGCGGACACCGAGTGCAGGATGTGACCATCAGCTACAACTATATCGGCATACTCCCCGCCAATTTACTCTATGACGTTATGAACGGAAAAGCGGCATGATTACTCATGCCGCTTCCCGAAAACAATATACTGTTTTATTGGACCGCCCCCAAGGATGCTCTTTTTTTATCTAATTCATTTTTAGTAGTAATATTAAAATGTGATTAAATAGAGAATAGAACTCTTAGTTCATATGGTACACGGTAGGGCGGTGGCTTGCTGCCGCCGTTAGATTGTCGCTGATATATGATAATTTACGGCTAATATGATATAAAAATACACCTACAATCCGTAGGGGCGAACTATGTTTCGCCCGTTTTTTATTTGCTATGAATTGACGGGCGACCACAGGTCGCCCCTACGGTTGTGCGAAATTTTTCAATGTCATATTAGCCGTAAATCATTATATATCATACCGTAGGGACAGGGCTCGCCCCTGTCCGCAACAAATTACATATTAAATCAAATTCACAGACAGCCGCAAGGGCTGTCCCTACGGTACGATATTGAATTCAATTTGATAACAACCGCAATATTTCCTGTAGGAATTTACTTTTATATAAAATTTCGCAAAACAATTTAATAGACACAATTAAAGCCAATAGTTAATCTATCGGCTTTTTTAACCGCTTCTTTAGTTATTTTGACCAAATATCGCTCTGTTATTTCTACTGCAAGGCGGTGTAATTTATAGTATAATGGGACTATATTAAAATTTTCAAAAGGAGCGCACCATGTCATCGAAAACTTATCTTCCGAAAAAAGAAATGTATTCATTCTGCTTTGCCGCTATGGGACAGGGAATGATATACGCTATGATGTCAAGTTACATAAGTGACTATTATCTGAACGTTTTGCAGCTTACACCCATGTTCGTGCTGTTGCTTATGCTTCTTGCAAGAATTTGGGATGCAATCAATGATCCGCTCATGGGTATGATTGTTGACCGCAGAACGACCAAGCACGGGAAGATGCGTCCGTATATAATTTATGCCGCAATTCCGATTGGCGTGCTTACGGTGTTAATGTATTTAAGTCCTAACCTTGAAAAAAGAGAACTTATGATATACTCTGCGGTTGTCTATGTTGTTTGGGGTATGATTTATACAATGGCTGATGTTCCTTTTTGGAGTCTGCCTAATGTTTTAACACCCGATGCAGACGAGAGAGGTAAAGTAATCTCTATCGGCAGAACCTTCAACGGTGTCGGCTCTGCCGTTCCCGAGGTGCTTTTCCTTGTTATCGGTCTTACGCTTCCGAAAATCCTCGGCACTTCCGACGGACTCGATTATAACAAGAAAAAGTATCTTATTATGGCAATCGTTACGGTTGTTATCGGAATTATACTTTACGCAAGCTCGTATTTCAGAGTTAAAGAGAGAGTTGTTATTCCCGACAGAAAGCCTCAACCGGGTGAGCCGAGTCAGCTTTCAAGAATATTTAAGTGCAAACCGCTTATGCTCGTTATCGCAATGGGAATACTTTCTTCGGGCAGATATATGGTGCAGGCGGCGGCAGTTCACGTTGCGAGATACGCTTTTTATATCGGTCCCGATTTGAACGGACTATCCGATGCAGAGCGTGTGGCGGCAATTGAGGCAAGCGTTTCCTCGGTTAAAACTATATTCCAAGTTTGTGCAATTGTCGGTATGTTCGGCGCAATGCTCTTTATGCCCGTGCTTATGAAAAAGTACGACTATAAAAAGATTGTAATTGTAACCTGTTTGCTCGGCTTCGTTGCAAGCATATTTACAACGCTTATCGGTTGGTTTACAATGAATCTTTATATCTGTATTCCGTTCGTGCTTATTTCCTGCGTACCGCTCGGCGTTCTTAATGTTATTTCGTATGCTATGATAGGCGACTGCCTTGACTATATGGAGCTTAAAACAGGCTTTAGAGATAACGGTGTCGGCTCGGCTTGTCAGGGCTTTGTAAATAAGCTTGGCAACGCACTTGCTACCTCGGGTATTGTTCTTATGTATATGTTCATAGGTCTTGAGCCTGAAAAGATGTACAGCTCGACTGCGATAGTAGCGGCTACCGACCTTGCGGCAGGACACCGCTTTGCAATGTTCTCGCTTGTTTCGATAGTTCCCGGTATCAGCCTCTTGTTGTGCGCAATTCCGATGTTCTTCTATAAGATTTCGGGCGACAACAAAAAGCGTATACTCGAAGAGCTTGCCGAAAAGAGAAAAGCGGAAGGCATTGTAATAGAATAAGAAAACAAAGCATAGTAAAACCCCTCTTGAATTTCAAGAGGGGTTAATTTATGTTCACTTATTCGGTCATGAAATTATAGCCTTCGATAATTGACTGAACTTCCTTTGAAACAACTCTGAAAATATCGCTTCCGAGCTTTTTATAGGCTTCGTCGTCTTCCTTTCGGCAAATCATAGCAAAGGTCTTGCCGACAGCCTTCAAAATATCGTCCTTCTTAACCGCAAGATAATAAAAGCTGTATTCCACGCCGTCGGAAAATTCCTTGTAAAATTCACCTGCATTCTTCATAACACGGTCATAGATCGTGTTTGTTGCCGTGCTTTTGAGCAGGGTGTTGGGCAAAAGCCTGTTGATGCAATATTCAGCCGTAAAGAACATCAAAATCTTTATCTGCAAAATAACCTTCGGTGGATAATCAAGCGTTCCGATTTCCTCCTCCAGTGAGCGTTTAAGCTCAGCACTGTCAAGGAAACGCTCGGCAAGATATTTACCAAGCTGTTTAGCCTTTTCAGTGTTGCCGTTCATACGCTGAGTATTCATCTCTTCAATCAGAGCGATACTGTCAAGCGTGTCATTTTTCGGTTTGGCGTTAAAGATTTTAATATCGTCATCCATAATAGACCTCCGTGTGGGTTATGCGTTTTCGGCAGCCTTTTCCTCGGCGAGCTTCTGCGCCTTTTTAAGCAGACGCTTTTGCTTTGCCTTATAACCCATAAGTTTTGAAAGGGCGTCGTCGGGAGTACCGTAATCTCCGATTGAAATAACCTTATCGTTGTAAAGACCGTGGAAATCCGTGCCGCCTGTCATAAGTAATTTATGTTTTGTTGCAAGTTTTTTAAGCTCGTCCTGCTGTACCTCGTCAGCCGACGGATGCCATACTTCAATTCCGTCAAGACCGCATTCGATAAGCCTCGGCAAGGAATCGAGGTTGTCAAACATAAACGGATGAGCAAGAACAGCTACACCGCCTGCGTCGTGTACCGCACCGATAACCTCTTCAATATCGGGATATTTCGGGTCAACAAGAATGTTGTTAGGCGAGTCCTTGCTGAAAAGCTCATTGTAAAGCTCGCCGTAAATCGAGGTTGTATAGCCCGATTCCATAAGAGCCTGCATAATGTGCGACTTATAAATATTGGTTGAGCCCGTAGCGCATTTAACGATGAATTCTGTGGTTACGGGGTATCTTTTAGCGGTGTGAAGCATCATAATATGAGCCGCTTTTTTCCTTGCAAGAGAATTTTTGTGGCAAAGACCCTCAAGTCTTGCAGGCATATCGCTGAGATAGCAAAGAATGTGAACTTTTTTGCCTGTCTTTGTATCGGTTGCCGACAATTCAACGCCGGGGATAACCTGAATACCGTATCTCTCACCGATTATTTTACCTCTGACTGTTCCCGCAAGGCAGTCATGGTCTGTAATCGCAATGGTGGTAACGCCTCTTTTTTTAGCTAAAATAATTAAGTCTTCGATACCGAGAGAACCGTCTGAAAGTTTAGTGTGACAATGTAAATCTCCGTTCAATTTCTTTCCTCCTCAAAACAATTAAGTATCATATATTCCACTGAAAATGAGTTATGTGTAAATTTAAGCGCATAAATCCTCAATATACTATATATAATTATACTTTCATTTTCGCCAATTTTCAAGGGTTTTATTTTAATTTTGAAAAAATCTTTACCCGCAAAAGATCATTCTTTCAAGCTCCGATGCCGCAAGTGACGAATGAACACCTTTTCTTTTAATAAGGCAGATATTTCTTTCGGGAATAGGAGGAGCAACATTGAGAATTGTGAAATTGGACAAATCTTCTTTTTCTAAAAACTCCTGCGGAACAAAGCCTATTCCGAGATCTGACCTTACCATAGGCAAAATTTGGTCGGCAGAGCTCGCTTCGATTTCAGGCTCAAAAGTTAATCCCGACGAGTTGAAATAATCTGTAAAGAATTTGTTAGAACCTGTTCTTTCGCCAAGTCCGATAATAGAATATTGGAGCAGTTGACGGGCTGTAAGCGTTGTCCCCGTTTCCAAAGACAGCTTTGAACTGCATACAGGCACTTCTTTTACGCTTCTTAGCTTTACGGAATGTAATTCCGACGGCAAATCAAACGGTTCTGTTACAAGCGCAAAATCGGCAAGGCCGTTTTTGAGCATTTCAATAGCCAGCGGAGTTGTAAGGCTTGAAATTTTGAGTTTAACGCCCGAGTAATTGCTTCTGAACTTTTTGAGTGCAGGCAAAAGTGAACAGTGAAGCGCAATTTCGCTTACGGCAACCGTAACCTTGCCCGATTGCAGGCTTTTATCCTGCTCGATTTCTTCCTCGCCGAGCTTTATACTCTCGACAGCCGTTGCAATTCTCGCATATAGCTTTTCGCCCTCGGGTGTGAGAGTCACACCGTGCCTGTGGCGCACAAACAGAGTGCATCCGAGCTCATTTTCAAGCTTTTTTATAGCCCTTGTTATGTTAGGCTGATTACCGAACAGCACATTTGCCGCAGCCGTGAAGCTGCCGTATTTTGCAACGAAATAGAAAATTTTGTAATAATCGTAGCTGATGTTCATAGCTTTTCTCCATATAAAAATGATATATCAAAACTTAAAATTTACATTTTACATATATCTTAAATCAAATTATAATATATGCGTTCAAGAAAAGCAACCGTAAAAATTCAAAAAGGAAGCGACGAATATGAGCAAGATTATTTGTATCGGTAGACAGTACGGAAGCGGCGGCCGTGAAATAGGAGAAAAGCTTGCACGCACTCTTCAAATTCCATGCTATGATAAGCTGCTTATTAAAAAAGCGGCGTTTGAATCGGGAATGAGCGAGGAATTCATCTCAAAAACCGAAGAGTCGCCTATTAACAGTATTCAGTTTTTAAGCGGTAATCCGTATGCGGATATGGCAGGGATAGGGAATGCGTTTTATTCCGAAAGTCAGCTTGCCTATGACGCTGAAAAAAGAGTTATCGAGGAAATCGGCAAAAAAGGCGATTGTGTTATAATCGGTCGATGTGCCTCGGCAATACTTCCTAAGGACGAGGTGCTGTCGGTGTTCATCTATGCCGACCATGCGGACAGAGTACGCCGTGTAATGAACAGGAACCGCCTTGACGAAAGGGCGGCGGCTCACAGAATAAAGCATATGGACAGAATGAGAAAACAGTTTTTTGATTTTTATTCGGACACTCAATGGGGTATGCCCGAAAGCTATAATATTATGCTCTCAAGCAGTGCACTTGGTATGGATATATGTGTAAATACAATAATAAAATGCTTGAAGGAAATGGAAGGAAAAGAAAATGAATAAGGATTTGACAGTCGGAAAACCGCAATCGGTTTTGTGGAAATTCTGCTTGCCGCTTTTCGGAAGCATAATTTTCCAACAGCTTTATAATATAGCAGACAGCTTTGTAGCAGGTAAATTTGTAGGCGAAAACGCCCTTGCGGCAGTCGGAAACAGCTATGAAATCACGCTGATTTTCATTGCTTTTGCTTTCGGCTGTAATATGGGCTGCTCAGTTGTCGTTTCGAGATTTTTCGGCGCAAAGGAATTCAAAAAGGTTAAAACCGCCGTATATACCGCCTGCATTTTCAGCGCAGGCCTTTGCGTTCTGTTAATGCTTATCGGAATATTCGGTTCAGGTGCATTGCTTCGTCTTATCAGAACTCCCGACATTGTTTTTGCGGACTCAAAGCTATACCTTGACATATATGTTTGGGGACTTCCGTTTGTTTTCTTCTATAACATTGCGACGGGTATTTTTTCGGCGTTGGGCGACTCGAAAACTCCGTTTTATTTTCTCGCCGTATCTTCGCTCTCAAACATTGCGGTTGATATATGGTTTGTAAAATCTTTTCATATGGGTGTAGCAGGTGTTGCATGGGCAACGTTTATTTGTCAGGGAATCAGCTGCATACTTGCGATTGCGGTGGTTTTCAAAAGACTTAATAAAATCGACAAGGAAAAGAACTGCCCGATTTTTGACAAGAATATCTTAAAGCAGATTGTTATAATCGCTGTTCCGAGCACCTTGCAACAGAGTTTTATTTCAATCGGAAACATAATCATTCAGGGTATTATCAACGGCTTCGGTGCACCTGTTATGGCAGGATATTCGGCGGCGGTCAAACTCAATAACCTTGTAATTACTTCGTTTACAACTCTCGGAAACGGAATTTCAAACTACACCGCACAGAATATGGGTGCAGGAAAGCTTGTCCGTGTCAAGCAGGGCTTCACGGCAGGACTTAAAATGGTGTGGCTGTTGAGCTTACCGCTGTTCGCACTCTATTTCTTCAAGGGCGAGTTCTTCCTCAAACTCTTTATGGACGAGCCTACCGAAACAGCGATATTGACGGGTATAACCTATCTTAAAATACTTTCTCCGTTCTATTTCATAGTTTCCGCAAAGCTTGTCGCAGATGGCATTTTGAGGGGTGCGGGAATGATGACCAAGTTTATGATTGCAACCTTTACAGACTTGATTTTGCGTGTTGTTATGGCGGCTGTTTTCTCGAAAACACCGCTTGGCGCAACGGGAATTTGGTGCGCTTGGCCTGTCGGCTGGTGCGTCGCAACCGTTCTGTCGATTGTGTTCTACGTAACAGGCCCATGGAAAAAGGAAAAAATTCAGAAGTAAATTCAATAAAATAAAAAATCGGGCAACCAATTTATATGGTTGTCCGATTTTTATTGTTCAAGGATGTTTTGCATTATGAAATTCTAAAGCACAAGAGTATAAAATTGATGTTCTGTCTACAGTTTAATTCAATTTTCAATTCATTGTGCTGTCTTTACGGCGGACCTTGCGCTTATGCCCCTGCTCGTCAACGATATAGGTATTGTCAAGCTCTGCGACAAGGTTTTTCTTGAACGCAGCAAGGTATTCCCGACGAAGCTTCGCCTGTTCGGCTTTTTCCGCCTCGGTCAAGCCCTCAGTCTTTTCTTTATGTGCCAATTCGTTTATTCTTTTTAATCTCTCTGTTTCCATTTCAATCTTCCCTTACAGTATTTTTTACTTTTATATGATAACATAAAGCAATATCGGTTTACAAGTAAATAAAAATATATTAAAATATGTATAAATAAAGACGAAAAAGGTGCGATATGAATTTTATGCTGCCTGAAAAAGTGAACAGCATTATTAAGCTTCTCAATGCGAACGGATATGAAGCGTATGCCGTCGGCGGTTGCGTGCGTGATATGGTTATGGGCATTACTCCCAACGACTTTGATATTACGACCTCTGCCCTGCCCGAAGAAACAATGCAAGTTTTCAAAGACTTTAGAATTGTTGAAACAGGCGTTAAGCACGGCACGGTTACGGTGATTTGCGACCACGAACCGTTTGAAATTACGACCTATCGGATAGACGGCGATTATCTTGACAGCCGTCACCCCGAAAGCGTGAGCTTTTCCCGAAAGCTTAAGGACGACCTTGCAAGGCGTGATTTCACGGTGAACACGCTCTGCTATAACGAGGAGGACGGTCTTATCGATCTTTTCGGCGGTATAGACGATATTGAAAACAAGATTATCCGTTGCGTAGGCGACCCCGAAAAGAGATTTTCCGAGGATGCGTTGAGGATTATGCGTGCACTCCGATTTTCTTCGACTCTCGGTTTTTCTATTGACGATGAAACAACAAAGTGCATACATTCTCAAAAGGACTTGCTTAAAAACATTGCCGTTGAACGCATCAGAGATGAATTTACAAAGCTTCTTTGCGGTAAAAAGGCTTTCGGTGTTTTAAGTGAGTTTCACGATGTTATTGAGGTATTTATCCCCGAATTTGCCGAGCTTACCGACTGTGAACAGCACACGCCTTACCACGTTTACGACGTAGGCTGTCACACACTCCACGCTCTGCGTGACGTTGAGAACGAAAAAGTGCTTAAAACAACTATGTTTTTCCACGATTTCGGAAAGCCAAAGGCTAAATTTACCGACTCTGACGGCATTGACCATTTCAAGTGCCACGCTTCAATCGGTGCTAAAATGAGCCGTGAAATCCTCAAGCGTATGCGCTATGATAACAAGACTATTGAAAAGGTATCGACGCTTATCGGCATACATTCAGAGGCGTCCCCGAGGACGAAAACCGACGCAAAGCTTTTGTTGAGCGAGGTCGGAGAAGAAAATTACAGGGATTTCATCAAGGTACGCCGTGCGGATTGTCTTGCAAAGGCAAACCCCCATTCTCATGATGAAAAGCTCAAGGTTATGCAAGACCTGCTCGATGAAATAATCGAAAACAGCGAGTGCTATCAGCTTTCCGATTTGGAAATCAACGGAAACGACCTTATAAAATTAGGCTTTTCAGATGGCAAGGATATAAACTTTGCATTGCAGATTTTGTTTATTGAGGTCTTGGTTGACAACGAAAAGAACAATAAAAACTACCTTGTTTCAAGGGCAAAGGCTTTGTTAGAGGAATTTTGATGACAAGAAAGCTACAATACGCAATTCCAAATGAATATTCATCAAAGCGGGTGCTTGATTTTCTCAAGCACCTCGGTTTTTCGCACCGTCTTATCACGAAATTGAAGCAAAAGCCCGACGGAATATTATTAAACGGCGAGCATATTCGGACAATCGACCCTATGAGTGAGGGCGACGTACTCGAAATAAATCTGCCGACGGACAAAAAAGAAAGCATTTCAATTCCCGTTGAAATGCCGCTTGATATAATCTATGAAGATGACGATATTTTGGTGCTGAACAAGCCTGCGATGCTTGCTGTACACGAAAGTCACAATCATTTGGGCGACACGCTTTCAAATGCGGTTGCGTTTCATCTTAAAAAAGAGGGCAAACCGTCGGTTTTCAGGGCTGTCGGCAGGCTCGACAAGGGCACCTCGGGACTTATGGTCTGCGCCCTGAACAGGTATGCCGCTTCCCGACTTTCCGGCAAGATTAAAAAGCAATATCTTGCGATAGCAACGGGCATTTATGAGGGCGAGGGCACGATTGACGCACCTATCTACCGCCCCGATCCGATTTTGACAGTAAGAACGGTTGACGAGCGTGGAGAAAAGGCGATTACGCATTGGCAAGCCTTGAAAAATGACGGCGAAAACACACTTTTGAGAGTAAAGCTTGAAACGGGCAGAACGCACCAAATCAGAGTTCATTTTGCCTCACTCGGCACGCCGCTTGTGGGCGACACAATGTATGGCAAACCCGACGGGAGAATCAGCCACCAAGCGTTGCACTGCTGTGAATGTCAGTTTATTCACCCCGTAAAAAATGAGAAAATGCACTTCTTTTGCGATATGCCCGACGATATGAAAAAGATTATAGAATAAAAAACACCCTCGGATATGAATTTATATCCGAGGGATTTTTGTTGTGCATCTTGTCTTGTTGCGCTTTTTATTTCCAATTTATATTGAGTGCGTCAATTTTAAGACCGTTATTTGTAGGTTGCCAATCCTTGCCGAGCGAAACGCTGTCCTGCGAGCATTTCATATTGACTGTGAGCAAGTTTGTGCAGTTGAAGAACGCATAATCTCCAATTACCGTAACGCCCTTTGGAATGGTAATTTCTTTAAGCGACGAGCAATAACCGAAAGCGTCCTTTTCAATCAAAGTAACATTTTCGGGAAGTGAGAAATTCTCCATTGCCGAGCATTTGAAGAACGCTTTTTCACGGATTTCCGTCACGCTGTCGGGAAGCACGATTTCCCTTATGACAGAGCACTTATAAAATGCCTTTGTAGCGATTATTTCAACGCCGTCGGGAACGGTATATGTACTTTCCTTAACCTTTTGCGTTTTGCCGTCGGAGGCGGTTTTTTCGACCTCTGTGACATCTTTCGCAAGCGGGTAGAAAAGCAACTGCTTCATATCCTTTGTAAACAGCACGCCGTCAACCGAGCAATAATACTCGTTTTCGGGGTCAACGACATACATTTTGAGTTTCTGATTGTTTTCAAACGCCCAAGAACCTATCTTGCTTACATTTTTGCCTATCTTTATAACCTCTGCATTTTCAAGGTTACAGCCCGAAAAATCGGCAATTTCCGTTACGGGTAAGCCCTCATATTCGTCGGGAATTTCAAATTCGGTAATACTCGATTTGTTTGAAAACTCCTTGACCTTGCAGGAAGCTTCGCCCTTTTCAAACACAAGTGTTTCGTCGCCGAGCCCTATTCCCTCACCGCAGCCCGAGAACAGAACGCCTATCAAAATTACAAGTGCAAGAATTATCGCTGATTTTCTTTTCATACTGCCGCCTCCTGCTCTTTTGATTTCGCCTTGCCCTCGACACGCTCTTTCAATTCCGTAACGCAGCGTTCGTATTTTTCCTTTGTCAAGTCATAGAAAACAAACGGAACAGTTACGAACACAAGCGAAATTATCGTAGCCCAGGTGTAAATTGAAAATACGTTTGTGAGAATTTGCGAGTCGAAGAGAACATCCCAGTCTGACGTAAAGCCGGTAAGCTTGAGGAGATAGGGTACAATGTAGCTCAAGCCCATTGTTACGGGATTTAAGAACCATGAGAACACGCCCGACATAGAGTCCGCACGCTCTCCGAAGCGCCATTGATGGTAAATTTGAACGTCTGCGCCGAGACCCGTGCTGACGCCGTCAACGACTGGTTGAATTGTGTTTTTAAGCGTAAGAGAAATTAGGAAAATGTAGATATTTCCCGTCTTTACCGCAAGGACTATGCCGAAGTACATAAGAATTGTCAACGCCCTTGAAATAAGAAGGATATTACGCTTTTCAAATTTGCTTGTGAGTATCGGGCACATAATGTTGCCGACGGTCATTCCGACAACAACAATATTTGCCGCAATTCCCGAAAACCACTCCATTCTCAGCGAATAGATAAACCACCAAGCAAGCAGGTTTCCTATGTGCCACTGATAAAGTCCGAGGGTGTTCGAGATGTTTATAATCCAAAAATACTTGTTTTTAAGCACGTTTTTTGCGCCCTTAAAGAACGTTACCTTTTCTCGTTCTTCAATCGGCGGTTCAATTACACGCTCCTTGCATTTTACAACAAACAGCGAGACAAGCACGCCCAAGAAGCTGAAAATCGGAACGAAAACCTTATATGTTTTAAGGTTTAAGTAGCCTCCCGTTACCGAGATGAGCAACGGTAATACCATACCGATAATCGACGGGAAAAGTCCCGTTACAATCGGCACTATCGAATAAAGCCGCTGTCTCTCCTGTGAGTTCGGCGTGATAAACGCCACAAGTCCGTTGACGCCTATAAAGTTATTATAGAAGAACAGCACAAGTGAAAAGCCGAAGTTCAAAACTATCAAACGCTTCGTGTAGCTCATTTCAAGAAGCGGAAGATAAGGAATTATCGAGGTAATGATCGCCGCAGGCAAGCCGCAAGCTAAAAGCATCGGCTTCAATCTGCCGTACTTTGCGCTGAACAGACGGCGGACTGCCCATGTGAAATAGTTTGTAATTCCTGCGATAAGCAGGTTGTTTCCGACAAGCTGCGGAAAGCCCTTGATGATAAACTCAAAGCTTTCTGACGGGATAAAATAACAGCATATTCCGATGATAATTTCCGCCATGTACGCAATGTGCGCAAACCGTTTCATCTTTGGCGTTAGTCTGCCGTGGTTTTCGTAAATCAAAACGCCGACAGGATTGAATACAATAAGAATGTAGCTGATTATCGTTCCGATTATTCCGATTACGGTAAAATCCAAGTTTGAAATTCCCATAATCGAGCCTGTAAAATAAGTTGCGGAAAAGGTCATTATAGCCGAAAAGGTCATATAGATATATGTACCTGCCTGACCCATCGTATAAGCCGCCACCTCGGAGAGTGAAAGGTACTCGCCCTCGTTCGGCTTGTTCCAATGCTCCTTGACATAGGACGGCACTCCCTTTACCTTGCCGACAAGCTCCTTGACTTTCATAATATTCCCCCCAATAAAAAAAGGGCGGATATTAGATCCGCCCTGTAATTCATAAAAATCAACCGTTAAGAAGTGCAAAAATCTTCTTGTTTGACTTATAAAGATTTACATAAGCTTCATAGTTTCTGTCATATACCGACTTTAACGAATAGTCCGGTATGAAGGTTTTTGCTGCGGGAATAAGCTTTTTAGCCTGTGTTATGTCGTCGATAATTCCCGTACCGACGGCTATTGTGATTGCCGCACCGACTGCACCGATGTTCTGAGGACTGTCAACCGTTTCAACCGTTCTGCCCGTGCAGTCTGCGAGGATTTGACAGGTAACGTCGGAAAGTGCGCCGCCGCCGACAAATCTTAATGTTTTAGAGGTCTGTATCTTCTTCTCCTGCGTTTCAAGGAACCAACGAAGATGGAAGCAAACGCCCTCGTAAACGGCTCTTATCATTTCGGATTTTCCCGTGTCGAGGCTTATGTTGAAGAACATTCCCCTTGCGTTCGGATCCTCAAACGGACAGCGGTTTCCGTGAAGCCACGGGGTAAAGATTACTCCGTTAGAGCCTGCCGGAACCTCGCTGATTACAGCCGCCATATATTCAAACAGGTTTGTATAAACCTTTTCGATATCGCCCTTACCACGTCTTAAATCGTGGCTCTTATCCAAATAGATATCAATTTCGTCAAGTGCAAGATGATCCTTGACCCACTCAACGCATTTACCTGCGGTTTCAAGCTCCGCAAAGTAGTTGTAATATCCGTCCTTTGCGCCGACAATAGCCGCTATCATTGATGCGGTATCGACAATAGACTTATCGACAACGGTTGATACCCAACCCGATGTACCCTGATAAATATGCGTGTCTCCGAGCTCAACAGCACCTGCTCCGACGCCGATAAGCGAAGCATCTCCGCCGCCGCCGAATACCGCTGTACCCTCTTCAAGTCCAAGCTCCTTAGCCGCCTTTTCGGTAAGCTCGCCAACCTTATCGGTGGATTTTACGATTTTTGCAAGATGATTCATATCTACGCCGAGCATATCGCACATTTGCTTGCTCCACGTCTTTTTCTTAATGTCGTAAATCATGGTCGAGAAAGCCGAGTCGTGAGTCATAACAAATTCGCCCGTCATTCTCGCAATAAGATATTCCTTAACGTCGAGCCACTTATATACCTTGCTGAAATTCTGCGGCTCGTTGTTCTGTGTCCATTTGTATTTCCAAATCGGGTCCTTTACGGAAAGCGGTGCTGCGCCCGTAATCGCAAGCGACTTCAACACCTTAACGGCATTACCGCCTGCTATCTGCGGTGCGCCGCCCATACCGTCCTTTAACTCCTGCGTCGCACGCTGATCCATATAGCTGAATGCACGTCTCACCGCATTTGCGTCCTTGTCAACAAGCACCACGCCCTGCATCTGCGAACAGAATGAAATGCCCGAAATCTTTTTCTTATTGATTTTGGACTTTTTCATAACTTGATTTGTACAAGTACGCATAGCATCCCACCACTCGTCAGGGTCCTGCTCTGCGCCGCCGTTTGGCATAACATAGAGCTTATATCCCTCGCTGTGAGCCGCTACAAGCTCAATCCTGTCGCTGATAGAAAAAATACAGGTCTTAACGCCCGTTGTTCCAATGTCGTAAGCTATTACATATTTTCCTTCTGCCATCGAAAAATCACCTTTTCCCTAATATATAAATACCTTTTATTTTTTCAATGCGGATTTAATAAATTTCAAGCATTGCTCGACAACAAAATCGTCCTTTTCAAGTATGCTGTCGCCTGCGTAAATCTTAAAGCGTTCCTTGTAATAATCGCACGCATAGGAGAATTGAAGCGACATAAACATATTGTCAAGAAGATAAGCCGCAAACGCCGAATCGATATCCGTTCTGACGTCGCCCGCCTTTTTGCCCTGCTCGATAGCCGTATAATAAATCCTCGCCGTCATAGACTCCATTTCATTTGCGAAATACCCTGCAAAGCGTGGGTTGCTCTCGTTGGTCATAACGTTGTAGAACTTGATTATAAGCTCATTTTCCTTTGAATACTTCTGAATGGTGCGAAGTATCTGCTCTACCTTCAAAAGTATATCCTCATCGCTCTGTGAAAGAGCCATGAGCAAATTGTCCATAGTCGCAATATTGTAATTCACTATGGTCAGGAACAAGTCCTGCTTATTGTCAAAATACTTGTAAAGCGAGCCAACGCTTATCTGAGCTTTTTTGGCAATATCATTGATATTTGCGTTCTCAAAACCCTTGAGCGCAAACTCCTTTGTTGCGACGTTTATAATCCTCTCACGCTTTTCCTTTGAGATATTGTCAAACGTCGGCTTATGGTGTTTTTTAAGATCCAAAAGTTATCACCTTATCGTTCCGAATGGCATATGACAATTACTGTCAGCCGTGCCTTTATATACCTAATCATTTTATCATAAAATAAGCCGATATTACAAGAAAAAAACTAAAAAAGCCGCTAATTTCAACAATATAGAAAATTCACTTGCCGATATTTGTACATATTGCACATATAAAATAAACTTGTTCATTAAAACAGATGGTGCTATACTGTTACAAAGCTTATTTCGGAGGTCGAAGATGAATATTATCAATAAAATTATCCGCAAGCTGTCGGGTGCCGAATTGGCACAGAAGCAAGCGGCGGCGGTTTTGGGCGGAAAGGCAAACGAGAGTATTGTTCCCCTGCTTCGCAAGGCAGGTGCGGACGGCTGCGTTTTGCTTAAAAATGACGGTGCTTTACCGTTTAATCAAAATGACTCCGTTGCGGTTTTCGGCAGAGTTCAGAACGATTGGTTTTTTGTCGGAAACGGCTCAGGCGGAGATGTTTGCACACCGTACAAAACAAGTCTTATCGACTCAATCGAGGCAGAACAGCCGTTTAAGATTGATTTACAGTTAAAAGAAAAGTACAAGACCTTCAGCGACACCCACAAGGTTGACCCGGGCTTTTGGGCGCATTGGCCACGGTTTTACCCTGAAATGAAAATATCGGACAGCGAGGTTAAAAGAGCCTCCGAGAGAAATACAAAGGCTCTTGTGATAATCGGCCGTTCCGCAGGTGAGGACAGGGAAAACGTGCTCAAAAAGGGCAGCTATTACCTGACCGACACCGAAACAAAGTTGCTTGACTCGGTAACAAGGAATTTTAAGAGCGTTACACTTTTGCTCAATATCGGAAGCTTGATAGACTTTGAAAAAATCGCTTCGTATAAAGACTGCATTTCCTCAATTATGCTTGTTTGGCAGGGTGGTATGGAAAGCGGTAATTCCGTCTGTGACGTGCTTTCGGGCAAGACCTCTCCCTCGGGAAGGCTCACGGACACAATAGCTCTTTGCTATGACGATTATCCCTCGGCGCATGACTTCGGCAACAGAGACGAAAACAAATACACCGAGGATATTTTTGTCGGTTACAGATATTTTGAGACCTTCTGTCCCGAAAAGGTGCTTTATGAGTTCGGCTTCGGGCTTTCTTACACCGAATTTTCACAAGAGATTATCAAAGCGGATTTTTCCGACGGCAAATTCACAGCCGAGGTTAAGATAAAAAATATCGGCAAGGTATCGGGCAGAGAGGTTGTTCAGTTATACGTTTGTGCACCTCTCGGGAAGCTTCCAAAGCCAAAAAAGGTGCTCACGGCGTTCAAAAAGACCAAGCTTTTAGCACCTGACGAGGAGGAAATTGTCACGCTTTCCTGCGATGAATACTCTTTCGCTTCATTTGACGACGACGGCTCGACAGGAAACATAAATTGCTATGTTACAGAGGGCGGAAATTATGATTTTCATATCGGCAAAAGCGTCAAATCTTGTGTAAAGGTATTTTCCTTTACACAGAGCGAAACAAAGGTACTCGAACAGCTCTCCGAAGTCCTCGCAGTGCCCGATTCTATGCGGTTTAACAGGCTTTCCTACAAAGTCGAAAATGGTAAAATCACGCCCTGCCATTCCCCCGTTCCGTATCGCACAACAAATCTCCGTGATATAATTCTCAAGGAGCTTCCGAAAGGGCAAAAATACACGGGCGACCGAAACATAAAACTCCGTGATGTGCGTGACGGCAAGGCAAAAATGTCGGATTTTATCGCTCAATTAAGTCCCGACGAATTGGAGCTCATCACTCGAGGCGAAGGTCCTATGAATTCATCGCTCGGTGCTAAAGGTAACGCAGGTGCTATCGGCGGCGTGAGTGAGTCCTTGCGTGAAAAAGGTATTCCGCCGATTATCACAACCGACGGTCCATCGGGCATAAGACTTCTGTCCTCCTGCTCGCTTATGCCGTGCGGTACGGCTCTTGCCTGCACCTGGGACACGGAGCTTATCGAAAGCCTTTTTGACGAAATGGGCAAGGAAATGGTCGAAAAAGGGTCAGATGTGCTTTTAGCACCCGGAATGAACATACACCGCAACCCGTTGTGCGGACGAAATTTTGAATATTATTCCGAAGACCCCGTATTATCGGGCGAAATGGCAACGGCGACCGTATTGGGAATACAGAAAAACGGCGTAAGTGCCTGCCCGAAGCATTTTGCGTGCAACAATCAGGAATACAACCGAAACTACAACAATTCCGTTGTTTCACAAAGAGCGTTGAGGGAAATATACTTAAAAGGCTTTGAAATTTGCGTTAAAAAGGCTAAGCCCTTGAACATAATGACGAGTTACAACAAGATAAACGGCGTGTGGATCCACTACAACTATGAGCTTTGCACCTGTGTTCTTCGCAACGAGTGGAATTATGACGGCGCAGTTATGACGGATTGGTGGATGCGCTATGCCTCCTCCCCCGAATTTCCCGAGCTCAACGGCAACGCATACAGGGTAAGGGCACAGGTTGATGTGCTTATGCCGGGCGGCAAAACAGCTATGAGCAAGTCCTTTGAGCCTGACGGCACGCTTCTTGAAACCTATCAAAAAGACGGCGGCATAACTCTCGGAGAAATGCAAAGATGTGCCGAAAACGTGCTTAATATGGCACTTCGCACAAACAAGGGTAAAAATTTATAATAAACGGAGTAACCTTATGGAAAAGTACCTTATCAACCCAAATCAGAAAATCAGTAAAATCAGCAAGGATATTTACGGTCATTTCAGCGAGCATCTCGGCAGATGCATCTATGACGGAATGTATGTCGGCGAAAACTCGGATATTCCGAACGTAAACGGTATGCGCTGCGACGTTGTAAACGCTCTAAAGGAGATGGGAATACCCGTTTTGCGCTGGCCTGGCGGCTGCTTTGCGGACGAATATCATTGGAAGGACGGTATCGGCGAGAAATCCAAGAGAAAAAAGATGATAAACACCCATTGGGGCGGTGTCGTCGAGGACAATTCGTTCGGTACGCATGAGTTTTTTGAGCTTTGCCGTCAGCTCGGCTGTGACGCTTACATAAACGGAAATGTCGGCTCGGGTACTGTCGAGGAAACGAACGAATGGGTTGAATATATGACCTTTGACGGCGTGTCGCCTATGGCTGAATTGAGGGCTGAAAACGGGCACAAGGAGCCGTGGAAAATCAAATATTTCGGCGTAGGCAACGAAAGCTGGGGCTGCGGCGGAAATATGGATCCCGAATACTACGGCGATCTTTTCAAAAGGTACAACACATATGTCAGAGATTATGATTCTAACTATCACATAAACCGTATTGCCTGCGGCCCTAACGGCAACAACTATCACTGGACAAAGCAGGTTATGGACAAGGTAAAGTACCACGCAAACGGACTTGCGCTTCACTATTACACCGTACCGACGGGAAATTGGGATCACAAGGGCTCGGCTACCGAATTTGACGAGGCTGAATACGACTCGACAATTTCAAAGGCTTATGAAATGGAGCTGCTTGTCAGCAATCATATCAAAATGATGGACAGCGTAAAGCCTGACCATAGAGTAAAGCTTGTCATTGACGAATGGGGCACTTGGTTTGACGTCGAGCCGGGCACAAATCCGGGCTTCCTCTATCAGCAAAGTACAATGAGAGACGCTGTTGTTGCAGGTCTTACGCTCAATATTTTCAACAAGCACGCCGACAGAATTATGATGGCTAACATTGCACAGACAGTCAATGTTTTACAGGCGGTCATCCTCACGGACGGCGACAAAATGGTGCTTACACCGACCTATCACATTTTCAAAATGTATAAGGATCATCAAGAAAATACGCTTGTCGGCTCATTCCTTACAACAAAGGAGCTGACCTCGGAGATGAACAACAAAAAGTCATATCCGCAGCTGACAGAATCGGCTTCGATTGACGAAAACGGCGTTGTTTATTCGACAATTACCAACTGCTCGGCAAGTGAATCGGTTGAAATCAAGTGTCAGGTTGCCGACACAAGCGTTACAAAAATTACGGCGGAAATCCTCACGGGCGATATTCACGATAAGAACGATTTTGAGAACGGCGAGAGGGTTACTGTAAAAGCTTTCAACGATTTTGAAATGACCGCCGACGGTTTTATTGCCACAATTCCTGCCTGCTCGATTGTGAAATTTATAATAAAATAATATGGAAAATTGCAAAAGATGTCTGCTTCGTGAAAGTGCCGAGGCTGACGTTTACGAGGATATTAAAAGCCGAATTGAAAGGCTGTCCGAAAGCGACAGGGCGGACGAACATACCTATAATTCACGCATTGAAATTTGCAAAGCCTGCGAGCACTTGATTTCAGGCGTCTGTATGAAATGTGGCTGCTACGTCGAATTCCGTTCAGCGTTCAAAAAGCAAGCCTGCCCAATGAAACGGTGGTAAAGCCGTTGCGGAGTGCGGAGTGATGAGTAGGGACAACCCTTGCGGGTGTCCGCAATCCGCAAAAATTGGTAGCGACAGCGAGCCGTCGTGAGGGCGTTTACAACCGAACAGGCGAGCCGAGCGTGATTTTTGCGGAAAAGGAGGAGTTGCACAGTGAGTGAGAGACAGCCAAAGGCTGTTGCGAGCGATACGAAGCAAACGACGACGTGGTAGGGCGGGGGCTTGCTCCCGCCGTTGGAATTGACGTATTTATAATAACTTTCAGTATATAACAAATTGAAAATTTAGCACAAACACAGGCTCCCTCTGACGAGGGAGCCTTGTTTTATCAAAACTGAAAATATATGTGACCGTAGGGACAGCCCTTGCGGCTGTCCGTTGCCCAGATTTTATATGTAATTTGTTTCGGACAGGGGCGAGCCCTGTCCCTGCGGATTGTAGGTATATAATGATTTGCGGTTGAAACGATATTGAAAATTCCTCACAACCCGCAGGGGCGACCTGCGGTCGCCCGCCAATTCATAGCAAATTAAAAACGGGCGAACACAGTTCGCCCCTACGATATAATATAAAAATATAATTGCTTGTAACCGTTGATTTGTTGTGATTTGACGGCGGGAGCAAATTCTCCCGAATTCAGGCACCATTTTGTCTGCTTCGCAGACATTTCCCCTAGCAGGGGAATAACCACCCGCCCTACCGTGTACCATATAAACTATGAGTTCGATTCTCCGTTTTGATTTGTTATTATTCTTTATTTGTACTTCTGTTTTAACTTCTATATAAAATTAAAAGAGTATCCTTTCGGATACTCTTTTCTGGTGATCCACCGGAGAATCAACAAGGCTCTGCCTTGTTCGTTGCTTCGCAACACCGTATTTTATGTCCCTTTTCGCTTCGCAAAAAGATGGACTATGAGTTCGATTCTCCGTTTTAATTTGTTCTGATTTTTAGCTTTGTTCTGAAAATTAAATTACATATAAAAATAAAAGAGTATCCTTACGGATACTCTTTTTCTGGTGATCCACCGGAGAATCGAACTCCGGACACCTTGATTAAAAGTCAAGTGCTCTGCCAGCTGAGCTAGTGGATCATATATATAAAGCGGAAAAACCGCTTTATAATTTGCCTTGTTTTAATCTATCTTACAAACAAGAGTTATTTTACGAACAAGAGAACAATCCATGCAGCGAGAACAAGCACGAAGAAGAAAATTCCAAAATACTTTGTGAATTTTTCGAGCTTAGCCTCAATAGTTCTGCCCTTATTCTTACCGAAGAAGGTATCAGCCGCACCTGAAATAGCACCTGAAAGACCGGCTTCACGGCTCTGCTGCATAAGAACAACTACGATTACTACGATTGATGAAAGGATAACAATTGAGCCGAGAACAATTTCGATTGCTGACATACTAACTTCCTCCTTAACGACTTGCATTTTTTCAACGCCCGAGTATTCTATCATATACTAAGGTAAAAAGCAAGCGTTTTTTGAAAATTTATTATAAAATCTGATAATTTCTTTTTTTGTGCATATAATATTGACAGCAAAGGACAAGAAAAAAACAGCGTTTGCAGTACCTTTGCTCCGTCTGTGAAGCTTTCGCAGGCGGTTTTTTAATTCAAAAATCCAATGATATAATTTGCAAAGCTCATAACTCTTGCGCCCTGTGCGGAATTCGCCCCCGACCTTCCGAGGAAAAAGCAAACCGCACTTGCCAAAAGCATTATAATCGCAATAAGCATAAGCGTTACGGGCAAGCCGTTGCTGACAGGCAACGGCTCGTCGATAGGTCTGTAAATAATTGTAGGGGAAATTTCCCCGTCGCTGCCGACAACAACACGTTCCATTTTTGCATTGTCATCCGTTGCGTCTGCGTCGCCCATCATACCTATCAATTCAACTTGACACTCGGGGCACACTTCGACCGTATCGGGATAAATTTTTCTGCATTTGGGACAAATCATTGTGGTCACTCCGTTTCAGGCTTTCATTTTAACATTTTACTTGCATAAAGTCAATTTTTTTACTTGTATTTTTCTGCAAGAGTCAATATTTCAAGAAAAATCGACGGAACAAAAACCGCCGACAGCATTTCGCCCGCACAGCTTAAAAGCTCGTTTTTCAAAATCAGCAGCGTATCGAAATTGCCGATTTTGCCCATAATAACCGAGCAAAACGCCGCCGAGGCATACAGCGAAAGAACGACTGCGCCGCCGTATTTTATCGAGAGCTTTGACAGCCTGTTCATCCCCTTTACACACTCGCAAACAGACGCTATTATTCCTGCCATTTTATCACCTCTGCCCTCATAATAAAGGCTCAGCGGCGCAAAATCAATTATCAAATAATGGAAGAAAGAGAAAAATCACGGCTTTAACGCTTTACATTGTGGAAAAACTTTGATATAATACAATATATAGGATTTAGAAAATTTTTAACTTGGATGTGATATATTTGAAGTGTCCTTTTTGCGCTTTTGAAGAAAGCAAGGTAATTGACTCCCGTCCCACAGACGAGGGAGAGCGTATTCGCCGCCGCCGTGAGTGTATCAAATGCGGCAAGAGATTTACTACATACGAGATTATCGAGAGCGTTCCGATTTTCGTCATTAAAAAAGACAAATCACGTGAGGCATTTGACCGCAACAAGCTTTTGGGCGGTATGATGAGAGCTTGTGAGAAGCGTCAGGTTACTATCGAAACTCTTGAAAAAGCAGTTGACGAGATCGAGGCTAATCTTCAGAACTCACTTGACAGAGAGGTTACCTCAATTCATATCGGCGAGCTTGCTATGGATAAGCTCAAGGATATTGACGAGGTTGCTTATGTTCGCTTTGCCTCGGTTTACAGACATTTCAAAGATATTAACGCATTTATGGACGAGCTTTCGACCTTGCTCAAGACAAAATAAGTAAGAAAGATTTATGGCACACCCGAACGAGTGTGCCGTATTTTTTATAACAGTCCGAAGCTTACGGACAATGCCTTGTTGATTTTATTCATTTCGCTGTCGGGAAGATTGCCCATACGCTCTTTAAGTCGCTGCTTATCCAGCGTTCTCACCTGTTCAAGAAGCACAACCGAGTCCTTTTGAAGTCCGCAGTTGTCAGCATTTACGCTTATGTGTGTGGGCAGTCTGGTTTTATACTTCTGACTTGTGATGGCGGCGGCGATTACCGTCGGGCTGTACTTATTGCCCACGTCGTTTTGAACTATCAAAACAGGTCTCATTCCGCCTTGCTCGGAGCCTATAACAGGGCTTAAATCCGCATAGTAGATTTCTCCTCGCCTTACTGTCATTTTTATCACTCTCCAAAGGTAATTTATGTGTCCTTAAGACTATTTTTACCCGTAAATTACCTCTATAAACATTTTTTCGGGGAGCAATACATTATATTATTTTTGACGGACACTTGTTAATGTTGCGTTTTCTTGAAAAATGTGGTATATTTTCATATAGTAACAGTTAATAAATTCGGAGGGTTATATGGCTTTGGAAAAACTTGTCAGTGTTTGTATGAATGCGTATAACGCAAGTAAGACGATCGCTCAATCGCTTGAAAGCGTGCTTAATCAAACCTATAAAAATTTGCAGATTATCATTGTTGACGACTGTTCGACAGATAACACGGCGGAAGTTGTCAAGAGCTATGACGATGACAGGATAGAGCTTTACACCCTGCCGAAAAATTTCAATATTTCAAACGCCAATAATGAAGCGCTGCACCGTGCAAAAGGCGAATATATTGCTCATATCGACTCCGACGATATTTGGGTTGAGGATAAAATCGAAAAGCAAATTAAATTCCTTGAGGAAAATCCGCAATACGGAGCTTGCTTTACCCATGCAACGTTCATAGACGAAAACAGCAAACCTTTTACAAGCGGTGAACTGCCCGAAGGATTCCTTAATTTATTCAATCATGAGAATATGTCACAAGCAGGCATTGTAAGAGAGTTTTACAACCGTTCAAACTTCCTAAACCACAGCAGTATGGTTATGCGAAAGAGCGTTTACGAAAAACTCGGCGACCACGATTTGACGCTCAACAAGCTTCACGACTATGACTATTGGATTCGTATGAATTTCATATGTCCGCTTTATATTTATCCCGAAAAACTTGTGCTTTACCGTATTTGGCACGCCAACAACAGTACACTCGGCAATGCGGAAACTATCGGTCACAACGAGGAATATGTGAGGATAGCCTACAAGCTTGTAAACGACTGCCCGAGGGAAATGTTCTTAGAAGCGTTTTCCGATAAATTGAAATTAAAGACAGAGCATACAGACGAAGAATTGGAGCTTGAAAAGGCTTTTGTTTTGGGCGGTGCGCTTCATATGTACCCCGACAACAAGGTTTTGGAAATGAAAAAGCTTGATGAGCTTTTCAAGGATAAAAAATATGCCGAGCTTGCCGAAGAAAAATTCGGCTTTACAATCAGAGACTTATATAATCTTCATAAAAACGAAGTGTATTTCGACAAGCGGGAAGCCGACGGAATAAAGGAGAGCTTAAATTCCTTCAAGGAGCTGTACGAATCGGAAAAGGAGAGCGCAAGGCTTGAGCGTGAAAAGAATGCAGAGCTCTCAAGGCTCAACGCCGAAGCCGAGCAGCGAATTCAAACACTCAACGCTCAATACGCCAATCTTTTAGGTCAGTATAACCTTGTCATAAACAGCAGGTCATACAGGCTTTTTGCACCGTTGAGGAAAATCAAGGCTTTTTTGAAGAGCTTGATTGCAAAATAATACTATGATAAAAAATCAGACCGAGTATCAAAAAATACTCGGTCATTTTATATGCTTCTGAAATTTGAAATTATAAGAGGCTTGCGGCAGCCTTGTCTATATAAACCTCAACGTCGTGGTGGAACTGCAAAATCGAAGCGGGGCAAACGGGTGTAACGTCGCCCGAAATCATTGCCGATATAGCGTCCGCCTTGTCAATCCCCGTTGCGATAAGCACGATTTTCTGCGCCTTCATAATTGAGCCTACGCCCATTGTAAGAGCGTGAGTGGGCATCGGATTTTCGTCAAAATACTTTGAGTTTGCGGAGATTGTACTCTGTGTAAGCTTAACCTTAAACGAGCCCTTTGAAAAGCGGATTGACGGCTCATTAAAGCCGATATGTCCGTTTCTGCCTATGCCGAGAAGCTGAATGTCAACCTTAGCTTCGTCGAGCATATCGTCGTAATTTTCACATTCCGCTTCGATATTTTCGGCATTGCCGTTGAGGAAATGAACGTTCTCCTCTTTAATATCGGTGTGGTCAAACAGCTCTGCGTGCATAAATGAATAATAGCTGTTTTTATCCTCTTTGGGAAGATTAACGTATTCGTCAAGGTTATATGTCTTAACGTCCTTTAAGGAAACATTGCCCTTTTTGTATTCCTCTGCGATATACTTATATGTCGGAATGGGCGATGCGCCTGTTGCAAGTCCGAGTGTAATGTCGGGCTTTTTGTTAATTGCGTCAACAAAGAGCTTGCCGACCGCCTTTCCGATTTCCTGTGCGTTTTCCATTATGTATATATTCATACAATCACTTCTCTTCTTTCATTTTTCTTCGAAGTATAATTGTACCATAAAACATAAAAAATTCAACATTTATTTATATTTTCGTTTTATTTGTAATGAAATTTATGGTACAATTAGGAAGTAAGCCAAAGGATAGTATTTACGGAGGCAATTATGATAAAAAACGGTATTGATATTGTCGATATAAAGCGGATTGAGCACTCACTCAAAAGCGAGAGCTTCAAAGCCCGTGTTTACGGTGCGGACGAGCTTAAAGAGCTTGAAAGCAAAAGATACGAAAGCTATGCAGGTGCATTTTGTGCAAAGGAGGCTTTCGCAAAGGCTCTCGGTACGGGTATTCGTGGATTTTCGCTCTGCGAGGTTCAGGTTTTGCACGACGAATACGGTGCGCCGTATTTTTCTCTTTCGGGCAAGGCTCAAAAAATCGCAAATGAAAAGGGACTTGAATTTTCACTTAGCATAACTCACACCGACACAATTGCAATGGCTTCGGTAATTGCTTACAGTAAGGAGGACCGAATATGATTAAAATACTTTCTTCACAGCAGATAAGAGAAGTTAAAAATATGGCTAACGAGGGTGGAATTACATTTCTTCGTCTTATGGAAAATGCAGGCTCTGCGTGTGCAAAGGTCATACGCAACAAGTTTGACGACACAGGGCTTCGTAAGGCTTTGATTGTATGCGGCAAGGGCAAAAACGGCGGTGACGGATATGTTATCGCACGCAAGCTCTCCGAAAACGGTTACAAGGTTACGGTGCTTTTAACTATGGGTGAGCCTGTTGCCGATACGGCGAGGGAAATGCTTGAGCGTATAAAAAACAGCGGCGTTCAAATTGAAAACTACTGTGATAATGATGAAAAATATGACCTCTTAATTCAAGACAGCGATATTATTGTCGATTGTGTTTTCGGAACAGGCTTTTCGGGTGTTCCCGACGAAAGACTGCAACGCCTTTTCAAGAAACTGTCCGAGAGCAACGGCTACGTTGTGAGCATTGACCTGCCAAGCGGTATGTGTGCGGACTCGAGCGAGCTTTTGGCGCCGTGCGTCAAGGCGGATATGACAATTTCTGTAATTGCGCTCAAATATTCTCTTGTATATTATCCCTCTGCGGAATTTGCTGGAGAAATCCAAGTAGCTTCAATCGGTATTCCCGAGGATATTTTACGCTCATTTTCGGGCGGCTACACGCTTAACATAAACGATATAAAATCGAAAATGCCAAAACGAAGCGAGCTTTCCAACAAGGGTGATTTCGGGAAAGCTTTGATTATAGCAGGAAGCTATGAAATGCCCGGTGCTGCGCTCCTCTCCTCTCAATCCGCATCGGAGTGCGGCGCGGGAATTGTAAAGCTTGCTTTTCCCGATAAAGCGTACCCCGTTATGATGAACACTTGTCCCGAAAAGGTGCTTATACCCCTGCCCTCAAACAGATTCGGCAGAATTTCGGCACTTTGCGAAGCTCGGATTAAATCGGAACTTAAAAACTGCTCTGCCGTGCTTATAGGCTGCGGTCTCGGCAACGATTACGACACAAAACAGGTTGTAACCTCTGTACTTGAAAATTCGGAAGTGCCGATTGTTTTAGACGCTGACGGCATAAATTCAATGTGCGAGAACATAGATATAATAAAAAACGCAAAGGCGAAAGTTATAATAACTCCTCATCCGGGAGAGGCGGCAAGGCTGCTCGGCTGTTCGGTAAGGGAGGTACAGGCGGACAGGATAGGCGCTTGCAGACGCTTGATAGAGTTCACGGGCGCAACCGTTGTGCTTAAAGGCTCACGCACGGTCGTTTCAAGCAACGGCGAGGATTTTTACATTAACACGACGGGAAATTCGGGACTTGCAACGGCAGGAAGCGGAGATGTGCTTGCAGGCATAATCGTATCGCTGATTTGTCAGAAGATAAACCCCGACCTTTCCGCAGTTATGGGAGCATTTATCCACGGCTATGCAGGTGATATTGCGACCGAAAAATATTCAAAAATGGGTATGACGGCACAAAAGATAATAACAGAGCTTCCGAAAACGCTTTCCGCCTTTGAAAAAGGGTGATAACAATTTATGAAAAAATTCCTGTTTGCAACAACTGCGTTAATTTTTCTGCTTACAGGATGTTCAAATGCAACAACAGGCAGGGCTCTTAATCTGCCCGAGGAAATTTCAGCCGATATTTCAATCGAGCACAATTCGTCGCAATCCACGGCAAGGCTCACGAAAAGAGCAGGATATATAAGCCTCAGCTATTCCTCGCCGAAATACATAGACGGTCTTACGCTCACAAAGGACGAAAACGGCTCTGCGGCAGAGCTTGCGGGCTTGAAAATTTCGTCTGTCGAGAATTATTTTTCCGAAAATTCCGCAATATCCGTGCTTAACAAGACTTTGACGGCGGCACAAAAAAGCGGTACGGCATTGTCGCAGACAAAATCAGGCGATTGTCTAATTTTTTCGGGAGAATATGACGGCACGGGCTTTCAGCTCAAAACAAATTTACAAGGTACAAAAATCGTTGAAATTTCAGTTCCCGACAAAAATTTAATATTTACATTTAATTAAATAAAACTAAAAAAACGACGGCTTACTTCCTGTGAAATAAGCCGTCATTTTTAATTTTTATATTTGCTTTTCTTCGGTTTTTTCCTTTTCGGACTCGTCGGTGTGCTTCATAATTACAAACTTGTTCATCGGGAAGATTATCGCCACTGCAACAAGCATTGAAACGAGCTTCGGTACCCAATCAATAAGAAGCTTTATGTCCGTTACGCCACGCATAACGGGCTGCAACGCACCTGCAATCCAAGTCTTTAGGCAAATTACAACAAGCACCATTGAAAAGTACATCAAGGCACTTTTTACAACGCTGTTGTTAGCATTAAATGTCGCTTTTCGGTTGATTGTAAACGATACGATTTCCGCAAGAATTGCCGAGACGAAGAACGCCACGAACATTCCCGTTGTATCATAGTGAAAGACAAAGAAATCGAATTGATTTGGCAGCCTCGCAGGCAAAAGATAGCTCATTATCAAAAATGAAATTGTTTCCGTAAGACCTGCAAGCATTGAAATAAGCGAAAACTTAATAAACTGAATTACGGTTTCGTGCTTTTCCTTGAATTTCTTAAAATCAGCCATATAAATACCCCCTAACCTTTCTGATTATAAACTAACATTTATAAAGGGTGTTTGTCAATATATTTTTTTGTGAGTACCGTTATTTGTACTTAAATATTCCAAAGGTATTGACTTTATGAATGAATGTGGTATTATTAGTACGAACATTTGTTCGGGAAGGAGAGTGGAATATGTGTTTTACGCAGCTAAATTCTTAAAATGTTTCGGCGTGATTATTATGTAAAGGAGCAGTTGAATTAAATGGAAAACAGCACGCAAATTATAACTAAGGACCTTGCCGAGACTGACGAATTTGTAATTGTTCAATTTACGGAGGTTATTGACGGCAGACTTTCTGTAAGCTTTGAAAAGGGCATTAAGGATGCCGACGGAGATATTATCCGTTTCGAGAAAATCTAAGGCTTACGAAAAATCTGCTTTTTGCCATGCCGATTTCAATGAATTTTTTTATTGAACACTTTTGCATTATATGGTATTATATAATACGACAATTTTGGAAGAGGTGTTTTATGGAAAGAGAAAAGTTCGGTTCAAGACTCGGTTTTATTCTCGTTTCGGCAGGCTGTGCGGTCGGTATCGGTAATGTTTGGAAATTCCCTTATATTTGCGGAATGTACGGCGGTGCGGCTTTTATAGTAATGTATTTGGCATTTTTGGTAATCCTCGGCTTTCCCATTCTCGTTTCGGAGTTTGCGATAGGCAGAGCAAGTAGGTACGGTATGGGCAGGGCGTTTGAAACGCTTGAGCCCGCAGGCACTAAATGGCACAGGCTTAAATGGATAAGCATTATCGGCTGCTTCCTTTTGATGTCGTTCTACACGATGGTTGCAGGTTGGATGCTCTACTACACATACCTTGAGCTCACAGGTAAACTCTCGGGGCTTTCGGTTGACGGCGTTGCAGACGCATTTTCCGCTATGCTCGGTCAACCCTTGACAATGGGCTTGTGGGCATTTGTCGCTATCGTTATATCATTCGGCATATGCGCTCTCGGTGTTAAAAACGGCGTTGAAAAGGTAACAAAGGTTATGATGACCTTGCTTATTATACTTATGATTGCTCTTGCAATCAACTCTGCGACACTTCCAAACGCAAGCGAGGGTTTCAAGTTCTATCTCGTCCCCGATTTTGCTTCGGTTAAGCAGTCGGGCTTCGGTACTGCGATTTTTGCGGCGATGAGCCACTCGTTCTTTACATTGAGTCTCGGTATCGGCGCAATGGAAATCTTCGGCAGCTATCTCGGTAAAGAAAAGCGTCTCAGCGGCGAGGCTATAAGCGTTATGATTTTGGACACGCTCGTCGCATTAACGGCAGGATTTATAATTATACCGGCTTGCTTCTCATTCGGTGTTGAGCCGGGTGCAGGTCCGTCTCTTTTGTTCATAACATTGCCGAATCTCTTTAATCAGATGCCCTTCGGCAGACTTTGGGGCACTCTTTTCTTTATCTTTATGTCGTTTGCGGCTCTTTCAACAGTAGTCGCTGTATTCGAAAACTTGATTGCGGCATTTATGGATATGAAAAAATGGGAACGCAAAAAGTCGGTTGCTGTAAACTTTGTTATCGTAACTCTCATTTCAATTCCTGCGATTTTAGGCTTCAATGTTCTTTCAAAAATCCAGCCTCTCGGTAGCGGCACCGGCATTATGGACTTGGAGGACTTCATTGTTTCATACAACCTCTTGCCTCTCGGCAGCTTGCTGTTCGTTATGTTCTGCGTTAGGCGTAACGGCTGGGGCTTTGAAAATTTCCTCAAAGAAGCAAACGCAGGCGAGGGCGTAAAGTTTCCAAAATGGGTCAGAGCATATATGCAGTATGTTTTGCCGATTATCGTAATCGTCGTTTACCTCAAAGGATATTACGACACCTTTGCTTCACAGAGCAAGCCGGTGCTTATCGGTTGGATGACCTTTGCGCTTGTTCTTTTGGGCGTAATCTTCGGCGTTTCCCTCTTTACGGGCAGAAAAAAGAAAGCTGAATAATCAATATAACATATAAAATTAAGCCATAGGACAAGGCTGAGTGTTAATAAGGCAGTTTTGCTTCAAAACAACATCTTTTTACGCAATAATTCGTTAAACCCCGCAGATATGCGTTAGCATTATCTGCGGGGCTTGCCTTTTCTTGCATCAAAAATATATTATTTTGAAGTGCGTTGCAGTTTCGTAGTTATAAAAATTCTTTTATGCCGAAGCCGAGAAATGAAGCAAGGCTGTCGCCTTGCGAGGCTTTTTGGCAAAAGCATAAGGGATTTTTATGCGAGAAACCAATACTTCCTTATGAACACTCAGCCGATACCTATGGCTTTTGCTTTGTGGAAGTTGTGTAATTTAACACTCCGTTATTTCGGTTTTTCCGTCAAGATATTCCTGCAATTCGTGCAGTCTTGATTTATCGAGTGCTTTTGTATTTTTCAACGGATTTTCAATTTTAAGCTCATCATACTTGAAAAATCCCATTGTGTGAAACGCCAAAAGCTCGTATTTCTCAAACTTGAACCGCTTTGAAAGCTCGGCATATTTATCCATATCCGCTTCGGTGTCGTTAATATCGGGAACAACAACAGTCCTAAGCCACAGCCTGATGTTTTTTTTGCTTGCGTACTCGCCGATTTTAATAAAGCGTTCAAATTCTCCGCCCGTGTATTTCTTATAGTCCTCGGCATTGTAAAACTTAACGTCGAGAATAACCATATCGGCATTGTCAATCGCCGTTTTTACCTCGTCGGTCAATTCAACGCTTCCCGAGGTGTCAAGGCAATATCCGATATTTTCCGATTTTAACAGCGGTGCGATTTCATTTATAAATTTTGCATTGAGCAACGGCTCTCCGCCGGAAAAAGTTACTCCGCCGCCGTTTTTGAAATAAGGCTTATAGCGTTTTACTTTATTGAACAGCTCTTGCGCCGACATTTCAATTTCGCCCTTGTGGTGCCAAGTGTCCGGATTATGACAATATGCACAACGCAAAGGACAACCGCTGAAAAACACATCAAAGCGTATTCCCTCGCCGTCAACTGCGGCAAGACTTTCAAAGGAATGTATATTCGCCATAGCTTATCTCCTTATCTAAAATTAACGGGCGGAAAATCCGCCCGTTTTGTTGTCCGAATTTTACATTGACTGATGGAATGTACGGGCAATAACCTCTTCCTGCTTATCACGAGTGAGCTTGTTGAAGTTTACCGCATATCCCGATACTCTAATTGTGAGTGAGGGGTAGAGAGTCGGGTCGTTCATAGCAGCAATAAGCTTTTCACGGTTGAGAACGTTTACGTTAAGATGATGTGCGTCCTGCTCAAAGTAACCGTCAAGCATTGTTGTAAGGTGTTCAATCTGCTGTTCCTTATCGCTTCCGAGAGCGTCGGGTGTGATTGAGAAGGTGTTTGAAATACCGTCCTGACAGCAAGCATAGTTAAGCTTTGCAACCGAGTTAAGAGAAGCCAAAGCGCCCTCGCAATCTCTGCCGTGCATGGGGTTAGCACCGGGAGCAAACGGCTCGCCTGCCTTACGTCCGTCGGGAGTAGAGCCTGTCTTTCTGCCGTACATAACATTTGATGTGATTGTAAGGATTGAAAGAGTATGTCTTGCACCTCTGTAGCAAGGAGTCTTGCAGAGTTCTTTGTAGAAATACTCGATAAGGTCTTTACCGATAAGGTCTGCTCTGTCATCGTCGTTGCCGTATTTCGGGAACTTGCCCTCAATCTTAAAGTCAGTGATAAGACCTCTGTCATCCTTTATGGGAGTAACCTTTGCATACTTGATTGCCGACAAAGAGTCGATAGCAACCGAGAAGCCCGATACGCCGAATGCCATCAAACGCTCAACGTCTGTGTCGTGAAGAGACATCATAAGTCTCTCGTAAGCGTATTTATCGTGCATATAGTGAATGATATTCATGGTGTTGACATAAAGTCTTGCCATCCAAGAAAGATACTTCTTATATGCCGCATAAACCTCTTCAAATGTAAGAGTCTTTTCTTCAAAGATTTCGCCCTCGGGAGCTATCTGTGCGCCCTCGATTTCGTCCTTACCGCCGTTAAGAGCCATAAGGAGAACCTTTGCAAGGTTACATCTTGCACCGAAGAACTGCATCTGCTTACCCATCTTCATTGCCGATACACAGCAAGCGATTGCATAGTCGTCGCCGTACATTCTTCTCATAACATCGTCGTTCTCATACTGAATTGAGTCCGTATCAATGGAAACCTGAGCGCAGAAATCCTTAAATGTCTGGGGAAGTCTATCCGACCAAAGAACCGTAATGTTCGGCTCAGCCGATGAACCGAGGTTGTAAAGCGTCTGCAATACACGGTATGAGGTCTTTGATACCATATGCTTACCCTCGCAGGTTACACCTGCAAGAGCCATTGTAACCCAAACCGGATCGCCTGCGAAAAGGTCGTTGTATTCAGGTGTACGCAAGTGGCGAACAAGACGAAGCTTGATAACAAGGTCATCGATAAGCTCCTGTGCGTGTACCTCGTCAAGAATTCCCTCTTCAATATCTCTCTGAATATAAATATCCATAAACTCGGCAATTCTGCCTATTGAGTTAGCGGCACCGTTCTGCTCCTTGATTGCGCCGAGATAGCCGAAGTAGAGCCACTGAACAGCCTCTTTAGCCGTTGTTGCGGGCTTTGAAATATCATAGCCGTATGAAAGAGCAAGACCTTTAAGCTGATTCATAAAGTCAAGCTGCTTTGAAAGATCCTCAAGAGTATGGATTGTCTCCTCGTCAAGAATTTCCTTCATACCGAGTCTGCGCTTATCCTCTTTCTTCTGCTCGATAAGGTAATCCATACCGTAAAGAGCAATTCTGCGATAGTCGCCGATAATTCTTCCTCTTGCATAAGCGTCGGGAAGACCTGTAAGAATACCTGCGTGACGGGCAGCTTTCATAGTATCTGTATATGCTCTGAAAACGCCTGTATTGTGAGTAGTTCTGTAAGTGAACTCGTCCTTGATTTTCTCGGAAAGCTCATAGCCGTATGCATTACAAGCCTGAACTGTGTTTCTGAAGCCTGCGAACGGTGAAACTCCTCTTTTAAGCGGCTCGTCAGTCTGCAAGCCGACGATAACGTCCGTGTCCTTGTCAACAACATAACCCGGCTCGTGTGAAAGGATTGAAAGTACCCTTTCGGTATCGACGTCAAGTACGCCGCCGTTGTCATTTTCCTCAATAAGCAGCTCGTGTACTCTGTCCATCTCCTTCTTTGTTCTGTCAGTAGGTCCTTCAAGGAAAGAGCTGTCGCCGTCATAAGCTGTGTAGTTCAATTTGATAAAGTTAGATACATCAATTCTGTCGCACCATGCGCCCTTACTGAAACCTCTCCATGCTTCCATTTCTTTTACCTCCGTATTTACATTTATATTATCCGATTAGCCGCCTTTGCCGAACACAAAATGCTCTCTCCGTGTCCGCAGTCCTTGCAGGCTGTTTTGCCGCACTTACCGCAGCAGGTTGAGCTTCCTTTGCAAAGCTCAATATCTCCGCCGTGAATTACAAGCGACTTTCCGTAAATAATAGCGTCTGCCGTCTTTGCCCTTGCCGAATTATAGATTGAAGCGACGGTTGAACGGGCAATATCCATTTGGATTGCACATTCCTCCTGCGAATACCCTAGAGTATCCATAAGCCTCATAACCTCATACTCGTCAAAGGTAAGGTCAACAACCTCGGCATAATCGCCGAACGGTCTAAAGCCCATTACCTTGGGGTATGCGCAAATACGTCTTAACTTTTTAGGTCTTGCCACTTTTACCCCTCCGATAACTGTTTTTTCAACCTTATAAGTCTATTATATAGTATTTTTGACATATGTCAACAACGTTTTTATACGGTAAATTTTGGAAGTATAAAAATAGGCGTTTTTCTCGCTGTTTCAAGGCTTTCAAGCACTTAAAAAGCGTCTTTTTTGAGCAATAAAATATATAATTACAATAATATTTTGCGACACTTTTCACAGTTTTTGTATAGTTTTTATAAATATTGATTTTTCTGAAAAAATCGAAAAAAAATCCCCGAAATTCAAGCGAATTTCGGGGGATTTTATTATTAAAATCAGTCGGCGTGATGATGCTCGTAATTGCAGCAATCCTCTTTGAAAAGCTCCTTGTCATATTCAATGCCGTTCTTTTCATAGTAGTCCTTGATAGCGGCCTTTATAGCCTCCTCCGCAAGAACAGAGCAATGAATTTTAACTGCCGGAAGTCCGTCAAGAGCCTCAACAACAGCCTTGTTTGTAAGCTTGAGAGCCTCCGAAATGGGCTTGCCCTTAATCATATCGGTAGCCATTGAAGAGGTTGCGATAGCAGAAGCACAGCCATAGGTATTGAACTTAACGTCTGTGATTATGCCGTCGTTTACCTTGATATACATTTTCATTATATCTCCGCACTTAGCGTTACCGACCTCGCCGACGCCGTCTGCGTCCTCGATTTTACCGACATTATGCGGACGAGCAAAATGCTCCATTACCTTCTCTGAATATTCCATTATGCATTACCTCTTTCTTTCTGTAATCTTTCCCAAAGCGGAGACATAGAACGAAGTCTTTCAATTATCTCGGGAACACAGTCAACAATATAATCAACTTCCTCTTGTGTATTGCTCTCGCAAAGAGTAAGCCTCAATGAGCCGTGTGCAACCTCGTGAGGAAGTCCTATGCTCAAAAGAACATGGCTCGGGTCAAGTGAGCCCGACGTACAAGCAGAGCCCGAGGAAGCGGAAACGCCCTTCATATCAAGGTAGAGAAGAAGCGACTCGCCCTCTACACCCTCAAAGCTGATATTTACGTTGCCGGGAAGTCTGTTTTCACGGTCACCGTTGAGCCTGCTTGACGAGATTTTCAAAAGTCCGTCAATAAGTCTGTTGCGCAAAGCGGATACTTTTCCCATGTTCTCCGCAAGGTTATCGTTAGCCTCTTTAAGAGCTGCCGCCATACCTGCCATGGCGTAAACAGCCTCCGTGCCCGCTCTCTTGCCTCTCTCCTGTGCGCCGCCCTCGATAAGATTGGGAATTCTGATACCCTTTCTCATATAAAGAGCGCCGATGCCCTTAGGACCGTGGAATTTATGGCTCGACATTGAGAGCATATCAATATTTTGCGCCTTAACGTCAATCGGAAGATGACCGACAGCCTGCACCGCGTCAGTGTGGAAAATAACGCCCTTTTCATGGCAGAGCTTTCCGATTTCTGCTATCGGCTGAATTGTGCCTATCTCATTATTTGCGTACATTATTGTAACAAGTGCGGTGTCCTCACGAATAGCGTTTTTAACATCCTCAAGTTTAACAATACCGTTCTCGTTAACGGGAAGATACGTAATTTCGCATCCAAACAGCTCTTCGCATCTCTTAACCGTATGAAGCACGGCATGGTGCTCAAAGGCGGTTGTGATGATATGCTTTTTGCCCTTTTTCGCCATAACCTCGGCAACACCCTTGATTGCCCAGTTATCAGCCTCACTGCCGCCCGAAGTAAAATAAATCTCGTTAGTGTCGGCATTGATTGCCTTTGCAACAGTCTCCCTCGCATTTTGAACGCCGTGATGAGCCTGCTGACCTATGTCATAGAGGCTTGACGCATTACCGAATGTATCCGTAAGATACGGCATCATTGCATTAAGCGCCGTTTCTGATAATTTTGTTGTAGCCGCATTATCGGCATAAACCTTCATAAATACATCTCTTTTCTATTGAAAATATCCAATTCATACTTTTTTTGTCTGAAATCGCATATATCATACAACAATAGTATGATATTGTCAATAACATTTTATAACATAATTGTTCAGAAAAAAATTAAATTTCCGTGAACAGCCTCTCAGCATATCTGACAGAGCCCATTGCGTCCTTTGAATAGAAATCTGCGCCTATTCTGTCGGCATAATCCTGCGTCAAAACAGCACCGCCGACCATAATTTTGCACTCGGGGTAATCCTCATGCAGCCGCTTTATCGTAATTTCCATATTTGCGACCGTCGTCGTCATAAGAGCCGAAAGTCCGACTAACTTAACCTGTTCCCTTTTAGCTGTTTCAACCACAAGCTCGGGGTCAACATCCTTGCCTAAGTCGATAACATCAAAGCCGTAATTTTCAAGCAAAACCTTAACAATATTCTTGCCAATATCGTGTATATCGCCCTTTACGGTTGCAATGACAATCTTGCCCTTTGGCTCCTGCTTTTCGCCGTCGGCTGTGAGCTTTAGCTTTATCTCGTCAAACGCAGCCTTTGCACAATCGGCACTCATCAAAAGCTGTGGCAAGAACATTTTACCCGTTTCAAATGCTTGTCCGACAACATCAAGAGCAGGGATTATATAGCCGTCAATAACTTTAAGCGGATCGGTATTTTCAAGCATAGCCTTTGCACAATCGGCGGACTGTGCTTTCATACCTTTAATGATAGCGGTTTTTAAGTCAACCGTTTCTCCGCTTGCGACAGCCTCAACCTTTGCAATGTTATTTATATAGTTTTCGCAGTTATCGTCATAGCCTTTGAGAGCGCAATACGAATAATAAGCGTTCATCATCATATCGCTCAACGGGTTTATGATACCTGCGGAAAGTCCCGAATGCATTGCCATTGTAAAGAAAGCCGTGTTTATTATCTCTCTCGACGGCAAGCCGAACGAAATATTGGAAACACCTAAGCAGGTGTTCACACCGAGTGTATTTCTCACATAATCAAGCGTTTCAAGGGTTACCTTTGCATTGTCCTTGCCCGTGCTGACAGTCATCGCAAGTGCGTCGATAATAAGGTCATCTTTTGACAGTCCATAGCTTTCGGCAGTTTTAATCATACGCTTTGCAATTTCAATCCTGCCTTGCGCGGTATCGGGTATTCCGTTTTCGTCAAGTGTTAAACAAACCACAACGCCGCCGTACTTTTTAGCAAGCGGAAAGACTTTCTCCATACTTTCTTTTTTACCGTTTGCGGAATTTATAAGAGCCTTACCGTTATAGATGCGAAGCGCTTTTTCCATCGCATCAAAATCAGAGGTATCAATCTGAAGCGGAATATTGAGTACACTTTGAACGGTTTTTATCGCACTAACCAACATTTTCGGCTCGTCAATCTCGGGCAAACCGACATTGACGTCCAAAACATCAGCCTTTTTGTCAGCCTGCGCAACCGCCTCGGAGACAATATAATCCATATTGTTTTCAACAAGTGCGGCTTTCAGTTTTTTCTTGCCTGTAGGGTTTATTCTTTCGCCGACAATCACAGGTTTTTCCCCAATCAGCGTTGTTTTCGAGTAGGAAGTAACCACTGTAAAGTGCTTTTGCTTTACAGGAGAAACCGCTATTTTTTTGCATTTTTCGGCAGTTCTTTTTATGTGCTCGGGAGTTGTTCCGCAGCAGCCGCCGACACAGTAAACACCGAGTTTTGCAATTTTTTCCATATCGTCGGAAAATTCCTCTGCACCGACCTTATAGCTCGTTACTCCGTTTACACATTCGGGCAAGCCTGCGTTTGGATTTACCAAAATCGGCGTGCTCGAATACTTAACAGCCTCTTCTACGTGCTCAAGCATTTCCTTAGGTCCGAGTCCGCAGTTCAAGCCAATCATATCTACGCCAAGTCCCTCAAGTGTAAATACTGCAGTTTTGACATCTGCACCCGTAAGAAGCTGACCTTTTTCATTAAAAATCATTGAAACAATCAGCGGAAGCTCGGTATTTTCTTTAATAGCAAGCGTTGCCGCCTTGATTTCGTAAAGGTCGCCCATAGTTTCAAGCAAAACAAGGTCTGCACCTGCTTTTTCGCCTGCTACCGCCTGCTGCTTGAAAATGTCATAAGCCTCTTCAAACGGCAAATCCCCATACGGTTCAAGTAATTTACCCGTTGTGCTCATATCAAGTGCAACATACACATCACGGTCTGCCTGTTGTGTGGCTTTTTTTGCAATATTTACGCCCTCAGTGATAATTTCCTCAACCGAATGACCTGTACCGTCAAGCTTTAAGCGGTTTGCACCGAAGGTGTTTGCGGAAATAATATCTGCGCCTGCGTCTACATACTGCTTGTGAATTTTATAAAGAATGTCGGGATGCTCAATATTCCACATCTCAGGCAATTCTCCTGCTTTGAGTCCGTTTTCAATAAGCAAAGTGCCCATTGCACCGTCACATATAAGCATTTCCTTGCCCAATTTTTCTTTAAACTTCATTCTTTCACGTCCTTCTGAATTCGCACTCTGTATTACCGCAATTTTCACACGAATTTATATTACAGTCCTTATCCCTCGTCAAGCCGATAAACGCACTGACCGATTTTGTCGGTATCATAAGGCAGTTATCCGAAAGATAAACGCCTATTCTTTTGGTGATGTCAAGCAGAGCAAAAAGTTCTCTTTGTGAGGTCAAATCAAGGTCTGCATACCCCGGAGAAAATCTCGGACGCAGATAGTAGCCGTTTCCAAGCTCTTTTTTCGCAATCTGCGAACAAACCTCGTCGCAATAACTCTCACAAGCCGCCGCAAGTGTAGCCTGCGCCAAAACAGCCTTTGCCGAATTTGACGAAATGTACTTACGAAGCATTATATCGCTCGGAGTGCCGAGAGTCGCCGCAAAAATCAAAAGCCTGTCCGAATTTTTAAGGTGGGAAACAAGCTTTTTGCTGTGAAAAGTCATATTTTCAACGGTTATTGACTCTTCCGTCTTTGTAAACTCAACCTCTTTGTATATACTTTTAGGGTCAGAGCAAAGCTCAACCTCTTTTTTCAGTTCTTCTATCATCTCTGCGGTTTTCGGGTCGGGAGAAGCACCCCTAAAACCTGAATATCGCAAGATTTCCCGTGTATCGATTTCCATTTTATCAGCCCTTGTTACAGCAGGTTCCCTTTGTCTTTTGCTTTTTTACGAGGTAGTCAAGCGTTATCGAATCAACGACCTCGTTTATTGCGTCAAGCACGTTTTGCCAAATTTCAATCGTCACGCAATCGTCGCAATGCTCACAGTGATTTTCGGAATCGTCAAGGCATGACACGGGTGCAAGACTGCCCTCTGTCACACGCAAAATTTCACCGACTGTGTATTTCTTCGGCTCTTTCAAAAGCTTATAGCCGCCCTGTGCACCCCTTGTGCTTTCGACAAGTCCGCTTTTTGACAGCATTTTTATAATCTGTTCAAGATATTTTTCCGATATTCCTTGACGCTGCGATATTGTTTTGATTGAAATATATCCCTCGTCATTGTGCATAGCAAGGTCAAGCATAAGCCTTAAAGCATATCTGCCTTTTGTTGAAATCTTCATTTTTGTCACCTTAAAAAAACTCTAAAAATTCGGTAAATATATAATAATACAATTTTAGTAGGAATTCAATAAAAAATAAAAAAGTCGGAGGCTTCGACAAAAATTTCAGCCTCCGAAATAAATTATTTGTTATTTTCTTTTATTAGGCTTACGCCCTTAAAGCCTGTAAAAACGCAATAGACTATTATCCCAACCGTCATTGCCGTCTTAACCGCCGTTAATATATTTATGGTCTTGGTAAACGCCGATATTACTCTTAAATCTTCAGAAAGTCCAAACATAGTTTTCTCCTTTACTTGTTATCGGGTTTTGACAAAAGCACTGCGTGCGCAATGGACGGTATGCTCTCGCCTTGCAGCGACGAGGTCGGAGACATCAAAGCGCCCGTTGCGACAAACAAAATTTTAGAAAGCTCGCCACTTTCAAGTCTGTTCATAAAATACGTGTTCAGCACAGAGCCTCCGCAGCCGCAACCCGAACCGCCTGCGTGAACATCCTGCTCCTCTCTGTAATATATCATCATTCCGCAATCGTTGTATTGAGCCGAAATATCAAGAGAATAATCTTTTTTCAGAAGCTCAAGTAAAAGCTCACTTCCCACAAAGCCGAGATCTCCCGTGACAATCATATCCAAATCATCGGGCTTCATTCCCGTGTCCGAGAAAAAGTCAGAAATCGTCATTGCCGCCGCAGGTGCCATAGCAGCGCCCATATTTGTTGAGTCCTTAATTCCCAAATCGACTATTTTCCCGAAGGTAACAGCCTCTACGCAAGGCTTGTTCGCAATGTGCTTTGCCACAACGCTTGCACCTGCGCCCGTAACCGTTCGCTGTGCTGTCGGCGTTCGCTGTCCGCCGTATTCAAGAGGTAAACGAAACTGCCTTTCGGCTGAACAGAAATGCGAGGAGGTTGCCGCAACGGCGAGTTTTGACGCTTCGCAATTCACAAAGACACTTGCAATGCCCAATGACAGAGCCATTGTCGAGCAAGCACCGAAAAGTCCGATAAGCGGTATTCCGAGTTCTCTCAATGAAAAGGTTGACGCCGTGCATTGATTGAGCAAATCGCCTGCAAAAATATATTCAACGTCTTCAATCGGCTTGCCCGACTTTATCATTGCTTGCAAAACAGCTTCTCTTTGCAAGCTGCTCTCGGCTTTCTCAAATGACTCCTCGCCGAGTGTATCGTCCTCAAATATACGGTCAAATTCCTCTTTAAGCGGTCCGTCGCCCTCGGTTTTGCCGACAACACCTGCTCCTGCGATAATCGACGGTCTTTCGTTTAGCTTCAAAGTATATTTTCCCAAACGCTCAATCATAAAATCACCTATCCTTTAATAAGATTTTTAACAATAACAGCGATTTTATGCAAAAATAAAATGCTTGAATTCAGTGGAATTTTATCGGTACTCCAAACCGCATTAACAAACATAGGCTCCCTCTGACGGGCAACATATGCGACCGCCGCCTGTGGCGGATAAAGGGAGCATCTGTTGGCGCAGCGGTCGATTTTGTGCGGCGCTCCAAGCCGCATAAACAAAATCGGGATACCGCAAGAGGGCAATAGGTGGCAGAGGAAGGCATAGTTCTGCGTACAATTAAGTTAGCAGAACAAATCCACACCCGTTTTCAAAGCTAATACCGCAAAAAAATAAGGACGGATAAATCCGCCCTTATTTTTTGCATTTAATTTATTTCTGACCGTAATATGCATTCTTGCCGTGCTTGCGGTTATAGTGCTTTGCAAGTAAATAGTCCTCAATTCCCACCTGCTTTTGCTCGACTGCGGCAATTTCTTCGGTTCTAAACGCCATCTTTGCCACTTCTTCAAGTATAAGCGCATTTTCAACCGCCTTAAAACAGCTTTTGCCCCAACAAAACGGACCGTGTCTGTGAATAAGCACCGCAGGACAGTCATTCGGATTTATACCTTCGTTTTCAAAGCATTCGACTATGACCTTGCCGGTGTTGAGCTCGTATTCGCCCTCAACCTCTGCCTTAGTAAGACCTCTTGTACAAGGTATATTGTGATTTGAAAAATCAGCGTGAGTTGTTCCGTAAGCCTTTATGCTTCTGCCTGCCTGAGCAAATGACGTCGCCCAAGCGGAATGAGTGTGCACAACCGAGCCGATACCCTCAAAGCTTCTGTAAAGCTCAAGATGCGTCGGTGTGTCAGACGAGGGATTGAGCGTACCCTCAACCACATTGCCGTCCAAATCGACAACAACCATATCCTCGGCTTTCATTGTATCATAAGGAACGCCCGACGGCTTTATAACGACCAAGCCGCTTTCCCTGTCGATTGCCGAAACGTTACCCCAAGTGAGAACCACCAAGCCGAACTCTTTAAGCTGCATATTAGCCCTGTAAACATCCTGCTTTAACTGTTCAAGCATTATTTGTTCCTCCAAACAACGTCGTTATATTCAAGCTCTTTTCTGAATTCGGGGATTTTTGTGTCCTTATTTATATACACAAATTCAATTCCCATAATCTCCGCAAAATCTCGCATATGCTCTGCCGTAAGGTCATAAGAAAGAACGGAATGGTGCGAGCCGCCTGCATATATCCAAGCCGCCGCCGAGGTTTTGAAATCAGGAAGCGGTTTCCAAAGAACGCCTGCAACGGGAAGCTTCGGCATATCGTGCTCCTGCGTTTGACATTCAATGTCGTTTACAATCATTCTGAATCTGTCGCCCATATCGACAAGTGAAACAACGATACCCGAGCCCTTTTTAGCCTTGAAAACAAGTCTTGCCGGGTCCTCTCTGTCTCCTATTCCAAGCGGATGCACCTGAATTTTCGGCTTTTCACAGGCAATCGTCGGGCAAACCTCAAGCATATGAGCGCCGAGTATCATCTCATTGCCCTTTTCAAGATGAAGCGTGTAATCCTCCATAAAGGCAGTACCCTTGCCGATACCCTCTGCCATAACTTTCATAATTCTGGTCATTGCCGCAACCTTCCAGTCGCCCTCTGCGCCGAAGCCATAGCCCTGTCTCATAAGGTCTTGCGCCGCAAGTCCGGGAAGCTGACGAAGTCCCTGCAAATCCTCAAAATTCGTGTGGAAAGCCTTGAAATTTTCTCTGTCAAGGAACTTCTTTATAGCAACCTCCTCACGAGCCTGATAGCGAACAGCCTCTGTGTTATCGGTATCGAAAATATAATTATTTTCATAAGCGAGCATCTGCTCGTCGATTTCTTCCTCGGTTACCTTTTCAACCTCCGAAATAATATCGCCTACGCCGTAATGGTCAACGCTCCAGCCGAGCTTAATCAAAGCCTCAACCTTGTCGCCCTCTGTAACGGCAACATTTCTCATATTGTCGGAAATACGAAGAACCCTAAGCTTTCTCGACTCTGCCGCACCGACAGCAGCTCTCATCCAAACGCCGATTTGCGAGGTAAAGTCCTCGTCCTGCCAAAAGCCGACAACAACCTTTCTGTTCATACGAAGTCTTGCGGCAATATATCCGTGCTCACGGTCACCGTGCGCCGACTGATTAAGGTTCATAAAGTCCATATCAATATCGTTCCACGGAATTTCACGGTTGAACTGCGTGTTGAGATGAAGATACGGCTTTCTCAATGCCATAAGTCCCTTAACCCACATTTTCGAGGGCGAAAAGGTATGCATCCAGGTTATAACGCCTGCGCAATTTTCGTCATTGTTAGCCTCGTTCATTATGTTGTAGATTTCCTCACTTGTCTTAACGCAAGGAAACCATTTAACCGTACACGGAATGTTTTTGTCTGCATTGAAGCCGTCAACCATTATTTTAGAATGCTTGTCAATTTCAACAAGGGTATCCTCGCCGTATAAAAACTGTGAGCCGACAACGAAATAGAAAACAGAATTTTTCATAATTTACCGCCTTTTTAATAAGATTCAGAAGTCGCTATCTGACTTTGTATGTCAAAAACATTATATTATATACTTTTTTCATTTTCAAGAAGCAGATTTATAAATTTTTTATTAATAAAAAACGGCACTCATTTTGAGTACCGTTAATTGTAAACTATTCTGTATGTGCATTGAAAAAGGCGAGCATTTCGTCTATCGTCTGCTTGCTTTCCTCAAGCTCGGGATATGCAACGCTCGTTATGTGTCCCGAGGATTTGTTGACCGTCAAGCCCCAATCCCTGTAAACGTGGTCAATTCCACACTCGGTCAAAACCTTGTCAAAATGCTCTGCCGAGGAGTGAAGAATATCCCTTGTGCACGACACCGTATAGCACGGCGGCAATTTGCCGAGAGGTATGACCTCCTCAGGCTGCAAGTAGGGATAATACGGCGAATTCTTATAGTCAATGCCGAAGTAGCAGGATATAAGCGGTGCATTGAAGCCCGCTTTCATTTCATACATACCCGAAACAAGACCTAATGCGTCAATTTGAAGCCCCGACGGAGAAACCTCGTAAAGCTCTTGAAGCTGCGGACTTGTTTCAACAAGCGAAGTGTAATATGCAAGGTTGCCTCCTGCCGACTCGCCTGTTACATACACCCTTTCAAGGTCGATATTATAGCTGTCCGCATTGTCATAAATCCACTTATAAGCCGCCATAACGTCCTGCACCTGCGAGGGATAGAGAACATCAGGCGAAAGTCTGTAATTTATACAAACCACCGTATAGCCCTTTTTGGCAAGCACCGAGCAATATACTCTGTTGTAATCCTTATTGCCCATCATAAGACCGCCGCCGTGAATTTCAATTATCACGGGCAGCTTCTCGCTTGTGCCGTCGGGATAATAAACGTCAAGCATATGCTCGTCTGTACCGTCGTCGATATACGGTATATCCTCAATACGGGTAACGCCCTTTTCCATTGTCTGCGACGATAATCGGTTTTCGTCAAAGGCGTCCATAATATCCCAAACAATAGAAACCGCCTGCGTTACAAAGCCTTTGTTTGTAAGCTCGCCCATAGCGTTAGGGTCTGCCTTATTGAGCTTGGTATCGAGAATGAAAAGGCTGTTGAAAATGGCGCCAAGCTCTCTTCTTACTTCCTCTGATTGAAGGTCGCCGTCCGAGAGAATGATCCTTTTCAAAAGCGAATAAAGCTGTGAAAAAACAGTCCGTACCTGCGCCTTGATTTCGGTGTCTCCGTTTGCCTCAGCAGCCTTGACAAGGCTTTTGATTTCCTCACTTCTGCTGTCGAATTCAAAATCAAGCTCGCTCGATATTACAGCTTCATTATCGGCATCCGTCTTGTTCACACGGAGCAGGCTCGAAAGCTCGGCACTCTTTGCGAACAAATTTGTCTGCTGACATATCGGGATTGTTAAAGCTATAACAAGTACAAGTGAAATTATCCTGTTCAAACGCATAAATCATATCCTTTATTTATTGAAAAAAGACGCAACGACAGACGCTATGTACATCATAACGTCTGCCGTTCTTGTATTTCTGAAAACCTCGACCATACGGTCCGCAAGTTCCTTAAAAGCTCTCATAAAACCACCTATTTTGCAACGATGTTTACAAGTCTGCCCTTAACATAAATCTCTTTAATTATATTCTTGCCTGCAAGCTCCTGTGCAACCTTTTCGTCTGCCTTTGCAGCTGCAATAGCCTCGTCGTTGGAAGCGTCGGCAGCAATTTCAATCTTTGCACGGATTTTGCCGTTTATCTGAACTGCAATCTCAACGGTGTCATCAATGCACTTAGCCTCATCATACTCGGGCCATACGCCGTCCTTTGCAAGCATCTCGCCATAGCCGAGAGTTGACCACATTTCCTCCGTGATATGCGGTGCAAAAGGATTGACAAGCAGGAGAAGCGTTTTAAGCTCTGCACGGTTGATTTTGCCGTTGTCGTAAATCTGATTGAGGAGAGTCATCAACGCTGCGATTGCCGTGTTGTACTTCATACCCTCAATATCTTCGCTGACTTTCTTAATAGCCTTATGCATTGCAGAGGAAAGTTCCTTTGAATACTCGTCTCCGTCAGTAAGAATTTCCTGAAGCTTCCAAATACGGTCAACAAATCTCTTGCAGCCCTTAACGCTCGACTCACTCCACGGAGCAGCCTGCTCGTAGTCGCCCATAAACAATACATAAGTTCTCAATACGTCTGCGCCGTAAACGTCAACAACCTCGTTCGGGTCGATTACATTGCCTTTTGACTTACTCATTTTAACGCCGTCGGGTCCTAAGATAAGTCCCTGTGCTGTTCTCTTGAGGTAAGGCTCCTTGAACGGTACTGCGCCGATATCATAGAGGAAGCGATGCCAAAATCTTGAATAGATAAGGTGACGTGTAACATGCTCCATACCGCCGTTATACCAGTCAACAGGTCCCCAATATTTAAGCTTTTCGGGGTCAGCCAATGCCTTGTCATTGTGGGGATCGATATAACGCAGGAAATACCAAGAAGAGCCTGCCCACTGCGGCATAGTGTCTGTTTCCCTCTTTGCGTCTGCGCCGCACTTCGGGCACTTGCAATTTACGAAAGAATCAATCTTTGCAAGCGGGCTTTCGCCGTCCTGACCGGGCTCAAAATTCTCAACCTGCGGTAATTTAAGCGGAAGTTCGTCATAGGGAACGGGAACCATTCCGCATTTTGGACAATAAACAATCGGAATAGGCTCGCCCCAATAACGCTGACGGTTAAACGCCCAATCCTTCATCTTATACTGAACGCCCTCTTCTCCGATGCCCATTTTTTCAAGGTGCTCAATCATCTTTGCGATTGAATCCTTTTTATTATCCATACCGTTGAGGAAATCGGAGTTTACCATCTCGCCGTCGCCTGTATAAGCCTCAACCGAGATGTCGCCGCCCTTGATAACCTCAACTATATCAATGCCGAACTTCTTCGCAAAGTCATAGTCTCTCTGATCGTGAGCCGGAACAGCCATAATTGCGCCTGTGCCGTAGCCCATCATAACATAATCTGAAATATAAATCGGGATTTCCTTGCCGTTAACGGGGTTTTTAGCTGTAAAGCCTTCAAGCTTTACACCTGTTTTCTCCTTAACAAGCTGTGTTCTCTCGAACTCCGTCTTTTTAGCACATTCCTGTCTGTAAGCCTTGACCTCATCCATATTGCCGATAATGTCAGCATACTTGTCGATTATCGGGTGCTCGGGTGCCATAACCATAAATGTTACGCCGAAAAGTGTGTCAGGACGGGTTGTGTAAATCTTGAAGCTCTCATCAACCTCATTTACCTTGAAGTTTACGAATGCGCCCTTTGACTTGCCGATCCAGTTTACCTGCTGAAGCTTGATATTCGGAAGATAATCAACCTCGTTGAGTCCCTCAAGGAGCTTGTCTGCATACTTTGTAATGCGAAGATACCAAACGTCCTTTGATTTCTGAACAACGTCGGAATGGCAAATATCACACTTACCTCCCTGTGAGTCCTCGTTTGAAAGAACGACCTTACAGGACGGGCAGTAGTTTACCAATGTCTTATCTCTGAAAGCAAGTCCGTTTTCAAACATTTTAAGGAATATCCACTGTGTCCACTTGTAGTAGTCCTCTTGAGTGGTATCGATAACTCTTGTCCAATCAAAGGAGAAGCCTACCCTTTTAAGCTGACTTGTGAACTTTTCAATGTTCATATCGGTAACTTTTCTCGGATGAATACCTGTTTTAATGGCATAGTTCTCCGTGGGAAGTCCGTAAGCGTCAAAGCCTATCGGGAAAAGCACATTGTAACCCTGAAGCCGTCTTTTTCTCGAAACAACCTCAAGTCCCGAATAAGCCTTTATGTGTCCTACATGCATACCTGCGCCCGAGGGATACGGAAACTCTACAAGTCCGTAAAACTTGGGTTTATCCGAATTGTCAACGGCGTTGAAAACGCCCTCGTCATCCCATTTTTTTTGCCATTTTTCTTCTGTCTGTCTAAAATTATAATCCATAATTGCACCTCTGTATCGGATGTGATTTTTATTCAATTATCCACTTTGAAACGTCAACCTCTTTTGCGTCCTGCCAGAGCTTTTCAAGGTTGAAATTCTCTCTGTCGGCAGGAGTGAAAATGTGGACAATAACTGTTCCGTAGTCAAGCAAAATCCAGCCTGTCGATCTGCCCTCTACGTGATTTGGCTCTTTTCCGAGAGCCGTCAGCTTTTCCTCAAGCTCTTCGGCAAGCGCCTTTATATGCGTTGATGAAGTACCGCTTACGATTACGAAATAATCCGCAACCGAGCTCAAATCGGTAATTTCAAGTGCCTTAATGTCCTCCGCCTTTTTATTATCAAGAATTTTGACGGTGTTTTCAAGCAGTTCCTTAGTCTGCATTGCTTTCATCCTTTCTCGCTTTTTCCTTTTCGGAAATTGCGACTTCATTATATGCGAGAATGCTGTCGGGGTGAACGACTGCTTCCGCTTCAACATTTTCTTTTATTGTAAACTGCAAGCCGTATAGCATTGCCTCTTCAAGGCTTCTTTCAGCCTTTTCCCTGATTACGTCAACGTCGGGGTAATTGCGTTCTGCCGAGGTGTAATCGGCTATATACAAAACCTTTTCCAACAGCGACATATTGTCCCTTGCCGTCGTGTGATACCTGACCGCAGAGAGTATATCCTCATCCTTGACGTTCAACTCGTGCCTTAAAAACACTTCCCCACTCATTGCGTGCCATATTTTCGGATTTGCAAGCTCCGTGGGTGTCATTTTATGCGAATATTTTTCGATTAACTCCCTTTGAGTTTCGTAATCGGTATCCTTCATTATATCGTGAATAAGACCTGCCGTAAAGGCTTTATCCTCGTCGGCTCCGTATTTTTTAGCAAGCCTTTTTGCCTCGTCCGCAACGTTCAGCGAATGATAAAATCTGTACTCGCTCAGTCTTTTTTTGATTTCCTCGACAAATTCTTCATTTCTTTGGGTATCCATAAAGTCCTCTGTCCTCGATATATTTTCTGACCTTGCCGTCAAGATATTTTTCGGTGCTTTCGCCTGTTTTAAGTAAGCTGCGAAGCTCTGTTGAGCTTATCTCAAACGGCTCTACGGGGGAAATGATTATTCCTTTGCCCGTAAGTCCGTCAATCGATATTTTGAGCTCATCTTCGGAATATCGCCTTAACTCATCAATGCTTTCCTCCTCGCAACGGGAAGCGACGCACAGGGTACACATTGACAGTATTTCACGGTACTCATACCACCTTGAAAACATCAAAAACATATCCGAGCCGATAATCAAATACAAATCGTCGTCGGGGTACAATTTCTTGATTTCACGCAGGGTGTAAACCGTGTAGCTGTCGGTATCTCGCTTAATTTCAATGTCGCTGACTTCAAACCGCTTATCACAAAACACAAGTCGGCACATATTGAGCCTGTCCGTGTCGGACTCCAAGCCCTCAGCCGATTTATGTACCGGAGATTTATCGGGAATTATCAAAACCCTGTCGAGCCCTAATTTTTCGCAAAATTCCGTAACAAGCCGTGTATGTCCCTTGTGCGGAGGATTAAACGTTCCTCCAAAAACACCTATTTTCATATTATTTTCTCACTGTTTTCTTTTTCTCGTGAAGCTTCGGATTATATCTGTATAAAATCATAACTCCGCCGATAACTCCGACAACTTCCGAATTTGTTTCAAGTGCCAATTTCTCGGCAATATCTCTCGGCGTGTCGGGGCAGGTCTCTCTCAAAACCTTTAATTTAATAAGCTCTCTTGCGGTGAGTGCGTCCTCCGTCTGCTTAATAAGCGTATCGGATATTCCGCCTTTTCCCACCTGAAAAAGTGCCTGAAGCGTATTTGCCTGTGATCTGAGAGTTGCTCTCTCTTTACTTGTCATAATTTCTCCTGTTTATGTTTTATTGTTTATTGCAATCTTTATATATTTTTATCTAATTATATATATTTCTTAACTTCCTCTGCAAAAAGACGAAGTGCGTTACCTCTGTGGCTAACCTTGTCCTTTTCCTCGGGTGTGTATTCCGCAAATGCTCTGCCGTCAATGTAGAAAAGCGGATCGTAGCCGAAGCCGTTAGTACCCTTTCTCTCATATCCGATTTTGCCGTGGCACTCACCTCTGACGGTAAATTCTCTGCCGTCGGGGAAAACACAGCAAACGCAAGCGACATACTTCGCCGTTCTCTTGTCGTCGGGTACATCCTTTAAGCAATCGAGCAATTTATCATTGTTCTTTTCATCATTTCCGTGGTCGCCCGCAAATCTTGCCGAGTAAACACCGGGTGCGCCGTCAAGAGCGTCAACCATAAGTCCCGAATCGTCTGCAATACACGGCATACCGCTTTCCTTACAACCCGAATCAGCCTTGAGTTTTGCATTTTCTTCAAATGTTGTGCCTGTTTCCTCAACATCCGTAAGGTCAATTCCGAGTTCATCTGCGGTTTTAACATTTATACCGAGCGGAGACAAAATTCTTTCAAGCTCGGCTCTTTTTTTCATATTATGAGTGGCGATTAAAAAGTCCAAAAAATCCCCTCTTTTCTTTTTTCTCTTTCTTTTCTTCCTGTTCTTCGGGCTCGTCTTTTTCCTCGATTACTGCCTCTTCCGTCTGAGGAATTTCCGCATTTTCTTCTGCGTTTTTCTCACTCGGCATAACCTCGTCAAGCATTTCAACGGCAAGCTCGTCGATTATCTGCGCTGTCTGTTGTAATTGCGAAACTCCGATTTTATCTGTCTGAGAGAGGTTATTCTCTCCTGCTGTTTTTTCTTCCTGTGAGGATGAAACAGCTTCTTTACCGCTGTGTTTATCTTCATCTGCGCCGTCGCCGTGTCCATCGACACCAGATCGTATATCGCCCAAGATGTTTTCAGTAATCTTTTCGCTTTCATTTTCATCCTCCTCATATTCTATCTTTTGGAAAAGTCCGTCGGCAAACGCCTGCGGATTAAACGGCTGTAAATCATCAATCTGCTCGCCGACGCCGATAAACTTAACGGGTATTCCCAATTCGTTCTTTATCGCAAGCACAACACCGCCTCTTGCCGTGCCGTCAAGCTTTGTAAGAACAATTCCCGTAATCTCGGCAACTGCCTTAAACTCTCTCGCCTGATTTACCGCATTCTGTCCCGTCGTTGCGTCAAGCACCAAAAGTACCTCACGGTCGGAATATGGAAGCTCCCGGTCAATAACTCTGTATATCTTTGCAAGCTCCTCCATAAGATTTTTCTTGTTATGAAGTCTGCCTGCGGTATCGATTATTACAATGTCGGTATCTCTCGCCTTTGCGGCATTTACGGTATCGAAAACAACCGCCGCCGGATCTGCACCCTCTGCGTGCTTGACAATATCGACGCCCGAACGGTCAGCCCAAATTTGAAGCTGGTCAATAGCCGCTGCTCTGAAGGTGTCCGCCGCACCGAGCAAAACCTTTTTACCCTGAGCCTTATACATTGCGGCAAGTTTACCGATAGTCGTTGTCTTGCCCACGCCGTTTACGCCGATTACAAGGATAACGGACGGTTGTGTTATCAAGCCCATATCCTCACCGCCGTAAAGCAGCTCTGCAACAACATTTTTCATTTCCGCCTTGATTTTGTCGGGTGTTTTAAGCTTCTTTTCAACTGCATTCTTCTTGAGCGTTTCCGTAATCTGAACAGCCGTTACCATTCCGACATCCGCCATAACAAGAATTTCTTCAAGCTCGGCATAGAGGTCATCGGTAACCTCATCGACATTGTCAAAAAGGTCGTCGATTGCACCCGACATTTTATTTCTGGTCTTTGTAAGACCGAAGTTGATTTTACTGAAAATTCCCATTGGTTTTTCCTTTCGGCATTATGCCAAACCGAGTTTTTTAGCCATTTCGGCAGTCTTTAATTCAAGCAGCTTTGATACGCCCTTTTCCTGCATTGTTACGCCGTAAAGGACATCTGCTTCCTCCATTGTGCCTCGTCTGTGAGAAATGAGTATGAACTGTGTGTTCTTCGTCATTCTTCTGACATAGCTCGCATATCTTGAAACATTGACATCATCAAGAGCCGCTTCGACCTCGTCAAAAATACAGAACGGAGCAGGTGTAACCTTGAGTATCGCAAACAAAAGTGCAATAGCCGAGATTGCCTTTTCGCCGCCTGACAAAAGGTCGATATTCTTGACATTCTTTCCGGGTGGCTGAACCTTGATTTCAATATCACATTCAAGCAAATCAAGCTCGTTTTCAAGTCTTAACTCAGCCTTACCGCCGCCGAAAAGCTCCGAGAAAGTTTCGCCGAAATGAGTGTTGATTTTGTTAAAGCTCTCTCTGAACTGCGCCGCCATCTTGCCCGTCAAATCATAGATAAGTTTGTTCAACTCATTCTTCGACTTCTCTACGTCGGCTATCTGCTTCGACATAAACTCGTACCTCTCGGAAACCTCCTTGTACTCGTCTATTGCGGAAACGTTTACAGAGCCTAAAGCCTTAATCTGTGCTTTCAACTCTGAAAGTCGCTTGCCTGCCTGCTGATAATCGTCGATTTTAATATCAAGTGCCGCAGCCTCACGGCGTGTTAATTGATACTCGTCATAAAGCTTTGCGCTGAGCTCGTCATACTCCTTGCGCATTGCAACCTTCTTTTCCTCAAGCCTTGCAAGTTCATTGCCGAGCTGCTCACGCTCAACGGTCTTTGACCGCTCCAAAAGTCGCAAATCACTCTGCTGCTTTTCATATCCGTCACGGCTTTCAATAAGAGCGTCAATTTCCTGCCTTGAAGCACTCGAACCTTTTTTGAGCTCTTCGATATTAAGCGAAAGATTTTCGATATTTTGACTCAACTGCTCGTTTTTCTCGTTGATCCTTGCAATCTCTGAATCAAGCACCTCTGCCTTGCCCGTGTGACCCTGCTTACGAGCGTTCAAGTGAACAAGTGTGTCAGCGTTTGTTTCAATATCCTTATTGAGCGACATTATTTTAAGGCTCAATTGTGAAGCCTTTTCCGAAAGCTCCTCACGCATTGCGACAATATTTTCTCTGTCACCCGTGAGTTTTTCAAGTTCGCTCTCATTTTTAGCAATAAGCTCGTTCAATTCCTTAACACGAACGACCGCATTTGCTGCGTTTTCGGTTATTGTATCGATTCTCTTTTGAAGCGTCTGCTTTTCCTCTGCAAGTTCGCCGACGCCACCCGATACCGTGTCAAGCTGTTCCTTGGCAAGCTTCAAATCGCCCTGAAGTCTGATTTTTTCCTCGTTCTTACGAAGCAAATCGCCCTGCGCGCCCTCTAAATCCGCAAGTGCCGCCGCCTTGTCCTCGCTCAACTGCTTGAAATCCGACTGCAACGAAGCCATTTCGTTCTTCATCGCTTCAAGTCCCTTTGTGAGCTTTTCAATCTCATTACCACGGCTCAAAATACCTGCGTTCTGCGTTCTTGAACCGCCCGTCATACTACCGCCTGCGTTGATAACCTGTCCGTCAAGGGTAACTATCTTAAATCTGTAAGTGTATTTTTTAGCAATCGCAACCGCACAGTCAAGGTCGTCACACACAACCGTTCTGCCCAAAAGCGATTTTATAATTTCACGGTACTTTGAGTCTGTTTCGACAAGCTCCGATGCCATATTAACATATCCGAACTCATCATCAAGCCCCTTTTCCGTAAGTGCTCTGCCCTTAATTGCGGAAATCGGCAAGAATGTCGCTCTGCCCGAGTGTGAAGTCTTGAGGAAATTGATAGCACGCTTTGCATCGCTTTCCGTCTCAGTTACGATATTCTGCACCGCCGCACCCAAAGCCGTTTCAATAGCGGTGGAATATTTATCCTTTACTGTTATAAGCTGTGAAAGCGGACCGTGTATGCCACGAAGCGCACCCCTTTGCTGTTCACGGATAACCGCCTTAATAGCGCCGGAATAGCCCTCCATGCTCTTTTCAAGGTCAGACAAAATTCTTATTCTGTCCTCGGTCTTGTGAAGTTCTCTCTCCTTTTCAAAGAGAAGCGACTCACAGTCCGAAGCCTTTTTGCCTCTCGACTCCAAACGCAAGGTGTAGCCGTCGATTGAGTTGTTTATGGAATTTATTTCATCCTCGCACTTTTTGAGCGCTTCCTGTGCCTGCTCGTGCGATTTCTTATACTTTAAGTAAACCTCTTGCCTGCCGCCCAATGTACTGTCGATTACGGAAATGCGGTTTTTGATTTCCTCAATAGAAGAATTAGCCGTTTCGCTCAACACTCTGCAATCCGCAAGTTCAACCGAAAGAGCCGAAGTTTCCGCCGACAGCTTTTGCGCCATATCGGAGAATGTTGCGTTGTCACTCTTAAAACTTTCTTCCCTTGCGGTAAGTTCGGACATCTCGTTTTCAAGAGCCGTTACCTGCTCCTTTGCCTGCTCGATAGCCTGCTCGGCATCTCTTATTCTCTCGTCAAGATGCTGTTCCGTTTCGTTTTCGTCCGACTTATCCTTTTTGAGTCTTTCGATTGTTTCGTTATTATGTAAAATCGAGTTTTCCTCAACTTTAAGTTGAGTTTCAAGAGCCGAAATCTGCTCGTCCGATACCGACGACTGCGCTCTTATCTCCTCGATTTTTATATTGATATTTTTAATTTCCTGTGCCGCAGAATCGATTTTTTCCTCGATAGCCACAAGCTCGTCCTCTGCCTGCTTGTAGTTCACCTCGGAGGTTGAAATTTTATGGTCCTGCTCACGAAGTCTGTCATTAGTGCGGTCAATGGTGTTAAGCCAAATACCGATTTCAAGGTCCTTGCGTTCCTCTGCAAGCACAATGAATTTCTGTGCCTTTTCACTTTGAGTTTTAAGCGGCCCTACTCTTGTTTCAAGCTCCGTTAAAATATCACGAAGCCTGACAAGATTTTCCTCCGCCTGCTTGAGCCTTTTGGTAGCGTCTGCACGCCTATAACGGAAATGGGAAATTCCCGCAGCCTCCTCAAGCATTTCTCGTCTGTCGCCCGTCTTTGAAGAAACCATATCGGCAATTCTGCCCTGTCCGACAATAGAGTAGCCGTCACGACCGAGACCCGTGTCCATAAACAGCTCGTTTATATCACGAAGTCTTGAGGACTCGCCGTTTATGAGATATTCGCTCTCGCCCGAACGGAAATAGCGTCTTGTAACGGAAACCTCGTCATTGTCGTTTTGAAGCGTTCTGTCCTTGTTATCAAGGCGGAGAGTTACCTCGGCAAAGCCCTTTGCCTTTCTGATGTCCGTACCGTCAAAAATAACGTCCTCCATCTTCGAGCCACGCAAATTCTTCGTTGACTGCTCACCCAAAACCCAACGCACAGCGTCCGAAATGTTACTTTTTCCGCTTCCGTTAGGTCCTACTACAGCTGTTACGCCTTTATTAAATTCAAGTACCGTTTTATCGGGGAAAGACTTAAATCCCTGCATTTCCAGTGCTTTAAGAAACATATCATTTTTCCTTCACAATAATATCAAAATCTTCTAAAAAATCATTTCCCTTTATTGTACAATAAAATCCTTGATTTTTCAATGCTTTTTCATTTCTTTTTGACTGTCCTTTTGCCTTTGAAAGCGACTTTTCGGGAACTTCGATTACATATTCGTTTTCACGGCTTTTTTGTGAGAGTTCAAAAAGCATTTTTTCAAGATAAATCTCACCCTCACACAGCTCACGAAATGCCGGATGATATGCACCCGCAAGGTATCCGTCCTCGACATTTCCGCCCGAATGAAGTCCGAGTCTTATAACCTTTATGTCATTTTCACGGAACATCAAAAGTAATTTTGCACATAATTTTACCGCTTCGTCAAGGGTTTGAGGAATATACTCGCCGCTTTTCATACAGTCGGCAAGCGGAGTGTTTTCAAGCACGATTGTCGGATAAATTCTTACGGTATCGGGCTTTAATTCAATCAGCTTTTCAGCAGTTTTTATGTCCTTTTCAAAGCTCGAACCCATAAGTCCCGTCATCATCTGAAGTCCTAATTCAAAACCGCTTTCACGAATGAGCATACTTGCATTTTCAATATCCTTTGCGGTATGACCTCGCCTGTTGATACGCAAAACCCCGTCATCCGTGCTCTGCGCACCCAATTCAATAGACGTTACGCCGTATTTTTTCAAAATTTCAAGCTTATGCTCATTTATACAATCAGGGCGTGTGGAAATCCGCACACCCTTAAAATAATTTTTGTCTATATATTTTTTTGCCTCTGCAAGCAAGGAAATCATATATTCCTCGTCGATAGCCGTAAAGCTGCCGCCGAAAAATGCAATTTCCGAACTTTCCGGAGAAGTGTTTCCGCTTTTTATCGCAATTTCACACGCCGTTTTCACATCTTGTGTAGAAAGAGCCTTAACAGAGCCTGAAATTGTCTTTTGATTGCAAAAACTGCATTGGTGCGGACAACCTGCGTGAGGCACAAATAAAGCTACATTTGCGTGCTTTTTCAAATTCCCATCAACTCCAAAGCCTGCTGAGCCGCCGCCTGCTCGGCTTTTTTCTTGCTTCCCGCAACGCCCTTACCGATAACGTTTGAATTGAGATGCACCTCAACCTCAAATGTCTTATCGTGGTCGGGACCCGATTCGCTTACAAGCACATATTTGAGCTCTTCGCCGTGATTTCTCTGCACAAGCTCCTGCAAAATAGTCTTGTAATCCTTAAAGCTCGGCTTTTTCTCGACATAGGGAGCCACGAAACGCAAAACAAACTTTTTCGCTTCGTCGATTCCTCCGTCAAGGTATATAGCCGCTATAACAGCCTCAAACGCATCCGACAAAACTGACGGTCTGTTCCTGCCGCCCGTCATATCCTCGCCGTGTGAAAGCTTGATATAATCTCCGAGTCCGATTGTCTTTGCAAATTCAAAAAGCGACTTTTCACAAACTGCGTAAGAACGAAGCTTTGAAAGTTCGCCCTCGTGGAAATCCTCATGACGTGAGAAAAGATACTCTGCCGTGATAAATCCCAATACCGAGTCGCCCAAAAACTCAAGTCTTTCGTTGTCCTTATATTCTCTTAAAACCTCGTTAGCGTATGAGGAATGAGTAAGAGCTCTGTCAAGCAGGCTCTTATCCTTAAATTGATAGCCTATTGCTTTTTCTAATTCAGTCATTATTTTCACCGTCTTTCATTGACTGAGAAACAATATCTATAAAACCGCTGTCGATATATTTTATCGCCTGTCCAATGGCATTTTTCAATGCATACGCATCCGATGAGCCGTGAGCCTTTATAACAGGCTTTCTGACACCGATAAGCGGTGCTCCGCCGTATTTTTTATAGTTCATCTTTTCCTTGAACTCGTCCATTCCCGACTTTATGCCGAGATATGAGAGCTTGGAAAGCAGGTTTTTCATAAATATTGCTTTAATCTGATTTGTAATTGATTTTGCAACGCCCTCGTACATTTTCACGATAACATTACCCGTAAAGCCGTCGGCTACAACGACATCCGCCTCACCGAAGGCAATATCTCGCACTTCTATATTCCCCGTAAAGTTTATGCCGTTAAGAACGTTTAATTTTTTATAGGTCTCAACCAGCATCGGAGTACCCTTTGTCTCCTCTGTGCCGATATTTGCAAGTGCGACACGTGGAGAAGCAATGCTCATTATCTTCTCCATATAAAGACTTCCGAGCTTTGCAAATTGACACAGCATATCGGGAGTACATTCAACATTTGCGCCTGTATCGACAAGTATAAACGGACCTGCGCTTGTAGGCATAACAGCACCCAAAGCAGGTCGCTTTACGCCCTTTATTCTCTTAACAATAAGCGTTCCTCCGACCAAAAGAGCACCTGTACTGCCTGCCGAAACGAAAGCGTCGCCCTCGCCCGAAGCCAATGCGTCAAGTCCCACGCCGAGTGAAGTGCCTCTTTTTGATTTGAGTATTTCCGTCGGCGGAGTTGTCATCTCAAATACGGTGTCAGCCTGCTTTATTTCAAACGGAGAAATATCAAGAGAATTATCCTTTGCGCATTTTTCGATTTTATCCCTGTCACCCGTAAGCATTATATCAACACCGAACTCTTTTTTCGCCTCGATACAACCCTTTATTATTTCAAGCGGTGCATTATCTCCGCCGAAAGCATCAACAATTATCTTCATATACCGTTCTCTCCTTTGAACGACTCCAAGTCGCCCATTGCCCTTTTAGCCAAAGCCATATATCTTTCGCTTTTATCTCTTATCTTATCGGGAAGCGGCGGCAAAACGCCGAAATTCGCACCCATCGGCTGAAAGCTCTTAACCGTTTCGTCGCTTATGTATCGTGAAAGTGCGCCTATCATAGTGGTTTCGGGTAAAGTGAGAGTTTCCTTTCCCGAAAGTCTGCGAGCACAGTTAAGTCCTGCCATAATTCCCGAAGCCGCCGACTCCATATAACCCTCAACGCCTGTTATCTGACCCGCAAAGAAAATATGCGGATTTTCACGCAGGCTGAAATCCGAGCAAAGATATTCGGGCGAATTTATAAACGTGTTTCTGTGCATTACGCCGTAACGCAAAAATTCCGCATTATGAAGTGCCGGGAACATTGAAAACACTCTTTTCTGCTCGGGAAATTTCAGGTTTGTCTGAAAGCCGACAAGGTTATACATAGTGCCCTGTTTGTTTTCTTTTCTAAGTTGGAGATTAGCCCAAGGTCTGTGTCCTGTTCTCGGATCAACAAGACCTACGGGTTTTAACGGGCCGTAACGCATTGTGTCCTTGCCACGGGAAGCTAAAACCTCAATAGGCATACAGCCCTCATACACATCTTTTCTCTTATCAAAAGAATGGAGCTCTGCGCTCTCCGCCGAAATAATCGCCTCATAAAAAGCCTCATACTGTTCTTTATTCATAGGGCAATTTATATAGTCGTCCTCGCCGCCCCTGTCATATCTCGACTGCGTAAAGGCGAAATTCATATCCACGCTGTCAGCCGATACAATCGGAGCAGCCGCATCATAAAACGAAAGCCCGTCACGGCACAGGGAATGTATCGTTTCAGAAATACCGTCGCTCGCCAAAGGTCCTGCCGCAATAATTACAGCATCAGCCTCGGGCAAGTCTGTAACTTCTTTATTTATGATTTTTATATTTTTGCATGCCTTGATTTTCTCTGTTACAGACTTTGAAAAAAGTTCTCTGTCAACAGCCAAAGCGCCGCCTGCGGGAACAGCCGTTTCAAGTGCCGTTTCAACGCAAACGGAAGAAAAAGTACGCATTTCCTCTTTCAAAAGACCTGCCGCCGAATTGAGCCTTTGTGCTTTCAAAGAGTTTGAGCAAACAAGTTCTGCGAATAAATCGGTTTTATGTGCAGGAGAATGTTTTTCGGGCTTCATCTCATAAAGCTCAACATCAATCCCTGCCATATTCAGTTGCCACGCCGCCTCGCACCCCGCAAGGCCTGCGCCGATAACAGCTGCTTTCATTTATTCTTCCTCTTTTTTAGTTCTTTTCTTGCGCTCTGCCTTCTTTTCAAAACCGCATTTCTCGTCAAGGCATACAAGCAATCCGCCCTTACGCTTGAACAAGGATTTTCCGCACTTCGGGCAAACCTCGTCGGTAGGCTTATCCCACGTCATAAACGTACATTCGGGATAATTGTCACAGCCGTAAAAAGCATAGCCTCTCTTTGACTTCTTTTCGATTACATTGCCGCCGCAAACGGGGCATTTTGCGTTTGTCTGAACGACATACGGCTTTGTGTTCTTGCACTCGGGATACCCCGGACAAGCAAGGAATTTTCCGAATCTGCCGACCTTAACGACCATCATTCTTCCGCATTTTTCACACGGAATATCTGTAACGTCCTCTTTGAGCTGAATTTTTACGCCCGACATCTCCTCCTTAGCCTTTTCGAGTGTTTTCTCAAAGCCGTCATAGAAGGTGTGGAGCATTTTTATATAGTCAACCTCACCGCTTTCAACCTTATCGAGATCGGACTCCATATTTGCGGTGAATTTAACATTTACTATATTCGGGAACTGCTGTTTGAGCAGGTTGACGACCGCTTCGCCAAGTTCGGTGGGTTTCAACTGCTTTTGTTCTCTTACAACATACTCTCTTGAAAGAATTGTCGAAACAATAGAAACATAGGTACTCGGTCTGCCGACACCCGTTTCCTCAAGAGCCTTGATAAGAGCCGCTTCGGTATATCTTGCAGGCGGCTGTGTAAAGTGCTGATTTCCGTCAAGTGATTTGAGTTTAAGAATATCATTTTCCTTTATCGGAGGAAGTACGCTCTCTGCATCCTCGTCATCATCTGTCGAAACCTCATAAAGCTTTGTGTAACCGTCAAATTTAACAGTATAGCCTGAAGCCGAGAACTCGCAGAACTTACCGTCTGCCAAATCCTTTTCGGTCGCAGCCTTAATTCCTACCTTTACGGTATCCTGAATGCAGGCAGCCATAAGGCTTGCCATAAAACGCTTCCAAATAAGCGAATAAAGCTTGAACTGCTCAACGGTAAGGCTGTCCTTTACCTTATCGGGAGAAAGTGACGGAGTTGTAGGTCTTATAGCCTCGTGTCCGTCCTGCGCATTAGCCTTTGTCTTGAAATATCTCGGCTTGTCGGGAAGATAATTCTTTCCGTAGGTCTCCGTGATATACTCATTAGCAGCCGCACGAGCCTCCTCGGAGATACGAAGCGAGTCGGTTCTCATATAGGTTATAAGACCCATTGTGCCTACGCCCTTGATTTCCATACCTTCGTAAAGCTCCTGCGCTATCTTCATAGTCTTTCTGCCCTGATAGCCGAGCTTTCTCGAAGCGTCCTGCTGAAGCGTGGAGGTTGTAAACGGAGGTGCCGGCTGACGTCTCCTTGTTCCCTCCTTAACAGAAGCAACCGTGTACTGTGCGCCGTCAAGTCTGTTCAAATATGCATCTGCCTGAGCCTTATCCGCAATTTTAACCTTACCCGTTTCATCGCCTATAAATGAAGCGGCAAAGGATTTTCTTGAACCGGGTGCTGTGAGTTTTGCATCAAGAGTCCAATACTCCTCGGGTACGAAAGCACGGATTTCTTCTTCTCTGTCAACGATAAGACGAACGGCAACAGACTGAACTCTGCCTGCCGAAAGTCCTTTTCTGATTTTCTGTGAAACAAACGGGCTCAATTTATAGCCGACAAGTCTGTCAAGTATTCTTCTTGCCTGCTGTGCATCAACAAGGTCAAGGTCAATTTTTTCGGGATGCTCGATACCCTTTACAACGCTTGTCTTATTAATTTCATTGAATTTAACTCTGTTTTTGTCATCTGTATCAAGTCCCAAAACGGTTGCAAGATGCCAAGAAATAGCCTCTCCCTCACGGTCGGGGTCGGTTGCGAGATATACGCCGTCTGATTCCTTTACCATTTCTTTAAGCTCTTTTACAAGCTTTTCCTTGCCCTTAACTATCGCATATTTAGGCGCAAAGTCATTTTTAACATCAACGCTGAGCCTTGACGAAGGCAAATCTCTGATATGACCTACGGAAGCGGTAACCTTATAGTCCTTGCCGAGGTATTTCTGAATTGTCTTTGCCTTTGACGGTGACTCAACTATTACTAATTTCGACATATTAAAATCATCCTATACTATCACTAAATTTTTTTATATTTTCTGCCGGGAAGAACTTCAATAACGCCTTGCATTTCAAGTTCGGTAATTCCCGAAAGCACTTTTACAACATTAAGTCCCGATTTTTCGACGATAGTGTCAAATTCCGTATCGCCGTCCAAAACGGCATAGATTTTCTTTGCGGTTTCGCTCGCCGTATCGGGTAACGGCTTCGGCTCTGCTTTTACAGGCTCTGTATCGGCTTTCGATACCCTGCTCTGCGTCTTTTCGGCTCTTTTGTTATAAGTATGATTGACATTGCCCGAAAAGTCCTCGGCGTTTCTCGAAAGCATAATCGCAAACGGCTCGTCCGCAAGCGAAAGGTCAAATCTTTCAGGGAATTCGTCCATAAAATCCTCAACAATTTCTCTTGCATTGAAAAGCGGCTTTGCGCCGTTGTTTATGATTTCGGAAGTGCCCGAATAAGCCGAAGAAAACAAATCTCCGGGTACGGCATAAAGCCGTCTGCCTTGAGATAAAGCATTTTTAGCGGTTATAAGTGAGCCGCTTCTCTCGCCTGCTTCAACGACAACCGTCGCAAGCGACATACCCGAAATAATCCTGTTTCGCTTCGGGAATGAAATCCTTGACGCCTGCGAAAACGGCGGAAATTCCGTTATAAGAACACCGTTTTTCTTTATCCTGTTACGCAAATCCTCATTTGTTTTAAGGTAATTTGTTCCGAGTCCGCAGCCGAGCACCGCAACTGTTTTCTTATCCACGCTCAATGCTCCCTCGTGCGAAGCGGCATCAATTCCGAGCGCACCGCCCGAAACTATCGTCATACCCGCAAGCGAAAGCCTTTGTGCGATTGCACCTGCGACCTTTATGCCCTGTACGGATGCGTTTCTCGTTCCGACCATAGCGATATTTGACTCTGTCATAAGCGTTTCAATATCTCCGTCGGCATAGAGAACAGCCGGTAAATCCGAAATCTGCGTAAGTAAAAACGGATACTGTTCATCCTGCGGAGTTATTATCTCCCATCCGTTTTCCTCACACGCTCGCATTATACTGCCCGACTCAGATGGGCTATGTTGAAGAAGCCTGTCAACGTGCTTTTGGTCAATAATGCCCGAAATTCGCCATTCAAAACTTCCCGCCTCATACAGCTCTCTTGCAGAGCCGAAATATTCGATTATGGGTTTTATTTTAGCCCCTGTGCCATAGGCATTTTGAAGCCAAATCCAATACTCACAGTCTCTCATCTCATTATTTCCCACATTGTGATAACGGCGGCAACAGATGCGTTAAGCGACTCTGCCTCGCCCTTCATTTTGATTGTAATTCTTTCCCTTGCGGTGCTTTTAACAGCCTCGGTAACACCGTTACCCTCGTTTCCGATAACAGCTATTACGCCTGCGGAAAAATCTGTTTTGGTAATGTCACGGGCATTTTCATCGGGAACGGTTGCGGCAGTAAGCATACCTTCGGAATTCGCCCTTTCAAGCGTTTCCACAAGGTCGTCAACTGCGATAATCGGTATACGCAAAAGACTGCCCATTGACGCACGCAACGCCTTTGGATTATACATATCACAGCCGCCGCATACAATTATTCCGTCAATGCCCAAAGCCTCGGCACTCCTTGCGACAGAGCCGAGATTTTGCGGATTTTGCACATTTTCAAGCGCAATATACTTCTTTGTACTCTCGATTTCAAACGCTGTTTGGCGTTTCATTTCGACAACGCAAAAAATCCCCTGCGAATTGACTGTATCTGAAATTTTTTCCGAAACTTCATCAGTTATCAAATAAACGTTTTTTGCACAATCGGCAATTACGTCCGTGTAATCGGAAAACTTCGTAACAGCATCTTGGGTAAAATATGCCTCTTTTATCACATATCCGCTTTTAGCCGCATCAAAACAAAGCCTTGCGCCCTCCAAAACAAAAAGCGAGGTGCATTTTCGTTCCTTTGAACTCGAGACTAACTTTGCGACTGATTTGATTTTTTCATTATTTCTTGAAGTAATTTCAGTATAATTCATAACGCAAAAATTAACCACGCCCCGAAAACAAGGCGTGGTTCCAGCTTATTTAAGTGCTGCTTTTGCCTGCTCTGTAAGAGCTGTGAAAGCTGCGGGATCTGAAATAGCGATTTCAGAAAGCATTTTACGGTTTAATGAAACGCCTGCCTTATTAAGACCGTTGATGAATGTTGAGTAATTCATACCGTTCATTTTGCAAGCTGCAGAAATTCTTGTAATCCAGAGCTTTCTGAACTCTCTCTTCTTCTGCTTTCTGCCGATATATGCATACTGACCTGACTTCATAACTGCCTGCTTAGCAGTCTTGAAAAGTCTTGACTTTGAGCCATAATAGCCTTTTGCGAGCTTTAATGTTTTATTTCTTCTTTTGCGAGTCATCATCGCACCTTTAATACGTGCCATTTGTTATTCTACCTCCGAAAATTTGTGAAAACGGTCGAAAACCGCATTTAATTTATTGATTATTTGTAAGGAACAAGACGCTTGATCTGCTTCTGATTCGTTACGTCTGCAACTGCGGTCTTGCGAAGATTTCTTTTTCTCTTTGTAGACTTCTTGTTGAGAATGTGAGACTTGTAAGCGTGTGCTCTGATCGGCTTACCGTTCTTTGATAATTTGAAGCGTTTTTTAGCTCCCGAATGTGTTTTAATTTTAGGCATTTCTATTTCCTCCTGAATGATTTGTTTACTTATTTGGTTTTAGCACTCAACGGTGCTAAGAACATAAGCATCTGTCTGCCCTCAAGCTTTGCGGGTTTTTCTACTGATGAAAACTCCGAGCAAACCTCGGCAAACTTCTTCATTGTTTCCTCGCCGATTTGCGGATGAGCCATCTCGCGTCCTCTGAAACGAATCGAAACCTTGACCTTATGACCGGTCTTTAAGAATTTCATCGCCTGATTAGCCTTCGTATCGAAATCGTGCGTGTCGATGTTGAGAGAAAGTCTGATTTCCTTAGTCTCGATTATACGCTGGTTTTTCTTTGACTCCTTCTCTTTCTTCGTCTGCTCAAATCTGTACTTGCCGTAGTCCATAATCTTGCACACGGGAGGCTGAGCCTGAGGCGCAATTTTAACGAGGTCAAGGTTTTTCTCCTCAGCCTTTTTGAGGGCTTCCTTAGCGGACATAATACCTAACTGTTCTCCGTCCGCAGAGATAACTCTGACTTCCTTATCACGGATTTCTTCATTGAGTTGCATTTCTTTGACAGCGATGGATAATCACTCCTAAACAATAAATTAAAGCGTGAACAAAAACCGTTCACGCTCAATACACACAATAAGACCATAGCCTTAAAAGTATTGACCTGTTTCATTAAAAATCACAGGTGAGAACGGGGTGTTCTTCTTTGTTGTGCAGATATTATACTAAAACGCAAGCCGTTTGTCAAGCGTTTATTTCAAAAGTGTTCCAAGAAACGCAAACCACTCTCTGACAATAGATGTAAAGAGTGAAAACGGTTTTGATTTTGAACTTATGTTATACGGTTCTATGCCGTTTCTTTTTGCAAGCAGGGTTGAACGGAACTGATGGAATTCGGAAGTTATTATAACCGCTTCGTTTCCCAAATTATTTTCGTCCATTATTCTTTTTGAAAAGAGCATATTTTCCGCCGTCGAGGTCGATTTATCCTCAAGTATAATCCGCTCCGCAGAAATACCCTTTGCGACAAGAGAATTTCTTATAGCCTCGGCTTCGGATATGTTTTCATCATCGCCCTTACCGCCCGACGCTATAACAACGGCATTTTCATTTTTCAAAAGATAATCATAAGCCGACACAATCCGTTTTTCAAGCATTTCACTCGGTGTTTTGTCATTAACTTTACAACCTAAAATAATTGCGGGCGTGTTTTCGGGTATGTTCTTCGGTTCTGCTCTGAAAGACAAAATTTTGACCGTAACCGCAGTACAGTAAACCACAAAAATTATTAAAATTACTAAAAGAAATTTAAGCAACGCCATACCGCCCTTTTATTTTTATTTCGGAAAAAATTCCAAACACTGTACCTATTATATTATCGAAATTCAATATAAATGTCACAGTTTCACACATTGACAGACAATTATAACAGCTTTTCAACGTCCTTTGTGTTAATTCGCTTCGATACGATAAAGGTCTTACGTTTGAGTTTGCCCTTATCGGTCGAGTATGTACCGCTTTCCTTTTCCTCCGTTGAGAAAATACCGTAAGACGAGGTAACCACCGTACCGTCGGGCAAAATAACATTTCCGCAGTATCCCGTATCGGCATTTGCTGTAATGCAAGGCTCTTTCTGGTCGGGAAGATATGTGTGCGCAACCTTTATTCTGTAATCGCCCTCTCTGCCGTTTTTGAGGTCGTCATATGTGCCTACCCACGCAATCCAACCCTCGGAATACCAGCCTCTGAATTTCTTTTCGCTGTACATTTTGTTTTTCTTTTTATCTCTCTCGATTGAACGGAAGGTTATAAACAATCTGCCGTCGGGAAGATAATCCGCCTTATGTCTTTCACCGTTTATCGAACTCGGTGCAAAAACAGGCTCCGACCAAGTTTCACCCTCGTCAGTTGAGAATGACAAAAGCGAATTAACCCTCTTTGAATTGCTTCTCGTTATCAACATAAGCTCGTCGCCGTTTCCTGCGTCGCTTCTTACGCACTCAACCTCGCACATCTGCGATTTTCTCTCGATTTTTCTATGCGCTGAGAAATACGGTACGGGCTTTGTCCAATTCATTTTGCCGTTATCATCAAAGGTCAAGAATGTCTTGTAATTGACAAAATGCTTGTCGTGGAAAAGTCCCATCCATTTATCAATGAACTTGCCGTCTTTTTTAAGCCTTGTCAACGAGCTCATTGCAACAATCGGATAAATTTCGCCCTTGAAGAAAAGCTCAAACTCCGAAAAGCTCTCGCCCTCGTCATCGGAAACAGAGCAGTTAAAACCGCCTACGGAGGATTTTTCGTCCCACCATTTCGGGTTTCCGCATATAAGTATAAGCTTATCGTCCCAATTCCTCTCGCTGAAGGTAAGTCTGTAAACTGTGGGAGTCTCCTTTGAAAGTGCCCAATTTTCAGGCGGATTTTTAACACCGTCGCCGTCAAGATAGGTTTTTCCGCCGTCAACGCTTCGCTTAGAAAGCACCTTGCCTCTGCCGTGTCCCTCGGGGAAAAATGTCAAAATATCCCCATTCTTGAGCAATATGCTGTCGGGATGTCCCAAATAGCCATTACCCTCATCAACTATTGAATATTCAAAAAGATAGTCAAGACTCTTGTCCGTGTTGCCCGGTTTCTTAGAAAGGTCAATCTGCTTTATCGAATAATCTTGTCCCTTGTTTCTCATAATTCTTCTCCATTCAAAAAAAGACCGCCGAGAAATCTCGGCAGTCTTGTGACTTTACTTGTGACTTTAATTATTTTGCTTCGTTGTCCCAGCCGAAGTGATATTCCATACGATCCGTGCAATCGAAGGTCAAATCTTGCTTTCCGAGATAATCAAGATCTCCGACTCCGTTCACAACTGTCGAAACGCTCATATTTTTATCATAGGTTGCGGACAGTATGTTGTCCGTAACGGCATTAAATGTTGCTGTAATCGTACAGCCGTCGAACTCAACCGAATAATCGTCAACCGTGAAATACGAAGAAGCCTTTTTCATTTCGTCAAGGATCGCCTTTTTGTCGTGCATTGAATATGCCTTGAGAACAGAAGCCGCATCGTCTTTAAGAACTATTGTGATAATTCTTGTAATTCCCGTAACGACCTTAACTTCTTTTTCCTCTTGCTTACCCTTTTCGTTCGTTACCTTTTCTGTATAAGTCTGAGTTTCATAAGCAAGTGAGCTCACAGCCGAAACAACGTCGTCCGCCGTAAGCGAGCAAGCCTTATCCGAACCCTTTAGATACATAATATCTGTAAGGTCTGCACCCTTCTCAGTTGTTGCGTTAGGGAGTGATTTGCCTGCACCCTTTTCAGTGAAATAATCAAAAAATTTCGCCGCAGTCTTAACCTTGCCGTCGGTATCGTTTCCGTCCTGCGTGAATTTGATTGTATCTTCGTTTGTCCAAAAGCTTTCCTTGTACTGCGTAATAGGCTTTTCGCTTTTTGCGCCGTTTACCTTGTTGACAAAATACTCCACAACATTCGCTTCGTTAGCCTTAATAGAGTCCTTTTCCTCCTGTGAAAGAAGGTCAAGCACCTTTTCCCACAAGCCGTCCTCGCTGAATCTTGTGATTATTTCATTATAGCTCAATTCGATTGTTATATCGTCTGAAAGCTTGTCATATTCCTCAAAAAGAGTACCGAGCTTATCCGCCGGAAGAACTGTTTTAAGCTCGCCGTAAGTAAAAGTAAAGCTCGAATCCTTAAGATCAACCTTTGCGGTAACAGCCTTCGGCACTTCCGTTTCTCCGCCAAGAACGTCCTCAGCCGTACAGGAAGCAAAAATCATTGCTGTCATAACAATACAGAGTATAACGGAAATTGCTTTTTTTAACGAAAAATTCATACAATCAAATCCCCTTTTGCGTTATGAAATAATAATAACACAATTTATACTTATTTAACAATAGGAAATTTTATTTTTTTAATAAGTATCCTTCAAGCCCTCGCTGTCATACAAGAATGCCGTTTCAAGAAGAACATTGATACCCGCTTCAACTGTTTTCGGCTCAAGAATATCGGGTTTGTCGTCTCTTGTATGATAATAGCTTGCGGGAGTCGGGTCCATAGCCGCAAGAGCAGAGGCCTTGAGTCCGCCCTGCTGCATAGCCGCAGCATCGGAGGAGCCGAAGAAAACCTTTGCATAGGGAAGATTTAATCCTGCATTTTCGCTTGCCTTTTTAACCATAGCGGAAACCTGACTGTCAAGCGTTACAGTACCGCTCATATCCTTGTTATATACGCCCATAAAGTCATAATCTTTAAGAGTGTCAACCGCAATCGCTACCGTTTCAATTCCGTCGTTTGCGTGCTTTTTAGCGTAAGCTCTCGCACCTCTCAAGCCACATTCCTCACAGCCTGTCGAAATTGCAACAACGTCCGTGTGCTCGAAGCGAATATCATTTGCCTCCATATAGCGAATAACAGCCATTGAAGCAAAAACGCCCGTAAGGTTATCGTTTGCGCCGGGAACTACAAGCTTCCAGTTTACAAAGATTGAAGCAAGAGCTACCGGTACAGCCGTAACAAATGCAAGCACGATAATTACAATGTTAAGCCAATGCGGAACATTAAAGAATGACACAATATCAAGCACAAGGTTTATTCCGATTGAGACTATCGCAGCCGCAATCATTTTAACAAGAAGCTTACCGCCGCCGAGGTGCGTGTAGTACCATTCGTAAGCAGAGTCGATATGACCTGCAAAAACAATTCTCTTTTTCGTTTCACCCGAAGCCTTACGTGTACAAACCACGTTGCAGGACTGTCTTTTCGGGAAGAACGGGTCAAGCATTTCCTTGTAGAAAAGAAACTCGCCGGCCATAAAAATTATCGACAAAACGGTACATACCGTTGCGGCAATTCCAAGACCTGTATTAGCCGCCTCAATCGCATTGAACTGCTTTAACAAAAGGCAGATAATCGATATAAGCATAAGCACAACGTCAATAACAACCCAGCTCATAAACGCCTTGGGATGAACTTCAAAATCCTCTATTTCAACGCTGTCGCAAACATTTTTCATTGATTCCGCAACATAAGATTGAGCCTTCCTCTCGCTCTCCTCTCCGGATTCACGAGGACCTATCTCGTTACAAACTTTTTTAACCTCACGCACCGCATAGTTTGTCATTTCACGGAGACGTGACGGATAATTTGAATTACTTTCACTTGCTTTCATTAAGCTACACTCCTGTCTTAAAAAATAAACCAATATATTTTATCACATTTTTTTACATTTGTCGATAATAAATCAATATACTATTATATTTGAATTGACAACGACAGATAAATTGAATAAAATATATTCATTCACTTGTGAAAGGCAAAGGACATGGAAAACAATAATAAAAAAGGTATATCTAAAAGAACGTTACGCACAAAAATTATATTGCTTGTTATTCTTGCGGTAATTATGGTACCGCTTATCATTTTATATAAATCCGTCGGAGACACCACTCCGAAGATTAAACTTTATGACCGCAATCAAACCGAAAGTCCATCGGAAAGTCAAGAAGAACAAACCAAAGATCCTCAACCTCAACCCGAGCCTGTTAACGAAGAGCCTCAAGCAGTTCCCGAAACAAAGGCTGCCGAAAAGAAGCCTGCTACGGTAATTCCGATAACAGATGCGGAAAAGTGGAATCTTGCGATAATAAACACAAAATATCCGCTTCCCGACTCTTACGCTCCGACTCTTTCAAATGCAATAAACGGCAGTAATATACAGCTTGATTCAAGAGTCAGCGAGCGTTATGGCGAAATGTATGCGGCGGCAAAGCTTTCGGGCTGCGTGCTCACTCCCTATTCAGGCTATCATTCCTATTCACTTCAAGAAACAACTTACAACAGAAAAGTTAATTTCTATGTAAATCAAGGAATATCGGCAGAGGAAGCAAATCAAAAAGCAAGTGCACAGGTGCTTCCGGCAGGTTGCAGCGAGCACAACGCAGGTCTTGCAATGGATATTGTCAGCGCAAGCTCGGATTTTATCAACACAAAAGAGTATAAGTGGCTTTGCGAAAACGCACACAATTACGGCTTTATTCTTCGCTATCCGGAGGATAAAACGGCTATAACCGGTATGAATTTTGAGCCTTGGCATTGGCGATATGTCGGAACACAAGCCGCAAAAGAAATGAAAGAAAAGAATCAATGCCTTGAGGAATATCTCGGCTTGGCGTAAATATAAAGTTTAATAACAAAATTGACCCCCGAATATATCTTTATCGGATATACTCGGGGGTTATGTTATATCTTTTTTATTCCTGACTCTCTGTAAATTTTTTCCATTATTTCAATATCTTTTGAGTCGGCGTTTTTAATTCTTGCAAATTTCTCTCTTGCGGTTTTATTAAACACTCGTTCAACAAGTCGCACGATCCAAAAAATCGGCAAAAGAACAGGCGCTTTTTTCAGTACAGGGAAAAGCAATTTCATATGTTTGAGCGACGGAAATAATGACTTAAAAATATTATGCGCCTTTGAACGCTTTTTGCCGTCTAAATTCGCAACGCCCGTGTTTTTAACGGGTGGACCCAACACTATGAAATTCTCCGTGATTTCAAGTGATTGGTCTTTCTTGCACTCTGAAAACATCTGCTTTGACACCACTTCGATTTTCTTTGCGAAATCCTCAAGCGAGAGCTTTTGAAACTCTTTTTCTATATATGAAAAGTCAAGCGTCTCCGACATTTTTTCACACATTAAATAAATATCCATAGTCGGTCTGAAACACGCACCGCCTGTGGTAAAATGCTCGGCAAGATGTGCCATTGTGTAGATATACATATCGCTGTCTGTCATTACGTATTCGTGTTCGCCGATTTTTTGAGCCTTATCCCAAACCGAAAGGAAATAATCATACATATAATAATCTTCGACAAACAGAGTGTTATGAAGTTCAACCGTCAAAAACGGCTTTTTGGTAAGCACAATGTCTTTTCCGTTATTCATTTTTTGTTCAAAGCCGTGCGAGAGCAGTATTTTCTTTGCTTTTTCAACGTCATTCAATCGAACAAGCACGTCCATATCTGCCATAAATCGCAGTTCGGGTAAAGGATACAGCTTTTTCAAATGAGAACCCTTGAGGAACATAAAATCAATGCCGTTTTCAGAAAACTCTTTCCTGATTCTATCCGCTTCAGCCTGTTGGCTCATTTCACGGGCAACTACCGTACGATATGATTTTTCAAGCCTGTCGTTATACTTAAAATCCTGCTTTGCAAAGGCAATATAGCCGATAGCCTGCAAGGAATTTTTAACAACAAGCTCTATAAGCAAATCTTGGTTAATATCCTCGGGAATTTTCGGAATTTCCCTCGAATTTATAACAGCTCCGACCGCTTTCAAAAGGTATTCTTTTGTAGCAATAAGTTCTGACATAGTTTCTCCTGTTATACAAGTTTATACAAGTGTAAATTCCGCAAGCAACGGGAAGTGGTCGCTCGGATAAACGCCGTCAAAGGTGTCTGTTACGACCTTATAGCTTTTGACATTTATGCCTGTTTTTGAAATCATAAAGTAGTCGATACGGTTTCTGTCAAGCTCCTTGCCGAAATTCTGATAAGTGCAGGAGTCAACTGCGTTGTCAACCTGATACCTCGCGTCAAGGAAATCCTTTGTAACATTTTCATAGGTTACGCTTCCCTCTTCGGCGTTGAAATCGCCCATAATCATACTCGGCAGCGAACCGAACTGTGAAATTTTGTCGAGCACAACGCCTATGCCGTTTATTCTTGCCTCGTCACTGACATGGTCAAGATGTGTGTTGAAAACGACAAATTCCTTTTCGGTTGATTTTTCTTTGAGAATGACATAGCTGCAAATTCTGTAACATTTTGAGTTCCAGTCCTTGCTCATTATCTCGGGAGTTTCCGAAAGCCAGAAAGAGCCCTTGTCCACAAGGTCGTACATATCCGTACGGTAGAAAATCGGGCAGCCCTCGGAAAATGTTGACTCGTCACGGTATGTAATAACCGAATCGAAGTCCGTGAGGCAATCCTTGAGATATGCGTACTGCCACTTTGTAGCCTCCTGGAAGCCGATTATCGACGGCTTGTTGTTCTCAATGTTTTTAATTATAAGATCGGCACGGTAGAACCAGCTTTTCTTACCCGTATCGAGCGGATTTATACAGCGCAGATTTGCGCTCATAACCCTGATAGGTTCGTCAACTTCCTTGATGTCCGTAAACTGTGCGGGCTTCTTTTCAGCTCTGTAATGCGGATAATATCTTAAAAGCAAAAACGCCGTTATCGCCGCCGCAACAAGCATCAGCACCAAAACGATTATAAAAATCTTAACCCCTTTTTTCATAATTACCCTCCGTTAAATAATTCGTTGAGAAAAGCGAGAATGTTATTTTCGCTTATCAATGCATTGAAACAGCACTCATCGGTCAAAAGGTCAATGTTTTCCTCGGAATATTCGACCTGCTTTGACAAATAGCGGGTGTTGAACGGCAAATCCCAGTTCACACAGTCAATGAGAATTTCAAATACCGTCATCATAACCGCAAATTTGAAATGAGCCGATATATCTCCGTCAAAGCACGCCTTTATAAAGTACCTGAAAACGAAATACGAAAGAGATTTTTCATACCGCATTTGTTCTTTAGACGAAATTTTACTAAAGCGCTTTTTTATGTCATCAAATGCCAGTGCTTCAAGTGCTTCGGTATAACCGTCCCACAATTCGTCAAAGGGCGACATCTCTTTCATTATTACGACACATTCTCCGTAGAATGCGTCCGTACCGCTCTGCGTTCCGACGTCTTTAACGCCTGTTTCGCCGAAGCATTTTTTCACCCTTTCGGTAAAGGGCAAATCCCGTCGGTTGATAACGGAAAACAGCCTTTGCCGAAGTGCAAACATCTCTTCGCATACTTCCTCGGGTGTGTCGTCGTCCGTCGTCTCTTCGGTTTCAACGCTCTCATATTCGAGCACGCCGTCGCCCTCGAACAAAAGCCTTACCGCTTCTTCACAACAAAGTCCGACTCCTGCGTCCTTATACTCGCCATACCACTCATAAAACCTTGGATGCTCACGGCATATATCACAAAGCATATCCTCCGAATGTTCGAGAATGATTTTACAAAGTCCGTCCTTTTGGAGAAACGGGCAACGCTCATCCTGTGTTAAAACAAAATGCGCCACGCCGTCGCATACGGCAATGTTTTTTTGAAAACTTTCTGGCATAAGCCTGTATTTATCGTATGCAGCCGAGTCAATATCAATCTCCCAGCCGATACAACAGCTGTCCGTACAACGATTTGCTATACATTTGAAATCTCGGTAAAATGTGGGGAATGTAAGTATCATATTACTCCGATTTGTGCGCTTCTACTTTATTGAGCGTACATTTAACTCTGTATGAGTCAATTCTGATTTTGATTTTCTTCGTCTTTTTAGGTCTTTTGAAGGTGATAATTTTCTTATATCCGATTACAGTTTTCTTGGAAATTTTTCTCCAAGTGCCAAACTGCTCGATATAAACCGAAAACTTCTCTATCTGCTGACCCGTTGCGATATTTTCCTGCAACACAAGTGCGTCAAACTCCGTCTTTTCGGGGAATTCAAATACAATTTCGGGCTTTTCGTCATTTTCGTCAGCCTGCCAGAAAAGAGTATCGTCGGAAAAAATTATATTCTTTGCATTTTCGCTGTTTGAAGAAGCTGTTACCTTTGCGTTTTTCAAAAGGTCATTCGGGAAGCGTCTTTTAAGCGTGCGTCTGAAGCTGTCGAGCAAAAGCACATCTGTTTCATAGATTTTACCCGTCTTATCGGGCGGAATGTTCAAAAGCAAAGTCGAGTTATTTCCGACAGAGCTTAAATAGATTTTCATCAGCTTTTTAAGTGATTTTTGTTTGTAGTTTTCGCTCTCATGGAAGAACCAACCCGGTCTTATCGAAACGTCAACCTCGGACGGATACCAAATAAGCTCGTCCGCATCGGCTATCGCCTTTCTTGAACCCATATCCATAATCATCTGGCTGTGGCTCTTGCGGAATTTCTTGTTATCCTCTTTTTGAGAGTTTTCTGTGGTAAATTCGTTAATAGAATAATAAGACGGCACAACGCTCCATTCGCTCTCTCTGCCGACGCCTGCCTCGTTACCTACCCAACGAACGTCAGGGCCGCAAACGTTGATTGTGGCATTGGGCTGAAGTTCACGCATAACCTTATAATAGCGGGGCCAATCGTACTCCTGAACCTTGCCGTTTTTACCCTCTCCGCACGCACCGTCAAGCCAAATGCAGAAAATATCGCCGTAGTTCGTGAGGAGCTCTCTCAACTGATTTTTATAGTATTCGTTATATTCTTCGCCCTTACCGTAACTTGCTTCGTGTCTGTCCCACGGAGAGAGATAAATGCCGAATTTCAAGCCGTATTTCCTGCAAGCGTCGGAAACCTCTTTAACAACGTCGCCGTTGCCGTTCTTAAACGGGCTTGCTTTTACGCTGTAATCGGTATACGCACTCGGCCAAAGGCAAAAGCCGTCGTGGTGCTTGCAGGTCAAAATCATAGCGCTCATTCCGCCGTTTTTGATAGCTTTTGCCCACTGCTCTGCATCAAAATCAGTAGGATTAAACAGCTCGGGAGAAGCTGTACCGTCGCCCCACTCGTTACCTGTAAATGTATTCATACCAAAATGACAAAACGCATAAAATTCAAGCTTTTGCCAATTAAGCTGTCGTTCAGAGGGAACAACCTGCGCCGCACGCTTATAAGCCTCGACCATAGTAACACCTGCTTTTCATAATATTCTATTAAAGTATATCATATATAACTACCCTTTTCAATCAAATGTTTGCAACAAAAAGCCGCCCATATAGGACGGCTTACATTTTGTTATATTGTAGCAATTCTTATTGTGTTTGTGTTGCCCGTGGTGTCGGAGGTGCCTCCGGTTATCAATATTCTGTCGCCCGTTTTCAAATTCAAGGTCTTTTTCGCCATCTGCTTCGCCGTATAGAAAAGCACCTCAATAGACGGATAAACCTCGCACATTACAGGAGTAACGCCCCAAGACATTGAAAGCTGATGATAAGTCTTTTTGTTTACCGAAAGACCGATAATATCTACGGGCGGACGAAATCTCGATACCATTCGAGCCGTCATACCCGAAATCGAGCATACAACAATCGCCTTTGCGCCTATATCCATTGCCATACCGCAAACGGAGTGTGAAATAGCGTCCATCTCGTTGCGAATACGAAACTCCGTGTTTGCAAAACGCTTTTTGTAACGGATATTCTGCTCTGTGTTTTCGGCAATTCTCGACATTGCTTCAACCGTCTGAACGGGATATTTACCTGCCGCCGTTTCACCCGAAAGCATAACGGCACTCGTTCCGTCGTAAACCGCATTAGCAACGTCGGAAATCTCTGCCCTTGTAGGTCTCGGATTGGTAATCATCGACTCAAGCATTTCCGTTGCCGTAATAACCCTTTTGCCGAGCATACGGCACTTCGTGATAAGCTCTTTTTGAATTGCGGGCAGCTCCTCATAGGGAATTTCAACGCCCATATCTCCCCTGCCTATCATAATACCGTCGCAGACAGAGCATATATCCTCAATATTGTCAATTCCGGCTCTGTTCTCGATTTTAGCAATAAGGCTTATTGCCTTTGCACCGTTTTCATCAAGAAACGCTTTTATATCCTCAATATCCTGCTTACAGGATACAAAAGAACAAGCGATATAATCAATATCGTTCTTTATTCCGAAAAGCAAATCCGCCTTGTCATAATCGCTCAAATATTTTTGCTTCAACACTTTTCCGGGGAAGCTCATACTTTTTCTGTTTGAGATAACTCCGCCTGCATCCGTTCTGCAAACAACATTATCGCCGTCAATTTTTGTGACGGTAAAAATCAACAATCCGTTATTTACAAGGATTTTATCGCCAACCGACATTTCCTTTGCAAGCTCCTTATAGCTTACGGATACTCTGTTCTCGTCGCCCATAACATCCTCGGCGGTAAAGGTAAATGTGTCGCCCTCTTTAAGTGTACATTGCCCGTCTTTGAAAAGTCCGACACGGTATTCAGGACCTTTCGTATCAAGCATAAGAGCAAGCGGTTTATTAGCCTTTTCACGTACCGATTTCAAAAGGTTGATTCTTTTCTGCTGTTCCTCGTGTGTGCCGTGCGAAAAATTAAGTCTCGCTACATTCATTCCCGCCTCAAGCATTTTTTGCAAGGTTTCTTCGTTTTCGCAAGCAGGACCTACGGTACAGACAATCTTCGTTTTTCTCATAGTCAATCCTCTTCTTTCTTTAATGAGGGCCTATCAAAAAAGGGACAAAACCGCAGTTCTGTCCCCTATCATATAAAATGACAACAGCATAAATAAGTCGATTTCGACCTATGACAGACTCCACCACATATACTGCGCAATTATTTTAACACGGTATATAATTGGTTGTCAATTTATATTATTGTCGAAAATTCAAGCGTGTATTCCGCCGATTTTATATAATATAACATCTGTCAGCAATACTTCTTTATTTCAAGCACAAGTCTGCCTTTTTTAGTTGTCTTGACCTCTCCCGAAACGATAAATCTTCCATATCCTCGGACGGTTATAATGTCATTGTCGCTAACTGTTTTAGAAGCGGAAAGTGTCAAAACAGAATTTATAAACACCCGTTCCGAAGCAATGAGCTTTGAGGACTCGCTTCTTGAAAAATTGTAGACCGCACCTATAACAACATCAAGCCTTTTTGACGACGCAAAGACAGTTATCGTTTCAAAGCTTTCCGCCGTATTTTCGGGGATTAAAGACCGTTTCGCTTCAAAGCTCGTGTGCCGAACTCTCGTCAGGTTTTCGCAGATATAGTCCGCAATATTTTCAAGGCAAATAACATATCCGCATTTACCGTCAACGATTATATCGCCAACGGTTTCACGCTTAATTCCGAGATTCATAATCGAGCCTAAAAAATCCCTGTGCGTAAGACAGTCGGCAAATTTCTCGTTAAGCGGCTCGATTTTAACGCAGGTTATAGGGAAATCGTCATTTCTGACAGTCTCGCCGAAGCCTGCCACCACCCTTTGTGCACCGTCATATCCGCCAAAGAGAGCACACGGCAGATACATCTTTTTAAGCTCGCTTATTTCGGGCAAGGTCAAAAACGGAGAAAAGGTGTTGTATCCTCGCTCATAAGCCCTGTTATAAAGTTCTTCAAATCTTTTTTCAAGCATAATATCACTGTTCATTTCAAATTTCAAATGAATAATAACATAAAGCTGTGTAGTTTTCAAGGGAAATGTTTGTTACTTGTAGTACCATTTGTTTTTACTATGGTATGATATTAAAATATTCGCACACCCGTAGGGACAGGGCTTGCCCCTGTCCGAACAAACCAATAAAAACAAAACAATTATCGGTTACTATTAAATTAAAATTTACATTAAACATTCAGCTCCCTCTGACGAGGGAGCTGTTGAGCGAAGCGAAACTGAGGGAGAGAAAGCAATAAACAGCAAATTTTCGTTATTTCTCCCACAGTCATTTTTCTTCGAAAAACGACAGCTCCCTTTACAAGGGAGCCTGTGTTTGTGCTAAATTTTCTTTTACTTTCTCAACGAATCGTAGACCTTGATATTAACCGTTTCACGCTCGCAATTATGGCGGTAAATGCTCAAAACAAGACCTATTCCCAAATATATACAAAGGTTTGACGAGCCGCCTGCGCTGAAGAACGGAAGCGTAATTCCGATAACGGGCAATACCATAAGGCACATACCGACATTGATAATCATCTGGCTTGCAATCATAGCCGCAATACCGCAGCAGATAAGGTTTGTTGATTGCTCTCTTGACTTTTTGCCGACCGATATGCAGCGCAATGCGATAAGCGTAAGCAAAAGCAAGGCAACGGTGCAACCTATAAAGCCCAGTTCTTCGCCGATAACGGTAAAAATCATATCGTTTTTGCTCTCGGGGATAACTCCTGCCTGAGTATATGCGCCCTTGAAAAGACCTTGACCCGCAAAGCCGCCCGAGGACAATGCGCTCATTCCGCACTTTTGCTGATAGATAATATCGCTGTATAAATCGGGGTAGAGAAGTGCTAAAAATCTGTCCCTTTGAAGTTGTTTTAGGACGTAAATCCAAGCAAGCGGAGTGATAGCGACTATAAACGCAAACGCACCTGCGAAATAACCCCAATGTACGCCTGCCACAAAAAGCATAGCCGCCGTTATGAAGATGAAAACAAGTGACGAGCCCATATCACCCGTAAGAGCAACGAGGGCAATCGGTATAATTGCGTGAACGCCGAGCTGTAAAATGCTCAAAATGTGATTAAGTTTATCCTTGAGCTTTTCAATGTGAACGCTGAAGGTGATGATAAAGCCGATTTTAACAAGCTCGGACGGCTGCAATGAAATCGATCCGAATTTCAGCCAAGTTCTTGCGTCGCTTCTTGCGCTCGGGCCTGTGCCGAATTTGAAAAGCAGCAGCATTAGTACAATGCATATAACCGCAATGACGGGCCATAGCTTCGTAAACACCTGATAGTCAAGCATTGAAATTAAAATCGCCGACAGAATACCCACCGCAACGGCAACGATCATAATTATCGTTTCTCTTGAGAGAATTTGACCGTCTGTGAGCGTGTATTTTGTCGCACTCGTAACCATAATTATACCGAACACCGAGGCCACAAAGCACATGGTGAGTAGGTATAAATCGGTTTCTTTCAGAAATGTTGAAATTGTATTAAAAAGTTTTTTCATGTTAATCACCATAGCCTTTTAGGCAACAAATAGTTTATTAAAATTCACCGTTTCACCCCGTGTTGCCTAAACAGGCGTGATGGTGATTTCTGCCATCTCAAAATTTTGCCAAAGGCAAATTTTGAGGGCATTATAATTATGTGAATAGTGTGATTTTCACACTATTTCCTGCCGTGTTTAGCCTTAAATCTGAATATATCAAATATATTATAGTATGTTATCGCACCGATTTCAAGCAAAACTATTTACGCAAACGGCTTTTAGTGGTACAATATCTATCGGTGATATAATGCAGGTTTTCAAAACGAAAAATTATGAAGAAACCGTGGCGCTTGCCGAGAAATTCGGAAAGCAGGTTAAAAAGGGTACCGTAATTGCATTTTACGGCGGACTCGGTATGGGCAAAACCGCATTTACCACGGGTATTGCAAAGGGAATGGGCATTGAATGTGATGTCAGCAGTCCGACCTTTGCGATTGTAAATGTTTACGGAAAGAACTCGGAGCTCTGTCATTTTGATATGTACCGTGTTTCTTCCTGGGATGACCTCTATTCGACAGGCTTTTTTGATTATATGGATATGGGAAGCGTGCTTTGCGTCGAGTGGAGTGAAAATATCGAAAACGCTTTGCCCGATAACACCGTTAGGATTACTATCGAAAAGGGCGAGGGCGACGACGACCGAATAATTACCGTTGACGGATGTGATTTTGAAATATGAAAATTTTATCGCTTGAATGTTCATCCCTGAGTGCAGGTGCAGCTTTGATTGAGGACGGAAAGCTTATTGCAGAGAGCTTCCTCAACACGGGGCTTACTCACTCGCAAACTCTTATGCCTATGGTTGAGAGTGTGCTTAAAAATACAAATACGGCTGTTCGTGATGTCGATGTCATCAGCGTCAGCGCAGGTCCCGGCTCGTTTACGGGCGTGAGGATAGGCGTTGCGGCGGCAAAAGGACTTGCAGACAGCTTTGCTACACCGTGCTTTGCCGTGTCGTCGCTGGAGGCTATCGCTTATCCGTTTAGAGACGAAAATGCGGTTGTGTGTGCGGTTATGGACGCAAGATGCAATCAGGTTTATACGGCTTCGTTTTTGAAAGGGGAGAGGCTGTTCCCCGACGAGGCAATATTGATTGACGAATTGCTCGAAAAACTCAAAGGACTTGACAAGCCTGTTATTTTTGCAGGCGACGGCGCAAAAATGTGCTTTGAAAGGTTGTCGGGCGAGCTTTCAAAAGTCATATTGGCTGACGAGCAAAGACGTTTTCCGAAGGCGTCGAGCGTTGCGCTTATTGCGTATGATAAAATTCTCTCGGGCGAAAAAACTGTCGGTGCGAATGAACTTTTGCCGGTTTATTTGAGACTGCCGCAGGCGCAGAGAGAGCTTAACAATAAATTAAAAAACAAAGGAGAATAAATTATGCTTTATTTGGGAGCTGACCACGGTGGATTTGAGCTTAAGGAGTCCATCAAAAAATATCTTGACGAAAAGGGGATAGAGTACGAGGATTGCGGTACGTACTCCGCCGACTCGGTTGACTATGCGCTTATTGCCAAAAAGACTTGCGACAAAATCGTTGCAGGCGAGGGCAACAAGGGTATCCTTTGTTGCGGCACGGGAATCGGTATTTCTATGGCGGCAAACAAGGTAAACGGTATCAGAGCCGCCTGCTGTTCGGATTATTTCAGCGCAAAATATACAAGACTTCACAATGACGCAAATGTGCTTTGCATGGGCGGCAGAGTTGTCGGCGCAGGTCTTGCACTCGAGCTTGTGGAGGTTTTCCTGAACACCGAATTTGAGGGCGGCAGACACCAGAGAAGAATAGATCAGCTCAAAGATATCGAAAACGCTCAAAAATAACTTGTAATTAAATTTTTAGTGGTATATAATTATTGTGGTAAATGAAAAGAAGTATATGGAGGAAATGAAAATGGCAAACATTACAATTACAAATCATCCGCTTATTCAGCATAAGCTTAGCATTTTGAGGGACAAAAACACGGGCTCTAAGGAGTTTAGAGCGCTTATTTCCGAAATTGCTACTCTCCTTTGCTATGAGGCAACAAGAGATCTTCCGCTTGAGGAAGTTAATGTTGAAACACCCGTAGCGGTTGCAAAGGCAAGAGTAATCGCAGGTAAAAAGCTCGCTTTCGTACCGATTCTTCGTGCAGGTACGGGTATGCTTGACGGCGTTCTTTCACTTGTACCGTCGGCAAAGGTTGGTCATATCGGTATGTACCGTGACCCCGAAACAGCACTTCCCGTTCCTTATTACTGCAAGCTTCCGTCGGATATTTCACAGCGTGAGGTTTTCGTTATCGACCCGATGCTTGCAACAGGCGGCTCTGCTATCGACGCTATAAATCAGATTAAGGCATACAATCCGAAATCAATCAAATTTATGTGCATCATTGCAGCTCCCGAGGGAATTGAGGCTCTTTCGCTCGCTCATCCCGACGTTGAAATTTTCTGTGCTGCTTGTGATGAATGTCTTAACGACCATAAGTATATCGTTCCCGGACTCGGCGACGCAGGCGACAGAATTTTCGGCACAAAGTAATTTGACGAAATAAAGAATATAAAAACCCTTTTTTGCATATCTATTACTGATATGTAAAGGAGGGTTTTAGTTTTGAATTATACAGTTGATGACCGTGCCGCAGAGCTTGGCGAATACATAATTACCAACAATGCAACCGTCAGAAGTACCGCAAAGGCGTTTGGAATAAGCAAAAGCACCGTTCATACGGACGTTTCGCAAAGGCTTAAAAAGAGCGATTATGCGCTTTATTTGAAGGTGCGCAGGGTGCTTGACGAGAACAAGGCGCAACGGCATATACGGGGCGGACTTGCCACAAAGGAAAAGTATAAAAGCTTACATTCCGAGAGCATTAAAACACCGTAAAAAAATTACACAGCATAACAAAATAACAAAAAGCTCTAATTGATTTGTCAATTAGAGCTTTAATTATTGTTCCGTCAGGATGTCGGATTAATACATTCCGCCACTCTGTGCCATTGCTGCAGCAGCTGCTGCGTCAGCCTGCGGGTCGGGGATGTCTGTTACAAGTGACTCGGTTGTAAGAACCATAGCCGCAACGGAAGCTGCGTTCTGGAGAGCCGAACGTGTAACCTTAGCAGGGTCAAGAATACCCTTCTTGAACATATCAACATATTCTTCCTTGCCAAAGTCGAAGCCGTAGCCCTTCTTGTTCTTGTTTACGATTTCATTTACGATAACAGAGCCCTCAAGACCTGCGTTACGAGCAATCTGTCTAACAGGTTCTTCGATAGCCTTAACAACAATGTTGACACCTGTTTTAAGGTCAGCATCGTCTGTATCAAGGAGCTTTTCAACCTCGGGGATAGCGTTCAAAAGAGCAACGCCGCCGCCTGCTACGCAACCCTCTTCAACAGCTGCTTTTGTAGCTGCAAGAGCGTCCTCAATACGAAGCTTCTTTTCTTTCATTTCGGTTTCGGTAGCAGCACCTACACGGATAACAGCTACGCCGCCTGCAAGCTTTGCAAGTCTTTCCTGAAGCTTCTCACGGTCAAATTCAGAGGTTGTGTCCTCAATCTGACTCTTGATCTGTGCAACTCTGGCCTTGATGCTGTCCTTGTCGCCTGCACCGTCAACGATAGTGGTGGTTTCCTTTGTAATCTTAACCTGCTTAGCCCTACCGAGCATAGGAATATCTGTGTCCTTAAGCTCAAGACCGAGGTCTGATGTGATTACCTGACCGCCTGTAAGAATTGCGATATCCTGAAGCATTTCCTTTCTTCTGTCGCCAAAGCCGGGAGCCTTAACGCATACGCAAGTGAATGTGCCTCTCAATTTATTGACAAGGATTGTCGAAAGAGCCTCGCCCTCAACGTCCTCTGCGATGATAACAAGCTTTGAGCCTGCCTGCAAAATCTTTTCAAGCAAGGGGAGAACTTCCTGAATTGAAGAAATCTTCTTGTCTGTGATAAGAATGTAAGCGTCGTCGATAACAGCTTCCATCTTGTCTGTATCTGTTACCATATAAGGTGAAATGTAGCCTCTGTCGAACTGCATACCCTCAACAACATCGGAGTAGGTCTCGGAGGTCTTTGATTCCTCGATAGTGATAACGCCGTCAGCGGTAACCTTTTCCATAGCGTCTGCAATAAGCTTGCCGACAAATTCATCTGCTGCCGAAATTGTAGCAATTCTTGCAATGTCGCTTGAAGATTTAACAGGCTGTGCGTTTGCCTTGATAGCCTCAACAGCAGCGTCTACTGCCATCTGCATACCCTTTTTAACTACCATCGGGTTTGCGCCTGCCGCAACGTTTTTCATACCCTCACGAACAAGAGCCTGTGCAAGTAAGGTAGCAGTTGTTGTACCGTCGCCTGCAACGTCGTTTGTCTTTGTTGCAACCTCTTTAACGAGCTGAGCGCCCATATTTTCAAATGCGTCCTCAAGCTCAACCTCTTTAGCGATTGTAACGCCGTCGTTTGTAATAAGGGGAGCGCCGTACTTTCTGTCAAGAACAACGTTTCTGCCCTTAGGTCCCAATGTGATTTTAACTGTGTTGCTCAACTTGTCGATACCCGACTGTAAAGCCTTGCGAGCTTCCTCGCCGTATATAATCTGTTTAGCCATAATTCATTACCTCCAATGATTATTCAACAACTGCAAGAATGTCTGACTGACGAACGATAACGTATTCAACGTCGTCAATTTTAACTTCCGTGCCTGAATATTTGCTTGTGATTACCTTGTCGCCGACCTTGACGTACATTTTAATATCCTTGCCGTCAATAACACCGCCGGGGCCTACTGCAACAACCTCTGCAACCTGAGGCTTTTCCTGTGCGGAAGCGGCAAGAATGATACCGCTTTTTGTGGTTTCTTCGAGTTCAACTGACTTGAGTACAACTCTGTCAGCAAGTGGTTTGATTGTCATATAAGATTCCTCCCAAAAGAATTAAAATACATTCATTAGCACTCTTTAACCCTGAGTGCTAATATATATTTTAGCCGATTATAAAAAAAAATCAAGTACTTTTCCAAAAATTCATAAATTTGTAATAAATAAGCAATAATCCGTTTAGTGTCCGACATTTTTTGTTCCTTTAATTGTTATTGTATTTTTGCCGAAAATATGATAATATATATCGGTAATTCAATTTTGGGGTTGATGTATTTGATTCCGCAATTTCTAAAGGATAAAAGCTTCCCCGTCGCATATAAGCTGTTGGCGGTTTCGCTGTTTCTCGGCACACTCTTGCCCGAGTATCTGACGGTTATCATACCGTTTGTGGTCTTTGTCTTTTGTGTTACAAGGAAAAACACGGAGCGTATCAGCTTAAAGGGAGATAAGTTTCTTATCATTATGTCGGTCTACGCCGTGTATCTCGCAGTAACCGCCTTTTGGGCAAAAGTTCCGAAGGCTTCCGTTATGATGGGAATTATTTGGATCGGTGCGACGGTTTGTGCTATGACAATCATCTCGCTTTGCGACACGAGGGAGAAAATTGAGAATATTATGCTCTGCCTTGTCGGTACGGCGGCGGCAAACTCTGTAATCGCCATAATTCAGATGTGCTTTATGGCAGTCGGACGCTCCGATTTGTTCCCGAATCCGCTTTATCAAAAGCTTGATGAATTCGTTTACGGATTGGTAAATTATGATTTCTTCTTTGAAGAGGTCAGGGACAGGGTAGCCGCTTGCTTTGAAAATCCGCTGATTTTTGCAACATTTCTTGTAATGGCATTTCCGATAGCGGCGTATTGCTGCTTTTATACCGCAACGAAAAAGCGGCGTGCGTTCTCAATTATCTGCTCATTGCTCATCTTCTTCGGCATACTCTTTACGTTTTTAAGAGGTGCGGCGGTTGCGATTATCGTATCGTTTATGGTGCTTTCGTTTGCAGGCAAAAAACCGGCTAAATTTATGTCGGGAGTTGCGGCGGCGGCTTCGCTTATAATAATGGTAACGATTTTTGAACGAAGAGGTGTTGCGGCGTCGCAGGACCTTTCGACCAATTACAGAATAGGACTTTGGGGCTGTACGTTCGGACTTATAAAGGACAATTTCCTTTTGGGCGTCGGTGCAGGCTATAATAATGTTACGGGTTATCTTTTTGAAAACGGACTTGAGTTTTCACACTCGCACAATCTGTTTATCGAAGTTCTTGCCGAGGGCGGAATAATAGGCTTATGTCTGTTTGGTGTGCTGCTTTCGGTAATGGCTTATGATTTTGTCAAGCTCTGTCGTATGACAGGTTGGTATAGAAGCTACGGTATAGCTTTTCTTTCATCACTTTCGGGTTTTGCGGTGATGTCATTGTTTGACAACACCTTGTGCACGCCCAAACAAATTCTGTGCTTTTCCGTGCTTGCAGGCTGTATGCAGGCGGCATTACGCATAAAGACAAAAACATCGGGGGATAGGAAAAATGAAGGAACAACTTAAATTTATCAAAGGAAAATTGGGCTACGGCGTCGGCGCAATAGGTCTTGACCTGAGCTACGGTATGTTCTACACATACCTTTCGTATTATCTGTCGAGCGTGCTCAATCTTCCCGAGGCGTTTTTGCTTATATTAACGCCTATCGCAAGAATTTGGGACGGCATTAACGACCCAATGATGGGTACTATCGTTGATAATACCAAAACTAAATTAGGTAAATACCGTCCGTGGATTTTAATAGGTGCATTGTCGAACGCTGTCGTTCTTTCCTTGCTCTTTACCTCGTTCGGTATGAGTGGAATGAAGCTTTATATCTACATTGCCGTTATGTATGTCCTTTGGGGTATGACAAACACAATGGCTGATATTCCTTATTGGTCAATGATTCCGTCGTTCACAAGCGAGGAAAAGGAAAGAAACCTTGTCGCAACCGTTGCAAGAACATTTTCGGGCGTTGGTCAGGGTATTATTTCAATTTTGACTCCCATAATCTGCCCCTTGCTTTCAAGCGACCTTGAGCAGAAAACCGATAAGGGCTATTCGGCTTCGGGCTTTTCGAGATGGGCAATTATATGCGGTGTCGCATTGGTGCTTTTCTCACTTGTTTGCTTCCTTACAACGAAGGAAACAAATGTTGTATATAATGAAAAACAGAAATTCAGCTTTAAGCAGATTTTCAACGTTATCAAGTCAAACGATCAGCTTGTTGTATTTATGGTCTTTGCAATGCTTTCAAATGCAGGCTGGTATCTTACCTCTTCGACAGCGGCTTACTACTTCTCGGACGCTCTCGGCGACCCGACAAAGCAGTCCTTGTTCGGCACGATAGGTGCGGTGGGTTCAATCCTCGGACTTTTGGTAGTTCCGTTGCTTTCACAGAAGTTTTCAAAGCGTACCACATATACGATTTCGCTTGTATTCTCAATCTTAGGCTATGCGTTGATGCTGTTGTTCGGCGCATTCATAAAGCTGCCTATCGTACTCGATATTTGCTATATTATCGCTTCTATCGGTATTTCTTCAATGTTCGTCTCACAGACTATTTTCTTGGCGGATATTGTCGATTACGGCGAATATAAGAACGGCGTGAGAAACGAGAGTATCACGTTCTCAATGAAAGGCTTCTTGCAGAAGATGGCATATACTATTCAGACAATCGTTCTTTTCGGCACACTTTGGGCAATGAACTACAATGCACAGAATGAGGCAGGCAGCTTCACGAACGGCACAAAGACAGGCATCGGCGTGCTTGCTTTCGGTGCTCCGATAGTGTTCCTTACGGCTTCGCTTATCGTATTCAGAAAGAAGTTCAAAATCTACGGCGAGCTTGCAGATAATGTTCACGCTTACATTATCGAAAAGAGAAAAGAAAACGGCGAGAATAAAAAAGAAGATTAAATTTAATATAGTACCGTAGGGACAGGGCTTGCCCCTGTCCGCAGCAAACCAATAAAAACAAAACAATTATCGGCTGTTATCAAATTGAAAAGCAGACGAAACTTAAGGCTCCCTCTGACGAGGGAGCTGTCGTTTTTCGCAGAAAAATGACTGAGGGAGAGAAAGCAATAAACAGCAAATTTTCGTTATCTCTCCTTTCGTCACGCCTGCGGCGTGCCACCTTCCTCGTCAGAGGAAGGCTTTATTCTGCTAGCATTTTCATTTGATAACAGCCGATAGCCGTCATATATCCGTTAATTTACTCGGCGGCAGCAAGCCACCGTTGATTGTTGTTGATATATGATAATTTACGGCTAAAATCACATAAAAATATATGCACATACCGTAGGGACAGGGCTTGCCCCTGTCCGCAATCCGCAAAAGTTGGTAGCGACAGCGAGCCGTCGAGAGGGCGTTTACAACCGAGCAGGCGAGCCGAGCGTGATTTTTGCGGAAAAGGAGGAGTTGCATAGTGAGTGAGAGACAGCCAAAGGCTGTTGCGAACGATACGAAGCAAACGACGACGTGGGCTCGCCCTGTCCTTACGGTCGCATAAAATTTCACGCCCCGAACAGCTTTGTTCGGGGCGTGGTTTGTTATTATTGTGTTTTACGCTCTTTTTGCCATTTCGTTATCGTGGGCAAGAGCCTTTTGGCGAGCCTCTTCAAGCATCATTGACTTGACCTTCATAAGTCTTGTCGTTGAGCTTCTCTCGTTCTCGTCAAGCTTCATTGTAATATACTTGATTGTGTCCTCATACTGACTATATAAATCTTCATACAAAAATAACACCTGAACAAACTCTTGCTTTTATCTGTTCGGGTGTTATTCTTTGACAAATTTAATTATGTCCGTGACATCGCAATCCAACGCATAGCAAAGGGCGTCCAATGTTTTTGTACTCATCGCCTCACCTTTTTTAATTCGGTACAATGTATTTGCGGAAAAGCCTTGCTTGTATATCAAATTGTATTCTGTTATGCCTTTTTGCAGGAGTGTTTTATAAAAAGGCTCATAGCTAATCATACCATCACCGATTTAATATTAACATACTTAAATACTTGACAATACTCAATATATTGAGTATAATTTGTTTAAGATTAACGATTCGGGAGGATTTATATGGGAAAGAAGCCAAACTTAAACAAGCTTAACTATCTTTTTGATAAGGAAAGCTTTGAACTGACAGACGCAAAATATGAAAAACTCACGGGAGTACCTATGCCAAAGGATAAATATTACCTTTTGAATAAATCAGCTCTTGCAAAGAAATGTCGTGAACTAGGGTACAAACTAATCTTACAAGAAAAGCTTATCACTGTTGTAAAAAAAGATAATTAGTACTGCTGTTTGGAGGTGATTTTATGGCAATTATAACTTGTCCGGAATGTGGGAAAGAACTGTCATCTCTCGCAAAAGCTTGCCCATATTGCGGTTATCGTCCTCAAAAAAACAAGAACATCATTTTATGGTGCAAAATTGCTTTTTGTTCAATAAACATTTTCTATCTTTATAAAAGACTTTTCACAAAATCACTGTTAAATGTTGATTATAAAATGGCGCTATATTATATTCGCAACAGAACTTTTGACGGATACGATGATTACAATTTCATTTCGCCTGTTAAGCTTGCTTTACAGGGCACTAACGAAGTCATATTTTTTCTAGTCGTAGCAATGATAGTTTTTTGCCTAATGTCCATATTATACATACTTAAATCCAATTTTTTGAAATCTTCTATTTGTTTTAGTCTCGTGCCCATTCTATACGAAACATTACTTATTGTCGCCGATAAAGACCTTAATGTTACCGCAGGTCCCTATGGGTTTTATCCTTTAAGCAGAATGGCATTTGGGCTAATTATTGTTGCATTTGAAATTTTTATATATAAAAAGTATCTCCGAGAAGATAACAGTATAAAAACCAAAGAATCAAAGGAGTCTTTAAGTGATGAAGTATAAAATTGCTCCTATTTTAATTATTGCTTTAGCTATTTTTGCAATATGTTTTTCGGGATGTGACACTGCGTATATAGATAATTCAATGTATTCAACCACTGAACCTACAACGCTATCTGCAGAGGAAATAGAGAAGAATAAAATTATTGATATTCGAGATAGTCTAGTTAATTCGGCATTACCTGATAAATACGGGTATTCAAATATCTTTATATCTGAGTATTGTTATCTTCAAGACTATATTCAAGGTGCAGAAAAAAATACAGAAGAGCTGTTTTTTGAAGGAACATATTACTATGGTCTATCATCGCTTTATTCAAATACAAAATATTATAAAAACAAAAATGTATTGTCGTTTTTACAAAGTACTCAACTATATGATGCTAATTACATTTTTTGTTTTACTGCAAATGCTCCAAATGATTTCGGAAAAATCGGCACTGTTGCTGGCTTTGTTGTTGTAAAAGCTAACGAAAATGATTATACCTGGTGGATTTTTAGTTGCGGAGATGATTTTGAAATGGATCTTAATTATGCGATAATTGGTACTATTACGCAAAAGGTCACTCTGCATTCATTTGGTTCTTAATAAGCAATGTAGTCGTTCCATACAACCATAGCGCCCCATTTTTTTAATATTAACACACCCCTCCTATCGACAAGGATGTGGGTGTGCTTTTTCATCAGACAAAAGCATATAAATTGTTACTTGACAAAACAAAACTTGTCGTCTAAATTACATTACAGAGAAACAAATGTTCTTCAAAAATTATCGGTGGAATAAAATAAATAAAAAAGTAATTACCTTAAACCTTACAGATTGTAAAATATGGGACGATTTTTACGAACGAATACGGCTTGCTTTCGGTTTCCCCGAGTGGTTCGGGAAAAATTTGCCGGCGTTTTGGGACTTGTTGCGTGGCGACATAAGCACAAACGAAACCGTTTTAGTCGGCACTTCGACCATAAAAGGCGAAGTATTTAAAATGCAACTTAATGGAATAATCGAAATTCTTGAAGGAAATATCGATTGGCGAAAAGAACTCCACGAAAAGAACAACGATATCCCCATATTCTCAGAAAGCTAACACAAGCCCTGTCCTTACGGTCGCATAAAATTTCACGCCCCGAACAGTTTTGTTCGGGGCGTGGTTTGTTATTATTGTGTTTTACGCTCTTTTTGCCATTTCGTTATCGTGGGCAAGAGCCTTTTGGCGAGCCTCTTCAAGCATCATTGACTTGACCTTCATAAGTCTTGTCGTTGCGCTTCTCTCGTTCTCGTCAAGCTTCATTGTAATATACTTGATTGTGTCCTCATATCTCGGAATCATAACGTGCTCAAGGGCATTTACCCTACGGCGTGTTTTCTCGATTTCAGCCGACATAAGCTGACACGATTTTTCAACCTCCGCAAGTCTCAACATAAGCGGCATAATATCCGAAAGTGATTTTACCGCTTCGTCAAGGTCTGTCGAGGTGAACGCAAAGCCGTATGAGTATATATCGGACTCGTCCGCCGTTTTGAATTTCGCATCAAACACGGGAAGCCTTACGCTCATTACATTTTTCTCGTCAACCTCAAGAGACATCTCCTGCATGGGAAGCATAAGCGCAACATTCAATGCCGAGTCGCTCATTACCGAGCGTGCAACCGACATATGAGCGTTTGCCTGCTTGATACCGTCCTCAACCTGCTTTCTCAATTCCTTGTTTTCCCTTACAAGTTCGAGAAAACGGCGCATAAGCTCGTCTCTTTTATCTTTGAGAAGTTTATGACCCCTTCTTGCCGTAACAAGCTTACGTTTTAAGTTCGTAAGCTCCATACGGGTAGGGTTTACATTCATTACTGCCATAATATCAAATCCTCAAGATTTATACGCTTACTTCTTATCGTAATACTCGTCAAGAAGCTCGTCGCTGACACGCTTTAACTCGCTTCTCGGGAATATTCTCAAAAGACGCCAGCCTATATCAAGTGTTTCCTCGATAGTTCTGTCCGTTTCAAAGCTCTGATTTACATATTCTTTCTCGAATTCGTCAGCAAACTTTGCATAAAGCTTATCCATATCCGTCAAAGCCGCTTCGCCTAAAACTACCATAAGCTCTTTTGCGTCCTTACCTCTTGCATAAGCCGAGAAAAGCTGGTTCATTGTGTTTGAGTGGTCTTTTCTCGTTTTGCCCTCGCCGATACCCTTGTCTTTAAGTCTTGAAAGCGACGGAAGAACGTCAATCGGCGGCATAATTCCACGACGGTAAAGGTCACGGGAAAGGATAATCTGTCCCTCTGTGATATAGCCTGTAAGGTCGGGAATGGGGTGGGTTTTATCATCCTCGGGCATTGAGAGAATCGGTATCATTGTGATACTGCCGTCCTTGCCCTTTTGTCTGCCTGCACGCTCATAGATGGACGCAAGGTCTGTGTACATATAACCGGGATAGCCACGTCTGCCGGGAACTTCCTTTCTTGCGGCGGAAACCTCACGCAACGCATCTGCATAGTTTGTGATGTCCGTCATAATAACAAGAACATGCATACCCTTGTCAAATGCAAGGTACTCTGCGGCTGTAAGTGCCATTCTCGGTGTGGCAATTCTTTCGATTGCAGGGTCGTTTGCAAGGTTTGAGAACATAACCGTTCTGTCGATTGCACCCGTTTCCTTAAATGAACGGATAAAGAAGTTAGACTCCTCGAAGGTAATGCCCATTGCGGCAAATACAACGGCAAACTTTTCGTCCTTGCCTCTTACCTTTGCCTGCCTTGCTATCTGTGCGGCAAGCTGTGCGTGGGGAAGACCGGAAGCCGAGAAAATCGGAAGCTTCTGACCTCTTACAAGTGTATTAAGTCCATCGATTGCGGAAACGCCTGTCTGTATGAACTCCTGCGGATAAGCTCTCGCAGCAGGATTCATCGGAAGTCCGTTTACATTCATTCTCTTTTCGGGGATGATTTCGGGACCGCCGTCAATAGGTCTGCCCAAGCCGTCAAAGACTCTGCCGAGCATATCCTCAGACACGCCGAGTTCCATCATTCTGCCCAAAAATCTAACCTTACTGTTTGAAAGGTTGATACCTGTTGAGGGCTCAAACAGCTGAACAAGTGCGTCCGTGCCGTTTATTTCAAGCACTTTGCAACGCCTTGTTTCACCGTTTGCAAGCTCGATTTCGCCGAGTTCGTCATACTTGACATTTTCAACCTCACGAACAAGCATAAGAGGACCTGTTACTTCTTCGACTGTTCTGTATTCTTTCGGCATCAGAATTCCTCCTTTGCATTGATAACGTCAGCGATTTCCTTTGCCAAGCGTTCAAGAATCTGCTTGTATTCGCTGTCGATATTTTCTTCTTTTACATACTTAAATCTGCCTATTGCCTCTCTTACGGGGATTGCGACAAGTCTTTCAATGTCTGCACCCTTTGTAAGAGCCTCGTTTGAAGCGTCAAAATACGAAAGCACAAGGCTCATCATATAATACTGCTTTTTAAGTGAGGAATATGTGTCAACATCGTGGAAAGCAAGCTGATGGAGGAAGTCCTCACGAATACTTCTTGCCGCTTCCATTTTAAGTCTGTCGGAGGGAGAAAGTGCGTCCATACCGACAAGCTTAACAATTTCGTCAAGCGAAGCCTCGTCAGAAAGTATGCCCATCATTCTTGTTCTGAGCTTCATCCACTCGGGATTAACATTCTTGTTAAACCATGCGCCGAGGTCATCTGCATAAAGCGAATATGACGTAAGCCAGTTTATTGCAGGGAAATGACGCTTGTAAGCAAGTGCCGAATCAAGTCCCCAGAACACCTTGACAATTCTCAATGTTGCCTGCGAAACAGGCTCTGAAATATCGCCGCCGGGAGGTGATACCGCACCGATTACCGAAAGTGCACCCTCCTGCTCGGTTGAGCCGAGTACCTCTACCCTGCCTGCACGCTCATAGAACTGTGCAAGTCTTGAGCCGAGGTATGCAGGATAGCCCTCCTCGCCGGGCATTTCCTCAAGTCGTCCCGACATTTCACGAAGAGCCTCCGCCCAACGTGAGGTCGAGTCAGCCATAAGTGCTACCGAATATCCCATATCTCTGAAATATTCCGCGATTGTGATACCTGTATAAATAGATGCCTCACGGGCAGCAACGGGCATATCCGAGGTGTTTGCGATAAGCACCGTTCTCTCCATAAGAGATTTTCCCGTGTGCGGATCGATAAGCTCGGGGAACTCGTTAAGAACGTCCGTCATTTCGTTTCCACGCTCGCCGCAGCCGATATATACAACTATATCAGCTTCCGCCCATTTTGCAAGCTGGTGCTGTGTAACGGTTTTACCGCTTCCGAACGGACCGGGGATAGCCGCAACACCGCCCTTTGCTATCGGGAAAAGTGTATCGATAACTCTCTGTCCCGTGATAAGCGGCATATCGGGGGGAAGTTTTTTCTTGTACGGTCTGCCTCGTCTTACAGGCCATTTCTGCATAAGCTTAAGCGGAACGGTTGTGCCGTTTTCGGTTTCGATTGCACCGATTTTTTCCTCAACTGTGTAGTCGCCCTCTTTGATGGACTTTATTTTGCCCTCAACGCCGAACGGAACCATTATTTTATGTCTTACAATATCTGTTTCCTGAACATATCCGACCTCGTCGCCTGCACGAACCTCGTCGCCTGCCGAAACAGTCGGGAAGAAATGCCATTTAACATCTCTTGGAAGCGACGGAACCTCGATACCTCTTGTAAGGCTGTTGCCTGCAATTTCCATTATCTTTTCAAGCGGTCTTTGAATACCGTCGAATATACCTTTAATAAGTCCCGGTCCCAATTCAACGCTCAAGGGCTCGTTGGTTGACTCGACAGGCTCGCCCGTTCCAAGTCCTGCGGTGTCCTCATATACCTGAATTGAAGCCTTATCGCCGTGCATTTCGATGATTTCGCCGATAAGTCTGTGCTCGCTTACACGAACAACGTCGAACATATTGGCGTCTCTCATATTCTCAGCCACGACAAGCGGACCCGATACTTTTAAGATTGTACCTTTACTCATTTTATTTTTTACCACCCTTCAAGGTTTGGTTTACTTTACAATATCAGAGCCTACTGCTCTTTCGACAAAGCTGCTGACCTGCTTCATTCCTATACCCGTGTTTCCGTAAACGCCGGGTATGGGAATAATTGCCGGTAACGGTTTGTCCTTATATCTTTCGATTTCCGCATCAATCTGCGAATAGACGGCTTCGGTTATAAATACAACCGCATATCCGCCGTCTGCAAGGCGACGAAGCGTTTTAACCGTTGCGGTCAAATCATCGTCGGTCGGGAAAATATCAACTCCGATACTTGCGAAGCCGTAAATACTGTCCCTATCGCCCATTGCGCCGATTTTATACATACAGCTCACGCATCCTTTCCCTTATAACCTCATCCGAAGCCTCGCTCAATTTTGCCGAAAGAATAATCCTCAAGCACTTTATCTCGGTTTCGTTTGCAACATAATAGCCTGCAAGCGGGCTTATACCGAACACGGTCATTTTCGCCTGCTTCATCGTCTTTATAAGCTCGTCGTCGCAGAGCTTTTCGAACGCAGATGTGCCTTTTTCAAAAGCCGCAGCGTATTTTGAAAGTCCGTTTGAATTGAGATATTCGGAAAAATCATTCTCTCCCGACATAACCGCAGAAACAAGACCGTCCTTTGAAAGCATAGGACTTCCGCAAAGTGCATTTTTTACAAAGTTTTCGTTTTTCTTCGTTTTAATGCAACGGTAAGCGGTTTTCAAATCACACGCCGTACACATTTCATAGGCGTATTTTTTGAGGGTTTCGTCCTCCTCATTTTCCGCATACGAAAGTATCGCTTCAAGCGTTCCTACATCCGTAATTATATCGCAATACTGACCGTTGCCCGTTTTGGTTATGGCGTCAAACGCTTTTTTTGCGGTTTCTCGCATAAGCTCGGGCAAATCCGCAAAACGTCTTTCCTTTATCGCCTCAAGCATTTTTTCGGGGTCATAAACGCAGGGAGAAACAAAATATTTCCTCGCATCATCATTTATGACCTCGGATTTAATAATCGCTTTAAGGTTTTGAAAATCGTTTTTAATTATCAGCATATTAAGGCTTTTTGCCTCGGGCGCACTTTTCACAACTCTGTCCCAGACCTCTGAAAGTCTGTTGTCGAGCATCTTTGAAAAATCATTTCCGTCGGGCTTTTCATAGCCTTTTTCAGTCAAAAGTGCAATCGCCTTTTTGTAATCGGGAGCGTTTATTAACTGTTCCAAATCAGACTCTTTAAGCAAGTTTTCCTCACTTACACGAAGTGCCGACACCGCATAAAGATAATCCTGTGTTTTCATAACGCTTCCCTCCTTTATCAGTTGAATAACATTTCATTGAGAGTATCTCTCAATTCCTCCCTCTTAGCCGAAGCAACGGCGTCAAAGGAACAGTTTATGTCTATATCGCCATAGACAAGAATAAATCCGCTGTCAATATCCGCACTCTCTCCGAGTGATATTTTATATCCTCTTTTAAGCGCATTGTTTATGCTGTCGATAAAGTTCGACGGCAATTTCTCCGTGTCCTCTTTGGAAAGACGGAGAACGCCCTCGCCCTTTCTGACATTTTTAAGAATAAGTCCTTTAAGGATTTCAAAATATTCCTTTTTCGGAAGAGCCTTGATAACCTCAAGAGCTCTCTCAAGGGTTGACGAGATAATATCGAGCTTACCCTCAAGAATTATTCTGTTTTTTGTCATTGAAACAGAGGCTTCGATTGCGCCGTCATGTTCGGCAACTTTTTTGTCAACAGAAGCCTTTGCGTTTTCAATGTCCTCCTGCGCTTTGGCACTTGCGGCGTCGATAATCTCCTGCGCATGCTTTTGTGCCTGTTCGGTTATTTCACGGCAGCGGTCATTTGAATCCTGTTCTATTGTAGAAAGTATCTTTTCAAGACCTGTCATAGAAATAACTCCTTAGAAGCTCAATCTCAAAATCATGAGAAGTGATGTAAGAAGAGCAAGTACGGCATAAGTCTCAACCATTGCGGAAAGAACCATTGCTTTACTCTGCTCTGCGGGCTTCTTGGCAACTACCGAAACACCCGAAGCCGCAACTCTTGCCTGACCGATTGCCGAGAAATATCCGACGAAAGCCATAGGAAGACAAGCAGCCAAAATCTGAAGTCCCTGTGCGGGGGTAAGCTCAACGGGAGTACCGCTTAAAAGCTTAATCTTAATCATTACCATAATTGCTGTGATAAAGCCGTAAAGTCCCTGTGTACCGGGAAGAATCTGAAGAATAAGTACCTTTGTGAATTTTGACGGATCCTCCGAAACAAGACCTGCGGCAGCCTCACCGACCATACCTACGCCCTTTGCAGAACCCATACCGCTTAAAAATGCTGCGAGAGCTGCGCCTGCGATAGCAAATACCAAACCTAAATTAGCCATTATTATTTTCCTCCTTGAGTTTGAATGTTGAAGAATTTACTTTAAGAGGGTTAAAGGCTCTTCCGCCGCCCTCATAAAATCTTGAGAAGAATTCGACATACTGCAAACGGTTTGTGTGAACATAAGCGCCGATTACGTTTATGCCGAAGTTGATTGTGTGTCCTAAGATGAACACAACTATAAATAGTATTGTTTTAACAACCATATTTTCGGGAAGTGTACCCATAAGGTTTACAACGCTTCCGATAATACCCGTTACAAGTCCGAGCGCCAACAATCTCGAATACGAAAGCACGTCGCTTAAATATCCCGAAATTGTATTGTAAAGCGCATAAAGACCCGAGCCTAACTTTCCGAATACGCCCTTTGACGAACGTCCTGCCGTGAGAATTATAAGCACAACGCCCACAAGCGCACAATACTTGCCGACCGTCTTATAAATATCGGGTACGTCGATTATCATGCCCGCACAAATCGGAGCTGCGCCGCCGACTGCGAGATACACAGAAAGCACATCGAATATCGCTCCGAAGCGGTCGCCCTGTTTCCATTCGAGGTAGCCCTTGATAGCAAGTCCGACAAACAAGTGAACAATACCGAACAGGAAGCACCAAAGCATTGTTGTCATAAGGTCGTCGCCCTGCGGATTGAGCCATAAGTACAGTCGCATTTCGGGAAGTCCGAGATAATTTGTTCTGATGACGTTTATCAAGTCTCCGAAGAAGCTTCCGAACATTATGCCCCAGAACATTGTCGATATTCCGCAGAAAAAGTACATCATAACCGTCTTTTTCTTGTTGCCCTCGGGCTTGCATTTAAGCAGTATAAACGCCGTTGCGATAACCATTAACAGACCGTAGCCTGCGTCCGAGAACATCATTCCGAAGAACAGATAATAGAAAAACGACATTATTGCGTTCGGGTCAATATCATTCTTACCGGGGAGAGAATACATTTCCGTTATTCCCTCAACTCCCGAAGCAAACGCATTGTTTTCGAGCAAGACGGGTGTATCCTCGTCCTCCTCGGGCTCTGAAAGCGTAATTGCGACGGTAAATTTATTTTCAAGCTGTTCAACCGTTTTTTCGGCGTACTTTACGGGGATATATCCCGAAAGATAAAGCACATTGTCCGAAAGTGAGACCTTTTTGAACTGCTCGTACTTATCTGCCCTCATTGTGAAATAGTCAATTAAGAAGTCTATATCTTCATGTGCGGATGCCATAGCGACTATTTCACTTTGCGCTTCCGAAATTTGTTTATCCAATTCATTGATGGTTATACGGTTTTCCTTGAGCATTTCCTTGGGAGTTTTGTCGGAAATCTCCGTCGGTCGCACAAATCCCATTGACCTCAACGCTTCCGTAACGGTATTCGCATCCTTTTTAAGACACATAACCACCGCACAAGACTGCATTTCGGATGTATATACAACTTCGGTTTCGATAGCCTCGATTTCAGGAATACGCTCTGCCAACGCCTCCTTGATTGATGCGTCGGTCTGACTGTCGGGGAATGTTCCTATAAGCACCGTAACATACCTTGTCGATTTGAATTTAGTCGGTATGTCAAGGTCCTTCCAAACCTCAAGAGCCTCATTGGAGGTTTTGAGCCTTATCTGCTGTGCGTGAGCGTTGTCGATAGACTTTTGAGTGCCCAATATATCATAGCACATATTCATGGTCTTATCCGCCGACTCGGACATATCAAGAAATCTTGACATCTCCATTTCCCGTGGCGGCTTAAAGGAGTCCACAAGCGACTTCTTTTCAGGCGCATATTGCGAAAGCGTTTCCTTTGCCTTTTTCGCAGTTTGAGTAAACTTTTCAAGCTGTGAAATATTATAATCGGTATCGGGATTTAACATTCCGTCGGGAAGCTCGTGGCTTGTCAATTCAACTATTCCCTTGCGCTGCAAAAAGTCAATTACCTTTTTGCTTTCACGCATGGTTGCAACAAGCTCGATTTTTTCCATTTTTAGCTTTGCCGTATGTCATCACCTCGTTTCTTATTTATTTTTAAAACAGTAAAGTCATCGGCTCAGTCAACAATTATGCTTCTGACCGTTCCGACCGTTTCGGAAAATTTTGCGTCAGCCTTTCCCTTGAGCACCTCTACAAAAGCACGGGCGTCCTTTTCCGCTTCGGCAACCGCCGTTTGGCGACGTTCCTCGGAAAGCTTCAGCTGCTCGCTCTCATATGCCTGTATTTGCTCGAGAGCGTCAAGCTCGATCTGCTTCGCCTTCTGCTTTGCCTCGTCGATAATTCTGTCCGCCTGCTCGCTTGCCGCCTGCTCATTAGCCATTGTCTCGTGTTCCTTTGACAATACCTCGTCAAGCATTTTTGCTGCCATAGGCTTCACCTCTTTTTCGTTTTATGCCATATTTCCTATAGTATAGCACAGCTTTACAGATATTGTAATACTTTTTCGCCTAAACTTTATTAACCATTTGTTAATTTCAATTATTATTTTATAGAAATATGTTGAATAATATACACTTTTATAGTATAATTGCTGATATAAAATAAAAAGGGAGTGCTATCAATGGATAATCAGAAAATTGACGGCAGAGTCAGACGCACAAAAAAGCTCTTGCGTGAGGGGCTTACAAAGCTGATGAGGGAAAAGAGCATTAAAAAAATCTCTGTTCGTGAGCTGTCAGACCTTGTTGAGATAAACAGGGGTACTTTTTATCTTCATTACAAGGATATTTTTGACCTTGTTGAGCAAATCGAAAACGAGCTTTTCGAAGAATTCGAGGGCATTATCAATCAGTATTCCGCAAATTCACACAACTCAAGCCCATACCCCATTTTTGTTGACTGCTGCAGATTTCTTGAAAAGAACAAGGACATCTGCTCTGCACTTTTGGGCAGCAACGGCGATATTGACTTTTCAATGAAGCTAAAAAAGTTTATGGCGGAGCGTTGCTTTGAGGAATTCACACGCTACAACCAAACACCGGCGTTTAAGGAAGAATACAATTATATATACTCATATTTTGAGGCAGGCGCAGTCGGTATAGTCAGATATTGGCTTACCGATACCTCGGACACAAGAAAAACACCCGAGGACGTCGCTCTTATGCTCGACCTTTTGTTCACAAAGGGCTTTTCGGGATTTGAGAAATAATTTCTTTGAAGGGATACCATGACAGAACTTCTTATCAAACTTTTTGTTAAGGATAATAAAAACACCAAAGATCCAAAGGTCAGAGGTGCATACGGCAAATTAAGCGGTGCGGTCGGAATTGCGATAAACCTTATTTTGTGTATATCGAAATTTTTGGCAGGCGTTATGACGGGCAGCATTACCGTTACCGCCGATGCCGTAAACAACCTCTCCGACGCAGGGTCGTCTATTATAACTCTTTTCGGCTTCAAGCTTTCGGAAAAGCCTGCCGACAAGGAGCACCCTTACGGTCACGGCAGAATTGAATACATATCTGCTCTCACGGTTTCGATTTTTGTAATAGTCATGGGCGTCGAATTGCTCAAAAGCTCCGTTGCGAAAATCAAAACGCCCGAAGCGGTTGAATTCAGCACCGTTGCAATCGTCGTGCTTGTGCTTTCGATACTCGGCAAGCTGTGGCTCGCTCTTTTCAATTGGAAGCTTGGCAATAAAATCAACTCCACCGCCACAAAAGCCGTTGTAACGGACAGCCTTTCCGACACCGCTTCGACCTTTGTTGCGCTTGTTTCGCTGATTATTTCCCACAAAACAGGCTTCAACTGCGACGGCTATTTCGGCGCTGCCGTATCGGTCTTAATTCTTTGGTCGGGCATTTCGCTTGTCAAGGAGACGCTCGCTCCGCTTCTCGGTCAGCCTCCCGAAAAGGAGTTTTATGAAGAAATAAAGAATGAGATTATGTCCTATGACGGCATTGTCGGCGTTCACGACCTTATAATCCACGACTACGGTCCGTCAAGGCTTTTCGCCTCTGCTCACGCCGAGGTTCCGTCCGACGTCGATATAATGCAAAGCCATGACACCGTTGATTTAATTGAGCGTGAAATTCAGAAAAAGTACGGTATGCTCATTTCAATTCATCTTGACCCAATTGTAGTGGATGACGAGAGAATAAACGAGCTTCGTGAAATCACTCAAAACGCAGTCAAGGAGATAAATCCGAATTTCTCGATACACGATTTCAGGGTCGTTGACGGCACTACACATACGAATTTGATTTTTGACGTAGTTTTAACCTATGACGAAAAGCGTTCATCGGCAGAAATAACACGCTTAATAAGTGAAAAGTTAAGCAAAATAGACGAAAGACTTTTCTGTGTTATCACTGTTGATTATGCATTTGACTGAATTAAAAAAGAATAGCTAAAAAGACTTTAATATTTTGTCGAAATATAGTAAAATATAATTGATAAAAAACGCCGCATTTCAGGAGGATATTAAAATGCCCGATTACACAGAAGAATTTACTAACATACCTTACGGTCCTTTAGGCATAATCGCATTGCCCGGCTGTGAGGAGCTCGCAGACAAAATTGACCGCTACATTGTTAAATGGCGTGCTCAGAAGCAGTCGGAGCACAAAAACAGCATTGCTTTCGCAGGCTATGAAAAGGACTCCTACATCATCAACGCTTCGTTCCCCCGTTTCGGAACAGGCGAAGGTAAGGGTACACTTTTTGAGTCGGTAAGAGGCTATGACATTTTCATTGTTGCCGATATGTTCAACTACGGCTTGACCTACAAAATCTACGGTCACGAGGTTCCTATGAGCCCCGACGAGCACTATGCAAACCTTAAAAGAGCAATTTCCGCTATCGGCGGTAAGGCTCACAGAATTACTGTAATTATGCCCATGCTTTATGAGGGCAGACAGCATAAGCGTTCAACAAGAGAGTCCCTTGACTGCGCACTTGCTCTTCAGGAGCTTTGCAACACAATGGGCGTTGACAACATCATTACCTTTGACGCTCACGACCCCAGAGTTCAGAACGCTATTCCGCTTAAGGGCTTTGAGAACGTTCAGCCTGTTTATCAGATGATTAAATCTCTTGCTAACAGCGTTGAGGACCTTAACCTTGACAACGACCATATGATGGTTATCTCTCCCGACGAGGGCGGTATGGGCAGATGTATTTATTATTCAACCGTACTCGGTCTTGACCTCGGTATGTTCTACAAGCGCAGAGATTACTCAAAGGTTGTAAACGGCAGAAACCCGATTGTAGCTCATGAATTCCTCGGCACCAACGTTGAGGGTAAAGACGTTATGATCGTTGACGATATGATTTCTTCGGGCGAGTCGATGCTTGAAGTTGCTACTAAACTTAAAGAACTTGGTGCAAAGAGAATTTTCATCTTCTCGGCATTCGGTCTTTTCTGCGAGGGTCTTGACAGATTTGACGAGTTCTATGAGAAGGGACTTATCGACAAGGTGTTCACAACAAACCTTGTTTACAGAACTCCCGAATTGTTAAAGCGTGAATGGTACTGTGAAGTTGATATGTCAAAGTACGTTGCTTACATTATCGACACTCTTAACCACGATATGTCAATCAGCAGTCTCCTTGATCCGGCTGACAGAATTTATGCTTTCCTTGAAAAAAGAGGTATAAAAAAATAATCAACAAATAAAAATTACCACCGATATACTCACAAAGAGCGTATCGGTGGTTTCTTTTTTTAATAAAGCTTATTAAAAAATTCCGTAGGTTACAAGCGACATAATCAAGCCTGCTATGAACACGCCGAGTGAGATTATCGGCAAAGCACGCTTAAAGTCAATATCGAGGAGTGCCGCCATAAGCGCACCCGTCCAGCCTCCCGTTCCCGGAAGCGGAATTGCAACGAAAATGAGCAAGCCCCATGACTTATACCTTAAAACCTTATCCTTGTTTTTCTCGGTCTTTGCCTCAAGCCTTGTTATTATCTTTTCAAAGAAAGGATATTTCCTTAAAAGCTCGAAAATCTTTTTAATGAAAAGAAGAATAAACGGTATCGGAAGCATATTTCCGACATAGCAAATGGCAAATGCCTTCAGAAAGCTGACTCCGAGAAGTCTTGCGGCAATCATACCGCCACGAAGCTCAAGAATAGGCAATAGCGAGATTACAAAAATCGTAAGCTCGGGCGGAATTTTGTCCTGAAATAAATCGACAAAAAAATGAGCGAGTGTTTCGGCCATAATTCTCTCCTTAAATATTATTCTTGGTTATATACGCTTTTGCGAGCGACAAAATATCCTTATCATTCGGATAATTAAGCGTCGAAATGGCATTATCGTACCCGAGCCAAATATAATCTTCGATTTCCTCGGGCTGAATAACCGTTTGTGTGTCATCGGTCGTCGCAAGGAAGATAAGCACGGATTTTTCAATCCTGCCTCTTATCGTGTACTCGGATTTATGCTTAAAGCCGGGGAATATTTTGATGTGAATTCCCGTTTCCTCCAGCACCTCACGCTTGGCTGTCTCCTCGTCGGTCTCATCATTTTCGACGTGACCCTTCGGGAAGCCCCAATGGCAGCTCCGCTTGTTTTTAATAAGCAAAAACCTGCGTTCACCGTTTATAAATCTGAAAACAACTGCTCCGCAGGAACGCTCGTATAAGCAGTCTATTGTGTACTCACCGTCTTTATACATAAACGAGACGGCACGTTTAATATCGTTGACGATATATTTTTTACTCTTTGGCGACACGACAATATAAATACCCTGTCTGTCAGGCAATTTAATTACGGCAACAACTCTGCCTTCAAAATTACGAACGGGATGCGTTACCCCCATAATATATGCGCCCTTGACAGGCGACCTCGGGTCAAGCCCGCTTTCCACACTTCCGTAATTGAGCCTGTAAACAGTGCCGGTTTCAATATCGTGCCAGCCCATAGGTCTTTCGACCCTTACTCTGACATATTTACCCAGCATACAATGCTCCTTAGAAAAATCTAATCATAATTATACATGGTTTTCATTGCCGATTCAAGATATTTTTCTTTATATAATATGTTTTATAAAAATTTGCAACTTTTTTACAAAAATATATTGTGAAAAACGGTCAAATAAGTTAGAATAGTAAATTGAAGAATTATTAAATTTATTGACGGGAGATGTAAAAATGAATCCTAAGGATTTCAAGTTTAACGACGACGCTTTCGATGATGTTGTAAGCTCCTCGGAAGACGATAAAAACGATATAAAGAACAATTCCTTTGAAGATGAATTTGAAGATATATTCAGCGGTAACGATAATGATGAGATTGACTCTCGCAGAGATTTCACCGACGAGTATTTCATCGATGAGCAATCCGCACCGAAAATGCCCACTGCACCTGTGGAGAAAAAGCCGTACAGCTATAACTACTCAAAGGCATCGCAGGAAAAGGCAAGGCGTGTTTCTCAGCAGAGAATATATGACGACGTAATCGACGGGGATATTTCTTCGGGCAAGCAACCCCGTGATAAGAAAAACCGTGACGGTAAAAAGAAGAAAATGGCAGGCTGGAAAGTCGCTCTTATAATCCTTCTTGTTTTGCTTATTGCTGTCGGCGGTGCGGCAGGCGCAGGTCTCGGCTACGCAAAATCGCTTACCAAAAAGGTTGATTATTCTCCGCTTGAGGAAAACAAGTACATTTCAGCCTCCGAATTAAAGCATGACGACGCAGTACGCAACATTCTTCTTATCGGAGTTGACGCAAGAGAGGGCGAGGACGCAGAAAAGACTCGCTCGGATACTATGATGCTTGTTTCGATTGACACAAGGAACAATCAGATAAAGCTTACCTCCTTCCTTCGTGACACCTACACTGACATCCCCGGCTACAAGTGGAGAAAGCTCAATGCGGCACAGAGTAAAGGCGGAACACAGCTGCTTATCGACACTCTCGAATACAACTATAAAATCAAAATCGACAACTATATGTTTGTAAACTTCGATATGTTTACAACGATTATCGACTCGCTCGGCGGAATTGACGTGGCAATCACGGAAAAGGAAGCCAAGTATATCAACAGCAAGGATCATATGACAAGCGTTGAGGCAAGTGCGTTCCCCGAGGAAATCAAAAGCGGAGACGCCGTTCATCTTACAGGTGCGCAAGCTCTTTGGTATTCAAGAATTCGTTACCTTGACAGCGATCTTATGCGAACTCAAAGGCAGAGAAAGGTTATAACCGCAATTTTCGAAAAGGCTGTGGCAAATCCCGCCGAGGTTATCGGTATGCTCGACGATATTATGCCTATGATTAAAACAAATCTTACCTCGGACGAGCTTATGCAGCTCGGTATGAACGCTCCGAAATATATGTCCTACACGATCGCTCAGCAGCAAATCCCCGCAAACAAAACATACAAGAGCGAAAGGAAAAACGGCGAGGACGTTTTGGTAATAAATCTTGAGAAAAACCGTGACATTCTTCACGATTTCATTTACAATAAGGTCGAAACCACAACCGAAGCTCCGACGGCAAAGAGTAAGTAAAAAATATTGAAAACAGCATTTTAATATGCTAAAATAATAAAGGTGGCTCACTATGAAGAAAGCTAAATTGTCCGTAGTAAACGAATTCAAGGTAGGAAAAATCGACCCGAGAATTTACGGCTCGTTTATTGAGCATCTCGGCAGAGCAGTTTACGGCGGAATTTACGAACCCACGCACGCAACCGCCGACGAGGACGGCTTCCGTAAGGATGTTATCGACGAGGTTCGCAAGCTTAATGTTCCGATCGTTCGCTATCCCGGCGGCAACTTTGTTTCGGGATATAATTGGGAGGACGGCGTCGGACCTGTCGAGGAAAGGCCCAAACGTCTTGAACTCGCTTGGGGCGTTACAGAGCCAAACAGCTTCGGTACCAACGAATTTATGAAATGGTGTAAGAAAGCCGACACAACCTGTATGATGGCTGTAAATCTCGGCTTGAGAGGCCCCGAGGAAGCAAGAAATCTTGTCGAATACTGCAACCATAAAAGCGGTTCGTATTACAGTGATTTAAGAATCAAACACGGCGTTAAAGAGCCGCACAACATAAAACTTTGGTGTCTCGGAAACGAGATGGACGGAGATTGGCAGATAGGTCACAAGACCGCATACGAATATGGCAGAATCGCCTCGGAGTCCGCAAAGGTAATGAAATGGGTTGACCCCGATATTGAGCTTGTTTTAAGCGGCAGTTCAAACCTCGGTATGAAAACCTTTGGCGATTGGGAGCTTCAAACCCTTGACCTTGCATATGATAAGGTTGACTACGTTTCGCTTCATCAATACTACGACAATAAGACGGGTGACACCGACAGCTTCCTTGCCAAAAGTATGGCAATGGACGAATTTATAAAAACGGTCATTTGCATTTGCGACACCGTAAAGGGCAAAAAGCACTCTAAAAAGCAGGTCAACCTCTCATTTGACGAATGGAACGTTTGGTATCATTCCAACGGCGATTATGTTGAAAGATGGTCGGTTGCTCCGCATCAGCTTGAGGACTACTACAATTTTGAGGACGCACTTCTTGTCGCTCTTATGCTTATGACTCTCTTAAAGCACGCAGACAGAGTTAAAATTGCCTGCCTTGCACAGCTTGTAAACGTTATCGCTCCGATTATGACGGAAAATAACGGCGGCATTTTCGAGCAGACAATCTTCTACCCCTTTATGCACCTTTCAAATTACGCAAGAGGCTCCGTGCTTCTTTCAAATGTAACCTGCGATAAGCACGACTCCAAAGAGTTTACCGACGTTCCCGATATGGATTGTATCGCCACCGTAAGCGACGACGAAACGGAGCTTACCGTCTTTGCGGTTAACAGATGCAAGAGTGAGGATTACACCTTGTCTGTAAATATGCTTGACCTTGACGGCTTTGAGGCTGTTGAGCATATTGAAATGGCAGGCTTCGGCGCTCTTGACGGAAATAATTTTGTTTCGGCACCGGTTAAGCCCTCACTCGCTCCCGTGCCCACAACCGACGGCAGAGCTTGTGATATACACATAAAGCCGTTTTCATGGAATGTAATAAGATTTAAGAAAAAATAAATTTTTCAAAGGTGGATTTTATATGGCAAAATGTCCTAATTGCGGCAAAAAGCTCAAATGGTATGAATTCCGTGCCGAGTGTAAGAGCTGCGGCACAAACATCCCTAACTATAATTGGGAGGCAAGACTTGAGGAGGATGCCGACAAGGCTGAAACCTCCTTCGCAAAGCTCCATTACAGGCTCAGCAATTTCAAAAGCGCAACAGTCGGAAGTCCGTTCAGGATAATCAGACTTGTAGCAACGCTTCTTCCGTTGGTAGGTCTTGTAGTGCCGCTTATGAAGGTATCGCTTTCGCTCCCGTTCTACGAGGATACCTCGACGGTTTCATTCCTGACGCTCATTTTGAATTACATAACAAAGCTCGATTTTATGGGCGGCTTTCAGCTTATGAGCGCAACGGCTCTCGGTTCAACATTTAAGTTCTTAATGCTCGCAATCGTTTTTGCATTCGTTGCAGTTGTTGCAGGCGTTCTCAATTTCTTGGTTGTGCTTATCGCAGCGGCATCACTCAAGGCAGGATTTAATATATTCCTTAACGTTGTCGCAACGGCAGGCTGGATTGCTTCGGCTGTGCTCCTTTCAATATCGGTCACAAACGCTATGTCAAACAGCATCGATGTTTTCTCGGGCAATGTCATTTGGTGGGGCTATGCGATAGGAGCTGCACTTTTCCTTGCGAATGTCGTAATAAGCGTGGCCGCAAGCAAGAGCTTCAAAAAGCAGTTGAGCTCACAGCCCACAATGGACGAATATATCGCAAACGAATTGGAAGAAATACGCACCCAAGCATAACGCTTAACATATTAAAATAAACCTGGGGGATTTAAGATGAAAAAAGCTATCAAAATATTTAAGGCTGTCACACTCTCGGCAGCACTTGCATTTGCAAGCGCACTTCCGTCATTTGCGGCAGACGTTGCAAGACGTAATCCGCTTCCGCTTCCTGCTATCCTTGTTCTCGCAATTTGTATCGCAGGCTGGATAGCCGCAGGCCTTTATCAGACTAAAAAGGCGGACGACGAAGCAGACGAATCCTTGTTCGAGATGTTGAAAACCAATCCCGAGCACGCAAAAGAGCTTCTTAAAAAGAAAGAACCTGAAGAAAAATCATTCTTTGAGAAATTCTTTGAATAATCACAAACACAGAAAAACGGCAGACACAAGTCTGCCGTTTCTTTTTGCCTTAAAATTTAATCAATCGTAGAAATCAACCGCACCTCTGTTGACGGTTACCTCTTTTATAAACTTCGCAACCTTTTGATGCTCGGGATGAACCTTGTAAGCCTCTAAATCCGCTTCGTTTTCGGTTTCAACGATAAGCAACGCATCAAAATTCCTGTCGCACTCAACCGCATTTTTAATAAATGTGATTTTTTTGAGCGTGGGCACGCTCTCGGGCAACGCCTCAAGACCGCTTCTTGCAATTTCAACGTTTTCGTCTTTTGTGTTACCGCAGCCGTCGGTAAATTTCCACATTACAATATGCTTTAACATAACATTTCTCCTTTTTTATAACTATTCCCCACTTGAAGTGAGGTATGCTTGCTTTTAGATATTTTCCCAATCGATTTTTTCGTCATATTTCTCTTCTTATTTTACCCTAACCAACTGCACAACCGTTTCCACATGCAGCGTATGCGGGAACATATCGACGGGCTGGATTTTTCGCACCTTATAGCCGTTTTTAACAAGGAACATTAGATCTCTTTTCTGCGTTTCGGGGTTACAAGAGATATACACAACTTTTTTCGGTGCAAGAGTCACTACGCTTGACAAAAACGCCCTGTCCGAGCCGCTTCTCGGCGGATCCATAATTACCACGTCCGCCGTTTCGCCCTCTTTTGCCGCTTCGACCATAAACCTGCCTGCGTCGGCATTGAAAAATCTGATATTCTCAACCTTGTTAAGCCTTGCGTTTTCACGGGCGTCCTTGACCGCCTCGGAATTCAATTCCACACCGATTACCTGCTTTGCTCTATCGGATGCGAAAATTCCTATCGTACCCGTACCGCAATATGCGTCAATAACCGTTTCTTTTCCTGTAAGCTCGGCAAATTCAATCGCCTTGTTGTATAAAATTTCCGTCTGCACGGGGTTTATCTGATAAAATGCCTTGGGCGATATTCTAAAGGTGTATTTTCCGAGCTGTTCCTCGATTTTTCCGTCGCCGAACAATATTTCTTCACGCTCGCCGAGGACAAGGCTTGTCTTTTTCGGATTGTAATTCCAAACGACCGTTGTGATTTCGGGATGCCTTGACAAAAGAGCGTTTACGAATGACTTCTTTTTAGGAAATTCGGGCGTTCCCGTTACAAGCACAACCATTATTTGACCGCTTTTGAAGCCTCGTTTTACAAGCACATGGCGTAAAAATCCCTGTCTTGTGTCCTCGTTGTACGCCTTTAGCTTAAAGCTTTTGAGCAGCTTGCGGACAGTTCCGATTATCTCGTCGGCTTTCTCGTCCTCAAGCATACACTTTTCAACCGCAACAACCTTGTGGCTTGACGATTGATATACGCCGGAAATTATATTACCCCTGCGGTCTGTCGAAAACGCCGCCTGCACCTTGTTTCTGTAATTATACGGCTTATCCATACCGATAATCTCGTCCACATGACAAAATGAGCCGAGCAATTTTATAACCCTCGCCTGCTTAAAGCTCAACTGTTCGCTGTACGGCATATTTTGCAGCTGACAGCCGCCGCACTTTTTGTAAAGCGGACAGGCATTTGTATTTTTCGGCATAGCCTCACCTCAATTCACAGATAATTTTAACATATAACGCACAATATGGCAAACAAAAAGGACTGTAATTTTTACAGTCCTTAAAATTTAATTCCACAAACCCGTGTACCAATTTATCATTTGATTTCCGAACATCAGCGCAACGAAAATACCGATTGCGAGGTGCGGACCGAACGGGACTTCCTTTTTCATATTCTCTTTTTTGAGAGTGTTTGAAAAAATCAGATACAGCGTGCCCGTAAAGCCCGAAATCATCAATGCAAGCAAGACATTTTTCCAACCGAGCGCAAAGCCTGCCGCCGCCATAAGCTTTATATCGCCGCCGCCCATTGAATCGGGTTTAATGTACGAAACGAGCAAGAACAGACCGCTTACAAGGAAAAATCCCACAATCCTGCCGATAAGCTCATTTTTATCAAAGCCGTTTTCGATAATCGAGTCGATATAAATTACAATACCGCCTAAAAGAATCGTAATCCACATTGAGTCGGGGATAAACATATGCTTCCAGTCAATGCAAAATATAACGACAAGTGCGGAACAAATCATAAAATAGCCTAAAAGCCGAAGTTTGAAATCACAACCGCAGCCGAACACGAACGACATCACGAACAATATGCCCGTAACGCTTTCGACAATCGGATAAATCGGGGATATTTTCGCCTTGCAATAGCGGCATTTTCCGCCGAGGAAAATCCAACTGAAAAGCGGAAACAAATCGTACCATTTAAGCGGATGCTTGCACGTGGTGCAAATCGACGAGCCTTTTTTGAAGTCCATACCGAGCGGAATACGGTAAATGAGCACGTTCAAAAAACTGCCGATACATATTCCGACAATAAACACGCACACCGAAAAGTATATTTTCATTGCAAATAAAAAAGTTTCATAATTCATAATCAGTCTTCCTTTTCGGGAGTTTCTTGTGTGTTTTTCGCTTCTTCCTGAGCCAAAACTTCCGCTTTCATTTTGCGAACTTTAGAGAGAAGCATTACAAGGGCAAGAGCCAAAATCGATGCGACAGAAACGAAAATACCCTCTTTAAGTCCCTGCGGAAAATATTTCATTTCGACGGTGTGTTCGCCCTGTGAAATGTTGAACAGCGTCATATGGCTTTCGTTTTTGAGAAGCTCAACCGCCTCGCCGTCAACCGTAACCGTCCAGCCCTCGTCACGAGGAATCGAAACATACATCACGCCGTCTTTTGAAGCGTTTACGGTGCCTTTTATGTAAGAGTCCTTGAACTCGTCAATTTTAAGCGTGCCGTTATCCTTAATAGCCTGTACGCCCTGCTCATATACGCTGTCATTTACACCTGCGACAAGCATATACAAAGCGTCGTCAATGGAGTTTTTATTATCCTTGAAATTTTCAAGTGCCTTGTCGCCGTTTGAAGATGTAAATTCCAATGTAATCGGAACACCCTGCTCGCAAACGCCTAAATCGATAAACTGTTTTTCGTCAAAAGTAAATGTCTTGCTTGAAGCGTTTGAGCTTGCCTTTACCGTGTCCAAGCTACCGCTTTGAACGAGCAAGAAAATATTTTGCGTCTTTTCGGGAACAAATGTAAAGGTCATCGAGTAGTTATTGTCGGTAATTTTATATCTGTAATATCCCTTTAAAGCATTGAGAATTCCGTGAATTTCATTTTCGCCGATATGCTTGTGACCGTCATGTTCGTCGTGACCGCCGTCGGCATCTTCTTCAGGCAAAACGAAGTTCGTTACAATATCGCAACCGTTGGTTTTTATATCTGTCAAGTCGGTATCGTAATAGTCAAATACACCTTCCGCACCTGTAACGGTCTGCCAGAGTGACGCTTGTGAAACAAAGGAGTTCGTGTTGTATTCTTCCCAATCCACAAGGTCTGAATTTGCCATAAAGCCTAAGCCCAATGTGTTTTTAGTCTTGTATATTCCGAGCCCGTCAGCATCGCCGATTTTCTCATAATACGGGCTGTTTGAAAGCGCATTTGCATTGTCCATAACATAGTTGACATCAAAAAGAGTGTTGTAAACGGGCGTCTGCATTGCGTAACCGTATGAATTTCCTATATTTCCCGCATTGCCGAGAGTGAATTGAAGCGGAGCCCAATAGGAGTCGGTCATTGACGAGAAAATCGAAATTCCGTTAAAGCCGTACACAGAGCCGTTGTTGACTTGATAGCTTGTGCCGTCGCTTAATGTCGTACCGCCGTATTCGGAGAAGTCCATACGGTAAAAATCATCGCTGTTTATAATTCCCTTTGCCTTGTTCACCTTTTCAAGATACGGCATATAACTGTCTTTTTCGACACCTGAAATTACACCCTGTCCGCAAAGCGCAAGCTGAACAATTCCGAGTATTAAAGCGGTTGCTTTGAAGAATTTTTCTTTTTTTGTAAATCTTATAAGCAAGACCAAGACAAATATTATCACCGTTGAAATTCCGCCTATAATTATCGGCATTTTGAACGTTTCAAACGATTTTGTGATAAGTCTTATGTAGCCTGTCACAATAATCAAAGCGGATAAAATGAAAGAAGCCTTGCTAATGTCTTTAATTTCAAGGAAAACTTGATACGCGAGTTTTACAAGGATAAAGCAGTATATGAATGAAAATCTGTACGGAAGTCCCGCAGGCGCACTCATACCGTGCCAGATATAATAGAGCTTCGGAATTTCAAATGAAGCCCAAAAGATTGCAACAAGTACAAGGTGAGCGATTTTTTCATTCTTCGAGGTCTTTTTTGAGAAGATATACATTGACGCACAAATCAATGCGAGTGCTCCGAGGGAAACACCGGGCAAAGTTTTATTTGTAAGCGCTATTGTATTCGGGAAAATACCCGTCAAGTGCGTTGACACGAAATCCAAAGGATTGAAGAAGTACCAAGACTCGTCGGCAAAAGCATTTTTTGTGAATGCGTTTGACAGAGAGTAGACAATCGGGAAAAGCGTTACCGACGCTATACCGCCCGCAAGCAATGACGAAAAACCGAACTTTACGAAAACGCCCGTGAGCGAAACTCTGTCCTCGTCGTTCTTGTTGTTTATGTCCTGTGAGAACAGGCACGTAAAGAAATAGAGCACCGAGAAAATGCAGAGCATAAAGCCGAGATAGAAATTGCAGATTATCGCAAAACACAGTGAAACGAGATATAACACCCAAGACTTTCCGCTTGTTATATTTTCAATGCCCAAGGCAATCAACGGCAACAGCCAAAGTGCCGTAAGCCACATTGTGTTATAGTGGTAAAGCATATAAAATCCGCTGAATGTGTAGAGCAAAGAGAACGCAATTACAGGCAGTCCGCCCTTGTTGAAATGCTTTTTAAGATATAGGCACGAAGTGAACGCAATCGCACAGGTGTTAAGCCCGATTATCAAGGAAAAAGCGTTTGCAATATTGCCCTCTTTAAAGAACAGAGCGACAATGTTAAACGGGTTCACAAGATAATAAAGTGCCATTGCATAGAAATTTTCACCGCCTAATGAATAAGAGTAGAGCAGTGAAGCGCCGTCCTTTATTCTCGTAACCGCCTCATTTAAAAACGGTGCGTATTGATAAATCGAGTCATATTTTAAAATTATTCCGTTTCCGAACGGATAAACCCCCGCAACAGCGAGCAAAACACAAAATACAACCCCTGCCAACAAAGCGGAAAGGAAGCAATCCTTTATCTTAAATTCCTTTTTCAAATCAAAGCCCCCAGCGTTATATATATTACTTCTCTATTCTACCACATATTTCGACTAAAAGAAACAAAAAAATAAAAGAGCAAGGCGTGAACCTTGCTCTTTTTTAATTAAATTAGCAAATTAACAATCAGTAAATTACAGATTATGGTTTTGCTTATGCTGCATTGTGTTCAGCACCTTGGGTGGTGCATGTTACACCATAAGTAACCGTGCCATTAGCATCTGTAATTGAAATTGAGTATTCTGTATTACCTGTGGGGCATTTGGGAAGGTTTCCGCCTTCAAACATGTTCAAGAATGTTGAGTTTTTAGCTGTTACCGCCGAAGAAAGCTTAGATGAATCCAACGGTGTACCGTTAGGACCGCCGGTCATCTGATAGTTTGTGATGTTCTCTTTAATAATTCTCTGGTTTGACTGACAAGTTTTCTTCTCAGCATTCTTTGTTACAGCACTGTAAACCGGAACTGCTACTGCTACAAGGATACCCATGATAACAACAACAATCATCAATTCAACGAGTGTGAAACCTTTTTTACTCATAAGTTTTCTCATGATAAATTTCTCCCTTTTTCATATTAGAATAATTATATAATGGGTGGGTTGCCCAAAATACCAAGCTAAAAAGTTAACGGGAAATTTCCGTAACCTTTATCTGTATTATAAACTAAAAAATACTGTTTGTAAAGTGTTTTTTATAAATTTTTTACAACATTTTTGACAATTTGCGTTAAATTTGTAAAAATATGCTTAATTTCCATTTACCATTGCAATAAGTATAGCCGTATCGGTAACAACCGTCCTGCCAAAGCTCTTCAAAGCATCACTCTTTGAGCCGATTTTGATTATTGCAGGCGACCATACATTATAATATCTGTCAATGATAATGTCACCGAGATATGTGCCTTTGAGCGTGTTATCCCTGAAGTTACGCAAGGTGTCAACAACCGCACTTTCCATACTCGTGCCTGCCATAAGCCACCTTGTTCCGCAAACGAACGCCAAGCCTCCGCCGCCGCTTGAATCAGCGTTAAGCGCACCTGCAAGCGAATCGTTGTAAGAAATAAACCTTATGATATTGCCCGACCTCTTAGCGTTCGGATAAGCCGTGTCGCTTTTTTCCCTGTTAGACGGGTAGCCCTCCGTGTCCGTGCCTGCGTCCCAACCTGCCGAATATTCATTTGTGAAATAGTAGCCCATTTCATTGTTGCAGTTGATAAGCTGACCGTTAGTTTTCATATTGTCAAACGAATATGACGAGTTTATATCATACCTTGCGGGCAGATATTCACGATTACTCTTTACAGACACCGTAATGCCGTTTTCAAGGTATCTGTGCTTGAGTGCATTTCCCGAAGTGTCCGTCGGGCTTTCCGCCTCTTTGTTTGCGGTTGTGTCCCATTGGAACGCATCAACGCCTACGCTGAATTTAACATCAAGCTTCAGCGGATCGTCAAACTGATAATAAAATTTCCTTGCAACATTATTTGACGCAATCGTCACTTTTCCGTTTTCGTCAACGGAATGAATGGGCGCAAGCGAATAGAAATATTCCTTATAAGTGAAATAATATGTATACTGATTGGTCGGTTTTTCAAATGTCAGCGTGCCGTCTGCATTTTCGGTAAATGTGCCAAGCTCGGGACAAGAAGCAAACTTTTTGTCAGCCTCGACCGTTGCAGGCTCTTCATAGAAAATGTCGGCATTTGTTGCGGTCGAAAGCGAAGTTTTTGTCGCATCCTCTTGGAACTGCGAAACGATAAATGTAACCTGCGACTGCAACAAGAACTGCTTTTCAACCATTTCATATCTTTTGTATATGGAACTCCAAAGCTGACCTGTCAAGGAAAGGACGAGCGCCATAACAGCTATTGCCACAATGAGTTCTACAAGGGTAAAGCCCCTTTTATTATGTTTAGTTCTATTGAATAGCTTGAACATAGTTTTGCCGTCCTTTCTAAAAATTTATCCCTGCGAAGCCATTGCGTTTACGCCTGTAAGCACAACATCTTGCTTGTTTCCTCTTGCGTCGAAGTATACTGCTGTTGTATCGTCTGTGTACTTACCGTCAGCACCCTGCGTCTTTGCAAGATGCCACGATTTTTCATCAGACGGGTCCTTAGCATAGTAAATATATGCTCTTTCGTTTGCATCATTTTTTCCGTTACCGTTTGTATCTGCATAGCCTGTGAGATACCACATACCCTCAGAATAGGTAATGGAAATAAAGTTGATGTTGGTTTCATTGGCAACCTTAATCGCTTTCCAAGCGTAAAGGTTGTTTTCTTCATCATAGCAATATTTAACATTGATATATGAACCTGCTTTACCGTTACCCGAATAGCACTTCTCTGAAGCACAATATGTTTCGGGAGCTTTACCGCTTTGAGTTCCTACCGCTACCCAATAATCGTCGGCATATTCAACGTCGGTTATTCCTTTCAACACTGATACGAAGCCATATGTATCCGAGGCCTTATTGCTTACGCTTGTGTAATCGTAGAATTTGTCTTTGTCTTTATAATCACTGAGTTTTTTACCTATGGTTGCACCGATTCTGTCAGCCCACATATAGCTTTCAAACTCTTTTGTAACTGCTGTAATCTTGGACTTTGTCGGATCTTCATAGTTATAGCCCCAACTGAACAACGAGCCGTTATCCGTGCCCCACATAAACTGCGGTTTTCCGTCCCAAGTAAGTCCCCAACGAACCGTTGTACACTCTGTCTGAACCATAGGATGCGTGTTTGTACCGTACTTAGCTGATCCCGGAGTTCTATTTGGTGAATATCCCACTGAGGGCGGTACCGAGTCTTTGGTTGAAATTCCTACAAACGACCTGTGGTATTTTGTATCCCAGCCCTTTGCTGTTTCTGTTGTACTATTGTCTTGATACTGGTCTGTTCCATAGAACTGATGGAATACGTTTGTTTCCTTTTTAAGCGACCAGCCTTTACCGGATGCCATTGAGCCTGCTTCGTCACTGTTACTTCCGTCACCGGTAGCTCTGATATATACAATGCCCATATTTGAAATATCGCTCAAACGAGACGCCCAGTCATAGTCGGAGAATACAAAACCCATAGTATAGCCGACTGCAACCGAGATATTGTTTCCCGTTATATCATCATAATAGCTGTCAATATCAAGCATTGTGATATTCTCTCTGAGCCCTGCCGATTGGAATGAGTGTGAAAACGAACCTTTTAAAGCTTTATCAAATTTCTCGAAATACGCGTCGGAATGAGTAACGCCTTTTGCGTCCCATGATGATGGGTTTTCAAGGCCTATTGCAAACGGATATGAAAGATAACCGACTGTAACATCGATTTCTTTACCGTCTGTAAGATAATACTTGTTACCCTGTTCAGCCATTGCCTGTCCGGCACGACGTAAGAAGCCGGTATTATATACTAATGTTCCCAAGAGAGGCTTTGGATATACGATATCTCTATGCTTATTTTCCGTAGTAAAGAAGTTTAAAAGGTCCTCGTATTTTAGCGACTTGAATATTTTTTTATCCAATGTTGTACTTTCCGCATAAGTGTCGCCGAATTTGCCTGTCGGGTACCACGCACCATTTCCCAACGGAGTTTCAATTCCCGACGGAGTTACCGATTCATTGGAGCTATAAGCAACGCCTAATGTCACAAGCGGAATATATGTATGCCAGTATGAACCTAAATGCCTAATCTTCCATCCCCAAATATCCATAACAGCAGGGATTCTTCCGCAATAAAGCGTATATGACTGTGTCGGATATACATCTTCATTCCATTGAGTTTTATTCTGTACGGGATAATAGTTTTTGTTTGTAGGATCAATTTTAATTGCACCTACGGAGGTTATTGTTATAAGCGATTTATCATCGGGATACTCGTAGTTTACAGCCTCTTTATAACCCTGATATGAGAGTTTTCTGGATCTCATACTACTCGGATTGTATGTAATCCATGTACGCATCTCTGTATTATCGCGTTCCGATGCGGAGGAGTTGCTTCCGTAATACTCTGTTCCGTCTGATTGCCTTATAACACCGCCAAGCGTCAAAAACGCCTTATTTGCATCGCTCTCATCAATATTTGCCGTGAAATAGTTAGCTGTAACAGCCTTATAATCCATACCTCCTGCCAATTGAGCTTTAAAGAGGAAGTTTTGCTTTATTTTATTTCCGTCCCATGTGATTTCAGTGTAAGGCGAACGGTATATCGTTTTAAACGAAGCTTGAGTTGAAATTTCGGGAGTTATCTTCTCTTCACTGTCGCCATCCTCTTTGTCACCGCTTGGCTTAATGTGTGCGTATCTGTTATACTGCCAGAGCTTATCTCCGCCCCAGTAGTAGTTTCCTGTTTTTTCATTTCTCCAGAAACGGCGCACCTGTCCTGCGTCACCGCCCATAACATAGTAGCCGTACTTGTTATCTCCGCCGTTGCCGTCGTCGCCACTGCCGATGCCGACCCACTCAACATCATTCATTGCCGAAATAAGCGGTGCACCCGTCATTTCTTTTGCAATGAGGTCCATTTCGCCGTTCTCATTAACGCCGCTTGTGGCATAATAATAGTATTTGCCGTTAGAAGACTTTTCGCCGACAAGTATGATTTCGGGAGCGCCGACTTCAATTTTCGCTGTGTATTGAAGGTCTCCTACACCCTGTCCGTATTCAATCCAAAGCGGTGAATGTTCAAAGCAAATTACATTGTTACCGCCTTTGAGCGTGAAAATTGCAACTGTCGTATCGCCGTCTTTTTTATAACGAATATCATAGTACTGCTTATCAACAACATACTTTTCGCCCTGGTCATTTGTATATCTGACTCTAAAATGCCAGCCTGCTTGGTCTGCGTTTTTATTCTCTGCCACAGAGTTAAAAACAAAACCTTTTGGAACAAGCGTAATTTCCGTTGTCAAAAAGTCGTCGGTGAGATTGCTCGGAAAACAAACCATACGGCTCGTATTATCATTTGTGTAGAATGTTGAATAAGAGTTAACCGTATTCGGATTGCTTGCAATAAGCGTACCGTTAACCTGACCTGCCGAGCTGTCCGAACCAAAAGTTATTGATTTATCTGTATCGCCCTGCTTTGTCATAGTAAGCGGAACATCACTTATTGAAATTTCATATCCGGGTGCGTTTTCACCCTTATTCGCAATAAGTCTTTCAAGCAAACTCGCCTTTTCAAACGAAGAGCCCGTGATTTCGCCCGCTGTACGGATATTTTTAAAGTTTTGAAGGAAAAGCGGTGTAAATGTAAAGATTATAAGCATAAGTATAGCCATAGCCACAAGTGTTTCCACGAGTGTCATACCTTGCTTTTTGTTCACTGTACTTTTAAACTTTTTAAAAATACTTTTCATGGCTTTCCTCCTGATTTATTATAAAAATTCTTATTCCCACATAAGTCCCGTTGAATCGGTGGGATCGGGCGGGATAATCGAACTATATGTATCCTTGACATTTTTGTCAACATCGATTTTTCTCATTAGATTTTTGGTTATATTGCCATTACCGTCGCCAACAACATACTGCGTCGGTGACTCACCGGAATATTGATAATAAATCTCAATCAAATCCTCAAATCTGTTAAGTACATTCTGCGAATACTTCTTGGTTGCGATTGAATAGTCAAGGAAATACTTGAGCAAATCAATACCGTATTCGTTTTCACTTTTTGAATTTCTCGGAGCATCGTCGTCAAAATAGTAGACATCGCCTGCGGAAAAGGCTTTGTATCTGTAAACGCCTACATTCGGCATTTCTATGTTTATAAACACATCACCGCCGAAGAAAACTTTACCGCATCGACCTATATTGTATATGTTATTGGATATAGGATCGGCTATCGTCGCAACCTTTGGATTCGGAGTGCCTATAACTACGGTACTGAACCTATATTTTCCTTTTATAGCTTCCTTAAATTTGTTAAAGTTTTCGGTACTCTGCAACTTGGTTTTTCTGTAAAAACCGTAAGCGTAAATTTCAATATCACCGTTTATAACAATGTTGTTGCCCTTTAAGAACATAACATTGAAGCATTTTCTGGAGGGTGTGACATCTATGTCGGTGTTTATAAATAAATCCCTCATTCCTACAAAGGAAACTATATTATCCTGATTCTGCTCGAACTTGATTGTTCCTGTTTTAGGTGCATTCAAAACAAGATTGCCCGAAGAATAACCAAGCATCGCAGGTGTAGTGCGTGCTGCTATTTCAAGCTCAAAACTTCCTAAATGCTTTGTATTATATACAAGCTTTGACGGGGTGGTTACCATTCCGAGTTTGGTAAACGCATCATTTTTAGGATTTATAATCCCCGCCTTACTGCCATCATTATCATAAAATGTGCCGAGTCCCTGCACCGGTTCGGAAATTCTTGCCGTTGCCGTTGCGGGAACAACATTGTTTATATCGTTGCCCACCACTGCAAAACCATGACTGACAAAACGGCGCTTCTTGTCTTTCATCTCGACTTCTTCTTCGGCTTCAACACCCGAGCCGTCGGGGTTTTTTTCAGTCTTTAAGAATTTACCTTTTTTAATTTCAACCGAGTTAGTTATTTCAACTTGGTAATATCCGATTATATCCTTATCTGTGCACAGATTAAGACCGTCTTCAGTAACATATTGATACGCTGCGGGATCAACGGATTTGTTCCAAATAAGGTATATTTTATTTGTTTCAATTACATCGCCGTCTTTACTGGTTTCGACAATAAATTCATTGACATCTTCATCTGCGCCCTTATTGTTAACGGCAAGCTGATATGCGTATGCCGTGGCTTCCGCACCTGCTTGTGCAAGATACTCTGCTTTCTTTCGGTCAGACAAAAAACGCACTGATCTAAGGCTCGTCATTGTATAAGCATACATAGCCGTGCCCATAAGCGAAAGTATAAACAGCAAAGCAATAACAATCGTCAATGCAAAACCGCTGTTTTGTTTAAGCCTTGATTTCATACGAATCACCTTTCCGTATAAATTAAACTATAACTCTCAAAATTTCCTCTATCGATGTTTTTCCGTGCATTACCTTGTAAATACCCTCATCCTTTAGCGTATGCATTCCCTGCTTAATGGCAAGCTCTTTAATCGCCGCAGCGTTTGCACGGTCAAGGATAAGCTCCTTCATTTCCTCGGTAACGGTAAGGAATTCAAATACAGCCTCTCGTCCCTTATAGCCTGTATTGTTGCAGGTAATACAGCCCTTGGGCTTGTAGAGTGTAAACTCCTCGTCGGGATACTCGTCAAGCGGAAGATCGGGGAATATCTTGAGAAGGTCATCCCTCTTAATCTGATACGCTTCCTTACATTTCGGGCAAAGACGTCTGACAAGACGCTGTGCCAATACGCCGACAAGCGAGGAGGTAACAAGGAACGGCTCAACTCCCATCTCATTAAGACGGGTTACCGCACCCGGTGCGTCGTTTGTATGCAGGGTCGAAAGAACCATATGTCCCGTAAGAGCCGCTTCGACGGCAATCTTTGCAGTCTCGCCGTCACGAATCTCACCGACCATGACAATATCGGGGTCGGAACGCAATACCGAACGCAAAGCCGCTGCAAAGGTCATACCTGCTCTGTTATTCATCTGAACCTGATTGATACCTGCCATACGGCGCTCAACCGGGTCCTCGAGTGTAATTGTATTTTTATCATCCGAGCTGATCTCGGCAAGTGTAGCATAAAGAGTTGTAGATTTACCGCTACCTGTGGGTCCTGTAACAAGCAGGAAGCCGTAGGGCATATGAATTGCTTTTTCAAATCTGTCAAACTGCCTCTCGGAGAAGTGCAGGTCGTGAAGCTTTACAACACCCTGCGATCTTTCAAGAAGTCGCATAACAATTTTCTCGCCGTAAACGGTGGGCATTGTTGCGATACGAATATCGAGTGTTCTGTCCTCAAATCTGACGGTAGCACGACCGTCCTGAGGAATACGCTTTTCGGCAATATCCATACCGCCGAGTACCTTAACACGTGAAACAACAGATGGGAAAAGCTTGATTTGGTTCTGCATTACCTCCTGCAAAACACCGTCGATTCTGAAACGAACTCTCATATGCTTTTCAAGAGCTTCAACGTGAATATCGGATGCGCCTGCTTTAATGGCGTTGTTTATAATCTGGTTTACAAGCAAAACCGCCGGCTTATCATCAATGGAAAATTCCTCTGATACATTTTGGTCGTCGTTTGCTTCGTCCTCGTCATAATTGTCAAGCGACGAATTCATATTTACAAAGTTTTCGATTGCAGCGGTAAGCTCCATATCGGGAGCAACCAAGGGGCAAATCTCAAGCCCTGTCATAAGGTGGAGATTGTCTATCGTAATGATATCGTTCGGATTTTTCATTGCGACATACAAGGTCTTTTCATCCTGATAAAGCGGAAGAATGTGGTTCCTCAACGCCATTTCGGGTGTGATAAGGTTAGCCGCTGAAACATTGACGCCTATCTCATTGATTGAAACATATTTATAGCCTGTCTTTTTAGCAAGGGTTTTTGCTATATCGTCCTCTGTGCAGTAGCCTAACTGCGTAAGGATTGTGCCGATAAGTTCCTTGCTCGTTTTTTGTATTTCCAATGCCTCGGCAAGCTGCTCCTCTGTGATAATTCCGGATGCAACAAGTCTTGAACCCATACTTCCGGGTATTATCAGATTGTTATTTGCCATTGTCTAATCTCTCTCCAATCGAAAATCTGCCCATTGAATATTATCTTGAAAACTCTATAAGTACAATCTGTGCGGTTCTCTGTTCGTCAGAGCCCGTCATATTGATTGTATCTATACGCTTAATCTGCTTATCGCTTACCGTGTCATGGCAGAAAGTTATAATATCCCTGTATGAGCCGGTAATTGTAAGATTAACTGCTATTTGATTGACGTTCTGCTCGTTTTTCTCAGGCTCGCCGAAGGTAAGCTCTGTAAGGCTGCAATTATGTGTCTCAACATCCTTTTCAAGATCAATCATAATCTGCATTTGATCAAGCGGGTCCTTTGAAATCATTATATCGTATTCAGCTATCTGCTCCTTATATTCGCCGCTGCGTGCCTGCAAAGCCTTGAGGTTTGCGATAGCAAGCTGATTTTGCTTGTATTGAGCCTTCGCCTTTTCAATATTCGCTTCCGTCTCGTCGATACCCTTTGCGCCGAAAACGGTAAGAACGATAAGTCCTATACAAGCGATAAACAATACGGCAATTACCATTCTGACGTCGTCGAGAGGATTTTTCTTAGCGGCTTTTTCCTTTTCCGAGCCATCGCCGGTAGCCTGCTTCTTTTTAATAACATCGCTTAAAGCCATAATTATTTAGCCTCCCCCGTAGTAGTTTCGGTCGTTGTTGCCGCTGCGGTAGTTGTAACCTGTGTTGTCTGAACCTCTCCGCTCTCATTTGTTACAGCCTCGCCCTTTTTATCGGTAACTGTCTCATATACGGGAGCTCCTGCCGTAACGTTAACGCCGTTCGACATACTCAATACAAGCGTAAAGGTAACGCTTTTTCCGTCTTCGCCTGAAGTCCTTGTGATACTTGTAGTCTCAACAGTCTTGACAACTTTTTGCATTTCCTCAGTTTTGAACAATTCAACATAGTCCCTATAATCTTGATAGTCTTGAACTGTACAGGTAAGGGTGCAAATTCCCTCTTTGAACCAATTTTCAAGGTCTATCTGTGTGATTTGAACATAGTCAGGTGTCTGATTTGAAATCAAAGTGAAAAATGCGACTGCATCAGGATCCTGCGGAGTGATGCTTTCAATCATTTTTCTTACTTCTCCCAACTCATTGTATATGTTTTGGTATTCTTGAAGTGCAGGGAATTCGCTCTCAATAGCACTGTTTTTGCGCTGAATTGTTTTGAGCTTTGATTTAAGGATTTGACCCTTAACCGCAACGCCTCCGTAGACAATAAAGAGGCAAACAAGAATTACAAGCGCAATTTTTGAAATCAAGTCAACTTTTTTTCTGTTTTCAAGCCTGCGTCTGTAACTGTCCGGTAACAAACTAACTTTGAACACTGCTTAAACCTCCAATGCCTGAATTCCAAGGCCGATACAGCCTGCGAATTCGTTTAATACGTTTCGGTCAAGTCCGAAATTATAGGTTGAATAAAAATCGGGAACAATTACGGGCATTTCCATAACCGTATCCTTAATTATATCGCACAAGCGAGCACTTTGATCTGCTGTCGTTGTGAAGAAAATCTTTTCAATCGGGCTGTCGCCGTTCTGCATAGCATAATAGCTTACGGACGAAGCGGTTTCGGATGCCAGCATTGCACCGATCTCCTCAACGTCAAAAGCGAGAGTTTCCTCGTTCGGCTCAAGCTTGTAAATATTGTTCACGCTGTCGGCAACTCTGTCCGGAGTTGTTATAGAACGTACCATTGAAATTTCGTCGCCCTTGATAACTATAAAGTTAAGAAGGTCGTCGGTCATATTCAAAAGAGCAAACTTTTCGTCGCCGACAAGCCCTGCTTTAAGACCTCTTATCTGCGAAAGCACCGAGGAATCAACGTCCGTTACCTGAAGCTTTGAAGCCGAAAGAATGTTTATGTACTGCTCAATCATATTTCTTCTTGCCGCAACAAGCATAACATGTGTAATGGGCTGATCCTCATCATTTACGCCGTCGCCTGCAACAACATAGTCAATTTCCATTTCCTGTATCGGAATGGGAATGAACTCCTGAGCTTGCAAGAGAACCATATTACGAAGCTTATCATCGTCTATCTTCGGGAAAGTCGCATATCTCATAATAACGTTTTCATTGTTGATGCCGATAACAACGTTAGGACTTTTGAAGCCGCCGCTTTGGAGCAGCTCGGTCAACGCAACGTTAAAGCGGTCGGGATCTCTTATGAAACCTTCTTCAATAGTTCCCTCGGGCAACGGAGCTTTTCCGCACGCTAAAATTGAATATGCACCGCTTGAGCGAGTGATTTCAACTGCTCTTATTTCTCTTGAATCGACTTCAAGACCGATTATACTTTTAACTTTAGCCATAGTTTTCTCTCCCTGTTTATGAGCCGACAGAAGTTGTCGCCGTGAATATGGGCAAGTACAACGAAATAAGCATTGCACCGACAAGTCCGCCTATACCGATAAGTGCGATAGGCTCAATAATAGAACCGAGGTTTCTTGATGTCGTTTCGACATCCTCCTCATAGAATTCAGCAACCTTGTCAAGAAGTTCGGGCAATGTACCTGCCTCCTCACCGATTGCAATCATACCTGTAACCATAGGCGGAAACAAGCCACTCTTGTCAAGAGAATCCGAAATGGATTTACCCTCTTCAATGTCGGAAATAGCATTATCAACCGCATTCCTTATAAGATCGCTGCCCGATGTGGGACCTGCACTCTGTAATGCCTCGACAGCGGTAACACCGCCCGAAAGAAGCGTCGCAAGAGTTCTGCAAAAACGAGCAACAACCATTTTTGTAATAAAGTCACCGAGCAATGGCATATGCAATTTGTTCTTTTCCCAAAAATCATGTGCAAACTTGCTCTTGATTATAAACCTCAAAGCCACAATTATAATAACCGCAACCAAAATCCACAAATACCATTGTGTTCTCAAGCTGTTAGAAGCGTTAAATATAAACTGAGTAAGTCCGTTCAACTCGGTTTTGGCGGGAATCATTTTCTGGAAAATCGGAACCATAAAAGCAAGCATTGCAAGAAGAAGTACAATAGCAAAAATACCGATGTTTTTAGGATATGATACCGCCGATTTAATGTTATCCTTCAACGCCTTATTTTTCTGCAACTGGTTTGCAAGGCTGATAAGGGATTGCTCAAGAATACCGCCGACCTCACCTGTGGCAATCATAGCTACGAAAAGGTCGTCAAAAATTTTCGGATACATTGCGAATGCGTCCGAAAGAGGCATACCGCTTTCAACATTTTCCGAAATATCTACAATAGCAGCCGCAAGTGTCGGGTTGGTTGTCTGTTTTGCAAGCGTCGCTAACGCTCTTGTAACAGGAACACCTGCCGAAATCATAGCTGCCATCTGTCTTGCGAAAACAGCGACGTCTTGTATAGAAACCTTTTTACCGCCCGACTTTTTCTTCTCATTGATAACTTTTTCTTTGATGTCGGTAACGATAATTCCGGCTTCACGGAGCTTATCCATAGCTGCGGAGGAATTATCCGCAACAACCTCGCCGTGGACGTTCTGTCCCTGGCGGTTCATACCGTCATAAGTAAAGGATGCCAAAGCATTTGCCCCCTTTTATATTAGTAACCCGATGTCATAAGAAGTCGTCTGACCTCTTTTTCATCAACGCAAAATTCAATTACGGATTCCTTTGAAATTTTCTGCTCCTTATAAAGTCTTAAAAGAGCTTGGTCCATAGTCTGCATTCCCTGCATCTGTCCTGTCTGCATAGCCGCATAGAGCTGATGCTCCTTTTCCTCACGGATAAGGTTTTTAACAGAGGGGGTGTCGATCATATACTCAACCGCAACGCATCTTCCCTTGCCGTTGATGGTAGGAATAAGCTGCTGTGAAATAACAGCCTTCAAAGAGTTCGCAAGCTGCTGTCTTATCTGTCCCTTTTGTCCCTCGGGGAAGGAGTCGATAATACGGGAAATTGTCATCGGTGCGGTCTGCGTATGGAGAGTTGAGAAAACAAGATGTCCCGTTTCAGCCGCTGTAACTGCAATCGAAATACTCTCGGGGTCACGCATCTCGCCGATCATAATTGTATCGGGGTCGTGTCTCAAAACAGTTTTAAGCGCATTGGCAAAGCTGTGAGTATCGTTTCCTATCTCTCTCTGACGTACTGTTGATTTCATATGAGTATGCAAAAACTCGATAGGGTCCTCAACCGTAACTATATTTGTTTCGTATCTTTCATTTATGTACTTAATCATAGCGGCAAGAGTTGTTGATTTACCGCTGCCTGTAGGTCCTGTAACAAGTACAAGTCCTCTCGGAAGATTGCAAAGTCTTTTAATATCCGAGGGAAGTCCGAGTTTTTCAAGTTCAGGAACTTCAAACGGAATAGCTCTGAATACCGCCGCAAGCGTACCTCTTTGGATGATGACGTTTCCTCTGAAACGAGCAACTCCGGGTACCGCTACCGCAAGGTCCAATTCCCAATCCTCTTCAAGCTTTGTTTTCTGCAACGGCGACATTATATCGAGAAGCATTTTCTCAATATCTTCCGGTTCGAGCTTCGGGAAATCGGTCTGACGCTTAAGGTCTCCGTTTATTCTGACGCACGGCTCAATTCCCGCTACCAAGTGCAAGTCGGAGCCTCCAACCTCCGCCGTATGTCTTAAAAGGTCCTCTATCACGAACGGATAAGAGCTTTCTTTGCCTGTAAAAACCACTGAATACAACTCCCTAAAATTTTAACATCTAACTAAAAATATGCGTATAGGGTGCAAGAAAAGATATTATTCCTGCACCCAATTTTAACAATTAAGCCGCCGAATCCATTTCTGCGAGCAAGCCCTTAATATAATCTACCATTTCAGGTGTAGCCTTAACATAAGTGGTGCATGCTGTTCCGGTTCCTGTCTTAGACTCAGCCGTTACAAATGTAAATTGATCCATTGTCGGAATTTCGGGATGAACGCTCATCAATCCGGCAATTCTGTTTTTGGCAACCGTTTCACTTGCGGTTACCTCAATTGCTCTGTTCATAATCTCAGCAGTGCTTGCTTCATCCATTGCATTGAGCAAGTTCTTAACCTGCTCTTGCTTTGCATAATCGCAATAAACTATAAGAGCCTTAGAAATTGTCGGATATGCATTGGTTTTGAATGTAACATTCTCAAGATTTATGTTTGCAAGTCTGTCAAGCATTTCTTGAGCTGTGCAATTCTGAAGGTCATATATAAAGAATGTGTTTTCAAGTTTCATACTGTTAGCAAAACTTTCTGTATCAAACTCTCTAACCTTACCCTCTGCATTGTTTACTTCCGATTCAGTTCCCATAAGCCAGAACTTCTTAGTCATCTTTTCGGGACCGTAAACCGTAACTTCATAGGGGAAGCTGTTTATAATTTCAACAGCCATAGTTCTATCAATAAATTCAAGTTCAATCTCACGAAGGATCTTCGTTGACTGTGTTGTTGCGGGAGGATTACTCGGTGCTGTAGTCGAGCCCGGATTTGTAGTAGGTTCTGTTGTTCCTGTGCTTGTATCGGGTGTAGTTCCCTCCACTACTTGATCTTTCTTCGATGCATTGAGATTAGCGCCTGAAAGCGGTTTATCAACAACTTCTTTTATTGTTTTTATATCCGCAAGAGCCGAACCCGTAACAAATGTGTAAAGAGTATAAGGTCTTGAAGCAACAACAATTCCGGGATCAAGTCCAAGGTTAGAAAGAAGTCCGCTGAACTCGGCAGCCGTAATATTTGTAAGGTTAATTTCCTTGAAATTAGCCGCAACAAGAGCCGCACCTGCGTTGATGTTACTGCTTACGTCAAGGAGATTTATAAGCTCCTGAATTTTAGCAAGCTCTTTGGGATTTGCACTGATATATACCGTGCTGTCATCAGTCTCTGTAGAAACATACTGAACGTTTGACAAGCCGAGTGCGCTTGCCTGCGTCTGAAGAACACCTACTGTTATGTATTTAAGGGTGAACTTAGTCATTACAACCTTATCAACAAATTTTTCATTAAGTTCTGATGTTGTACCGACCATCAATGTGTTGCCGTCTTTAAGATATGAAAGTCCTGCAAGTCTTGTAACATAGTCAATAGCCTTGAGTGCTGACATCTGCTCAAGATTAACGGTAAGCGTTGTGGTTGCGTCACCGACAAAAATGATAGTATAGCCCGCATTTCTTGCTATTGCCGAAAGCGCATCCTTAACATTTGCATCAACAAGATTAAGAGAAAGTCTTGATGATGACCATGCGGAAGCAGATGATTCCTCGGTAAGCGGTATTTTAATTACCTTTCCCGAAATGATCCTGTCGGCGTCAGAAAGATTGTTAGCGGTCATAATGTCGCTGACTGTAACGCCGTGAGTTTTAGCTATTCTTGTCAAGGTGTCCCCCGACTTGATTACATAATATTGGTAATCGCCTGTATTCTTCTTGCTTGAACCCATTACCGTCATAGGTAACACGGCATTGACAAGCAATACGATTGCCAAAATCGCAACCAAAACAGCTTTCAATTTTTTTGTTGAACTGTTGTACATTGTGTGTTCCCCCTAAGAAACTCTATTATTTATAAAAAAAGATGTTATTTGCCGAATTATTTCATTTCAACGGTTCTCTTCTTTTCGCCGAGCGAGAAAGTAACCGAACTGTCTGTTATGGATTCAACGAGCCACTCTGAACCGGGTACGTAATCTCCGACCTGAAGCACATACGAACGAAGCTTCGTTTCCACGATTACTGTTCTGTAACCGTCAGAGTTATACACCATACCTTTTATCTTTGCGTTTGCAATAACGTCCTCGGAGAACGGGTCTACACCCTCCGCAACGGTTTCTCCCTCGTTTCTTTCAATCATCGGAAGAACGTCAACCGACTGTGCCGGATTGGTAACGGTTTCGTCGAGCCCTGAGTCCGTTTTGATGCCCGATATAATTATCAACGCCGCAACCACAGCCGCAATAACGACGAATACAAGCGGCAAAATAATTTTCATTTTAGGATTTTTCTCAAAGAACGCATTAAACGCATTCTTTTTCCTCGCATTCTTTTTACCGCCCTTGCCTGATTTAAGTTTGGCTATGACATCCTTGATGTCCATATTCATATCCATAAAGCACCCTCCGATACGTTGCACTTTTAAGTCGAATTTAAGTAAAATTCACGCTTGCCCCCACTCGAATTTTAAAAATGGGCGCAATAATACACATATTTATAGTTTATTGTACAACTAAATACGCTTTTCGTCAATAAATATATAAAATTTTTTGCAAAATTCGTATATTTTTTTGTATAACTTTATACAAAATGCCATACACAGAAAAAAAGCACAAGATAAAATACTATATCTTGTGCTTTCATCTGTTTATTAAATTTTACCTTGATTGCTTATCGTTATGTTTTGAATTAACAGAACTGCCGCCGTAACCATATCCGTATCCATATCCATAACCATATCCACTCTTTTTACCATAGAAAGACGGTTTGCCAAAACCTCTCTCGGCATTGTTATAAATGCAACCGAGTATTTCTATTCCCGAGTTCTCGATATTGTCTATTGCTCTCTTAATCTTTCTTGCCGGAGCACAATCCTGCTTAACAATCATAATGCTCGTATCGGCATAACCTGCGATAATCGAAGCGTCTGCAAGAATTCCGCACGGCGCTGTATCAATAATGACAAAGTCAAATTCTTTCTTTGCGGATTCAATAATCTCTTCCATTTTAGGTGAAGAAAGAATTTCAGAAGAGTTATCGACAGCTTTGCCCGAAACAAGAACGAACAACTGATATTTCTCTGAATACTTAATTGACTCCTTGAGGGTCTTATCGCCGGAAATTATACCGCATATACCTTCATCATCAGTAGCAGAGAAGCCCAAGGTTTTTGCAACCGAAGGTTTACGCAAATCGGCATCAATAAGAAGAACCGACTTTCCGTTTTGTGCAAGTGAAAGAGCAATATTTGTTGCTGTTGTAGTCTTACCTTCACTCTCGGTTGTGCTTGAAACGACAATCGTTTTATACCCCTTCTTTGCAGAAGCGTATTCAATCTTAGTTCTGATAAGTTTATATGCCTCGATAAATGAGAAACCTGTCTTTTTATCGGTAATAAGAACACTCGGTTTGGAATCATTCTTAGCTTTGGAATTAGCTTTATTGACACTGCCGAGCAACTTAGCATCCAGCTTTTCACTGATTTCATCGCTGCTTTTGATTGTATCTTTAATAACAACGGACAATATAATAAATACGCATGCGAGTATTACACCAAGCACAAATCCAAGAATCGTATAAATAAGCGTGTCATTATTTGCATTCGGTTTTTCCAGAAGCAACGGAGGATCGATAACCGCAAGTCTTGTATTCGGAAATGCTTTTTCGATTGCAGACGGATAATTCTCAACATACGCTTTCGCAATGCCATATGAAACCTTTGGATCGGTCGTTGTAACCGTTAAATAAATAATTGATGTATCCTCAATCGAATTTACAGATATAAATTTTTTGACCTGTTCTGCTGTAATCTGATACCCACAGGAATTAGCAACATTAGTAGCAAGCTCGGTTGTTGTAAAGACATATTTAAAGCTCTCTGCAAGTGAAACGGAAGCGTTAATATCGGAAGCCGACTGACCTGCAACGGTAATTGCAGAATCCCTGTTACTTGCAATAAACATAATCTGTGAAGAATATTTGTCAACATAAGTAGCTTTCGCAACTGCGAATCCCAAAAGAGCAACAACGACAGCCGACAATACAATCAACCACCATTTATTCAAAAGCTTTTTGAGATACATAAGTACGGAATCAAAATTAAGCCCGTCCTCGTATTCTTTTCTATCGTCTGAACTGTAACTCATATATTTCTCCCTTAATTAAAATCATAATAAAACCATACTAAATTATTATAGCAGATATATTTTGATTATACAACAATAAAAAACAAATTCACCTTAATTTCTGCATACTGATTTTTTTATCCGCAATTCTAAGCTCGGTATCGCAAATCTCAAACGCCGCTGTCTTATGTGAAATTATAACACAGGTCTTGTTTTTGAGCTCTCTTATGTTTGAAAGCACCTGTTTTTCGGTCTTTTCGTCAAGAGCGGATGTAGCTTCGTCAAGCAAAAGAATCGGTGCGTCGGTCAACACCGCACGGGCAATTGCAAGTCTTTGAATTTGCCCCTCGGAAAGACCGTGTCCGTTTTCCAAAAGCACCGTATCAAGGCCGTCGGGCAACTCGTTGACGAACTCCTCGGCACAGCTGATTTTCACCGCACGCATAATATCCTCATCACTTGCCGAGCCGTTAAAAAATTGTATATTATCTCTTATTGTACCGCTGAAAAGCATATTGCCCTGCGGAACATAAGCAAAAAGACCCCGCATATATTTGTCAATGCCGTATTTCTTCTCACCGCACTTTATGTAAATCTCACCCTTGTCGGGCAAAACAACACCGACGAGCAACTTAAACAAAGTACTCTTTCCTATGCCCGATATTCCTGAAATAACCGTAAAATCGTTTTTCTTGATTGTGAAATCGGCATTTTCGATTACCGAATCTCTGCCATAGCCGAAAGACACGTTATCAAAACGAATTTCTTGCATTTCCGAATAAACTTTTTCTGTGTTGATGTTTTTATCGTTAAGGCTCTTGCTTGCGCTCAAATTTTCAATCTCAATAATTCTCTCCGCAGAAGCAATCATTGAATAATACTGCGGAACAATGCCCGAAAGCGAGGTGAACGGAGCTTGAACCTGACTTATCAGCTGCATAATTGCCGTAAGCGTGCCGAACGACATACTGCCTGCACAAAGCTTTGCGCCACTCCACACAAGTCCGAATAAATAACCTAATGAGAAAGCTGCCGAAAATCCTAAATTGGCAAAAATCGACCACCTGTTCTTTTTTATTTTAGCGTCAAAATTATCTTTCTGTAATACCGCTGATTTTTCTAAAATTTTCTTGCCGACATTGAATATTTTAATTACGAGCACGCTCTCAATCGACTCTTGCATAAACGAGCGAACCGAACCGTCTGTTTCCTGCACCGCCCTGTGAAGTTTTTTCATTGAGCCTCTGAAAATTCTTGTAAAAACAAACAGCACAAGTCCTGCAATCAAAAACAAAAGCGCAAACCACTTGTCGAGCGCAAATAGCACCGCAAACGCACAAACAAGCCTTGTAAGCATCGAAGCAATCGCAGGTATAATCGTTGTCACCGCTTGGCTTACGACCGAAACATCACTTGTGAGCCTTGTCATAAGCTCGCCCGAGTGATACTGCGTGATTTTGAGGTAATCTTTTTTTAATATGCTGTCGAAGAGTTTGGTTTTGTATTTCATTTCAAGTTTTCCCGAAATACGCACCTCGAGAGCCTTTGACAGCAATTTCAGCGATATTTGAGCGACTATCACAAGCAATAAAATTATAGCATTATGAATAAGTCCGTCTTTATCGCCCTTTTGTGCCGAGTCTATAATAAGCTTTGCAAACACCGCCATTGAAACTCCGCACACGGAATAAAGGGCGTCGCAAATTATAAGCGACACCATTTTAGGCAGCTCCGAAACGGAATTGCGTTTTATCCAATTCAATGCGGCGGTGTTTTTCATTTCTTCAATTTTCCTCTGATTTTAACAATGTATTTCCTTATGGGGAAAAGCATACTCCAAAAACGGCAGTACGCTTTGTATTTTTTGCTGTTTACGGAAATCACTTTCCCGTTTCTGTTTATTGTGCGAACAAGCCCGATAATCATACCGTCGGTTATGCCGTTTTCCTTAATCCATTGATTATCTCCGCACATTGTGTACGAATCATCCGACACGCCCACGACCCTGTGAAGCACAAATGCGCCGTCGGGACGTCTGTAAAGCGGTAAATCATATTTTTTTAGCTTCCTGTCACACTTTTCCAAAATCACCGTGTCCCTGCCCTGAACAAGCAGCGGCAACATACTTGTACCCGTTATCGGCATTTCAACCGTTCCGCCCTGCGACAGCTTATCCTCGATTATCGGCATAATCTGTGCAAGGTGTATTTTCTTCTTTTCCACGGCTCAGTCCTCGATTATGTTCTTTTCACGAAGCTTTGCAATATATTTGTCAATATCACTTGAAGCTGTGTCACGGTCAATTTCATATTCATTGAGAACAGCATCAACCAATTCTTCCTTTGTTGCACCGTTTTCAAGCAGCTTCCAAATAAACGCGCCAACGGGATTAAGTGTCATAATTCCGCCGAACGACATCTGCTCGTCACCTATCGGAACAACAATATTACTTCCTGCAACCTCTCTGATTATATATCCGTCTTTGATTTTCATTGCTTTTCTCCATTTGATAAATCATTTTGTATTCCGAGATATGAGGTCATTACCGCTTCCTCGGAAATATTGCATTTTAGCTTGTAAATCGGTACATTTTTAAGCACACCGTCGAGCACCGTCAAAAGCTTGTCCATCACGCTTGCGGCTGACGGGCGAATTGTCTGCGCCAAAAACAACGGTATTGCACTTTGCGGCGATATTCTTGAAATACTGTTTTCCGTGCCTCGTTCAAGAAAGACAATTGCCTTAATCGGAACTGCAATATTTGTACTCTCGTCATTTTTTCCACTGAACGGCGTTCCGCAAGCACAATATTCGCCGTCGATTAAGCGAATAGCAGGCTTGTCGTCATTTATCATTCGTGCGTCGGGGAATTTGTCCAACCATAAATGCGTGTGAGTGGATTTTCCGACGCCGCTTTTCGCCGAAAACAGATATGCAACGCCGTCTTTTTCAATGCAAGAGGCGTGAAGCAAAATTCCGTTGTGGTTTAAGAGATTATAATAGAACGCTTCGCCCATATAGACGTAGTAACATTCGTCAGCTGTGAGCTGTGGCAACGCTTCGGCTTTTTGTTTTAATATTTCGTCGGGCATTGCGACGGTAAAATCCTCTTTGCCGTCTTGATTTTCGCTCAAATATGCCCTTGAGCGTTCATAAAGCATCCCATCCTTGCAATCCATACGGATTTTAAGTCCGGCAATATCAAACAATTCCGTAACCTCACCGCCTTTTAAGCATTATTATATATTTTAACATTATTTTACGGTTTTGTATAGTTAATTTTTTGTGTTGGTAAATTAGCTTTTATATATCCGCAAATTTGATAATTGATTAAACTTCAGGCTCCCTCTGACGAGGGAGCTGTTGAGCGTAGTGAAACTGAGGGAGAGAAAGCAATAAATATCAAATTTTCGGTATCTCTCCCTCCGAGTTGCCTACGGCAACCCACCTCCCTCGTCAGAGGGAGGCTTTATTCTGCGAGCTTTTTAATTTGATTAAACCCGTAGGGACAGGGCTCGCCCCTGTCCGCAAAAAATTACATATACAATCAAATCAACGGTTACAAACAATTAATTTTTTATATTATACCGTAGGGGCGACCTGCGGTCGCCTGTCAATTTCATCTGACAATTAAAATAGGCGAACACAGTTCGCCCCTACGATATGATGTTCAATTCAATTTTATTAACAACCGATAATTATCATATATCCGTTAATTACCTCGGCGGGAGCAAGCCCCCGCCCTACGCTGTGGGATGTTAAATTTAATTAGTGCGAAGTCGCCCGTACCATGTGGAATATTGTTTTACGCAAGAAAAAAGCAGGGTAATTGCTTACCCTGCCTTTTTAATTAGTTATTTGCACGATTTGACGTCAGATTATATCTCAATCCAACCGTCTCCGCCGCCTTCAACAGGACCTGTGCCTACTGAAAGGGTGATTACGTCTTCTACTTCATAAACTGAAACGTCGAAATCAGGTGCGCTATAAATTTGTTTCATCAAATTTTCTCCTCTCAAGTTATTGTAATAATTATCTTTCAAACCGTTTCAGTTAAGCTGCGAACGGATAAGCTGCAAGATATTTGCTTACAATATTGTCATAGTTAGATGAGAGAGCAGCTGTTCCAGCAGTCTCGTAGAAGATTGTCTGTGCGTTGCCCGAAGCGTCAACATACTGAACGAAGCCCATGTATGTTACATCGTTTTTAAGTGTTGAGTGGTTAGCCTTAATGATAGCACCAAACTCTGCATCAGCAGTGTCGCTTACCTTACTGATGTAATCAGTTGTAGCAGCTGTATAATCTTCAGCAGCTGAGCCTGCAACAACTTTCTTAGCTGTTTCAGCGTCGAAAGCAGCAGCGCCCTTGTAAGCTACCATACCTACAGCTGTGATGTAATCAGTTTTAGCACCTTCAACACCTGTGTTCTTGAAGTAAGTATCCCAATCAGAATCGCTGATCTTGGATATTACTCTGAAGCTGAACTCGTCAGCAACTGTTGTTTTGCCTGTAGCGGTCATCTTAACCTGGCTCTTAGCCTTTGATACTGCGGGACCTGCAGGAGCAGGTGTGCCAACTGTTGCAGTTGCAACCGCAGCAGATACATCATAAGCTGTTGTAGCCGGAGATACGTTTGTTGTCGCACCATCAAGGAACGCCTTAAACGCTGTTTGAGCAGGGTTAGAAGTAATTGTGCCTGATGTAATTGCAACTCTAACCGGAGTACCGTCAGCAACATCATCTCTTACTTTAAGTTTGAAACTAAAGAAAGGTGCTTTATCAGCATTTACATCATTGCCAGGCAATCCAGCTGTATTCTTATTAGCATTTGCGTGTGAACCAGAAAGGTTACGAGTGAAAACAACTTTCAAATACTGATCATAAGCTGCATTCTCTTCTGCAGTATTTGCATTTGAAACACGAGTAACTACCGCTGTTTTCAGCCAAGACCAGTTAAGACCTGCAACATCATTATAGAATGAATTGTAAGTATCATTAGCAGTTGCTGTAGCCTTTACCGTAGCCGCTGCGTTTGTTGTTGTATCAAACACGGCAGAACTTACGCCAAACGTCATTGAACCAGTATGAATCTGTGTGTTGGAATCAACATTAAGATACACGTTTACGGTTACAGTATCTCCAGCACTGTAATATTCCTTATCCAATTCAACTTTATATGCGAGTCTTTTACCGTCGGCAAGTGTATAATCACTGCCAAAACCAGCTGCATAAACAGGCAGAACAACTACGCTAAAGCAAAGAACAAGTGCAAGAAGTACAGCACTAATCTTTTTAATCATAGAAAATTCTCCTTATTTAATTATTTATTTGTTAGATAAGCTCGTAAGTATTAGCGTTTACCTTTGCAGCAATTTTTTGCTGTGAAGCCAAACCAGTATACTCACTCTCATAATATGTCATTGCAAATCCGTCAGCTGCTGCTGCCCAACCATCGCCATCAATATCGCCAGCCATAAGTTGTTCTAAAGTGCTAATACCTTCATAGTTAGCTTCATAGTAAGAAACAATGAAATCATCCGCACTTCCGACATTTCCATCCTCGTCAACATCTCCGAAGTAAATAAAGATATACTTTTCAAGAACTGTTACACCGTCAGCATCAAGAACCTCAATAACTGTACCTGTGGTCTCCGCACCAGATTTTGGCGTTGTTATACGAAGATAAGCATCGCCAAGTGTTGTTGTCAAGTAATCTGCAATTGTACCCTCAGGAGTGAGATCATCATTACAACCTAATGTATCGATACCGTAAATTGAAGCTGTGTATTCTTCAGACTTATTTACTTTATCAATATAAGGCGTTGAAGGAGCTGAAGCCTTAATTACCAATTTATTCGGTTCAGCTGCGCCGCCTGCGTAAGAAATTGTTGCAGAAACTCTGTTAAGAGTCTGACCGATTTCTGTAAGCTCGGCAGTCTTCGGATTAGCGCTGTCGAACGAACCGCAGTAGAATTTACCGCCAATGTTAGCAGCAGTTTTCTGGTCATCAGCGATTGCTACTGTGCCTGAGCCTGTTGAGCCGATAGCCTTAAGCTTGAATGTAAGCACAGTAAGGTTTGCTCCGTTAAGGTCGGGAGCTTTTACCGCACCGCTTGTCGAAGGAGTGAGTGCAACTGTAAGCTTACCTGCCTCTGTATTAACAGCAGAAGTAGTTGTGCCTGCACCGTAAATGTCTGCAACTGTAGCTGAATCTGCTACATACTCAAACAATGATGCGTCATACTCAATCGGGAGCGACATAGGTCCGGCATAGAAAGTTTCTGTAGCGTTTGCTTTAACAGTGATTGTAACTTCATCACCTTTTGCAACCTCGGAAGCCGAAGAAGAAACGGTAAATGTAGCTGTGGGAGTTGTCTTTGCGGCAAATACGCCCATAGTCAACACACTCAAAGCCATTACAAAAGCTAAAGCAAGGCTAAGGATTTTCTTTGACTTAACCATTATTAGCCTCCTTATTCTGTTTTCCCAATAAATATACACTTAATCAGCATAAATGTCAATACATTTACGTTATTCAATATTTTGAATCAGCGGAAATTTCAAAAACAGCTATCACTCTGCTTTGGAAAACCTGTCGGCTGTGGTGTTGCCGAAAGGCACCGCCGAAGCCATATGAACAAGCCGATTAAATGTAAGCGATTTTTTAATTTCCGTGAGGATGTCGAGTGGCATACCCGACACCCCCATTTTTTAATCAATAACTGACTGTGTCAATTATCTTGTCTGAGAAATTACTGCATTGCCAACAGAAGCACTCATAATCAAAGACAAATCTTCAATAGTGATTCCGCCGGTTGCAGTTGCATCTGCTGCCTTTTCGTATACACCGTCAAGTGTTGCAATGTTGTTAACGCTCTTATCAACTGCGAATGCGTCGAATGCGTCAACTACGCCGTCACCGTTTACATCACCGTAAACAACAACATAGTAAGTTGCAACAACGCCGACACCGTCGATTGAAGCCTTAACCATAGCACCTGTACCATAGCCGTTTGACTTAGAAGGTGTAACAGCAAGTTTAGCTGCTGCATTGGAAGCCTTAATATTCTGAAGAATAGCATCAGCTGTTGTAACGGTGCCGGGTGTGATACCCTGAATGTATTTAACATCCTGTGCAACCTGGTTTACAACGCCTGAACCTGTCGGATCAAGAGTAACGCTTGATACGAAGTTGTTGAGAGCTGCCTGGAGTTTGTTGCAAGCTGCGTCAACCTTTGCCTTTTCCTTATTGGAGTTAAGTCTGTCATATGCTTTGAATGTAAGTGCTGAGTGGTTGTAAAGAATACCTGTGTAGTCTGTACCGTCAACTGTTACGTTGTACTCAACACCGAGAGCCTGAACAAGCTGCTTCCAAGCTTCGGTAGCATCAACATTAGCCTTAACAGTGAAGAGATCACTGTGGTTAACGATTGTGTTAGCCTGCTCGATAAGAGCTGAGAGCTCGCCGTCAAGATAGCCGTTATCCTTCATTGAAGCGTACTTCGGAAGGAGATCGTTCTGAGCCTTCATAAGCGCATACTTAGCGTCGAAGATCTGTGACTGACGTGCATTTGCATCAGCTTGAACAGCCTTTGCATCAGCGAGAGCCTTAGTATAAGCTGCCCATGAATCTGCACTGTAATCAGCTTCCTTGTAGCCCTTAGCTGCTGCGATTGAAAGTTCCTGGTTAAGGAAGTCCTTAACAACAGGTGTCTTCATGTTAGCATCCATAAAGCCGAAGTAGTATTTGATTCTTGCGATTGCGTCTTCAACATTTACTGTTGAATATACAGGAGCAACGAAGTTAGCCAATGCATCGTTGTACTTGGTCATAGCTTCCTCAGAGGGAGCAGAAACAGTAGCGTCGATACCTGTCTTAATGTTGCCGCCCTTAGCAGTTGCGATAGCCTCGATAACTGCCTGTGAAAGGTTTTCGCCCTCAATGTAATTTTCGGGCTTAGCAGGACCCTTAGTAGAATCGATCATCTTATAACCTGCCTTAACAGCCTTGTCATAAGCGAAGAACTCGTAAAGCTCGTAGTTCTCGTAATCGATTTCGTAGCCCTTTGCCGCTGCGATTGCGTCGATAGCTGCTGAAATGTCATTAACATCTGCTACGTCGCCGACAATCGGATTCTTCATGAGCTTTTCGTAAGCGCTGTCAAGTGCTGCGATTGCATCCGGAATCTGAGACATTATGCCTCCGTCATCCGTATAAGTTGTCATCTTCGGAGCGTCTGCAAGGAACTTAACCTGCTTAAGAGCAGTTTGATATGCTGCGAAATCTGCCTGAGCGTCAGCGCCGAAATCAGAAGCCTTGAGGTTCTTGTTGATATACGACTTTGCTACATTTTCAATATCATAGTCAGTATAGTAAATGAAGTCATAAGCCCAAGCAGCATAATTCTTCTTGCTATCTGTTCCGTAATGAACAGCAATCTGTCCACCACCGTAATAACCATAAGGCATTTCGGTTGCAGCGGTAACACCAGCCTTAGCCTTATAAATCAAACCTGATGCTTTACCGTTCCCGCCTTTGCCTTTAGCGTCGATAGTTGTAGGCCATTCAGCTTCTTCACGATTGGTTTGAGGTTCAAAGTACTGCATAAAGTTTTCACTCATTGCAGGGCTCGAATCAGCATAAATTTTATCAAAATTCATAGCCTTTTTATAGCTGTTTTGAGCTTCTGCTCTCAAGGTTGTAACAGTAGTGAAAAGGTTTTTTGTGAATGTGTACTGCTTATGAGAACTTGATACTATGTTACCATTAGTTTTCTCAGTTGTAAGGACATTCTCTTCGTCCCACTCAGTTGCCAAACGAGCATAAATAACCTTCGTCTGTTCAGTACCTATCGGCTTACCGTCTTTACCTGTAATAGAATACTTAACGGTAAATGTAGCAACAGCGTCTGTCGCCGGTACGGTAACATTCATTTCAATGGTTTCACCGGGGTTAAGTGTCTGCGGGAAATTACCTGCAACTGCAACACCCTCGTCAACCTCGATTGAATTGATTGTCACTACATAAGGATTATCAACAACATTTGAATTTCTGTGCTTTTCAAGCATACCCGAAGCCTTGTTTGCTATCTTCAAGGTGTTTGTAGCTTCAGAGTGAAGATATGTGTCATTCTTACTTGTTGTAAAGTACATTGACGGGTCCTTAAATTCCTGAGCGCCGGTCTTCCAACCAAGGAACATACCAACTATCGGCAAAATGGGATCGAAAAGGCCATTTGTAGCAATAACTTTAAGTTTTGCTATAAAGCCGTCAACATCTTGTTCGTACCAACCATTCCATTTCTTATGAGGAGTACCCGCAAGAGTTTTTACAAGGTTAGCCTGGTTGAACAAATCGTCAACTGTCTTGATTTCTGCAGGGATAACATTGTAGTTACCTGCGAGCTTGTAGAATACTACATTGATAAGTCCCTTAACAAGTGTAACTGCCTGTGTAAGAACATTTGCGTTTCTAAGAAGTCCGTTCGGAATCTTAAATGCACTTGCAACTGTCGGGAGATCTAAGTCAGCGATACCCTTTACAAGCTTGCCTCTGAGGATGTTCTCAAGCCAAGTGTTGCTTGCTGTTGTAACGCCTGTGCCGTCGAGCAACTGATCAAGAGGAAGAATCTTAAGAAGGATTGTGTTGAGCTTAGCCCACGGATCCTGATATGTTGCAAGATCAACGGTGCTGCCGCAATCAATGAACTTCTCAAAGTTCCATGTCCAGTCTTTAGCTGTGCTAAGTCCCCAGTCGAGAACCCAGTCAAGTTTGTACTGCCATGCAGGAGTTTTGTTTTCGCCGACATAAGTTCCGCCTGCCTTGTAAACAAGTGCTGTGGGAGTGTTTGACGGGATAGCATTGAGTTTGCTCATTACCGAATAGTAGCCTGCTGCTTCATCGTCTTCACCGAGGTCGGCAAGGCTGCGCAAGTAGTACATACCGAAGTCCATACCGATATTGAGCGCTGTATCAATCCAATAGTTAGCGTCATAGTCAGCGCCTGTAAGGATTGTCTTGGTGTTGTAATCAGCATAGATAAGTGCGTCGAAGTTGTACTGGGGCATAAACTGTGTGCAAAGCTCACGAAGTACAACTGAACCGAGTGCAAGAACCGATACATCATCAGTACTGTCTGTGCCAACTGTCTTGCAAAGTTTGTCCGCTGTGGGAAGCTGTGCCTGAGGCATAAGAAGTTTGATGCCTGCACAAGCAAGACCTGTAAGAGCCTGCTTAACTGTACCGTTCATCATCAAGTTGTAGTACGGTGAAAGCTTAGCATCATTGTAATACTCGTCGAAGATCTCTTCGGGAGCAATGCTGAATGCATATCTTGCTGCACGGAGAACGTTGTCAATGACCTTATCAAGTCCGCCGTCTTTCCAACCGAGACCTGCTCTAAGGTCATATTTCTTGCCGTTAACCTCAAAGCTCGGTACAAGAACTGTATCGATTACTTTGTAAACAAAATCGTTAAGACCGCCAAGAATTGTATCATAACCCTTTGCAGAGTTACCGATTGTTGAACCGTTAACTGACGGGATGAAATCATTAACGAAGTCGTCGGTGATCTTCCAATCCCAGTTGAACATATAATAATATGTTGAAAGGTTTTCGGGAAGTGTACCCTTGAAGTATGTATCCTCGAAACGATAATAAGGAACACCGTCGATTACTTTGTAATCAGAATATTCCCAAAGATAGGACTCCTGAGGCTTTGTGAAGAAATCGCCTGCTGCTGCCAAGCCTTTAACTGCATTAACTTCAGCTGCGGTCATTTCTGCAAAGCTTACACCGAGAGCGCCTGCAAGAAGCTTCTTAACCGAACCGTTAAGAACTACGGGTGCCATCTCTGCAAATACATAAGGAATGAACTTGTAAAGAAGTCCGAGAGCGCTGTCATCACCGTTAAGTGAGAATGAAAGTGTCTTGTCATTTATTGCTTTTGCAACTGACGGAAGCAAATAGCCTTTATCGCCGTTCTTATACCATTTAAGAGTCTGATCTCCCGAGTAGCCTGCAGGAGCAGCGTAAACATAAGTGTCTCCGCCCTTTGTTTCAAGAGTCTTTGTATAAGTAACTGTCTTAGTCCATTTGCCTGCGTTACCCTTCGAGCCCATAAGAGCCGGGAAGTTGTAATCATACTGAGCAATCTGCTCTCCGCCGTTCTCAACAACGAAATATCTCAAGGTCTCACCTGCAGCAGTCGGAAGCTCTGCAGTGTACTTAAGATCGTCGCCATTAGCGTTAACTCTGTATGATGTCCAAAGCATCGGCTTTGAGAGAAGCTCGGGGATAATCTTGTCAAGTACTGAAAGAACACCGCCGTTACCAGCTGTATTAGTAAAGGTACCGATCTCAGAAGCCGCTGTATCCGGTCTTGCGAGAAGCGGGAAAATAAGCGTCTTAAGTGTTGAGGGAAGATTTTGAACAAGAGTGCTTACTCCCTGTCTGTCAAACGGCAAAAAGCTGTTTGCGGCACCAAATTCCATACCCTCAACAAGAATACGGTTAACAAGAAGCTCGTTCGCACTGATAAGTTCAAAAAGCTCTGTTACAATCGTAACCTGACTGGCATTTTCACGAGTTATTCCGGTTTGCCAAGTGCTAACATCCAAATAGTTCGCAACCTTAGCCAAACCTAATAAAGCAGAGTTCTTTTTAGCGAAAGCTTGAACAGAATCCACTGTTTTGCAAAGTGCATTTACAGATCTTAAGTCGATTTCAATCTTTCCGAGTACGCTGAGATCAACCGTGCCCATATTAATGTTCAACTCGCCCAATAAAAGATCAAGCTGGTCGAAAAGAATTGACATCCTCTCCTCAGTTGTAAGTCTTGTTACAGCACCGTAAGGGTTGTATGCTTCCAAAGCTTCAAGGTCTGTAACATTTTCATACCTTGTCTTTGCAGCGAAAGACGCAACCGAAAGAGATGAGAAAATCATAAGAATTGCTAAGATTACACTCAACAATTTTGTTGACTTTTTCATTTGTTTACCTCCTAATTGTTTTAACATTAAAAATTTAATGTCCGCACCCCGTTAATCGAATGCCGACGGGGGTGCCGCATCGGCTGTTTGCGACTGCAGTTTGTTTCTTGCCTCTGACCGCCCCATTAAGGGAGGAGTCCGCAAACGCTGTCTTGTTTAACTCGGTAGTCTCCCACCATTCCCACTTGTTAAAGTCGGTGGGAGACGATGATACACACCCGAGTAATATTACCAAAGGATGTGTATCAAAACAGGCTTTTGCCCGCCGAATATAGCGAGGGCATAACGACCGTATCTAAAAAATTCGATACTTCGCCCATTACACCATTCCTATGGTTATTAAAATTATAGAATTTTATTATAAAAAAGTCAATAAATTATTCACGATTTAGTGCCGTTTTTCCGATTTGAACAAATAAAATTGTTATTTTTGGGCAAATTAATCAAAGAATTTTGGCAATATTTCCACAAAATTATGAACAAAATGTGAACATTTTAGTTTTCGTCGTTTTTTGAACAAAGTTTTAGTCAATGCGGGCATTTACTGAACATTTTATCGCATTTTGTCGATTGTTTTCAAAGCCACAACATATAGTATTTACCTGAAATTACCTGTCGAAATGTAGCTTTGGTATCAAAAAAGCTAAAAAGCCGTTAATCGGCACCCGTCGCCTTGCAAAACTGTATATCGGAGCATATAAAAACACCTCGAACAAGCTTTCACTCATTCGAGGTGTGATTTATTTTATCGGGGATATTTTATTTGCCGATGCCGCCGATAATATCGCCGCCGATATCACCGATGTCGCCGCCGTTTTCGATTTTGTCTGCAATGCCATAGAAGAAATCCTTAGCGGTATTTCCAAGACCTTCAATGGTATCACCTGCGCCGGAGAAGTCAATATCACCGATTCCGCCGATAAGACCTGAAAGTGTATCCATAATTCCGCCCAATGCAGAATCGCTGCCTGAAGATGACGCTTGCGTTGTGGGAGCCTGTGTTGCAGGAGCCTGTGTTGTGGGAGCCTGCGTTGTGGGCTCAGTTGTGGGAGCTGCCGGAGCTGCAACAGTAACGATCTGAGTTACTACCGGAACATTTTCCTCAACCTGCTTTATTTTGTGACCGCCCTTTGAGCCTGCCGCATAAACTGCAACAGTGATTGCAAGTGCACAAACAATAGCGCCTACTCTTGCCCAGCCTTTTCTGGTATTGAGCTTCTTTTCAGCAAGCTCTTCAGGAGTTAACTGAACTTTCTCTTTCTTTGCCATATTAGTTGCCTCCTAAAAATTAGTATACAAAGTTAGAATATTTTGCGTTTGCATCAAGGTTACCTGTACCTTTGATGCTAAGTCCTGCCTTGAGCTGAAGCTCTGCATTGGCATTGAATGAATATTCAAGGCTCTGAAGCTTGCCGTCTGTGATAACAGCCTTAACCTTGATATTCTTGTAGTTAGCGTTAAGTGAAGTTACGTTTACTACCGATACAAAGTTCTTGATTTCGGTGTTAACCTCATCGAGAACAACGATATCATTTGTAAATCTTGAAAGAGCCGTATTACCGCTTCTGTCAGGATTTGATGAATCAGCAAGTGTGAATTCATATGTATCGCCGTTTACCGAAAGGTTCTGAATGTCGTTCGGCTGAAGAGTTGTAGCTTTAAGAGTGTAGTTTGAGCCGTGATAAAGCTTCTCTGTTGTGCCGTCGTCCTTCTTAACGTCGATTGTGTCAAGAGTCATACCCTTCGGGCAGGTCTCCTTCTTATCGCCTCTTCCGAGGAAGCCGCCGACAACCGAGTTCAAGTCCGAATTGGAGTCAACGCCCTGAATAATCTTGTTAAGAACGCTTGTTGCCGAGCCAACGTCAATATTGTCAACCGTGCAATGTCTCTCCCAATCGTAACCTGCTTTTGCATCAACAGCAGCCTTTGTAGCGTTGTTGATAAGTGTAGCAACTGAAGCAGCGTCACTTGAGCCTGCGTTTGCCGATCCTGCATTACCTGAGCTTGCAGGTGTTGATGCGTTGCTTGACGAACCGCCTTTTGATGAGCCGTCATCCCATGAGCTTGAGTTCGATGCGTTAGCAGCACCGCCGCTTACGGCAGTTGTGGTCTCGTCGCTTGAAGCAGGGCCGAGACCCTGTGAGCGAGCAAAAGCGAATACGCCTGCAACGATTGCGAACGAAAGGAAAATAGCCCAAAAGCGAGTCCAACCGTTTGATCTGCGAATTTTTCTGTCAGCAATCTCCTCAGGAGTTAACTGAACTTTCTCTTTCTTTGCCATTTGAGTTTCCTCCTAAGAATTAATATACAAAGTTCTTGTAGCTTGCAGTAGTATGGATAGCACCTGAACCGTTGATGCCGATACCGAGTGCTTTAAGTGCAAGCTTAGCGCTTGTTGATGTCTCATACTCAAGAGAAACAAGCTTACCGTCTGTGATTGTGCCCTTAACCTTGATGTTTGTGTATTCGCCGTCAAGTGAGTTAACCGTTACAACGGAAACCTGAGCCTTAATCTCAGCCTCAACCTCATCCTTTGTGATGATGTCATTTGTAAATCTTGAAAGTGAGTTTGAACCGTCCTTTGCGGGAGTGGTTACGTTGTCAAGTGTGAACTCGAAGCTGTTGCCGTCAACCTTGAGGCCCTTAAGGTCCTCAGGCTTGAGTGATGTAGCCTTGAGAGCATAGTTTTTGCCGTGATAGTCGATAGCAGCCGCTGCGTCTTCGCCCTTTTTGATTGTGAGGTTCTTATCGCCTACTCCGAGGAAGCCGCCGACAACAGAGTTGAGGTCTGCGTTTTCGTCAACCATGTGAATAACCTTATTAAGTGTACCTGTTGCATTACCGACGTCGATGGGAGTTGTGTACTCGCACTTTCTTACCCAATCGTAGCCTGCCTTTGAGTCAACAGCAGCCTTTGTTGCGCTGTTGAGAGCATCAGCTACCGTCTTAGCTTCTGAAGCATCGGATGCAGGAGCGTCGCTTGATGTGTTTCCGCTTGAAGAAGCTCCGCCTGCTGTACTGCTGCCGCCTGCGTTTGAGGCGCCCTGAGCCGCACCGCCGTTACCGGCATTCGAGCTACCCTGTGTAACAACCTTCTGCTCGATTGTCGTACCCTGTCCGAATGCTATGTAAACTATTGAATAAACAAGTACAATAGACATAAGAACTGCGAGTGATTTAAAGAAGGTCTCTCCGAAGATTTTTCTCTTCTCTTCCTTCCTTGCATTTTTAGCTTCCAACTCCTCGGGAGTCAGAACAGGTTTGTTTTTTGCCATCTGAAAAATATCCCCTTTCAAATTCTTCTTGGCGTATAATTGCACATTATCAATCGATACATATAAAATTTACAATAAATTTCGCCGATTGTCAATCAAATCTTTGGTTTTTATGTAAAATTTCAGTTTTTTTCTATACTTTTTATTCATTTAGCACTAATTTGAGTGCTATCACCGTAACATCATCTTTCGGTTTTTTGCTTCTTTCATGTTTTGAAGCCTCGGCTATTTTCTCCGCAAGGCTGTCCACAGAAGTGTCTTTTTCAGTTGAAAGTAACTTTTTTGCCGTATCGAGAGAATATTCGAATGCGCCGTCGCTTGCCATTACGACTGTATCGCCCTTGCGAAGCTTGAATTGTGTTGATACAAAATCCGCTTCGTCGAGAATTCCCAACGGCATTGACGCACGGTTTACAGCCGTCACGCTTTCGTTTTTACGCACAAGCGTTGCCACGGCACCTGCCTTATACAGCGTTGCGTTGCCCGAATACAAATCTATGGAAAGCACGTCAAGCGTTGCAAGCGACTCTTCGGTGGATTTCAAGAGCAGTGCGGAGTTTACAAGCCTGAATGCCGCAGAGTGTGAGAAGCCCGAGCGCAAAAGCTTTGCCGTCATTGAGCTTGCAAGTGAGGAATCGACGGCAGCCCTCATTCCCGTGCCCATTCCGTCGCTTAAAACAACATTGAAATTGCCCTTGCCGTCATAAAAGCTCTCAAAGCTGTCTCCGCAATATTTATCCTTGTTTGCCGTGCTTCTTGAAGCCGCCGCCTCCACTCTGAAAAACGTCTTTTCGCAAAAGCAAACGCACGCCTCATCGCCCGAGGCTGTAATTGACGGTCTGTCAAGCTGCACCCGACAGGTCTTTTCAAGTGCCTTTCGAAGCTCATATTCGTTTATTTTTTCATTAGTCTTTATAAACGAAAACTCTATTTTCAGCCTGCCGTTCTCTGAATTTCTGCAAACGAGCGCAGTCGGTATAATATTAAACGAAGAAATAAGAAGCTCCTCAATTTCAGCCGAAAGCTCATCCGCAAAGTCAATTTCCTTTGTGAATTCTTCGGATATTTCGGTAAGCATATCGCATATACCGCCGAATTGACGTGAGGATATGCTCCTCATTCTTTCGACCCTCTCCTTTGCCGCCCTCGACGAAACAAAGCCTATGTAGAGCTTATTAAAGCTGTCCGTCAGCTCGTCCGATTTCACGCAGCAGCCCTTGAGAAACGGCGGAAGCTTATTCGGATTTACAACCCCGTTATTTTTGAGTGCTTCACTCATAGCGTCAAACGCCTTTTTACAGTCGGCAAAATTCTTACTCCAACAAAATGAATTTAACCGACAGCCCGTGCAAACGCTTGCCCTCACTCTCGAATAAACATCGAGCTCCGTTTCAGGGATATTGCTTTTGAGAAGCGAGGAGGCGGCATTCACGGTCTCCGATACCTCCTCAACAGCCATCGACGCATTTTTAAGTCTTTCAAGCAATGCAAGACGTTGAGAATTTATATTTACAGGCTCTCTTTTCTCATAAAAGCCGCCTGTAATGACACGCAAATATTTTTCGGGAATACACAAAAACGCTACGCAGGCAACGGTAAATTCAACAATTAGATAAATTTTATCTAAATTGCCGTTTTCAAATAAAAACACCGCCAAAAAAGCAAGAAACCCTGCCGCCGTACCGGCAAATCTGTTGAAGCGTGAAAACAGACCCGAGGCAAGTCCGACAACAGCATAGGAAATGCCCATTGCACCTACGCTTTGACTTAAAGAGAGGGATAGACCGAGTTCCACCCCGAGGCTTGTCCCTGCCGACTCCTTGTAAATGAAAGATGTCAGCAGTAACAAAAAAATTCCGATTATCCTCGCCGGCGAAGCAGAAAAAACGGTAATCCCCGAAAGCGACAGCAGAACAACGGACAGTAATGCGCCCACATTTACAATATCTCTCGCCGTAAATCCGCCCTGTGAGGAATAGACCGTCAGGGCATCAAACGCAGACGAGAACACGAATGATAAGGCAAAGCCGAGAGTTGCCTCGCTTAAAAAGATAAAAAACGACCTTACGGAAGTCTCGTCTGCGAAAAGCACCGCCATACTTGTCAGGAACAACGACATAAAGCTGATACACGACGGCAGCAACCTGAATTTTTTAAGCCTTTCAAGCTCGTTTGTGAGTCTTATCAAAATCACCGAGCAGATTATCGCCGCTATGTACCTAAGTGCCGACAGGTTGTCCTGAGTTAAAATATAGCCTGCCGCTGCGCCCAAGCCTGCCGAAATTGTATATTTGCCCGATACAGCCGTTACAAATGCAACCGCAAACGGCGAAAATGCATTGAGCTCATTTATCGAGCCGCATAAAAGTCCGAGCAGGAAGCACAGCATTTGAGCTATGATCCGCTTTGATATTCTCTCTATTTTTTCGGCGTTTACGTCGAGATATACCCGTCTTGCCGTCTGTGAAGCCTTCAAAAAAATCACCGTACCTTATACATAATTTTACAAAAAAATTATATCCTCGGTACGGTGAAAACCGTGTCACCTTATGCTGTTGTTTTTACGAAATCGCAGACGTTTTCGGACGAAATATGAAATTACTGCTCAACATTAAACGGCTCGTCGGGAATTACAAGAGCACATATAATATAGAAAAGAATTCCGGGGAAGCCTGCCGAAAACATTGAAATAAGAACATAAACAAGTCTTACAAGAGTTGAATCTACTCCGATATACTCCGCAAATCCGCCGAGTACACCTGCGAGCATTTTGTCGCTGCTGCTTTTATAAAGTTTTTTCTTCATATTTATTACTCCTTTTAATTTTATTTTTATTATTATTTATTTTAACTAAAAATCAATATCTGTCAAGAACTCCCATTCGACAAAGCGTGCCTGCATCCAATTGTCGGGTGCTCTTTCGTCGAGATACTCTTCAAATTTGGTTTTAGCCTCAAGCCCGTAATGCCTCTCACTCCATCTGTATATGGAAGCTGCGGTCATTATAAAGTTTACTGCCATAAACACGCTCATTGCAACACAGGCAATATGCCATTTCTTGCCTTTGAGTTTCTCAAGAAGCACATCAATTTTAGGGCAAAGCTTACAAAAAGCCGTGCCTGCAAGTCCCCACATTATCGAAAAACCTAAGCATATTATGCCCTGATAATTCATAAAACTGCCGTCATAGCTCCACGCACGCATACCGAGAACATCTTTTAACAGCAGTCCGCAAAGAAGCTCCAATATTGTCGCCACAACGGAAAATACCAAAAATTTCTCAAATTTAGGTTTGCAATCTAATTTATCCGCCGCAACATAAAACAAGACTGCCGCCGCACCGTAAAGTATGTTGAAAGAGCCGTAAACCGAAACCACGTGGCTTTCCCAATGTCCCTTTGCAATTTGGCAAAAAACGCCTTCGATAATCACGCCCAATATACTGCCTGCAATAAACAGCCAAAACAGTTTATCGTATGTGAGCTGCTTACTTTCCGTCCCCTCAGTCAAAACAACCTCTGTATCGAGCTTGTTTTTTCTCTCCATAATTATCCCATCCGTTAAATACACTTTGTATTTTTCTATATCTATACCGTAAACGCCTTAATCGTAATCATACATATCGTAATCATCATCAAAATCGGGCTCGTCAAAGTCGTCGTCATCCGGTGCTTCAAACCTGTTCTCGAAATCATCCTCAAGCCTGTCAAATGCTTCCTCTATGCTCATATTGTTCCTCGAAGCAAACGCTATAAAGTCGTTTCCGAGCGCCGCCGTAAAGCAAAGAGTTGATATAATCGAAGCTAAAAGGACAACCGTTGTTATAATTATCAGCTTTTTCATATCCGTTCCTCCTTATATTCCGGCTTTGCGGAAGCTCAATCTTAAAAGATAGGTCATAACCGCAAAGGCAAGCAAGCCTGACGAAAAAAGCATCACGCTAAATGAAACGAGAAAGCCTATCATCGCTCCCGTAAACGGTGCCGCAACGGCAAAAATCGAGCCTACCGCAACCGCTATCGGAGAAAGCATAAGAACCACCGAAGCAGGATAAACGCCGAACGCACACAAAACAAGGAATATGAACATTACCATCCACAAGGTTTTGTTACGTCTGTCAAAATTCGGTTTTTGAGCTGTCTGCGAGCCGACATTAACGGTCGCCTGACTTTGCTTCGGCTGCTCCTTTGCACAATCGGACGGCGAAGCCTGCTGCGAATTTACATACTGCATAGCACAGCTGTACGGAGTACCGAGTTCCTCGCAAATCTGCTCTTCGCTTTTTCCAAGCTCAAGACCGGCGGAAAAATGCTCCTCAAAGTCCTGTATTATCTCATCACGGTCCGCAGGCGAAAAGCCTGAGAGATAATTATATAATTCCTGTAAAAATTCAACCTTGGTCATTACCGTCGCCTCCTAACAAATTTGAAACACAAAGGGTAAATTCGTTCCATTCCTTTTCAAGTGCCGCCTGTGTGTCGCAACCCTTTTTGGTAAGTCTGTAATATTTCCTCGCAGGTCCCGTAGGCGACTCCTTGAGGTACACTTCAAAATATCCCTCGTTTCTTAAACGCTTCAGCAACGGATAAATCGTTCCCTCGGAAACATCTATCTGCTTTCCCACAGCGTCCGCAAGCTCATAGCCGTATTTGTCTCCCTGCCGCAACTGTGACAAAACGCAGAGCTCAAGCACGCCCTTTTTGAACTGCGTATTCATTGTGCCTCTCCTTTCCGCACTATCCGCATTGCTATCTTTATTACGATTACAATATATCACATACTATCTTGTAATGCAATATACTATGCAATGTTTAACACTTTGTTAACAAATCGGAAAGAATTTATAAACAAAAGAGCAGACCGTATAGATCTGCTCTGAAATCAATTTATTTCTCCTCGAAGAATGTCTTGAACGCTCTGTATGCCATATAAACGTCAAGCTTTGAGACAACCTCAAACGGAGCGTGCATTGAAAGCACCGGAACACCGAGGTCAACAACGTCAATATCGAGTGCCGCAAGATACATTGCAACCGTTCCGCCGCCGCCTGCGTCAACCTTACCGAGCTCGCCCGACTGCCATACGACATCCGCACCGTCAAGCATACTTCTTATTTTGCCCATATACTCAGCCGAAGCGTCGCTTGTGCCTGCCTTACCTCTTGAGCCTGTATATTTCGTGATAACAACGCCCTTGTTGATATAGGAAGCGTTTCTTCTCTCGGAAACATCGGGGAAGGTAGGGTCAAACGCAGCGTTTACGTCAGCCGAAAGGCAATGAGTGTTTGAAAGCACGGTGTGATAATTCACGCCCTGCATATTTGCAAGGTCTGCAACAAAATATTTGAGATATGAGGAATTAAGTCCCGTGTTGCCGTCAGAGCCGATTTCCTCCTTGTCGGTAAGAACGGTAATTGCGGTATATTCGGGATTTTCAATGCTAAAAATAGCCTCTGCGGCAGGATAAGCGCAAACTCTGTCGTCGTGTCCGTAAGAGCCTATCATACTGCGGTCAAAGCCTATATCGCAGGATTTGAAAGCCGGGACAGCCTCAAGCTCCGCCGAAAGAAAATCACTCTCGATTATGCCGTATTTCTCAAAGAGAATGTTCATAATATTGAGCTTGACCTTTTCGCTTACCTCGTCATCCTTGAACGGACGTGAGCCGATTAAAATATTCAGCTCCTCGCCCCTTATTCCGTCTGCAAGGGTACGCTTCATCTGCTCTGCGGCAAGATGCGGAAGAAGGTCTGTCACAACAAATTTCGGGTCGTTATCATCCTCGCCGACATTTACATAAGCCTTTGATCCGTCTCTTTTTACAACTACACCGTGAAGTGAAAGCGGAATTGCCGTCCATTGATACTTCTTAACTCCGCCGTAATAATGTGTCTTGAAATATGCGATTTCCGTATCCTCATAAAGCGGATTTTGTTTCATATCAAGTCTCGGAGAGTCAATGTGCGCCGCCGAAAGACGGGTACCGTTTTCAAGTCCTTTTTTACCGATAACCGCAAGAATTATTGACTTGCCTCTGTTGTTATAGTAAACCTTGTCGCCTGCGTTGTATTTTTTCGCTCTGTCAAACTCAACAAAGCCGTTTTTCTTTGCCTTTTCAAGAACATAAACAACAGCTTCTCGCTCTGTCTTTGCCTTGTTCAGAAAACTCTTGTACTCCTCGCAAAATGCATCAGCCTTGTCGGTTTCTTCCTGCGAAATAACCTCCGAAGCGTGCTTCGGATTGTAAAAGAGCTTTTCTTTAAGCTCTTCTGCTCTTGATTTTTCCTTGCTCATTTTCATAGCTCCTCTTTATATAGATTACCGTAAATATTTACAGCTTTTGTTACCTTGTTTACATAGTGTGCCGTCGCCCTCGACGGAATTTTATCAAGTGTTTTCCCGTCTTTTGAGTATTCGGGGTTTTTAAGCCAGCCGTCAACCCTGTTTATACCTGCGTGATATGCCGCCACGGCAGCTTCGGTGTCCTCGAATTTTTCAAGCAATATCGAATAAAAGAACGCACAGTATTTTATTGAAATTTCGGGATTTGTCAAATCCGCTTCGGTGTATTTTTCGCCCGTTTTAGTCTGAAGCCACATAAGAGTATCGGGCATAATCTGCGTAAGACCTATTGCGCCGACGGATGATTTTGCGTTTTCGTCAAATCCGCTTTCGACCTGCGCCGTAGCATATAATAATTCTTTCGGAACGGAATACTCCTCCGAATATTTCACTATATATTCTGTGTATTTTTGCGGATATCTATGCTTGTAGCCTGCTCTTACAAAAAGCACGGTTACAGCCGATATGACTGCAACAACGGTCAAAATCAACGCAATTATTTTTGATAATGCGATTTTCTTTTTATCAGTCATCATTGATAATTTCCTTTATCTGCTCAGAAAGTCCGTAGGGCGGATAATTTTTTATAACCTTATCGGCGTTTGCAAGGAAAAAGTCCTCGCCCTTTTGTGCCGATATTCTTTGCCTTGCACCTTCAAGCGATATTTTATCTCGGTTGATTATCCTCTCAAGGCGTATTTTCTCGGGTGCGACAACGCAAACGTTTATATCGCAAAGGCTCGAAAGCCCGCTTTCAAAAAGTCCTATCGCATCAACCGTTACGCCCAAAGCGTTCTCCTGTTCCTTTTGTGAAATTATACCTTTTATTCGCCTGACAACAGCAGGATGAGTTATCTCGCTTAGCCTTTCCGTATTTTCCTTTGACGAAAAAGCCCTTTTAGCAAGCAGCTTTCTGTCAACGCTGCCGTCGGACAAAACAATATCCTCTCCGTATTCCCGTGCGAGTGCGGAGATAACAGCCTTGTCGCCGTTTATCACTTCTTTTGCTACAAGGTCTGCGTCAATATGATAATATCCGATTTTTTCAAGCGCCCTTGCGACGGTGGATTTTCCTGCTCCCGTCTGCCCTGTAAGTCCGATAATTTTCATACTAATCACCATAGCCTTTCAGCAATAAATATTTTATTAAAAATCGCCGTTTCGTCCTGCGTTGCCTGAACAGGCGAAAATTTTTACGCTATACTTCCTTTATCTTAAAGCCTGCCGAACGGATAAGCCTGTTATAAACCGCAAGTCCAACGCCGCTTATTTCGGGGCATCTTGCATAAACGGTTTTAGCTCCCCTTTCGTCAAGCTCACGAAGTGCGTCAAAAAGCCTGTTAGCCTCCGAAAGTCCGTCGTCGGCTCTTCCGTATGTAACGGCATTTTCAAAATTTTTCTCCTCGCCCTCAAAGCAAAGCACAAAACAATCTTTACCCTTTACAAATTCGGCAAATTTCTCAAAACTGCCCTTTACTATTGTTATGTCGGCGCTCGGTGCGTAATGCTTGTACTTCATTCCCGGAGAAGCCGCCGTTTCGCCGTCTTTTAACTTATTGAGAACAGCCGAAGCGATATCGATTTCGCCGATAAGAGCCTCGGTTTGCTCAACCGTAACACCGCCCGGTCTTAATAGTGTGGGCTTTTCCGTCGCAAAGGTTATAACCGTTGACTCAACGCCGATTTCACAGCCTCCGCCGTCGATTATCAGCGGTACTCTGCCGTCCATATCATCAAAAACATACCTTGCGTTTGTCGGGCTCGGGCTTCCCGAAAGATTTGCACTCGGTGCGGCAAGCGGTAAGCCGCAAGCCTTGATTATCTTCCTTGCGTATTCGGATTTCGGCATACGCACCGCTACGGTATCGAGTCCGCCCGAAGTAACGTCGGGTATTAAATCGCTTTTTTTCATTATCATTGTAAGGGGACCCGGCCAAAATTTTTCAGCCATAAGCCTTACCTTTTCGGGTATCTCCCTTACAAGCGGCGCAAGCTCCGACATATCGCTGATATGAACAATCAACGGATTGTCTGACGGCCTGCCCTTTGCGATATATATCTTTTTAACCGCTTCGCCGTCAAGTGCGTTTGCCGCAAGTCCGTAAACGGTTTCGGTGGGTATTCCCACAACCTCGCCGTCCTTTATAAGCCTTGCCGCCTCACTCAAAGCCTCTTTTTCGTTTGTTCTGATGTCAATTACCCGAGTAATCATCAATTTTCCTCTGCCTTTAATTTTTCTGCCGTATCGGCTGTGATAAGAGCGTCGATTATCTCATCAAGGTCGCCGTTCATTATCTGCTCGATTTTATAAAGAGTAAGCCCTATTCTGTGGTCGGACACCCTGCCCTGCGGGAAGTTGTAGGTTCTTATTCTCTCGCTTCTGTCGCCCGTGCCGACCTGTGCCTTTCTTGCGCCTGCGATTTCAGCGTCATGCTTTGCCTGCTCAATTTCAAGAAGCCTCGAACGAAGCACCTTCAACGCCTTATCCTTATTTTTATATTGGCTTCGCTCGTCCTGACACTCAACCACCATTCCCGTAGGAAGATGCGTTACACGAATGGCCGACGAAGTCTTGTTTACCTTCTGACCGCCTGCGCCCGACGAACGGAAAACATCAATCTGCAAATCTGCGGGGTCAAGTTCAACATCCACATCCTCAGCTTCGGGCAAAACGGCAACCGTAGCGGTTGAGGTCTGAATTCTGCCCTGACTTTCGGTTTCGGGAACACGCTGAACACGGTGAACACCGCTTTCAAACTTAAAGCGTGAATATGCACCCTCGCCCTCAACGCTGAAAACAATTTCCTTGTATCCGCCGAGCTCCGTGGGATTTTCCGACAAAATCTCCACCTTAAAGCCCTTTGACTGTGCATACATAGAGTACATTCTGAAAAGCTCGCCTGCGAAAAGCGCCGCCTCTTCTCCGCCTGCACCGCCTCTTATCTCGACAATAACATTTCGCTCGTCATTGGGGTCCTTCGGCAAAAGCAAAACCTTAAGCTCTTCCGAGCAACGCTCAATGTCAATTTTAGCCTGCTCGAATTCCTCTTGAACAAGCTCTCTGAAATCTTTGTCAAGTCCGCCTGCATCAAGCAATTCTTTTGACTCAGTGAGCGTATTTTCATATTGTTTATATTCTCTGAATTTCTCAACAACAGGCGTTAAATTCTTCTGCTCTTTCATAAGCTTTGCATATTCCTGCTGATTGCTTATTATATCGGGAGAGCATAACAGCTCGTTGATTTTTTCGTATCTTTCTTCTATTCCGTTAAGCTTATCGGTCATTTGGACTTTCCTCACGAATTATTTTCTTAATATTTTTTTCAATCTTTATACGGGGCACCATTACTTCCCGTCCGCACTTCTTACAACGCAGTCTGAAATCAATTCCCGAACGCAAAACCTCAAACCTGTTCTCACCGCAGGGATGCGCCTTTTTCATCACAAGCTCGTCACCCACACGCACGTCCATAATATACCTCCCAAACGATTTTTATATATTGTACCACAATATGTGAAAAAATTAAATACCGCAATTCTCATTTCACTTCCTCGGGCATATAAATTTATGAGTAAATTGCAAAAATATCAGAAATCTGAAAGGCACGGTAATCATTATGGAAAAATATTTACCCGAGGGAGCCGTTTTCAATTCAAGGGAAACGGAAAAAATATTTGCAAGTGAAAGCTTGCTCAAAGAGGCGTGTGAAAAGCGGCTTTATCTCGAAGCGAGGGCTCTTATGTGTGACAACGCCCACAATCTGCATTTCAAATTGGGCAATATAAAAGGCTTTATGCCGCACGACGAATGTGCCGAGGGTGTAAAGGATGCGAGTGTAAAGGATATTGCGATAATTTCAAGGGTCAATAAGCCTACGGGCTTTTATATAACCGAGGTCGATTTAACAAGTGAAAACCCCGTCGCTGTTTTGAGCAGAACAGAAGCGCAGGCGGACTGCCGAAAAAATTACATTTCTGCTCTTCGTACCGGCGATATTATTGACGCAAAAATCACGCATATTGAGCCGTTCGGTGCATTTTGCGACATAGGACGGGGCATAACCGCACTTTTGCCGATTAACTCTGTTTCTGTTTCAAGAATACCTAACCCGCACTCAAGATTTTTTATCGGTCAAAACATAAAAGCGGTTATAAGATGTATTGACGAAAACGGCAGAATAACCCTTTCGCACAGGGAATTGCTCGGCACTTGGGAGGAAAACGCAAAAGCTTTCCATTCGGGAGAAACCGTCACGGGAATTGTCCGTTCAGTAGAGCCATACGGCGTCTTTGTTGAGCTTTCGCCAAACCTTGCAGGACTTGCGGAATACGCAGAGGGCGTCGAGGTCGGACAGAGTGCAAGCGTGTTTATCAAAAGCATAAATCCCGAAAAAATGAAAATAAAGCTGATAATCGTCGGCACGGACAGCTTTGCCTGTGAAAACCGAAATTACAAATATTTTATTGATTCGGGTCGCATTGACTTTTGGCGGTATTCGCCGTGTAATTGCACAAAAATCGTCGAAACATTATTTTAATTTTATATAAATTATTGCACTTGCCGTTTTGTTGTGCTACAATAATTTTGTATTTCAATATACGAGGAGGAAGTATAATGTCAAAGAAAATCTTCAAAAAATCTTTTAGCGTTATTTTATCCTTAGTTCTGATGTTCAGCTGCGTTGCACCGTCTTTTGCGGCAAACAAGGTATGCGGCTGCGGTAAAAATCCCATGCTTGTAATCTCGGGCTTTTCACAGTATCTGCTTGTTGACACCAAAACGTGCAAGAGCGTTTGGGCACCCGAGGCGGAAACAATTACAAAGGCTGTCGAAAAGGCTCTACCCTCCCTTACAACTCTTCTTGCTTCAAAGAGAACGAGGGCGGATTACGACAAGTTCTGCGACGAGTTTATCCCGATTGTAAACGAGGTGCTCGACCCCATTGCCTGCTCTCCCGACGGAACGCCTAAACATAGGAACGTCGAGATTATCGAGCAATTTACACAGCCTGTTTCAAGCTATGATTATGCCTACGTCAAGGAAATTTTCAACAACGATATAGTCGATGTTGCCTGTGAGGCAGTCGGCAAGGATCACGTTTGGGTGTACGGACTTGACTGGCGTGTCGATCCGCTTATTCTTGCGGATGAAATTCACGAGTATGTCGAAAATATCAAAAAGACCTCCGGGCACGATAAAATTTCAATTTCAGGTATCAGTATGGGCGGCGTTATTATGTCCGCTTACCTTGCAAAATACGGATACGACGATTTAAGCAATATAACAATGCTTTCATCAGCTTACACGGGACTTGAAATGGTCGGCAAGCTCTTTATGGGCGACGTGTCAATCGACGCTCCGGGTCTTTACAATATACTCAGCGACGTTTTGGGAACAGACAAGGTAAGCGCTGTTCTCTCTTCAACGGGCATTGTCGAAAAAATCATTCCCATACTCGGCGATTTGTTCAAATACAACAAGGATCGAATTTACGAGGATTGCTTAATCCCTGCCTTCGGATACACCACGGGCTTTTGGGCATTTGTCCCCGAGTCCTGCTACAATTCAGCAAAGACGTATATGTTTATGCGAATGAGCGACGGTACGGTACAGCAAAAAAAGACTCTCAAAAACAGAATTGACGATTATCACTACAACGTTCAGTCAAAAATCGCTTCAATTCTCAAGTCGGCACAGGCTGACGGCATCTGCGTTTCGGTGGTTTCGCACTACAATTTGCAGAACTCTCCCGTTACCTCGGCAGCAACACTTATGAGCGATCAGGTAATCGAAACTATACACACAAGTGGCTTCGCAACCGTTGCCGAATACGGAAAAACGCTCGACATTGCCAAGAAAGCACCGCACGTTTCGTTCGATAGGGTTATCGACGCACGCACGGCTTATCTGCCTGATAACACGTGGTTTATCAAAAATATGAAGCACGTTGAATACAGCAACAAAGGTGCTAACGACAACGGCGAATTTTTTAAGTGGATACTTACCGCCGCTCCCGACACAAACATTTATTCCAATGCAAAGTATCCGCAGTTTATGAACTATGACAGGAATGCTCACATGCTTTCACCGCTTTCGGGTGCTGACGGCGACGTCAATGCAGACGGCAGGATTTCGCTCTTTGACGCAAAGCTTGTTCTCAGATCCGTTGCGGAAATGTCAACGCTTGACGAGCAGCAGGCTTGGGCAGCCGATATGAACTGTGACGGTGCTGTTTCGGTAGCGGATGCCAAGAGCATTTTAGTATATATTGCGGCAAATTAAATCAAAATCGTTCACACATAAATTTATCCCACTATGTTTTGCATGGTGGGATTTTTGTATTTATATTAAAACTAAACATTTTCAGCAGAAGCACAACCCGTTTATTCAACGGCGTAGGGCGGCTTGACGCCGCCGTGTCGGGCAGACTAACAAACACATATGAACTATTGGTTATTATCAAATAAAATTGAACATCATATCGTAGGGGCGAACTGTGTTCGCCTATTTTAATTTTTATATAAATTTTGACAGGCGACCGCAGGTCGCCCCTACGGGTTGTGCTTGGAATTTGTTGTGATATTAGCCGTGAATTATGATAAATCAACCACAATCTAACGGCAGGGACTTGCTCCCGCGAGGAAACTAACATATATAGTATTGTTTGTTACAGGATAAAATGTTACTGTGCGTAACAAAAACACCGTTCTGTAAAGAACGGTGTTGAAATTGTCTATTGAAGAAATATCAATAAACAAAATATAATAAAAAGACTTAAAAGACAAGAAGTTATATTCAGTTTTAAGAGATACCTTAATTAGTAAGAGCAGGTATGACAAGTTCCTTTAGGAATAAATGTGCCACAGCAAGAGCAAGTCGCATCGCCTGTTGAACTTCTTCTGCAAGTACCGTGTGTTCCGTGACCTTGAATTTTTCCACATACTTGACAATAACCGTGCTGTGTATCATTAACATTTTCAATATCAGCTTTCCAAGCGTTTTTAGCAACAATAGCTGTACTCTTCTTTGCCAAACTTTCGGGCATACCCGCATCAAGCAACTGCTGATATTCAGAAGCAGTCAAATTCGGGTTCGGGCTTGTCTTAGCCGCAGGCTTAGTAGCTGACTGAGCAGGCTTCTGTGCCGACTGAGCAGGCTTCTGTGCCTTTGTTACAGACTGTGTAGGCTTCGGTGCAGGCTGAGTTGCCTGTGTCTGTGCCTCTGTTTCGGGTTCAGTCTGTGCTTCGGTTGTGGTTTCTGCCTGTGCGTTAGCTGTCAAACTGATTTCAAACTCGTTCTGTGAACTTGATTCACTTTCAACGGGTGCAGTTTCAACTTTGTTGTTATGAATTCCCACCGGAATTGCAACAGCTAAAGCTATAACTACTACGCATGCAGTAGCAATACTGATGAACTGTGTCTTAAACTTCTTGTCAGTTGTGAGTTTTTCTTTAAAACTCTGAAATTTTTCCTTCATTATTATCCCTCCGCAATATAAAAGCCGATTACACAATGGCATCGGCAATTTAATTATTACAATTCACATTTTAACATTGCAAGTTAGCATTGTCAATACGGTTTGAAATGAATGTTGAATATTGATATTAAAAATGTACCCTCAAAAAGAGGGTACATAATTGTTTTATAAAATCAAAATCAGCTTCGAAGCTTAATTCCGATTTTCTCAAGAGCCTTGACAGCCTTTCCGACTGCGCTGTCTGCATCATCGTCAGTAAGGGTTCTTTCGCCCGAACGAAGCTTTAAGCTGAACGCAACACTCTTCATACCGTTTTCAACCTGACTGCCCTCGTAAACGTCAAACAAAGAAATGTTTTCGAGAGTTTTGCCGATTGCCGAAGCAATAACCTTTTCAAGCGATACAACGGGAATACTCTTTTCGCAAACAAATGCCAAATCTCTTGTAAGAGCAGGGAATTTGGGGAGGGGAGTATAAACCTTTTCTACAAGTCTGTTTTTAAACAAAACATCCATTGAAATCTGCGCTACATAGCAACGAGTACCGATTGAATAGTTATTTCTGACGATAGGATGAACTTCGCCGAATATTGCTAATTCCTTACCGTTTACGCTGATAACGGCAGCTCTGCCCGGATGGAATATCGTATTATCCGAAAGTCTGTCAATATCGTAATTCTTAATACCGACAGCGTTCATAACCGTTTCAACAACGCCCTTGATATTAAAGAAATCGTATTTTTCGCCGTAAAGACCGATTGTTACAAGCGACGGCTCGTCGGGAAGTTCCTCTGTGCCGTTTGACTTATAAACAGGTCCGATTTCATAAATTGCAGCCTCTGCATTACGGTTGTTATAGTTCTTTGAAAGCACCTGAAGAATTGACGGAATTGCCGTTGTTCTCATAACCGAGGTGTCCTCGCCCAAGGGATTGGAAATTACAACACAGTTGCGAAGCTCGCTGTCCTTAGGAAGCATAATTTTGTCAAATTCCTTAGGACTGATAAATGTGTATGTGCAAACTTCCGAATATCCTGCCGAAAGCATAGTTTCGGTTACTTTCTTTTCAAGCATTTGTTCGTCGGTATATCTGCCGTCGGCAACACCCGAAAGTGCTCTGTCGGGGATTTTGTCATAGCCGTAAAATCTTGCTATCTCCTCGGAAATATCAGCCTGATGCTCAATATCATTTCTGAATGACGGAGCAATAATCATACCGTCCTTAACCTCAAAGCCGATTTTTTCAAGAATTTTTTTCTGCTCGTCTGCCGTGAGGTCAATACCGATAAAGCTGTTAACCCATTCAGGCTTGAAAGGAAGTGTAACCGGTGTTTTGTCGCTGTGGTCACAATCAACTACACCGCCTACAACATCGCCTGCATCAAGCATTTCAACCAACTGCAAAGCACGGGTAAGCGAACGCAAGCAGCCTGTTGCATCAAGCTCTTTTTCGTATCTTGCAGAAGCCTCTGTTCTCATTCCGAGAGCCTTTGCTGTGCGTCTTACAGAAACACCGTTGAACATAGCCGATTCAAATACGATTGTGGTTGTATCGTCCATAATTCCCGAATATTCGCCACCCATAACACCTGCAACGGCAACGGGCTTGTTTTCATCTGCGATAACGAGCATTTCAGAGTTGAGTTCTCTCTCAATACCGTCAAGAGTTGTGATTTTTTCACCGTTTTCAGCTCTGCGAACAATAACTTTGTTACCGTCAAGGTATCTAAGGTCAAATGCGTGCATCGGTTGACCGAATTCAAGCATAACATAGTTTGTAATATCAACAATGTTGTTTATAGGACGAACACCGCAAGCACGAAGTCGCTCTCTCATCCATCTCGGAGAGGGTTTAATTCTGACATTTTCAACAACAGCGCCCGCATATCTGTAACAAAGAGACGGCTCTTTAATTTCAACGGAAAGTATATCATTTACATCGCCGTGAGTACTTTTAACCTCGGGTGTGGGAACATTAAGCTCTGCGTCAAAGGTTGCGGCAGCTTCTCTTGCAAGACCGACAATTGAAAGACAGTCGGCTCTGTTAGAAGTGATTTCAAACTCTGTAACAACATCGTCAAGACCGATAGCCTCGTGGATATCCTTGCCGAGCGTTAAATCACAATCGTCGCCCAATACGAAAATACCGTCTTCGACAGCATAGGGAAAATCGTGGATTGTAAGACCGAGCTCGCCGAGAGAGCAGAGCATACCGTTTGACTCAACGCCACGAAGCTTACCTTTCTTAATGTGGTGTCCGCCGACAACATAGCTGTTGTCCATAGCAACGGGAACAATATCGCCAACTTTAAGGTTCTGTGCGCCTGTAACAATCTGAATATCCTCAGGTGTGCCGACATTTATTTGACATATCCAAAGATGGTCTGAATCGGGGTGCTTTTCAAGTGAGTCAACTCTGCCCACAACTACATTTTTGATTTCTTCACCCTCTTTTTCAAAGCCCTCAACCTTTGAGCCTGAAATGGTCATACCGTCTGCAAACTGCTTGTCGGTAACATCAAGGGTAACATAATCGCTCATCCATTTTTTTGATAAATTCATCTCGACACCTCCTTAAAACTGACTCAAGAAACGCATATCGTTTTCAAACAACAAGCGCATATCGTCAATATTAAATCTAAACATTGTAAGTCTTTCAAGACCGATACCAAATGCATAACCCGTATATTTTTCGGAGTCAACACCGCCGTTTTGAAGAACCTTCGGGTGAACCATACCGCCGCCGAGTATCTCTACCCAGCCTTCGCCCTTACACATAGGACAACCTTTACCGCCGCATTTGAAGCAGGTAACGTCAATTTCGCATGACGGTTCTGTAAAGGGGAAATGGTGCGGTCTTAAACGAATTTCGGTATTTTCACCATAAAGACGTTTTGCAAACTGCATAAGGTTACCCTTTAAGTCGCCCATTGTAATACCCTCGTCAACAACAAGTCCCTCAATCTGATGGAAATAGGGAGAGTGTGTTGCGTCAACGGCATCCGAACGGTAAACTCTGCCGGGTGCAATAATTCTGATAGGCGGATTTTGCTTTTCCATAACTCGAATTTGAACAGGGGAGGTCTGAGTCCTCAAAAGCATCTTTTCCGTAATATAGAAGGTGTCCTGAGTATCTCTTGCAGGGTGGTCGGGCGGAAGATTGAGAGCTTCAAAGTTGTAATAATCCCATTCAACCTCGGGGCCTGTTGCAATCTGGAAGCCCATACCTATAAATATGTCCTTAACCTCGTCAAGCACGATTGAAAGCGGATGCTTGTGACCGATTGGAGCAACAATACCGGGGAGCGTAACATCGATAGTCTCGTTTGCGAGCTTTGCTTCAAGTTCTTTTTCCTTTAACTGAGCTGTTTTCTCCTTGAGCATTTCCTCGATGCTCTGTCTGACTTCGTTTGCAAGCTGACCTACTTTCGGTCTTTCCTCTGCGGAAAGCGTACCCATCTGCTTGAGAATAGCGGTTAATTTGCCTTTCTTACCAAGAACCTGTACTCTGAAATTTTCAAGCTCTTGAATACTTGAAAGCTCGGCTAATTCAGCTTTTGCAGACTCGTGAATTTTGCTGAGTTGTTCTTTCATTTTTCTCTTCCTTTCGATATTGAAATAAATATATTAACAAAACAAAAACTCCGCCCCAAATAGGGACGGAGAAAAATACCGTAAACCACCCGATTGGAAAAGAGCTAACACTCCCTTGCCCGTAACGGAGGCTGCCGTTGTGACCTACTAAAGGTTCAGCCACACCACTCCAAAGTGAAATTTCAATCTGCCGTCGGAATAAATTTGCTCCCAGCTAATGCAAATTCTCTCTTGAATTCGTAAAATCGGTAAATCTACTGACCTTTTTCACAGTGTTTTTCGGATTTGTTCTGTTTGCTCTTATAGTATAACATAAATAATCATTTTTGCAATAACTTTTTTTGACGAATTTTTAACAAATTTAGGTTATTCTCTTGAAAAAATTTTTTAATGTTGTATAATATATAAGATATAAATAAAATTAAAGGAGTGTGCTTATGAACACTAACTGGATGAATAACAAAACTGTTATCATCACCGGTGCTTCAGGCGGCATGGGTAAGGGCGTTGCAGAGCGTCTTATCAGGGAACATGGCTGTACTGTCATCGGTATTGCAAGAAGCGCAGAAAAAATGAAAAAGGTTGTTGAAGAGCTCGGCGAGTACGCTGACAAGTTCTCTTATCAGCTTTTTGACGTTTCTGTTGAGCAGAATTGGATTGATTTTGTTACTTATCTTAGAGATAATGACATTCATCCCGACGTTCTTATCAACAATGCCGGAATTCTTCCCAAGTTTGACAGATTTCAGAATTACACAATCGACTACATAAAGAAGGCTATGGATATCAACTTCTATTCGGCAGTTTATTCAATCCATGCTCTTTTGCCGGTGCTTCTTGAGTCATCAACACCCGCAATCATCAACGTTGACTCTTCTGCGGCTCTTATGACGCTTGCCGGCACATCGGTTTACTCTGCTTCTAAGGCTGCCTTGAAGTCACTTTCTGAGGCTCTCAGAGAGGAGTTGAGAGGTAAGTGCTATGTTGGTATCGTTTGCCCCGGCTTTACAAAGACTGACATTTTCAGAGATCAGAGCTCAACCGACGACAAGGGTACAAAGATGCTCAACGCAGTAAGCACACCTTGCGATAAAATGGTAAATATGATTATGAGAGATATTAAGCTCAAGCGTCCTCTCGGAGTTCACGGCTTCGACGCTGCGTTTATGAACTACTTCGGAAGAATTTTGCCTGTTCAGGGCGGCAGACTTTTCTCTGCTGTTATGAAGGTTTCAAAGCTTCCGTTGTTTGATCCCGTATTCAAAGACTAATATAAAAATTTAAGTTATTCATTCGGGCACAGCCCGTAAAAACATATTGGAGGTCCACTATGAAAGTATTTATGATCGGTGGTACAGGTCTTCTTGGTTGCGAAGCTGCAACTACTCTTATTAAAAGAGGCCACCAGGTAACAAGCGTTGCTCTTCCGCCTCTTCCGGAAGGTGCACCCATCCCCGAGGAGATGGAGATTATTTTCGGCGACATCAATAAGAAGTCGGACGAAGAAATCGAAAAGATGCTCGAGGGCTCTGACGTTTTCATCTTCGCTGCAGGCGTTGACGAGAGAGTTGAGTTCCCGTATCCTGTAATGGATTATTACCACAAGTTTAACATTGCTCCGCTTGAGAGAATTTTCCCGCTTTGCAAAAAAGCAGGTGTTAAGAGAGCAGTTGTTCTCGGTTCTTATTTCTCATATCTTAATAAGATAAGACCCGATATGAAGCTTGAAGAGAGAAACCCCTACATGAAGTCAAGAATGATTCAGGAGAAGGTTTGCGAGGATGCTTGCGACGAGAACTTCTCAGCTTGTGTTCTTGAGCTTCCCTACATCTTCGGTACACAGCCCGGCAGAAAGCCCGTTTGGACTGTTCTTATTGAGCAGATCGAGTTTATGGACAAATGGCCTTTTACAATGTATCCGAAGGGTGGTACTGCAATGCTTACTTGCCGTCAGGTTGGTCAGGTTATCGCAGGTGCTGCTGAAAACAAGGCAGGTAAGACCGGCTTTGAAGCAATCCCGATCGGCATGTACAATATGACATGGCCTGAGTTCCTTGCTATCGTATTTGATGCAAGAGGAATGCACGGCAGAAAGGTTGTTACTGTTGCTCCGTGGATGATGAGAATGGGTATGCATAAGATTGTTAAGGATTATGCTAAGAGAGGCATTGAGTCAGGTATGGATCCGATGCAGCTTCCCGACATTATGGACTACAACCTTTTCATCGACAAGAAGTATTGCCTTGAGTTAGGTGTAGAAGAGGACGATATCAAAGCTGCTATCACAGATTCGATTAAGGTTTCTCAGGCTGCATTTGACGGTAAGGTTAAGCTCCTTGAAATGAAGGGCGAATAATTACCTACATAAATTTAGGCGTTATCTTTTGATAACGCCTTTTTTATATTCAAAAAGGGGATAGGTAAAAGAAAACCGACTTGCAAAAGCAAGTCGGTTAATGTTGTTTTATGATTAAGATTAGTGCTTAATGTCATCCCAAGCAACGCCGTTGATGTGGAACAACTCGTCGAAATCGTACTTGTTGTGCTCATCTTTAGTGTGGTTCGGATACCAAACCTGTGCGAAGAAGGGGTTAGTCTTAGCGATTGCATCGTAATCCCAAGCCTTGTGCGGAATGTAGCACTCGGGGCACCAATGTCCGCCAAGAAGAATAAGAGCAGGGCTTGCTTCAAATTCTGCACCGCAGTAACCGCATTTCCATTTAAGCTTTGTAGCCAAATCGCCCTTAGTCATTGTGTCTGAGAGGCACTCACCGCCACGGAACTCAGCAGCCTTCTTCATATCATTGATGTCAAGCTCTGATTCGGGTTTTGACTCATCATAGCCGTGGTCAAGCTTGAACTGTTCAGCAGCGCTGTTGTCCTTATCAAACTTGATGATTTCGAAGTCTTCCCACTTTGAAGGAATCTTCTCCCATTCAGCCTTTGAGCCGAAGTAAGCGCTCATACGAACCTTATTGTCTTTAGCAACCCAGTCAAGAGTACCAAAGTCGGGAGTAGAAGCAATCTTCTTCATAAAGGGCTTAGCACAAGCAGCTACGAGACCCTTCGGAAGATATCTCGGAATCTTGAAGTAGAATTCAACCTGATCGGCAAGACGATTGAAATAGTCCTTAACAGGAAGATTTTCACGGAAGTGAAGGAAGTTTTCAAGCTTGTCGCCGTCTGCATAGAACTGACCGTGGAAGTTCTTTGTGATGAACCAGTTAGGATCAAAGAGCTTCTCGGGGCCTGCAAGACCGAGTGTGCCAAGAAGAAGGCACTCAAACTCATAGTTAGAAATTCTGTATTCCTTACCTGAACCGATGTTGTAGAAGTGATTCCAGAAGTCGCTGCCGAGGTTGCCCTTTGCATCTTCGTCGCAAAGGTTAGCAAGCAGACGACCTGAGTCCTCAACAGTACACCACTCGAGAACGCCGTTGATCGGTACGTGGAACATGATCGGATCCATATTCTTAAGAATGTTGGGGTAGAGGATACCTGACTGACGCATTACAACCCAATTTTTAAGTCCGCTTTCAACAAAAACTGCCTCAGCACGGCACTTTGAAACTGCATAGTGGTCGTAGATTGAAACCTTAAGCGGGTCACCGCAACGACCCCAATGGATAGGATAGTTTCTGTCGCCTGTCTCAGCAACGGTACCTATGTAGCAAACCTTAACTGCATCGGGATTGGGCTGAGCCTTAACTGCATTGCAGATGTGTTCAGCAGCGCCGATATTTGTTTTCTGTGTTCTGTAAGGCTTCCAGTCGGCTGTGGGAGAAACCATACCGCCAACGTGGAGAACATAGTCTGCGCCGTTGATAGCGTCGAGAACATCCTCGTACTTGGTAAGGTCGCCCCAAACGATTCTAACTGACGGATCGTTAAGGTAAGCCTTGAACTTTTCTCTGTTCTTTTCACTGCCTCTCAAAAGAAGAGTGATGTTGAACTTGTCTTTCTTCGCATAAAGCTCTTTGAAGCCGGCAAAGCCCATGTTGCCAGAGCCACCGGTGAGCATTACGGTTTTCTTATCTGCCATAATCTTCCACCTCATGAAAAATATAATTTAGTAATATAATTATACCATATATGACCATATTGTCAACAAAATAACACAATAAATACGAAAAAAGCTCTCCAAAAATAGGAGAGCTTTTGATGTTTATCGGTAATTACCAAGCAATAGTAAAGTCTTTATCAAGACCGAAGGGTATAGAGATTGTTGCACCCAATGCTTTAAGTGAAAGAGTCCAAACAAAGTGGTAATTTGCCTGAGTAACATTGCCTGTTGCTTTGTCAACAGTAACCTTAATTACGCCGTCCTTATGACCTGTTTTAACCTCTTTGATTATGCTTGCGGCAGGACCAGCGTTATCAGTAACGATTGTAGGCATAATTACCGAGAATACCTTACCGTTGTGTCCCTGACCGTGAGCAGTAGCCTCGCTCGGCTCATCAGCCTTAACCTTAATAACGATTTCATATGTGCTGCCGTTATCTGTAACAGTTGCGCTGTCAACGTCGTCAGCAGTAAGCTTACTTGACCAGCTTTCATTTTCAACAGGGAACATTTTGTTCTTCTGATCTGCGGTGGTAGCGTTTACCAAGCCGGGATCAAGCTTTGAAAGATCCTTGTCGCCCATATTGCTTTCGATAAGCGAGTTAGCCATGCTGATAAGTGATGAGGGAAGGTTACCTTCTAAATCGCCTGCTTTGCTGTTTGTTTCTTTGTTAAGAGTAACCTGCTTAGCGTTGGGCTTAACCTTATTGATTGCTGTATTGAAATATGCAACAACATCTGCGGTTGAGCTTGAAGCGGAAATCTCTTTAACATCGCCGCTCGGAGCAGCTGCCTCGTTACCCGAAGATGAAGAGCCGCCGTTAGCAGCGTCATTTGAAGAACTGCCCGAAGAGCTGCCGCCTGCACTGCCGCTTGAAGAACCGTTGTTACCTGTATTGTTTGTGTTTACGGTAGTAACGCCTTTTTCTGCCAATTCTTTTTCAGGATCAAAGAATGATATGTAGCAAACAGAGTAAATGAGCAAGAGTGAAAGACAAACTGCCAATGCAGGAATGAATGTCTTTTTGAACGCCTTGCGAACTTCCTGTGTGTCTGCGAGTTTTTGTGCACGTGACTCCGGTGTTGACGGAATCTTTTCTTTTTTTGCCATTGTTTTTTCCCCTTTCAATGCTTGGACAATTTTGCAAAATAATACCCTTATAATTTACAATAAATTCACAAAAAAGTCAATCCAAAAAACAAAAATTGTTTATATTTTGTGTATCATTTTTTATTATTCCGCTATTTTTAGTATAAGTTCCTGCTTTTTCGGCTTTTTATCGCCGATTTCGAACGCATTTGACAATTCGTTTATTGCGCTGTCAAATAAGCTGTCATCGCACGAATATAACGTTGCGATAACATCACCGCAAGAAACCCTGTCACCTGTCTTTTTATGGAAAATAAGTCCGGCGGTGTTGTCGAGCTTATCATCCTTTTTCTCTCTGCCTGCTCCGAGATACACACAGGCTATTCCGCATTTTTCAGCATCGGTTTTAACAATATAACCGTCTTTTCGGCTGATGAAATCACGTGAATATGTTGCCTTTTTGAAAAGCGAGGTGTCGTAGATAAAGCTTTCATCTCCACCTTGGTATTTAACCATATCGGCAAGCTTGTTAAGAGCTGATTTATCATTTATCGCATTTTGCGCCTTTTTACGGCAAATGTCCATATTTTCGCCTGTTGCAAGGCTTATCATATTTGCCGCAAGTTCAACGGAAACAAGCGTTAAATCCTCAGGTCCGTTACCGTTAAGCGTTTCAACGGCTTCGATAACCTCAAGATTGTTTCCGACAGCCTTTCCAAGCGGAATATCCATATTTGTAATTAAAGCCTTTGTCTGCTTTCCTGCGTTATTGCCTATTTTGACCATAGTTTCGGCTAACTTTTCGGCGGAGGGGAGGTCTTTCATAAAAGCACCGCTTCCGACCTTAACATCGAGCAGTATTTTATCGCTTCCCGAAGCCAATTTTTTGCTCATTATGCTTGATGCAATTAAACAGATTTTATCAACGGTTTCCGTTACGTCACGCAGGGCGTAAATCTTTTTGTCGGCAGGGCAGAGGTTGCCCGATTGACCTACAACGCAAATACCCGTCTTGTTTACCGTTTCAAAAAATTTCTCACGGTCAATAGACGTGTTAAATCCCGGTATGGATTCAAGCTTATCCACCGTTCCGCCCGTATGTCCGAGACCCCTACCGGACATTTTTGCGATTTTCACACCGCAAGCGGCGGCAATTGGAGCACAAATAAGTGTTGTTTTATCTCCGACGCCACCTGTTGAGTGCTTATCGACCTTAACACCGTCGATATTTGACAAATCAACCTTTTCTCCTGAATTCAGCATTGCTTTTGTGAGGAAAACGGTTTCGTCGTCATTCATATCGTTGAAATATATTGCCATCAGCAGTGCGGCGATTTGATAATCGGGAATTTCTCCGTTAACATAGCCGTTGACGAAAAAGCATATTTCTTCCTCGCTTAAAGCAAAACCGTCTCGCTTTTTTCTGATGATATCGGTAATACGCATAATATACTCCTTACGGCATATTTGAATTGAGCTCCTGCATTGTAACTTCTTCCTTGACATACGGCGAAATATATTTTTCCTGATAATAGTTTTCGTTCTTTGAGGTTAGGTTGCCCTCGGTATCTATATTTAATACACCGCAGCCACGCTGTGAGCCTATTCTTGAAATACCGCTGTAAGCAAGATAGTCAATGCTCATACCATAGTTAAGATTGATGGACTTATAGTTAATCGAGAAATTGTTAAGGTGGTCGTGACCGCAGAATATTGAGTCGGTCGAGCCAAGTTCAAGCATAGTTTCAAAGAGCGAATCTTCACCGACACCACAGCAAATCATTTCGTTTTTCTCGCCGACAGTTCCATAATTAAGTTTTACATTTTCAGTATCTTTATATCCGTTTGCAACATATTCTTTCCAAGCATCTTCATATTCAACAAGCGGAATATGCATAAATGCCGAACTTTTTACAGGTGCAGAAGCATCATATAACGCTGCTCTTTCGGCAGGAAGTTTTGAAATAGCTTGTGCGTTTTGTTCTGTAAGAGCTCTCACGGAATTTTTATACCATTCAATTTGATTATCATGAATGTTATCATATTTCCAAGCGATTCCAAGTGCGTCGCTGTCAATATATGAATGTGAATCAAAGAGAATAAGCGAACGGGTGATTACATTATCTGAATTTACAATATTTATTATTTGGTTACCGCAACCGTCAACATCTTCGGGACCGACCTGCATAAGCGAGTGCGGATATTTTGAGTAAATATCGGTGATTTCTTCTCGTGTATAATAGCTGTACAACTCTGTATCGTGGTTTCCGTAACAAGCTACCCAATAAATACCAAGAGTCTCCATAAGTTCTGCAAACATAGTTGCAGAAGACTTGTTGTTAAATGTGCCTGATTGAAAAGGCACAGGAAATGAAATGTCGCCTGTTACAATTACAAGGTCGGGCTTTTCGGCTGTCAGCATAGCCGCAACCGCATTGATTGCCTTTGAGTCCTTGTTTATCGAGAGATAGCCGCCTCCGAGATGTACGTCGGTAAGCTGAACTACTTTAATATCCCTGTCGGTTTTGATGTTCCAACAGCCGTTGTCATAATTTTCGGGCACAAGCTGATTTTCATAAGCGACCTTTGAAATTGTTTTTATTTTGTTCCTGTTTGCTTTTAACCCGATTACGGTAATTAGGGTGGTAATCGCAACATAGATGATTACTACGCACAGGAATATGCACAAAAATTTCAAAAATCTTTTCTTATGCTTTCCCTTAACCTTGACCTTTTCACTCATAGAACCCCTCCTACGGTTATTTGTAAATCATAACCTAATTTATCTTTTACAATACTTTTTAACAGCTTTGTAAGCTCCGCCGTCTCTTTTGCGGTGCTGCACGTGACTGTTATTTCGGCAGATATTATTTTTCTGTCGCCGTATGTGTGGCATTGAAGGCTGTTAACCTCTGCAACGCCGTTGATATTTTTAATAAGAGCCTGTGCTTTTTCGCAGGCATTGTCATCACGCTTCCCGATAGCGACTTTGCAGGAAGAGGAAAACGATTTTAAACCGCTGATAATTATAATCGCCGCAGCGACAAGACCCATAACGGAATCTATCGCATAGCCGAATTTTGAAGTCAGCGTAAACGAAATTACAATACAGAACGACATAAAGAAATCAAGAATGCTGTCAATGCTTAAATTCTTAATAATATCGGATTTATGTTTTTTGTTAATACGGTTGAAAATAATGCCCATTATCAGCTTGACGAGTGCCGTACCGCCTATGGTGGCGGCATATTTTGTTGAGTACCAGACGGGGACGGGATACATAAGTCTCTGAAGCGAGGTGTACACAAATACAAAGCCCGTCATAAGTATCACGGTTGACAGCAGAAGGTTGATAAGCTCCTCTGCCTTGCCGTAGCCGAAAGGATATTTTTCATTCGGCTCGATTGCACTGATAATAAACCCGATAAACGCAAACAGGCAAACGAAGGTGTCTGCAAGTGAGTTTAACGAGTCTACATAAATGCTGATGCTGTTGGTTGAGATTGCAATATATATTTTAACGGCAAACAGCAGCAGATCTGTGATTGCCGCAAAAAAGCTGACTGCTTTTTTTGCTTTATTGTTTTTTATGGTTATCCCTTCTTAAGCTTGTTTTTTCATCCTTTCGGTATTTATGCTTTCAGCTTTCATAAGGAAGTCATATACAGGTTTTAGCTTTATGAATTCCTTTCCGATTTTGTCGGCTAAATTGTCGCTGAAAAGCAAGTCGAAATCTGTACTGTCGATTAAAACGCAAAAATCTCTTATGTTAAGCCACGAACGGTCAATTTCATCCGCCTCTGGGAAATGGTCTTTTTTATAGGGATTGCAATCAAAAATATATCTGTTGTCCGATTCAACGATTTTTCTTGCATCAAGGTAAGTCTTATCCTTTTTTAGTACAAGTGAACGCAATGCCTCGATACTGCTCTTGCCTGCCTTATAATATCCGCAGCCGTATTTGAAGCCTCTTGGTGAAAAATCGAAGAAAAAAGAGGGGAGACCCTCGTACAATTCCTTTCTTTCGCTGTTCATAAAGCAGCACCATTGATTGTCCTTGAATATTGACTTATCCTTTGAAAAGCGTGCGTCACGGTATATTCTTGATATTTTTTTCGGATTGCATATGATTGCGGGATCAATTTCGTTCATATACGGCGTAATATTTACAACGAATTCACGAAACGGCTCAACAACAAGCTTTGTGTGAATATCTTTATGCTCTTTATACCATTCTTTACTGTCTTTGAGCCTGTTTTCAAAAAGAAAATCAAGTGCCTGCGGGGTTATGTTCATTTAATTATATGCTTCTTTCTATAAATATATATAAGTATATAAAAAAAACAATTTTTTTGCAATAGAAAATCAAATTTTTATTGATATTCAACTATTTTTATGATAAAATATCGTTTATATAATAAATAGGAGGCAAGGGTTATGGATTTAACAAAAATTATCAACAAAAAAGACGAAGCTGCTCAGTATATGGTTGATGAAATCACTCATATCTGTAAGGACTTTGAAAAAAGAGATCCCGGTTCTAAGGGCGAACTGCAGGCTTGCGAGTATATGGCTGATGTTCTTAAAAAGGATTGCGGCTGCGACAGAGCTGATGTAGAGTCATTCAAAGAAAATCCCGGTTCATTCTTCGGTTGGATTTACTTTACAATCACTTTCGTTCTTCTTGCAATTCCGTTGTTCTTTGTAGCACCGATTGTTTCCGCAATTCTTATTGTTGCAGGTCTCTTTATTGTGCTTATGCAGTTCGGTTTGTATAAAAAGTTTATTGACAAATGTTTCCCCGAAAAAACAGGACATAATGTTACGGCTCTCAAAAAGCCGACAGGTGAGGTTAAACGCCGTATTATATTTAACGGACACCCCGACGCTGCTTGGGAGTGGCCTGTTAACTACGCACTCGGCGGTGTAGGCTTTGAGGGACACGCTGTTATCTGCGCTATCGGTGCGGTTTTCTATCTTGTCCTTTCGATTATGGCTTGCGCACAGGGCAGAGCTTTCGGCACGGTTGGCTCGGTAGAAGGCTTGACAAAGATTGCTCTTTGGGGACTTCTCTTTGTTCCGTTCCTCGTCGGTCTTTATTGGATGTGGAACAAGAACAGAGTTGTTGACGGTGCAAACGACAACCTTTCAGGCTGCTATATGGGTATTGCAATTCTCAAGGCTCTCAAGGATGAGGGAATAGAGCTTGAAAATACCGAGCTTGGCGTTGTACTTACAGGCTCCGAGGAAGCAGGACTCAGAGGTGCAAAGGCTTGGTGTGAGGCTCATCAGGGCGAATTTGACGATGTTCCCACATTTATTATTTCTTATGACACAATTTACGACCCCAAATACCTTATGACAAACTACCGTGACCTTAACGGTACTGTTAAGGCTGATAAGGATGTTTCTGATCTGTTTATGGAAGCTGCTAAGGCTGTTGATATTCCTTGTAAAAAGGGTTGGGTTCCGCCCCTCGGCGGTGCAACAGACTCTGCTGCTTTTGCACAGGCAGGTTTCCGTGCAACGGGCGTAACGGGTCTTAACCACAAGCTTGAAAACTATTATCATACAAGAAGAGACACCTATGACAATATGAACACAAACGGACTTGCAAACTGCTTTGCCGCTTCTGTTAAGGCTCTCGAGATGTTTGATAACGGTGCTAAACAGTAATTTTACATAAACTTATAAAATCTACCGCCGATGTTAATTCAGTTAGCATTGGCGGTTTTGATTTTTGAAAAAATTAAAAATAAGTGTTGACATTTGAAAATAAGTGTGCTAATATATCAATAACGATAATCATTACTGATTAGCAAGACGAAAATTCGGTAACGGTTATTGAAATAAAATAAACGGAGGAACAAGGTGCAGGAAAAGCGTTATAGCCGTCAAAGAGAAACGATTTACGAAAATTTGAAAAACAGATATGACCATCCGACCGCTATGGAGCTTTATATGTCTGTTCGTGATGAGCTTCCGAATTTAAGCCTCGGAACACTCTATCGCAATCTTTCAGTCCTTCGTGACAGCGGAAAAATAATCGGACTTACTCTCGGTGGAGAGGAGCATTTTGACGCTAATACAAATCAGCATTATCATTTCAAATGCACTTTGTGCGGAAGATATTTTGATTTGCTGACAGAGCCGCTTGATCCGTCGATTATGAATATGTGTTTGCAAAATTTTGACGGCGAAGCAGATGGTTACAGCTTGATTTTTTACGGTAAATGCGGAGAGTGTAAAAAGCGTTTAACCGTGAAATAATAAATAATAAATTATTAAATTGTTGGAGGAATTAAAAATGAAAAAATTTGTATGTCCTGTATGTGGTTATGTTCATGAGGGAGATAATCCCCCCGAAAAGTGTCCCCAGTGCGGCGTTCCCGGTTCAATGTTCAAGGAAGTTGAAGAGTCATCAAGATCTTGGGCAGCAGAGCACGTTGTAGGCGTTGCAAAAGACGTTCCCGAGGATATTCTTGAGGGCTTGCGTGCTAATTTCAGCGGCGAATGCTCTGAGGTTGGTATGTATCTTGCAATGGCAAGAGTTGCTCACAGAGAGGGCTATCCCGAAATCGGTCTTTATTGGGAAAAGGCAGCTTACGAAGAGGCTGAGCACGCTGCAAAGTTTGCAGAGCTTCTTGGCGAAGTTGTTACTGACAGCACAAAGAAAAACCTTGAAATGAGAGCAGAAGCTGAAAACGGCGCTACACTCGGCAAGTTTGAGCTTGCAAAGAGAGCAAAGGAAGAAGGTCTTGATGCAATTCACGATACAGTTCATGAAATGGCTCGTGACGAAGCAAGACACGGCAAAGCTTTTGAGGGACTTCTCAAGAGATATTTCAACTAATAGTCTTGAATCAAATTAGTTGTTTGGCTTTTGTCAAAACAATAATATTTCATTAAATTAACCGTCACTTATAAAGTGGCGGTTTTTATTGTTTGCAAAGTATTTTATTGTTTAAAAAAACAAAAGAGTTTTCGTAATAAAATAAAAGCTGTTGTATGAAACGGATTTAACCCACATACAACAGCTTTGTATCTTACATATTAAAGATCAGGAAGCTCGATTGGTCCTGTTACATCTATAGAAGTAGTTGGCTCACTGCTGACAGTAATAATATCCGGCATATAAAACTCCACTACTTCAAAAGACGGGGCAGAATATTTTTCTTTCATTTCTTTTTCTCCTTTTAAGTTCTATAAGCAACAGCTGATTTTCCGTAACGCATCATGGCTTGCGTTAAATCATCAAGGGCTGTGCCTTTATATTCACTTGACTGCTGAACGGTGCTTGCATAAGATTCAACGCTGAAACGCATTGTATTACTGCAAGGAACGCCGTTTTCGCAAACCGTGATAAAAATTTCATTACTCAACTCATGAGCAAAAAGTTCATTGCAATAAACATAATATGTGCCGTCGCCGTTATTCACAAAATCGTTTTTGTCATAGATGAATTTTGTGTTTCTAAAAGCAAATTCAACGGTCTTGTTTTCAATGTCTTTTGCCGAAAATTTTGCTCTGATCATAATTGAATTGTTAAGCACCAAACCGCAGGCATTCCACTGCACAGAAGGATTACTTATGGTTTTGAAATTAAAGTCTCTGATATTTTTAAAATCCCCGATATTCTTACTCGCCCAACTTTTTTGGGTATCGGTAAGGTCGGAATTAACAAGATTATCTGTTTTATACCCAACATATTTCTGTGCCATTGCACCATAGTTCAGCAAATCTACAAGTAAAGTGCGAAGTTTTGAATGTTCCTCGGCACTGTATCTGTCAAGCATAGTATAAGCATACTCTTTAACGCTCATTACCTTTTGAGGACTTGTATATTCCTTATTTCCGTTTTTTGCGTGTAAAACGGCTGTTATCTCATCGTTCATAAGCTGCGGATTGATGCCTTTATATGAGAATACATAGTAATTTCCGTCCTGCTTATATTCGGTGATTTTTTCTTCTTTTCCGCCCAAGTTAACAGTCACATAGAAATCGTCAAAAGACGAAACGCTATCTTTAAGCACCTTGAAATTCATTGTTATGCTACTTTCAAGCGAAAGGGAAATTGTGTTAATTACAGGTGCAGGATTTTCTGAAGCGGTTTTGTTTTTATAATAATATGTAATAACAGTACCGTCGGAAACGATAGGTGTGTTTAATCCGTCAGCCTTTACAAAGTCGTAACCATAAAGTGATTTCGGCGGGGTTAAATTGAGCTTTGTGCCATAGGGAACGGTGAATGTTCCACCGGCGGTGTTTGGAATTTCAGAGCCGTCTTCCAATTTATATTGGAGTGAAACAGTTGTATAACGCTGTGTTTCCGTATTATCATCAGCCAAGACATTGCCGTTTTCGTCAGTCACTTCAAAAGCTACGGTGTCACCGTTCATAAGTTGTGCATCAGACGGAATTTGATAAATAAGTGAGCAGCTTTTTAAGCCTGAATTAAAATCACTTTTGATGTGGTCCAATGCACCGATCGGCCAGAAATTTGCCTTATCGTTCCAAACGGGAATATCAAAGGTTTTTGTTGTTTGAAGCGGCTTACCCGATGAATCGGTTGCAACACTTCCGTCGGAATGTTTAATCCACATTTTGAATTTTATCTGCCGTGCTTGCTTATCTGAAATATTTTGAATGACGGTGCGAAGCTCAATCTCTTTGCCGTTCATATTAGTATTAAATCTGTTTTTACTGTTACCGCTTAAAAGTCTGTCATTACGATTATTGGTGTAATTATAGTACGAGCTAACTTCAAGGTCGGTAAAATCAGACGGTTTTGAATAAGCACCTGTGTATTCTTTAACTTCAGGCGGTGCAACATATAAATCCACATCTTTAATAAGCTGTGACATTCGCTTGTAGCCCTGCAAACGACAAACCTCGCAGAATTGATAGTTTGTATCTCTCATTATACACTCATAGCTTGACACAAGCATTTTTGAACCGTAAGCGTTACGGCAGGTATATGTGTTTCTAAAGCCTAACAGTTGATTCCATTTAATCTTTAAGGGGTCTTCCACTGAGGAAAGATTGAGCGATTTAAGTTCTTTATCCTCAAGCAAATATCCGTTACTGTATTCATCACCAAGACCGAGCAAGCTATGTCCAAGCTCGTGAGCAAAAGTTTTTGATGCACGGTAGCTGTCTGATGGCGAAATAAAATAGTGGAAGCCGTATTCACGGTTGTTATATGCACCGCCGAAATCGGATTTTGTATTTACAACCATAGCAAACTGTGCAATGTAATCGTGAACATAATAATACGGTTCATATTCGTTCGACTCACCATTTGGCTTCATCGGAATTGTGTTTGGGTCGGTTGTTTTTTTGATATGTGCATCGTGAATTTTCTCAATAAATTCAGGACCGATGCATCTCTCAAAAATATGATTTTTCCACTGACTTCCGGTGAGGTTATTGGAAATAACAGGCGAATTATATTTATCAACTATAACATCAAAAAATGTACTTCCGCCATTGTCAAAAGTTGATTCGGAAGCTGTACAAAGGGCGTAAACATTAAACCTGTCGGCATAACTGCGATACGGTTCATATTTCATAGCATCCTGCCAAAGTCGCTTGACATCATTGATGAATTTGCCCTGCTGACTTTTTGTGTATCCCTCGCCACACACGACAACAACCATATTTTCTGTGTCACTGCGTGTTTTTTGAATAGTATAAACAGGAATGGTTGGATTAGAGTATTTTCCGTCTTTTGAGTACCACGGACCGAGAGTAAGCTGAATACTTTGCTCGGTGCTGACATTCCAATCGGGATTTGCATCCTCGGCAGGATCTGAAATTGTATAGTCATTTTCCTGCTTGTTGGGAGCAGAGCCGATATAAGGATTGCTCTGTGAGCCGGTACCAGAGGTAACAACAAAATATTCGGAATCGAGATAAAACGCAGGTCTTACACCCAAATCGGAATACCACGGAGCATATCTGCCTACCTCGCCGTTTGAGCTGATATATCGCATATCGTGATTGCAATCTGTTACAGGAGTGCGAAGCCAATAAGGCCATGCCATACCGTCATTGTTATATGCAACATAATAGCTTTTGAGATTTTTCCAAACAGCATTTGCTTGCTTTACATCAAGAAGAAATACTTTTTCGGTTGTGGTTTCAAAATATGCATTGTCATAATTTGCTACCGCATCTGAAATGTCTGTATAGTAGTACAAATCTGAATTTGCATCACCCTCGACAATGCCTTTATTGTATTCGGGGTGAGAAACAAGAGAGCGTTGAGTAACGGTTTTCATAGCAGCAATTTCAGACTTTGTAAACTCATTCAAGAAACCGGCTTTGTTGTTATAAGCACTTGTTCCGCTGACATATCCGTCTTTCGGCGGATTTCCGCAAAGCCAATCAACGCTTCCTGCTGAAGCGGTGGAATTAAGCCATGAGCGCATATTACTGTCTTTCCAATAATTTGAGCCGTAATCATCACGCTTATAGCTTCTGCTGTGCGATTTTGAATTGCTGTTGTCATTTGTTTTGGCATCATATGCAAGAGTGTCAACAATTCTGTCTGCAAGCATAAGCGGACCGTTATCGTCAATGCTTACACAGCGCCAGAGAATCGAAGCACTGTTATATGTACCCATTTTAATATAATCGCCTACCTGAATATCAGGCTTTGATGCTGCCTGAACGAACATTGGCAGGAGTGAAGTCATCATACATAATGCTAACAAAACTGCTGTTATTTTTTTTGCCATTAACGCACTTCCTTTATAAATGATATTTACGCTATTATTTTACATGATAATTTCTACTTTTGTCAATAAAAACGGGATAATATTAACATTTAAGAAATGTGTTTATATAACTTATATAAACAGAAAATCCGAAACTGTTACCGATGATAACAAGCTTCGGATTATTCTTTGCTGGTGGAGGCGGCGGTAATCGAAACCGCGTCCGAAAATCTCTCCCCGCAACTTTCTACGAGCGTATTCGCTATATTAACATTCCCTCTGTCAAAAGCCTAACGACAGGCGTTTGATTTTGGTAGCCCTGTTGTGTGTGATGAGCTACAAGGCGGTTACTCATTCACATTTACTGCTACTTGATGCTCCGTTCGGGACCGCAGTACTTCCTGAGGGAACAGCCGCCTAATTAGGCAGCAAGTAAAACTTCGTTTTTGTCGTTTATTTCTAAACTTTGAGGCTTTTATGGTGGTTCCTCGCCACCGCTCGCTTATTGCGTATCAAAATCCCCGTCGAAATCCTTTCGCCCCCATTTTTTAGAATATATACATTTTTTAGAATATATATAAATTATTATATATCAAAAATGAATACTTGAAACGGGTTGAGAAAATTTATCTCATTCGTTCCTTGATTTCTCTGTCGATTGATCTGTTCGCTTCTTTTTTTGCGGCAACATCACGCTTATCGTAAATCTTTTTACCCTTGCAAAGTCCGACCTTGATTTTTGCCTTTCCTTTATTGAAATAAACGGAGAGGGGAATCAAGGTTAAACCCTGTTGCATGATTGTGCCGTATAGCTTATGAATTTCCTTTTTGTGCATAAGCAGTTTTTTCTTCCTGAGCGGGTCACGGTTGAAAATGTTTCCCTGCTCGTAAGGGCTTATATGCATACCGTTTACGAATATTTCTCCGCTGTCGATACTGCACCAAGCGTCTTTAAGGTTTACTCTGCCTTGACGGATACTCTTGACCTCAGTTCCGAACAACTCAATACCTGCTTCGTACTCCTCGAGCACAAAGTAGTCGTGATATGCTTTTTTATTTTGTGCAACTGTTCTGCTGTTTTCGTTCATAAGTCTACCTGTTATATCTCTCTACGCCATTCGAGAGCTCGGGAAAGAGTGACCTCGTCCGCATATTCAAGCTCTGCACCTACGGGAATACCGTAAGCAAGGCGTGTAACCGTAATATCAAAGGGCTTGAGAAGCCTTGAAATGTACATTGCTGTCGCTTCACCCTCGATAGTCGGGTCTGTCGCCATAATTATCTCTTTAACAGTATTGTCAGATAATCTTGACATTAAATCTTTAATTGTCAACTGTTCGGGACCTACGCCGTTCATAGGGGAGATAACTCCGTGCAAAACGTGATAAAGTCCTCTGTATTCGTGCGTTTTTTCAAGTGCGACAACGTCTCTCGGGTCGGAAACCACGCAGATGACGCTTCTGTCTCTCTTTTCACTCGCACAAATCGTGCATATCTCATTTTCCGTGAGATTTTTACAAACTTTGCATTGATGAATTTTGTCGTGAGCGTTCGTAATTGCGTCGGTAAGGGACTGAATATCCTTATCTTTAAGCGAAAGGACATAAAAAGCCAATCTCTCTGCGGATTTTGTTCCTATCGACGGCATTTTACGGAATTCCTCGACAAGCCTATCAAGTGCAGGGACATAGTTAGCCATTAAAACATACCGTTCATACCGGGAATGTTAATTCCTCCGGTAATCTTTCCCATTTCTCTTTCGGCTGTTTCGTCAGCCTTTCTCATTGCCTCGTTAAGTGCGGCAATAAGCATATCCTCAAGCATTTCAACATCCTCGGGGTCAACAACCTCGGGTTTAATTGTAACCTTTTTAACCTCGTGCGAGCCGTTAACCGTTACATCAACTGCTCCGCCGCCCGAAGAAGCGGAATATTCTGCAACTGCAAGCTCTTCCTGAAGAGTCTGCATATTCTGCTGCATTTCCTGAATTTTTTTCATCATATTTCCGCCTGCGCCTTGATTAGGTATTCTTGCTTTCATTTTTATATCTCCTTATTGTTCGATTATTTGAATATCAAGCCCTTTTGCACGTTCAAAAAGAGAGTCGAGAGGGCTCATATTTGACGTCGCTACGGGTGTTTTTTCTTTTTTTACAGGCTGTGAGTCTGTTACAAGAGAAATTTTCAAGTCTTGCCCCGTAACTTCCTTTATGGCATTGAGAACAACCTCCGAATGCTCTTTCTTTGTTATGAACTGCTGCAAAATCGGATTTGTCGGCTTAATGCACATACAACCGTCTTTAATATATGCTGTTGAATTATTAAGAAAGCTCATAATCATCGGGTCTGATTGCTGAACAATATCAAGAATGTCAGACCATTTCAAAAACGGCTTAATTTCTTCATTGCTTGATACGGCAGGGGAGACAGGCTTCGGAGCTTCAACCTGCTGTGAAACGGGAATTTCCGTTTTAACCGTTTCGTGTATCTGTTTTGGTTCTTCATTGAGAATCGGAGCTTCAGCTACAGTTTTTTGAGTAACTTGTGGCTCGTTGTGATTGAAAAAAGGATTTTCAACCTTTTTTTCAGGAACTGCCTTAACAGAAATACTACCCGAAGAAATCTTTGCTTCAAGTTCTGAAATTCTGCGAAGCAAGGTTGCGTTATCGCTTACAAGCTCAGGCGAGCAAAGCTTTATCATAACCATTTCGGCGGTTATTTTTTTGTTGTCGCCCTTCTTCAAATCAAATATTGCATTGTTAAGCGTTTCCATAGCGGAAAGCACGGTTGCGAGTGAAAGCGACTGTGCCTGCGCTTTGATTTTTTCAGCCTCGGTATCCGATGCCAAAATCAAGCTTTTATATGTCGGAACTGTCAGGGTAATCATCATATTGCGGAAATGTGATATGAGTTCGGAAAAGAGCCTTTCCATATCACACGAATTTTCGTAAAGACTGTTAAGTATTTCAAGGGCAGAAGTGCAATCTCTGTCCCTAATTGCGTTTACAAGCGAATAAATATGCTCTTTTCCTGCAATTCCTGCAGCGTCACTTGCTAATTCTTCGGTTATTTTTTTGCCGTAAGAAGCACATCTGTCAAGCAGTGAAAGAGCGTCACGCATACCGCCGTCGGATACTCTTGCAATAAGCATTGCGCCCTCGTCGGTAAGGTCGATATTTTCCTGCTCGGCAACATATTTTAATCTGCTTGAAATATCCTCGGGGGAAATCCTTTTGAAATCAAATCTCTGACAACGTGAAAGAATTGTTGAGGGGAGCTTATGCACCTCGGTTGTTGCAAGAATAAATTTAACGTGCTCGGGCGGCTCTTCAAGTGTTTTTAACAAGGCATTAAATGCACCCGTCGAGAGCATATGAACCTCGTCAATTATATATACTCTGTATTTTACGCTTGAGGGCATATAATTTGTTTCCTCACGCAAATCACGAATATTGTCAACGCCGTTGTTTGAAGCTGCATCTATTTCCACAACATCAACAACGGAGCCGTCGTCAATTCCTCTACACGAAGCACATTCATTACAAGGATTGCCGTTGACGGGATGCTCGCAGTTTACAGCCTTTGCAAGAATTTTGGCACAGGTTGTTTTGCCTGTTCCTCTTGAACCTGTAAAAAGATAGGCGTGGGAAACTCTGCCTGTATCAACGGCATTCATCAAGGTTTCGGTAATGTGTTCTTGTCCGTAAACATCAGTAAATACTTGCGGTCTCCACTTGCGGTAAAGCACCTGATACATTTTCTCACACCTTTACAAAATAATAGCCTTAACTCGGTCATGCACCGTGCAGGCTTGACTGTATCGCACAGGCTGACCGCTTAATGCTGCTCGATTCCTCGCCTGACATGATTCACAGAGCGCTGTCGCACAGGACCAACACGGTACATGACCTAATTAAGGCATAATTATTATAATATAAAAACATCTTAAATGCAATAGAAAAATACAATATTATTGTTGTTATTCCTAAAAAAATTTGGTATAATACTCTTACTTGAATATAAAATCTATATCAAAGGAATGTTTATGTTAAATATTATACCTCAACCGAACGAAATAATTATTAAAAGCGGTCGCACCGGTTTCTTCCTTACCGAGGAGACAACCATTACAAAGGTTCCGCTTATTATTGATGAATTTCGTGATTTTATCAAAAAGACTTTTGACATAAGACTTCACAGAGAAGAAAAAAACGAAAACTGTATTATTTTAACATATTCAGATGAAATTGAGGATGACGAGGGATACAGAATTGTTTGTGAGGACTCTGTTATTGAGATAATCGCAAAAACAGACTGCGGTCTTTTTTATGGCTTGCAGACTCTCAAGCAGATGCTTTTACAGAGCTTTGGAAAAATACCTGCTCTTGAAATTAACGATAAGCCGATGTATAAATACAGAGGCTTTATGATTGACAGCGGAAGATATTGTCAATCGGTCAAGGATATTAAGAGATTTGTCAATCTTATGGCGATGCATAAGCTCAATGTTTTCCATTGGCATTTGACCGAGGATCAGGGCTGGCGTGTTGAGATAAAGAAATATCCCGAACTTACAAAAAAAGGTCAGAAGCGTTCACATACGAATTTCGGCTTTAAGAGCTATGAGGTTTTTTTCACTCAAGAGCAGATTAAAGAGGTTGTTAAGTATTGTCACGATCGATTTATTAAGGTGATACCCGAGTTTGATATTCCGGGTCACACCGTTTCTGCGATTGCTTGCTATCCTTATTTGAGCTGCTTTGACAGGGATTTGAGCGTTGCAACTCATTGGGGCGTTAAGCACGATATTTTATGTGCAGGTAAGGAAAGTACATACAAATTTGTTTTTGACGTACTTGACGAGCTTATGGAGCTATTCCCCGATAAGATAATTCATCTCGGCGGTGATGAAGCTGTTAAAATGCGTTGGAAGCTGTGTCCCAATTGTCAAGCATTGATGAAAAAAGAGGGGATAAACAACGAGGACGTATTGCAGAACTATTTTATGTCCCGTGTAAACCGTTATCTCAATGAAAAGGGCTATACATCAATGATGTGGAACTTTGAGTCAGAGTCGGGAACGGAGCTTCTTGATAAGAATATATATTGGAACGCTTGCTCGCTTGAGAGGAACAAAAAGCTTGTTTCTGATGAGCTGAAATCGGGCAGGGCAGTCGTAAATTCCAGCACATTTCCATATTATTTCGATTTTCCTCACGGTACAAACAGTCTTAAAAAAGTGTATGAGTACAATCCTGAAATTGACGGCGGTCATATTTTGGGCGTTGAGGCGTCTCTTTGGACGGAATATGTTAAGACGAGAAATAAAGCGGATTATAATTTATTCCCGAGAATAGCGGCGTTTTGTGAAACGGCGTGGTCGCAGCCGGAGGACAAAAGCTATGACAGATTTTTGTATTCTCTCGGAGAGTATTATGACTATCTTAATATCTATCATGTCAGATATGCGACATTGAAACAGGCTAATCCGTCAAGGTTAAGGTCTGACGTTGAAAAAATTGTATTCGGACGTAGGATTTTCCATTGGCAAGGGCTACACAATTTAATCGATGATGCAAAGGTACGTAAAATTGCTGAAAAATAAGCAATATAACAATAATTAAATTAACAGGGGTGTTAGTTTTGGCAAAGTATGTAATGGCATTGGATCAGGGAACGACAAGTTCAAGAGCAATTTTGTTCGATAAGAACGGAAAGATCGTTCTCAAATCACAACACGAGTTTAATCAGATTTATCCTAAGCCCGGTTGGGTTGAGCATAATCCTATGGAAATACTCTTCTCACAATTTCAGGCTGTTACCGAGGTGCTCAGCGAAAGACGAATTTATCCGTCGGATATTGCGGCACTCGGTATAACAAATCAGCGTGAAACCACGATTTTGTGGGATAAGGGTACAGGTAAACCTATTTATAACGCTATTGTTTGGCAGTGCAGAAGAACTGCTGACATTTGTGAAGAGCTCAAAAAAGACGAGGAATTTTGCAAGTACATAAAAGACCATACGGGTCTTGTAGTTGATGCTTATTTCTCGGCGACAAAAATCAAGTGGGTTCTTGACAATGTACCGGGTGCGAGAATACTTGCGGATGCAGGTCAGCTTCTTTTCGGTACGGTTGAGACTTGGCTTATATGGAATTTAACAGCAGGCAAGGTTCATGTAACAGACTATTCCAATGCGTCACGAACAATGTTGTTCGACGTTGATAGGCTCTGTTGGGATGAGCATATTTGCAAAAAGCTTGGTATTCCTATGTCGATTTTGCCTAAGGCTGTTCCGTCAAGTCAGGTTTACGGTAAGGTTGAGCCCGGTATTCTCGGCTTTGAGGACCTTGTCGACATACCGATTGCAGGTGCTATCGGCGACCAGCCTGCCGCTTTGTTCGGTCAGGGCTGCTTTGAGGCAGGTCAGGCCAAGAACACCTACGGTACAGGCTGCTTCTTGCTTATGAATACAGGCGAAAAGAGAGTTGAATCCCATAACAATCTCGTTACGGGTGTTGCTTGGGGTATCGGCGATAAGGTAACCTATGCTATTGAGGGCTCGGCATTCAACGCAGGCTCTGTAATTAAATGGTTGAGAGATGATTTACATATTATCGACCACGCCGCAAGGTGTGACGAATTGGCGGAAAGCGTGCCCGATGCAGACGGAATTTATTTTGTTCCGGCGTTTACGGGACTCGGTGCACCTTATTGGGATATGTACGCAAGGGGAACTATAGTGGGAATTACACGAGGCATTAACCGTGCGCACATTTGCCGCTCGGTGCTTGAAGCCATTGCCTTCCAAATGACAGATTTGCTTGAAGCTATGAAGCAGGATTCTGATATAAATCTTTACGAGCTTCGCGTTGACGGCGGCGCATCTGTATCGGATGTTATGATGCAAATTCAGTCCGATCTTATCCGCACACCTGTTAACAGACCTAAAATGGTTGAAACAACAGCTCTCGGTGCGGCATATCTTGCAGGTCTTGCTGTCGGCTTCTGGAAGGATATTGACGAGCTTTCAAAAATCCGTCAGGTTGACAAGCTCTTTGAGCCTAAGATGGAAATCGAAAAACGCAACGAACTTTACAACGGCTGGCTTCGTGCGGTTGAGCGTTCAAGAGATTGGATAGAACACTAAGCTTAAAACAAGGACTTCCATTTCCTAATTTTAAGCTTTAGGATATAATTTTTAGTATATTTGAGGTGCAAAATGGATTACGCAAAGGAATCTTTGAGACTCCACTACGAGTGGAAAGGAAAAATTGAAGTTAAGACAAGGGCAAAGGCGAACGATAAGGACGCTCTTTCTTTGGCATATACACCCGGTGTTGCTCAGCCGTGTCTTGAAATTCAAAAGGATATTTCAAAATCCTATGAGCTTACAAGACGTTGGAACACGGTTGCAGTTGTAACCGACGGTACGGCAGTTCTCGGTCTTGGCGATATCGGACCCGAAGCAGGTATGCCTGTTATGGAGGGCAAGTGCGTCTTGTTCAAGGAGTTCGGCGACGTCGATGCTATTCCGCTTTGTGTTCGTTCAAAGGATGTTGACGAAATCGTTAATTGCATTTCACTTTTGGCAGGCTCCTTCGGCGGTGTAAACCTTGAGGACATTTCAGCACCGAGATGCTTTGAAATTGAAAGAAAGCTCAAGGAGAAAACCGATATACCGATTTTCCATGATGACCAGCACGGTACGGCTGTTGTAGTAGCGGCGGCTGTTATCAACGCTTTGCGTGTCGTTGACAAGAAAATTGAAGATTGCACCGCAGTATTTTCAGGTGCGGGTGCGGCAGGAATAGCTATCGCAAAGCTTCTTATTTCACAGGGAATTAAGAGCGTTATTATGTGCGACAGCAAGGGTATTATCTGTAAGGGAGACGAAACTCTCAATGATGCTAAAAAGGCAATTGCAGAGTTTACCAACCCTGAAAGAAAGACAGGCACTCTTGCCGATGCTATGAGAGGCGCAGATATATTTGTAGGCGTTTCGGCACCCGGCATTGTCAGCGAGGATATGGTTAAATCAATGGCGGATAAGCCCATTGTTCTTCCTATGTCAAATCCCGTTCCCGAAATTATGCCCGATCTCGCTAAAAAAGCAGGTGCGGCGGTTGTCGGTACAGGCAGAAGCGATTTCCCGAATCAGATAAACAATGTTCTTGCGTTCCCGGGAATTTTCAGAGGTGCTCTTGATTGCAGAGCGAGTGATATTAACGAGGAAATGAAAATCGCGGCGGCGAGAGCGATTGCTTCTCTTGTTTCGGATGATGAGCTCAATTCCGAGTACATTTTGCCAAAGGCTTTTGACGAAAGAGTCGGCAAAACCGTTGCAAAAGCAGTTGCCGAAGCAGCAAAGGCTACCGGCGTTGCAAGAATATAATCAGAAAAATATAACACAAATAAAACAATAAAAGGAGATATAAATATGGCTTGTTTTGTAGTACCTGTTGCCGAGGCTGTTATTGCTACAGCTGCAAAAAAAGTAGTTGAAAAGAAAGAGGAGTCGGTTGCAAAGGAAGCTGCCGTTAGCACGATTGAAAACAAAAACGCTAACAAAATTCCGTTTTCACGAAAGCTCGGTTGGTTAACTAAGCTTCTTTGGGGAGGCTCATTCCTTCTTGCCTTTGAACACCTTTGGCACGGCGAGATTGTTCCTTATTTCCCGTTCTTGACAGCTATGAGCAATCCTGAGGATACGGCTGAAATGCTTCATGAAATGGCAACCGTCGGTGTTACAATGGCATTACTTGTGACTGCGGTTTGGTGCGTAATGCTTATTGTTTCTTCGGTAATTGAAAAGAGAGCTGAAAAAACACAGTCGGACAAAATATCTGAATAAAAGGAAAATATTATGACACTTTTAATTACAACTATTGCTGCGGCTGTGTGCACGGCTATTTGGTATAAAAACGCAGACAAGAACGAGCTTCGCCTCGATGTTCCTTGTTGGATGTTCTGGGGTGCTTCGATTATGTGGTTTGTTGATGCAATATTTGAGTATGCCGAAATGGGTAGTGAATACTTTACTCCCGAAATTTCAGATATGCTCAATGATACTTTCTTGGGCTTTTCTGTAATAGCTCTCGGACTTGTCGTTTGGACAGCTGTTCTTTTAATAAAAGACCCAAAAGACGTTTTGAAAGCAAAGCTTTTTAAGAAATGATTTGAGAATTGAAAAAGACCTGACGTTTGTCAGGTCTTTTTTTATGTGTTTTGTAACTGTTTTTATTTGTAGTCTCTTCCCGTTAAATAGTACCAAGCGGCAACATATTTGTCAGAAGAACGGGGACGCTTTGAAGATAAAAGATAATAGGTTGAGTCCTCATCAATAATAACAAGGTCTTGCGATGAAGCGTTTTGAACTCTTTTAAGCTTATCAAGCTTGAGGACGATTGTGTTTTCTTCTTCAACAAGCTCAAAGCGATCCTTGTAAAGATTGATTGTTGTATGCTCTGAAAGAGTGTGAGGCTCATTGTTGATAACGGTTGAAACGGTCTGTTCCTCTTCGGAAAGAATTACACCGTCGTCAGCAGATAACAGTATGTTTTTCCATTCTTTTCTCTGCCACTTATCCCAATCGAGAACGTTATCAAAGATAACCTCGTTTTTATCACTGTGCCAAAAAGCGTCTTCGCCCTGAGTCAGAGTGTAACCGCATTCGCAAGTAAATTCGTTGTCTTTTGAGTGAAGAGTGTCAACTTTGTGGCATTTAGGACATACATAGAGAAGTCTCTCTGCATATTCTGCAAGCTTTTCGCCTGAATAGGTGTGCGGATTTTTTCTTTGCTCCTCATATGCGTTGACATAAATATCACGCTTGATTATCTCGTTTATTTCGTCAACGGAATATTTACTCAATTCCTCGGGACTGTATTCATTTACAACTTTTCCGTGCACGGGGCCGTTTCTGCCGACGTGTGCCCATCTCGGCTTGCGAAGATAGCCGCCGACTGTTCTGAAAGTTATAAGAGCAACTCCGGAATCCTTAACAAGCTTGCCGGTATTGGGGGAAATATAGCCCGTTTCGCCGTTTGTTGTAACCATACCCTCGGCGTGAAGTCCTACGGGAATATCTGCTCGAAGGTTTTCGAGAATTTCCTCAACTAACATATCGGAAGATTTATTTCTTTCTTTTACAATGACACCTTCAAGCGTTCCGAGAAGAAACTTAGCAATTGGATTAATTCTTAAAAGGAAATCTGCGGCAACAAATCGAATGTATCGATTTAACGCAACCATTTGATACCCCGGATCGTATATGTCTGTGTGGTTACCGATAATAATAAAGGTTTCGTGTTTCGGGGTATACGGTTCAACAGTTGCGTGAAGATTTTTCATAAGCTTCGGTGCTACAACCGCAATCATAACCTTAATAAATCTTTTTGCCGTTCCGTAGTATCTTCTGATTCTTTTTCTGCTTTTAGGCTTATCCATTCTTTTCTGCTTCCTCTTCAAGTGTATGATATGCTACCTTACCTACAAGTGTTCTCGGCAAAGCATCTCTGAACTCAATTTCCTTAGGCCACTCGTATCTGTCAAGATAAGGCTTGCAGAAGTCCTTAATTCTTTCTTTTTCGCCTGCGGTTGCGGGAACGCCCTCGTTAAGAACGATATAAGCTCTGATTTTCTGCATTTTATACGGGTCTTTTACGCCGATAACACAGCAGTAGTTAACGTCGGGGCACTTGTCAATAACATCTTCAATTCTTGACGGATAAACATTGTAACCGCTTGTAACGATCATACGTTTAATTCTCTGCTTGAAGTAAACAAAGCCCTCGTCGTCCATATAACCCATATCGCCCGTGAAGAGCCATTTTGTGCCGTTTTCGTCATATTTAAGAGTGTCGTTTGTTTCTTGCTCTTCTTTGAGGTAACCAAGCATAAGAGTCGGACCTGAAAGTATGATTTCGCCGTCCTTGCCGAGCGGCACCTCGTTAAATGTACCGGGTTCAACGATTTTATATGTTGTATCACGCAAGGGGAGACCGATACTGCCGGGCTTTGAACGGTCAAAGGGTGTAACACAGCTTGCCGTAACACATTCTGTAAGACCGTAACCCTCACGGATTTGAATGTTTGCGTTGTGATCTCTCAAGAATTTATCGGCTTTCTTTTTAAGCTCGGGGCTTAAAGCGTCGCCGCCCGAGAATACGCCGACAAGGAAAGAAAGATCCTGACCGTTGAAGCGATCAGTTTCAAACAATGCCTGATAAAGTGTCGGAACGCCTGCAATGAAGTTGGGCTTTTTCTTTAAAACTGTTTTTGCATAAGAATCGGTTGTAAACTGCGGCATAAGTATGCAACGAGCACCGTTAATAAGTATTGTGTGAATACCGATACCAAGACCGAAGCCGTGGAAAATCGGCATAACCGAAAGGAACGAGCATTTGTCGTTGAGATTAACGCCGCAAATTTCAGCAATTTGCATACCGATAGCGTTAAAGCTCAAGTCAGAGAGCATAATACCTTTTTGCTTTCCGCTTGTACCGCCGCTGTAAAGAATAACGGCAGTTTCATCTTTTCTGTAATCAACAGGGGGAAGCGTAACTCCTTTGCCTGATTTTACAAGGTCGGTCCAAAGGAAGTCTCCTTTTCTGTCGGGATACTTCATATTCTTTGTATTCTTCGCAACGCAGTAAACAACACCAAGCGGAAGCGGTAATTCGTCCTGAATTCTTGCAACGATAATTCTTGCGTTTGTGCTTGATTCGTCAACCGCCGCCTTGACCTTTTCATAGAACATATCCATAGTAAGAATCATTTTGCTCTCTGAAAAATCAAGGTAGAAAGTAATATTTTTCTGTGCCGAAAGGGGGTGCACCATATTTGCAATAGCACCGATTCTGTTAAGTGCATAAAGGCAAATAATTCCCTGCGGAGTATTAGGCATACAAATTGTAACCTTATCGCCACGCTTAATGCCGTTTTTTACAAAGCCTCTTGCGGCGTCTTCAATATGCTTTACAAATTGAGTATATGTAGTAAGCTTGCCCTGAAAGTCATAAGCGATAGCCTTCGGGTAAGTATTTTTTGCCATTTCAACGGCACCGAACATTGTAGTTTCGGGGTACGGATGTACCTGTGGGGTGGGATCAAGTTTGCTTCTTTCCATTTCTTCTCCTCGGTTTCTTTTAATAATCACATAATATTATAGTCAATTTAATGACCGATTGCAATATTAAAACATTAAATTATGAACTGAGTATAAATAAATGAGAAAAAGAGGCAAAATTTTAATAATAAATTTAATAATTGTCGGCGAAATGGAATTATATCTCATAGTGTATGGCAGTGGCTTGCTGCCGCCAATAAATCACAACAAATCAACGGTTACAAATAATTACATTTTTATATTATATCGTAGGGGCGAACTGTGTTCGCCCGTTTTTTATTTGCTATGAATTGACGGGCGACCGCAGGTCGCCCCTACGGTCGCATATATTTTCAGTTTTGATAAAACACAGGCTCCCTCTGACGAGGGATCCTAAATATGCGGCTGTCCGTGAATTTAATCAAACCTTCAATCATCATTACAACATATCATTTGCTTTTTTTACTTATTTGTTGTATGATTTACCTATTAAACTGACAGAGGTAAAGTATGCTTTCTAAACAATTGGAAAAACTTTTGAAAAATGTTCAAAAACCCGCACGATATACAGGCGGCGAGTTTAACAGCGTTGTTAAAGATAAGAACAAGGTGGAATTCAGGTATGCTTTCTGCTTTCCCGATAACTATGAAATCGGTATGTCGCACCTCGGTATGAAAATCCTTTACTCTCTCATAAATGCCCGTGAAGAAGCATGGTGCGAGAGGGTTTTTGCACCGTGGGACGATATGGAAAAGCTTATGCGTGAAAACGATATTCCGCTTTACGGACTTGAAAGCGGCGACAGTATCAAAGACTTCGATATGATAGGCTTTACCATGCAGTATGAGATGGGCTATACCAATGTGCTCAATATGCTTGATTTGGCAGGCTTGCCCGTTCGCAGTAAGGACAGAACCGATTTGACGCCGATTATATGTGCAGGCGGTCCGTGCGTTTGCAACCCCGAGCCGATAGCTGATTTCATTGATATTTTCACACCCGGCGAGGGCGAGGAAATTGTAAACGAGCTTATCGACCTTTTGGAAAAGCACAAAAAATTAGGTTCTACAAAGCTTGAATTTCTGCGTGAAGCGGCTCAGCTTGAGGGCGTTTATGTTCCTGCGTTTTATGATGTAAATTATAACGACGACGGAACAATCAAAGAGGTTGTAAACAGGGAAAATGCACCGAAAATCGTTAAAAAGAGAATTATCTCCGATTTGAACACCGTGTTTTATCCCGAAAATTTTGTCGTGCCGTTTATTGAGGTTGTTCACGACAGAGCCGTATCGGAAATTTTCAGAGGCTGTATTCGAGGCTGTCGCTTTTGTCAGGCAGGCTTTATTTACCGTCCTATCAGAGAAAAAACAAGCGACGTTATAAACAAGCAGGCGAAAACGCTTTGTGATAATACGGGTTATGATGAAATTTCCCTTTGCTCCTTGAGTACAAGCGACTACACGGAAATTGACAAACTCATTCCGAAAATGTTTGATTGGGCGCTGAAAGAAAATATAAATGTATCCTTGCCGTCGCTTCGTGTTGATAACTTTTCCGACGAGCTTATGGAGGAGCTTAAAAAGGTACGTCGCAGCGGTCTTACCTTTGCACCCGAGGCAGGTACGCAGAGACTTCGTGACGCTATCAATAAGAATGTAACCGAGGGCGAGGTTGTAAGAACTGCCGAAAAAGCGTTTGCAGGCGGTTGGACTACCGTTAAGCTTTACTTTATGATGGGCTTGCCCACCGAAACGCTTGGGGATATTGAGGGCATAGCAGACCTTGCTCAGACGGTTGTAAATACATACTATAAAAATCCCGACAGACCGAAGGGCAAGTCCGTTACGGTCAATATAAGCGTTGCTTCCTTTGTTCCAAAGCCGTTTACCCCGTTCCAATGGGAGCCGCAGGATACTAAGCCTATGCTTGAGGAAAAGCAGAAGTATTTGCTCGAAAGCGTTAAAACTCATAAGATACAGGTCTCCTATCACGAATCGCAGACAAGTGTGTTAGAGGGCGTTTTTGCAAGGGGCGACAGAAAGCTCTGCGACGTTATCGAAACGGCTTGGCGCAAGGGCTGTAAATTTGACAGTTGGGATGAATTTTTCAGATTTGACCTTTGGGAAGAAGCATTCAAGGAATGCGGAGTGTCTATGGAATTTTACGCAAACCGTAAGCGTGAGTTTAATGAAATTCTCCCGTGGGATATGTTCGATTACGGCATAAGGAAAGACTTCCTTATCGAAGAAAACAAAAAGGCACACGAGAGCGTTACAACGCCTAATTGCCGCCAAAAATGTGCGGCTTGCGGTGCGGCAAGGCTCAACGGAGGAAAATGCGATGCGAAACGTTAGAATTTTCTTTGAGAAAAAAGATATAGCAAAGTATATTTCTCACCTTGACCTTATGCGCTGTTTTTCAAGAGCGATAAAGCGTGCGGGAATTTCAATTTGGTACACGGAGGGTTTTAACCCAAGACCGTTTATGACATTTTCTTTACCGCTTTCACTCGGTACGGAGAGCTTTTGCGAGTCGGTTGACGTGCGTATAACGGATGAAATGACCGATGAAGAAATCGTCAAAAGGCTCAACGGCGCAATGCCTACGGGAATTGTTGTTACATCGGCTTCCGAGCCTGTTCATAAGGCGGATGAAATCAGATGGGCAAGATTTATAATTACACTTGAAACAAATGACAAACAAGAAGTTCTCGAAAGTGTAAAAAATAAAATCTCGGCAAGTGAGATTATCGTTGAGAAGCAGGGCAAGAAGGGCAGAAAAAAAGTCTTAAAACAAATCGATATAAAGGGCGATATTTCTTCGTATGAGCTTTGCGAGTGCGAAAACGGTGCCAAATTGACCGTTGTGCTTTCGGCAGGAATGAGAAATAATATAAATCCCACGCTTTTACTTGATGCAGTAACTTCGGATGTAAAAGAGCTTATCGAAGCGGTTGATATAGTAAAAGAAAAGATGTATCTTGAAGATATGTCGGAATTTTGCTGAATTTTGAAAAAACACTTGCTTTTTTCATCACCTTGTGATATTATATTTTAGCATTTCGGCGCTTGTATATATTTTTATATGCAAACGGCAGTTAATGGCAACATTAAAGCGGGCGGTCCTCTGCGTATGTATTTTACGGAATGAACGCTTGAAAACAATTTTGGAGGTTCATTATGGACGCATTGAAAATTATGACAGAGGGTATGCTTAAAGAAGAGCGCCCGAACATCAACATCGGTGATGTTGTTAAGGTTCACGTTAAAATCCGTGAGGGTGAAAGAGAAAGAATTCAGGTTTTCGAAGGCACAATCATTGCTCGCAAGGGCAGCGGCGTTTCGGAGACATTCACAGTTCGTCGTGTTTCTTACGGCGTAGGTGTTGAAAAGGTATTCCCCGTAAACTCACCCAACGTTGCTAAGGTTGAGCTCGTTAGAAGCGGTAAAGTTCGCAGAAGCAAGCTTTATTATCTTCGTGACAGAGTCGGCAAGGCAGCTAAGGTTAAAGAGCTTGTCAGATAATTTAAGCAAAGCATTAAGGAACGGTTTTCCGTTCCTTATTTTTTTACGAAAACCTTTGCATTTTCAAGGCTTTTGTATTATAATTACTCTATATAATAGGGTAGGTGTGTAAATTGAGAAAAACAGAAGATATAAGGATATACTTTGACGAGCTTGAAAGCTCTTATTCGGAGACTTCAAAATCGTGGAAATTTGCATATAACTGGATTGATTCACTTGTGTTTGCGTTGGTGGGTATCGCCATCGTGTTTACACTTCTTTTCAGAGTTGTGGGTGTAAACGGCGAATCTATGAAGCCAACCCTTAACAGCGGAGATTGGCTTACTGTCAAGGCGATCAACACAAACTACGAGCGTGGCGACATTGTCGTTATAACTCAGCCGAATTCTCTCAATGAGCCGCTTATCAAAAGAGTTGTAGCAGTTGCAGGGGACACGGTTGACATCAACTTTGCACAGGGAACGGTTAAAATCAACGGCGAGCTTATCAATGAGCCTTATATAGCAGAGCCTACCGAGAGAATGTTTGACGTTGCTTTTCCCGTGACTGTGCCGGATGGTTGCGTATTTGTTATGGGAGACAACAGAAACAACTCTCTTGACAGCCGTTCAACAACGGTTGGCTTTATTGATACAAGATATTTATTGGGAACGGCAGAATTCAGACTTTTCCCCATCGGACATTGGAAAATAGGTGCGTAATGAAACAGAAACAAGCAGCAGCAATTTATGATTTTGCGTCGGTATTACTCACATCGATTATAGCGGTGGCGGTAATATTTACGTTTTTCTTCAAAATATCCACAGTAAACGGCGATTCTATGAGGAACACCCTGCATAACGGCGATCAGCTTATTATCACCGCACATGACAGCGACGTTAAGTACGGCGATATTGTAATCATTTCACAGCCTAACGCATATGACGAGGTGCTTGTAAAAAGAGTCATTGCAACAGGCGGTCAAACCGTAAATATTGACGGCGATACTCACGAAGTATCGGTTGACGGCGTTGTTTTGGATGAGCCGTATATCAGGGAAAAAACGAGATTGCTCGGAGATGCGTTTACTTATCCCGTAACCGTACCCGAGGGCTGCGTATTTGTTATGGGCGATAACCGTAACGAATCGGGCGATTCAAGATACAAAGCAGTCGGAATGATTGACGAAAGATATATTGTAGGTCAAGCGGTTTACAGAATAGGCGACAGCTCACTTTTGACGAGGGATTGAGGATATGAGCGATTCAATAAAACAGAATGTTCAATGGTTTCCGGGGCATATGGCAAAAACAAGACGGCTTATCAAGGAATGCTTGCCGTCGGTTGATGCCGTAACGGAAATTTTAGATGCGAGAATGCCGATTTCAAGCAGTAACCCCGAACTTAACGAGCTTATTGGCAATAAGCCTCTAATAGTGCTTCTTAACAAGTGTGACGTCGCAGATGAAAACGCTACGAGGCGTTGGCTCAATTACTTTAATGAAAAAGGCATTTATGCGCTTGCCGTTGACTGTAAAAGCGGTAACGGACTTAATAAATACGCACCTCTTTTGCGAGAGGTTTTGAAAGATAAAATCGCTTCAAACGAGGCTAAGGGTATGATTGGCAAGCCGCTTAGAATTATGGTTGTCGGAATACCTAATACGGGCAAATCCTCATTCATTAACAGAATGGCAGGCAGAAACCGTGCGAAAGTTGCCGATAAAGCAGGCGTTACCCGTCATAATCAGTGGTTTGTAATCGAAAACGGCATTGAGCTGCTTGACACACCCGGCGTTTTGTGGCCGAAGTTCGACGACCCGAAAATCGGCGACAGGCTTGCTTTTATAGGCTCTGTCAAGGATGAGGTTTTCGACTCCGAAACCCTTGCGGTAAGACTTTTGGAGGTGCTTTCGAGAGATTATCCCGACAGACTTTCGGAAAGATATAAAATTGACGATTTTTCAGAGCTTAAGGCTTATGAAATACTTGAACTTATCGGCAGAAAAAGAGGTATGATGATGCGAGGCGGAGAGATTGATACGCTCAGAGCTTCGATTATGCTCCTTGATGAATACCGTGCAGGTAAGCTTGGCAGAATAACTCTTGATACAATCGGAGAATTTGATGGTTGATTACAGTATTGAAAACGAATACAGAGAAAAAGGCTTTAATATAATTTGCGGAGTTGACGAAGCGGGCAGGGGACCTTTGGCAGGACCCGTTTATGCGGCGGCGGTAATTTTGCCGTCGGACTGTGTAATCGAAGGGCTTAACGACTCTAAAAAGCTGACAGAAAAAAAGCGTGAAGCACTTTTTGACGAAATAAAAGAAAAGGCGTTGGCTTACGGTATCGCAAGTGCCGACGAAAAGGAAATTGACGAAATTAACATATTAAACGCAACCTTTCTTGCGATGAAAAGAGCGATTGACTCACTTTCCGTAAAGCCGGACCTTGCGTTGATTGACGGTAATCAAAAACCGCATACCGATATTGAGGAAGTAACGGTTATCAAGGGCGACGCAAAGTCAATGTCGATAGCTGCTGCCTCGGTGCTTGCTAAGGTCAGCAGGGACAGATTTATGCTTGAAATGGCGGAAAAATATCCGCAATATGAATTCGCAAGGCATAAGGGATACGGCACAAAGCTGCACTATGAAAGAATTGCTCAATACGGCGTTTGCGATATTCACAGACGTACTTTTCTAAAGAAAATTCTCGGAGAGCAAAAATGAACAGGGCAATGACAGGTGTATACGGCGAGCTTTATGCGGGCAGGTATCTTCGTGATAACGGGTATTCGATAATAACGGCTAACTACCGTTGCAGATTCGGCGAAATCGACATAATCGCAAGCGATAAAAATTACATTGCCTTCGTTGAAGTCAAAACAAGGGACGTCGGCTTTGTCGTAAGCGGTAAGGAAGCGGTTGACTACGGAAAGCGCAAAAGAATTTTGGCTACATCAAAGTTTTTTCTTTCCAAGAACAGCTTTGATTTGCAACCGAGATTTGACGTTGCCGAAGTGTATATGGAAAACGGCGAGGTTTCCTCGTTCAATTATATAAAAAACGCATATCAGGAAGAAGAAAAATAATTTATAAAGCCAATTGAATTAAGGCTTTATGTATGATAAAATATTTTGAATTTTAAGTAGGGAGTGTATCAGATGATTTACACAAGCACAAGAGATAAATCAATCGGCGTTTCGGCGTCGGAGGCTATCGCAAAGGGTATCTCCTCGGAGGGCGGACTTTTTGTTCCCACCGAAATTCCTACGCTGAGCCTTGACGACATTAAGAGAATAGGAACGCTTGATTATATCGGCAGAGCCAAAGAGGTATTGAAGCTTTTTCTTACGGATTTTACCGAAGAAGAGCTTGATATGTGTGTAAACGGCGCTTATAAAAAGGGCAAGTTTTCCTCGGATAAGGTTGCTCCGCTTTATAAGCTTAACGATAAGGAAAATATCCTTGAACTTTGGAGAGGACCTACCTGTGCGTTTAAGGATATGGCTTTGCAGCTGCTTCCCTATTTGCTCACGGTTTCGGCAGGCAAGACTCTTAAAGACACAAAAATCGTAATCCTTGTTGCTACTTCGGGCGATACAGGTAAGGCTGCTCTTGAAGGCTTTAAGGATGTACCGAACACGGAAATCCTTGTTTTCTATCCTGTTGACGGCGTAAGCCCGATGCAGAAGCTTCAGATGACAACTCAAGAGGGCAATAATGTCAGTGTGTGCGCTATCAGAGGCAATTTCGATGACGCTCAAAGCGGTGTTAAGGCAATCTTCACAAATAAGGAAATAGAAAAGAAGTTCAAGGAAAATAACCTTGCTTTCTCGTCCGCAAACTCAATCAACTGGGGCAGACTTGTTCCGCAGATTGTATATTATGTATCCGCTTACTGCGATATGGTCGAGAATGGCTCGTTGAAGCTCGGCGAGGAAATGAACGTGGTTGTTCCCACAGGTAACTTCGGTAATATCCTTGCGGCTTATTACGCAAAGGAAATGGGTGTTCCGATTAAAAAGCTTATCTGTGCATCAAATTCTAACAATGTTCTTACCGATTTCTTAAAAAGCGGTACTTATAATAAGAACAGAGATTTCTATTGCACAGCTTCTCCCTCAATGGATATTCTTATCTCGTCAAACCTTGAAAGACTTCTCTTTATCCTTTCGGGCTATGACGCAGAAAAGACCGCAGAGTATATGCGTGAATTGAGCGTTGACGGCAAGTACAGCGTTGATTCTGACCTTTACAAGAAAATTTCGGACCTCTTTGACGCAGGCTATTGCGACGATAATGCCACAAAGGCTACAATCAATGAGATTTTCAAAAAGTATGATTATCTTTGCGACACTCACACAGCGGTTGCCGTAAACGTTTATGAGGAATATACAAAGAGAACGGGCGACGATACACCGACGGTTATCGCTTCGACCGCAAATCCCTATAAGTTCTCCGCAAGCGTGCTTTCGGCAATAACCGACGATATAAAGTCCGAGGACGAATTCTCAATGGTTGAAGAGTTGTTTGAGAAATCAAAAGAGCCCGTACCGCCTCAGCTTGCAACCCTTAAAGGCAAAGCACCGAGATTTACAAGGGTTTCCGATAAAGAGGATATGGCTCAGGTCGTATTTGATATGCTCGGAATATAAAACAGCTTTAATATATTGAAAAAGCGGATTTATTCCGCTTTTTGCTTCTTAATTTATTAGGAGTAAAATTATATGTCTTTATATGCAATCGGCGATACTCATTTGTCGCTCGGAACGGATAAGCCGATGGATATTTTTCACGGTTGGGACAATTATGTCGAACGGCTTGAGTCAAATTGGAAAAAGCTTATTACCGACGAGGACACCGTGGTTATACTCGGCGACGTTTCATGGGCGATGAAGCTTGAAAATGCGGCAGAGGACCTTGCGTTTATAAATTCCTTGCCCGGTCAAAAGTTAATATTAAAGGGCAATCACGACTATTGGTGGAACACGATGTCGAAAATGAACAGCTTTCTGGAGGAAAATTCCTTTTCGACGATTAAATTCATTTTCAACAATGCTTACCGTGTTGGTGATTACAGTATCTGCGGCACAAGAGGCTGGTTTTTTGACGATACTCAACAGCACAGCGAAAAGGTTGTGAAGCGTGAGGCGGCAAGGCTCGAGGCTTCTATTAAGGCAGGAAAAGAGCTCGGCGGCGAGCCGCTTGTGTTCTTACATTATCCGCCCGTGAGTATTTCGCAGATATGCGAGCCGATATATGATGTCTTGCTCCGTGAGGGCATTAAGCATTGCTATTATGGGCATTTGCACGGTCAAGCGGTGAATTTTGCGTTTACCTCGGAAAAGGACGGAATTAAATTCGAGCTTTTGTCGGCAGATTACCTTAAATTCTGCCCGAAGCTTATTAAATTAACAAAATAATAAAAAAGTATAGCAATTTTATACATTATGTGATATAATGCTCAAGATAGTGTATAATTTTCAGGAGGAAGATTAAATGAGTCTTAAATCATCAAACAAAATTGAAGAGAATGTTTGGGAGCTTGAAGTTGCTGTTGACGGCGAAACTTTTATGAACGCTGTTAATAAGGCATACCTTCAGCAGAGAAAGAAAATCAACGTTCCCGGCTTCAGAAAGGGTAAGGCACCCCGTGCTTTCATCGAAAAGATGTACGGCGAGGCAGTTTTCTATGAGGACGCTCTTGAAATCGTATATCCCGACGCAGTTTCAGCTGCTATTGAAGAGGCTAAGCTTGAGGTTATCGACACTCCGTTCGACCTTGAAGTTCCCGAAATGGGCAAGGACGGCGTTGTAATCAAGCTCAAGGTTACCGTTATGCCCGAGGTTAAACTCGGCAAATATAAAGGCATAAAGGCTACAAAGAAGTCTGCTAAGGTTTCTGCTGAGGACGTTAAGTCTCACATCAACAATATGCTTGAGCAGAATTCAAGAATTGTTACCGTTGAAACAAAGAGAAAGGTTAAGAAGAACGATATTGCAGTTATCGACTTCGAGGGCTTTGTTGACGGCGTAGCTTTTGAGGGCGGCAAGGCTGAAAACTATGAGCTTACAATCGGCTCAAATCAGTTTATCCCCGGCTTTGAGGATCAGATTATCGGTCACAAGGCAGGCGAGGAGTTTGACGTAAACGTTAAGTTCCCCGAGGACTACCATGCGGAGCTTGCAGGTAAGGATGCAACCTTCAAAATCAAGCTTCACGAGATTAAAGTTAAAGAGGTTCCCGCACTTGACGACGAGTTCGTTAAGGACGTGAGCGAATATGATACAGTTGACGAGCTCAAGAAGAACGTTAAGGAAGAGCTTGAGCATAAGAAGCAGCATGAGGTTGAGGCTGAGGCTAACAACGAGGTTCTCGACAAGCTCGCTGACCTTGTAACAGCTGTTATCCCCGATTGTATGATTGAAAAGAAGATGGACGATGACGTTCAGGATTTCGCTTACCGTCTTCAGATGCAGGGACTTGACCTTAATACTTATCTTAAATACACAGGCTCTGACGAAAAGACCTTCCGTGAGCAGTATAAGGAGCAGGCAGAAAAGCAGGTTAAGCTTGACCTTGCTTTGGCTGAAATCATCAAAAAGGAAAACCTTGAGGTTTCTGACGCTGACCTTGAAGAAGAATATGCTCAGTATGCAAAAGCATATAATATGGATGTTGACCAGATTAAGAAGTCTATTCCGGCTGACAATCTTAAGCCCGAGCTTCTTCAGAGAAAGGCTGTTGATTTCGTAATCGAAAACGCAAGCTTTGCAGCTGAAAAGAAGCCGGCAGCTAAGAAGGCAGCAGCACCTAAGGCTGAAAAGGCTGACGAGGAAAAGCCCGCAGCTAAGAAAACAACAAAGAAAGCTCCCGCAAAGAAGGACGCTGAATAATCTTTGATTAAAAGGCTTGTTTATAAGCAATAATCTATTAGGGAAAAGGGAAGATATTAAATTTCGGAGGTAAGTTTTTTATGGCATTAGTTCCTTACGTAGTTGAACAGACCAGTCGTGGTGAACGTTCATACGATATTTTCTCAAGACTTCTCAACGACAGAATTATAGTTTTGTCAGATGAGGTAAATGACGCAACTGCAAGCCTTGTCGTAGCACAGCTTTTATATCTTGAGGCTCAGGATCCCGAAAAGGATATCAGCCTCTATATAAACAGCCCCGGCGGTTCTGTAACCGCTGGCTTTGCTATCTATGACACAATGCAGTATATTAAATGCGATGTTTCAACAATTTGTATGGGTATGGCAGCGAGCATGGGCGCATTCCTTCTTTCTGCCGGCGCAAAGGGTAAGAGATATGCTTTGCCCAATTCCGATATTATGATTCATCAGCCCTCAGGCGGAGCTCAGGGACAGGCGACAGAAATCGAAATCACAGCTAAGCACATTCTTAAAACCAAAGCAAAGCTCAATAAGATTTTGGCTGAAAACACGGGCAAACCCATCGAGGTCATAGCACAGGATACCGAGAGAGATAATTTTATGTCTGCCGAGGAGGCTCTTGAATACGGACTTATTGATAAGGTTATCAGTAAAAGATAGTTTTTGAGGGGGGCCTATAATGGCAAAAGAAACGAATAGTAAGATAATGCGTTGCTCCTTTTGCGGTAAAACTCAAGACCAGGTTGAGAAGCTTATTGCCGGTCCGGGAGTATGCATATGTGACGAATGTATAGAACTGTGTTTGGGTATAATCGAAGAAGAAAAAAGTTCAAATATTTCCGCTAAAAGAAGCAACTCTGCGAGTAGTAAATCAAAGCCGTTGCCGAAGCCGGCTGAAATCAAGGCTAAGCTTGATGAATATGTTGTCGGTCAGGATTCGGCGAAAATTACTTTAAGCGTTGCCGTTTATAATCACTATAAGCGTATTTACTGTTCACACAAGAGCGATGTTGATATTCAAAAGAGCAATGTTGTTCTTTTGGGACCTACCGGCGTAGGTAAAACGATGCTTGCACAGACGCTTGCAAAAATTTTGGACGTTCCGTTTGCTATTGCAGACGCTACAACGCTTACCGAAGCAGGATATGTCGGCGAGGATGTTGAAAATATCCTTTTAAGACTTATTCAGGCAGCGGATTATGATATAGAAAAGGCTCAAAAGGGCATTATCTATGTCGATGAAATTGATAAAATTGCAAGGAAGTCCGAAAATCCCTCTATAACCCGTGACGTCAGCGGTGAGGGCGTTCAGCAGGCACTTCTTAAAATCCTTGAAGGCACTGTTTCAAACGTTCCACCTCAGGGCGGCAGGAAGCATCCGCAGCAGGAATTTATTCAGATTGACACCACAAATATTTTGTTTATTTGCGGCGGTGCATTTGACGGCATAGACAAGGTAATCGAATCAAGAACAGGAAAATCAACACTCGGCTTTGGCGGCAAGGTTATGTCAAAATCCGATACGGATATGACCAAGATTTACTCGCAGGTAATACCGCAAGATCTTGTCAAGTTCGGACTTATACCTGAGCTTGTCGGCAGAGTGCCTGTTTTAACAACGCTTGACAACCTTGATAAGGATGCGCTTGTAAGAATACTTACAGAGCCGAAAAACGCTCTTGTTAAGCAGTACGAAGCACTTTTTTCAATGGATAATGTTTCACTTGAATTTCAGGACGGTGCTCTTGAAGCGATAGCCGAGCTTACTCTTGAGAAGGGTACGGGTGCTCGTGGCTTGAGAGCTATCATGGAGAAAACCTTGATGCCTATTATGTACGAAACTCCTTCGGATACTGAGGTCTCAAAGGTAATAATTACTACGGATACGGTCAAAAACGGTACCGCACCTATAATCGAGAAAGCTTCTTCAAGCAAAAACAAGACAGGCGGCACAAACAAGACTAAAGGTTAATTGACAGAAAGCCGATTGCACAGCTTGCAATCGGCTTTTTTGGTAAAGGACGGTGAGGACTTGAAGAAAAACAGAAGGCTTGATTTTTCAAGCAAAGATAAAAAGGACTCAAAGCGTTTTAAGAGCTTTGTTATAGCATTTGCGGCTTTCGTGGTAATTCTCGGAGGCATTTCACTGCTTATGTTTATGAAATCTATTGATTTTAATTTTGGAAATCTTGTTTCTTCATCAGATGATTTGACAACAGAGCCTCAAACAGAGTCAACAACCTCTCCCGTTGTTATGGAGGGGCAGTCTGAAATTGTCCTTATCTGCTACGACACCGAAAACAACGTTTCATTTTCATTTCTCATTTCAACCGATATTAAAAAGAAAACAATTACCGTCAATTCCATTCAAAACGACTTTACGGGCAGCTACAACGGAATTACCGCAACCCTGTCCGAGCATTTCAAAAAATCCGGAGCAGGTGCGTTTGTAAAGGCTTTTGAAAGCTATTCGGGAGTTAAGACGGATAGATATATTTCGATAGGCGAGCTTCAATTCAAGAGCTTTGCCTCAAAGTTCAAGGATATTGTCGTTGATGTGCCGACGTCTACCGACCCTAAGACTATGGGCGGACTTTCGCTCAATGCAGGCACACAAAGCTTATCTGCGGATATGCTTTTGAAATATCTTAAATATTGCGGATATTCGGAAAAAGCCTCGGCATTTTCATCCTTCTTAAAAACAGCCTTTAACGCTTCGCACATAGGAGCGATGGATAATCTTTTTGAATACATTGCGAATAACTCGCAAACCGATATTTCAATAATCGATTATACAGGCGAAAAGGATAAAATTGCGGAATTTATCAACACTCAGGGGGAAATAAACGACGGCGGCGTTTATTCGAAAGAGGAGAAAAATAATGCGTAAAATACTAAAGGTCATAGGCATTGCGCTTGCTATGATACTTGTTATTTGTATTGTAAGTAACCGAAAGCAAATTTTAAGCTTTATTCCGACGGATTTTTCTAAGGTGGAAATGATTTACGATAATCGCACCGATGATGAAGTGAATGTTCGATATTATTATAATCATTTGAGCGATAACGCAAAAGTAGCGTACACCCTTATAGTTCCCGAGGTCTATAAGCATACCGAATCAATAGAAATCCCAATGATTACCGACAGCGAATTTACAGCTTTGAATTATGCAGTTTCATATGATAATCCGGATTTGATTTGCTACTCCGCACAATGCAAGATAAGAACAGAGGGAAACAAGTGCTATTTTGAGCCAACCTACACACATTCACAGCAGGAGTGCAACGACCTTTCAAGTCAGCTGAATTCGCAGGTTGATAAAGTTGTAAACGAAGCGAGCAAACTTTCTTCTGATTATGAAAAGGAAAAATATGTTCACGATTATATCTGTGAAAATTGTAAATATGTTTTGACTGATGATTTGAAGTCTACGGCTTATGATGCGCTTGTCGGCGGAGAAGCTGTATGCGAGGGCTATGCAAGAGCGATGCAGCTTTTGCTCAATAAGCTCGGCGTTGAAAACTTCCTTGCAATAGGCGACGCTAAAAATGACAACGGCGAGATTGAACCTCATATGTGGAATATCGTTAAAATTAACGGTAATAATTACCATCTTGACGTCACATGGGACGATAATGACCAGACCGATTCGCCCGATATAAAAACTCATCTTTATTTTAATGTTACAACAAAGCAAATTTCCACAAACCACTTTAACATAAAGCCTGAGAATACTGACTGCACCGCAACCGAGTTTAACTATGCGAGGGCGGAAGGCTTGCTGTTCGGAAATTACGGAAAAACGATTAAGCCGGCGATTGAAACGGGAATTACCGATAATTTCAAAAACGGAAAAAGCTATGTTGAGATTTTTACCGTAAGTGAGCAGTCATATAGAGAGATTTATAAAAAGCTTGTTGACTCGGACGGCATTTCGGAAATTGCAATAGAGCTGCGAAATAAAAACGGTAATATGAAATTCACGCAATATCAAACCTTCGAGAACAAGGAAATGTATTATATGCAGTTCGTTTTGTCTTGATTTTTGGTAATTGTACTCGGAAAGGTATGTGAGTTATGGATAAACAGAGAATTGAAAATGCGGTCAGAGAAATTCTTATCGCAATAGGCGAGAATCCCGACAGAGAGGGACTTTTGGAAACTCCGAAAAGAGTTGCAAATATGTATGAGGAGATTTTTGCGGGACTTGAGGCTAATCCCGAAAGGCACTTGAAAATCTTTAATGAAGGTAACAATGACGAAATGGTAGTAGTGCGTGATATTCCGCTTTACTCAATGTGCGAACACCATTTGTTGCCGTTTGTCGGAAAGGCTCATATTGCATATATTCCATCGGAGGGCAAGGTTATCGGACTTTCAAAGCTTGCAAGAATTGTTGACGATTACGCAAGACGTCCGCAAATTCAAGAAAGACTTACCTCACAGGTTGCGGATTTTCTCGAAGAGCATTTGCAGCCAAAGGGCGTAGCGGTTGTTATCGAAGCGGAGCATTTTTGTATGACAATGCGTGGCGCAAGGGCGGCAGGCGCTAAAACTCAAACCTCGGCATTAAGGGGAATGATGAAAAAAGATCCGAGGACAAGAGCAGAGGCTATGTCCTTGCTTTTCGGAGGTAAATAATGGCGTATTATTTTAAAGGTAACGGCTTTTCTTTTAAAATTAACAAGAGAACATATATAATGGGTATATTAAACGTTACACCCGACTCGTTTTTTGACGGCGGACAGTGGAACAGCCCCGAAAAGGCGGTCGAACACGCTCTCAAAATGCAAGAGGACGGAGCCGATATAATCGATATAGGCGCACAGTCAACAAGACCGGGAAGTGTTCTTTTGTCGGAGGATGAAGAGCTTGAAATTATCAAAAAATACATTCCTGCCGTAACCTCAGCTGTTAATGTTCCCGTGTCGGTTGATACATTTTATCCGAGGGTTGCGGAATACTGCCTTGAAAACGGAGCGAAAATCATCAATGATGTAAGCTCAAAAATGGATAGGGAAATGGCACTTGTCGTTAAAAAGCACAATGCAGGCTGGATTGTAATGCACACGGGAAACGCTTCGGCATCTCAAGAGGCTGACTATTCGAAATGCGGCGGCGTTGTAAATGATGTGCTTGCATTTTTCGATAAGGCGGAGGAAATTGCGGCGGAATATTCTATAAGCCGTGAAAATATCTGCTTTGATATGGGCTTTGGCTTCGGAAAATCTCATTTTGATAATTTAGAGCTTTTAAGGAATATAGACAAGCTGAAATCCCCCGAAAGAGCACTTTTGACGGCTCTTTCATGTAAACGCCTTGTTAAAAACGAAACGGGTGCAGACGGTTACGATAGAGTGTTTGGAACGCTTGCAGCCGATACGCTCGCAATAGCAGGCGGAACGGACTTTATTCGTGTTCATCACGTGAAAGAGGCTTGCTTGGCGGCAAAAATGACAGATGCGGTGGTAAGATAATATGGATAAGATTAAAGTTCAGGGCTTGAAGCTCTACGCATATCACGGTGTAAATCCCGAGGAAAAGGTTGACGGTCAGGAGTTTATCCTCGACATAAATGCCTATCTTCCACTCGATTTGCCTTGTGTGAGCGATAATGTTGACGACACCGTAAGCTATGCGAAAATAATAAAGACAGCAAGACGGGTTTTTTTGGCTGAAAAGTACGATTTACTCGAAAAAGCGGCGCAGACTGTTGCCGACGCAATACTTTCGGAATTTCCTAAAATCGAAAAGGTCAAGGTTGAGGTTAAAAAGCCTTTCGCACCGATAAAAGCGGATTTTGATTATGTTTCGGTTGAAATAACAAGGAGCAGAAAATGAAAGCTGTACTCGGAATAGGAACAAATATCGGCAACAGACTTGAGAATATAGAAAATGTTTATTCTTCGCTGTCGCTTTTGCCTAACACGAAAATTATAAAAAAATCCTCCGTTTATGAAACAGAGCCGTGGGGTTATGAGCAGCAGGACAGGTTCTTAAACTGTGCTGTTCTCGTTGAAACCGAGCTTTCGCCGAACGCCTTGCTCGGTGCGTGTCTCGGAATTGAGGCGGCTCTCGGCAGAGTGCGTAAATTCAAAAACGGGCCGAGGATAATTGACGTTGATGTGCTTTTGTTGGAAAATATCGAGCTTTCAACAGACGAGCTTACAGTCCCCCATAAATTTATCAGACAAAGAGATTTTGTGCTTGTACCTTTGCACGATTTAGCACCCGAAAACAATATTTTCGGCTATGATTTTGACAAGGAATATAACGAAACCGATAAGACGAAATTAACAAAGCAATAAAACAACAAAAATCAACCCCACTATGATTGACGGATCGTTCATAGTGGGGAATTATTATATTATAACCTTTAATTTTTCGTTTTCTGAGTGTAATTTGTAATCGGTTATCTTTCCGTTTTTCCACGAAAAGTCGATTTTAGCGTTGCCCTTGACTCTGAAGCCTTTGACGCTGCCTTCCTTCCATTCGCTCGGAAGAGCAGGGAGAAGATAAATATTTTCGCCGTCGGACTGTACAAGCATTTCATTTATACCGCTTGCCGCACCGAAGTTTCCGTCGATTTGGAACGGGGGATGTGCGTCAAAGAGGTTCGGATATGTTCCGCCGCCGTCGCCGTAGTTAAAGCCTGATTTTCTTCTCGATTTCACAGGACTTAACTGCAAATTCAAAAGGTCATATGCCTTTTGTGCGTTCCTAAGACGAGCGTGGAAGTTGATTTTCCAAGCAAGACTCCAGCCCGTGCCTGCGTCGCCTCTGATTTCAAGCGTTTTCTTGCAAGCGTCGAAAAGCTCGGGTGTATCATTCTTGTTTATAATGCTAAACGGATGCAAGCCTATAAGATGCGATACATGACGGTGATGCTTATCACACTCCTTGTATTCGTCGTCCCATTCGAGCAGCTGACCTTTTGAGCCTATCTTGAACGGCTTGATATTTTTAATCTGTTCCTTTAATTTTTCGGTAAAATCGTCGCTTATGCCTATCGCTTCACAGCCTTTGAGATAATTTTCAAAGCAGTCAAGCACGATAGTATCCATTATAGTCGAGCTTTTTGCGACAGAAGTTGCCTTTTCATTGCACTTGAAGGTGTTTTCGGGAGAGGTTGCAGGGCAAACAGAAAGCTTGTCGTCTCCGATGTCGGTTAAAATATCGGAATAGAACTTGCACGCTTTTTTGAGTATCGGCAAAGCAAAATCCGAAAGGAATTCTCGGTCGCCCGTGTATTCGTAGTATTCAAAAAGACTGTGGCAGAGCCAACCCGAGCCGCCTTGCCAATATCCCCATTGGGCGTCGCCGTGAGTCGGTGCGGTAAAGCCCCAAATATCCGTGTTGTGATGAGCGACAAAGCCGCCTGCGTTGTAATATTCCTTTGCCGTCCTTTCGCCCGTAAAGCTTATAAGCTTAATCAGGTCGAAAAGCGGAAGCATAAGCTCCGGCATATCGAAGCAGAGCGTCGGCCAATAATTCATTTCCGTGTTTATGTTAATCGTGTAATTCGAATTCCACGGCGCACGCAGGTTTTCGCTCCAAATGCCCTGAAGATTTGTTGCTCTTGAATTTTCTCTCGAGGAAGAAATCGTAAGATACTTTGCAAAATTCCAAAACAGCTCATAAAGTCCGAGGTCGGTTTTATCGGTTTTGAAAGCGATAAGTCGCTCATTTGTCGGAAGTGATGAATTTTGATTGTTCTTATTGAGCGTAAAGGCTGTTCTCAAATAATACTTTGAATAATCGGCAATATGCTCTTCCTTTAACGCCTCAAAGCCCTTTTGAACAGCGGAATTTACAGCGTTTGTGCAGCTGCTCTTATAGTCGATACCGCTTTTTGAAGCAGGGGTAAGGCCGTCTTTGAAATTAGTCTTTGTGCAAAGGAAAACCGTTGTTTGCGTGCTTCCCTTTACCTTGATTTTGTCGCTTGAGGGAACTACCGTGCCATTTGAAATTACCTTGATTACAGTCCTAAAGGAAACGCCCTGTTCTTCCGGCTTCTCCGAATATGTAAGCTCTGCGCAAGGGTATTTTGATAATTTTGAGCCGGAGTCGCTCGCACAAATCCCGTCAAGCGTAATTGTATCGTTTTCATAAGTAACGGTGCTTCTCAATTTGCTTTTGAAATTAACGGAAAAATCAATGCCCTTTGATGAGCTTATTTTATATACAAGCACATCTGAGGGATTGGAAACGAAAGCTTCCTTTGCGATTTTCACACCGCTTTTTTCATATTCACAGTCAAGAACGGCATTTTCAAGATTGAGCGTTCTTTTGTAATTCTTCGCACTCGAAAAAGAAAAAGGATGCTCGATATAAATGTCACCGAGCGGAAGATAAGCCTGCGTCCAACAAGCCAAAAAGTTTTCGGTAAGCTCCTTTTGAGCCGAAATGAAATCATTTTTAAGCGCTAAAGACTGAGCCTTTTTGTATGCTTCATACGCTCCGTCCTTTTCGACATATCTCGGACAGCCTGTCCAAAGAGTGTCGTGATTTAAGGCAATGCGGTCGGTTTTATCCGAGCAGAAAAACATACCGCCGAGAAAGCCGTTTCCCATCGGTATTGCGTCCGTCCAATATTTTGCAGGGGAGTCAAACCATACAGTGTTATTCATATCGCACCTCTTTACTTTGATGAATTTATTATATAATATCCCGATTAAAAGGTCAATCGAATATAAGGTTGAGTATTGAATTTAACGACAAAATATGATATATTTATAAAGTTATTTTATTGATTGGGGATATTCGTTTGCAATATGTAGTAATGGACCTCGAATGGAACACGGCATACTGTAAGAAATTCGGCTGCTTCTTTAACGAAATAATCGAAATCGGCGCAGTAAAGCTTGATGAAAATTTTAATATTAAGGACTCCGCTTCTGTAATTGTAAAGCCTCAAATCGGCAAGAAATTAAGAGGCAGAGTTAAAGACTTAACCCATATTACAAATGAGGATATTTCTTCGGGCCTATCGTTTGAAGAGGCTGTAAAGGGTTTTTCGGAATGGCTCGGCGACGAGGAAAACACCTTTTTAACTTGGGGCGACGGCGATATACGGGTTTTCTCAAAGAACTATGAGTATTTCTTTAATATCGACGCCTTGCCGTTTATCGATAATTACGCAGACGCTCAAAAATACTGTCAATCATTTATTGACGCTCCGAGCGGTCAGCAGATAGGACTTGCCTCGGCTTGTGAAAAGCTGGGTGTAAATCCCGAGGATTTTTCGCACCACCGTGCACTTGATGACAGCTTGATGACCGTCGAGTGCATAAAGAAAGTATATGACAGCGCAAAGCTTCAAAAATACATAAGAAAATGTGATGCCGCATTTTATAAAAAGCTTTCCTTTAAGCCTTATGTTATCAAGGATTTGAACGACCCCGACATTGACAGGTCAAAGCTCAAATGCGTTTGCGATACCTGCGGCGGTAAGGTTGTTAAGAAGAAAAAATGGGGCTTTGTAAACAATTCTTTCAGAGCCGAATTCTATTGCCCTAACTGTGATAAAAATTTCAGAGTAAGCGTAAGATACAAAAGATATTTTGACAGGGTAGAGGCAAAGAAAACCTTTTCCGATATAGCGCAAAAGGATAGGCACAGGAGCAAGCAAAAAGAGAAGGCTTAATGCACATTCGGTAGGAGCAGGGCTTGCTGCCGTCGTTAAATCACAACAAATCAGCGGTTACATACAATTATATTTTTATATTATATCGTAGGGGCGAACTGTGTTCGCCCGTTTTTAATTTGCTATGAATTGGCGGGCGACCGCAGGTCGCCCCTACGGATCGTACGTAATTTTCAATATCGTTTCAACCGCAAATCATCATATATCAACAATCCGTAGGGACAGGGCTTGCCCCCGTCCGCAAAAAAATCACATATAAAATCAAATCAACGGACAACCGCAAGGGTTGTCCCTACGGTTGCATAATTTTTTCAAATTCAATAGCACCCGAAAGCATTTTTGTTTTCGTTAATTTCCACGGCGGCAGCAAGCCACCGCCCTACTGTGTGGGACAAAAATCAAATTCACGGACAACCGCAAGATGGCGAGAAAATACTACGTTAAGCTTATAAAAAAGAGCAGAGTGTTAAAACTCTGCTCTTTCTCTGTATATACGCCTATTACTTAATAACCCTAACTCTGATAATATTATCAAGGGCTTTGATAGCCTCTATCGCATCAACGGAAACCTCGGTGTCGGTGTCAAGCATTGTATAGGCAAATTCGCCTCTTGATTTGTTTACCATATTGTCAATGTTGATATTCTCATTCGCAACCGAAGCCGAAATATTACTGATAACGTTCGGAACATTCTTGTGGAGAATGGTAATTCTTGTTTTACCGCTTCTCGGGACGGATACGCTCGGGAAGTTGACGGAGTTTGTGATATTGCCGTTTTCAAGGTAATCAACAATTTCATTTACCGCCATAACTGCACAGTTGTCCTCCGATTCGGGAGTCGAAGCGCCAAGATGCGGAAGCACGATAACACCGTTTGCGTCAAGCAATGCACTGTTGCCGAAATCTGTAACGTAAGATGCAACCTTACCGCTTGAAAGAGCTCTGATAATATCGCTTGTTTCAACAAGCTCGCCTCTTGAAAAGTTGAGAATTCTAACGCTGTCCTTCATCTTTGCAATACTTATTGTGTTGATAACACCTCTTGTGGAGTCGGTGAGCGGAACGTGAAGCGTGATATAATCGCAGGAAGCGAAAATATCGTCAATGTTCGTAACGTGCTTTACGCTTCTTGAAAGATTCCAAGCCGCATCAACCGAAAGGTAGGGGTCATAGCCGTAAACCTCCATACCGAGTGACTGCGCCGCATTCGCAACGAGTACGCCGATAGCACCGAGACCGATTACACCGAGCTTTTTGCCCTTGATTTCAGGACCTGCAAAGGCTGATTTGCCCTTTTCAACGCTCTTTGAGAAATTTTCATCGCCTTTAAGCGTTGCCCTTACCCACTCGATTGCGGGAACAATCTTTCTTGACGAGAGCAAAAGGCCGCACAGAACAAGCTCTTTAACTGCGTTTGCGTTAGCACCGGGAGTGTTGAAAACAACAATGCCCTTTTTTGCACATTCGTCAATCGGAATGTTGTTGACTCCTGCGCCTGCTCTTGCAACGGCAAGCGTTTCGGGTGCAAACTCCGTTTCGTGCATTGAAGCGGAACGGACAAGTATGGCGTCGGGATTTTTTATTTCATCCGAGCATTTATAATCGGAAGTGAAATTTTTAATTCCTGTTTCCGAAATTTTGTTAAGTGTTAAAACATTATACATTTCAATTACCTCTGTTATGAATTAGCCTTTTCGAAATCAGCCATAAATTTAACAAGCTTTTTAACGCCCTCATAAGGCATTGCATTGTAAATCGAAGCTCTCATACCGCCTACGCTTCTGTGACCTTTAAGATTTACAAGACCCGCATCGGTAGCTTCTTTTACAAATTTAGCGTTAAGCTCTTCCGACTCTGTAACGAACGGAACATTCATAAGCGAACGATCCTTTTTGACAACTGTACCGTTGAACATCTTTGAATTGTCAAGGAAGTTATAAAGAAGCTCAGCTTTTTTTACGTTTCTGTCTCTCATAGCCTCAAGTCCGCCGTTTTCTTTAAGCCATTCAAGCACAAGCTTGCAAATATAAATCGTGTAGCAGGGGGGAGTGTTGTAAAGCGAATCGTTATCAGCCATAAGCTTGTAGTCAAGCATTGACGGGGTGTAATCCCTTGCATTGCCGAGCAAATCTTCACGGATAATGCAAATTGTAAGTCCTGCCGGTGCGACATTTTTCTGTGCGCCGCCGTAAAGCATACCGAATTTTGTAACGTCAATCGGCTCTGACAGGAAGCAGGACGAAATATCTGCAATAAGCGGAACGTCGCCCGTGTCGGGAAGCTCACGAATGATATTTCCGTGTACAGTTTCGTTCATGCAGATATAGAAATAATCTGCGTCGGGACGGAATTCTTTTTTATCCATAACAGGTACGCAGGAGAAATTCTCATCCTTTGACGAAGCAACGATTTTAACATCGCCGTATTTTGTAGCTTCCTTGTATGCCTTGTTTGACCATTGACCCGATACAACGTAATCAGCCTTACCGCTTTTATTCATAAAGTTCATAGGGATTGCCGCAAATTGAGTTGAAGCGCCGCCCTGCAAGAAAAGCACCTTGTAATTGTCGGGAATGTTCATAAGCTCACGCAAAAGAGCCTCTGCACCCTTGATTATACCGTCATAAATTTTTGAACGGTGGCTCATTTCCATAACGGATTGACCGCTTCCCTGATAATCAAGCATTTCATCTGCCGCTTTTCTTAAAACCGATTCGGGGAGCATTGAAGGACCTGCCGAAAAATTATAAACTCTTGCCATTGATATACCTCCGATTATATATGCGATATTCGCAAAAAGATACTTATTTTAAGTTGCCAAATAGATTAAACAGATTGTTAAAAATGCGAACAAGTCATTTTGAGTCTAAAATCCAATACCTTATCACAACGGCAACCGTTTAGCATTATAACAGACTTGAATATCAAAAGTCAATAAATTGTTAATAAGTTAACAATTTTTTTCTCGAAAAGCCGAAATTATCAACAAAAGTTGTTTGATATTTTAACAAAGTCTGTATTTTCATTCTATTCATAACTAAAATCAGGTGTTAATTGCCTTTTTGCACATAAATAGCAATTTTTACCACGCAAAACTTTACAACCTTTTTCGTTTTTTTATTGCAGTAACCCCTAAAATATTATATAATTTTAATAATAATATCTAAATTTACGGAGTTGAATATATGGATTTCAAAAATACCGAAAATGCTTCTATGCCAATGGTCGCTTTGAGAGGTCTTGTGGTTTTCCCGAAGGAGACTCTCCATTTCGACGTCGGCAGAAAGAAATCTATTGCGGCAGTAAAGTCTGCGATGGTTTCAAAGCAGGACGTATTTCTTATAGCTCAAAAGAATATACAGGAAGATTTAATAAACGAAAAAACGCTTTATTCCGTCGGCACGGTATGCGAGGTTAAGCAAATTGTTCGCTTGCCGGGTACTGACGCTCTGCGTGTTGTCGTTGAGGGAAAATACAGGGCAAAGCTTGATAAAATTACAAGCGACAGACCTTATTTTACCGCCGATACAATTCCGCTTTTTGATAAAGTACCGCAAAGACTTGACACCTTCAGAGTTGATGCGATGCTTCGTGCGGTTAAATCGCTTTTTGACGAATATTCCTCGCTGTGTGCGAAATTGGCACCCGATGTTGCGGTTTCGATAGCCGTGAACGACGATTCGGGCGACCTTGCGGATTTAATTGCGTCAAATATTCCGCTTGAATATCACGATAAGCAGAAAATCCTTGACGAGTGCAATACCTACAAGCGACTTGAAAAGCTTTGCGTAGTTCTCACAAAGGAGGTTGAAATTCTCCGAATTGAAAACGAGATCAACGACAAGGTTCAAGACCAGATGGACGATAATCAAAGGGAATACTATCTTCGTGAGCAGCTGAGGGCAATTTCCGTCGAATTAAACGGCGATGACTCTCCCGAGGCGGAGGCTGAGGCATACAGGGAAAAAATCAGGAAAATCGGTTTTTCAAAGGATGACGAGGAAAAGCTTTTGACCGAGTGCGACAGATTTTCACGACTTCAGCCGTCAAGCCCCGAAAGTGCGGTTTCAAGAACCTATCTTGACGAGGTGCTTTCGCTTCCGTGGAACAAATATACAAAAGATAATCTTGATATAAAAAAGGCTTCCGCCGTGCTTGAAAGAGAGCATTACGGGCTCAAGAAGGTCAAGGACAGAATACTTGAATTGCTTGCCGTAAGAAGCCTTGCACCCGATATTAAAGGGCAGATAATCTGTCTTGCAGGCCCTCCCGGTGTCGGCAAGACCTCAATCGCAAAATCATTGGCACACGCTATGAACAGAAATTTTGCACGCTTATCATTGGGCGGCGTAAGAGACGAGGCGGAGATCAGAGGACACAGAAAAACATATATCGGTGCAATGCCGGGTAACATAATATCTGCGTTGAAGCGTTCAAAAAGTATGAATCCGCTTATCTTGCTTGACGAAATCGATAAGCTTGCAAGCGATTATAAGGGCGATCCGTCGGCTGCTCTTTTGGAGGCACTTGACCCCGAGCAGAACAATTCGTTCAGAGATCATTACATTGAAATTCCCGTTGACTTGAGCAAGGTGCTTTTCGTAACAACTGCAAATGATGTTTCGGAAATTCCGGCACCGCTTCGAGACAGAATGGAAATTATCGAAATTTTCAGCTATACCTTTGAGGAAAAATTCCAAATTGCCAAGAAGCACCTTATCCCGAAGCAGCTGAAGGCTCACGGCTTAAAGGCTTCGCAGGTTAAAATCAAGGATGATGCGCTCAAGGTTATAATTGACGGCTACACGAAAGAGGCAGGCGTAAGACGGCTTGAGAGGACAATAGCCAAGGTTTTGCGTAAGCAGGCTGTTAAATTGGCCGAGGGTTATGAGGGCAAAATCACGGTTGGAATTAAAGACCTTGAGGACATTTTAGGACCTGTAAAATATACCGACAGCGATTTGCTCAAAGCTGACAGCGTTGGCGTTGTAAACGGTCTTGCTTGGACGTCCGTGGGCGGCGAGATGCTTCAAATTGAGGCTCTTTGCGTTGAGGGAACGGGCAAGCTTGAATTAACAGGTTCGCTCGGCGACGTTATGAAGGAGTCGGCAAAGGCGGCATACAGCTATATCAGAAGCGTTGCCGAGGATTATAATATCCCCACCGATTTTTATAAAACAAAGGATATACATCTTCATTTCCCCGAGGGTGCAGTTCCGAAGGACGGACCGTCGGCAGGTATCGGCATTGTTACGGCTATGGTTTCGGCTCTTTCGGGCTATACGGTTAAATCTAGCGTTGCAATGACGGGCGAGGTTACGCTTACGGGCAGAGTTCTTCCCATCGGCGGACTTAAAGAAAAATCAATGGCGGCATATAAATCGGGCATTAAAACGGTAATTATCCCCGACAGAAATTTACCAGATATTAAGCAGTTCGACAAGGTTGTTACAGACGCTTTGGATTTTGTTCCCGTAAGTGATGTGGCGGATGTTTTAAGCCTTGCGTTGAATATTGAAAAAACGGAAAAGCATGACAAAAAGCAACCCGTTATTCCCAAGGAAAAAGCAAATAAGCTGAATACGTGGCAGCAATAAGGAGAAAATATGGATTATTCAAAAGCACAGTTCGAGAGAGCATACGGAACGTTTGAGCAGCTTCCTGCTTCGACAATGCCCGAGATAGTTTTTTCGGGTCGTTCCAATGTCGGAAAATCTTCACTTATAAACAAGGTGTTCAACCGTAAAAATCTTGCAAGGGTAAGTTCTGTTCCGGGAAAGACAATAACGATTAACTTCTATTCCTGCGGCAATGATGCGAAAATCGTCGATTTGCCCGGCTACGGTTATGCAAAGGTTGCCAAGAGTGAAAAAACACGCTGGGCAAATATGATGGAGCAGTATTTTAATTCGGGCAGAGATATAAAGCTTGTTGTTCAGCTTGTCGATATGCGCCATCCTGCAACCGCAGACGATATTATGATGATGGAGTTCCTTGAACACGCAGGCATTGATTATATCGTGGTTATGACCAAGAGCGATAAGCTCAACAAGGGCGAGTACAAGAGCAGAGTTGAAAATTCAAGACAGGAATTGAGCTTTGTTGACCCTGAAAATATAATCCCGTTTTCGTCACAGACAGGCGAAAATGTTGATAAGATAAAAGCAATAATAGAATCCCGTTTGGAGGCAAAATAATGACAAAAACACCGTTTCTTACAAAGGAAAAAGCAGAGGAGATAGCAAGCGTTTATCCCACCCCTTTTCACATTTACGACGAAAAGGGAATACGTCAAAATTGTGAAAATCTTTACAAGGCGTTTTCTTGGAATAAGGGCTTCCGTGAGTATTTTGCGGTAAAGGCAACACCCAATCCGTTTTTGATTGATATTTTGCGTGAATACGGCTGCGGTTGTGACTGCTCTTCGAAAACGGAGCTTATGCTCTCAAAGGCTATCGGTGCTACGGGAGACGCTATAATGTTTTCTTCCAACGATACACCCTCGGACGAGTTCAAATATGCAAACGAGCTTGGTGCAATAATCAACCTTGATGATATTACCCACATTGATATTGTTGAAAAAACACTCGGCAAGCTTCCCGAAAAAATGTCATGCAGATACAATCCGGGCGGATATTTCAAAATTGCCAACAACATAATGGACAACCCCGGCGACGCTAAATACGGCATGACGACCGAACAGCTTTTTGAGGCTTTCAGAATTATGAAGGAAAAGGGAGTTAAGGAATTCGGTATCCATTCCTTCCTTGCAAGCAACACAGTCACAAACGAGTATTATCCGACGCTTGCAAAAACTCTTTTTGAAATTGCGGTTAAGCTCAAAAATGAGACCGGCGCAGATATTAAATTTATAAACCTTTCGGGCGGAATCGGTATTCCTTACCGTCCCGACCAGAAGCCCAACGATATTTTTGAAATTGCAGAGGGCGTAAGAAAGGTATATGAAGAGGTGCTTGTACCCAACGGTATGAGCGACGTCGCACTCTATACGGAGCTTGGCAGATTTATGATGGGACCCTACGGTGCGCTTGTAACAAGAGCAATCAACGTAAAGCACACTCATAAGGAGTATATCGGCGTTGACGCTTGTGCTGTCAACCTTATGCGTCCTGCAATGTACGGTGCTTATCATCATATAACCGTACTCGGCAAGGAGAATGAAGAGCCTGTTAAAATGTATGACGTTACAGGCTCATTGTGCGAAAACAACGATAAATTCGCAATAGACAGAATGTTACCGAAAATTGATATGGGCGACCTTATCTATATTCACGATACGGGTGCGCACGGCTTCTCAATGGGATATAATTATAACGGTAAATTGAAATCGGCTGAAATTTTACTTAAAGCCGACGGTAGCTTTAAGCTTATCAGAAGGGCAGAAACACCAAAGGACTATTTTGCGACCTTTGATTGCTTCGATTTTTATAAAAAAGTTCTCGAATAAGAGGTAAACGATATGTCGTTTGTTCATTTACATTTGCATACGCAGTATAGCTTGCTCGACGGTGCTTGCCGTTTCGGGCAGCTGTTTGATGCGGCGAAGCTCAACGGACAGACGGCTGTCGCAATTACAGACCACGGCAATATGTTCGGTGCGATTGAGTTTTATAAAGAGGCAAAAAAGCACGGAATTAAGCCGATAATCGGTTGCGAGGTATATGTTGCCGTTCGTTCAAGGCACGACAAGGTGCATTCGATAGATTCCGAAAGGCACCATCTTGTTTTGCTGTGTGAAAACGAAACGGGCTATAAAAACCTTATCAAAATGGTGTCTGAAGCGTGGACCTCGGGCTTCTATGTCAAGCCGAGAGTCGATAAAGAGCTTTTGGAAAAATACCACGAGGGAATTATTGCGCTTTCGGGCTGCCTTGCAGGAGAAATTGCAAGAAAGCTTGTCGCAAGGGACTATGACGGCGCAAAGCAGACTGCTCTTTGGTACAATTCCGTTTTCGGACAGGGAAATTATTACCTTGAAATGCAAAATCACGGCTTGAAAGAACAACTTGAGATTATTCCTATGCTCGCAAAGCTTTCCGAGGAGACGGGAATACCGCTTGTCGCTACAAATGATGTGCATTATGTCAAAAAAGAGGACGCAAAAACCCAAAAGGTGCTTATTTGCATACAGACTAACCACACCATTGACGAGGAAACGGGCATAGAGTTCGGCACGGATGATTTTTATTTGAAGAGTGAAACGGAAATGCTTGAGCTTTTCAATAATTATCCGCAGGCTGTAAAAAATACGCAGATAATCGCAGACAGATGTAACGTCGAATTTGAATTTCATAAAACTAAGCTTCCGCATTTTGACGTTCCCGACGGCAGAGACCATTTTGATTATTTCAGAGAAAAATGCTATGAGGGGCTCTATAAAAATTACGGAGAAAACCCCGACAAAAAATATATCGAACGCCTTGACTATGAGCTTTCGGTAATTAAAAATATGGGCTATGTGGACTATTTCCTTATCGTAGCCGACTTTATAAACTATGCAAAATCAAAGAATATTCCCGTAGGACCGGGCAGAGGCTCGGGCGCAGGCAGTATCGCCGCATATTGTATGGGAATTACGGGCATTGACCCGATGAAATACAACCTCATTTTCGAACGCTTCTTAAATCCCGAAAGGGTAAGTATGCCCGATATTGACGTCGATTTCTGTTATGTTCGGCGTGAAGAGGTTATTGACTATGTAATAAGAAAATACGGAGCCGACCACGTGGCGCAGATTGTTACCTTCGGTACTATGGCGGCTCGTGCGGCAATAAGAGATGTCGGCAGGGTGCTGGGAATTGCATACAATACGGTTGACGCTGTATCAAAGCAAATTCCCCGTGAGCTTGATATTACAATCGATAAGGCTTTGAAAAAGAATGCAGAGCTTAAAAAGATGTATGACTCCGACCCGAAAATAAATGAGCTTGTCAATTTGGCAAAGGCTGTCGAGGGTATGCCGAGGCACGCCTCAAAGCACGCCGCAGGTGTTGTCATTACCGATAAGCCTGTCAGCGAGTATGTTCCGCTTGCGAAAAATGACGATTCGGTCGTCACTCAATATACAATGACCACCATTGAAGAGCTCGGACTTCTCAAAATGGATTTCCTCGGACTTCGCACATTAACGGTTATTGATGACTGTGTTAAGGCTGTCAGGGAGAAAGAGCCGTCTTTTTCAATTAAAAATATTTCGCTTGACGACGAAAAAACCTATGACCTTTTCAGAAACGGCGACACATACGGAGTTTTCCAATGTGAGTCGGCAGGACTTCGCCGTGTTCTTTCAAGGCTTAAACCAAATAATCTTGAGGATATTATAGCGGTGATTTCGCTGTACCGACCGGGACCTATGGACTCTATTGACACATATATTGAAAATAGACACAATCCCGAACGGGTTAAATATAAAACGGAAATGCTTCGACCTATTCTTGAGGTTACAAACGGCTGTATGGTCTATCAGGAGCAGGTTATGGAAATTTTCCGTTCGCTTGCAGGCTATTCTCTCGGCAGGGCGGATATTGTAAGACGTGCAATGTCAAAGAAAAAGCACGACGTTATGGAAAAGGAGAGAACGACCTTTATTGAGGGATGCGGCAAGAACGGCATTTCAAAAGAAACCGCAAACAGCATCTTCGACGATATGACTTCGTTTGCTTCTTACGCTTTCAATAAATCTCATTCGGCGGCTTATGCTCTTGTTGCGTATCAAACGGCATATCTCAAATGTCATTATCCGGCAGAGTTTATGGCGGCTTTAATGACAAGTGTTATCGATTGGACGGATAAGGTCACAATGTACATTTCCGAATGTGACAGAATGGGAATTGAGGTTTTACGACCCGACGTCAATTTCTCACAGGCTCAATTTACGACCGATTTCGGCAAAATAAGATTCGGACTTTTAGCCGTTAAAAATCTCGGCAGAAATTTCATTGACGCTATCTATAAAGAGCGCTGCTTAAACGGAAAATATACCTCGTTTTACGATTTTGTGAAAAGAGTGTATTCAAAGGATTTCAATAAGCGTGCGGTCGAAAGCTTGATAAAATGCGGTGCGCTTGATTCCTTCTCGCTAAACCGCAGGGAAATGATGCTGAATCTCGGCTCGGTAATTTCCTCGGTTGAGGCGACAAAACGCAGAAATATCGACGGTCAAATCGGACTTTTTGACTTGGGCGGAGTTCGGGATAATTCGTCTCCCGAGATAAGCCACACGGAAGAATTTGACCGACTTGAAATGCTCGGATATGAAAAGGAAACAACGGGTCTTTATATTTCAGGGCATCCGATGGCGGAGTATTCGGAGCTTTCAAAGAGAATAAAAGCTACCCCCATTTCCGATTTGCTCGAAGCGGCAGGGGATGAGGTAAGTCTCTATAAGGACGGAGCTTATGTAAAGGCTTTCGGCATAATTTCTTCGGTTAAAAAGAAAATTACCAAAAACGACTCCACAATGGCTTTCATAACGCTTGAGGACGTAACAGGCTCAATAGAGGCTGTTGTGTTCCCGAAGATATATGAAAATTTCGGAAATATGCTCACTCTCGGAAATATCGTAGTGCTGAAGGGCAGGCTTTCCATACGTGACGACGAGGACTCGAAAATTATAGCCGACTTTTTCGAGCCTTGTCCTAAGAATGAACCAAAGGCTAAAAAAAGCGGAGCTTTCCTGCGCTTTAATTCCGAAAGTGACCCGAGAGTTCAACAGGCACTTGCCGTTCTCAACGGCAGTGAGGGCAAAATTCCCGTCTATTTCTTTTTCAGCGACACCCGAAAATATGTAAAAACCGATTTTTCGATTTCGCCGAATGATGGGAGAAATTCAAAACTAAGCGAAATTTTAGGTGAGTCAAATGTCGTAATTCAATGAATTTTGCGACAAATGGGCGAGTTAGCCTTGACTATTTTTTCTTTTAGTGTATTATATATGTTGATTATTTATGAGGTGATAATATGAAAACAATAGGTGTTTTAACAAGTGGCGGAGACGCACCCGGCATGAATGCGGCTGTTAGAGCTGTTGTTCGCTCAGGCTGTGAAAACGGTATGAGAGTTATGGGTATTCGCAGAGGTTATAACGGTCTTATGTACGGAGATATGTATGAAATGAATCTTCGTTCTGTTTCTAATATAATAAATCGTGGCGGTACAATCCTTTATTCCGCAAGAAGCCCCGAATTCAAAACTGAAGAGGGACTTCAGAAGGCTATCAATACCTGTAAGGAAGTAGGTATGGAAGGCGTTGTTGTTATCGGCGGCGACGGCTCTTTCAGAGGTGCGAGGGATCTTTCACTCAGAGGTATTCCCTGCGTCGGCATTCCCGGTACAATCGACAATGATATTGCTTGCTGCGACTATACAATCGGTTATGATACAGCTATGAATACCGTTATGGAGATGGTTGACCGTCTCCGTGACACAACAGAGTCTCACGACCGTTGCTCGGTTGTTGAGGTTATGGGCAGACGTGCAGGCTACATAGCTCTTAATGCAGGTATAGCTTGCGGTGCTACAACAATTCTTATTCCCGAGGTTGATTTCGACTTTGAGCGTGATGTTATCGAGAGAATGAGAAGAACTCAAAAAGCAGGTAAGAGACATTTCATTATCGTTGTTGCAGAGGGCATCGGCGGTGTTGATGAAATGGCAAAGAAAATTCAAGAGGTTACGGGAATTGAAAGCCGTGCTACAATCCTCGGTCATGTTCAGCGTGGCGGTTCTCCCACAGTTCGTGACAGAGTTGCAGGCAGCCAGATGGGTTACAAGGCTGTTGAGCTTCTTAAAGAGGGCATAGGCAACCGTGTTGTTGCTATGCAGAAGGACGAAATCGTTGACTTTGACATTTTTGAAGCATTGAATATGAAAAAGACAATCGACCTCAACCTTTATAAGATTGCTCACGAAATTTCAATCTGATGAAAAATATTGTTTTAATCGGTATGCCGGCTTCGGGCAAAAGCACCGTCGGCGTTGTCCTTGCAAAGACTCTCGGTGTCGGCTTTGTCGATACTGACCTTGTTATTCAGCAACGTGAGGGCAGGCTTTTGCAGGACATAATAGATAAGGACGGGCTTAAAGCCTTCCTTGAAATCGAAGAAAACGCATTGCTTTCTTTGGACTGCGAAAACAGTGTTATTTCGACGGGCGGCAGTGCCGTGTTCGGCGAAAAGGCTATGGAAAAGCTCAAAAAGAACGCTGTTACGGTGTTTATTGACGTTTCTCCGAGTGTGCTTGAAAAGAGGCTTTCAAACATAACCACTCGTGGAATAGCCGCAAAGCAGGGCGAGAGCGTTGAGGATATTTTGAGGGAAAGACTTCCGCTTTACAAAAAATATGCCGATTTTACAATTTCAACGGAAAACGAAAACGTTGAAAGCTCGGTTGAAAAAATTGTTTCATTATTAAAATTAAATAATTAACGAAAAAAGACTTTTTAGATTTTAGGATTTACATTTTGTCCATAATAATCTAAAAAGTCTTATTTTTCCCGCTTATAATTTTCCGAATAAATCACAAATTATAAAAGCGGCAAGAAGTCGCAGGTGCGGAGGTGAAAAAATGAAATATTTTTTCAAAATAATAAGCTTAATCGGGCTTATGATAACCTCTGTCATATTCGGTATGGTTATATTTGCTCAAAAGACGATACCCGACAGTATTCACCTTGTCGAAAGCGAAAAAATAATGATCAGCGAGATATTTTCGTTAAACGTAACGCAAAATGAAGACTCTGTGTCTGCGAATACGCAATCAAATGTTATTGACAATCGCTGTGAGGATAAGGAATATACTCTCGATATATCGCTTCTCAATACCATACCGGTCAAATCTTCTTCGGTAACCGTTTCAAAAAGGCAGTATGTTGTACCCGGCGGCGATGTTTTCGGCATTAAGCTATATACGAACGGCGCTGTCGTTGTCGGTATGGACGATGTTCAGACCTCGTCGGGTGCAAGAAATCCTGGCAAGGAAGCAGGACTTGAAACGGGAGATGTGATAACTGCCTTAAACGGCGAGAAAATCACAACGGTAAACGAGCTTACAAAATTTTTCCAAAACACGAATGACAAAACTATCAGAGTTACGGCGGACAGAAACGGGAAGCCGTTTGAAGCCACATTAACTCTTGCCGTGTCAGAAAGCGACGGAAGAAACAAAGCGGGATTGTGGGTAAGAGACAGTACCGCAGGCGTAGGCACAGTTACCTATTATAACAAGAATACAGGCGTTTTCGGCGGACTCGGACACGCAGTTTGTGATGTCGATACGGGAAAGATGATGCCCTTGCTTTACGGCGATGCTATGTCCGCAAGAATAAGCGGCTGCTACAAGGGAACTCCGAGTGCTACGGGAGAACTGTGCGGAGTGTTCACAAACAAAAAGACGGGCGATTTGAAAATCAACTCTGAGTGCGGTATATACGGCATTTATAATGAAACTGTAAACGGGCAGGAAATACCCGTTGCCGCAAAGCAGGAGATTACCGCAGGTCCTGCACAGATAATATCCACAGTGGATATTAACGGACCTAAGTATTACGACATTGAAATAGTAAAGGTTTTCTTGCAGAATGACTCGAACAACAAGAATATGATTATAAAAATAACCGATCCCGAATTGATTGAAAAAACAGGCGGTATTGTGCAGGGAATGAGTGGAAGCCCAATTATTCAAAACGGTATGCTCGTCGGAGCAGTAACCCATGTGTTTGTAAACGACCCATTGCAAGGGTACGGTATCTTTGCCGAAAATATGCTGAAGATTTCAAATTCCGTAGAAGATGAGATAACTCGAAAAGCTTCCTAAAGGAACACCCGAAAGGCAGTTGCAAAATTGCTTTTCGGGTTGTTTCTTTATTCGACCTAATTTTTTTAATGCTGACAAATAGTCTTGACGCTTTGAAATGCTTATTAACTCTTTCGCTGTCATTTGGTCGATTTTTGATAGCGTTTCAAAAACTTTTAGTAAATTTCTGAATATGCTATTGCCAAAATTATACTAAAATGGTAAAATATGGCAGAAATCAAAAAACGGAGGTAAAATATATGGAAAGAAATCTTAAAGTGGTGTTGACAGCAGAAGGAAACGAATTCGGGGCGAATTGTGTAAAAGCTCTTGCTTCCTACGGTTGCGAGGTTAAGCTTGTTAAAAAGGACGGCAGAAAGCTGCTTGAGACAATCGAGAGCGAAAAACCGAACGCAGTTGTTATGGATGCGTTTTTATCGAACATAGACGCACTCGGTGTCGTTGAAAGGGTTAAGGGCAGCAAGAAATTTGACGATATGCTCTTGATGGTTATGTCGGGGGTTGACAATCAACGCTTTGAGCAGGAAATTTTATCGGCAGGGGTTGACTATTATTTCAGAAAGCCTTTTGATGTAAATGTAATGGGCGAGAGAATACGCCGAATGTCCGATAAGTCGCAGAGGATAAGCACGCAGCACAACGAGCTCGGCGAGCCTATGGATTTGCAGGTAACAGTCAGCGAAATTATGCACCAAATCGGCGTTCCTGCGCACATAAAGGGTTATCAGTATCTTCGTGAGGCGATAATTCTTTCAATTGACGATACGGAAATGATGAACTCTGTAACAAAGGTGCTTTATCCGACGGTTGCAAAGAAGTTTTCGACTACACCGTCGAGAGTTGAGCGAGCAATCCGCCACGCTATCGAGGTTGCGTGGGATAGAGGAGACGTCGATGTTTTGTCATCGTATTTCGGCTATACAATTCAGTCAAGCCGTGGTAAGCCCACCAATTCCGAGTTTATCGCAATGATAAGCGACAAGCTCCGCCTGAATATGAAAATTTCGTAAAATTAAAGCCACGCATTATTGCGTGGCTTTAATAGTTTATTGACTTTAATATCATACAATGTTAAAATGTATTTGCCAAACTAACTTAACAGTTGTGAAATTAGATGTATTTTTGTATTAACAATTTACATCTGATTTTGCATATCTCTTTTTTGAATTTGATAAAAATGCAAATTCCTGAGATATGTAAATGTAGATACATCTCATTTCACATAGAGTTAGTTTGGCGACTACCGGGGTTTGCGTTTTTTGTGCGTCTGCTTCGGTGGGCGCACTTTTTATTTTTTGGAGGAACGGATATGAAAGAGCAAAATTTTGAATTGGTCATTGAAAACGGCGTTGTAAAGGGATGCAGAGGAGAAGCGAGCAAGGTAGTTATTTCGGAAAATATTGTCCAAATTGCCGATTCAGCCTTTGAAAACTGTGATTTTATTACTGAAGTGGATATTAGAAGCTCTGAGTTAAAAACAATTGGAAATTGTGCGTTTAAGAATTGTAAAAGACTTAAAAAATGTGCTATATCGGTACTTAAAGGAAGAATAGGTAATTCGGCGTTTTCAGGCTGTAAGAACTTAGAGCATTTTGATATACCTAAAGGAACGGTGAAAATCGGAGACAAAGCATTTTATAATTGCGATAGTTTGAGTTTTATTGCCATACCGGAAAGCGTAATGATTATTAACGGTAAAATATTAAATAACAATAAAACTATTATTGTGGGAGAAGAAAATTCTGTTGCATATGAGTACGCAACAGAGAATTCTATATCATTTCGCAGTGATTATGAAAATGTTTTAGAAAAAGTAGAAAAGATCAAAAGCTTTAATAAGACTATAATTGTTAATCTTTTTGATGAAAAAATTGTATGCCGTAAGTCTATTGAAGTGTTTCAAAAAACTTCTAAGTTTTTTGAAGATATGGTTTTAGAGTTGTATAGCAAAGCAATAGCAGTAATTCCGAGAAAATATGGGGAAAATTGCAAATTACGGTCGTTAAATAAAGAACTCGAAAACTGTTTGTGCGATATAAATGACTTTATGAATGAATTTGGGGTATTCTCAAAAGACGAATATTATAAAGCAGCACGAATGCATATTGATTTATTTAATAAAAACATTAACGATTTTGATGATTTGTACAAAGAACAAGAAATGGCTTCACTTAATAAAATGCTTGAATCATACAGAAAAAACAGTGAAGAGGAATACGCTAAAGTTACCGGACTGGGTTATGGTGTTGTAGGTAACCAAATGGATTTGGTTATGCACGGAATCGATGAAATGCTTGCATATAAAAAGCAGTATAAAGAGGCAGATAAAGCAATATCAAATAAGAACGATATTGATTATAAAAGAATCGTGCAGGAGTCATCAGATGAAATTAGCGAATTATATAATATAACTTCTGATGTTATAGATAAAACCATTCTGACAGTAGTTGAGGGCTTGTTAGTATGCACCAGTGAACTTTTTGTAGAGCATAATATTTTAGATGAAAAAGTGCTTGATAATTATAGCAACAAAAAAGCAAATGAAATAATTGAAAAAGTAAAATCAAATGAAATTGATGCAAAATACGGATTGGCAACAGCGCTGCAATATGAACCTAATAATGTTGAAATTATAGGAATGGTGCTTGAGCAGGATTTTGACAAAAGTGATTTAATTACTTTAATTAAACTTGCTTGTTTTTACGATATAGCAGATGATGTTCTGCAAGTATTCATTTCTAAATATACATTAGTCGGACTCATAGATATTGACAAAAATATATGCGATGATTTAAAGCCGAACGAGAAAGAATTTTTCAAACAAGTCATCGACGGTAAGGCGCAAAAGCTTATTAACGATATAAATAATGATTATACGGATCCGACTTCCGTTGACAACGCCTCTTGGCAAGCGTTGGTGTCGGAATATGAAATTATATTGCCAAAAAATAAAGATGCGTTTAACTTTTCAAAAGAAGATTTGTTAAGCGATGAGGGTAAAAAGCTATTTTCAGAAGCTGTTGCGGTTAAGCGAGAAGAGAAAGAGTGCGAAGATGCAAAACAGAGGGCGATAAAAGAAACTGAAGATAAAATAGAAGAATTACGCACTAAAATAAATTCCGCAAATGAGGAAATTAAAGAATTAAAAACTCAGATAAGCGGAGAAGAAATAGAGATAAAATCTAATATTAAAACGGGAGTTGTAGGAATAATCTGTACGGTTGGGGGTATTGCAGCAGCTCCTTTATGGGTTGATTGGGGCCTTTTGGGTTGGATATTGGGAATGATGCTTATAGGTATTGGTTTGTGGCTTAGTTTACTTCTTTTTGCTGAAAAACCAAATAAAGAGGAACATAAGAGGCTGCTGACAGAAAAACAAACAGAGCGTAATAATTTGGTACAGGAACAGGTTGAACTTAAAAAGCGATTAAGTGTTGAAAATCAAAAGGGGTAAAATATGAGCAAAAATTTCAAATGGAGCGATTTTCCCAAACTAAAAGACGCTTCCGAATTGGATTCATATATTAAAAATCGTATGCTGTGTAAAAGTGATAGTGCACCTTATGCTGATAAAAGAGCATTTGCTCACGATAGCTTTTATCACTATACAACTCTTGAATCAATAAATAAAATTTTATCGGATAACAGTTTTTTGCTCTCAAAAATCGGTAGCTCCAATGACCCTATGGAGAAAACGGCAGATGAAAATGTTTATTGTTTGTGCCTCAGTACGGGAATAAACGAGAATTTACCGCTTTGGTATTTATATTCCGGTATTGACGGCAAAGGAGGAAGAATAGGCTTTTCAGCGGCGAAAATATATAAGCTGATAGAATTAGGCTCTTATAAGTTGGTGGAAGAATACAGAGAAAATGTTGAAGGTAAAACCAAAAACAAATACAAAGAAGTATGTGATTTAAGTAAGAGCGATATTGAAGTTGTGGTTCAAGATATTCTTTATGCCAAAGAGAACGAAGAATTTTGTGATTTAAAGTATAATACCATGACCAATCATAAAAAAATAACCGTTGAAGAATTTAAGAAATTCAAAGAAAACAATCGGAATTTTGTGAAAAGTCTGATATGGTATTATGAAAAAGAAACAAGAGTGACGGTGAAGCTAAAAGAACCAATTATAAAAAAATTATCAAACGATAAGGAATATAAGGTAAAGCTGTCTTTTGATAATTTACCGGAAGTGAAAAATAACATAAAGCTGACATTTGCACCGCAATTATTTGATAAAGACCAATCAGAAACGGAATATAAAAATTGGCTGATTGAATATTTAAAAAAGAATAATTATGACAATATTTTCAACTGGATATTAAATACTGCCAAGTTTTCTCCAAGCGAGTATTTGGGGCAAGTTGAAATGAAATTATGTGATAAATGTGGAAAACGAGAATCTCAAAACAAGTAAGGCGAGCTCTTATTCCTATCAAACAATTTAATTTAACAATGCCGTTATTATTGACAATCAAATGTATTAAAGCCCCCGACTGAATGGTATGATTCTACGGTCGGGGGCTAATTTATTTTTTACTGATTTTCAACGACCACTCTGAATGCCAATTCCTGTGCTTGTTCGAGGGTTTCGAGTGTGCCTGCCTGCCGTCTGAACTCTGCGCCGCCACGAAGTCCTTTCATATACCAAGCGGCGTGCTTTCTCGCTTCTTTCATACCGATTTTTTCGCCCTTGTATTCGCAAATGAGCTTGATATGCTTTACCATAACCCTCATTCTCTCGCTGACGGGCGGCTCGGGGAGAATTCTGCCCTCGTTGAGATAGGCGTTGATCTGCGAAAATACCCACGGTCTGCCGAGCGCACCTCTGCCGACTAAAAGAAAATCACAGTTTGTTTTTTCAAGCATAAGTGCCGCAGTCTGACCGTCAACAACGTCTCCGTTACCGATTACGGGGATTGACAGCTCTTTTTTTACCTCGGCGATTATATCCGTGTTTACGGGCGGTGCATACATCTGCTGCCTTGTCCGTCCGTGGATTGTAACCGCCGCAGCACCGGCTTCTTCGGCTCTTTTTGCCATATCGACTGCATTTATATTGTCAAAATCCCAACCCGAACGCATTTTAACCGTTACGGGAAGCTCGGTAGCACCGACAACCGCTTTTACAATGTTCTGTGCAAGCTCGGGATTTCTCATAAGCGACGAGCCGCCGCCGTTTCCTGCAATTTTGGGGGCAGGACAACCCATATTTATATCGATAAAATCAGGTCTTGTTTCAAGCACGGAATTTATGCTTTGCGCCATAATTTCAGGATCGCTTCCGAAAATTTGCACGCCTGCCGGACGTTCTTTTTCGTTGAGCGTCATCAATTCCTTTGACTTTTTGTCACCCATTGTAACACCCTTTGAGCTTATCATTTCCGACACGGTATAAGCCGCACCGTACTCACGGCAAAGCTCACGAAACGCCCTGTCCGCAACGCCTGCCATAGGAGCAAGCCCTGCAAAGCCTTCAATTTTCAAATTTCCGAACTGCATAAAATCAACCTCAATTAAATTTCAGCATATTTTACCATAAATTCTTTTTTATCTCAACCGTTGAGGCATAATTTTAGTGCAAAATATAAAAAGATATGGTACAATATCATAGTAATTAAAATTTCTGAAAATTCGGTGAAAAATATGAAGCTATTGATTTTAGACGGTAACAGTATTTTTAACAGAGCGTTTTACGGTATAAAGCTGCTCACAACTAAGGATGGACACTATTCAAACGCAATTTACGGCTTTTTGAATATTCTCTTAAAGCTTGAAGATGATGTTTCGCCCGACGGTGTGGCTGTAACCTTTGACCTTAAAGAGCCGACCTTTAGGCACAAAATGTATGCCGATTACAAGGCGGGCAGAAAACCGATGCCGCCCGAGCTTGCGGAGCAATTGCCTGTACTTAAAGAAATTCTTTCGTCGCTCGGCTATAAAATCGTTACAAAGCCGGGCTTTGAGGCTGATGACCTTATCGGCACGCTCTCTCATAACTGCGGAGAGGGTAACGAGAGCTTTATCGCTACGGGAGACAGGGACAGCTTGCAGCTTGTAAGAAATAATGTTACGGTTTTGCTCGCTTCAACCAAAATGGGCAGACCTGAAACCGTGGTTTATGACACCGAAGCAGTTAAGGAAAAATACGGCGTTGAGCCGATACAGATGATTGACATTAAGGCTCTTATGGGCGACAGCTCGGACAATATCCCCGGTGTTGCCGGAATAGGCGAAAAAACCGCCTCAGCTTTGATTTCAAGCTTTGGCTCTATCGATAAAATCTATGAAAATATCGACGAAATTGACATTAAAGAGTCCGTTAGAACTAAACTTAAAAACGACAAGGAAAAAGCGTATCTCAGTTATAAGCTCGGAACTATCGACGTAAATGTTCCTATTGATACCGATATAAATTCATATAAAAAGGGCGAGGGCGACCCCGAAAGAGCGAGAAAGCTTTTGACCGAATATGAGATGTTCAAAATCCTTGAGCGTCTTGATTTGCCTGCTGTTGCACAGTCGGGTAAAAATGATGAAGCGCAGTCAAAAGCACCTGAAAAAAGCACCGATATTTCATTTTTGGAAAAATCGGTAAACGAGGAAAAAGAGCTTTTCTTTGCCCTTGATACCGACAAATTCGGCTTAAAGGGTATTTGCGCCGTTGACTCCGATTATGTGTATGAATTTACTTCCGACGAGGACATAGAAAAGGTGCTTTCAATGCTTTCCGACAAGGAAATTAAAACCTGCACTTATAATTCAAAGGCGGTTTATTCCTACTTTTTCAAAAACGGCGGAGACATAAAGGATATTGATTTTGATATTTTGCTTGGTGCGTATTTGCTAAATCCCTCGGCAAAGGATTATTCCGTAAAGCGACTTGCAGCGGAGTTTTCCGTGCCGTATTATGAGTATGACAATGAAATTCTTTCCGACCTTTCGGCGTACAGAGCGTTAAAGAGCCGTATTGCGACAAGGCTTGAGAGCACGGACAATACAAAGCTGTTTAATGAAATCGAAATGCCTCTTGCGAGGGTACTTTCATCAATGGAAGTTTATGGAATTAAAGTTGACAGAGAGGGTATCGAGGACTTTTCCGACAAGCTTTCTACCCGTATTTCAGAGCTTCAAAAGGAGATTTATTCGCTTGCAGGCCGTGAGTTTAATATAAATTCACCAAAACAGCTCGGCGAGGTGCTTTTTGACGACCTTGCAATCCCGACAAAGAAAAAGACTAAAACAGGCTATTCCACAAACGCAGATGTTTTAGAGGGACTTGCCGAGGATTACGAAATTGTCAGATTTATCCTTGAATACAGGACTCTTGCAAAGCTCAAATCCACCTATTGCGACGGTCTTATCAAGGAAATTTCTTCCGACGGCAGAATTCACACAACCTTTAATCAGACTGAGACGAGAACGGGCAGAATTTCCTCCGTTGAGCCGAATCTTCAAAATATTCCCGTAAGAACAGAACTTGGCAGAGAGATGCGAAAATTCTTTGTTGCCGAGGACGGTATGACCTTTATCGATGCCGACTATTCCCAAATTGAACTGCGTGTTCTTTCGGATATTGCAAACGACCAAAATATGATTGACGCCTTTAACAGCGAAACGGATATTCATACAACAACAGCTTCACAGGTGTTCAAAATTCCGCTTAACGAGGTTTCTCCGCTTATGCGTTCAAGGGCAAAGGCTGTAAACTTCGGTATTGTTTACGGTATCGGTGCATTTTCGCTTTCAAAGGATATAGGTGTATCAAGGGCGGAAGCGGATAAGTATATCAAGGACTATTTGCACCATTATTCGGGCGTTGACGAGTATATGAAAAACATTGTCGAAAAGGCAAAGGCAGACGGCTATGTTTCAACTCTTTTCGGCAGAAGAAGATACTTGCCTGAACTTTCATCATCAAACGGTATGCTTCGCTCCTTCGGCGAGAGAGTCGCAAGAAATATGCCCATACAAGGTACTGCCGCAGACATTATTAAAATCGCTATGATAAAGGTTTATAACAGACTGAAAGCCGAAAATCTCAAAGCAAGACTTTTGTTGCAGGTGCACGACGAATTGATAGTCGAAGCACCCGAAAACGAGGCGGAAACGGTTAAAAACCTCGTTTGCGAGGAAATGGAAAATGCTTGCAAAATGAAGGTTCGTCTTGTCAGCGACGCAAATATAGGCAAAACTTGGTATGATGCGAAGGGTTAAAAAATGAATATTGAAATTTCAAAAATGACCGAAGCGGATATTGAGAATATCGCAAAAATAGAACAGGAGTGCTTTCAAGACCCGTGGAGTGAAAAATCACTTTTCGAGGAGCTTGAAAACCCCGTTGCCGATTTTTTTGTTGCTAAAATCGACGGCAAAACGGCAGGCTATATAGGCTCTTTTAATGTTGTCGGCGAGGTTTCTATAACAAATGTTGCAGTCGGCGAGAAGTTCAGAAAAAAAGGTGTTGCAACAAGGCTTTTAGAGCATCTTGAAAAGGTCAGCCGTGAAAAAAATGCCGAGTTTATAACACTTGAAGTGAGAGAGTCGAACGAAAACGCAATCGCTCTTTACAGAAAATGCGGTTTCTCGGAGGTAGGACTTAGAAAAAATTTTTATTCCCACCCGACCGAAAACGCCGTGCTTATGACAAAAACGCTTGAATGATTGTGAAGTTATATTATATATCCCACCGCCATACGCCGTAAAATTAAATTTTAGGATTTATATACGACTGTTATCAAATTTAATAATTTATGCGACCGTAGGGGCGACCTGCGGTCGCCCGTCAATTTATAGCAAATTAAAAACGGGCGAACACAGTTCGCCCCTACGATATAATATAAAAAT